>Ga0315334_10000015_pt1 | contig 190497 bp, 172 predicted proteins | sample M150034915metaG_FD_205555 | JGI IMG/M metagenome (GOLD analysis project Ga0315334, IMG submission 205555) | Ammonia-oxidizing marine archaeal communities from Monterey Bay, California, United States - M1 500m 34915 | ecosystem: Environmental > Aquatic > Marine > Intertidal zone | place: USA... | reverse complement strand
AGATAGTGCATTCTTAGGCCGACCCACGTGCCGTGAACGAAATGAGAACCAATCCTCTGGCCTACAGTATAAGAAAGTCTTTGGTGTCCCAAAAAGTCTAGCATCGCAGCCATATCCGGAAGACCTGGAGTAGCACGTACAAGCTCGTCATCAAATCCCACTTCCACAAAATGATTGTCAATGGAATTTAGCATTCTGTCTTCGATGCTTAGATGTTCTCCACCCCGCTCTTCCACGGCTTGCATTATTTGATCTTTGAGCTCTAATTCTGTTTTGAAGCCAGAAGCAAAGCATCTATCGAATCTATCATCATTAGTATTAATTAGCAGCCATGACAAGATTACACAGGATTCAAAAATACAACGATCAAGGATGCTCGTTGATTCTCCAAACTTTCCTTCGTGCGAGAGAGCTACATTTGCCAGCATCAGTCTAGAGCAGCGATTCAACAACCCAGTTAGCACCACATAATCTCTATGTGTAATATCGTTGCGAACCGCTGGTGAATCTTGTACCAGGTTTGCAAATACAAACCCTACAGATGCTACGAATTTGTACCATTCAAAAAGAACAGGCATATAGTCACCTGTGTCTCTGCACTTTGCCATTTCTTCATCTGAAAATTTCGGCGGATCTGGAATCATGAGTGAGCACTAACGCCCTTGATAATGGGCGCAGCTCTAGCTGCGTCCCTGATTGATTTCATTGTTATGTTTCGTCTACGCCTTGATCTGGCTTCACTTGCAATAACTGTAGGCATAATAACACTCCCAGGAATAGTGAATAGGCAATAGATTCGACTAGTGCTATTGGAACGTTCGAAAAAATGATGGATGTCCACAAGTTTACCGTTGATACAATTGGATAACCTATTGCGAGACAGAAAAAGTAGAGCTTCCCTTTTTTACTTTTTTCCAAAGAGGAAAACCAAAGTAATACACCTGTTCCAAGACATACAAGCAACCAGCGAAGAACATGTATCGATCCATTTCGACCTATCTCTTCCGCATTTGATTCGAAATAAATCCACCATTGAATAGCAGTTGCTACGAATAGAAATCCTAAAATTAGTAGATGTACTTTTTTGAGCATCGACTTAACTCGCTAGTCAGCCAAGAAACATAACAGTATATTAGGCGGAATTCCGCCTATGTCCGGAGTAGTTTTTCTCCGGCTATTGAACTTTCAACCGTTTAATCCTATCAGATTCAAATACTTGTCACACTACTCGTGGGAATTATTCATAACAATTGCTGTGAAAAGAAAGCCATTGTGTTTAACGAGACCTTAATAAGAACTTCTATGCACTCAACGAGATAAAATAAGATCTTTTGTTTCAACAAGTTAAAAGTGTAGTACTGTCAAAACGAAGCCCTCAATTTCTTTACTCATAGGACCAATTCTTTGCTTTTTCTACCATCTCCAAAAATCAAAGGAAATCAAAGGCAATCAAAGGGGTCAGAGTACTTTGATCCGGCAGCTCCTAAACCAAAATCAAACTACTCTGACCCCTTTGATTCCCGGCCCTTTGATTCCTTTTCTACTTGTCTATTCAATTCCACAATAAATTCAATTTGGAATACGATTCAAAAAATTGCTTAATGAATCTATGCTTAAGCTTGATCGAATTAAGCAGACTTATTGAAATAGAGGGCTTCATCAATGGCAGATAAAAATGCACCTATTATTGTCTATGGCGGTAACGGCTTTGTTGGTACCGCTATTTGTGAACTTGTGGCAGGCCTGGATATTCCTTGTACTAGCGTCTCTCGAAGCGGTGTTGCTCCTGTTTATCTTGATGTATCTAAACACCCATGGCTTGATCGTGTGAACTGGCTAAAGGGTGATGCGTTATCGCCAGATATAGAATTATTACAGGGCGCACGGGCGATAATCAATTTGGTAGGATCACCCCCTTTACCGACATTTACTCGATCCGCTTTTGATCACCAGCTAATGATGAATGGTAACAGTCAGGTCAGGGTGATCCATGCAGCCAAAGAGGCGGGGGTTAATCGCCTGGTGCTGATGGGGGCCGATATTCCTTCGTTATTGCAGACAGACTCTTTTGCTTATTATGTCGGGAAACAGCAAGCACTCGCCGCAGCTAAAGACTTTGCTGCTTCATCGGATAAGCGCCAGACGGCAGTATTACAACCGGCAGGCATTTACGGCACTCGGCACATGGCCAGCGGCTTGGCTCTGCCGTTATCCTGGTTTATGTCACCCTTATCCTACCTGCAACAATCTCTGCCCCAGGCTGTTCAAAAACGGTTACCCGGGGCCTTCATTGATGTAAAAAAAGTGGCAGGTGCGGCGGTGGAATGGGCAACCACCACTGAGGGTTTTGATCATTCTGAACAGGGGTTTATACAAGTAAGCAACGAACAGTTACTGCAATGGTCGCCACCGACCTAATGCCCTGAATAATGGGCTCGAAAGAAAGGGCCAGCCCCTTTAATGATTCCGCACTTTAAAACTTAATTTAAAGTACGGAATCAATGAGCGGTGGAGCAGCGCTTTATTTTTCGATTAAGCGCCGACTATTCTCAGCGGTTGCGCCTCTGGCTCTGTGCTGAGCTCTTCGGTAGGTGGTGCAAAGTCGGTAAGATTAATGCCTTCAACTGCAGCTTTGTATTCTTCAATAGAAGGTATGCGTCCCAGAATAGTTGAAAGAACCACAACCGGTGTAGAGGCTAATAGCGACTCACCTTTTTTGTCTTCGCTGTCCTCAACCACTCGCCCCTGGAATAAACGGGTAGAGGTAGCAAGCACGGTATCACCTTTCTCAGCTTTTTCTTGGTTGCCCATACATAAATTACATCCAGGGCGCTCAAGGTACATGATGTTATCGTACTTGGTGCGAGCGTTTTGCTTCGGGTTCTCGTCACTAAACTCAAAACCTGAGTATTTCGTTAGCACATCCCAATCGCCTTCGGCTTTGAGCTCATCAACAATATTGTAAGTAGGTGGTGCAATCACGAGAGGCGCCTTAAATATGATTGAACCGTTTTGTTTTTCCAGGTTTTTCAGCATCTGCGCAATAATTTTCATATCGCCCTTGTGCACCATGCACGAACCGACAAAACCAAGGTCAACTTGTTTTTCGCCACCGTAATAGGAGATAGGTCGAATAGTGTCGTGCGTATATCGCTTGGACACATCTTCGTTGTTCACGTCCGGATCGGCAATCATCGGTTCGTCGACTTCATCAAGGTCGACAACCACTTCGGCAAAGTACTCAGCATTGTTATCCGGCACCAGTGCTGACTTCTCGCCCGACTTAATTTCTGCAATACGCTTATCGGCGATGTCGATCAGCCCTTGCAACATGCTCACGCCGTTATCCATACCTTTATCGATCATGATCTGAATACGGCTCTTAGCGATTTCCAGTGATTTCACCAAGGTGTCGTCGTTCGAGATGCAGATAGACGCTTTCGCTTTCATCTCTGCCGTCCAATCGGTAAAGGTGAAAGCCTGGTCAGCTAGCAAGGTACCGATGTGTACTTCAATAATGCGCCCCTGAAATACATTATCGCCAAACTCTTTCAGCATTTGCGCCTGGGTAGCGTGAACGACATCGCGAAAATCCATGTAGCTTTTCATATCGCCTTTGAAGGTCACTTTCACGGATTCGGGAATAGGCATCGTCGCTTCACCCGTTGCCAGTGCCAGGGCAACCGTTCCTGAATCAGCACCAAAGGCGACACCTTTCGACATGCGGGTATGTGAGTCACCACCGATAATAATCGCCCAGTCGTCTACGGTTATGTCATTCAACACTTTGTGAATCACATCCGTCATCGAGTGATAAACGCCTTTGGGGTCGCGCGCGGTGATCAAACCGAAGTTGTTCATAAACTTCATTAGTTTGGGAATGTTAGCCTGGGCTTTTGTGTCCCAAACAGAAGCCGTGTGACAACCTGATTGGTAGGCCCCGTCAACACTGGGTGAAATCACCGTGGCGGCCATTGACTCAAGTTCCTGCGAGGTCATCAAGCCAGTTGTATCCTGCGAGCCTACAATATTGACCTTTACGCGCGCGTCGGAGCCGGCGTGCAAAGCATTTTCAGAGCTTACGCCCACGGCGTTTTTGTTAAAAATTTTCTCAACTGCAGTTAAACCCTGCCCTTCATGAGAAATCTCTTTAGAAGGAGCAAAAACCAATGGGGCTTCGATACCCAAGGTGGCCGCCGCAAAGTTCTGCAGTTTTTTGCCGAAGACGATGGCGTACGAGCCACCCGCCTTCATAAACTCGACTTTTTGTGGTGTAAAGGAAGAAGAAACATCAACTAGTTCCTGATCACCGTTGTAAAGCTTCTTCTCTTTGGTGTTGATGGTCAGTACCGTGCCCGTCGCAACAGAGTAGGCTTCTTCCAGTACTGGGTCGCCGTTTTCATCCACAACAGTGTTGCCATCGGCATCGACTTTTTTCACCCAGTTTTTAAGGTCTATACCAATACCACCGGTGACACCCACCGTTGTCAGGAAAATGGGCGAGATACCGTTTGTACCTGCAACCACTGGAGCAATGTTTACGAATGGCACGTAGGGGCTAGCAGGCTTACCGGCCCAAAGCGCCACGTTATTCACACCTGACATCCTGGATGAACCTACACCCATCGTGCCTTTTTCAGCAATCAGCATCACTTTGGCATCGGGGTGTTTCTTTTGAAGTTCCTGGATTTCGGCCTGAGCCTCCGGCGATATCAGGCACTTACCGTGTAGCTCACGGTCTGAGCGCGAGTGCGCCTGGTTGCCTGGTGACAGCAGGTCGGTAGAGATATCACCTTCAGCAGCAATATAGGTAACAACCTTAATTTCTTCGTCAATATCGGGCAACTTAGTGAAGAACTCAGCTTGTGCGTAGCTTTCCAGTATGTCCCTGGCAATGGCATTGCCATCGCGGAAGGCCTGTTCCAGACGCTCGGTATCGGCTTCATATAAAAATACCTGGGTCTTCAATACTGCAGCGGCTGGCTTGGCCATTTGCGAATCATCGCTCAAAGCAAGATCCAGCAATACCTCAACTGATGGTCCGCCCTTCATATGGGACAGAAGCTCAAAAGCAAAGTCTGGCGTGATTTCTTCAAGCGCAACTTCGCCCAGAATGATTTCCTTCAAGAACTTAGCCTTGACACCAGCAGCGCTGGTGGTGCCAGGCAAGGTGTTATAGATGAGAAAGTGAAGCGAATCTTTGCGATACTCGTGACCAGAATCTTTGATTTGCTCAATGATCTCAGACAGTAATTCCGCGTCATCGATCGGTTTTGGATGCAAACCTAGTTCCTTTTTACGGGTCTCGATTTCTTCCAGATATTTAATATACAAACTCATTTACGCCTCGCAATATTCAAGCTAATAACATGTAGTAACAATATTCCAGCCAGCGATTTTACAGCATTTTGCTCCTCTTGTTGATGATTAGAGGAAAACTCGTGTATTGCGGAGGGTAAATAGCGTCTATTGGTAATATCTGGTTGCTATTGATAATCATTTACGCAAAGTTTGGCACTAAGGCAAAAAATGGCCCTTAAGGGGCACTCCTGCGGAATAAATTTCTCCACTAATTGTCGGCACATCAGCTGGGAAGCCCGAAGGCAAAAGGCAAGGTGTCATTGAGCGCAAAGCAACCAGTCAGTAGCGTCAATATGGTGAATAGTGCAATTACTTCCTCCATCTCTGTTAACCCCAGATGATGTTAGCGCACTCCTTGTGCACAGGCCCGGTACGAAGCGCCCCTTCTGCTTTGACTTGTTATGCATTTAGCCGATCACCGATATTAACTTTATGGCTAACCGTTGTTCCTTGGTGTTTAAAGTCCGGAATATCGCAAGAACCCTTCTCTCATTCATAGTGAGAACATCATTGTCCGTTTTTAAAACTGCATTGTTGTGTAGGTCGCCATATTTCACCCTCCCAAGTTCACAGAGTTTTTCCAGCAAGTCAATTCTTGGGTTTTTAGTTGTACCATCAAAGATGTGTTTTAAAGTTGGCTGTGGGATTCCGGTTGCTTTTGCAACAGCAGTCACGTTAAGAGACCCATTTGCATGAGAATAGCTTCCAGTTTTAATCAGGATTCTTTCGATTTCTTCGATCATGACAATATTCTATGCATCACGCCTCAAATAATGGGCTCGCATTAGCCGAGCTCTTGATTGGTTTGATTGTTAAATAACATCTTCATTGAATATCGAGCCCGTATGTCCGCCAAATCATTATGCTGCCGAACAATAAGCCCAGATAGAGTATGCTCACTGAATAAAATAACATTACTCCAGGCATTGTGTTGTTCCAATTCTGAAGATTTGATTTCCAGGAAACCCTCTTAGTTCTCATCTTAAGCAACTCAAAATCCAGCGCTTTTCCTGAGTTTGCAGAATCTTCAAAAGATTCACTATTTATAAAACGTGATATTTCTTCTGCTCTTGTTATGAATGAACGTTGAATCCTTCTGAAAGAAGCATCTGCAAGTCTTTTCCAAAGTCTGGATGTGACACGGGTCTATTAATGGTTATGTTGTAATAGACCACCGTACTACCGCAAAGTTCAATTGGATCAAGTAAAGCAAAAGAACCGCTAGCCCAGCGAGCCTCTATACCGCACACCACGTAACACCTCTTTCGCATTTACGTTCGCAGTCAGAGCCGAGGAATTATAATAAGCAATTGTTGGCGCGACACCGAATGCTGCTCCGGTCCCAATTTCTAAAGTATATACACTTTCTGGTTGTGGGAAGATTGCAAGTTCTGCCTAGTTGCACAAGCCACTAGCTGAACCATGATGCTCTGTCGAAGACATACTGACAACTCGGGAATTCGGCGTATTTTTAAGAACCGAGAACAGTCTTGCGGTAAGGGCGTAGGGACCGATCACGTGAACAGCTAGGTTTAGTTCAATGCCATCGATGGATTTTCTTCGTTCGGAATCAAAAAAATATACTCCTGCATTATGAGCAAGCACGTCTAGACGAGAGTGCTTTTCTGTAAAAGCCTTTGCAAAATCTGCTATCGATGCCAAGCTTCCAACATCAACAAGCATCATTTCCACCGAGCCTTCAGGAAACTCTCTCTTTACCTCTTCAAGCGCCCTCCTTCCCGACAACTCATTACGGCAGGCCATAACCACATGATAGCCTTTGGCCATCATTGCACGCTGATGGATATCACTAACATCAGCTGTTACGAGCGCTATTTTCAATGCCTAATGGTTTGTCAGATTCAGAAGAGCTGACATACCCATCGGAGAAGTCTGATAGCCCTAACTCATGGGATGCAAAAGCCAAGACTGTCTCACCAGTATTCAATTCGCCATAGTCATTTTCGTCAGTGATAAAGCGCCGCTTAAATTCAAATGCTTTTTCAAAGAGTGACAATGCCATATCAACATCATGCACATAATTTATTGTGTATCCGAACCTTACTATTCGACATTTCCTTTAGATATTCCCTTCAATTCCTGCCAAGTCACGTCACTGATAGTCGAATATGACTCTAGAGACTCCCTCAATGCAAGGTAGGCTTTCTCATCACCACTCAATGTCATAGATGTCATTGTTTATTTAACGCCGCGCATGGCTAAATACCATAGTGTGTTTTACGTTCTTCGGTAAATTTCCACCATTTTTTAGCTGGCCCACCCTCCATATATCTCACAGCAGAAATAAATACATCAATAACGCATTGATCTTGTCTTCTCTTCGTGATGGAGCAAAGTTCTTTATACATTTGGTACGGATCCTTTCCTATCAGTTCTGTCGGCTCAATTAAACCCAATGTAGCAAAATCCTTCTCAATGGCCGGGCCGACATTAGGAATGTCTCGAAATCGCTTTATTTCAGTTCGCAGCATCTGTAAGTACTGGCGCCCTAACGCCTAAAGAAGCCGCGCATTTATGCGTCAGCTTGCTTTATTTGTTAGGCGATTCATTCAAAAGGTTTAGGTTGAGGTGTTTTTTCGGTTGATGGCGGAAGAATCGGTAATTGAAATACTGGTTGATCACCAGTCAAGGTTTTAAGGAATGCAACAATCTGTGCATTTTCCTTTTCATTAAACTTTTTGCCCAACTGCAAACGCCCCATAATGTCTACAGCTTCGGTCAGGGTCTCTGCTTCACCATCGTGAAAGTACGGGTATGTCATTTCAATATTACGCAGCGTTGGCACTTTGAACTTGAAGCGATCAGCATCCTTCCCGGTCACAGCAATCAGTCCTTCAGCAGGACTCTTCGCCTGGTAGGGTTCAACTACGCCCATTTTCTGGAATGAGTTTCCGCCTGCAGCTTCACCATTGTGGCAAGAAGCACACCCACTAGCTTTAAAGAGTTTGTATCCAGCCAGCTCGTTAGCAGTTAAAGCATCTTCGTCACCCAGAAGCCACTGATCAAAACGAGAATTGGGTGTAACAAGTGTTTTTTCAAATTCCGCAATTGCTTTGGTAACCTGTTCGATGTCAATATTGCTTTTGCCATACACTTGCTTAAACTCTTTGACATAGGCTGGGATGGACTCCAACACATTGATAGCCAAGGTGTGTGTAAATGCCATCTCACCTGGATTAGCGATAGGACCACCTGCTTGAGCCTGAAGATCCTTTGCACGACCATCCCAGAACTGCGCTAAATTTAAACTGGAATTTAGTACTGTCGGTGCATTTATGGGGCCTTGTTGCCAATTGTGACCAATAGAAGTCTTTAAATTATCTGTTCCGCCCATACTCAGATTGTGGCAAGAATTACAGGAAATAAATCCAGATTTTGACAAACGAGGATCAAAATAAAGTTTTTTACCTAATTCAACTTGAGCCAAGTTAATCTCTTTAATTGGGGAAATAGGCTGGATGGGTTCCTGTGCCAGAGTGATATTTCCACCTGTCAAAAGTCCTGATACGGTTAGAAACACAAGATACTGCTTAATCATCATAGATACTTCCTATTCAAATATGCAACAAATCATGAGGCGTTGTTACTTCGCCTAGCGTCTTTAAAAGGGGCTGCCAGTTAGACAATCACTCTTGCTTAAATTGTTATAGGGTAGTAACACACAGATATTTGATAATGGAGAATGTCAGCCCAGTGCCAAGAGCGGACCTGATACAGAGTCAAAAAAGACTACCGAAGTAGCCTTTACAATATATTATTGAATAATAGAACCTGCCCCCATTTATTTGAATATCAAGTCCTTCCTAAAACATCATCTTTCACAGAATTAGCGATTTCAGCTACTTGACCGATATGTAATTCAGAAACTCCCAGCTCGGACAAAGTGGCTGCAAGGTTTTCAACTACAGCATCGAAATGTACATCGGTCAACCCCATATCTTCAACAAGCCTGGAGTGTGCTTGCTTCATTCCTCTACCAGAATAATTATTAGGACCCCCAAAAACATAAGTTAGAAAACGCTTCTGATGATTTCGCTGTTTATCCATATCTGTATTAGAAAAAAATCTTTTGTCCGATCATCTGCAAGCACCTTTACATAAAAATTATCCACTGCTGCATCAACGGCTGATTCTCCACCTATTTCTTCATAAAGTGACGCCATAATCTAATCATATCCATTAGTTGCATTGTATATTACAGCCATTCTCTCATCAGCCTAAGCAAAGGACTACTTATACTACTAGAGATATATCAAGAAATTGATGATTAACCAGCTATAAGAAGACAAATGTCTCTTATGGGTCAATAGCGGACCATCTGCCGTCCTATAACGCCCACCACACCGGAAAGCCACGAACGCAATGAGTAGGTTTTCCGAGTGCTGGTGATTGTTATGTGTGCGGCCTAAATAGGCACTACTTTATTTGCACAAGGCCCCTTTTGACCTTGACCAACTTCGAATTCAACATTTTGACCATCATTCAATGTTGCGTATCCACCGCCCGCTTGAATTTCTGAATGATGAACAAATAAATCTTTACCGCCATCTTCAGGTGTAATAAAACCGAAACCTTTATCGGCGTTAAACCATTTTACTGTGCCTTTACTCATAATATCTTCTACCTTAATCGGTGAAATTAATAGGAACTATTTCCGCTATCACCATTACGAAATAGTTTTGCTAATTGTACATAGCGTCGCGCTTTGCGGAGAGCGAGCGTAGCGAACGATTCCGGCAACAGCGCTTTGTTAGAAATTTTAATTTTTATACTCTCGCATTATGCCGCGAAGCATTTTCATAGCTTGCCCTATTTCCTTGGCCTCAGAAAGGATATCGCCACTCTTTTCTTCACTTTTAGAAATGGTGCTTTCTACTGCTGATATTTCAAGTACTTTTTCGGGCATTGCTTCTTTCACTTCACTAACTGTTTCTCTTAAATCTTCTCTCATTGATGATAGTTGAAGCTCCATCGAATCGCGGGTGATTTTTAGTGAAGTTAGGCGATAAGATAGAATAACGATTATGACACCTATAGCAGCGCCAATTGCAACCATCGTAGCCTCTTCGTCAAGTGACAGATCATCACCAGATGCATAGGGAAATAGCGCAAACAACCCAATAGCCCCTAGCATCAATATTGCAGTAAGCTTTAATCTCTCATCTCTATCCGAGCTCATCGTTATTCCCTGATATTTCTAATGCCCAAAGCAGCGTCGCGCGTTAGCGCGTCCAGCCTGTAGGGCGGTGCTGCCTTTACTTGTTAGGTGTTGCACTTTTGAACCGCCATAAAAAAGCTTGTTTACTTAAAAGTAATTGGGGTCAGAGTCACAATTAAATTTTCGTTCTAGTGTTAGGTCAAAGTATTTTCACTCTGATCCCAATATCGCATTATCTTCAGTTGATTTGTACAACGTCCTTTACAAATACAACACCGCAAGCTGAAGCAATAGTGACCAACCAGAAGGTTATTGTGACCTCTCCATCTAATTGAAACAAATACATTGGCGCCGCTATGAACGCCAACATACCCAATAGAGGAAACATCGGTTCCTTAGAGATTCTGCCGATTAAGCTCAGCAAAATTCCAGAAATCATTGCGGAAACGACGAAATAAAATTCTTCCTCGGCCAGATTTAATTCACCATACGCCCCCGGCCCAAAAGTCTCATCAATATAGTAAGCAAAAATCAAGGCAACCGAAGTAGACCAAACAATTAGCAATAAATCAGCACTGTCTAAGCGCTCACCGTTTTTTTTCAAATGCGCTATCAAGGCTACTACTTTTATGACCGCGGAGACGGTGGTACCAATAAAGGGAATAGATACAAACCAACTTCCGCTCTTACGCGTAATCCGCCTCACCGCCACAATGGTGCGTGGATTTACCACTCCTCGCCACCAGGGAAGTCCACGTCCCAGCGATTTTTTCTGAGCACACCAGACTGCAATTGGGAAACACGCGAAAATAAAAAAGTACCATACCGAAGAAAGTGTCTGCTCATTTGTCGATATGATAATAGCCAGGATTGCTGCCGCAATCATATAGATTCGAGACCAAATATAGAGTCGGTTGCTGTCCAATGTGAGCGAAGTTGCGCGGATGATCAAAGCGCCGCCTATTAGAATGAGCAGACTGCCAATAAAGAACGTTAGCTCGCTAAAATTATCCGAGAGGTTTTCAAGGCTTACATAAAATGTCGCAGTCATCCAATAACTAAACCATAGAGCAAGAATTGGAAATAATCTAGACCCACAACTTCTCCAGACCAGGGCACTAATCACTGTAAAGGTGAACCACATCGCCCACCACGTGAGCGAGGAAAACGAATCAAATCCCAACAAGCCATTGAAAATAAAAAAAACCAGGCCAGAGAAAGTAGCCAGGCAGAAACTGTAAACCAAATTGGACACATTTTCCTCGGATAGCTTTTTCAGCGCTCTGAATAAGACCCAAATAAATCCCAGACAGATGGCCAATGCGATCAACACATAAAAGCCAGCGATTTCAGATGTAATCCAGAAATAAACAAGTATTGCCGACAGAAACACGACCATACGAAAGGACTGCTTTTGTCTGTAGAGCAAGAAAATCGCTGGTATTAAAAGGACCGCCACAAAAATCCAGGTACGAGATGGATCGGGATACACTCCATAGGCAAAGGTGATAAAAAGGACTAAGGCTAAAAATTCTTCAGGTGCTATTAGCCTTTTACAATAAAGCCAGGTCATGCCCCAGAATCCCCCGAAGCCATAAACCCACTGTACTGATATTGCAATCCACGAGAGCAGCCCCTCAGGCGGTGCGAATGGGTCATAGAAATTCGACATCAAACTATTTAAATGCTCTCCCAGTGACATATAAGCGAAGGAGAACACATAACTTCCATACAGTGTTTCCCAGGAATTTCTGGCGAGAAATATTCTGCTGATTGCATAACAAGAAATCACGAAAGCTAAGACAGGAAAGAACCAAGCTGGAATTTGGTCAAAATCAGGTGAGTAGGACAGGCGATGCCTTCCAATATAGAATGCCGAAAGCGCGAGGAAAGGTGCGGCTCGTTTGTAAATCCAGAGGTGTACCCAGCGGGATTTATTGGCGAAAAGGTTTTCCGTTAGTGACTTCACTCCCTCAGCGGTCGATGTAGCAGCAAGTAGTTGATTGTCTGCCATAGTATCCCTCTTCTTGGTTATTAGCCTGGTTTCCTGTTAGTTCTGGAGAAACAGAATTGGGTCAGAGTCTCAATTAAATTTTAGTTCTATAACCACGTTGAGTTATTTTTACTCTGATCCCAATATTCCAACCTCAATATTCCAACCTCAATATTCCAATATTAATTTTCGCCAAATGTACAGCTCATAATTTATTCACATAACGCCCTTAATAATAAGAGCAGCCGCGTAGCGCTGCTTCTTTTTTGATTTGATTGTTATGTGTCGTCTGATTCATGTTTCGAACCTAGCTTGCGTTAAGCAAGTACCTTAGTACCAGAATAATTAGAAAACCGAGCAGTGGCAATGCGCAGACACCCAATAAAGATGCTGAGCTTCGCCTGAGCACACTTAGACTCTGAGGTATGTTGTAGCACAAAGCTGCGCTCATTGAGTACAAGGATATGCTGAGAACAATTAGAGATTGAATTCCGGTAATCTGCCATGCTTTAGCTATTGCCCCGAACTGAGGGCTGCCAGCAGCCAATACCAACACTAGAACGAATAGTCCGGCCAGGCTGAAGCAGATGCTGAGTATGGCGTTGCTAATGTTACTCACCTTTGATTGCACTTAATCCGCCCTAGGAACATAACAGTATATTAGACGGAATTCCGCCTATGTCCGGAGTCACTTTTCTTGGGCTCCTGAATTTTTGATCGTTTAATCCTATCAAACTCAAGGGCTTACCACACCCTTTGTGGGGATTATTTCATAACAATTGCTGCGAAAAGGAAGCCATTGTGTTTAACGAGAACTTAATAAGAACTTCTATGCACTCAAGAGGGAAATAAAAAGCTTTCTATTTCATTAGCTTGGAGATTCCCTTTGTTAAAAAGAAGCCTCCTTACTCCGTTACTCATAGGGCCAATTCTTTGCTTTTTCTACCATCTCTATTATAACTGTACATATATACAGTTATATTTATAAGAGTTAATTATGAAAAAGTCATCTCCTTTTATTGAGCAAATCAGAATTGAGCTACGCACACGTCATTACAGCCTGAGAACAGAGAAAACCTACCTGTATTGGATTAGAAGCTTTATTCATTTTCACCAGAAACGCCACCCAGATTCCCTGGCCAATGCAGAGATTGAACGCTTCCTGAATTATCTTGCCACACATCGACAGGTAAGCCCGGCCACACAGAACCAGGCATTGTGCGCACTAATTTTTATGTATCGCTATGTTATTAAGCGTGATATTCAGGGCTTGAGCTATGGGTTTGCAAAGCGTCCCAGAAATATACCTACGGTGCTGGCGCCACAGGAAGTGGCTGACATTTTGGCAAATCTAACAGGAAAGTATTGGCTAATTACTGCCATGTTATATGGCTGTGGGTTTCGTATTCACGAAGCATTGACCTTACGCATAAAAGATATCGATTTACTGCAACACTCTATTTTTATCTTTCGCGGAAAAGGTCGAAAGGATCGTTATACACTTCTACCTAAGTCATTAGTTAATGACCTTCAGCAACAAATTGCCAGAGTTAAACATATTCACCAACAGGACATCGCCGAAGGTTACGGAATGACATCTGTTCCACCGGCACTTAAACGTAAATACAGTAGTGTGTTAATGGATTTATCCTGGCAATACCTTTTCCCCTCTAGTACTCGATGCAAACATCCTTATGATGGATATATCTGCCGGCATCATTTACATGGGACAGCATATGCCAAGCAATTGCGGAAAGCTGTTCGAGCTAGCGGTATTACTAAACGTGTTACCGCTCATACCTTTAGACATTCCTTTGCGACAAACCTGCTGCAAACAGGAAGTGATATACGCACTGTTCAAGAACTATTAGGGCATGCAGACCTTAGAACAACGGAAGTCTATACCCATGTTATAGGTAATAGAAGAGCAGGCACGGCAAGCCCTATTGATACTTTAATGTAGAACTAGCTCCAACTATTCCCAACCAAGAATATGCTCCACCATGAGCTGCAAGCTCTGGTTCCCGCGGAACTCGTTGATGTCGAGTCGGTAGGCGATTTCGATATGGGACATGTCTGGGGCAGGCCAGTGTTCTTCATCGATATTAAAGGCGATGGCATCAATGGTTTGTTGCGGCGCCTGCAACGGGCTCAACATCAACTTCAGGTGATTGTCCCCTACTCGGCGTTGCTGTATGACATTGAACTTGCCATCAAATACTGGCTCTGGAAATTCCTGCCCCCAGGGGCCGGCTTTGATGAGTTCAGCGGCGGTGTCCATGGAGAATTCACTATCTTCGATCTCGCCATCAGTTAACACTTTCGCCTGAAGAAGATCTTCGTTAAGCAGCAACGCTGCCTGCTGCTGAAAGGCTTCGGTGAACATTTCTAACTTCTCTTTCTCTATGCTGAGCCCTGCTGCCATGGCATGGCCACCAAATTTGCTAATTAATCCCGGGTGGCTGCTTGCTACGGCATCGAGCGCGTCACGAATATGAAAGCCTTTAATAGAACGTGCTGAGCCTTTTACTTCAACGTTGCTGCTCTGCCCACTATTACTATTGTTTCCATTATCTGTGTCACTTGCATCGGCAAAGGCGATGACCGGGCGGTTAAACTTTTCTTTGACGCGTGAGGCGAGTATCCCCACTACACCCTGATGCCAACGCGAATCATAGAGACAAAGTGCGGCAGGCAAAGCACTGCTGTCGAGGGAAAATTCTTGCAAAAATTGAAAGGCTTGCTCACGCATATCGCCTTCAATTTGTTTGCGGTCCTTGTTCATGGAGTCGAGCTGCAAGGCCAGTTTGTAGGCAGCCCCTTCGTGCTCTGCCAACAAACACTCGATGCCTGTGGACATATCGTCCAACCGCCCGGCTGCATTCAGTCGAGGCCCCACACTAAAACCCAGGTCTGATGCGGTGAGCCCTGCTGAATTTCTATTGGCAATCTCCAGCAGACTTTTTATGCCCGCTCTTGTTCTTCCCGCTCTGATCCTACGCAGACCTTCGTTGACCAGAATACGATTGTTACGATCCAGCGCCACTACATCGGCTACTGTTCCCAACGCCACCAGATCCAGCAACTCTGCCAGCTTCGGTTCTGCTATTTGTTTTTCCTGTTTGTCCTGCTTGCTTTGTTTATCAAAGAACCAACCCGCCTCACGCAGCCTGCTGCGTAGCGCCAACATGACATAAAAGATGACACCAACCCCGGCAATGCTCTTGCTTGGAAAGTCACAACCGTGTTGATTCGGGTTAACAATGGCATCGGCATCCGGCACTTGCTGTCCCGGCAAATGGTGGTCGGTAATCAGGGTTTTAATATTCGCCGCTTTTGCAGCAAGTACACCATCGATACTGGAAATGCCATTATCAACGGTAATAATCAAATCAGGGTTTTTGCTTTTGGCCAGATCAACAATTTCCGGGGTCAGACCATAACCATAGTCGAAGCGATTCGGCACAATATAGTCTGTGTGTTTGAATCCAAATTGACGCAGTGCGGTCAATGCCACTGCACAACTGGTGGCACCATCGGCATCAAAATCGGCAACAATCAGAATACGGCTTTGCTGCTCAAGCGCAGCACACAGAAGATCGACAGCAGCCTCAATACCTTTTAGTTTCTCTGGCGAGATCAGGTATTCAAGACCAAGATCCAGCTCGGCAGCATCGTGAATATTGCGCTGACTGTACACACGCCGCAACAGCGGGTGCATTGTCTCTGGAAGAATCAGATCGGGGTTGGATGACCTGCGCTTAACGAGGGCAGCCATCTATTTATGAGTGTGGCTTTTTACAAACTCGGTAACTGCATCAAGCTCGTTGCGCACAACGGTGTAGTGTTCTTCTTTCTCGAACAAATCCTGCAAATGTTCCGGAAGCTCAGGCGTTTCTAAACCTGCCTCTTTAATCGCATCGCTGAATTTTGCCGGGTGCGCCGTGGAAAGCGTGATCATCGGTGTCGCCGCATCACTATTGCATTCACGGGCCGCTTTTATGCCTACGGCTGTGTGTGGATCAACTAATTTACCAAAGTCGGCATGCACCTGTGCAATGATTTCACAAGTGGTGTCATCATCGACGCTGCCACTGTCAAAACAGGATTTAAGTTGCTGCCATTTTTCTGCCGAAATATTTAAAGGTTCCGTACTCAGTTTTTCCATAAACTGCGTTAAGGCTTGAGCGTCACGATCGAACAGATCGAACAGATAGCGCTCGAAATTACTGGACACCAAAATATCCATGCTGGGTGAATAGGTATGATGCAGGTCAGTGATCGAATATTCGTTGCCACTGATAAAACGGTGCAAGATATCATTGCTATTGGTCGCCACTACTAACTGCTTAACCGGCAAACCCATGCGCTTGGCTAAATAGCCCGCATAAATATCACCAAAGTTCCCTGTAGGTACCGAGAAAGAAACTGGTTGCTGGGGCGCACCTAATTTCAGGGCAGCGGAGAAGTAATACACGATCTGCATGAGAATGCGTGCCCAGTTGATAGAGTTAACCGCAACCAGTTGGTGCTGCTCGGACAAAAAGGACTGATCGGCAAAGGCAGATTTGACGATACGCTGGCAATCATCGAAATTACCCTGAACCGCAAGATTGAAGACATTATCACCTTCAACCGTGGTCATCTGCCTGCGCTGTACATCGGACACTCTTTGATGCGGATGCAAGATAAAAATATCAACCCGCTCTGAATGACGACAACCCTCCAAGGCCGCAGACCCGGTATCGCCGGATGTCGCACCTAAAATAACAACCCGCTGATCATTCTTAATCAGCACATAGTCCAACAGGCGGCCCAGCACCTGCAAGGCGAAGTCTTTAAATGCCAGCGTTGGCCCGTGATAAAGCTCCAACAGGTATTCACCCTGCCCCAACTGCGACAAGGGGGCAACCTCGGGATGATCGAACTCAGCGTAGCTGCTTTCAATTATCTCGCGTAGTGCGGCTTCCGGGATTTCGTCGCCAATAAATGGGGTAATGATTTTCAGCGCCAGCTCGGGGTAGCTCAGTTCTTTCCAGGATGCGATTTCTGCTACGGAATAATGCGGTAATTCAGCAGGCACATACAGACCGCCATCTGGTGCCAGACCCGTCAGCAAAACCTGTTCAAAGCTCTTTTCTTTACAGCCGCCTCGAGTGCTTACGTATTTCACAAACTATTCCTTTGCATCAAACCTTATCTGATTATTCTTTACTTTCAATCACAACACTTTTAATAACTCTCGTTATCAAAAGCTTCAACCCGAATTCGCATTACCGAGCCGCTAACGTCATCCAGCGCCTCAATTTCTGCTATGGCTGCATTCAATTTTTTCTCCACTGCCTTGTGGGTAAGAATGACAATTGGCACCGTCTTACTGTGCAACTCTTTCTGAATTACTGCCTCAATACTGATATCAAAGTCCTGCAAGATACTGGAGATTTTTGCCATAACACCAACCACGTCATTCGCAGGAATGCGTAAATAATACTCGGATTCGATATCTTCAATATCCATGACACCCAAATCATCATGCACAGACAGATAACCCAAGACTGGAACCAGTGGCTTCTGTGAATCTACCAATGTTTGTCGGGCAATATCAATCACGTCCGCTATCACCGCTGAAGCAGTGGCATCGGCACCGGCACCTGGACCGTTATACAAGGTGGAGCCTACTGCATTGCCATGCACAAGAACTGCATTGCCTACGCCATCGACTCTGGCCAGCAATTGTGTTTCCGGAATCAAGGTGGGGTGCACTCGCATCTCCACACCGCTGTCCGAGCATCGGGCTATCCCTAAATGCTTAACTCTGTAACCCAATTGCATGGCAAAGCTAATGTCTTCAGGGGTGATTTTGCTGATTCCTTCGGTGTAAGTCTTGCTGAACTGCAAAGGAATACCGAAGGCAATGGAAGCCATTATGGTTAGCTTATGTGCGGCATCTATACCCTCGACATCGAAGGTGGGGTCAGCTTCTGCATAGCCCAGTTCCTGCGCCTCTACCAAAACATCGTCAAACTGTCTCTGTTTCTCTGCCATTTCGGTAAGAATGAAATTACCTGTGCCATTGATAATGCCAGCCAACCAATCAATTTTATTCGCAGCAAGACCTTCCCGAAGCGCTTTAATTATCGGAATGCCACCGGCGACGCTGCTTTCATAAGCCAGCGAAACTGCGTTTTGCTCGGCCACTTGGAACAATTCATTACCGCGCTCGGCGATTAGCGCCTTGTTCGCGGTTACTACGTGTTTGCCATTAGCCAAGGCTTGACGCACCACTTCAAAGGCTGGGTCGAAGCCACCAAGGGTCTCGATAACAATATCAATATCGGGGTCATTCACCACATCGAAGGGGTCTGCACTAATGCTGGCCGTGGTGTTAATGTCGCTGGCTTTCAGGCTGCGCGAAGCAATTCGGCTTACTTCGAGGGTGCAACCCAGCCGACGTGTAATTTCGTCACCATTATTTTGCAGCAAGTTGTAGCTGCCGCCGCCTACAGTACCAAAACCACAGATACCGACTTTCAGAGATTTGACTGTTTCAGAATTCACAATTGCCTCGGGCTATTCTCGTTCAAGCGCCGAATTATACTGGAAACATGACAGAAACCCAGTAATCCTGAGTTTTGAATTCAGAAAGCAGGAATGTTCACCAGACTTAGAGGGGCTAATGCCTATGACTGGCTAAAGACAAAGCCAGCTGAACTAGTCAATGTTTAGCATTTCAACTAACTTAGCAGCATCCATATAACCGGGAACTAGTCTGCCATCCGGAAAGATCAGGGCAGGAGTACCCGTAATCCCCAACTCATTGCCTAGTGCGTGATGCGCCAATAACGGCGCCTCGCAACTTCGCTCTGGCAAGTTCTGGCCATTCTTGGCCCGAGTAAGGGACTTCTTGCGGTCATCGGAACACCACACAGAGAGCATCTTGGGAAAAGAGGCCGCATTTTCACCCCCACGCGGATAAGCGAGGTAGCGTATCTCGATACCCTTGCTCAGAAGCTCGTCCAGATCGCTATGCAATTTTCGGCAATAGGTACAATCCACGTCGGTAAAGACCGCAATCGAAACCTTGGTTTCCTCGGGCGAGAAGATGATCATCTCATCTTCGGGAACAGCCGCAATCTTCTCCAAATTCCGCCGCTGACGCTTACTCATTGATAGATTCAGCAAACCTTCATGACTGGTCTTATACATATCGCCGGCAAAAAGGTAATCGCCGGCAATATCGCTGTAGAGGATTTCTCCAGTATTCAATTCGACTTCATAAATAGTGCCAAGAGGGGTCGCGTTTATACTGATAATTTGCAATTGATTCTGCGAAGCTATTTCAATCGCCTGGGACAATTTGCCACGCAAAGACTGGTCGTGGCCCGGATCCTGTGCATGGGAGGTGCCTGCAACAAACAAGAGCGTAACCAGGCTCAATATAAAAATTAGCCGTTTGCGGCTTGCTGTCATAATATTTTATCCCGTTTATACAATGTCATAAGAGCTTATCGGTTCAGTGAGGTCGAGGCTTTATAACATGTGAATCCCACTGCTAATACTAGACCACCTTCTACTCAAAAGAATTCCCGCCCTTTGAGTTTTCTTTTATTTTAGAAGCCCTGTTAGGAGCTTTGCTCTAGATTCAATAATTTTTATCAGCAGCAATAAAAATGGGAAGACTGCTAACAGGCTTCCCATTCGTAGAACTGAATCTGGCTGCACTCGATACCGGTGCAAGCGCCAGCAATTATCGGCAAATGCTTAGCCCGATTTCTTTTCCAGCTTTTCAGTAATTCTGGCAGCTCGACCTGTCAGCTCACGCAAGTAATAAAGCTTGGCCTGACGTACCGCACCACGACGCTTTACTTTTACGCTATCAACCGAAGGACTGTATGCCTGGAAGACACGCTCTACACCAACACCATGGGAGATCTTTCTAACAGTGAAAGAGGAATTCAAACCACGGCTGCGTCGAGCAATAACAACACCTTCAAAGGCCTGCAAGCGCTCACGATCACCTTCCTTAATTTTTACCTGAACAACGACAGTATCGCCAGGACCAAAATCTGGTAGCTCCTTGCTCATCTGTTCGCTTTCTATTTGTTGGATGATTTTACTCTTGCTCATCGTCTTGCTCCTGAACTCTGTTACCGCTTGGCATGGCCTAATATGTATCAGGCCGATAATTACTTGTCGGCTAAAAGCCGATTCAAATTCCTAATTAACTCTTCTTAACTTTCTTTAAATTCTTTTTAACACTTTCCCGATTAACTCCGCTATTCAGAGCCACTCTCAATATACCCTTGATGTTCTTGCTTGAACTGCTCAAGCAACTCCAGCTGTTCTTGTTCCAATGACAGTGTTTTCAGCAAGTCTGGCCGTTTCAACCAGGTAGCCCCTAAACTCTGTTTTAAGCGCCACTTTCTTATCGCTTCGTGGTCGCCACTTAGCAGCACGTCTGGAACATTCTGACCAGCAAAGTCCTGCGGTCTGGTGTATTCCGGGCTGTGCAATAAGCCATTACTAAAACTGTCTTCAAGTGCAGAGCTTTCATCACCCAGCGCACCTGGTTGAAAACGAGTCATGGCATCAATCAAGGTCATTGCTGCCAACTCACCGCCGCTAATAACGAAATCACCCAGCGACCACTCTTCGTCTATTTCATTTTCGAGTAGACGATTATCAATTCCCTGATAGCGACCGCACAAAAGAATCATGCTGTCCCGTTGCGCCAACTCTACTATAGCGTCCTGCCTCAGGGTTTGGCCCTGCGGTGACAGATATATCACCTTCGGCTGATCGCCACTTTCCTGCTTATTCTTCAAAGCCTGTCTAGCCGCCGTTATCGACGCTACCAGTGGCTCTGTCTTCATCAACATCCCGGGACCACCACCAAATGGCTTGTCATCCACTGTCCGATGCTTGTCAGTGGTATAGTCTCGCGGACTAAAATACTCAAGGTTAATCAATCCCGAGCGTATCGCCCTACCACTTATGCCATATTCAGTTATGGCTGAAAACATCTCTGGAAACAGGGTGACTATTCCAAGCTGCATCGCTCTCGCCTCTGTCACTCTTTATGAGCACTAGTTCAAAACTCAGGCTCTTAATCCAGATAATCTGCTTTCCAATCTACCCTGATGGTTCCATCTTCAAGATCCACCTTGGTCACTACTGAATCGACCAAGTAGGGTATCAATCGTTCTCTTTTGTCTATGCTCTCGGCATTTGCTGCGACTACCAGCACATCATTAGCACCGGTCTCCAGCATTTTACTTACATAACCAAAAACCTGGTCCTGCTGGTTAACTACCTTTAATCCCTGCAGCTGATGCCAATAAAACTCACCGCCCTCAAGTTCAGGCAATTCACTGCTAGCTATCGACAATTCAACACCGGTTAGCTTTCTCGCCGTTTCGGGGTCATCGTAACCCTTGAAGTGCACCAGTAGTGCCTTGCTCTGGCGACGAAACTCGTCTATTTCAAGCTCCTGCTTTCCTGCTCCGGCATTTGCCTGAAAGCGGCGATAGTCGAGTATGTTCTCTATGGGTGTGGTAAAAGAAATCAGCTTAAGCCAACCCTTAATACCGTGTACGCGACCAACTTGACCGAGTACCACCGCTGCGTTATTGGTTTTGGGATCATTCATCACCCGTCAACCCAACAACAGCCCACTACGCTTCAGTAGTAGCAGTCTCTGCAGCAGCCTTTACTAAGGTTGAAACGCGAGGACTAAGCTGCGCACCTTGTGACTGCCAGTAAGCCATGCGATCTTGATCAAGACGCAAACGCTCTTCCTGGCCTTTTGCACGAGGGTTAAAAAATCCAATGCGCTCAATAAAGCGGCCATCACGAGCATTACGACTATCGCTTACTGTAATGTGATAAAAGGGTCGTTTTTTAGCGCCACCACGAGATAATCGAACCGTGACCATAAGTATTTCCTGTCATTCTAAAGTGTAAGAGTTACGCGAGCTTGGGCTGTTTTTGCCCCTTGAAATAGACCTGCTCGGGTAAAAAGGCGGGTATTCTATGTTAATTGCGGTGGGATTGGAAGCAGATACGGCGGTATTTTGCAGCGTAAACCATCATATTCAGGGAGTTGAGTTTGCTACTCGCTCCATTAGTTAGCACTTAAATAGTGCTAACCATTCTCTTTCCAAAACCTTAGAAGCGCGGGAACTGTCCTCCGCCAGGAAAGCCGCCCCCTCCAGGGCCTTGCATACCGCCCAGACCTCGCATCATATTGGCCATTTTGCCACCCTTCATTTTCTTCATCATCTTCTGCATCTGCTTATGTTGCTTCAGCAGGCGATTCAGGTCCTGAATTTGTGTCCCCGAGCCTTGTGTAATGCGCCTCTTACGCGAACCATTCAACACGTCCGGGTTGGTGCGCTCCCGTGGAGTCATGGAATTGATAATAGCTTCCATGCGTCGAAACTGGGAATCATCAACCATATTCGCAGCACCTGGAGGCAAGGCACCCATACCTGGCATCTTGTCCATGATACTGGCCACACCGCCCATATTTTGCATTTGCCCCAATTGCTCTCTGAAGTCCTCAAGGTCAAAGCCTTTGCCCTTTTTGATCTTGCGAGCAAACTTCTCTGCCTTTGCCTTATCGACCTTCTTTTCCGCCTCCTCGATAAGAGACAGCATGTCCCCCATACCAAGAATCCGAGAGGCAATACGGTCCGGATAAAAAGGCTCAAGGGCATCGATTTTCTCACCCATACCGATGAATTTAATCGGCTTTCCGGTAATTTGGCGCACCGACAGAGCAGCACCACCTCTGGCATCACCATCGGCCTTAGTCAGTACAACCCCTGTCAGGGGCAGTGCATCGTTGAACGCTTTCGCCGTGTTCGCTGCATCCTGGCCTGTCATGGCATCCACCACGAACAAGGTCTCAACCGGATTCAACTGACTGTGCAGCTGGCGAATTTCGCCCATCATCTCCTGATCAATCGCCAAACGACCCGCAGTATCAACAATCAGCACATCAATAAATTTTCGTTTTGCCTCTGCCAGTGCCGCCGCCGCAATGTCTGTCGGCGCTTGGCTGCTATCACTGACAAAGAATTCAACACCCACTTCACTCGCTAGGGTCTGTAACTGCTGAATCGCCGCGGGGCGATAGACATCGGCACTAACCAACATGACCGATTTCTTTGCGTCCTGTTTAAGCCAGCGCGACAGTTTGGCAGCGGTAGTGGTTTTACCAGCCCCCTGCAAACCTGCCATCAACACAATAGCTGGCGGCGCAGCTTTCAAATCCAGTCCGGCATTGGCCGAACCCATAATCGACTCAAGCTCCGCCTGTACGATCTTGATAAATGCCTGCCCTGGGGTCAGGCTCTTCGACACTTCCTGGCCAACCGCCCTCAGACTTACTCGCTCTATAAAGTCTTTAACAACAGAAAGCGCAACATCCGCTTCCAGCAAGGCGCGACGCACCTCTCGCAAAGCTTCCTGAATATTGGCCTCGGTTAAATTTGCCTTGCCCGTGAGTTTTCTAAAGGTACCGGAAAGTCTGTCTGTAAGATTATCGAACACTGTGGACTGCCACCTAGAATGTGTAGTGATTGAAAATGGTCAGACCTCTGACCAGCGCCGCATTATAGCTAAACCTCTGCAATATAAAAAAGAACTTCAACCGCCAGTATACATATGCGACACTTTCAGGCTGACAATCCATGATCACTATTCATTGCCCTGGCAAAATCTAAGTCCTGAATTAACATGCAAGTTACCGTAATCTCTGGCCTGTTCGCTGTCTTTTTCTACTTGATGGGCTCCGTCTTTCAGGGAATGAGCTTTACCTCAGACAAAAACACACGCAACAAAGTGCTCATTTTTGGCGCCTTGGCTATACCCGCACATGCCATTAGTGCCTACGGTGTTATCAGCAGCATTGACGGTTTTCACTTTGGCCTTTTCGAAATAAGCACGCTGATCACTCTGTCTATTTCACTTTTGGTTCTGATTAGCAGCCTGAGAAAGCCCCTAGAGAACCTTTTCTTGGGACTGTTTCCACTGGCCATAGTCAGCATAGTGGCATCCCTGATAATTCGCAGTGAATATCCCGCCACCAATATGAGCCTCAGCCTAGCTAGTCATGCACTGATTTCAATTCTTGCCTATAGCTTCATCACTATCGCAGCTTTACAGTCTAGCTTTCTGGCCTACCAGAATCACCAGTTGAAGCATAAACACCTTAAAGGAGTGACTAGCAAATTACCCCCTTTACAGGACATGGAAGCCTTTTTGTTCGAATTGCTTTGGGTTGGGCAGTTTTTATTAACCCTCACCATAGCTACCGCATTCTTATTTTTTGACAATGTCTGGGGCGTTGATGGTGTTGTCCATAAAACAGTCTTTTCCTCGCTGGCATGGATTGTTTTTGCTGTATTATTGTGGGGTCGCCACCAAATGGGTTGGCGAGGACAGGCAGCGATTCGAGGCACTCTGACAGGTTTTGCCTTACTGATAATTGCCTACTACGGTGTCAAATTCGCACTGGAATACATAATCAATTGATCTCCCTCCTAAGCTCACCGCTAACGAAAGACCACAATAAATAAATGAGTAGCGAAGAACCCAGCCTTACAATATTGCTTCTGTTTTTCGGACTGTTGATCTGTGCCTCTGCGTATTTTTCCAGCTCAGAAACCAGCATGATGAGCTTGAACAAGTACCGGCTAAAACATTTAGCACGAAAGCGTCATGCCGGAGCAAGCCGGGCAAGCAAACTGCTGGAAACGCCGGACAAATTGATTGGCGTTATCCTGATAGGCAACAACTTTGTCAACTTTCTCGCTGCCTCTATAGCAACTACTATCGCAATTAAGTTTTTTGGTGAGCCCTCGCCGTTAATTACCGCAATTATACTGACACTGGTTGTATTGATATTTGCGGAGGTCACGCCAAAAACAATTGCCGCACTGTACCCAGAAAAAATAGCCTACCCTTCAAGCCTTTTGCTAATCCTATTGCTCAAAGTTCTCTATCCCGTTGTGTGGATAGTGAATGTCGTCTCAAATTGTTTAGTTAGAATACTAGGTTTCAATTCAGAGTCTGATGATAGCCACCAGCAATTGACGACTGAAGAGCTTCGCACTGTCGTGGATGAATCCGGCGAACGGATACCGCGCAAGAGACAGGGAATGCTATTAAACATCCTTGACCTTGAACACGTGACTGTTAACGATATTCTTGTGCCCAGAAATGACATCCTGGGCATCGATATCGAGGACGACATAGGTAACATCTTGAGTCTGATCGCCAGTAGCCAACATACACGAATGCCCGTCTATAAAGGCGACATTAACCACATCATTGGCATTTTGCACCTAAGAAGTGTTGGCAAATTGATTAAGCTAGAAAACATCAACAAAGCAGCAATTTTGCGCGAAGCTACCGAGCCTTATTACATTCCTGAAAGTACTCCGCTGCACATTCAACTGGGCAAATTCCAGAGAAAGAAAATGCGTATGGCAATTGTCGTAAATGAATACGGCGCAGTAAAAGGGATCGTAACCCTTGAAGATATTCTGGAAGAAATCGTGGGTGAGTTTACTACCGACCTGGCAGCCAACAGCAAGGACATACACACACAAGGTGATGGTACATTTCTTATCGACGGCTCGGCTAGCATACGCGATGTTAATCGCGTCCTGTCTTGGAATCTCGACAATAGTGGCGCGAAAACACTGAACGGACTCATCACCGAAAAGTTACAGGCAATTCCGGATTCATCCGTAGGCCTAAAGCTCGGCACTTATTATGCTGAGACAGTGCAGGTTAAAAACAATGTGATTCGCACGGTGAAGATGTGGGAAACCAGCAAGACACAAAACGTCGGAAAAAGTTCTTATTTAGACGAATAAGATATTAGCTACTTCGATGAATGATTGTCTCGACAGCTTCCACAGTATCCAGGCTGTGCATCTGCCAGGATACAATGTTGTACTCCAGTTCTGGCTCATTCACCCGTGCGGCTAATGCCAACTTATAGTCAGCATCAATAAGCGGCTGCCAAAAGCGCCAGGCCTTTATGTCATCTTCGCGCTGAGCATCAAACTCAATCGCTAACTTTCCGATATCGGAAAAAGAATAACTAAAATGCTGCAAGGGAATAGCCAGGCCCAGTCCACAGGCTTTAATGTAAGCTTCTTTTAAAGTCCACAAGTCGTAAAAACGAGATTGCTGCTGTTCTTTTGGCATCTCCAACAGCGACTTACACTCCTTGCTGGAAAAATAACGTCCAGCTATGGCTTCGAGCCTGCGTGATTTATCACTGCACTCTACATCTACGCCTATATCAGGAAAACAGGCTACAGCCAGAACCAATCTTCCACCAGAATGGGAAAGATTAAAATACAGTGGCTTTGACTGCTGCTGTGGGTGGATAGCGGGTTTACCGTATTCGTTCTGTATAAAGCGCCAATTCGCCGGCTCTATTGCGGAATCATAACGGGACAATGCTGTACGAATAAGAATTCGTCCCAATAGAAATTGTTTGCGGTGGCGATCAAATTGATACCGGTAATAGCGGGATTTTTCAGGCTCAGTTAGCCAAGACAAACAACTGCCTTGTATTTCATGCAAGTCAAAATCTAGCTGATTTATACGCCATAAATGAATTTCAGTATTAGCAATGGTCATTTCAGGCATTAGCATTCATGGGCTTGGTATTGTCGTAAATACAATGTAGTTTCTTGCGGGCTATCCGGGACTCTTTAGGATAGGCAAAGGCGTTATTAATATAACGAATATTATCCAGCTCAATAGACTGATTAACATGACTGTGCCCATAGACATGAATATCCGGGTTTAACTGTTTCACCTGCGCGCCTAGTTTTTCACTCCCCAATACTGGATAAACTGCTCGTCGCTCCAATGGAATCTTCTCAGGCATAACATCTATTCTTGGTAGAAAATGAGAAAAGCTTATTACAGCGTTATTTTTCGTATTCAACCTTGGGCTGTTCAAACTTAGAAAGTACTCTGAAACCTTATGGCTCTCCTGCATATGAGCGGGCCATGAGCAGACATGGAAGTCCCTCCACGCCAGCTTCAAATTTTTATCAGGTTCACCAAAGGAAAAGTCGTACCATGAGTACAAAGGCACAAAACTGACCCCTTCCTCTTCGTGTATTTCTGTATGCACACCACAGCGCGAACACAATTTAGCAACTGCTTCAAACTTGTCCAGAGAGCAGCTAAAATCCTTGTCTCGAACCCAAAGCTCGTGATTACCCGGCACAAACAATACTGCCCTGAAGCTCTCTTGCAGCGATCTAAACACTTGCTCCAGCAATGGCATCCTGTCGCTGATGTCACCGGCCAATATAAGGACGTCATCTTTATAGGCAGTGCGATCAAGGTCAAGCACCCAATTCAAATTCTCTGCATAGTCGACATGAATATCGGAAACAGCGAATACTCTCATTGGCTTTTATGCTCTGAGCCCACAGAGTCTTTAATATGTTCTCGTATGAATTCTGCTAACAGCAGGTATTCTTCTCGACACGGGTCTGATTTTCTCCATGCCATGCCAATCTCTCTGGAGACATTTTCATTAGAGAAATGTTTCAGCTGCAGATGAGTATCACCAAGTATATCTGCATCAACCGAAATCGCTGGCAGCAATGTCAGGCCAAGGCCATTCGCTACCATTTGCACCAGGGTGTGGAGGCTAGTGCCCTGATACACAAGATCGGTGTCTGCTGTTTCCAATTTACAAGCTTCCAGCGCATGGTCACGAAGACAATGGCCTTCTTCCAGCAATAGCAGACTTTCACCACGAAGCTGCTGTTGTTTAACCTGTTGTATTTTTTCCAACTGATGGCCAGGAGGCAGACACAACAGGAATTCGTCTTTAAACAAACTGACTGTCTCCATATCCGGCAATGGATAAGGGAAAGCCAAAACAATAAGGTCGAGCTGCCCCTGTTGCAATTGTTGCACGAGCTGGGCACTCATCTCTTCCTTCAAATACAGCTTTAACTTATCAAAACGCTTGCGTAAATCTGAAAGAATGGGAGGCAATAAAAAGGGACCAATAGTGGGAATCACGCCTAAGCGCAAATCACCGGACAAAGGTGCTTCATGTGCTCTGGCCAGCCCGACAAAATCCTCTACATCACCCAAGACTATGCGCGCCTGGGAAAGGAGCTTCTCGCCAAGAGCGGTGATGAGTACCGTTTTCTTATTCCGCTCAAAAACCTTTACACCCAACTGGGCTTCTAACTCCTGTATAGCGGCACTAAGGGTAGACTGGGTGACGTGGCAGGCAGCGGCAGCCTTGCTGAAATGTCGGTGCTCAGCCACCGCACAAAGGTATTTTAGTTGTTTGATCGATGGATTCATGGTCAAAATAGTAATCGAAAAAAACGATCAAAGCACCAAAAAAAATCCATTAGATTTGATCACAAAATTCACGTAAAGTTGCGATCAAGTACTGAACCTCAAACTACAGTTGCCGCGGCCTGTAGCCTGGGTGGAACAGCAAATATTAATCAGCAAACTCTATAGGAGAAGTAAGATGTCATTGAAAGGTTCAAAGACAGAGGAAAATTTAAAAGCAGCATTTGCAGGAGAGTCCCAGGCTAACCGTCGCTATTTGTATTTCGCCCAGAAAGCAGACGTTGAAGGTTACAACGATGTTTCTGCACTTTTTCGCTCTACGGCAGAAGGCGAAACTGGACACGCACACGGCCACCTGGAATATCTTGAAGAGGTTGGTGATCCGGCTACAGGGCTTCCAATTGGCGGCACTGCCGACAACCTGAAATCAGCCGTTGCCGGTGAAACACACGAGTACACCGACATGTATCCCGGTATGGCCAAAGATGCCCGCGACGAAGGTTTCGATGAAATCGCGGACTGGATGGAAACATTAGCAAAAGCCGAACGTTCGCACGCGAATCGTTTCCAAAAAGCTCTGGACGCACTGGACGACTAGGTTTCTACGTCTGTCTGACTTTGCTGCCGTCACTCGACGGCAGCAATTTAACTCCGCCCAAACAGGCAGAGTTTCAAATCATAAATCAATCAACTCATCGGAATACTTATGTCTGACCATAGCAGAGAGGGTGGCCTGAGCGCGCCTACCAGGCATCCACTTAATCAGGATGACCCCAAATTCTGGGATGAAAGTGATTTAAACAAGGAGTTAGAGCGGGTCTATGACATCTGTCATGGTTGTCGCCGCTGCGTCAGCCTTTGTAATGCCTTTCCCACTCTGTTTGATCTGGTGGATGAAAGCGAAACCATGGAAGTGGATGGGGTCGACGTTGCCGACTATGGAAAGGTTGTAGATCAATGCTATCTCTGCGACCTCTGCTATCTCACTAAATGTCCTTATGTACCTCCGCATGAATGGAATGTTGATTTTCCACATTTGATGCTAAGAGCCAAGGCCGTAAAATTCGAAAAGGGTGACAGTAAATTTAGAGATAATTTAATAACCAGCACCGACATGATTGGCAAGGTTGCTGCAAAACCTGTTATCAGTACTGTAGTCAATGCCGCCAACAAAAATGGCGCACTACGTGGGCTCCTGGACAAGACTCTGGGCATCCATAAGGACGCAAATATACCCGAATACACCAACAAGCCCGCACGCAAAAAACTTGCAGCACATATCTTTGACCCAGCCAAAGCACAAAAAGAGTCCAGCAAAAATACAGACCAGAGCCAGGGGAGCGTGACTCTCTTTACCACCTGCTATTGCAATTACAACGAACCATCAATTGCGGATAGTGTGATTAAGGTACTCGAGCACAACAACATAATGGTGAACCTGGCTGCCCGCGAGCACTGCTGCGGAATGCCAAAGCTTGAACTTGGCGATCTAAAGGCTGTAAAGCAACTTAAAGACAGAAATATTCCTGCACTATATGAAACCGTTCAGGCGGGGAACGTCATCGTGGCTGCAGTACCTTCCTGCGTGCTGATGTTCAAGCAAGAACTGCCCCTTCTGTTTCCAAACGATGAAAAAGTAAGAACTGTTGCCGAAGCTTTTTACGATCCATTTGAGTACCTGTACAAATTGCACAAACAAGGAAAACTGAATACTGACTTTAAAAATCCCTTAGGCAATATCAGCTATCATGTAGCCTGCCACCAGAGAGTGCAAAATATAGGCCCCAAGACAAAACAAGTTTTAGAACTCATCGAAGCAACCACAGTTAAGAACATTGAAAGATGCTCAGGGCACGATGGCACTTATGGCGTCAAATCAGAGACTTTAAAATTCGCCAATAAAATTGCGCGCCCTATCGTCAAGCAAATCACCGATCAGAAACCTGATTATTACGGCAGTGATTGCCCCATCGCTGGCAAGCATATAGAAAACAACCTGAAGACAGAACAGGAAGCCGTTCATCCTCTGGATTTATTATGCAAGGCCTACGGCATCTAATAGTTAAACAGAAGGTTTAGGAAAATATAAGCATGAAGAAACTAAGCATCGACGACCTAATGAGCATCGAAGCCTATACTGAACAACGCCCTGTTATCAGGCAGGCTATGATGGAGCACAAAAAAACCAGACGAGTGCCCCTAGGCCCAAACGCCATGCTTCATTTTGAAGATTATATGGTTATGCGCTATCAGGTTCTTGAACTGATTCGTGTCGAAAAAATTAGTGATCAGGCAGACCTGCTTGAAGAGCTTGCCGCCTACAATCCGCTTATCCCTGACGGTAGCAATCTTAAGGTTACTCTTATGCTAGAGTATCCAAATGAAGAGGAGCGTAAACTTCGCCTATCTCAACTTATCGGCATAGAAGAACTCATTTCTATTCAGATTAATGGTTTTGATCCGGTCTACCCCATCGCCAATGAAGACCTTCCTCGTTCCACTGAAGAAAAAACTTCTTCGGTACATTTTCTTCGCTTCGAATTTGATGATGAAATGATTGCAGCAGCGAAACAAGGCGCATCGTGGACTATTCGTAGCGAACATCAAAACTATCAGCACAGCAACGATACGATTCCCGAATCAGTTACCCAGTCACTGACGCGAGACTTCGGATAATCTCTTGAATACACGCCTTGCAATGCGAACAGAATAGGACTGCCAAATTAGATGATTAATACCGCACCTCGAAAATTGCTTTATCTTGCTGCTGCAATAGGCTTGAGCATTACTGCTTGCGCCGATAATAGCGGAGAGAACCACGCCAGTTCATTCAATATGATCAATTCAAATATCTTTGGTATTGATCAGTCTGAAATCCAGAGCATTCGTGAAAAAATGCAGGCCGCCGTAGACGGTGAGTTCGTATCCGGCAATATACTTCTGGTTGGAAACAATGATGGTATAGGGGTATTGGAAACCGTTGGCACACAGGGACCAAATCAGTCTACGGAAATGAGTGAGCAAACTATCTTCCGTATCTTTTCCATGACCAAACCCATTGTTAGCGTCGCAACAATGAGCATGGTTGAAGACGGGCTATTAGCCATCGAAGATCCCGTTTCAAAATACATTCCTGAATTCGCCAATATGCAGATCATTGACGAAGAAACTGGCGAAGTCACTCCAGCTCAAAATCAGATGACCGTACAAGACTTGTTAACTCATGAGTCAGGGCTAACTTACGGCATATTCGATCCTGAAGGTAAATTAGGTCAGCTATACCTTCAAGCCGGCTCAACCAGACGTGACATCACTGCACTTGAACTGGCCCAAAACCTCGCCACACTCCCTTTGCTTTTCGAGCCGAGAACAAAGTGGCATTACTCACGATCAACCGACGTGCTGGGCGCAGTTATCGAAGTCGCAGCCGGCAAGCCACTTGACGCACTCCTCAAAGAACGAATTTTCGATCCACTAGGCATGGATAACACTAGCTTTTACGTAGATCAGAAAATGGCCGGGCTTATCGCAAATCCCATTCATGGCGAGATGTCTGATCCTCTCAATGTTCAGCCTATGCTGCTTGGCGGTAGTGGCCTACATTCAAGCACTGAGGACTATGTCCGCTTTGCCAACATGCTTCTTAATCGTGGCGAATATAATGGCGTGCGCATTATCGAACAAGCTACGCTGGATTTAATGAATCAAAAATTTATTGGTGATGATGTGAACCGTGATGCATTCTTCTTTGGCGAGCACGGCGACTGGGGTTTGGGTTTTCATCTACAACCAGTTCCAGGCTCTAGCAATGAAGGTCCTTTTAATTTCGGCTGGCAAGGCATAGGTGGAACAGTGTTTATCGTTGATCCCACAAATAATTTTTTCATGCTCTATATGGCACAAGTGATAAATGCTCCCGAAGGCACACCCATGGACCTCAACTTGGCACAACAGGCTGTCTATGAAGCTATGCTTAATGAGCAAACCTCAGCTTTACTGTCACTGCCGGTTCTCCCTTGACGCTTAAACAAGTACACTAAGGTATCTGTGCGTCACCGCCTATAAGCTACGGCGAGAAGTTTTAGTGTAATGAAGTATTGCCACCAATGTGCAGGCTCTCTGATTATTCGTATCCCCGAAGGGGACGATAAGCCGCGCCATTGCTGTATTGAATGCGATAGTATTTTCTATCTTAATCCTAAGAATGTGGTTGGCACCCTGCCTTTCTACGACGATAAAGTACTACTTTGCAAACGCGCCATCCAACCTAGAATTGGCAAGTGGACACTGCCAGCGGGGTTTATGGAAAACGGCGAATCCAGCCTCAATGGGGCCATACGTGAAACCACCGAGGAAGCCGGCGCCACCGTTACAGTGAGAGAAGACAGTCTGTATACCCTCTTCAATCTGCCGTCGGTCAATCAGGTTTATATGTTTTTCCGCGCCGAACTGGCCAACCTTGATTTCTCCGCTGGTATCGAATCAGAGGAAGTAGCGTTGTTTAGCGAACCGGAAATACCCTGGGAGGAAATTGCATTTCCTGTAGTCAAAAGCACTTTAGAGCACTATTTCAGTGACATGCGTAAACAAAAATTTCCTGTCAGGATGTTTGACGTTCATTACGGGGAAGACAGAAGCGTTACTACACGACTGATTAGCAGTAATACTAGTTAATACTTGAAGAACAACTAGAAGAAAAACTAAAGAGTGGCTTCTGTTTTGATTACAGCGTAGGCCACTTCTTCATAAGGGTGTGAATCTTTCATTGCGGAGATAACTGCGGATATACACTCTTGCGCGCACACCATCTCTACTTTGTATTCCTGTAATGTTTCTAACTTACCCTTCTCACCTTGATAGGGAGTGCTAGCCGCCCCCGGACGATACTGCCCTTCTCCCAAGGTCTGCCAGGCACAGCAATCGTAGTCGCCGACTCTTCCCGCACCTGCTGCAAACATCGCGTTTTTTACAAGCTCCAAATGAGATTCAGGCACATAGAATTCAATTTTCAGTAATTCCGCACTCATCATACTGGACCCTATGCTTGTGATTCACTGCTGATTAACAAGATAGAAAGGAAATTAATCCAACCACTTCCTGGCATTACGAAACATACGCAGAGTCGGTGCATCTTCTGTCCAATCTGCAGGGTGCCAAGAATTTTGACTGGCACGAAAAACACGTTCTGGATGTGGCATCATAATGGTTACGCGACCATCACGGCTAGTGACCCCTGCAATACCTTCAGGCGAACCATTGGGATTAGCTGGGTACAATTCCGTTCTCTCACCAAAATTATTCACGTACCTCATAGCAATTCCATTTAGCGCGTTCAGTTTTTGCAAACTATCATCACTGCTAAACGTTGCCCTTCCTTCACCATGAGCTACGGCAATCGGAAATCTTGAATCTTCCATGCCTTGTAAGAAGACAGAATTGCCAGACTCTACCCGCACCAGAGCGAAACGCGCTTCAAACTGTTCTGAGCGATTGCGCTGAAAGCTCGGCCAGTGTTCTGTACCGGGAATCAAATCGTGCAGCAGCGAAATCATCTGACATCCATTACAGACACCAAGGGTCAATGTATTCGGATTGTTGAAGTATTTCTGAAATTGCTCGCGAAGCTGCTCATTAAATAATATTGACTTCGCCCAACCACCACCGGCGCCAAGCACATCACCATAGGAGAAGCCCCCACAGGCCACCAGCGCATTAAAGCTATCCAGATTAACCTGCCCACTGATGAGGTCAGTCATGTGTACATCAATCGCATCGAAGCGAGCACGATCAAAGACAGCGCCCATTTCAATCTGACCATTTACACCTTGCTCTCTCAAAACAACAACCTTCGGTTTTGCTCCGACGTTAATATAAGGAGCTGTAATATCCTCATTAACATCGAAACCAAGAGACACATTCAAACCGGGGTCATTAGCATCCAAGATTTGGTCAAATTCTTCCTGGGCACAGCTCGAGTTATCTCGAATAGATTGCATATGAAAACTAGTTGCAGACCACTGGCGCTGTAGTTCGATCCGGCTCGCTGCAAATAAAACCTCATCACCCAACTTGATTTGGAACATACCCTCTGTATTGGGTTGCGCAAGCTCATGCATACAATCAAGCAAACCATGTGTCTTGGCCAGGGCGATGACTTTCTCTTTTTCTGCCTGCTTAACCTGAATTACCGCGCCCAGCTCTTCATTAAAGAGAGAAGCAAGAACCGAATGCTTATCAGCTAGCCCGTCGAGCTGAATGTCGAGACCACAATGCGCTGCAAATGCCATTTCCACCAATGTAACGAACAGCCCCCCATCAGAACGATCGTGGTAGGCGAGCAATAAATTTTCATTTCGGCATGCATTGATAAAATTAAACAAAGCCAACAAATCTTCGGCTGTATCCAGGTTAGGTACCGTGCCTTTCATTTCCGCATATACCTGACTTAGGGCCGAACCACCTAGGCGGTTCTTACCTCTACCCAGATCCAGCAACAGCAAGCAACTTTCACCCTGATCTGTTTTTAACTCTGGTGTTAAGGTCTTGCGAATATCATCCACTGGTGCGAAGGCCGATACAACAAGCGACAAAGGCGCCGTATTGCTTTTCTCGCCGCTCTCATCCTTCCACACCGTGCGCATCGACATCGAATCTTTACCCACTGGAATACAAATACCCAACTTTGGACAAAGGTCCATTGCTACTGACCTGACTGTAGCAAACAACTTCTCGTCTTCACTGCCATGGCCTGCTGCAACCATCCAGTTGGCTGACAATTTAATATCGCCAATTTTTTCAATGGATGCACTGGCTATATTGGTTATTGCTTCAGCGATTGCCATTCGACCAGATGCTGCCGCATCGAAAAGTGCCAGTGGCGTTCGCTCACCCATGGCCATAGCCTCACCTGTATAAGCAAGGTAACTACTAGCTGTTACAGCCGCATCAGCGACAGGAACCTGCCAGGGGCCAACCATCTGATCACGATGCACCAATCCGGTGATAGTACGATCACCAATGGTAATTAAGAAATTCTTACTGGCAACGGCGGGCAGAGCCAATACTCTTTTTATCGATTCGCCCAGGTCCTTGTCATCGGTTGTAAATTCAGTGGGGGCTATACGTCCTGCCTTCACATCACGATGCATCCGCGGTGGCTTGCCGAACAAAAGCTCCATAGGTAGATCTATCGGACTATTGGAGAAGTGGCCGTCGTCCAGACGAATATGCTGTTCCTCCGTTGCTTCCCCCACTACGGCAAAAGGGCAGCGCTCACGCTCACAAATAGCATTGAACTTAGCAAGATCGTCAGGATTGACCGCCATCACGTAGCGTTCCTGGGCTTCATTACACCAGATCTCTAGCGGTGACATCTGACTCTCAGCATTGGGGATATCGCGCAGATTGAACACGCCGCCCCTGCCTCCATCTTTAACCAGCTCCGGCAAGGCATTTGATAAACCGCCGGCACCTACATCATGAATAAACGAAATGGGATTGCGGTCGCCGAGCTGCCAACACTGATCAATAACTTCCTGACAACGCCGCTCCATTTCAGCATTCTCACGTTGTACCGAGGCAAAATCCAAGTCTTCATTGCCTGAACCGGAAGTCATGGAAGAAGCCGCGCCTCCTCCCAAGCCGATAAGCATCGCCGGCCCACCCAAAACAACGAGCTTAGCACCTGCTGCGATTTCACCCTTGAGCACATGAGGCTCGCGAATATTGCCGATACCACCTGCGATCATGATGGGTTTGTGGTAACCACGCACCTGTTGTTCCCCAGCCTCGTTAATAACACTCTGTTCAAAACTGCGGAAATAACCACACAGCGCCGGACGGCCAAATTCATTATTGAACGTAGCTCCACCAATAGGGCCTTCAAGCATAATATCCAGTGCCGAGGCAATATGGGCTGGCTTGCCAAACTCCTGCTCCCAGGGTTGCTCATAACCGGGTATTTTAAGATTAGAAACACTAAAACCGGTGAGCCCCGCTTTTGGCTTTGAGCCCTTACCCGTAGCTCCTTCGTCGCGTATCTCCCCCCCAGATCCAGTCGATGCTCCAGGAAAAGGGGCAATGGCCGTCGGATGGTTATGCGTCTCCACCTTCATCAATATGTGTATAGGCTCATCAGTAAAACCATACTGTTTAGAATCAGGGGCAGGGAAAAAGCGGGAGCTATTATGTCCTTGCATGACAGCCGCGTTATCAGAATAAGCTGACAACACTCCTTCTGGGGATTGCTCGTGAGTATTGCGAATCATCGCGAACAGCGAGTGATCTTGCTTTTCACCGTCGATGGTCCAGGCTGCATTAAAAATCTTGTGGCGACAATGCTCTGAGTTCGCCTGTGCAAACATCATTAACTCGATGTCATTAGGGTTCCTGCCAAGCGCAGTAAACTGCTTGTAGAGATAGTCAATTTCATCTTCCGCTAACGCCAAGCCCAAGGTCGAGTTGGCTTCACTAAGCGCATCCCTTCCTTTTCCCAGAACATCGATAGACACCATTGGTTGAGGCTCAGCATGACTAAAAAGGCAACTGGCCAACGCTACTTCATCAAAAACAACCTGAGTCATGCGGTCATGTAAAAGACTGTCGAGAACTTCAAGCTCGGCATCAGTCAATACTTGCGGTAAATAAACAGTGAATACAATGCCTCGCTCAACCCGGTCTACCTTTTGCAAACCGCAGTTGTGGAGTATGTCGCTGGCCTTACTCGACCAAGGAGAAATAGTACCGGGTCTAGGCACTACAATTCGCGTAAGTTGTATCCCCGTCTCGCTCTGCTCCGGGGTAGCATTAAACTCACTGCCGTAATGCAACAAAGAGTCAACAAGCTCAATATCTTGGTTGTTCAATTCCTCGGCACAGTCGAGGAAGTGGATATATTGAGCACTAATAGCGTTGACTAGAGGAAGTTTCGCGCGAAGGCTTTGTAGTAATTTAGAGGATTTAAATGCAGAAAGAGCTGCCGCTCCAAACATCACTTGCATCGATGGTGTCCCAACTCTTTGTACGTTTAGGATTGTCTAAACCAGCTGATTTATGGAGCCGCAATAATAAAGGATTTGGCTGCTGAATTCAGGAAAATATATGAAAAACTTACTTTAATGAGGCAGTTTCAGCAACGTGACTGCTGATTTGGAATATAGCGGCCGTTTTCTCTGGACACGATTTCGTTGCCTACCTGGTCTTCTATCCAGAAATCAACATGGCATAGCGTAGTAATGTCATGCTTTTTCCCATTAAACACCAAGCCAGCCATGACCGTGTACTCCTCACCGGCTTGAGCATTAAAGCGCAATGTTCTGCTGATATTCTCTTCATGGCGAGCATAATCGACCATAGCTGGAGCCAGCCCTCTTTGGACCCCAAGGTCCCAGGAGAAGTAAACTTTTATTTCATGGAGACCAGGTTCAATCTGCATGGCACGGTATTGATTGCTGTTCATTACCGGAATACCATCAACTTCCATGAAATTCACTGTATCAGTGTAGCGATTCAGCATTTCAACACGCCTAAAACTCTGCCCGTCTAGGGTCGCGAGCTGCACATCCTTGCGTAGATCACCAAAATAAGCTTTATAGGGAACTGAAACCGAACAGGCCGAAAGAATCAGCAGGAGCGCTGAAACAACTAGAATATTAAGTGTATTTGTTAGTCTCAGCATAAAGAAATTTTGCTTCTAGAATGAGCAGTCAGCTGGCTTTATACAAATCATCTCCGTTATTAGCAAGAAATTTGACAAATTATTTTCTATTTCTGCGAACCTTAAAGAAGCTTTGCATTAGTGCCGCGCAATCACTCTCCAGCACTCCCCCCCAAAATGATAGTTGGTGATTATAGTGCTCCGCACCTAGAAGTGATGGATGGCTCACAAGGGCACCAGCCCGGGGTTCTTGCGCACCGAAGACAACATTGTCTATTCGCGCATGTATCATTGCACCCAAGCACATCGTACAAGGCTCAATCGTGACATAGAGGGTTGCTTTAGATAGGCGGTAGTTTTTTCGAGTTTGTGATGCATTCCTTATGGCAACAATCTCTGCATGCGCTGTTGGGTCGCAAGTTCGGATTGGCTCATTAAAACCTTTGCCTATGATTTGCTTATCTGCGACAACAATAGCACCCACTGGCACTTCATCGGCTGCAGCCGCCTGTTTGGCAAGGAGTAGCGCTTCTTGCATCCAGCGCTCATGCTCGACTTGGTTCTGCTCTAGGTTAGGCGCCATGACTAATTCTATAAAAGTTCTCTTTCAGCTATGTTTTAGCACCAACAAAAAAGGTTGTTTACAAAAACTTATTCCCACTCAATAGTAGCCGGCGGCTTGCTGGAGATGTCGTAAGCAACACGAGAAACATCGGCTATTTCGTTCATAATCCTGTTGGATATTGTTTCTAGAAGCTCGGGGTCAAGGCGCGCCCATCGTGCTGTCATGAAATCAATAGTTTCAACAGCGCGCAATGTAATCACATAAGAATAGCGACGAGCATCACCTACCACACCAACCGATTTAACCGGCAAAAATACAGCAAACGCCTGACTCACTTTGTTGTAACAATCCCAGTTGTGCAACTCTTCCATAAAGATCGCATCAGCCTGACGCAATATATCGCAATACTCTTTTTTGACTTCACCTAATACACGCACCCCCAGGCCTGGACCTGGAAAAGGATGCCGGTATACCATGTCATAAGGCAGACCAAGCTCCAGCCCAATTTTACGCACTTCGTCCTTGAATAATTCGCGTAGCGGCTCTACCAGTTCCAGCTTCATATCATCGGGAAGACCACCCACATTATGGTGGGATTTTATGACATGGGCCTTACCCGTTTTTGAACCTGCAGATTCGATAACATCCGGATAAATTGTTCCTTGAGCAAGCCAGTTTACATCTTTGAGTTTTGTCGCTTCCTCATCAAATACTTCAATAAAGGTATTGCCAATAATTTTTCGTTTCTGCTCCGGCTCATCGACACCAGCAAGCTTGCTTAGAAAGCGCTCCTCAGCATCGGCTCGTATAACCTGTACGCCCATATTCTTAGCGAAGGTAGCCATAACCTGATCACCTTCGTTCAATCTCAGCAATCCATTGTCAACAAACACACAGGTAAGTTGATCTCCAATCGCCTTGTGTAATAACGCCGCTACAACCGAAGAATCAACACCACCGGAAAGACCCAGAAGCACCTTGTCCTTACCCACCTTCGCTTGAATAGTGGCGATAGCATCTTCGATAATATTCGCCGAGGTCCATAATGATTCACAAGCACAAATACCGTGACAGAAACGTTCCAGAATTCGCTGCCCTTGCACGGTGTGTGTTACCTCGGGGTGAAACTGGATAGCGTAAAGGTCGCGCGATTCATCACACATCGCAGCAATGGGCGCGCTCTCCGTTGCAGCTATCAGAGAAAAACCTGGGGGGACTTCGGTAACCTTGTCGCCGTGGCTCATCCACACATCCAGTTGCGGATCTCCAGCGGCACTAATGCGATCCTCAATACCATCAAACAGCTTATTTGACTTGGTCACATCTACCTGCGCGAAACCAAACTCAGACTTTGCTGAAGCCTCTACCTTGCCAGCAAAGTGTTCAGCCATGATTTGCATACCATAGCAAATCCCCAAGACCGGTTTCCCTGCTTCATAGATAAACTCAGGAGGCCGCGGCGAGTTATCTGTATTTGCAGATTCGGGGCCACCCGAAAAAATAATTCCCTGCGGATCAAATTCTCGAAACAATTTTTCATCAACCGCATAATCCCAAATCTCACAATAAACACCTAGTTCGCGAACGCGTCGCGCAATAAGTTGAGTGTACTGGGAACCGAAATCCAGAATAAGAATTTTCTGGCTATGAATATTAGCTGTTGTCATGTGATTAATACTTTGATGTTGAAATAAAATCTGACCCTACGATCTCGAGAAGAGTTCTATAGGGGTAGAAGACGAGGCAAAGCCAGCTACGAAAGCGGAGCGTATATGAAATACGTGAGCATTTTGCAGCTGGCTTTAACGAAGGATTATGCTCCTATAGGGCTCTTATGAAACACGATAGTTAGGGGCTTCTTTGGTAATGCTTACATCATGAACATGAGACTCACTCATTCCAGACGCCGTGATTTTCACAAATTGTGTTTTAGTCCGCATTTCTTCAATATCTGCCGAGCCTGTATACCCCATACTAGAACGAAGACCGCCCATCAATTGATGAACAATAGCTGACATAGGGCCTTTGTATGGAACCCTGCCTTCAATTCCTTCTGGTACAAGCTTCTCAGTGCCAGAATTAACGTCCTGAAAGTAGCGATCACTTGAGCCCTGAGCATGAGACATGGCACCTAGAGATCCCATACCTCGATAGGCTTTATAACTTCTACCTTGGTACAGCTCAACTTCGCCTGGCGCCTCTTCAGATCCCGCCAGCAGACTACCTATCATTACCACATGAGCACCCGCAGCAATCACCTTCGCTATATCACCCGAATAGCGAATACCTCCATCAGAAATCACACAAACGTCGGTATCTTTTACCGCCTCCACTACATTAGCTACAGCAGATATTTGCGGCACACCCACACCTGTCACTATACGTGTGGTACAGATAGAACCCGGGCCAATACCAACCTTAATTGCATCGGCACCGGCTTTAACCAAATCACGAGCGGCATCTGCCGTTGCGATGTTGCCTCCTATAACGGAAACTTCAGGGTATCTTCCCTTGATATATTTCACTTGATCCAACACAAACTGAGAATGGCCGTGCGCAGTATCTACGATCACAACATCTACACCGGCTTCAACAATAGCTTCAATACGATCTGCTGAATCTGGACCTGTTCCTACCGCCGCGGCTGAACGCAGTCTTCCTTGCTCGTCTTTACAAGCATTTGGAAAGTCTTCTGATTTACGAATATCTTTTAATGTAATTAAGCCACAAAGCTCAAAGTCATTATCCACCACAAGGATCTTCTCAATCCGGTGTCGGTGCAACAGCTCCTTGACCTCTTCCAACTTGAAGTCTTCTTTCACTGTGACCAACCGTTCCTTGGTAGTCATAATGCTTGAGACCTTGGCATCCAGATTTGCTTCAAATCGCACATCGCGGCTGGTCACAATCCCAACCAAACCAGTACCATTCAGTACTGGCATACCGGAAATATCGTATTCCTGCATTAGCGCAACTAGGTCACGAATGCTTGCGTCACCCGAAATAGTTATCGGGTCTCTGACCACTCCACTTTCATATTTCTTCACGAGACGAACTTCTCGTGCCTGATTCTCTATCGTCATGCTCTTATGCAGCACACCCAAACCACCCTCTTGAGCCATAGCAATAGCAAGACGGGACTCGGTAACCGTGTCCATCGCAGATGATATGAGAGGAATATTGAGCGCAATAGAGCGCGTCAACTGAGTATTTAGTGCAACTGTATTGGGAAGGACAACAGAGTGGGCAGGCAGAAGTAGAACATCATCAAATGTTAAAGCCTCTTCAGCGATACGTAACATGAGATTACCACCATCTACAAAACGGGGATTATACAGAGAGAGTGAATTTTTGTATATATCTTACTGTTTATATAGATTTTACTGACAGTCTTATGCTCCTCCCTCTCTGTGGCATCCAACACAGCTCACCCATAGACTAAGAGATATCGTGAGCTATTGACTTGTTAAAGCATCTCCAACCCGCTCATTATCTAGCCGCCAGCGTGACAAAATAGGCAATGAACAGGCATATTTCTAGCCATAACTAAGGTGTTTGGTATTGCTGATGACAGGATTCACAAGGTGGGTACAAAGCATCATTCCCTGCAGCTGACAACGCCTCTTCATCCTTCTCTTCCACCGCCACAATGACCTGCCTCGCAGCATCAATCACCTGCTGGCTGAAATTTATCCAGCCCGGTTCAGCCGCTCCCTTACTTTCTTTATCATCACGCCCACCTCGCTGCAGAAGCTCCCCCGCCGCCATCACTGAGAATGCCGCATTCTTTACCTCTTGCCATTCAGCATCGGTTTGCAACTCATAAGCCCTCCAAATGGTGGACGTCGCTGGAGTAATAATGGAATTCATAATCTCTTTGACGCTCAGCAACGAATCTTGACCTACAGATTGCGTAACACCAGCACCTAAAAAGAGCAGCAAGCATAAATTAACCAATATGTACTTCAGTTTTTCTTCCAACGTCATAACCCCCGTTTTAATTAAGCTGAACAGCGCGCAATCAAATTTCCGCGCCCCATTTATGCTGATTCTCACATGCCCCAGGTATTATCTCCTGCGTTATATCAAGAAACTGCAACGACAAGTGGGAACACGCAAACCGAGACTCTAACCACATCAATGACCAAGAGTGGCGGCTGTTGGCACGGCAATGGCACTGTATACTCCGCAGAAGACTTTGTGACCGGTCAAACTCAAAATAGGAGAAGCCCATGAACGCTTCAGTGAAAAAGTTTAACCCTAGCAAAGAGTACTTCTTCGAAGAAGGCTGTCACATTATTGAAATATCCAACTCTACAGATGACGAAGATGTCTCAATTGCTCAGGCGCGGGTAGAAGTAGGACAACAAACCCAGTGGCATCACCTGGAAAACACTATTGAGCGCTATGTGATACTACAAGGCTCCGGGGAAGTAGAAATTGGCAAGGCCAAACCTCAGAAATTAAGCGTTGGAGATGTAGCCATTATTCCGGCATCTACCCAGCAACGTATCAAAAATATTGGTGATGAGGACCTGATCTTTCTTGCAATATGTTCCCCCCGCTTTCAGGGGGATCATTATCGCCGAGGACAGACTATTGACTCGTCAGAACCGACATCAGATTAGCAAAAGCCCTTGACAAGCAATGGTTTAGCTGTAAACTGACCAAAGCTTGAAACTAAGCATATATTTATTTTCCCCATTTCGAAGTCTTCCTAGTAACACCTCGTCCTGAAGTTTATAAGTACGCCGAATTTCTAGCACGATCCCTGCATCGCAGGTTCTTTTATTTAATTTAGGATACAAACATGTCTGAGAAAATTACTGGTACAGTGAAATGGTTTAACGAAAACAAAGGTTTCGGCTTTATTGAACGTGAAGGCGGCCCTGATGTATTTGCACACTTTAGCGCAATCCAAAGCTCCGGTTACAAAACACTTGCTGAAGGACAGCGAGTTGAGTTCGTCGTAACTGACGGCCAGAAAGGACCACAAGCTGAAGAAATCGTCGCTATCTAAATATAGCTACAACTCGCAGGCTTCAAACGTTGAACCCTGCGAGCTAGACGAGACGAAAAGAGAAAAGGGCAAGTCCGCAAGGAATTGCCCTTTTCTATGTCTGAGAACATCATAACTATCTGCTTTTGTTGTACTATCCCTACAATTGAACGCGATCAGATTAAACTTAGGCATAGGCTGGAATCGCAGTTCGCACTTATATTTTATCCAAATTTAATTAACTGCAATTAATAATGAAACCACTGTTCTACATTGCACTTCTGTTTATACCTTCTATTATCCATGCTGCCGACTCGGACCTTCCTGATTTAACAGGAACCACAGTCAAAGGCTTAAGCATTGAGATTTTTAGCCAGCTATCACCATTACGCATAAACCAAATCCACAGTTGGCATATACGTATCTTGGACAACAACAATCAACCTCAACTCGCAACTAACCTAGAAATAAGTGGAGGCATGCCTGAGCATGACCACGGTCTTCCTACACAACCGCAAATCACTTCGCGGCTCGATAATGGCGACTATTTATTAGAGGGAGTCAGATTTCATATGCAAGGGTTATGGCAGTTACATATTAATTTACAACACAACGGGTCGGACGATCAGGCAGTGATTGATTTCAACCTACAATGAAAAAGTCGCTATCCTTTATTGCTATATTTATCCTGCTTGCAATAGTTGTCTGGAATTTTCTATCAATCCCAACAGCAATACGTTGGAGCGATGAAGAACTTAGCCTCATTGCCTCACTTTCTCTGGATGCTCTACCGCCTCTTACTCCAGACCCTAGCAACCATGTCAGCGATAACACAACTGCTGCCAAGTTTGGCCATCGGCTTTACTTTGATACTCGTCTTAGCAGCAACAAACAAATCTCTTGCGCCAGCTGTCATCAACCAGAACTGATGTTTACAGATGGGCTTCCACTTGCAGTTGGTGTTGAAAGCGGACCAATGCATACGCCAAGCCTGGTGGGGCTTGCCTACAGCCCTTGGTATTATTGGGATGGCAGGAAAGACAGCCTATGGGCGCAGGCTTTGGCCCCATTAGAGGCTAAGCATGAGCATGCCACCGATCGCGTCCAGTTAGTAAACCTTATAACCAATGACGCTGTATACCGGGCAATGTACGAAAAGGCTTTTGGCCCCCTGCCAGACGACCTCAGGCTGCCGCCATCAGCAACGCCCAATGGCGACATGGAGCAGCAAGCAAACTGGAACCGCCTAGACAGTCAGACTCAAACCACAGTATCAAGAATTTTCTCTAACCTGGGCAAAGCAATAGCAGCCTACGAGAGAAAATTAATACCTGGTCCTGCGAAGTTTGATCGCCATGTCGCACAGCTGGCGCAAAAAACCAATGCTGAACAAGACTCGATAATGAGTAACGCTGAAATTGCAGGCCTCAAGTTATTTATTGGTAAGGCACAGTGTGCAACATGCCACAATGGCCCCTTGCTAACCAATCATGAGTTCCATAACACCGGTGTGCTGGCACCAAGTGGCCAGCTGCCCTCAATGGGCAGATACAACGGAATTCGATTAGCACGCGAAGACCCTTTTAATTGTTTGGGCAAGTTTAGCGATGCAGAGGCAAAGGACTGTGTAGAATTGCGTTTCGCTCGGGATAGCAATGACCTAGTTGGTGCCCAGAAGACTCCAACCCTCAGAAATGTTTCCCTGACAGCCCCCTATATGCACGGCGGTCAGTTAAGCACCCTTGAGCAAGTGATCGAGCATTACGACAAAGCCCCCACCTCAATGCTAAATCACAACGAGGCAAAGGCTTTAGGCTTGCGAGCCATTGAAAAAAGTCAGCTAAAAGATTTTTTGTTAACTCTGACAGCTCCTTTGGCTGTTGAAGAGAAGTGGTTACGCGCACCTGAGTAATTGCGCTTTGAAACACCACAAAGCTGTTAATTTTTCACTCTTGGTTCTTCATTTACTGTCCCTAGAGCAGCCTTTACCAATTATAAACTGCCAATATTTTGGAACCTAAGATTTTGAAACCCAGGATTTTGAAACTCAGGTGCGTACTGGGACAACTGCGAACTCTTGGCAGGATTCAGAATGCAATAAAGGGAGCGCACCATTGGTACGTTTATGGCTTCATTAATGTGCTTGGTGTGAACTAGGTTTGGCCTGTCGTTTATTTCGATAATGACAGTAGATAAATCTGTCGTTACCAACACATCCACCCCAAACAGGCAATACGTGTGGGGTTTCTCATATTTTAATAAATTAGAGAAGGCAGAGAAGACATCACAAACAGTCAACCGAAGATTGGCCATAACCTGCTGGTGCTGCGGAAACGTGTTGAAACACAGCAGCTTAACTGGGCTATCTGCTTCCATATATCCACTATGCTCAAACTGAACCGAAGGGTCTTGGCTAAGAGGGTCATACGGGGCGGCATGCAACACGCATATACCTTCAGAGAATAAATACAGCTCACCGTTATTAACTAACACATACGCACGTAGCGTAAATTTTCTACCATCTAAAAGAGCAAGATCCTGTACTGCTTCCTGGATAATGCAGCCAAAATTAAAATTTTCAGAAACTTGTTCTCGGGCAACTACTTTTATCCCTCTTCCTGCCGTCGCTGCCGGATCTTTTATGAACCAAAGGGATTCTGGCTCATCTGGCACATCAAGATCATCGAAATAAACCCTCGGATAAACTATACCCGCATCGGACAGCGCCAAAGCCATTTTCCCCTTATCGTCCAGTGGAATGGTTCGCTGCCTATTTATTAGAGTAAAGCCAACGGTGGGTTCTTGTGGTGGAGTTTTGCCACCGTACTGATCAAAATAAAGCAGGTCTATATGCCTATCACCCTCTTCAAACAGACGACCACCGAGCGGCTCCAGTGCCTGTTTGAATATTGCGGAACCTCTGTTACTGAGATAGACAAATTCTCTCGTTTCTGGACGAGCTTTTTTCAGGTGATTTTTTTGTAGATGAGCAGCTTCGTCCATAACAATGAGTCTTCAAAATGAATAGCCTAGCTTAAACTCCCCGTATCCAAGAAAGCAAACCCGACAAGCACTGACAACTATCGATTCCAATACCGCTAAGGTAGTATTGCTCTATGCCTTATTCTACCTCCAACAAGAACTCTTTCGACAGAGAAAAGAGCAGCAATATTCTCTCTGTAAGCAGCCTCAATCGAATGGCTCGCTCACTGCTGGAAAGTAATTTTCCCTCGGTGAGCGTAGAGGGTGAGATTTCAAATCTTGCTATACCTGCCTCAGGACACTGGTATCTAACCTTAAAGGATAAATCATCACAAATACGCTGCGCGATGTTTGTAAATCGTAACCGCGCAGTACAGTTTAAGCCAGAAAACGGCAAGCAAGTAATAGTGAAAGGACGCTTGAGTATTTATGAAGGTCGTGGCGATTATCAACTCATCGTTGATGGCATGGAAGAAGCAGGAGCAGGCGCTCTGCAAAAAGCTTTTGAGCAATTAAAAGCGAAGCTACTGGCCGAAGGCTTGTTTGCCGAAGAGCATAAGCAACAAATTCACACCCACTATCGACATATAGGCATTATCACCTCTGCAACTGGAGCTGCTATACAAGACATGCTTAGCGTATTCGCAAGGCGCTTTCCAGCAACACGCATTACCCTGCTACCGGTAGCTGTACAGGGAAAAGAGGCAGCGGATGAAATAGTTAACGCTATTCAAACTGCAAATAAACTCGCAAACAAACTAGGTTTACAAGCTTTAATTATTAGCCGTGGCGGCGGCTCTCTTGAAGATTTACAAGCATTTAATGAAGAACACCTTGCCAGAGCAGTATTCGCAAGTAAATTACCTGTCTGCAGCGCTGTTGGACACGAGGTTGATTTTACTATCGCCGACTTCGTAGCAGACCTTAGGGCACCAACTCCTTCAGCAGCAGCTGAGCAAATGAGCCCCGATCAACAAGACTACTATGGACAATTATTCGCTTATGATGCGCAATTGCAAAGTGCTGTTAAGAAAATCCTTAAGCAAGGGGCACAACATTTATTATGGCTATCGAGGCAATTAAAACATCCAGGTCGTCGCCTGCAAGAACAAGCACAAAACTTAGACAGACTTGATATGCGCTTACGCAGATCTATCACTCACTGTATCAACACACAAAAGGCTGAACTTTCGCAACGACGCCGTAGTATGCTCGCCAGCTCGCCACAACAATTATTGATACACAGCAAACTGCGCTTAGACACCAGTCGCAAACAACTACAGCAATCACTCAACACGATGCTTACATCGTACAAATCGAACCTGGGTCTTTTAAGCCGCAGCTTGCATTCGGTAAGCCCTTTGAACACATTAGCACGAGGTTATAGTATTACTTACGATGATTCCGCCAAAGTCATTCGCTCCAGTGACGATGTGCGAGTAGGCAGCACGATCATATCGAAGCTCGACACCGGAGAAATCAGCTCAGTCGTAGAGTCGGTATCGAAAAAAAGAGAGAGCAAGCCCTGAGAGAACATGCATGCAAATTTTTATACCAATAGTACTTTCCTTATTGCTCGCTGTATCTGCACACGCGCAGGTCATGGTAAGCAACCTGCCGAAATCCTCCATGGTACCTGGAGGAATAGCAGTGATCCCAACGGGTTCTACCGCAACACAAGGAACTTACCAGGGCCAGCGGATAACACTCGCAAACTATCAAGGACAGCAATACGCTATAATCGGTATTCCACTCAATGCCCCTATCGACTCCCATCAGTTTTTACTTACATATCAAGATGGCACAACCGAGACATTACAATTCAAGGTAGAAGACAAGCAATATCTTGAGCAGCATCTCACCATCAGCAATAAACGACAGGTAAACCCTAACGCTGATGACATGGTTAGAATAAATCGAGAAAGCAAAGAGATGGGTCAGGCCTTTTCAAGCTGGAACGACTCACTTACACCGGTATTTAGTATGCAGATACCAGTAGCTGGCGTTAAAAGCAGCTCCTTTGGCCTAAAGCGGTTTTTTAATGGACAAGCACGCAAACCACACTCAGGCATGGATATCGCTGCCGACGAAGGAACGCCCATTCTAGCCCCTGCTCCTGGGGTGATTCTCGCCACTGGCAATTATTTCTTCAATGGAAACACCATTATCCTTGACCACGGACACGGACTGATAAGCTTGTACTGCCATATGAACACGATAGACGTGAATATTGGGGCTCGAGTAGAGACCGGAGAGCAAATTGGACGTGTTGGGCAAACAGGCCGTGTTACCGGACCTCATCTACACTGGAGCATCAACCTGAACAACACACGGGTAGACCCCGCATTATTTCTCAACGATTAGACCACCAGAATCGATATAAACGATCCTAGCTCTCAGCTATCGCCCCCAAAAACCCAGCTTTCTGAAAGCTGACGCTTCGCTAATAAGCCTCCCGCTATGACAGGGGAAGAGGCATGTATTAGTGACAAAATAAGTCAGCATTAATCATTTTCGGTCAGAAAAAAGCAATTTGAGCAGTGTAGGTTTTTTTTACAAACCCGGCTAATTCCGGCATGCTAAAAAATGCCGGGAAAATCGAGGGTGAAAGTAGGGTCAACTTCCTGCTTATACCGTGAAACAGCTAACACAATGATAATAAAATGGGCCCGGCTGGCACCGAATGTGCTTATGATCAAGGGTAGATCTCGCAAGCGAGTTTCTCTTAAATAGATCAAATAAATCCCAAGCTAGGTCGCCGACAAGGCTTCAAAAGGATCTTGATAAACCAAGCTTTGATATAAGGATGTTATATGCTATTACTTGAAAATATCTTCATGCTGATTTTTGGCCATGCGCTTGCTGATTTTGTATTACAGCCTGATGCGATGGGTTATGGCAAAAATCGCAATGACAAGATCCATGATAATGAGCACAGCTTATTTCCCGTATGGTATTACTGGCTAACTGCTCACTCCCTAGTGCACGGAGGCGTGGTATATATTATCACCAACAATATCTGGCTAGGCCTGTTTGAAACTGTCATTCACTGGATTACAGATTTTGCCAAATGCGAAGGTTGGATTGGAATGCACCAAGATCAGGGAATTCATATCAGTTGCAAAGTTGGTTACGCCTTCTTGTTGTAATCTCAGCAATTCTTACAATACCCGCCCCTAGCAATCGTGTTTAACTCAATGCGCTTAGACGTTATAGTAGGCAGCTGCAGGTTCTAAGCTAATGAGAAGGCAGTATTGATCTAGAGTAGCAGAGTAGAAGAGACCCATGAGCAAAAGAGAAGAACAAAGAAAGCGAAAAGAAGAGAAACAAAAAGCCGCCCAAGGCCGAGAACAAGCGCGCAAGCTGATGATGAAAATCGGCATGTTTGGTGTCGCACCTATATTGCTGTTGCTAACACTCTATACTCTCTTCAACCAGGGACCAACATACTCAACCGTCGAGATTGCCGAATCAGATCACGTTCGTGGCACCGATACGACTCCTGTCAGCATTGTTGTCTATGCCGATTTCCAATGCCCAGCCTGTGCAAAAGAGCATGAAACCATGACTCGCATCTGGCCCAAGCTGCGTGATAAAGCACATCTAGTATTCCGACATTTCCCCATTACTACCTCGCACCCACATTCATGGACTGCATCTCTCTATGCTGAGGCCGCGGGCAAGCAAGGCAGGTTTTGGGAAATGCATGACTACTTATTTGCCGGCCAGAGAATCTGGTCAGGTTTATCTAGTGTAGATGCTGAGTTCGATAGCTATGCATTAGAACTTAATCTCGATTTGGATCGCCTGCACGCAGATATTGAATCCGATGAGGTGATACAGAAAGTCCGCAATGACCAGCGTGGAGGCAACTCTGCTGGAGTACGTTTAACACCCACCATATTTATCAATGGCAAAATTCTAACCCAGGCAACAGCTGGCAGGATCATTGAGCTTGTTGAGGAAGAGTTTGCTGAGTCCGAAGCAGCTGGTTAGCATCAGCTTTATCCCTACCCTGTTGAGTGCGAACAACCATCATAAAACGCCTTAACAGACTGGCAGAGTGTGGCGTTTCAGTTACTTCTTCAAGCAGGCGCTGTGAATCCAAGCCCTCAGCATCAATATCCCTCTGTCGCTCACGAATATATGCCTTCACAATATCGCCTGTGAACTCGGGATGGAATTGTATTCCCCACGTTGTAGCCCCTAAGCGAAAGGCATGATTGGCCTCGAAGTTATTTTGCGCGAGCAAAACAGCCTCCTCTGGCAGGCGCAACACTGACTGTTGATGGGACACTTGTGCCTTGAACTTTTTCTCCATATCGGCAAACAACGCATCCGATGCTGCTGCCGCTGTCAGCGAGACATCAACTGTGCCGATCTCTCTACCTTCGGGATGAAATCCTACTTCCCCCGCAAAAGCCCAAGCCAGTAATTGATGTCCATAACATACTCCTAATATCGGTACCTGCCTGGCATGTGCATCCCGCAAAAAGTCGGCTGCCAAGTAATTCCAAGGTGCAAGGTCTGTCACATAGGCTGGGGAACCAGTGATAATAATGCCCATGGTGGTATCCAGGTCCGGTAAATCTTGCCCTAGATCTATTGCGCTGCAATGAAAAAGGCCGGATTCTTCACCGGAACCATGGACAAACCAGCCCTCAAAATCCTCTCCTGCAGCCAACAGGCTTGGAATTGTGCTACCTGTTTTCATTATGAGTATTTTTTTATTCATTTAAGTTATCCATCTGGACTCTATTTCACCATTCTAAATTGGCTCAAGTTATTGCAATTTGCAGGTTCTTGTCACAAGATTCAAGAGTCCCTGACAAATCCCAATACAGGAAAAATTAAAAGGCTCACCCTATGATTGGCAAAATTAATTCCTTGTTTGAAGGCATGGCAGAAAACTCAAAAGAGCTAAGCTGGACCCTATTTCGCGTCCTGGTTTCCGCACAATTTATGACCCATGGCTTTGACAAATTATTTGGAGAAGACCCGCAAGCGATGATGGGTAGCGGACTGACCTCAATCAATATAGGAGAAGTGGTCAGTTGGCCAATGCCTATGGAGATCAACGCCCTATTTCTAGCGGGTGTAGTTGAGCTTTTTGGTGGCCTGCTCATTGCCATCGGTCTCTGGACTCATTTAGTTGCGTTGATTGCTACATTTACTATGATTATGGCCTATCTCATCGTACATCTTGCCTGGTTTCCAACCATGAACGGTGGTGAATTATCTGCCATGTATATCCTGAGCTTTTTTGTAATCTTTTCCTTCGGACCCGGCCAATACAGCGCCGATACGTGGTTATCGGTCCGACGCCAGGAGAAGCGCAGGAACAAGATGGATGCACATAAACTCTAATGCAAATAGTCAGGCCCGCTTTGCCGTCACCTAGCTGAAGCTATAAGCAGAGAGCGAAACTACTTTTTCCGTAAACCTCGGCGATGATTTAAGTAGGTAATTGGCTGGCAGAATTGCCATTCTTGGAATTTAAATACTCTGCGACTCGGTTAATTTCAGGAGTCGCTGCTATGACTGCTTCTTACCAAGCTTCTTGCCTAGACCCCGGTTCTTTTTGATACGCCTTTTCTGTGCGACTTGTTGCTGGGTGAGGCTTTCTTCACTCTTAGTAAAAGGATTGTTGCCACTACGAAGTTCGATTCTTACCGGAGTGCCCTCAAGCTTTAATACTTTACGGAAGGTTTTTTCAAGGTATCGGCTATAGTTTCCAGGGAGCTTTTCCGTTTGCTTGCCATGAATAACGATAGTAGGAGGGTTCTGGCCACCAGCATGTGCATATCGCAACTTTATCCGACGACCATTTACCAATGGCGGCGCATGATCGGTCACGGCATCGTGCAAAAGTTCAGTAAGACGATTGGTTGTCAGCTTCTTAGTGGCAGAATCGTAAGCAGTGTGGATCGATTTATATAAGTCACCTACACCAGTACCATACATTGCCGAGATGTAATGTATCTTTGCGAAATCCACGAACACAAAGCGCCGTCTAATATCTGCCTTTACCTGATCTTTATCCTCAGGCTGCATGCCATCCCATTTATTAATGGCAATCACAAGCGCACGTCCAGTTTCAATGACGTAACCAAGAAGATGTAAATCCTGCTCAACAATTCCAGTTCGAGCATCAACTATCAATACAACTACGTGAGCATCTTGAATAGCCTGCAAAGACTTAACGACTGAGAATTTATCAACAGTCTCTTTGGTCTGCCCTCTCTTTTTAATACCTGCGGTATCTATAAGCGTATAACGCCTGCCTCGTCGCTCAAACGGAATATAGACACTGTCTCTTGTAGTGCCTGGTTGATCGAACACGACCACTCTATCCTCACCAAGCATGCGGTTTACAAGGGTAGACTTGCCCACGTTAGGACGACCAGCTATCGCTATCTTGATCCCGGTTTCCTGTTCATCTGCCGCACTTAACTCAACAGCGGCTTCGCTGTCTTTTGTTTGCTCCTCAAAGTCATTAAGCACTTTGAGCAACATACTTTTTACACCGCGGCCCTGTGTTGCCGTGATTGGAAACATTTCAGGCATACCAAAGCTATAAAAATCCACCAGCGCCGCGTCAGGATCTCGCCCATCAATTTTATTTACAACCAGGTGAGTATTCTTATTGCGCTTGCGCAAATGATCCATGATTCTATTATCATCAGGAAGCAGGCCATCTTTGGCATCGACTAGGAATAGACAGATATTGGCCTCTTCAATGGCTTGCAAGGATTGCGAGGCCATTTCAAGGTCAATTCCTTGTTCATCACCACTAATACCACCAGTATCAATGATAATGAAGGAACGATCTTCAATTTTACCCTCACCGTATTTGCGATCGCGGGTCAGCCCTGGGATATTAGCCACAAGAGCTTCACGACTTCTGGTGAGCCGATTAAAAAGGGTTGATTTACCAACGTTGGGGCGGCCAACAAGGGCTATAACTGGCCTCATGGTTTAAACCTGGGTTAGTTAACAAGACTGCAGTGCTTACTGCAGATCGTAAGCAGATAATTTTCCACTGTTTCCGAATACATAAAGGCGGCCATTATGCGACAGCAAGTTTGACCTGACCCCTTTGGAATCGGCTTGTGCTCGACCCACAATGCGGCCATCTACCTGAGAAAGCAAATGCACATAACCTTCAAGGTCAGCAACTGCAACATAGTTACCTATCGCCGTTGGAGCGGTAATTTTTCTATTGAGAAGGGCAACATTCTCCCAAACCACATCGTTACTGTTGTCTCTTATTGCATTTACCTGGCTTTTGTCATCGCAATAATAAATATTGCCGAAACCTTGCGCCATACCATGATAGCTTGACGCCTCCATTCTCCAGACAATGCGTCCGCTACTTATTTCAAAGGCCATCAAGTTACCTTGATAGCTCGACGCCAGAACCCTGCCACCGTCCAATAACAAATCACCATCAACATCAATCACCCGATCTATGTCATATTCGCCTTCGGGAATAGCAACTCTTTCTTCCCACTGATAAACACCATCATCCGCAGCAACCGCCACCAAAGTACCATTGCTAAATCCTGCGATTACGGAGCCCGATACGATCTCGGGCTTGCTGCTACCACGCAAAGTTAATGTGGGCTGTGTCGTTTCATAAATCCAGCGCCGCTCACCACTTTCCGCATCAAGAGCAACCAACTTATCATCAACAGTCTGTGCTACTACTATATCGCCATTTGTTTGCGGCGCAGACAGCACCTCACTAGACACAGCTTGACGCCATTTAATGCTGCCGTCTGACTGAGCCAATGCAAGCAGCTCTGCATCTTCAGTAGCAAGCATAACTAAGCCTTGACCGGCACCAACACCACCAGTGACAATCGCGTCAAGACGAGTGCGCCAAATGATTTCTCCTGAGCTGATATCAACTGCAGCAACATTTCCATCCTCACCGGCTGCGTAAATAACACCACTGTCTATCGAGGGCGTTATTTCTGTATAGTTATTACCCTGACCATTACCAATATTGACACTCCACTCCTGGCGCAAGCTAACTTGCCTATCAATTGCCACCAATGGCGTAGGCGGGTTCACTTCTTCATCAGAGAACCAGTTCATAGGGTTAAGATTGGAACAGGAGCTTAAAAAAAGCGCCAAAGCAAAAATAATAGGCAAGCGTAGCCACCTTTTCCTCATACATGTCACACTTGCTAAATTGATACTGATACTCGTATTCATATTTTTAAAATTATCTAGGCTTAACTCTCGGTAGGAAGGTCATCCAATTTCATACGTAGGACATCGCTGTTAGAACCCGCCTCTTGTGCAGCAACATAAGCTTCGCGAGCATCTACTGCTCGACCCATTGCAATGTAAATATCACCACGTAATTCAGCGTATGCTGCTTCAAATGCTTTCGGGTCAACACTATTAACCAAAGCCAGAGCACGCTCCGTATCACCTTTTGCCAAAAAGACCCTGCCTAAGCGGAAATTAGCGGTGAGCATCAGCCCTTCATCAGCATCACTGAAAACGCCACCTTGTTCATTATCCAATATCCACTGCAACGCGGATTCAGCAGCGTCCAAATCTTTTCTTTGCACCAATTGCTGGGCTGCGAATAATGAACCTAACTTCGCATACATCGATGCACTATGACCAAAGCGAAGCTTCTCTGACAATTGAATGATTTGAGAAGAGTCTTCCTCGCTTAACAACAGGCCTGGTTCACCAGTATCGCTAAGAGCTATTGATAAAATCTCTTCGTACATATCTGACGCACTGTCGATATCAGCATTTCGGGAGTTCGTCCAAAGCAGCCAGGCTGTGAATGCTGCCAGACCTACTATGACCAACAACACCAGCTGCTTGCCGTTTTCTTCCCACCACTTTTTAAGCGATTCTATTGTTTCTTCTTCGGTCGCGTTTATCGCCACGACTAACTCCTCTTCGATCTAATTCTTTAATGGTTTGTGCAATCCGAACTGTCAGACCGCTTTTTCCCGCAAACTATCCCCACAGGCACGCAATTCTACCTGTTTCAGCCACGGGTAGCACGATCCAATAGGGCCTTCATTATGAAATACTGAGAAACTCGGCCAACATATCGCCAGTGTTAGCCAGATCCACATTGATAAACTCACCAGACTCATCTAATCGGCGAATTTTGACGCTTTGCAGCGGTTGATCCGGTTCTGCTTCAAGCACTATGGCCACTTTAGCGCCACTATTAAAAGCCCGCTTGAGCTGATTCTTGTATTTGCCGCCACCGCAGTGGCTGATCAACCCAAGAGCAGGAAAGCGTTCTCGAAGCTCTTTCGCCAGCAACTGCCCCTGTCCTGCTAATTGCTGCCCGACAATCATTAAATACACATCAATTACCTGGGATGTTGCAGAGGGTATCTTATTGAGCGCATCCAACATCAACACCAAACGCTCCACACCCATTGCAAAACCCGCTGCAACTGTGGGCTTTCCACCTAGTTGCACAACCAGGCCATCGTATCTACCGCCCCCGCACACAGTGCCCTGCGCACCCAGCGATTCAGTAGTCCATTCAAAAACACAATTATTGTAATAATCGAGGCCTCTTACCAAGCGAGGGTTTTCAACATAGGCAATTCCTACTTGATCGAGCAACTGCTTTAATTCCTGGTAATGCCCACTACTCTCTTCGCTTACATAATCCGACAATGCCGGCGCATTACTTAAAACTTTTTGCGTATCAGAGTTCTTGCTATCCAGCACGCGCATAGGATTGCTGTGCATTCGGTTACGGGCATCATCATCCAACTCATCCGCATGAGAGACAAGAAATGCAGTCATAGCTGCCGCATAACGCTTCCGGTCTTCAGAAGAACCAATATTGTTAATCTCTAAAGTGAGAAATTCGCTAAGTTGCAGATCTTGCCAGAGGCTGGCTGACAGCTGAATGATTTCAGCATCGATGTCAGGCCCGGCCATACCAAAAGCCTCAACTCCAAATTGTTGGAATTGACGGTATCTTCCCTTCTGCGGCCGCTCATGACGGAACATAGGACCTTGATACCAAAGTCTCTGCTGCTGATTGAATAACAAGCCGTGCTGATTGGCTGCTCTGACGCAACCTGCAGTCCCTTCTGGCCGCAGGCTCAGATTATCTCCATTACGATCGTCGAAGCTGTACATCTCCTTCTCGACAATGTCCGTCACTTCGCCTATGGACCTTTTGAATAATTGAGTTTGTTCCAGCACAGGAAAACGAATTTCCCGATAGCCATAGCGGCGAACAACTTGCTGGAAACAGCTTTCCACATACTGCCAGTTTGGGGTTTGGTCAGGAAGTATGTCATTCATACCTCGAATTGCTTGTAGTTTGGCCATATTTTCTGACTAATCGCTAGCTGGAAGCGATGAGGTCCTTATCTATCTGTTGCTTATCGGCAACTCGTTGCCTAACCATGGCTTCTAGCTCATCCACAAGGTTCTCATTGTTGATCTTATGATCTGGAACACCTTCCTTGTAAACAAGGTTATTCGGACTTGCTCCTGTCAAACCAATCTCCGCCACCTTTGCTTCGCCCGGGCCGTTAACAATACAACCAATAACAGCCACATCAATTGGCGTGATAATGTCTTCTAACCGAGACTCCAGTTCATTGACTACAGCAATGACATCAAAATTTTGTCTGGAGCAACTCGGGCAGGCCACCAAGTTAACTCCTTTATGGCGCAAGCCCAGGCTCTTTAATATATCAAAGCCTACTTTAACTTCTTCTACCGGGTCTGCCGCCAGCGATATTCTTATGGTATCCCCGATACCTTCCATCAGCAGAGATCCCAAGCCTATAGCCGATTTCACGGTGCCGGAACGTAGCCCGCCGGCCTCTGTAATGCCGAGATGAAACGGTTGATCGATCTGTGTAGCCAGACTGCGGTAAGCTTTCAGTGTCATAAAGATTTCTGAAGCCTTGAGGCTGATCTTAAAGTTCTGAAAATCCAACTTGTCCAGAATTTCAATTTGATTCAGCGCTGACTCTACCATTGCCTCGGCATTGGGCTCCTTGTACTTACGCAATAAGCTCTTGCCAAGTGACCCCGCATTGACGCCAATACGAAGAGGTATATTCTTATCCTTCGCACTATCGACTACTGCTCGTATACGCTCTTCGCTACCGATATTGCCCGGGTTAATTCGCAGGCAATCAACACCATAGTCTAATACCTTCAGCGCGATGCGATAATCAAAATGAATATCCGCGACTAACGGCACCGCCACTCTCGAACGAATAGCTTTAAACGCTTCTGCAGCATCCATGCTCGGTACAGAGACACGCACAATGTCTACCCCGGCATTTACCATGCGACCAATCTGCTCCAGAGTCGCATCCACGTCACAGGTTTCTGTGTTAGTCATACTCTGCACAGATATAGGTGCATCACCACCTACAGGGATGTTCCCAACCATGATCTGACGAGTCTTTCGACGATTGCTTAACAATTTAGGCTTCATGGACTATAAGCCTACAGTGAGGCGCGCAGAGTTGTCGATCCTAATATCATCGCTGAAATCGATTCCGACGCCATTTAGCGTCATTTCAGCGTAGAATGCATCACCTAGTAAAATATTAAACGGAGCACTACCGGTTATTTCCAGTATATCCCCTGCTTCCCTGATATCTCGATATATCTGTTGAGCCTCACTGTCATTAACCTCAACCCAACATTCACCACTGAAGCTGATACGCAATACATCATTACCTACCGCTTCAATCTCAATAACTTGTAACAACTCTGAATCAGCAGAAGAAACTTCCAACTCGACTATTTCTTCAAGGACAGAGTCCTCTGAATCAGGACTTAACAGTGTTGCTGACGAGCTTTGTGAAGCTGTCGTAACATCGTTTACGGACACTACTGGAATGCCTTCCGTTAATACTGGAGGCACAGAAATATCTTCTAAAAGAGCCAGCTCGTTAATCGCTTGCTCTGAGTCAGCGGTAGTGTCAAGCACAGCTAGGTTGTGACTATCCAAAGTCTCAGTAGCTTCCTGCAACACTTGCGCTTGTTGTACACCTTCACGAACTGGGACTTGAATTACAGAAGCATCATTCGAATCAGTCTCTGCAACCACTAAAGCATCAGGGGTAGACTCTTCACCGAAATAGCTGTTTGCCAACCATAGGCCCAGAAACCCGCCGACAAAAACCAGCAACGAAACGATGACAAATGGCTTGTTTCGATCTTTCTTTCTTTGCGCTTTAACTCGGCTTGCTTCTGCTATATTTTCCTGTTTCTGCGTATTGAACTCATCATATCGGGTAAGCAAATCGTCCTCTTCCAATCCGAGAAGAAGCGCATAACTTTTGATATATCCCTTAGCAAAGACAGTAGCAGGTAGCTTTTCATAATGATTATTTTCTAATGCTTTCACATAGTGCATCGTTATGTGAAGCTTGTCCGCCACCTCTTTCTCGCTCAAGCCCAAGTGCTGTCTTTTCTGCCGCAGAACATCGCCCGCTGTCAATTCGCTTACCGAATTATCGACATCGTCATTGTTTGGCGAAGTTTCTGCTTGAGACTCAGTTAGCATTAGTTAACCTTTGATAGGTTTCATACTCAAGCGAGCTAGGATAGAGGGTAGATAGTACAAGCGAAAAGTCTTTGACCAACCTGTCATTTTGAAAATGACCTTCAATTTGAATACCTGCTAACAGTGCACGCGGAGTATGGGGAATATTATAAAACTCGGCTGTCGTGAGATAGCTCTGATAAGTCTGTCGCGCACTTTCATATTCTTGCTGCTCGAAATAAATCAGAGCCAACTCCAGCGCGGCTATATATAAGTTGCCATTTAGCTGTAACGCTCGCAAGAAAGCAGCTTGTGCTTCTTCTGTTCGCCCAATCTTAAGAAGGCTTCTTCCCAAGCCCTCAAAAGCCAGGGCTCGCCCTTCATATTCGGTATCATTTGCCACCTCTTGCAACTGCTCAGAGGCATCTCGATATTGTTCTTGGGAATACAGCATTGCCGCGTAATTGTTTCTCGCTCTCGAATTATTCCGATCCAAGCTTATGGATTTACGAAAGTCCGCATCAGCCAGATCGAGATCACCTTCACGTTGAAAAATCATGCCTGATACCATATAAGCATCGGAGCTGCGGGTATCAATATCCATTGCATTGCTAACATGACGGCGAGCGCCAGCCATATCATCTGCCTCAAAATAGGCTAGAGCGAGCTGCACATAATCAGCCACGGCTTGCTCCTCCGAAGCATCAACAAGGAAACCTCCCGTCGTAGTTGTTACGCAGGAACTCAGCATTGTAGACATCAGGAGCAAAGCAACCATAGAAATGCGCTTTCCCATCAGTAATTTTTCAATTGCGAACTTGAGAAACAACATCATTTGCTACCATTAACTTATATTTTCAGAGCTTTATAATTTGTCGGCCGTCACTGCAAGATTATCAGCACTGCCAAATGTTTTTGTGTTACCTTTCTTAGCATGAACACCCTCTGCATGACGGCGTTTATGTCGATCGCTACGACGTGTTTGATCATCAACATCGCCCACCAACTGACCACAAGCCGCGCCAATATCATCAGCGCGAGTAGTGCGCACTGTTACCGTGTAACCAGCCTTCTGCAATATCTGCCTGAAATTAGATACGGACGAAGTGCTGGGTCGACGATAATCGCTCAAGGAGAATGGGTTAAAGGGTATTAAATTAATTTTACAGGGAAACTGCTCGAGCAATACAGCAAGATCACGAGCATGCTGACGGTGATCATTTACACCAGCAATCAGGGTATATTCGATCACCGGAACCCGCTTATCAGACAGACTTTCCATATAACCTTGCACCGATCTTAATAGCTCCTTAATTGGATACTTATTATTGATAGGCATAATGCTGCTACGCAACTCATCATTGGGTGCATGCAAGGAAATGGCTAAAGAGGCATCGGTATAATCTTTCAAACGATCAATTGCAGGAACCACACCTGAGGTACTGATTGTCACCTTACGCTTGGATAGGCCATAAGCACAATCTTCCATCATAATGCTCAGAGCATCCATCACATTATCGAAGTTTAACAGAGGTTCGCCCATACCCATCATGACGACATTACTAACCCGGCGTTCCATTTTATCATTGAAACCGCCAAGCTGAGAAGTAGCCCACCACAGCTGACCCGCAATCTCAGCCACACTCAAATTACTGTTAAAGCCCTGCTTTCCTGTTGCGCAGAATGAGCAATCCAGGGAACAGCCGGCCTGCGAGGAAATACATAAAGTGCCACGGCCAGCCTCTGGGATAAACACCATCTCTACCCGACTGCCACTGGCAACCTCAACAATCCACTTGTGGCTGCCATCATCCGACTTATAGTCTTCCAGGACTTTTGGGAGAGAAATTTCCGTCGTTAACTTGAGTTTTTCCCGAAGGCCTTTGCTGATATCAGTCATTAAATCGATATCCAGCACCCCACGCTGATGAATCCATTTCATGACTTGTTCAGCACGAAATGGTTTCTCGCCAGCATCAACAAACAAAGCCCGCAGCTTCGCCAGGCTCAGGCCGGCCAAATTGGGTTTGCTTGTCGCCGTCATGCTCAACTTACCTCAGTAGGTGTTTTGCTTCAGGAGCAGATTTCGTCAGCGCTGAAGAAATAGCTAACTTCACGCTCAGCAGAAGTTAGAGAATCCGAACCATGAACCGCATTTGCATCGATTGACTGTGCAAAATCGGCACGAATTGTACCAGCGTCTGCCTCAGCGGGGTTAGTGGCGCCCATTAGCTCACGATTCAACATTACAGCATTCTCGCCCTCCAGAACCTGAACCATTACAGGGCCAGAAGTCATGAACGCAATAAGGTCTTTATAAAAAGGTCTTTCTTTGTGCTCAGCGTAGAATCCACCGGCAGATTCATCATCCAATTGCTGCATTTTGGCAGCAACAACCTTCAATCCAGATTTTTCAAAGCGTGTATAGATTTCGCCAATAACATTTTTGCCCACGGCATCCGGCTTGATTATTGATAGAGTACGTTCGATCGCCATCTTAACTCCCAGCTAGTGTATTCGAAAAAGATCGCGCATTATACGCGGTAAATCTGGGGTTTTGTACGCTTTTGGCTAGAAAAACGCCAACTATCAGGCATTTAGTCCGCCACTTCTTCCATCCAGGCAGCCTGAATGGCTTCCAGAATTTTCTCACCACAGCGGTCGGGGTCATCATCGAATTCATCCAGGGCCAGTACCCATTGACGCAAATCGACAAAATTTACATATTGAGGATCGATATCGGGGTGCTGGTCAGTCAATTCTATTGCGATGTCGAATACATCAGTCCATTTCATGGCCGTCACCTCTACTAATGCTCTTCGGAAACCATATTGATCGTGTATTTGGGGATTTCAATAGTAAGGTCTGAATCACTAACCAAAGCCTGACAACTCAATCTAGATTCTGGCTCCAGCCCCCAAGCTTTGTCTAAGTAATCTTCTTCATTTTCTTCAGCATCTGCAAGCTCATCAAACCCTTCTCGCACAATGACATGACAGGTTGTACAGGCACAGGATTTCTCGCAAGCATGCTCTATTGAGATATTGTTTCGAAGTGCAGCATCAAGAATGCTTTCGCCATTATCGGCATCGATGGTTGCACCACCAGGGCAGATTACTTCATGTGGCAGAAAGGTTAGTTTAGGCATTTGGATTAAGTGCTTCCTATACAATTTAATGGTGACAATAATTACGCGTCATTAAGACTTAATTATGTCGACTGTTGCTCAACTTCATCGATAGACTCGCCGCGCAATGCTTTAGTTATGTGCAAATCCATTCTCTTCGCCGCAAAGTCACTACTGACCAAATTTAACTGCTCTGTAGCTGCATGTATTTCAACACTACTACCAGTAGACATTATTTTTTCTAACGCAGAGATCGCATCATTTAATTTTTGTGCGTCTATCTCAGTTAGCAAATCACCATCAGCAGCAATGGCATTGGCAATGGCATCAAGCAATTGCTTCGCCTCCAATTGAGCTTCCTTTATGGAGCGGGTTTCCATATCTTCTTGCGCATGCTCATGGGAAGCCTGAAGCATCTCTTCTATAACGTGGGACGCAAGGCCGTAACTTGGCTTCACCTGAATTTCCGCCTTCTTGCCGGTACTCAGCTCTTCTGCGCTTACGCTTAGCAAGCCATCAGCATCTACCTGAAATATGACCCGTATCTTTGCCGCGCCAGCCACCATAGCTGGGATTTCACGCAATTCAAACCTAGCAAGAGATCTACAATCAGAAACCAATTCCCTCTCACCCTGCACAACATGAAGCGACATCACCGTTTGGCCGTCTTTAAATGTCGTAAACTCCTGCGCTTTGGCCACGGGAATAGTTGTATTACGTGGGATAATCTTCTCTACCAGCTCTCCCATGGTCTCTATACCAAGAGAGAGTGGGTTCACATCCAACAACAGAAAGCTATCGGCTGATTTATTACCTATTAGTACATCAGCCTGTATACCTGCCCCAATAGCTACGACTTTATCGGGGTCAATATTCGTCAGAGGTGGCTTGCCAAAGAAATCCGCAACCGCGTCTCGCACTGCGGGCATTCGAGTAGAACCGCCAACCATGATGATATTATCAATACCCTCAACACCCAGGGAGGCATCACGCAGCACCCTTCTACATGCATTTATCGTCTTACGAATTATCTCTCTGCTTAACTCTTGTAATTGTTCTCTGTCCAAACGAGTAGACCAGTCGCCCTCTTTAATCTCTACTTCACTTTGTTCGCTGAGTTCGTGTTTTGCTGCATTGGCGAGCTGCAATAATCTTGCTTTTGATATTGTTGCATTTTGTTTGGCCAGCCACTCTGCCACAATATGGTCAACATCATCCCCGCCCAAACTGGTATCACCGCCTGTAGCCAGAACCTCAAATACACCCTTCTTCAGGCTGAGTAATGAGACATCGAAGGTCCCGCCACCCAAATCAAACACCACTATATTGCCCTGATCTTCACTATCCAGACCATAGGCCACAGCAGCAGCAGTCGGCTCATTTAACAGTCTTAACACATTCAGCCCAGCTAGCTGCGCGGCATCTTTAGTTTGCTGCCGCTGCGTATCATTAAAATAAGCAGGAACTGTAATTACTGCCCCTTCAATAGGCCTTTTCAAACAAGTCTGCGCACGCTCAACAAGGGAGCCTAATATGTCTGCAGAGATTTGCACCGCATCTTTGGCACCAGCATCGGTAATAATTGCTGGAGAGCCATCACTACGAGTTTCATCAAATGTGAAAGGTAAATAACCAGCCTGTGCTTTTAATTCAGACAGGCTTTTGCCTAACAAGCGTTTTATTGATGCAATGGTGTTAACAGGGTCATCCACAAGCAGGCCTTTGGCGGCATTGCCGACCAAGGGCGGCGACTCTTTCTTGTAATGCACTACTGACGGTAGTAAATGCTCACCCCCTGCATCAGGCAAAGTTTCCACGCCAGTTCCGCAACTTGCAGAGACCAGCGAATTAGTTGTACCTAAATCAATACCAACAGCTATACGATGAGCAGGTTTCGCTGCTTTGCCACCGGGTTCTTGTATCTGGAATAAAGCCATATTTTATAGTGAGCTACTCAGAGACAAAGTCTCTATTAGTCTGTTGTTAATATCCAAGCCGTAGCTCTTCGCCTGCGTCTACTTCTGCCATTAGCTTAGTCAAAAATTGCAGCTCATGATAAACCTTCTTCGCCGCATCAAAATCTTCAAGGTCAATTTTCTCTGAGAAAAGCTGTTGCTGCCGATCCAGTTTTGATTGCACTTCTTTTTTCAATTCTTCTAACCCCTCAAGAGCCGATTCATCTTTAGGCATATCATCCAAGGTTTCACGCAGCCGAATCTGCTCCATCAATACATCCATGCTAAGGTCACTTTGATCGACCTGCTCTACATCTCGGCCGTACAAGGAAAGTAAGTACGCAGCTCGCTTTAACGGCGATTTCAACGTCTCATAGGCCTCGTTTAAATAGCTACTAAGCTGAACAGCTTTTAGTTTTGCCGACTCGTCTGCATTCACGAATCGATCAGGATGCACTTCGCTTTGTTGCTTCCGATACTCTTCAGCAAGGGACTCTAAATTGAGGTCGCAGGATACAGGAAGATTAAAAATTTCAAAATAATTATTATTGAGTGACTGCACGTTCGGAATTACACCTGCCTGGATTCAGGCCTTGGAAGATAAACAAGCTCAATAACTAGGTACTGAAGCTCTCCCCACAACCGCATTCACCTTTGGCGTTAGGGTTCTTGAATTCAAATCCTTCATTGACACCATGCTTCACGAAATCCATCTCCGTACCGTCGATATAAACCAGACTCTTAGGGTCAACAACAACCTTCACACCCTGCTCCTCAAAAACCTGATCACCGACTTCCAGCTTGTCTACAAATTCCAGGACATAGGCCATCCCAGAGCATCCTGTGGTTTTAACCCCCACTCTTATTCCTATGCCATGTCCACGATCTGCCAGTTGATTGGCAACGTGCTCTGCAGCTGTTGGTGATATCGAGATTGCCATATGTAGCTACTTCCCTTCTGACCTTTTCTTTTTAACATCTTCAATCGCTGCTTTAATTGCATCCTCAGCGAGAACAGAGCAGTGAATCTTAACAGGCGGCAAGCCCAACTCATCGGCTATATCCTGGTTTTTAATCTCAGTCGCCTCATCCAACGAACGCCCTTTAACCCATTCAGTCAGTAGCGAACTTGATGCAATCGCTGAGCCACAACCATAAGTTTTAAATTTTGCATCTTCAATAACACCGTCATCGTCCACTTTGATTTGCAAACGCATAACATCACCACAGGCGGGTGCTCCAACCATGCCAGTACCAACGTTTACATCCTTGTCATCCATCTTGCCGACATTACGAGGATTCTCGTAGTGATCTAATACCTTGTCTGAATACGCCATGCCTGTTTCTCCTGGCTCGCTCGCTTAGTGAGCAGCCCATTTAACTTGATTTAGGTCGACACCGTCTTTGTACATATCCCACAACGGTGATAATTCTCTTAACTTCGCAACTGCTTCGCGCACCTTCCCAATCGCAAAATCAATCTCTTCTTCCGTGGTGAAACGACCGATTGAAATTCGCAGAGAGCTATGGGCCAATTCGTCATTTAAACCGATGGCGCGTAAAACATAGGAAGGCTCCAAACTAGCGGAAGTACATGCTGAGCCAGATGATACTGCAAGGTCCCGAAGTGCCATCATCAAAGACTCGCCTTCAACAAAATTGAAGCTGATGTTTAAGTTACCCGCAATGCGATGATCAATATCACCGTTGACGAACACCTCTTCCATATCCCTAAAACCCTCTAACAGGCGATTTCGAAGAGCCAAAACACGTGCATTTTCTACGTGCATTTCTTCTTTCGCAATACGGTAAGCCTCACCCATGCCAACAATTTGGTGAGTCGCCAGGGTGCCAGATCGCATTCCTCGTTCGTGCCCCCCACCGTGCATCTGTGGCTCAATGCGCACTCTGGGCTTACGTCGTACATACAAAGCACCAATACCTTTTGGTCCATAAATCTTGTGTGCTGTCAGCGACATCAAGTCTACCTGCATAGCCTCCATATCAATTTCTAACTTACCAGCACTCTGTGCTGCATCCACGTGAAATATAACTTTATTCTCGCGCGTTATCTTACCAATAGCAGCAATGTCATTAATGACCCCAATCTCATTGTTTACATGCATTAGTGACACGAGGATCGTGTCCGGGCGAATGGCCGCCGCTACCGATTCAGGAGTAATAAGGCCTGACTCTGCCGGGTCAAGATAAGTGACTTCGTAGCCCTCACGCTCTAGCTGACGACAGCTATCAAGAACAGCCTTATGCTCAATCTTAGACGTAATTATGTGCTTGCCTTTTTTTACATAAAAATGCGCAGCACCCTTTATCGCAAGATTATCCGCCTCGGTTGCTCCGGACGTCCAAACAATTTCACGTGGGTCACAATTGATAAGGTCAGCAACCTGGCGTCGAGCTGTTTCAACCGCTTCCTCCGCTTTCCAGCCAAACATATGAGACCTGGAAGCTGGGTTACCAAAATTAGCCTCCAATGTGAGGCATTCAGCCATCTTCGCAGCCACCCGTGGGTCGACTGGGGTAGTTGCTGAATAATCTAAATAAATTGGAAATTGCATGGTTTACTCCACCGCTACTGCTGGTCTACAGGCCGGGGGCTAGAGCCCTAACGTCATCATCAACACTTTCACTAACGATAACCTGCTTTCGGTCCTGCTCATCTGAAATTCGTTTTACTTCACTTTTGGCTACCAAATCCGCAAGGCTAATACCTTGCAGAAAGGCATGAATCTGTTCACTTAAGTCTTCCCAGAGGTAGTGAGTCAGACATGTTTCACCACCCTGACAGTCTCCAGCACCTTTGCACTTGGTGGTATCAACTGATTCATTCACAGCATCCACAATCTCAGCAATAAAGATCGCTTCGGCACCTCGTTGCAACTCATAGCCACCACCTGGCCCACGAACACTACTTACCAGAGAACCTCGGCGCAGCTTTGCAAATAATTGCTCCAAATACGAGAGCGAAATTGCCTGGCGTTGCGAAATATCCGCAAGGCTAACTGGGCCTTGGTTCTTATGCAGAGCCAAGTCCAACATTGCTGTTACCGCATATCTACCTTTAGTGGTCAGACGCATAGGATAGCCTTATCGATGCTGAATAAACGCGGTGATTATCAAATACCTAAGTAATTTAGTCAAGTATACGCGATGAAACAGGAAGGGTACAGCCAAGGATTACGAGTTCAGATGCGCTCGTACACTATAGTGGAGGAAGCTTTGCCAAAATCCGCCCCCATTTGATAGCCAAAGGACTTAGCCATCAGAGCAATTATCGCAAGGTGATGAATACTATGGGTTATCAGGGCCATCATTTCGCGCTCAATAGTGCTTGATATTTCAACCGCCGGGCTAAGGGGATGAACTGTCTCTCGCACACAAATCAAATTTCCGACAGAAAGACTATCACCGAGCTGCTCGATTCTTCTTGCGACAGCAACAACTGCGAACATAGCCGCTTCAATATTTTGCTCAATTTCTTTATCTCGTTTACGCGCATCGTAGTCAATCGAAGCATCTTGCAATCCAGAAAAGAAGCACTGAAATCTATCTAAAATATGCCGCACATGCGCTCCGATTGAAGAGCTGCCGCTTGAATCATCAATATAAACTGATTGAGATATGACCTTGAGGAGCTGATCACATTGATCAATGCAATCACTACAACCTTCTATTAATGAAGGTATTGCATTGCTGTCTTCGAGCTTCACAACTCGATTCTCTACTTTGCTGTGTGTCATTAACTAACCATTACCGCTTCTTAGGGAACTGCTGACTAAACTTTAGCTAAACTATCGAGTCGGGTTGCTTGAAGGGTATATCATAGCGGCTATTAAGCTACTGCATTATTACAAAGTAACAATACCGCATCCAAGCAATATCGTTGTACCATTTAATTCTCAAGAACAAGTACGATATTTGCCTCAACGACTCTAAGACCCTACCAGGACTGAATTTATTGCACTGCCGCTGAATGTTTATCGGTATTCCCTACAAAAACCTCAGCAAAGCAACTAAATCAAGCCTGAAAAAAATGATCAAGCTGGTTAAACTTTGTCGTGGAGACAATTATGAAAATAGATCTACACTGTCACAGTCATTTCTCAGATGGCAAGCTACCTCCACATGTATTGCTACAACGAGCCGTGGAGAATGGCCTAACCCATCTGGCGCTCACAGACCACGATAGCATTGATGGCATAATTAACCTACGCCAATACAGCAACGAACTAACAATCATTAATGGCGTAGAGCTATCCTGCCTTTGGAACAATATAGAAATACACATCGTCGGCCTGTTAATCAACCTGGAGAACAAAGGTATAGGGGATTTATTGGCTTCACAGCAGAAACAACGTAAGCATCGCGCCCTAGCTATTGATGAAAAGCTAAGAAAGCTCGGCGTCGAAGGGCTCACCGACTACCTACAAACACTGCCCTGTACTGCTTACACAAGAAGCCACATTGCTGACTTTCTAGTCCAGAAAGATATTTGCAAAAATCGACAAAAGGCATTTAAAACCCATTTGGGTAAACGTGGAAAAGCCTATGTTCCAGCAAGCTGCTGCAAGCTAGCCGAAGGGGTCGCCGCAATTTGTGCCGCTGGCGGCATTGCAGTCATTGCACACCCAGGGCGATATTCACTAAGCAAGAAAAAACTAGAAAGTTTATTCGATGAATTCAAGCTACACGGAGGAGAGGCCATAGAGGGTAGCTATTCGAATATTGACCCGATGACCAAGACCTATCTAAGCAAGATAGCAGAAGAAAAATCGCTTTATATCTCCGCTGGGTCCGACTTTCATGACCCATCTGCATCCTGGACAGAAATAGGCAAATTTCCTGCTCTCGACCAACAGGCGAAAAAAAATGCCATCTGGCTACACCCCAAATGGCATTTTTCAGTATCGTGAAACTTAGTTCACAAAATGCAGAAGAACTATTTACCTTCTATCGTCTTTTAATTTTAGCCACTGCCGCACGGAAAATATCTACCAAGGTCTCATGTTTGTAATCGGTAAATTCACCCGCATCCATAAATACACCATGCTCTTCACAACCTTCGTATTCAAGATGCGACTGCTTAGGGTCTGTTAGCTTTTTCATAACCTTGCCGCAACGAGGGCAATGGATATCGCGTACAGTATTGTATGTTTTACCCACTCCAGGGTCACCACTGTCAGCAAAGTCCGCCATCCAGTCACCCTTTAACTGCTCAGCCTCACCGTTATCAAACCAAAGGCCTTTGCAATTATTACACTTGTCTATGACTACCTGACCATGAAGCGTCTCAATCTTAAGCTCTTGCATCTCAGAATTACACTTCGGACAATCCATTTTGCTCTCCTCGAATACGCTTCTCATTGTTAGGGGCTTGGAACCCCCTATTATCAACGCTATGGTTTTGATGTCCACTCACTAAGCATATTGGCATTCACCAACCGACAGTTCCATAGAGAGCGGATATTATAAGGTATTTTTAGCTCATACCAAGCCAAAAATCGGATTTGCCCATGGTGTAGGGGGTGATTAAGTCAGCTTTCACATTTTCAGAAGCAATATTTGAGAACTTTCGAAACAAATTACTGAATGAGAGCTGTATTAATAACTGTACTGTGTGGACCTTTGCTGCAAGATTACAACTGTAATATCACCAGCCTGACACGCCAACAAATCTGCCATATTTAGAATGTGAACTTTATTAGTTCGGCGCTGGTCTTCACCTTGTTCACCGAGACCTGTAAGAATTATTGAAACACTTTCTTTCTCCGGCAACCCACGCAAAGTTGAGCCATAGTCACACATTGCCTGATAAAGCCGGGATTCGAGCTCTACTACCTCTTGTCTCCATTGTTCAATATGAGCCAATTCAGCCACTTCACTTCTTTCCCGAAGCTCATTTGCTTTAGCAATAGCTCGCGCTCGCAGAGGCTCAATTTTAATCATCAAGTCATCAAGTTTATTCTGTGCTTCCGCTTCTATGTCTACACTCGATATGGCTTCTACAGCTGACTTGCGCAGTTCTGCCTCAAACTGACGCAAACCTTGCATATTCTCCTGCATTTCTGTCCGCAGCATCTCTATATCAGCTTGAAGTTGCGTATAATCACTATCATCTATCGATCCTAGGGAACGCAAAGAGCGAGCGGATTCTGAAGCCTGCCGAATGGCATTACTCACCGCCAACGAGTAATCTACATTCGCTATTTTCTCCATCATGTCAGAATAAAAGCTAGAGGCCTCCAGAGGCTCAGCAGTCGACGCTAATGATGGTGCCTTCGAAGAGGCTGATGACAATGCTATTGCTTCAAAAGGATTACTCCGGGCCTGAAGTGATTGCATCGCACTGTTCAGAGAAACCAGATTCATTCTATTAAAGCTGTTTGCCAGGGGAGTCCGCACTTCCAGCACAACACCTTGGCCCAGCAAATAAGTATTCTCAACTCCGCCAAGACTCACCCCGAACAAACCATTACCCTTAGTAAGATCCAACACCTCTTCCAAAACACCCGAGAATATCTCTATATTTCTCTGCAAGGCCAATATCTGAGATTCCTGAGCACCAACAGGCAACGCGAAGGTCGCAGAAAAAATTATCAGGGCAGCTAATCTGATTACCCTCAACATAGCTCTATCCTTTTATCTAATATCACCCTGGTAACCAACAAAATTAACCAGCTGTTGCAAGGACCGAATCGTTTCATAATCACTATCCACCAATTGCTCATAGCTAGCGCGCATGTCTTGCAAGTCCAATAGCCGCTGCCGCTCAAAATAAGCATAAATTTGATCAAAACTTTCAGCCGTTGACTGCTGAGTTTGTTCCATCACAACCTGCAGAAGCTGAACATTATTCCTGTCTTGACGACTCTCCATTCGCGCCACTAACTGCTGCATTTCTTCATGTTGACGCTGTTGAAATTCTACCAGCTGAGTCTGCACATCATTCCCTGCTGGGGTTGATCCAGCGAAGGAAATAAAGAAACCGTCTTCATTGCGCATTACGCTCATATTAAAGACCAACACACATAGCATCGCGAACGAAGTGGCTGTCGGCAACCAGTGCCAAGCCAACCATAGTTTCGAGACAGGCTTGGCTGCACGATGCTCCTGTCGAAACAAGTTTAAACCTCTATCCCAATGTGGCACTCTTTGCTCCTGCCATTGCTGTAAGCTTTCTTGCGCTACCAGCAACGATTGCAACTCCGCATTACAGTCTGCACAATCGGATAAATGCTTATCCAGCTCATCACGGGCTAATGGAGAGAGCTCCTCAGAAAAATATTCTTGTAGTAGGTATTCTGTTTTAGGACAGGACATTTTGTTCCTCCGAGACCACTTTCAATTTTTGTAACGCACTGTAGAAACGAGTTTTGGCAGTGTTTGCAGAAATATCCTGCAACTCAGCAATTTCATCGAAAGTAAGTGACTGAAATACTTTTAGCTCTACAACTGAACGCTGATCCATACCGAGTTCATTTAACATTTTCAATATACGAGCATTTTGCTCCAGCTCTCCTAAACGCTGATCTGGCTCAAAATTTGTCTTGCCAGGGTATTGTTCTAGAGTATCTCTCTCTTCCTCATTCGAATATTTTGCTGGAGTCAACATAAGCCGCTTCCTGCGACTCATATCCACCGCTTTGTTGTGGGCAATGCGAAAGATCCAGCTACTAAACTTCGCATCTCCGCGAAATCGATGCAGATTCCTGTAAACGCCAAGAAATACTTCCTGCATAAGATCCATTGCATCACTGGAATTACCCGTCAACCGCAAGCCATGATTGTAGATTTTCTTTTCATAACGCTTAACCAGTTTTTCCCAGGCATAAGCCGACCCATTAAGAGCCGCAGCTATTAACGCTTCGTCTTCATTGATCAAACTCATGGCGCGCCCCATCCTGCCACTGAGCACAGGCAGTTGTCAGTGAAAACAGGATACTGGTTTTAGAGAGTAGGTCGCAAGCAGAGAGAAAATAGTTTGGTAGTTATAACAAAAACTAACTCTTGGGATGAGTTCTATTCGCTAGATTTGGGGAAGCTGGCGCAATAGGCTCTTATTTCGAAGGTCGGCGTCGAGGCCAAATCCATATGCCGCTAACGGCCATAAGCACAAAAAGGAAAGCCATTACATCAATTAACACTACGCCGAAACTGCCAATATCGGCTGTTAATTAATTATTGCAACGCATGTAGCAAAAGCGCTCTAAATGTAGCCTTTCATTTAAGTTATAAAGTATTTACAGATATTTTCTTGTTACAGAAAAACACCTTCGATTCAACGGAAGTGATGGGCGTCAATGGGAAAAGGGAGGCAAGTCACAAACAAATAGGCACCTACCTGAGAGACATCGCCTTATAAGCAATGCTTTCAGAGTAGACAGCCTGCTTGGCCAGGAAACAGATAAATTAAAACATCAGGCAGCGGCAGCGCGTTGCTCGCTGAGCAGTTGGCTGGCAGCCCCCATAAAGGCATTAAGCGAGGATGCGATGATGTCTTTGCTTATTGCCACGCCACTGTAACGACGACCATCACACTTCAATTGAATATAAGTAACCGCTTCAGCGTCCGCACCTTGACCAAGGGCGTGCTCTCCATACTCCATAATTTCAAAATCGATATTAATCGCCTGCTTCAGCCCGACAACAAAGGCATCAAGCACACCATCGCCTTCACCAGTAATTGCAAGCTCTTCACCAAAGTAGTCAATTTTTGCGTTAAAGGTCTCACGGCCCTCAACCTTATCAATACTGAAGTTCTCTAAACTGATCACCTTATTGTTATCTAAGTAATGCTGGTTAAACAGGTTCCAGATTTCATCCGGATGAATCTCTTGCCCACTTACCTCAGTTGCCTGTTGTACCACGCGACTAAATTCAATCTGCAACCAGCGAGGCAGCTCGCAACCAAATTTATGGGCCAACACATAGGCAATGCCACCCTTTCCGGATTGACTGTTAACACGAATAACATCTTGATAAGTACGGCCCAAATCGCGCGGATCAACAGGGAGGTAAGCAATCTCCCAGGGAGTACCCTCTTCATAAGTATCCAAACATTTCTTAATGGCATCCTGATGCGAGCCAGAAAAAGCGGTGAAAACCAAATCACCTGAATAGGGCTGCCGTGGATGTACATCTATCTGCGTGCACTCTCTAACCACCGATACGATCCTGTCCATGTCATGCAAATCCAAGCATGGATCGACTCCCTGGCTGTATAGGTTCATCGCCATAACCACGACATCCATATTACCGGTACGCTCACCGTTGCCCAACAGCGTACCCTCCACTCTTTGCGCACCAGCCATGACAGCAAGTTCTGCAGCAGCCACGGAACACCCTCTGTCATTATGCGTATGCAAACTCACTATAACTGCATCTCTATTTTTGATATTGCGACAGAACCACTCAACTTGATCGGCGTACACGTTAGGCGTAGCCATTTCAACAGTAGCAGGAAGGTTGAATATGATAGGTTGTTCAACAGTCGGCTCCCAAACATCTCCCACGGCATCACAAACCGCCACAGCAAAATCCATTTCAGTGCCGGTGAAACTTTCGGGCGAATACTGAAACGTCCATTCTGTTTCCGGCGAAAGCGCTGCACAACGTTTGACTTCTTCAGCCCCTGTAACAGCTATTTCAATAATCCCTGACTTATCCGTCTTAAAAACTTTCTCCCGCTGCACTACCGAAGTGGAGTTATACACATGGAGAATTGCCTTTTTAGCCCCCTTTAAAGACTCAAAGGTACGCTGTATCAACTCTGGCCTTGCCTGAGTTAAAACCTGAATAGTGACATCATCAGGCACTTTGTTTTCTTCGATAAGGCTGCGAACAAAATCAAAATCCGGCTGTGATGCGGCTGGAAAACCCACTTCGATTTCCTTAAAACCCACCGACAAAAGTAGCTCAAACATCTTTTCTTTCTGGGCTACAGACATAGGCTCGATCAAGGCCTGGTTGCCATCGCGAAGATCAACGCTGCACCACGAGGGAGCTTTGTCTATCACCTGGTCTGGCCAGGTTCTATCTTTTATATCGATAGTCTGGAATGGCTTGTATTTTGTATGATCAAACATTTCTATATCCCCGTACTTTTTATATCCCTGCACTCAGCATTTCCCTAATAAACTTCACTAACTCTGGCCTAATCTGCCCTTTTGAGGCATTCGGCTCTGGCTTCCAGTCTGTTCTACTTTCCGCCCATAGTTTGAAGGTAACTAGAATAGGAGAAGTTGCTTAGCATTTCTACCTCTAATTTCCTATTTTTTTGGTATATTTTAGAGATTATAGCTAATTTAATTAAAATAACTGTTCTTTTTTGCTAATTATTTGCATAAGATAGATTTTCTTCACTCTAACAGAGGGCGTTTTAACCGGCCATGCAATTAGACAAAATCGACAAGAAAATCCTGCAGAAGCTTCAGCGCAACGGGGCGATCACTAATTTGGAGCTTGCAGAAGAGATTGGCCTCTCACCTTCGCCTTGCGCACGCCGCGTTAAACAACTCCAGGAAAGCGGAATCATTGAGCGTCAAGCCACCCTGCTCAATGCCTCAAAGCTAGACTTAAAACTCATCGCCCTTATTCAGATCAGCATGGATCGACACACCCCTGATCGTTTTGAGATTTTCGAAAACAAAGTTCGCAACTTTCCTGAAGTTACAGAGTGTCTATTGATTACCGGCCTATCAGCCGACTACCAACTAAAAGTCTTCGTGCCTGATATGGAATACTATCAAGAGTTTCTACTTAACAAAATTACACGAATAGAGGGCGTAACTGATGTGCACTCCAGTTTCATTCTGAGAGAGGTGCACAGCACAACCGAACTTCCGCTCAACCATATACGGAGCTGAGCACCTCAATATCAGGCACGCGATTCTGGGATTGGATTGGAATAGACTGGATGTTCTGGGCAGAACGCCCAATAAGAGCACCAATAAGAATTGCTTTAGAAGAAGAGTCGCAATTAAGCGCTAACAGCAGAGCCACTAAATAAATAGCAGCCCTACTATCACCTGTTTAGGATGCTTGGTATATGACAAGAATTGCTTTATACCAAGCCGGCCTACGAGACACCGCAAGCCACATGGAAGTGTTAAGGCAGTAAGCCGGCCACACCATCCTGCTCTTCTTTTAGTTCTGCTTCAGACTTGTCCATGAGCGACTGGCTCACATCACTAATCTCTAAGCCCTGTACTATCTTATACTCACCATTGTCGCAGGTTACTGGAAAAGAATAGATGAGGCCTTTCTCAACACCATAACTGCCATCGCTGTGAATACCCATGCTAACAGTCTTGCCCGAAGTACCCAGAGCCCAATCTCGCATATGCTCAATCGCAGCATTCGCGGCTGAGGCAGCGCTAGAGAGGCCGCGAGCTTTGATGATAGCTGCTCCACGCTGCTGCACAGTGGGAATAAATTCGTCCAAAGTCCATGCCTCATCAACCAGCTCAGTAGCTTTCACTCCATCCACCGCAGCATGATTTATATCGGGATATTGAGTAGCAGAGTGATTTCCCCAAACGATCAAGCCATCGACATCAGTGCTGTGTTTACCCACTTTATTCGCTAGCTGCGCAATTGCTCGATTATGATCAAGGCGCATCATCGCCGTAAACTGTCCCGGATCTAAATCCGGCGCATTACGATAAGCAATCAACGCATTAGTATTAGCAGGGTTGCCCACCACCAACACTTTCACTGATGGGCTTGCGTTGTCATTTATCGCCTTGCCCTGCACAGAGAAAATCTGCGCATTCGCTTCCAACAAATCTTTTCTTTCCATACCCGGACCACGAGGCCTAGCACCAACTAGCAGACAATAGTCCGCGTCCTTGAAAGCGACATTTGGGTCATCAGATTGAGTAATACCTGCTACCAGTGGAAAGGCGCAATCTTCGATTTCCATGACAGTGCCAGCAAGAGCCTCCAGGGCCGGGGCTATTTCCAGTAGCTGCAAGATAACTGGCTGATCTGCTCCCAGCATTTCGCCGGCGGCAATTCTGAATAATAAGGAATAACTGATTTGTCCTGCCGCTCCAGTTACAGCGACTCGCACGGGTGCTTTCATTTTTGATCCAATCCTTCTTAGTTTGCTGAGTTATTAGTTGCTAATAGTGACCGTAATACGAAGGCGCGAAGTATAGCAGAATATACCCAAATATGAGAATTCACCCTCATCCATAGAAAACAGCGCGATCAGTACGAAGGGAGCAAGGCAAAACAAGAAACAACAAGTCTTAGCCACATTGAGAGCACTGGCATATCCAACTATAGATCACAAAGGCTTCTTGGAGTGATAAATGAACATTGCATCGCCATAGCTAAAGAACCGATATTTCTTTTCGATGGCTTCGGCGTAGGCGCCAAGTAGCATATCTTTATCTGAGAATGCACTAACCAACATAAGCAGCGTTGACTCAGATAAATGAAAATTAGTAATCATGGCATCAACAATCTGAAATTCGTACCCTGGATAAATAAAGATATCCGTTTCACCGCGAAAAGGTCTTAACACGCCATTATTCGCAGCACTTTCCAAGCTTCTTACAGTGGTGGTTCCAATCGCAATTACGCGACCCCCTCTTTCTTTACAGGCTGCGACCTGCTGACAAACCTTCTCGTCTATATCCACAAGCTCTTTATGCATTTTATGTTCAAGCACATTATCTACTCGAATAGGCTGAAATGTGCCCGCCCCAACATGGAGCGTGAGGTAAGCCAACTCCACCCCTTTTTTGTTTAAAGCATCGAATATTGACTCATCAAAATGCAAACCAGCCGTTGGTGCCGCCACCGCCCCATCTTTCTCAGCATAAACAGTTTGATAGCGCTCAGCATCAATACTCTGATCATGGCGCTTTATATAAGGCGGCAATGGCATATGCCCTTCCCGCAAAAGCAAGCTAGGCAGATCCACGCCTTCGGCAAACTCCAGTATAAAGAAACCACCCTCTCGCCCAACAACTGTGGCCGTCGGAACCTCCTCCTCGCCAAAAATAAGCTTGCTTCCAGGTTTCGGGGATTTGCTAGCACGCAGCTGCGCCAGCACTTGGTTCCTATCAAGGACACGTTCTATCAATATCTCAACCTTGCCTCCAGACTCTTTGGTAGCAAACAAACGGGCTGGGATAACACGCGTGTTATTGAATACCAGCAGGTCATCTTGTTGCACGAACTCAAGCAATTGATTGAATTTCCGGTGCAGGGTTTTTCCAGTAGAGGCATCAAGACCTAATAGCCGACTCTGGCTACGCTGCTCCATCGGAAAAGTAGCAATAAGCTCCTCAGGAAGGTCGAAGTGAAAATCGCTGACTTGCATGAATTGCCCTATACTACTGTGAATCATTTGAGAAGGTAGGCAAGCCTATATAATATTCTGCGTTTGTGAAAGCTCCAGCTCTTGATTATAAAGAGAGAAGCAATATCGATTAAAGTCACAGAGCAATTGCAGGATTAAGCGCAATTGGTATAATGCCCGGCTGGTCTGGCTGCGAGACCGATTCGAGGGCAGTTTAACTATTACACTCGACTCGCTCTAATATACGTAGCGGCCAACCATAGCTCGATTATTGCCAGTGTGGTGAAATTGGTAGACACGCCGGATTCAAAATCCGGTTCCTTCACGGGAGTGGCGGTTCAAGTCCGCCCACTGGTACCAATCGACTCCTGCAACTAAGCACGCCAAGTGTGAAGTCCAGGATAATATTGCCGATATAGCCCTTAGTGCTATCTGCATACAATTTATGCAGTTTCCACTACAAGATGTTAGGGCCTTTGAGATAGGCTAGAAGGGCAATCTAAGGAAGAGCCTTAAAGCGGCATTTTCCGACAGGGGAACAGAGATGAGTTTCGACGAAGAAAACAATAACAATGACACCGATAACGAGAAGCCAAAGACATTTTTTGGTCTCGAACTAGGTGACGGAGTAGTCTATACCGTTGTAATTATCCTCACCTTGATTTTTATACGCCAGGTATCTGTCGTACTAGAGGCGCTGAATTAAGCAATAGCCTCCAGCCAAGCTTAATCCCTCCCTGAGAACACCGCCTCAATATCAAACAGCATACCTGCTTTAATGGCTTGTCCCGCAAAAGGGGCACATGGTAAATTACGCGCCTGTTAATAATTACCACTCGATACGCCCACTCAAAATTCCAAGTATCGCAATCTTAAGAATCATATGCAGCTAGTAGCTACTCATCGCTTCACTGCCAACAAAATTAAGGACAAGAAATGACCGCATATAAAATCGCACTTTTAGATGGAGATGGAATCGGCCCAGAGATAACTGCCGAAGCGGTTAAAGTTCTTAATCTTGTCGCGAGCCGAAATGGTATTGAATTCGACTTGCAACATGGCGCGTTTGGCGCGAACGCCTACTTCGACCACGGGCACTCTTTTCCCGAAGCCACAAAAGAATTGTGCGATAGCGCTGACGCCATCCTGAAAGGCCCTATCGGATTAAATCACGAAGAATCAAAAAAAATCCCTGTCGACATGCAACCTGAACGCGGTGCCTTGCTGCCGTTACGCCGTCGTTACAACACCTTTGCCAATATCAGGCCTGTTTTCTTACCCAAAGACTTGGCTCACTTTTCGCCGCTGAAGTCGGAAATCATTGGCGAAGGCATAGATTTTATTATCATTCGCGAATTAGTGGGCGGACTCTACTTCGGCAAAAAAGAAACCGGGGTGAACGATCAAGGCAAACGCTATGTTAATGAGTCTTTAGAATACGATGAAGACCAAATCAGGGCCATCGCCAAGGTAGCCTTCGAAACATCCATGAAGCGCAAGAAAGTATTACACAACATCCACAAATCCAATGTCCTAAAGTCCAGCGTGCTCTGGAATGAAGTCATGGAAGAAGTAGGGAAAGACTTTCCTGAAGTAGAGATTAAGCACATATTAGTAGATGCTGCCGCCACATACCTTTGTTTGAACCCTGGTCAGTTTGACGTCATGGTGATGGAAAATATGTTTGGGGATATATTGAGTGACCAAGGCGGCGGTATTCTCGGCTCTCTCGGCCTTATGCCATCTGCCTGTCTCGGGCCTGACAAAGCTTACTATGAGCCTTCTCACGGCTCCGCACCAGATATTGCTGGGCAAAATATTGCCAACCCTTATTCAATGATTGGATCCGTGGCCATGATGCTCGAAATGAGTTTTGGCATGGAGGCCGAGGCACGCAATGTATGGCACGCCATGCAAAGCGTCTTTGCTCAAGGGAATTCAACTCCTGACCTTTCCAAGCCAGGAGCTGGTATCAACATGATTAGCACTCAGGCGTTTGGAGATTTGGTAGTTGAAGAACTAAACAAGATTCCAGTCGTCTCGTCATAGATCAGAACAGATCAGAGACGACTGTTACTAATTGTCAGCTTGCATGCGCAGATTAATCATGCGCATTGCGGCTTTAACCCCAGCCAAAACCTGGTTTGCATCAACACCGCGCGTTTTAAACTCCTGCTTTTGCCATTCCCAGGTAATAATACACTCGGTTAATGCATCTATATTGCCACCTCGAGGAATGTGCACCTCATAATCTATCAAGGCAGGCATTTCAAAACCTCTTTCCTTCAGCAACTTCTCTATTGCATTAAAGAACGCAGCAAAGCCTCCATTACCAGCCCCCGAGCCCTGCAGTTCAGCACCTTCAACAGAGACACGAATGCTCGCAGTGCTTTCAACGTTCAGACCAGTATTAATATAACAATTCAGCAAGGTGATATGATGGAAGTCGCGACTCTCCATGACATCAGCAATAATAAACGGCAAATCTTCCGGGGTAATAACATGCTTAGAATCACCAAGCTTCACGATTCTGTCTAAGACCTTGGCTTGCTCATCTTTAGATAGACTTATACCCAGCTCATCTAAATTATTGATAAGCGATGCCTTACCACTCATTTTTCCTAAAGCATAGACCCGCTTGCGAGCAAAGCGCTCGGGGCTAAGCTCGGTCACATAGAGGTCACCCTTCAAATCGCCGTCCGCATGAATACCTGCAGTTTGTGTGAAAACATCAGCACCAACAATCGGTGTATTCGCGGCGATCCATTTACCAGAAAAATTTTCCACCATGCGGCTTACCATTCCAATACGAGTCTCATCTATCGAGAGGTGCATATCCATCTTATCTTTTAAGGCAACAGCCACCTCGGCCAATGAGGCATTTCCAGCACGCTCTCCAAGGCAGTTGATCGTGCAATGTATGGTGTCGATGCCTGCATTAACTGCAGCCATAACATTGGCTGTTGCCAATCCATAATCATTATGTGGGTGAAAATCGAAGACCTGATCTGGGAAACTCTGGGCCATATCACTAAGCGACACAAGAACCTCATCTGGTGACATAAGACCAAGAGTATCTGGCAATAGATAATGATCAATTTCAAAATCTTTGGTGCCTTCAATTAAGCTCTTCACATAATCCCGGCTATTGACATAGCCGTTAGACCAGTCCTCAAGATACATATTAACGCGTAGCCCCTGCTCAATCGCATAACTAACCGTCTTTTCTATATCAAACATATGCTCTTCTAAAGTCTTACCCAACTGCTCACGACAATGTTTTTCACTACCTTTAGCTAATAGGTTAATCACCTTGCCACCGGCACTTACTATCCAGTCCACACTACGCTTATGATCAACGAACCCCAATACTTCAACACGATCAACCATATCAACACTGCTCGCCCATTCAGTGATCTGTGACACAGCAAGCTTCTCCCCATCCGAAACACAGGCAGAAGCAACTTCGATACGATCCACCTTAAGGGATTGCAGAAGCGCACGGGCAATATTCATCTTCTCATTTATTGAGAATGAAACACCCTGGGTTTGTTCTCCGTCACGCAGTGTTGTATCTAGCAAACTGATATGACGGGTTTGCTGTTGAGCAGCCATGGTTTTTCCCTGATACGTATTCTTTAATTAGATACCCAACGACGCCAGTATTGCGGGTCTAAACGCTGAAGGGAGGGAATGGATTCTAGCAAAATCTACTGACAGAGATAAGCCAAAATCCATTAATTACACTAACTTGCACTTGATAACAATCGCTATATACTGCGGGTTCGATAAGGGATAGGGCATTCGAGGTTTAGTATGGCGCTCCAAATCTGTGTTCCCAAAGAGGTTCGCCAAGGCGAACAACGCGTTGCGCTGGTACCAGACATCGCAAAACGGCTAACCAATCAGGATATCCAGATCAACTTAGAGTCCGGTGCTGGTGAGTTAGCAGGTTATACTGATAGCAGTTATGAAAGTGTGCAAATCGTTGGCTCATCCACTGAACTGCTGGCCAATGCCGACATCTGTCTCACCGTAAACCCTGCAAGCAATGAGCAAATCGACCAATTGAAAGAGGGGTCGATTCTAATCGGTTACCTTGACCCGCATTCGGACCTTGAGCGCTTCAACAAACTGAAGCAAAAAAATATCAGCGCCTTTTCGGTTGAATTGATTCCACGAATATCCCGCGCTCAGGCCATGGATGCTCTTTCCTCACAAGCATCAATAGCAGGGTATAAAGCAGTACTTTTGGCAAGCAACCTGCTTGGTAAGTTTTTCCCCATGCTAACCACGGCAGCAGGCACGATTCGCCCATCCAAAGTTTTAGTGATCGGAGCTGGAGTAGCTGGCTTACAGGCGATAGCGACAGCCAGGCGATTGGGCGCTATTGTTGAAGGTTACGACGTAAGAACGGCGGTAAAAGAACAAGTTGAATCGCTGGGCGCTAAATTCGTTGATATTGAAATCAAAGCGGAAGGTAGCGGCGGTTATGCCAGAGAGTTAACCGAAGAAGAGCGGCAGCAGCAGCAAGATATACTGGCTAAGCATGTTGCCGGTGCTGATGTAGTCGTTAGCACGGCTGCAATTCCAGGACGCCCTTCTCCCCGCATTATCAGCACAGCAATGGTCGAAGGCATGCGTGCTGGCTCGGTAATTGTAGATCTCGCCGCAGAAGGTGGTGGCAACTGCGAACTCACCAAGATTGATGAAACTGTCCTGCACAACGGCGTAAAGGTTTATGGCCCTGTAAATGTGCCAAGTTTGGTAGGGAATCATGCAAGTGAATTGTACTCCAAGAACCTGCTCAACTTTCTACAACTGTTGATTCAAGACGGCGCCATTAATATCAACCTCGAAGATGAAATACTACGCGACAGCCTCATTACTCATGATGGCAAAATTCATCATGCCGGCATTAAAGAACAGCTAGAAGGAACACAAGAAGGGGCATCCTCATGATAGAAGGTCTCGCTGCAATCTATATATTCATATTGGCCGGGTTTACCGGTTATGAAATTATTAGCAAGGTGCCGGTTATTCTGCACACCCCGTTAATGTCTGGCTCAAACTTTGTTCATGGCATAGTGTTAGTGGGCGCCATGGTGGCGCTGGGTATTGCAGAAACCAACACCGAGCAAGTTATTGGCTTCATTGCTGTTTTGCTTGGCGCTGGAAATGCAGTAGGTGGTTATGTGGTAACCGAACGCATGCTGGAAATGTTCAAACCCAGTGAAAAAAAATCTGAAAACGGAGGCTCTTAGATGGAAACATCAATCCAAGCAGCTTACCTTGTTGCGGCTGTACTCTTCATCCTCGGCCTAAAACAAATGAGCTCTCCGATTACTGCTCGTCGCGGGATCCTATGGGCCGGCGCCGGCATGATACTGGCCACACTTGCCACTTTTATGGCACCTCAAATTATCGATAGCGATCAGATGGCTACCAATGTGCTACTCATTATGGTGGCCATTGCCATCGGTGGTGGCTATGCCTGGTATAGCGGCAAACAAGTTGCTATGACTGATATGCCACAAATGATCGCCATGTATAACGGTATGGGCGGTGGAGCTGCAGCAGCAATCGCTGCAGTTGAATTGCTTAAAGCCAGCAATGAAGCAGCGCATGATCCGAGCGGCACTGCCACAGTAGCGGATATGCTGGGTGCTGATGTTGCTGTATTGGGTATTTTAGGTGCAATTATTGGGACGATTTCCTTTAGCGGAAGCATCATCGCCTGGGCCAAACTTGATGGTCGCTTGAATCGCAGCAAGCTACTGCCAATGCAACATATAATTAATGCCCTGCTCGCTATCGTAACAGTTGGCTTCGCCGCGGCAATTTATTTCACCAACAACATCGATACCATCATTATTTTCTATGTACTCGCTCTAGTACTCGGCATCTTTATTACGGTGCCAGTGGGTGGGGCCGACATGCCCGTCATTATTTCCCTGTTTAATGCATTGACGGGTCTCGCCGTCGGCTTTGAGGGCTATGTGCTCGGAAATGCTGCCATGATCATAGCCGGCATCGTAGTAGGCTCTGCGGGATCGCTCCTCACACAGCTGATGGCAACAGCCATGAACCGCTCTGTGGCAAATGTTTTCTTCGCAGGGGTTGGAACAGACTCAGGCACTACAGATGGCGATGCCAGCGAAGGCATCATGAAAGAAATTCAGGCTCAGGACGCCGGTATTTTAATGGCTTTCGCCAGCCAGGTTGTAATCATTCCTGGCTATGGCATGGCTGTAGCCCAAGCTCAGCATAAAATCTGGGAGCTAACACAAATTCTCACTGAGAAAGGCGTTTCCGTTAAGTTCGCAATACACCCCGTCGCTGGACGCATGCCTGGGCATATGAATGTGCTGCTAGCAGAAGCAGGTGTGCCCTATGACATGATTTATGACATGGAAGACATCAATGCCGATTTCAAAAATACAACAGTAGCACTAGTTATCGGCGCTAACGATGTAGTTAACCCGTCGGCAAAAAATGACAGCAGCAGCCCTTTGTTTGGAATGCCTATACTGGATGCTATAGATTCCGAAAACGTCATTGTGATTAAGCGCGGACGTGGCACTGGATTCTCTGGTGTCGAGAACCCGCTATTCTTTGCAGACAATACGAAAATGCTATTCGGAGACGGGCAAAAGGCAGCAAGCGAATTAATCCAGGCCGCCAAAGAGCTCTAGGGGATCAGAGGCGCCCAAACACATTGATTGATTCAGAGCAGAGCACAAAGGAAGTACTGCAAAACCTCCCTCGAGCAGGATTATTACGAAGAATGGCAGCCCTGCTATACGATAGCTTTCTGGTGGCTGCTATCTGGATGGTTTTGGGTTTTCTACTGCAACTAATCGTTGGACCCGATTCTAATCAATTAGTGGATGGTGTAGTAAAAACCGACCCCCTGCTGGACGTAATTCTATTCCTGATAATGATTGCTAGTAGCAGCGGTTTCTATATCTGGTTCTGGACCCAGAGTGGACAGACACTTGGCATGATCGCTTGGCGCATCAAAGTGGAGACACTGGATGAGAATTTAATCAGTTTCCAACAGGGTGCCATACGCTATGTTACAGCCTGGCCTGCCTTCTTCCTATGTGGCCTGGGTTACCTGTGGCTTTACCTCGACAGCAATGGCGACGCAGCCCACGACAAACTCTCTCGAACCAAAGTCGTACTGCTTCCCAAATCTTATCAGCCACTCTCCTAAGCAACTCGCCCCAAACGGCACAAGCTCTGACTAGTCATATCTATAAGCGAAGGGAATGGAAAACTACCTAACTCGCCGCATCAAGAAAAAACCAAACGCTGCACACAGCATAATGGGCATTAACACAGCTAATAACGGACTGAACCCATACAATAGACTCGCTGGCTCCATGAGCCGCTGCATAATGGTAAACACCATACCAATCCCCAAAGCGACAAACACCCTAAAGCCCATCGTCGCCTCTCGCAATGGCCCAAACACAAAAGAGACAGCAAGTATGACAAGAACCAATGTAGCTAATGGTTGTAATAACTTCTTCCAGAACGCCAGGAAATAAGTCGCTGAGTCTAAGCCTTCTGCCTCAAAGAACTGCGCAAACCGATACAGCCCTGATATAGATTGTCGATCAGGCTCAACCAACAGAACTGACAGTAGCTCTGGCGATAAGTCTATCCGCCAATCTAACTGCGGGTATTGCTGCGCGGTAATATACCCACCAAAGAAATTGCTCTCGCGAACATTGCGCAACTGCCAGAAGCTATTATCACCTTGCTCCACATAGTTCCCAGACTCAGCAAAGCTGCTTGCAACGATGTCGCGCTCACTCCCTAATTGATAGCGGCTTACACCATAAAGCAACTTACCACCGGGGGCGATTGCATTAATGTGAATATATTCATTCCCTACCTTACGCCAAGTGCCTTGCTCAGAATTAATAGAAGCAGTATCACTTTCACTTTGCTGTACAGCTTTGCTGCTCTGCGCCAGTTGCTCCAGGGGCGGTGCGATATATTCACCCAACAAGAGGCTTAATAACATGATTAAAACTGTTGGTTTCAATACCGACCAGATAATTCTCCATACAGTAACCCCAGCAGCCTGCATAACTACCAACTCATTGTGTGAGGCAAGTATTCCCAGACCAATCAAGGCGCCGCCCAACGCTGTAAACGGCAACAACTCGTAAACACTTGTCGGCAGAGTAAGCAGAATAAAGCTAAGCGCATTTAACAAAGAGTAATTTTCATCTGTGTCTGCAAGCTCTTCTGCCAAAGTGAACACAAGGTCAACAGATATAATCAGCGATACAACCACCAGCATAGCCATCAATACTGTATTGCGTATATGTGTATCGATTTTATTCATAACTAGGTTCAGACGTAGAATAAAGCCACTGCAAGAGTCAGCGAGAGCCGCCAAGGGCAAAAAACCGATCCATATCTGGGAATCGGTAACAGGAAATAGCAACGCCTATAAAGAGCAGATGCACCCACCACATGCCGATAAAAGCGGGCAAGCTTTCCTCCGCTATCATCTCCTTAGAGAATTGCAGTAAAACGAAATAGGCAGCATACAGCAAAGCTGCAGGCACTAATTTACTATACCTCCCTTGCCGTGGATTCACTTTACTAAGCGGAACAGCAATCAAGGTGATAATCGGTATGAGTAAAAGCGTGGAAATACGCCACTGCAACTCAGCCTGATGCTCCGGCAACGACGAGCCTATTAGTTCGACCGTAGAAAGCGTTTCTTCTTCCAGAATAGGATCAAAGCTGGTCGGCTCAGGCAACACGATAGACTGCACATCAAACTGACCTATACTAAAATTCAAGGCACCAGGCACGCCATCATATTGCAAAACATTTTCCAAGCGCATGAACCTAGCCCCAGTACCCGCATCTATTTCCGGTCGTGCCGATTCAGCAACGATGATTCGCGGACTACCCTGCCCCGACACACCAGTCTCTCCACTGACAGCCACAAATACATTCTGCAATTGGCGATCACCTAGGTCGGAAGAGTTGATGCGGTCAGCATAGGTCACCCGATTGCCCTCGCCAAAGCTCTGGAACTGCCCCGCAACGATGAGGTCCAGCTCCGTAAGCTGACCTTGGTTTTGCTTGAGCCTTTCCGTGTTTCGCACCCCCCATGGCGCAAGCTGCAAACTAAGTATTGCCACCACTAAAAATACCAAAGAAGAAGTTCCCAGCGTGGCCAGCAATAATCGCAATTGACTAAACCCACTACTAATAAGAATGACCATTTCATTCTCGGCATACATGCGTCCATAAGCTAGCAAAATGCCGAGGAACAGCGCCAAGGGGAGAATAACCAACAAAAAATCTGGCAAGCGATAGAACATAAGCAGAAACAGCACATCCGAGGCCAACTTCCCTGCCACCGCGTCAGACAAGTACTGAATGAAGCGGCTTGTGAGTGCTACAACCAAAAGAATTAGCGTAACAGCTGCCATTACTTGCAGAATCTGCTTACTGAGGTATCGGAATATGATCAAACTAAGGCAATGTCCATTGGAAGGTGGACAGGTAGTTTACTCGAAAAATAGCCGATTGGTTAGATTTAGGCTCTGTTTAAGCAACCTGAAATTCCGGCTGCCTCAATAGCCCTTTGAATGCGGGCGGAGCCTCGGTTATCTGATGCTTGTCGAAATCGAAAAATACAACGCCCATCTTGGCATTACAAACTACAGTCTCTAGCGCACTATTAGTCACCTGTAAGCCTATATCGAAACCATAACGATTGAAGCCACTAACGCCAACATCGATAATAAGCATATCGTTGGCAAAAGATTCAGAACGATATTCTACGGCAAGATCAGTAACCACCATGCCCAGCCCAAATATATTGCTTTCTGTAAAGCCCAGGTCGGCCAGGAATTGCAGACGCGCTTCGTGAAGGATATTCACCATGGCTACGCTATCAAGGTGCTTTGCATAATTAATATCACTAATACCAACACGACGTTCCATGCTGAACAAAGATTGATCCGGTGGGGCTACCTTGACTCTAGGCATATTAATTCCTTATAAACGATTACTGTTTCCATTCCCTGCAAATCATTACTGCTTCATCAATATTGTGACAGACAAAGATCATGTTGGTTCAAGATTTTAGACAATTTTTTTGTAAAAGGTGAGATATTTTTGTAGTACAAAGCTGCCAAAACTTAATCCAGAGATGACGTTGTTGCTTAAGTCCCTGAATATCTTTAGGATTATCTAATTAAAATTTCTTAGCCAAGTTCATGGCATCTGCAGGAGTTAAGCCCCAAATATGAAGTATTCAATTAAAGCCGGTGCGATAGACAAAATTAACAGCGAATGTATCGTGCTCATCGTCTGGAGTAAGGGCGCTTTAAGCGACGAGGCAAAACTGGCGGACAAAGTTGGAAACAAGAGTATTGACAAGATTGTCCGCACCAAGGACTTTACTGGCAAGCTGGGTGAAACGCACACGATCTATAACCCTGCAGGCCTAAAGAGCAAACGCTTGCTGCTATTAGGAGGTGGCGAGGCTAAAAAGCTGAACCCCAAGAATGCAGCAAAAATGCTCAAAGCCGGCTTACAGTCAACCTATAAACTTAACGCCGCCTCTGTTCATTTTGCGCTGGCAAGTATTGAAATCAAAAATGAAACCCCTCTTTGGCTGTACAAGCGTCTTACACTAGAGTCAGAAGCTGCCAGTTATCGCTACAATGAAACCAAGAGCAAGAAAAGCAAAACCGTGACCACCAAGCAAATCAGCGTCTCTCCTGCTGCTGGTGCACATAGAAAATCGCTTGAGTCTGCGCTCAAACAAGGATCCGCCATTGGATCAGGCATTAACTGCGCCCGCCACCTAGGCAATCTCCCAGGCAACATCTGCACACCGACTTATCTCGCAAACCAAGCTACTGAATTGGGTAAAAAGCATGGTTCATTAACAGTCAAAATACTTAGCGAGAAACAAATGGCCCGCCTCAACATGGGCTCATTACTCTCCGTGTCTGCTGGGTCTGCTGAAGAGGCCAAGCTAATCGTTATGGAATACAAGGGCGCCAAAGCCGACAGCAAACCACATGTACTGGTAGGCAAAGGTGTTACCTTCGATACCGGTGGCATTAGCCTAAAACCAGGCGGCGCCATGGACGAAATGAAGTTCGACATGTGCGGTGCCGCCAGCGTAATTGGAACAATGTCCACCGTGGCTCAACTAAAGCTGCCTATCAATATAGTCGGCTTAGTCGGTGCGGTAGAGAACATGCCGAGTAGCACAGCTACCAAACCAGGGGACGTTGTTACCAGCATGTCGGGAAAGACTATCGAGATACTCAACACCGACGCTGAAGGCCGCCTGGTATTATGCGATGTACTCACCTACGCTGAGCGCTACAAGCCGCGCAGTGTAATAGATATTGCCACCTTGACCGGCGCTGCTGTGGCCACATTTGGTTCCCACGTAAACGCCCTCCTTAGCAACAACGATACACTCGCGAAATCACTAATTGCCTGTGGTGAAACTAGCCTTGATCGCGCCTGGCAACTACCTCTTTGGGATGAGTATCAATCTCTTCTAAACAGTAACTTCGCAGATATTGCCAATATTGGTGGGCCACGTGCCGGCACCATCACGGCCGCCTGCTTCCTTTCACGCTTTGCTGAGAAATTTAAATGGGCACACCTTGATATTGCTGGTAGCGCCTGGAATTCTGGCGCCCAAAAAGGAGCAACAGGTCGGCCTGTTGCCCTACTTGTTGAATATCTTAGTAAACAAAAAGCCTAAGCAAGATAATGACCCAGATAAGCTTCTATACTTTACCGAGCGCTGCACCTGAGCAGCGACTGCATTTCATTTGTCGATTAACGGATAAAGCTTATTCCCTAGGATATAGGGTTCACATTCACACAGAATCAAATGAGCAGGCAAAGACGCTGGATGATTTGCTATGGCAATTCAAGGCTACCAGTTTTATTCCACATCGACTGTCTGGGGAAAAAGCCGATGCAGAGGAGGCTGTCACTGTAGGCACGGAGTTACCAAATAAACAGGGAGGCGTTTTAATTAATCTGACTTCACAAGCCTGTCAGGCCCATGACAAATACGCCCGCATCAATGAAATAATAAGCGCAGACGATGTAAGCCTCGAACGAGGACGCAAGCACTATCGCTTTTACAAAAGCCAGGGTTATCAAGTAGAAACCTTCAAGCTTTAAGAACAAAACCTCAACGAAGAAAGCCGGTTAATCCGGCAAAACCGCCTGTCTTCATGTATACTTGCGCCTTTTTAACCTGCAGCAAATTATCATTCGCATGGAAAAAACCTACCAACCTCAGCAATTAGAAGATCAGTGGTATAAAACCTGGGAAGAGCGCGGCTATTTTGCCCCACAAGGCGATGGCGACCCTTATTGCATAGTCATTCCTCCTCCAAATGTCACTGGTCGATTGCACATGGGCCATGGCTTTCAGAATGCAATTATGGACGCGCTGATCCGCTATCACCGCATGCTAGGCCGAGCCGCACTGTGGCAGGTCGGAACCGATCACGCAGGTATCGCAACACAAATGGTAGTCGAACGTCAGCTCAATGCTGCTGGCAGCTCTCGCCAGGAAATAGGCCGAGAGAAATTTGTTAAGAAAGTATGGGACTGGAAAGAAGAGTCCGGCGGAATAATTACTGAACAAATTCGCAGATTGGGCTCCTCCCTCGATTGGGGCCGTGAACGTTTTACCATGGATGAACAACTCTCTTCCGTGGTGGAAAAAGTTTTCATCGACCTTTATAACGAGGGCCTCATTTATCGTGGCAACCGCCTGGTAAATTGGGACCCCCAGCTGCATACAGCAGTGTCTGACTTAGAAGTTATATCCGAAGAAGAAAATGGTTTTCTATGGCATTTCCGTTACCCACTGGCCGACGACAATAGTCGCCATGTGGTAATAGCGACTACCCGACCTGAGACGCTCTTAGGTGATAGCGCAATCGCGGTTCACCCTGATGATGAACGTTATAAAGATTTAATAGGAAAATTCGTCGAATTACCTTTATGCAACCGGCAAATTCCGATTATTGCCGATGACTATGCCGACCCAGAATTTGGTACTGGCTGCGTCAAAATAACACCTGCCCATGATTTTAATGATTATGAAGTTGGCAAGCGCAACAACCTGGAAATCATTAATATTCTTAGCAAGGATGCCTGTATTAATGAAAATGCTCCAGAGGTTTACCAAGGCCTGGAACGTTTCGATGCACGCAAGAAAATCGTCGAAGATATGGAAGCACTTGGTCTGGTTGATAAGATCGAGCCACATAAGTTAAAAGTACCGCGCGGGGATCGCAGCGGTGTAATCATCGAGCCTTACCTCACTCACCAATGGTATGTTTCCGTCCAGTCCTTAGCAGACCCTGCGATTAAAGCTGTTGAAGACGGTGACATCGAGTTTGTACCGAAGAATTGGGAAAACACCTATTTTGCATGGATGCGAAACATTCAGGATTGGTGTATTTCCAGACAACTTTGGTGGGGACACAGAATACCAGCATGGTACGACGACGAAGGCAAAGTGTATGTTGGCAAAACAGAAGCAGAAATTCGTGAAAAACACGGGCTAGGCGCAGACATTAAGTTACGACAGGACGAAGACGTTCTAGACACTTGGTTCTCCTCTGCCCTGTGGACATTCTCTACCCTCGGCTGGCCTGACGAGCGCGAGTACTTTGACCGTTTTCATCCTACCGATGTTCTCGTTACTGGTTTCGATATTATATTTTTCTGGGTTGCTCGTATGATTATGATGACCCTGAAATTTACCGGTGAAATACCCTTCAAGAAAGTCTACATAACAGGCCTGGTGAGAGATGAACAAGGCCAGAAAATGTCCAAGTCCAAAGGTAATATTCTGGACCCAATCGACTTAATTGATGGTATTGAACTCGATGAATTAGTGAGCAAACGAACGGCCGACATGATGCAGCCACAGCTCAAACAGAAAATAGAGAAACACACACGCAAAGCATTCCCTGATGGCATCACTGGCTATGGCACTGACGCATTGCGCTTTACCTTTTATTCGTTGGCATCAACTGGCCGTGACATCAAATTTGATCTGGGTCGCACCGAAGGCTATAGAAATTTCTGCAATAAAATCTGGAATGCAGCACGTTATGTGTTAATGAATTGCGAAGAAAAAACCACAGTAGATGGCTCAGCCATAGAGGCTACGCACTTTTCCATTGCCGACAAATGGATTAGCAGTCGTTTCGAACAGACTGCTAAAAGCATTGAAGAATCAATGGCAAATTACCGCTTCGACCTTGCTTCGCAGACTCTGCACGAATTTATCTGGAACGAATACTGTGATTGGTATGTAGAACTATCCAAACCTGTGCTGTGGGATGAAGAAAACAACCCTGAAGCTGCTCAGGCCACACGCTGGACACTGCTGGATATTATGGAAAAAAGCTTGCGACTATTGCACCCTTTCATGCCTTATATCACTGAGGAAATATGGCAGCGCCTCGCCCCCATGCTTAACATAGAGGGCGAGAGCATTATGCTACAGCCCTACCCTCAGCTTGACGAAAACAAATTGGACCAGAATGCTGAAGAAAATGTTGAGTGGATAAAAGGCATTATCGAAGCGATTAGAAATATTCGTGGAGAAATGGATATCTCTCCCGCTAAAGCTATTCCAGTGCTCTTGCACAAAGGAAGCGACTCTGACAAAGCCAAACTTGAGGAATATCGACCTTATCTGCAAAAGTTGGCTAAATTAGAAAGCATTCAATGGCTTGAAGTAAATAAAGAGTTACCTGCAGCAGCCACACAGTTGTATGAAAATATCGAAATTTTAGTGCCCATGGCCGGCCTAATCGATGTCGATGCAGAGCGTGCACGCTTGGAAAAAGAAATCACGAAACTAGAATCAGGCATGAAAGCCGTCTCAGCCAAACTGAACAACAAGAAGTTTACAGATAATGCACCTGAGGCTGTAGTGGAGAAAGAAAGAGCAAAGTCTGAGCAAATGTCGACTGCTTTACATGCTCTTCAGGAGAAGCTTACACAATTATTAAAAATGTAGTCCGGGGAAATAGATTGTTTGAATTCAGACAATCTATTTTAGAGTACGTGCCGTATTAAAGACGCAAATCTCTCGGCATACTAAACACAATGTTCTCTTCTACGCCATCAAGCTCTTCTGGCTCCTGATGGCAGATTTCTCTGAGTCGCTCGACTACCTGTTGCACCAGAACCTCTGGGGCAGAAGCACCGGCAGTAACGCCGAATTTTGATTTGCCATCAAACCATCCTGGCTTAATATCTTCGACGCTATCTATCAGATAAGATTCACATCCCAATCTCTCAGCCAACTCTGCAAGGCGATTGGAGTTAGAGCTATTAGGCGAACCTACTACCAATAACAGCTCACACTCTAAGGCAAGTTGCTTTACTGCATCTTGACGATTCTGCGTTGCGTAGCAGATATCTTTCTTCCTAGGCCCCTTGATGGAAGGAAACCTTGCTCTTAGTGCGTCGATAACTTTCGATGTATCGTCCATTGAAAGTGTAGTTTGTGTGACATAGCTAAGATTATCGGGGTCATTAACCTGCAGATTATTTGCATCCTCGACTGACTCAACCAAATATATTTCACCACCGCCAGACTCATCATATTGGCCCATGGTGCCTTCAACTTCCGGGTGGAATTGATGACCTATAAGCACACATTCTCTACCGTCCTGGCTAAATTTAGTAACTTCCAAATGCACCTTGGTTACTAATGGACAAGTCGCATCGAAAATTTTGAAGCCCTTCTTGATGGCTTCCTCTTTTACTGCCAGTGAAACGCCGTGCGCACTAAATATCACTATGGAAGACCTGTTTCTTTCATCCGTAATCGGAATATCTTCCAACTCATCAACAAAGATTGCGCCTCGCTTACGAAGTGTATCAACGACGAATTTATTGTGAACAACCTCATGGCGCACATAAATAGGCGCACCAAAAATATCTAACGCACGATTAACAATATCGATGGCCCTATCAACACCCGCACAGAAACCTCTGGGGTTCGCCAATCGAATCGATGTGGTTATCTTAGAGCTATTTGTAGCTGGACTGTTCATTTGATCCCGGCCTGCTCATAGTTTTATTTCCACAGCTTCTACATCCGCAGCCATTACCGATACAACTTGCGCCTTAAATAGAATTACTTTCCCTGCCAGAGGATGGTTAAAGTCCACAATAATCGTCGATTCTGTAAGCTCTTTTACGACTCCAGGCACATCAAAGCCGCCCGAATCTTTAAAAGACAACACAGAGCCAACCTCGGTGGGAATCAATTCATCTTCTAGTAAATCCCTAAATTTGGCAATGGGAAAGCGGTGAATATTGGCTAAATTAACCTCTCCAAAAGCCTGCTCCGGCTCCAGACGGGCTTCTACTTCATCACCAGCCTGAAGACCAAGAAGGTGCTCCTCAAAGCTAGGTAGCATACTGCCATCCCCAAGTCGAAAGCTGGCAACCTGCTTATCAAAGTTGCCGTCAATCAACTCACCATTGGCTAAAGACAAGGAGAAAAACAAGCTTACGTGAGAGCCTGTCTCAATGTTAAGTTTGAGTGAAGTTGGCATGCTATTCTCCACTCCTGTCACTGGATATTACTTTAGACACAATTCCGAGACTCACCTTCACCATCAATATTCTCAACACAACGCTGACATAATGTCGGGTGCTCCGAACTCTGGCCAATATCATCTGTATGGTGCCAACAACGCTCACACTTCTCATGACTAGAAGCAGTCACAGCCAGTTTTACGTTTTCCAGTTCAGTGTCGCTAATATCACTCCCGGCCTCACTTAAAGGATGTACCTGTGCCCTGCTTACAATCAACGCAAAGCGAAGCTCTGAGCCCAGGCTATTCAGCACCTTTGCTAATGCTTCATCACAGAAAATATCCACTTCAGCACTCAAGCTTGCCCCTACTTCCTTGGCAGCTCGCTTCGCCTCCAACTCTTTATTCACTGCAGTTTTAACCGCTAGAATCTGACGCCAAGAATCATCAGAAAACTCTTTTAACTCAGGATAGTCAGTAACGCTATCAGAAAAATTTGATAGAAAAACAGACTCTTCACGTTCCCCTGGAATATTTTTCCAAATCTCGTCTGCGGTAAAGCTCAATATTGGCGCAATAAGCCGGCTCAACATTTCCAAAATATGGTACATCGCAGTCTGCGTAGACCTTCTCGGCAAACTATCCGCCTTGGTCGTATACTGGCGATCTTTAATCACATCAAGATAGAAGCCGCCCAATTCGATGACGCAGAAATTATGCACTCTTTGGTAAATATTCAAGAAATTGTAGCTTTCATAGTGTGCAATGACATCTTGTTGCAACAACTGACACTGCCGGACTATCCAATAATCGACTGCGATCATGTCATCAGCAGCGATCTGATCTTGGTCCGGGTTGAAGCCACTCAAATTTGACAGCATAAAACGGGCTGTATTACGAATTCTTCGATAAGAATCCGCGACTCGCTTGAAAATCTCATCAGAGACTGTCATCTCTCCACGATAATCAGTTGCGGCAACCCAAAGACGCAAAATATCGGCTCCATACTGTTTAAATATCAGATCTGGCGCCACCGTATTGCCCAGCGATTTCGACATCTTCCTACCTTCAGCATCGACGAAAAAGCCATGAGTCAGCACTTCTCTATAAGGTGCCGTGCCATTCATTGCAACTGCAGTCTTTAATGAAGACTGGAACCAACCACGGTGTTGGTCAGAACCCTCAAGATAAAGATCTGCTGGATACGCCAATTCTTCACGTTTCTGCATGACAGAAAAATGACTAACACCGGAGTCAAACCACACATCAAGTGTGTCGGTTACTTTTTCATAGTTTGCTGCTTCTTCGCCTAGCAATTCTTCAGTTGCTAATTGAAACCATGCCTCTATACCTTCCTTTTCGATTCTTTGAGCAACTTCCTCGATCAACTCTGCCGTATTTGGGTGCAGCTCCTGTGTCTCTTTATTCACAAACAAAGTGATAGGAACACCCCAACTACGCTGACGAGAGATACACCAATCAGGGCTTGCTTTTAACATCAGCTCAATACGCGCCTTACCCCAATCCGGAATCCACTTAACTTGATCTACTGCCTGCAAAGATGCACCAAGCAGGTCTTTTTCATTCATACTGATAAACCATTGCGGAGTAGCACGATAGATAAGTGGTGTCTTAGTACGCCAGCAATGTGCATAGCTATGCGTAATTTTATCCAGCGCAACTAATGCCTTTTGCTCACGCAATTTGGCAATGATATCTTCATCAACCTTATAGACATGGGCGCCCGAAAATTCACCAGCTGCAGCCGTAAATACGCCATTTTCATCGACTAGATTCAAGGTGCCAATGCCATAGGCAGCACCAACATTAAAGTCATCCACTCCGTGATCAGGCGCAGTATGGACGGCTCCGGTACCGGCTTCCGTCGTTACATGCTCACCTAAAATTATCGGTACCTGTCTGTCGGCAAATGGATGCAGTAGCAATTGGTTTTCCAGCTGAGCGCCCTTAGCCTCACCTAAAACCTCAAAAGTCTCACACTGGTAGCGCTCCATTATTTGCGACACCAATTCTTTAGCCACTACAAGCAACTCACTGCCCTGCTCTAATTCACAGCGCAGCAATACATAGTTTAATTCTGCATGCAGGCACACTGCCTGATTTGAAGGCAGGGTCCAGGGGGTTGTCGTCCAGATCACCACGGAAACTGACTCTTCCGCTGTTACATTAGTCGCCCCAGAGAAAGTGGCAATAAAAGATTCCCGATCCTGAGGGGAGAATTTAACATCGATTGCAAAGGAGTCCTTATCCTGATATTCCACTTCTGCTTCAGCCAGAGCAGAAGCACCGACAACACTCCAATAGACAGGCTTGTAGCCCTTTACCAGATGTCCATTTGCAGCAATCTTTCCAAGTGATCTAACAATATCGGCTTCGGTGTCGAAGTTCATGGTCAGATAAGGGTTTTCCCAATCACCTAATACCCCAAGCCGTACAAAACCCTGCTTTTGGATATCAACCTGTTTGGCGGCGTAGTCACGACATGCTTGACGAAACTCAGCATGGGAAATCTTCTGTCCTGCTTTACCTTTTTTCTTCTCTACGTTGTGCTCTATAGGCAATCCATGGCAGTCCCACCCTGGTATATACGGGGCATCAAATCCATTTAGAGATTTCGCTTTAACAACAAAGTCTTTCAAAGATTTATTAATTGCATGCCCCAAGTGTAATGCACCGTTTGCGTAGGGAGGGCCATCATGCAAAATAAACTTTGGCTTACCTTTGTTTTTTGCAGCAATACGGCGATACAAATCAAGTTTCTGCCAGTGTTGCAACATTGCCGGCTCCCGCTGCGCCAAATTGGCTTTCATCGGAAACTCAGTATGTGGAAGGTTTAGCGTATCTTTGTAATCACTCATGACTAGGACTATTCGCCTTCAGTTATCTTCTATTGTGTAGTTGTTTTTTTAAATTCTTAGTTCAGCCAACGGCAAATAAGCTTCTCACTTGTTGCACATCAGCCGTTATTTGCTGCTTCAATTCTTCTAGGCCAGAGAACTTAATCTCCTCGCGAATTTTGTCTTTAAAAACAACCTCTATAGTCTTGCCATAGAGGTCTTCATTAAAATCAAGGATATGGGCCTCAAGCAATGCATCACCAGACTCAGTTATTGTTGGACGATAACCAATATTAACTGCCGCTGGATAATGACGATCAGCCAAACGCACCTCACAGGCATAAACTCCATGCAGAGGAATTTGAAGCCTCTGAGGGTTAATATTGCATGTTGGAAAGCCCAAATCTTTTCCAAGCTGCTCTCCTTTAACAACCTCGCCTTTGATCGCATAAGGCCGCCCCAACAACTGTTCCACCAGCAAGAAATCTGCTTTCGTCAACTCCTCTCTTATGAAAGTGCTGCTAATGCGTTGCCCATTACGCTCATAAGCTACTGTCTCTGTTACCTCAAACCCCAGCTGCTCACTGGCTTTCTGTAACATAGAGAAATCGCCTGCACGCTTGTGACCAAATCTAAAATCATTTCCCACAATAAAACTAGCAACACCCAGACCATCCACCAGTATTTCTTTTATATAATCTTCAGCACTTAGCTCACTCATAGCCTGATCAAACTTCAACTGAAATACGAAATCTATGGCAAAACTCTCCAACAACTCTAATTTCTCTTCAAGAATTGTTAATCTGGCAGGGGGGGTATCAGAAAAAAATTCCTCTGGGTGAGGCTCCAGCAGAATCACCAACGACGGCAAATTAAACTCCACCGCCTTCTCTTTCAGTTGATCTAAAATTAGCTGATGTCCCAGATGCACCCCATCGAATTTACCAATGGTAGCGACGCAGCCCTGTTGTAGCTGAGAAAAGCGGTTCGTGTCGTCAAAGATTATCATTGCCAGAGACTGCTGCTGGGAAAAGCGCGGAATTATACTCTTTTCTGCTCAAACTGTGCAGGTTTCAGCTTCATGAAGAGGGAAAATGGAGCATATTACCAGCCTGAATAGCTTCAGGCTTACTTTCTGGGCTTTCTCGGCAAGAATTAGGCGCCGCCGTCGGAGCCCGTCGCCCTATTAGCTTGTTTCAGGCCAGCTAAGCCCTTTGTAAGTAACACGCGGGATATAACCAAAAAGCAAATAATCAATATACCTTGGCCAATAATGACATTGACCACCGAAATCGTCTCCGGCCTAGTGGCTATAAGAACCATGTTAACCAACGTGGCTATAGCTGCCAGACCCAGGAATAGAGACATAATCAATTGGATAATAGCCAGGAATTTATTCATACGGGAGGTCTATGCTGTGTTTTGTAGTCTATGGAAGGACATAAAGTGTTCATAACCATCGGCACCCAAAAAACGGCTCAGGGTTTTAGCCTCCGTTTCTCTGGCATCCACAATGATCAAACCTTCCAGTGAGTCATTGAAATTCGGATGTATATTAAAACACACCAGCTTACCATTTACAGAAAGATAATGGCGCAGAAGCACAGGCACCGCCTTACCAGGATCACAACGACCTATAAGCTTACCCAACATTTTTATATTGGCGAGCTCAGAGAGCATCTCACTGGTCCACACCCTATTCATAATTTTGTGCGGAGTAATTGGCTCCACCAATTGCTCAAAGTCCTTAGCGCCAAAATTCTCCAACATAGTATCTGCTATTAGAGCTCGTGCAAGATCACTGTACTCCCGCGAGATACTTACCGAACCAAACAAAGTGTGATACCTGGGCCTTTCAACTAGAATCCTACCAATGCCTCGCCACAGCAGATTAAGCGATATAGGCTTTCTCTGGTAATCAGGGTGAATAAAACTGCGTCCCATCTCAATCGCAGAGCCAAGCTTATTAATAAATTCCTCATCATACTTGTACAGAGAACGACTATAGAGCCCTTGCACGCCATGCTTGGCCACAATCTCGTCCACCAAGCCGACCCTATAAGCACCTGCAATCCTCAGCGCCGATTTATCCCATAAAAAAAGGTGAAGATAATGAGGATCAAACTGATCAGAATCTTTTGACAGGCCGGTGCCCTCACCGACCGCACGAAAAGCGACCTCTCGGGCAATAGCGATCTGCTCCATGATAGGACCAAGACTATCAAAGGGCGCACAGTAAACATCGAACTCTTCATGCTCGATCAGCCGGTATTTTTCCAGGCTTTCAATGGTGGAAATTAATTCCGCCTTATTTGTAGAAGGACAAAAATCAGCAACAGTCTCATTACTCAGAGCAGGACTTTTTACCTCCTCACGCAACAATGCATCCGTGCTTACCCGCAAATAGTCTGTAATTGCCTTCGGACTCTGCAATAAGCGTAGCTCTTGCGCTGGTATGGGACGACCAAATCGCAGCGGCAAACAAAAGCCCTGCTTGTTAGCAAGTTGCCGGGGCAAGAGCATAGTTCTCAGTCTAGGATGTATCATGCCTGCCGCATAGAAATAGCGACTATTACGCCCTCCTACGTGGACAGGCAAGCATGTACATTGATATCGCTTCAGCAACTGACCCACTAGCCGGTTCCAGGAACGATCCTGAACTCTGCGTTGGTCATGCTCATAAGCCGAAACCATGCCTGCCGGAAAAATTAGTACTGCACCGTCATGTTTAAGGTGCTTATGTACTTGTTTGATACTGCCAACATTGCCCGCTGCCGCATCACTGGAAAGCACATCCACTCCAATAAAAATATCCGCCAGTTCCGGGATGCGCCGCAGCAGTTCATTGGTTAACACTTTAAGATCTGGGCGAATATCTGAAATTACTTTTGCTATCGCGACACCTTCCAAGCCTCCAAGGGGGTGGTTGGCAACGATTAGCACTGGGCCCGTACGTGGTATTTCATCCAGATGGGATTGATTAATCAGATCCAGGCTTACATCTAAAGCATCCAGTGTATATTGGAGAAACTCTTGAGGCGTGCAAGCTTCAGGCCGGGCTTCATAGAGAGTAGCCAAATGATCAAGCCCAAGTGCCTTTTCTAAAACGGCGGACACGACTCTAGGCCGAAATGGCAGTCTGCAAGGGTTAGTCATTTTTTGGGTATTGCCTCACTAGGTTATTCTCATAGCGCCACGCCCTATAAAGAGCCATCAGACCTGGAGGTTTGCTTCCCCGCCGCCTGCTGACACTACCAAGTTTAAACAGGGTACTGTACTGCTGCAACAGAGTTCTTATTGCTATCCAAAAACCTGCGTTCCGATCCCATATATTAATAGATTCAGAGCTAGCACCATTAATTTCAATTATATTGAAATCTTCCCCGGCACTCAGGCTTTCCACATCCTTAAACTTCACATCGAGACGCCCATAGTAGAACCCAGGAATATCGGCAAAAATCTTATCAAGAGATTGTGACAACTTGGGGGCAATCAACTCTTGCGCATCACGAAATACCGCGCCGCGACAATGACTGGCAGAAAAAACCAGACGAAAGGGTTCAGCATCAGCAATAATGACATCCCACTTATCTGCATGCCTTTCCTTATAAAGTGGTAATAGCTCGCCAGCTCGTGGGTCATCAGCAACTAATTCGGAAAGTGTGCGCCGACCATCACCGATAACATAAGGAGTGTATTTCAAAGTTAGCGATGTCACTTTTCCGCTAGCCGTTTCAGTATCTCGCACATAGAAAACACCAGCCTCTGCATCCCACTGACTAAGCTGCTGAAACTGAATGCAGCCACCAGGCGGGAAGCCACGCAAATATTCCTCGAGCTCTGCCTCGTCATGCAGCAAGCACACCCCAGCTCCTCGACAACCAATATTAGGCTTTCCCACTAATGGGAATTCTAGGCTCCCACTCTTAATAGTCGCCACTGCCCTTGGAACTTGCTGCTCAATAGGTTCAACACTGACCTCAAATAGTGTCCACGGCAGTATCCACTGACGCGCATAATCCCCGGCCAGATCAAAAACTGCAGACTTTGACACTCCAACCATACCTGACAGTGGAATCCCGGGATTTGCCAATAACGGTAAACTAAGACTCCGATATCTAATAGATAACAGCAGCCACTGGATAGCGACAGGTAGATACATCAACCACATCGGCCAGAATTCAAAAAACGAAGTAGTTCGCCCTGAATTGTCCAGCGGGGGCATGCCCGCAGGCACATAAGATTCATTATCTATATTAGTAGAATTCAAGATTCAAAGAGTTCCTTTAACACCAGACAAGCAGACCGGATAGATGCAAATTTGTTTCTAATTACACCAGCGATTAAAAGCAGCCTCGTGCAAAAAAGCGCTCACGGTAATTATCTCATTGAAGAGAACAAGCCTCAATCAAGGCTATCATCAGTGTCGCGATTAAATTTGGGCATAAGACAATAACACTGAAAGTGCGTATTGGTGGATAAGCCACCAATGCCACTGCTATTATCCGCTCATCAACAACTCTGGATTTGCTTGGCCAATGCTAGAAAAAACACTACTAAATAAAGGCAAATTGAAACAACTGAGATCCGCTAAATGCTGGTGAGCGTCAACAATTTATTTCCATTGTGGGCGCTATTGGTTTCAGCTATCGCATTTTTCTTCAATGCTCCTTTCTCTGCACTAAACGTCGCTATCATTCCTTTACTAGCAACCATCATGTTTATGATGGGCCTGACATTAAGCAAAGAAGATTTCAAGCGCATCGCCCTGGATCCCAAACCTGTTATTGTCGGTGTACTTCTGCAGTTTCTACTCATGCCAATTCTGGCACTTACTTTTTCAAAGATGCTGCAGCTTTCTAATCAGCTCACCATTGGTATGGTTTTAGTCGGCAGCTGTGCCGGCGGCACCGCATCAAACGTTATTTGTTACCTCGCCAAGGGGGATGTGGCACTCTCAATCAGCATGACCATGATATCAACCTTAGTCGGCGTTATTGCCACACCCCTGCTTTGTTCCTTTTATCTTTCGGAAACTATAAGTATAGATACTTGGGCATTACTGCTAAGCATATTACAGATGGTCTTTATTCCTGCCTTACTCGGATTTTCCTGCAAACTTTTCTTTAGTAGCTTTATTAGCAAAATTGAGAAAGTAATACCCACCTTATCAATACTGATGATCCTTATGATTATAGCTATAGTAGTCGCGCTGAATGCCAGCCGCCTTTTGGAGATAGGTTTAGTGACTTTTGTCGCCGTTGCACTTCACAACTTATCTGGACTCGTCGGAGGTTTTTATATAAGTCGGTTACTGGGAATCAATCTACAACAAAGCCAGACCATAGCAATCGAAGTAGGTATGCAGAACTCCGGCTTAGGCGTTGCACTGGCCACACAGTTTTTCTCGGCGACTGCTGCACTACCCGGAGCCCTATTCAGTATTTGGCATAATATCAGCGGTTCACTTCTGGCATCACTATGGGGCAGCAAACGAACCTCGCTCGAATATATATTGCGCGACGAGGCAACCAGCAACCGATCTCCCTAACAGCGCATATCTCATCCACTTCCTTAAATTTAAACGAAGCCAAAAGTTTTAAACTAAATATTAAATAATTTAATTGCCACTGCTTGACTTATTCTCTGAGAAGACTAGAATTCCGCATCCATAATTTTATTATTTGTGAAGAAAATGAACACTCAAGCCATTCTACACACGACGCAAAAAACTATGACCTTTATCGGTCATCAGTTCTGCTCGCGCGTGGTGAAGAATTGGGAGACCTGCTTGGAATGAATTTCTGAAGAATAAGCGATTAACAACCGCACAAAAGAAAAGACCTCTAAGCGTTAAAACCTAGAGGTCTTTTTTTTTGCTCAAACTTTTTTTAGTACTCGCATTACTGTGGGTGCTACTGGGGAACTATTGTGCGTAAAAACCTGCACAGAAACATAAACCTGATCTACGGCCTGGCATTTTTCCACAGCTTCATGGTCATAGTGCCGGTAATCGTACCTTTTTTCATATCGAAGGGGCTTAGTCTTGCGGATATCTTTTATCTGCAGGCCGTTTTCGCCACGGCAATTGTAGTATTTGAAGCCCCCTCTGGTTATTTCGCCGACGCCTTCGGTCGCAAGACTGCGCTATTGATTGGAGGGATTATTCACGGTATCGGGTACTTCATACTCAATTTTGCAAATGATCTAACAAGTTTGATCATCTTTGAGATCACCGTTGGTATAGCAGCGAGTCTTTTATCAGGAGCAGATTTAGCACTACTCTATGACACACAAGAAGCATTGGAAGACAACAAAGAGATTGAGCATAGCCAAGTTATAGCACATCTTGGATTTTTCAAGAGTAGTGCAGAAGGGTTGGGCGCATTATTAGGAGGCGCTCTGGTACTTTGGTCGTTCGATGCTGTCGTGATTGTTCAATCTGCAGCAGCATGGATGTGTTTAGTACTAGCCTTCCTAGTAATTGAACCTCCGTACAAAAAGAGAGAGACTGAAACCAACAGGATTAAAATACTGGAAATATTGCGCTACTTATTTACCAGTGACCCAGTATTAAGAAATGTGGTTATAGCGATACCTCTTTACAGTCTGGCAACGTTACACGTTGTCTGGCTAATGCAACCCTACTGGGAGGCACAGGGAATTCCCTTAACCATGTTTGGATTGCTCTGGTTTTCACAAAGCTTGGTAGTGGCTGCGGCGGCAAAGTTTGGCTTCGAGATTGAGCGTAGATATGGCGCAGTACTCTCACTTGCATGCATGGGAGTACTCCCCATCATTGGCTATTTCGGTATGGCATGGGCTCAAGGCTGGCTAGGCATTGTGATTGGATTACTGCTGTTTGCTTGTCGCGGTATGAACCAGGTCATTCTGGTTAATGCTATGAACCGCCGTATTCCCAGTGAATTCCGCGCAACAGCAAATTCATTTACCAGTTTTCTGTTTCGCCTAGCCTTTATTACTACCGGCCCTCTTGTCGGCTACCTTGCCGAAGCCAAAGGTCTGGAGAGCACATTGAACATGCTCGGATTATCATCAATATTGCTATTCGCCTTGGTGATGGTTCCGCTAATTCAATCAGTTAAGGCAATTCTGAAACGAGTTCCTGTGTAAAACCACTCCTTCCTCTTGGGGAGGTGATTGCTCATAGCCCTCCTATGAGCAATCACCTCCATTTTTTTGATATAAGCCTTAGCGAAATACATCCATACAGATCATCTTCTCAGTTTCCATGCCTAACAAACTCACTCCCACACCAAACCAATTAACAGGAAGGCTGATTGTTAAAATTACCTCCCGGAATTGGTGCTTTAGAAGGTGTCATGGTAAAGTTTTGCGGCTGTGCGGGCTTTATCAAAGCCTAGATGAAAAAAATAACGGATATCAATATATCTGGAGCAATAGAATTCGATATCGAAAATAAGCAGCACTAAGAACCACAATTGCTCAAATTCGCTCTCCCTGAGCCGGGAAGCGGCTCAAAATGATGCAGGAGAATAGTAATGAAACTTATTACCGCAATAATTAAACCGTTTAAGTCCGATGATGTGCGCGAAGCATTATCAGAACTAGGCGTGAGCGGCATGACTTTGACCGAAGTGAAAGGCTTCGGCCGGCAAAAGGGACACACAGAACTTTATCGCGGGGCCGAGTATGTGATCGATTTCCTACCCAAAGCGAAGCTGGAAGTTGCTGTATCAGACGATCTTGTAGAACAAGTAGTGGAAGCAATCTGTAAAGCCGCTAATAGTGGGCAGATTGGTGATGGCAAAATATTTGTTAGCGACCTGGAACAAACTATCCGAATCAGAACTGGGGAAACCGGCAACGATGCCCTGTGAGGAAGCACATAATAATGATAAATAGAATGCTCAATCTCAAAACCTTTGTCTCAATATCTTTACTACTTATTCCTGGCTTAGCTTCAGCACAGGAGGGTGACATTAGTGGCGCCAATACGGCATGGATTCTGACTTCCACAGCCTTGGTATTGTTTATGACCTTACCAGGACTCTCTCTTTTCTATGGAGGCCTAGTTAGAACCCGCAACGTACTTTCTATTCTCATGCAATGTTTTGCCATTGCCGCCGTTGTTTCGCTCCTCTGGCTAGCTGTTGGCTACAGCATTACCTTCGGGCCATCCGAATCTGCCTATTGGGGAGGCCTAAGCAAGGCTATGTTTAGCGGAGTAGTCATAGACTCTACATCCGGAGACATACCCGAAACTGTGTTTGCCTCTTTTCAGATGACATTCGCCATCATTACACCGGCGCTTGTCGTGGGAGCCTTTGCGGAAAGAATCAAATTTTCTGCAATGTTGCTGTTCTCAGCGCTGTGGACTCTTATTGTCTACTTCCCCGTTGCCAATTGGGTCTGGGGCGGAGGGTGGCTCGGCCAGATGGGCCTGATTGATTTCGCCGGGGGCATAGTAGTGCACGTTACAGCTGGCGTTGCAGCTCTAGTGTTTGCGCTAGTTATCGGTCGTCGAGGAGGATTTCCCAACACACCAATGATGCCGCACAACTTAACCATGAGCTTTACTGGCGCAGGCATGTTATGGGTAGGCTGGTTCGGTTTTAACGCGGGTAGCGCCCTGGCCGCCGATGGCAACGCCGGCATGGCCATGTTCGTCACACATATTTCCGCAGCCACTGGAGCTCTAACCTGGATGGCCATAGAATGGCTCAAGTACGGTAAACCCAGCGGGCTTGGCGCTATTACTGGCATGGTTGCCGGCCTCGCAACGATTACTCCGGCCTCTGGCTCTGTTGGCCCTGCAGGAGGGTTGATCGTTGGACTGTGCGGTGGTGTCATTTGCTATTTTGCAACGACTTACCTAAAACAGAAATTGAAAATCGATGATTCCCTGGATGTATTCCCTGTGCACGGTGTTGGTGGAATCGTCGGCACGTTCCTGGCGGGCATATTAGTCTCTGGGAACCTGGGGATTTTCAGCGGGAATGGTTTCGCTGAAGGTGTAACGATGAGCTCTCAAGTCACAGTTCAAATCATCGGTATATTATCGGTAGCCGCCTATACGGCCATACTGACTCTAATCCTGTTAAAAATAGTTGGTGCTATAACATCAGGCATCCGTGTCACTCCAGAAGAGGAGCAAATCGGACTTGATATCACGGACCATGACGAGAAGGGTTACTCAATGTAATCGAAGCAAGTCTTAAAATAAAAAGGCCGGCAGGAGAAATCCTGCCGGCCTTTTTATTTCCACAATTTCTATACACTTCCATAAACTCAAGCTTCTCTCTTAAGGCTTCCTCTTTTCTCGGCTCAGCCAAGCCATCCGCAATAAGCCCCAACTCATATGAAATCCATGTCTCCTGCAGTTAGCCACCAGGCACCAAGCAAAGCATCATGACTCGGGCCCGGGCTCCAATTATTGCAGGGTATTTCTATACCTAATTCATTCATAACCGCATTTTCTAGCCAGACCTTTTCTTTAGCTGACTGGGTAATCCATAACTTAAGTACCGACGGTATGTCAGGGGAGAAAACCTCTTGATTCAATTTGGATATCATCAACTTCATATCATGGACCGGGCATATTAAATCCATGAGCAATTTACCGCCCGGATGCTCTTTCAATACAGCGAACGCCCTGGCTGCCCCAGATTCTATCTCTCTGACAATAAGGCATTGGTATTGATTGGAACGCGCAAAAGAGTGGCTAATGTAACGATACTTTATATAGTCCGAATTTCGCACACCAATAATATTATTTGTATAAGCTTTGCGCATTTGCGACCAAAGACTATCCAGCTCTTCGACGTGAATAACGCTATCCTGCTGGTAAGTTTCACACTTTAGCTTTTGTACAGCTGAATCATCCTCTGGAGAGGGGTATTCTATCTCGATAAAATCATCAACCTTTTCATAAAGACCTATGCGCTTTGAAATATTCATAGCCTTCTTATTTGGAAAACCAAAACCCAGCAAGTGCTTCACTGTATTGCCAATCTCACGCTCTAAAAACGTGGCCGCAACTTCAAAGAAAAGGCTTCCTCTGCCATATTCTTTGCGAATACTAGGATGTACCATGACATCACAGGGCTGAATAGCTTTTGAGGGAGTACCGAAATAGAGAATATCCCTTGGGGCTCCACCGTAATGAGCTACAATTTCGCCTCCTTTACTCAATCGCGCTGTCACGCACCTACCACCACCTTTCTGATACTTCCAATCCCATAAATCTTCATCGAATGTCACATTGAAGCTTTTTTCGAATAGTGCGGATATTTCCGATCGATGGAATGAGTGTATATCGCCGTACTCCACATTCGTCCATTTGCTCTCCTTTTCTAACTCTCTATCAAGCAAAAAAAGACGAAAGCACCGCCTGCCCGAATTAAACTCACGCTGCATCAGCGCAAATTCCTGCTTTATATCCTCCAACGTTACACCATCCATGGTATTTCCATTTAATAAAGCAACGGCATGCTGCTCAATTAAGGGTTCAACCAGGTCCAATGTTTTTGCGGCACTTTCACTTAACTCAATGCTCTCACACAAGCGAAAACCCAAGCGTGTTGAAAGGTTATGGAATGAGCTAAGATTCGGCAATGCTGAGTATTCAATCTCAGAATCATCTTCAAGAAATTCACCGAACAAAAGAAGCCTTCCCGTTGCAGTAAGCAGATCACGACTTTTGCTCAACAATGCCAGCTGGTCCAGATAACAGAAGGAACCCTGCAATAGCAACAGCTCTACTTTCACTGAACACTGGAAGGATATTAAATCTGTATCCCAATACTTAAAACAAGGAAGCGAATGCAATTCCTCATCGATCAAATCTACAGAACCTAACCAAAGAATAGAAATACCTCTACTGGCAATATTTTTTGCTACCGAGACAAGGGCATCGCCAACGATAAGAACCGAAGTGTCGGGAGAGAGCCCAGCTATCTGCTGCTCCACTGCATATAACAGGTAGTCTTCGAACCTTTTCTGTGCAGCAAATAACTCATCTGCAGGCGAAGTTGCCACAGCTTCTTCCACTGCCTGCTGTTTTAAGTTACTGGCCTCAAAAGCCGGATGGTCCCCAAATAGGCCACAGTGCTGCATCCTAGAGTTGCCAAACTCCACTTCCAGAATTCTTCTTAACAAATCAAGGGTACTAGATTTTTGGGTAGCTGCCATGGGTAGTTCGCGAAGTTTCTGCTCTATTTCGCATAACAGAAAATGCTATGCAGCAAAGCAATATAACCTGCCCTTGCCGCTTTGCAAAGCCTGCTTATGCTCAGATAGCAAATTATCTCTATTTCACTGGCTGGCTTCCGTCCACTCAGCTTTCAGGTAGAATATAGAGATGCATAATCAAGCGAATTTCTCCAAGTTTTTAAACTTTCTTGTTCCTGCTTCTTCAGATCGTAGTAGCCTGGGCCGGCAAGGCCTGCAAAGGCTCCTACTGTTGCGAACCTTTGTTACAGTAGTTAGCATTATTGTCCTAGCCGTTTTACAAACCTTTTACGCACTAGAAATACCAGTCACATTTCTTATCTATTTAATTACTGCCGTGCTTGTCTCAGTGATACTGGGATACTGGCGCCTCGCAGTATCTTTCTTTGTCAGTGACTTTGAATTGTTTAACCATATTCTCATCGATGTATTTTTCCTGATAATACTATTGCTGAATACTGGTGGAGCCAGCAACCCCCTCATCTCATATTTATTAGTGCTTCTAGCTCTGACCGCCACTCTATTACCGCAAACCTATGTAAACATCTTTTCCATTGGCGGCATTTTTGTTTACACATCATTTCTCTTGTTAGACCTGACTACAGATCACGAAATGGCGATGGCTACAGGGAACGAGGAGAGGACGTTTCAACTGCACCTAGTTGGGATGTGGGTGATATTTCTAGTTAGCTCTATACTGATCTCTGTACTGATTACACGAATGGCAAGCGCCATTAAAGTTCGAGAACTAAACTTGGCAAAGGCACGAGAAACAGAAATGCGTAATGAGCAATTAGTGGCAATTGGCACTCTCTCAGCCGGGACAGCCCACGCTTTAGGTACACCCCTGTCCACCATGGCCGTTTTACTCACTGAATTAGACAAGCTAGATGCTGAGGAGCTGAAGCAAAGCAACATCAAAGATGATATCTCGCTGTTAAGACAACAAGTGACCCGATGCAAACACTCTCTTACACAACTGATTCGCTACTACAACAAAGATAACCCGGAAGAGAGTGAGAGACTGTCTTTGCAATCATTCGCCGCAGACATTCAAGATTACATCCTTAATATCCACCCCACTACATCGATTGATTTTCACATCGATGGTGATGCCGATGTAATTGTCACATCTAACCTCAGTGTTAAGCACGCTGTAATCAATATTATCGAGAATGCAATTAAGGCCGCCCGGGATCATGTAGACGTGGGCTTTAGTATTAGCAAAGACACACCCGCCAAATTCGAAATTTCAATCGAAGATGACGGACCCGGTATACCCACTGAAGTAATGGAAAAGCTCGGAGAACCCTTTATTTCCAGTCGTAAAGAAAGCATGGGGCTGGGCATTTTTCTGGCAAATGCCGCCATTCAACGCTTAGGCGGTGCCATTGAAATGCTCAATTTAAAAAAAGGTGGAGCTTTAAGCATCATTCGTCTGCCACAGCCCTCAGTTTAACAAACGATTAAACTATAAACTAAACCATAGAAAGCGAGAGACAAAACCATGGACCAAGAACACATCTTATTAGTCGAGGATGATGAGGTGTTTTCTCGCGTGATGAGCCGTGCCTTATCACATCGGCAGTACGAAGTATCTCTAGCAGCCAACGAGGAACAAACTCTCACTCTGATTAAAAACAAACAATTTGATTATGCGATTCTAGACCTCAATCTGGGCAACCACACTTCTCTAAACTTAATTGCTCCTCTAAAAAGAAGTAATCCTAACATCCGAATTCTGATTCTTACCGGTTACGCCAGCATAACCACAGCAGTCGAAGCCATCAAATTAGGCGCAGACAACTATCTCGCGAAACCAGCGGATGCAGATGAAATACTCACTGCACTTCTAGCCGAAGAAGATGTTCCACCAGCTGCCGAAGCAAATTCAACAACCTTAGAACCAATGTCCGTACGCAGACTGGAATGGGAGCACATCCAAAAAGTGTTGAATGAAAACAATGGCAATATTTCAGAAACGGCTAGGCAACTTAAAATGCACCGCCGAACACTGCAACGAAAGCTACAAAAAAGGCCAGTAGCGAAATAATCGATTACTACTTCTTTCACAAGCAACAATTTTTAATAAATAGAAACAGCAAATGTGGCGGCACAAGTGATAGTGATTACAAAGGCGTTGCAATTACATCTTTAGTAGTTACAATGTGTAACACTTTTGCTCAACCACCCCAAGAGCGGTCACGCACAACAAAACCATTGAAATAGAACTTTTCAAGCAGCAAGAGTAACCTACCCAGGCAAGCGGACAAATACCATTATAGTAATCATGCCAGGTAGACGTGGCATAGACAGTGGATCAACCACAGATCCCAAAATACAGCAGTATTTAAAATCCAAAGGCCCTACTCGCGGAGATTGTAGTGCAGAATCAACACATAGTATCAGTAGGCATTTTGATTGCAGTAATCCTATGGATGGTAGTGCCACAGAGTGCCGAAGTACTTGAGGATGATAGCAAACAAACTGCCACCATTATAGCAGTGCCCGAAGGGGAATTACCCGGAGACAAGGCTGATTCATTTATTGTTCGCGCCGCAAACATTGAACCTGAAATCTATGCACAAAAAATTCGTGTGCGAGGCCGCACTCAAGCTTTTCGCCATGTGCAGGTGAAAGCTGAGCAGGCGGGTAGAATTGTTAGCGAACCAGTCAAGAGAGGAACAAGGGTTAAGCAAGGTGATTTACTCTGCGAGATTGCTGTTGATGACCGAAAATCAGATTTACAGGAAGCTGCCAGCAGACAGGAACAAGCAGAATTTGAATATGCTGCGGCCCTGGATTTGCAAGATAAGGGTTTACAGTCAGATGTCGTAGTCGCTCAACTCAAGGCTGCACTTGAATCCGCCAAAGCAGCTGTTGCCCGCACGGAATTGGCATTGGCAAAGACAAAAATAGTTGCCCCCTTCGATGGCATTGCTGAAACACGCGCTGTCGAAATGGGCGACTTGCTCAGCGTTGGCACTGTTTGCGCCTCAGTGTTAGATGATAGCCCAATGCTGCTAGTAGGACTGGTTCCAGAACACGACATAGGCAGCCTGGATGTTGGCGCCGAGGTCTCTGCCGAACTTCTCAGTGGCGAGCATGTCACTGGAACGGTGAGTTACCTTGCCCGCGCAGCCGATGCCATTTCCAGGAGCTATAGGATAGAAGTAGAAATAGATTCTACATTCAAAGATATTCGCGAAGGCATTACCGCAGAACTGCTGGTTAGTTCTGCAGATATAAACGCTCATCTCATTCCCTCCTCAGCACTAACCCTAGATGATAGTGGCGCAATTGGTGTTAAAACTATTGGTGCTAACAATACCATCGAGTTTCACACCATCACTATTGTTGGCGACAGCACCAACGCACTAAACCCAGGTGTTTGGGTCACCGGATTAAATGGAAACGTAAATCTTGTTACCTTGGGTCAGGAAGTGGTATTTCCAGGTCAGCAAGTAGAGAGTGATTTCGACTGGTCTCACTAGCCTTACTACTAAATTCGCTTCACCGAAGAGAGTACCCTTCATGAAAAACTATATTGATGTAGCCGTTTCAAGATCGCGTACAACGCTGAGCGTGTTCGTCGCCATCATGATCACTGGCTTCGTCTCCTACCTGGCTATTCCCGCAGAGCTTAATCCTGATGTAGAAGTTCCAATAGTTATCACTACCATACTCCACGAAGGCATCTCTCCCGAGGATGCGGAAAGATTGCTCGCGAAGCCTGCCGAACTGGAATTAAAGTCAATAGATGGTATTACTCAGATCAGCTCTTTCTCCAGCGAGAATGCCGCTACGATCATCACAGAGTTTGACATCGACTTCGAATCTCAGTTCGCTCTAAGTGAAGTTCGAGAGGCGGCAAATCGTGCCAAGGCCCGATTCCCGCAGGATACCGAAGAGCCCTTAATTCAAGAAGTGTCGGCGGCAACCTTACCGGTGGTTCAAATTGCTATCGGTGGTAACGGCGTACCGGAAAGAGTCCTTTTGCAAATCGCGGAAGAGTTGCAGCGTGAAGTCGAAATTCTTCCCTCGATTCTCGAAGCCGAGATGGTAGGTAACCGAGAGCAATTGCTGGAAGCAGTAATAGACCCTGCCAAACTCGAAACTTATGGAATATCCAATGCAGCTATTGTCCAGACTGTTCTGAATAACAACCGATTAATCCCTGCCGGACAGGTAGACACCGGGCAAGGCAGTTTCTCCATCAAGGTGCCGGGCTTAATAGAAAATGCCGATGACTTATTCAACCTGCCATTAGCCTCTAATGAACTTGGTGTACTAACCCTCTCCGATATTGCTGACGTCAGGCGCACCTTTAAGGATGCAACTCGCTATTCCTATGCCAATGGTTCTGCTTCTATTTCTTTGAACGTGATGAAGCGCAAAGGCACTAGCGTAACCGAGGCTATGGAGCAGATAAACGAAGTGGTCGAAGATATTCGACCAAGCTTGCCACCTGCTGTCACTCTGTCTTATATCAACAATACCGCACCCCTGGTTATCGAGCAGAACATGAGCCTTCAGGGCAATATGGCCACCGCCATGATGCTGGTCTTAATCGTAGTGATTGCATCGGTAGGGGTTCGCTCTGGTTTGCTGGTAACCCTTGCCGTTCCTTTCTCCTTTTTCTTTGCCTTTATTATTATTCGTATGCTGGGTTTCACCTACAACTTTATGGTGATGTTTGGGTTGCTTCTTGGCCTTGGCATGCTCATCGATGGCGCCATAGTAATGGTGGAATATGCAGACAGAAAAATGGCGGAAGGACTGAGCGCGCGTGACGCTTATGGAGCAGCGACAGAGAGAATGTTTTGGCCGATACTGGCATCAACCGCTACTACTCTCGCTGCATTTTTGCCTATCATGTTCTGGCCCGGCGTAGCTGGACAATTCATGAGCTACCTCCCAATTACGGTATTTGCCGTTCTGACAGGCTCACTCTTCTACGCACTGTTATTTGCCCCCACCATTGGCGCTCTGATTGGCAAATCCAGTGCTGCCGACCAGGCTTATCTGAAAAGCCTCGAAGATGGAGATCCTTTTAAGACCGGTGGCATTACAGCAATTTATGCACGAATCCTGGTTCTGGCTGTGCGAGCTCCCATAACAGTGTTTGTTTCTAGCATTGCAACCCTTGTCGTCATCGTTATAGCCTATGATCGGCACGGAAAAGGAATCGAATTTTTCACTGAAGTGGAGCCAAGCCAGACACAAATCCAGGTATTCGCCCGCGGTAATTCTTCACCAGCAGAACTAAGAGACGTCATGCTTGATGTGGAAGCTCGTATTCGAGAAGTGGGCCATTTTAAGGGCATTGTTACACAGTCTGGTACTGGACGGCAGATGGGGGGTAACCAGCAATCTGCACCGGATTTAATCGGCACGATATTTCTGGAAATGACAGACAGACGAGACCGGGACATAGATGGCTTTGCAGTAGAAAGCAGATATCGAGAAGCCATTGCAGAATTGCCTGGAGCCAGAGCCGAAGTCGTTACTGTCGAAAAGGGGCCACCTGTGGGCAAAGAAGTGCAGCTAGAACTGTCCGGCGATGATCTGCAACTATTATTCGCTGAAGCCGCTCGGGTCCGCAGCCATATGGAAAATGAAATGACCGGCCTGATCGATATTGATGATACAACACCAGTGCCTGGCATCGAGTGGGAAATTGTTGTAGATCGCGCTAGAGCAGCAATGTTTGGCGCCAATATGACAGAGATCGGCACAGCAATTCAGCTCATGACGAACGGCATATTCATGGGTGATTATCGCCCCACTGATAGCGAAGAGGAAGTGGATATTCGCGTACGTTACCCCGCCGAATACCGTGGCTTGGAACAAATGGATACAATACGAATCAACACTGTCAGCGGTGACCTAGTGCCAATTAGCAGCTTTGTAACTCGCGAGGCAAAACCGGCGGTAAGTTCGATTCAACGTGTTGACGGCGAGCGCGTAATCTACGTGCGAGCAAATCCAATGCCAGGCGTAGTAGCTGATAGCAAAGTTCGGGAGCTGGAAAAATATATGCAGGAAAACCCGCCCGCACCAGGCGTGGTTTATCAGTTCCGTGGAGCCAATGAAGAACAGGAAAAATCCGCTGCGTTTTTATCACAGGCTTTCTCCCTGGCCATGGCACTAATGGCCATACTTCTGGTAACTCAGTTCAACAGCTATTATCAGGCTTTGCTAATCTTATCTTCTGTACTACTTTCAACAGCAGGTGTCCTATTAGGGCTATTACTTACCGGACAAACCTTCAGTGTGATTTTAACTGGCATCGGCATAGTTGCCCTTGCCGGGATTATCGTGAACAATAACATCGTTCTTATTGATACCTTTAATCACATAAAGGCGCAACATAAGGATTGGTCACTGAATCAAATCATTGTTCATACTGGAGTCCAAAGGCTACGACCGGTCTTTTTGACAACTTTTACCACTGGTTTCGGCCTACTGCCTTTGGCCATGCATATCTCCGTGGATTTGATTGGGGCAGAGATTGAGGTAGGTGGCCCAATTACTTCGCAATGGGTCAGCTTGGCTTCAGCAATCGTTTTTGGCCTTTCCTTTGGCACCATACTAACCCTGGTGGTGACACCAGCAATGCTTGCTCTGCCCAATCGATTACGGCAATTGATGAACAAAGCGCCCAAGTTTCAAAAAGCGTCAGAGCCAAGCCCTAGCCACTGATTCGGCAAAGCTTTATGGTCGCACGCACAGGCACTTAGACTAATGCATTAATAATGCTGGCTCGAATAAACAAAATTCGTTGTACCCGAATTAGAGTTCGTGTGAAAATGCACACTTGTCTCTTACACCGATGGTTCATTGATGGGGCTATTAGTCACATTTTTCGTTGCCAGTATTTTCTTCTCTTTCCTCTGTTCAATTTTAGAAGCGGTACTGCTAAGTATTACCCCTTCCTATGTGGCGACTCAGGACAAGGATAATACGGCAATATCAAGAAATCTTTCTCGATTCAAAGAAGATATCGATCGTCCCCTTGCCGCAATTCTCACGCTAAACACTATCGCCCACACCGTTGGCGCAATCGGCGTAGGTGCACAGGCAGCGGTTCTCTTTGGCGAATCCAGCATTCAGATATTTGGCTTCACTATTGGTAGCTGGGAGGGCTTCATTGCTGGAGCAATGACTCTTGCAATTCTGATTTTCTCAGAGGTAATACCAAAAACCTTAGGTGCTAACAACTGGCAAGCCCTTGCACCCATGTCAGTTCGCATTATTAAGTTACTAATGATAATTCTTGCCCCGATGATTTGGCTCAGTCAGCTCATTACTAAAAATTTGAAAAAGGATAAGGACAAACCTGTACTCAGCAGAAGTGACTTCCTGGTCATGTCAGAACTAGGCAAGGAAATAGGTATTCTCAAGGACAGCGAACAGAAAATAATTAGAAACCTTTTACGCTTTAACCGCATACTGGTGAAAGACATCATGACCCCAAGAATAGTGATGGCTGCTGAGAATGGAGCCACTACAGTGCAAGCTTTTCATAGCAAGAATTCTGAACTTCCATTCTCAAGAATACCCGTATTTCAGGACAGCAATGACAAAGTAACAGGTTACATTCTTAAAGATGAATTGCTTCTCAATCTAGTTGAAGGCAAAGGTGACAAAAACCTTAATTCATTCCGTCGTGACATTATTATTACTCACAGCGCCACCCCAATACCTGACCTACTCGACAAGTTCATAGCAGAGAATGAACACATCGCCTTAGTTGTTGATGAGTACGGCGGTACAGAGGGCATTGTTACAACAGAAGATATTATTGAAACACTTCTAGGCATTGAAATTGTAGATGAAATGGACAATACCGAAGATATGCGAGCATTGGCCAGAAAAAATTGGGAAATACGGGCCCGCCGAATGGGGCTTCTATCTTCCGATAGCTAAAAAATTATCAATTCACCAATACCCATTTAGCAAAAACAGAACTCCTCGTCCAAGCCTAACATTCAGCCCTTGGACCAGGGTTGGTCTGGATAAAGAACCTAGTGACAAGCCCGAATGATAAGATCGGTTAGAAGCCCACCTAAGTTAACGGCTATCTTCTGTCAGAGCTCTTGAATAAATTTGTAAAAACTATCTAGAGCCTGTGAATTTGATAAATAACTCTCGTAATAATGCCTGCCCGCTTTTCCATATCTCATTCTTTCGCTCTCTGACTCCGCCAACTTAATCAGCTCTTCAGCTAAAGCCTCCCCAGACACTTCATCAACAGCAACAAAAGGAGGTTCCTGAGCAACTATCACATCTCCATCCGGCCTGAGGCTTACCACCGGTTTACCACAAGCTAGCGCCATGTATACTTTATAGGGCAAAACCCTGCGCGCCTTAGCAGTTAAGCCAAACACTCCGAGACAGACATCAGCACTTGCGTATAACTCGGATATCTCCGTTATTGAATGCCAGCGTCTTTGCCAATTCAAATTAACCTCTTGTCCTTTTAATAGCTCCGCCACTTGCGATGAAGTCTGCCCATCACCGGCAATATGGAACTGAATATCTTTTCGCTGACCCAATATAACCGCCGCTTCGGCAACAACCTCAGCTCCTTGCAGAGGCACGAAGCTTCCAACAAATAGCACTCGCATAGCTTCTCGAGCGTCAGCTTCCTGAGGCTGGAACAAAGTTTCATTTATACAAAGGTTGATGGCTTTATATTTTCTCAAGTCCGCATCGAATAAATGACTCATATGCTTCGCATTCGATACTGTATCTGTGATCACATAATCTGCCCGAGAAATTGCAGTTCTTTCGATATATCTTAAAAGCTTAGCTAGAAGGCCACCCGGCTTGAGCATCTCACGATCAAACACTGCGGTATCGTAAACCGAAATAAAACTATCCATAACAATAGGCGGAGACGATGAGCCTCTTCTTGCGAGGAAGGCAGCAAAGAATGCAACAAACACAGCAGGGTATGGAAGGTAAATTACATCGCAAGTTTCATTGCTATAGCGCCTTATGGTGATCGCTGCGTTTAATGCGTTCAGCATTATTTTTATCAAATTTAACAATGAGCCAAAGATTGAACGTGTAGATTCATATAAGCGGCGATCTTTGCCTACACGTCCAGAGCAGCGCAATACCTCGAATCTCGAATCTTTACCAAGGGCTTCGATAAAATATTTGGTATTTGGATAATTCTCGGAGAGTTCAAAATCTCCAATAATCGCTATTCTCATTTACATATTCTCTACGCAGTCACACCGATCTGTTAGTCGCAAAAAATTTGACAAGACAAAAGAAAAGCACTTCCGACAACAACAAAATAAATCTCGGGGCCAAACAAATAGTAATAAGTAGTGGGTCGTCTAAAAATTGTGCTGCCAACACATAAAGCATGGATTCCCTAACACCGAGACCAGCCGGAGAAAATATGACTAAAAAACCAGAAAGCGTCGCTGCTAACACAACAAAAGAAAACTCGGTTGTTAGTACAAATTGTCCAAGCAAATAAGCCTTGAAACAAAAGTAATAGCCCAGCACAAATACAAAAAACGAAAGAATGTACAATAACAACAATTCTGACAATGCCTTAATGGTGAAATTAGGCAGATCGCTTTCTAAACGCGAAGCATAACGACGAAAAACAAACCTATAGGCCGTTGGAATACAGAGACTCAGTAACAACACCACACCAATACAGAAATATATATATCCAGGCAGGCTTATATAAGGCAAGGAAAACATCTCTCTATCAATCGCTGCGTACAGCAGACTGACTAATGCTGCCGTTATGGTGATACTCAAAACAGATTCATATAAAACAGAGTAGAAAGCACTAATCTTTGAATGGCCGCGATTACCTAGCATATACACTCGACTTCCTGCATGCCAAATGCCACCGGGCAAATATTTTGTTAGCGTTGAAAAAGCAAAAAAAGAAATTGATTCTCTTGCCGCAACATCAATATGAAACAAAGTAAGGCTTCTATGCCATGCAAAATAAACCAATACAATATGAATTAAAAAAAAGAAAAGCGAAACAAAGATAATCGCAGGCGATGCCAGAGTTAGATTTTGAAAAACTTCCAGAAATGTGACATTAGCATAGTTTAATAACCATCCGAACAACGCCACTACAACAAAAATTTTGAAGAATGTGCGCCATGGAAGTTTTATTTGCAATAGTTCAGCCATTCTTGTTATTTGCTTGAGCAGGGATCAATGGTCGCGTGCTGAGGTGCAGATATTGAAAGGTAAAGAAATTCCTGAACGGCCACCAATCAAGCAACTTTCCTGGGATATTAGTCCAGGACCAGGGTTCCACTATTCGAACATTACGCTTTTCTCTAGCCACATCTAGGCCGGCGCCGTTAAGCAGAGCCAAGATATCTTTTCTAGCATAGAAATGTAGGTGAGTTTTATCAAAAATCCCTCTCTCATTCGCAGGCCAGGTTCCTCGCACAGCAAGCCAGTAAAAAGTGGACCAATGTCGAACATTAGGAATACAGGTAATAATATGCCCGCCCGGGGCCAGCAAAGCCATTGCTTGCTGCAAAACCTTTTCTGGAAATTGCAGATGTTCCAATACATCAGCAAACACTATCAAATCAAATTGATACCCATTAATTGTTTCACTCCAATCACCCGCATTAAGATCGACATGCCAACAATTCTCTAATTTCCGCTTGGCCATCTCAGCAAATTTGATATCCCCTTCCACTCCATAAACTTTCGCGGATGGATTAACTTCCTTAATTTGCTTCCCTAATAGCCCCTCTCCACAACCAACATCCAAAACACATTTATAGCTGAGAGACGACATCATAGATAGAATATCTGGACGAAACCCAGAGTACCCCTGCTTAACTCCGTACATCCAATTCTCCAGCCTCAGTAAGAAATTTATTTTCACGTCATGGACGATGATGATTCGGTAAAATACAGTAGTTTTGGAGTGATTCCAACTTCTTGTTATTTATCAAGAAATATCCGCGCAGAATTGTGAAGAAAGTCTCAGCGGCCGAACCTTGGCTGACAATTTATGAACTGGTTTGCAGCGTGAGAGTGCACAAAAATCGCGCCGCAGCAAGCACACGCTCCCAAACATGGATCACTGCACCTTGTACACCTACACCTACATCTTCAGCACCAACAAGATGACGGCACATAAGCAAATAATTAACTATAATACGACCTGATAAGAGCTGGATGTTCTCGCTTAGACGGCACCAAGAACAACACAACATAATACTAAGCTGACACTTATCGGCACCTTTAAGCCAAACAAACCAGCGGCAACGGCATGAAATTTGCTTGCTTATACAATTGAGAAGAAAAACAAAATGAAATTACGTCGGCTTTTAAGACTGATCTTAAATAGCCTTTTGACGAACCAGGCTCACGACTTACCACTATCAAAGTCAATCGATCATAATTTGCATAATGCAGATTATGATCGATAGCAGATGTTATTTGGCGTAGGCCGTGTAGAATTAACACTATAAAAAACCTCATTCTAACCACTACGCCCTTGGTCAGATAATTTTTAAGGAGAAGCAACATGTTTAATATTCAAAAGATGACTATCAAAAGAATCATCGCGACATTAGCTGTTACCCTCCCCGCGACAAGCATCTCCTCGCATTCAAACGCCGAGCAACTCATCGAAGAAATTATAGTCACCGCATCAAAAAGAGAAAATACGCTACAGGAAAGCTCGGTAGCTGTCTCAGTAGTGACTAGCGATGCCATTGAAAAAGCGCAGATTCTCGATTTACGCGACCTTCAAAGTATTGTCCCATCGCTTCGAGTCAATCAACTACAAAACTCTTCTAACACCAATTTCAATATTCGGGGCTTTGGTAACGGTGCAAACAACCCAGGCATTGAGCCTTCCGTAGGAGTATTTATTGATGGCGTATACCGATCACGATCAGCGGCACAGATTTCTGATCTACCCAATCTAGAACGTGTTGAAGTATTACGCGGGCCTCAGAGCACACTCTTTGGCAAAAACGCCTCTGCAGGCGTGGTAAGCGTAGTCACCGCTGTACCGGATGGCGAGCAATATTCAAAGATATCACTAACGGCTGGCAACTATAACCAGCTATTACTGAAAGCTGTTACCGCAGGCGCCTTATCAGATAGCGTTGCATTTGAATTATCAGCGACAAAAAATACGCGTGACGGCTACGTTGACAACGTGACACTAGGCAGCGAAGTTGGAGAACGAAACAGAAAGTCCGTTCGCGGACAGCTCATGATTACACCTAATGATAAAACCAGAATACGCATCATCGCTGACATCGATAAAATTGATGAAATCTGCTGTCCCGTAAACAACCTTTTTGAGTCTCCACTTGAAACTTTTGTCAACGCTCAGACAGGCGCTGTGATAGTTCCAAACACACGTTTTTCAAGCCGAGCTCACTACAACCAGAACCCAGCGAACAAAATTGACAACAGTGGTTTCTCCGTACAAGTTGACCATGACTTCGAGCACTTCACGTTAACCTCAATCACCGCCGACAGAAGAGTCGAGTCATTCTCAAATATTGATGCTGATTTTACATCAGCCAATTACATCACTAACCCAATCGACACTGACATAGACACCTTCACTCAGGAGCTACGCCTGACCTCCAACGGCAGCGGGAACCTTGACTGGATGGTAGGCGCTTATTATTTTGACGAATCCATTGATCACAGCGATAGGCTAGACTATGGACCCAGCTTTAGGCCTTTTATCGATGCATTGACGCTAGCACAAGGCTCTCCAAACGCTTTGGCCGGCGTTGAGACTATTCTTGGCTTACCGGTCGGCCAAGCATTTTTCCCAGCAAGTGGCGGGGTTCACGAAGTAAGCACCCTAGACAACGAAGCCCTCTCCTTCTTTGGCCAATTAGATTGGCACATCAATGACAGGCTAACGGCGACTTTGGGTCTGAACTACACGGAAGATGAAAAAGACGCAACACTAGAACAAATAGAGCAAGATTCATTCTCATCTATTGATTTCGTACAGCTTGGCTTTGGTGCTATCTTTCAACAATTAGTGGGAATGGGCTTGGATCCCGCTCTAGCTACAGCTCAGGCCACTGCGCTGAGCACAACAGAAGCAAACCCCTTTCTACCATTACAAGCCGTACAGTTCTTACCGCCTGTCTTGGCCTACCCCAATTCGGTAGAAGATGGGAAAACTGATGACGATGAAATAACCTACACCTTCCGTTTGTCTTACCAACTCAATGACAACATTAATATCTACGGAGGAGTGGGAACAGGGTTCAAAGCTTCATCCATTAACATGAGTCGCGACTCCCTTCCGTTTGCCGCTAACATGGCAGCTCTTCAGGCGGCAGGCTTGACCCTACCCAACCTGGGCACAGGCACTCGAAATGCCGACCCTGAGGAAGCAACTCTTATCGAGCTTGGATTGAAGGCAAAATTTGAACGCGGCACTCTGAATATTGCGATCTTTGACCAGGAAATCGACAATTTTCAATCAAACATTTTCGAAGGCACCGGCTTTAAACTTATTAATGCTGAGAAGCAATCCACCGAAGGCATTGAGTTTGACCTAACCTACTGGCCAACTGACGCACTACGACTTTCGATTGCCGGGACATTTCTGGACCCCGTTTTTGACAGTTTCACCCAGTCAACCGTAGGGGACATAAGTGGAAAAACACCTGCGGGCATCCATGAAACCAGTTTAAGTCTTGCCGCCTCATATAATTTCACCATCGGTGGCAATGAGGCCTATATTAACGGCGATTACCAATACGAAGACGATGTGCCTACTAACGATAACATTCCGGCCTCAATATCCTCAGAAGAAATCAAAAGCTTGAATCTGCGTGCTGGCTTAACTATCCAGAATGGGCTTTCCTTGTCCATATGGGCAAGGAATCTGACCAATCATAGGTCTATCTCAACAGCCTTTCGAACAGTGGGAGGGACAGGAGGTGTTTTCGGTTACCCCACCCAACCTAGAACCTATGGCATGTCTATTGGCATGGAGTTCTAGCATAATACCAAGGCTACGACTCCCGGTGCCCAGCTTATAACCGGGGGTCGAATCAGCTTAATTCTGTCGAGCAAACGACAGCACATTGCAACATCACTGCCTCCAGCACCACAAACAGCAAAGCACTACACCTTCCTATACTTCAAGCCACTACCTGATTCTGATATATCCACTCAGTTGAGTATAATAAGCCTCTTACTGACCACTGAATCAATAAGATTGGCATAAACTCAAGGCGCTTGGAATTGAACAGATTAAACGAAGACTATATTGCTGAAGTTTTTAGGCAAGCCCTCAACAAAAAAGAAATATTGTCAGAAGAAGATACCGCCTTAATATTCTTCGACCTTTCACACATCAGGGACAGACTATCAGAACTCACTAATTTATTTCCCTCAAATACCCTACACGCGATTGCCGTAAAGGCAAATCCTCTTGTGAAAATTCTAGAGAAAGTCGCAAAGGCTGGAGCAGGATTTGAAGCCGCCTCATTGCCAGAAGTACACCTCGCAATGCAGACAGGTGTTGATTCAAAACGAATTGTTTTCGATTCCCCAGTCAGGACTAAGAATGAAATACGGCTAGCACTAGAATTAAGCTGCCACATAAACGCCGACTCTCTGCTCGAAGTTGACAGAATTAGCGAACTGATCGCAGAAAAAGGAAATAGCCCGCTTGGCACAATAGGCTTGAGAATAAATCCGCAAATTGGTCAAGGCACAATATCTTCCACAAGTGTCGCAGGCAACTACTCCAAATTCGGCGCACCCATCGAAGAAAATCGAGATTGTCTGATCGATACATACAAGAAGCACGATTGGCTAACAGGCGTCCACGTCCATATCGGCTCTCAGGGCTGCTCAATCGATATGCTACTGGATGGAATGGAAATTATTCTAAATTTTGTAACTCAAGTGAATAATGAGATAGAGCAAAGTGGCACCGGTACAAAAATTACAACTATTGATATAGGTGGCGGACTTCCCGTTTCTTACCACAGAGATCGTGAGCCAGCCTCTTTATCCCAATATGTACAAGCACTAAGAAATAACTTTGGCGAAATTTTTACCGAAGAGTATAAACTAATTACGGAATTTGGCAGGTACATACATGCTAATGCCGGATGGGTTGCTAGTCGCGTAGAATACGTCAAAAGAGAGCCTTCGCTAAACACAGCGATGATCCATGTTGGCGCAGATCTATTTCTAAGAAAATGTTACCGGCCAGAAGATTGGCATCACGAAGTCTTTGTTCTGGACAAAAATGGAAACAGAAAGCTGGGCAATGATAAAAACCCTTACGTTATTGCCGGCCCACTCTGTTTTGCTGGCGACGTAATTGCCGAAAATATATCCTTACCTTGTGTCGAAGAAGGTGACTATATTATTGTGCAGGATACTGGGGCTTATACACTAAGCATGTGGTCGCGCTACAACAGCAGACAAATTCCTAAAGTTGTTGGATATGATCGAGAAACCAAACAATTTGAACCAATTCGCGCCCGAGAAAGCACTGAGGATTTAATCGAGTTTTGGAGCTGAGCAACGTGTCAACACAAAACCTACCTGGGAACTGAGAACCGACAAGCTCACATTATCAAAACCACAGTATATTTACTCTAGTCCTATTTTCCTCATATAATCATCGCATCTTCAGCGCAATCTTCGGAATGATGCGCGACGGCCCGTAAACTCAATGGCCGGGCTCCCCGGACAATATTCTTTAGTAGCCCTTCAACTTTATACAGCCGAGGCAAAATTAATGGTGCTAGCAAGCGAACAAACAATTGCTATGGATAATACAGAAATCAAGCAGAACTCAAACGCAGTGCGCTTCGATTGGACATTAAGTGAAATCCAAGACCTCTTTCAAATGCCATTTATGAATTTAATCCATCTGGCCCAAACAACCCATCGTGCTAATTTTGACCCAAACGAAATCCAACTAAGCACCCTCATGTCTATCAAGACAGGGGCATGCCCGGAAGATTGTAAATATTGCCCACAGAGCGGACATTACAATACTGACCTAGAAAAAGAACGACTGGCAGAACTGGAGAAAGTTCAGGAAATGGCCAAAGCCGCCAAGGAAAAAGGCGCCACTCGGTTTTGCATGGGCGCCGCATGGAAACACCCCAGCGAGAAAGACTTTCACAAAGTGCTGGGAATGGTAAAAATAGTCAAAGACCTAGGCATGGAAACCTGCATGACTCTCGGAGCACTCAACAACTCACAAACCAAGGCTCTAGCAGATTCTGGCCTGGACTATTACAACCATAATCTTGACACATCACCCGAATTCTATGGCGATATTATCAGCACTCGTACCTTCGAAGACAGATTGCAAACAATTGAGAACGTGCGTAATGCTGGCATTAAGGTATGCTGCGGCGGCATTCTGGGAATGGGTGAGAAGGAAGAAGACCGAGCGAGCTTATTACAACAACTGGCAAATCTCTCCCCACACCCCGAGAGTGTTCCCATAAACATGCTGGTAAAAGTAAAGGGCACACCACTGGAGAATGAAGAGGATATAGATGCCTTTGAATTCATCAGAACTGTTGCCGTCGCCAGAATCATGATGCCCCGCTCTTATGTCAGACTTTCTGCGGGCCGAACAGAAATGAATGAACAAACTCAGGCCTTGTGCTTCCTTGCCGGTGCAAACTCTATCTTTTATGGGGAAAAGTTATTAACCACTGACTTACCTCAGGAGTCCCAAGATATGGCTTTATTTGCAAAGCTGGGTCTAAATAAGCAAGAAACAGTGGAGACGGACCACCCTTCGCACTAATCAAAGTGGGCAGCCCTATCGAAAGTCACTAAGCAAGAAGTGGTGATAGATCCAAGTACTGGGCTGCCTGCTCGACACTCTCAACCTGTGGCACCACGCCCAAACACGGAGCGTTGAAGCACTCGCTCAGCGTCGCAATATTTCTCTCCCTTTCCTCCATTGCTGGGTCAATGCTATTGCCAATCCAGGCTGCCAATTTGAGTCCGCTACGTTCAATAGCCTCTACAGTAAGCAGGCTATGATTGATGCAACCTAGTTTCAAACCAACAACTAGAATAATCGGCGCGGCAAGCTGTACAGCAAAGTCAGCCAGAGTTTCCTGCAAATTTACTGGCGTATACCAACCACCCGCACCTTCAATCAACACAAACTGCGCGTCTTGCTCAAGGCCTGGTCTACACCCTTCAATTAATTGCTCAATGCTCAGTTGCTGATTTTCTTTCTCAGCAGCAATATGAGGCGACAGGAAACCACGCAAAGCCGCTGGGTTTACCTGCGCGTAAGGCAATTTAATATTACTAAAGCGCATCAGTGACAAGGCATCTGTGTTACGAAGCTCACCATTTTCAGCAGCGTCCTCATCTTCGCAGCCAGCCGCCACCGGCTTTAAACCTAAGCAACTCAAGGCCTGCTTCTGCGCGAGATACAGTAAAGCACTGGCACAAAAAGTCTTGCCTACCTCTGTGTCAGTACCTGCAATGAAAAAACGCTGTTTCATAGATTATTAACTTTTAAGCTGTTAGCTTGCTTTGGCTAGCGCTTGAGTGAGTGTTTGAACATCCTGCTTAGAATGGCTTGCGCTCAAAGTTACGCGCAAGCGCGAAGAACCGACAGGCACAGTGGGTGGGCGAATTGCCGTAACAAGAATGCCCTGCTCTTCAAGCGCAGCACTTACCTGCAAGGTCTTCTCTACAGATTTATACAGCACAGGCTGCACAGCAGTAGTAGACGGCAGCACTGGTAAGCCCAGCTTCTCTGCTTCGCATCTAAAGTAGCTAATGAGTTCATTTAGCTTGTCTCGGCGCCACTGATCTTTGCAGACAATCTCAAGCGCTTTTAAATTGGCTGCGGCGACTGCCGGAGGCAAGGACGTCGTATAGATATACGTTCGCGCTCTCTGAATCAAGGTTTCAATCACTAACTCTGAACCTGCGACAAAGGCACCCGAACAACCGAATGCTTTACCTAAAGTGCCAACATAAACCTCAACCGCTTCGTCGGATACCCCCCAATGACTGAGAATGCCACTACCTCGCTCACCAAGCACACCCAAGCCATGAGCATCATCGATCATTAGCCAGGCATCCTGTTGTTTGGCTATGGCTGAAAGTCGCGGAATATCAGCAATATCGCCATCCATACTGAATAAGCCATCACTAATTACCAGGCGCTTAGTGTCGGCAGATAACTTTTGCGAAGCCTGTAAACAACTTTCTAACTCTTGGTAATCATTATGCGCAAAGCGCTGACACTCAGCACGGCTAAGCCAACCACCATCCAACAACGAAGCATGATTTAAGTCATCGTGAAAAATCGCATCATGTTGCCCCACCAGTGATCTAATAGCGCCAATATTTGCCATATAGCCAGTGGAAAAAAGTAACGCCCGGGGATAACCCACAAAGTCAGCCAGAGCCTGCTCCAGGTCATGATGCACCTGTTGATGCCCAACAATCAGATGCGATGCACCGCTGCCTGTGCCCCAGTTCTTTGCTCCAAGAACCATCGCATCCGCCACTTCAGGATGATTGGCCAAGCCGAGATAATCATTACTACAAAAGGCCAGAAAGTCTTTACCAGCAATCTTGATATTGGGTTGTTGCGGCGTTTGCAGAGACTTGCGGTGACGCAAGAGGGAATCCTGCTTGATTTTTTCAAGTTGTCGCTGCAGCGCATTTTCAAAACTGGACATTAATCATTCCTAAGCTATGTCACCCTGAAACAAAGCCACAGAATAACGACGCAAATTATCTTAGTGATATCGAATAACCTAGTCAAATTACCGCCTCATGTAACAAACATCGACATTTTCTTTGCACCCATATTACTATTGTCGCTTCCACTCGAACTAGTAAGCTGCAAATGACAAATCCAATGCCGAACACCATCACCAACATCCCAAAGCGCTCAACCAGGGCGGAGAAAATCAGTGCACTGGATGCCGCTCATGTATGGCACCCCTACTCCTCATTCAAACCACCCATTGCACCATTGCCCGTTGCCCGCGCCGAGGGTGTGGAGATTTTTTTGCAGGATGGCCGCTCCCTGATCGATGGCATGGCTTCGTGGTGGTCAGCTATTCACGGTTACAACCATCCTACCCTCAATCAAGCTCTGTCAGACCAAAGTCAACGCATGTCTCATGTTATGTTCGGAGGGCTCACCCACGAGCCGGCAGTAGCACTAGTGAAGAAGCTAGTAGACATCACACCGCCCCCCTTAAACAAGGTGTTTCTAGCTGACTCGGGGTCTGTTGCTGTTGAAGTCGCATTAAAAATGGCCATCCAGTACTGGGCAAGTCTTGGCAAACCGGAGAAATGCAGATCCGCCACCGTCAGAAACGGCTATCATGGTGATACATTTGCCGCCATGTCTGTCTGCGACCCTATCAATGGTATGCACGAGTTGTTTTCCCGGGCACTCCCCAAGGCTCACTTTCTACCCGCTCCAAAGCTGGGGTTCGAAGAGCCTGTAGATGAAGCATACCTCTCCGAGATGCAAACCTTTTTTGCTCAACATCATACCGAGCTATCAGCCTTCATCATCGAGCCAATCGTTCAGGGCACTGGTGGCATGCGAATATACAATCCGCAATACCTACAAATTCTGCGCAAACTGTGCGATGAATATGAAGTGCTGCTAATTTTTGATGAAATCGCCACAGGCTTTGGTCGTACAGGAAAACTATTTGCTACAAATCACACTAACATAATCCCGGATATTCTCACCCTGGGCAAAGCCATGAGTGGAGGCTATTTGTCACTAGCGGCAACGCTGACCACAGACAAAATAAGCGATGGTATCAGTCAGGGTATCGCTCCGGCGCTAATGCACGGACCAACTTTCATGGGCAATCCCCTTGCTTGCAATATTGCGCTGGCTAGCATTGAGCTACTCTTAGACGGACCATGGCAGGAACGGGTACAAAGAATCGAGAACACTCTATCAAAAGAGCTCACTCCACTTACAGCGCTGCCTCAGGTTGCCGATGTTCGTTGTATTGGTGCCATAGCCGCAATTGAAATGAAGCAGCCGGTTGATATTACTAAAGCCCAGCCCATATTCACGGAGCTGGGCGTGTGGTTACGCCCGTTTGGAAAACTAATTTATTGTATGCCTCCTTATATAATTTCAGATTCGCAATTACTCTCATTGACAGCTGCAATGAAAGCAACAGCTGAAGCTCTGACTTTGGAATAGTTTCAGAAAGCACAAACACCCAATATAAAAACAAACACCCCAGAGAGGTTTCAATGAGCGTTAAGCCTACAGTGCTAGTAGTGAATAACTTCCACCCTGAGACCATTGAAAAATTGGCAAGTCTCTATCACACATATCATCTATGGGAATTTTCTGACCCTGAGAAGGCCGAGCTGATTAAGAATCTACAACATAAATGTAATGCTGTTGCTTCTGCATCATGGATGTTTGATGAGATAGTTTACGACCTTAGTTCAATTGAAATAATTTCCTGCTTTGGCGTTGGAGTAGATGCCATAGATTTTGATATTACTCGCGACAGAAACATCAAGGTCACAAACACGCCGGATGTGTTAAATGATTCAGTCGCTGACATAGCAATGACTTTAATTTTGACCACCAGCAGAAACATAATAAATGCTGACAAGTTTGTACGTAATAACGATTGGTTAGACGGAAGTTTTCCTTTTGGTTATAGTCTTGACGGTAAAACGCTCGGCATAATCGGCCTGGGGAGAATCGGGGAAGCAATCGCTAAACGGGCGCTCACTTTTGGGCTAGACATTGCCTACCACAACCGCTCTGCCAAAGATTTACCATTTACCTATTTCCCAAGCCTTCTCGAACTGGCTGAAGCCTCAGATATTTTGTTATGCATGCTCCCTGGAGGTGAAAACACACAAAATATCATTGGCTCAGACGTATTCAAAAAACTAGGGCCAAGCGGAACTTTCATTAACATAGGCCGAGGTTCAAGCGTAGATGAAAGCGCCCTCATAAAAGCGCTCCAAAACAAGGAGATTAGAGCAGCAGGATTGGATGTTTATGCTAACGAGCCCAGAGTGCCGGCCGCGCTTTTAGGAATGAACAATGTGACTCTGTTGCCTCATATTGGCAGTGCCACAATTGAAACAAGAAGGGAAATGGGAAATCTGCAAACAAAGAATCTTGAGGCTTATTTCTCCGGGCAATCGTTGCTAACAGAAGTCGCTTAAGCATAGCGCCGCACAGGACCCGACAAGGGTCATTATCTCACTATAGAGAATCAATCCAACACATGAAAGTAGATATAACGCGCCTCGTTATCGTATAGCATGTTGAAGTTGCTTTTAACTAAGCGCTCGTCTTTTAGATCAATTTCCACAAACAAATCCCGATACGATGGACTAAGGGAGTTGTAAACAAATTCTTGTACTATCAATATGTGAAAATGCTCCAGCCCCAGTTTTCTCGCATGGGTTGAAAATATTTCCCACAACACTGTCGACTTTCTTAACTCTTCATACTTGGAGGCTTGTATTAACGCATCACCAAAGAGGTCGTACGATCTGATACCACCACTTTGGAACGTTCCCTGAACTGAATTATATGCTAAGCCCATGGCCCCTTTTATCGGTCTCGAATAATTAAATTTATCAACTTCTATATTGAATGCTTCGAACATAGCCAACGCAGTAGATACAGCACTATCTGCAAGTGAGCGAGAATCCACAGGGAGAAAAGGATAGCCAACGGCACTAATAAAGCCATCCCCTGTTTCTTTAAGTCGAAATGCCCGAGATCGAAGAGGGTTGTGCTCGTAGCCATTCATACAAATCTGTAAAAAGGATTGAAAAACACCCATAAAGAACTCCTGGGTTTTTTCATGCCTGATTTCAGTAGATTTTTGCACATCAAAGACATTAACAATCGCCTTTCCCTCTTTTAAGGGCATTGTGTCTTCTAACTCATCTCCTAACTTAATGCGTTCCAATTGATGCGGGTAAACCAGCTTGGACAGTTGGTTATACAAGTGCTGCCGCGTATCCGCATCTGTAGATTTCAAATAGAACCGAGTACGAACCCCCTCGTAGAAGATCCAGTTAATCAGAGTGCCAATAAAAAAGCCTTCAACCAAAGGAAGCCTGTTAAGCAGAAAGAACTCAAGATTGATTGAATACATAAAAGCTGCTGCCAGACCTGTAAAAATCAGATTCCGTAACAGTGTGAAATAGAAGCTTCTGTGAAATGCAAAAGCGGCCCCAATAGCCAGACAAAATGCGCTTTGCCCCTGGAGAAACAGGAATAGGCTGGAAAGTTCATCTGCCGTCTTACTTCCTTCGAAGACATTCGAAAGCGCTAAGCAAAAACCGAAAATACCAGAAAAGCACAATAAATCGAGAAATTGTACGCTGTATTTTTCAAGCTGTGAAAACAGCAAGGTTAAAATGGGGTACAACGCAATAATAGCAATTGAAAAGGAGTAGGAGAATAACGTATATGTCGCGTTGGGATTACCACGCTCAACGGCATTAATATAGGTGAGTATTGTCCCAATGACCATTAACAGAGCGGCCATTCTAGCAGGCCAACCCAGCGCAGTATTCGCCTCTCTTCGAAGCTGGTCCTGAAACTCTTCAGCGTGTTCCTTGCAATATTGAGAATACTTTTTGTTCGAACGAACTGTTTTGTTCATATTTGCCGCTTTAACAAGTCATTCCAGTTTGATTCTCAAGCTATTATAAGGCCACATAGTATGACTTTCGGTAATTAAACTTACCTAATAAAAGTCGAAATGTAGGAATCTAAAATTTTTCCTACACTGCACTTTGAATTACGGCTTAATTTGCTCAATCTTTAACTATTTCTAAAGTGAGTACAAGGGCTTCATTATTGGTTATATTTCGCTGAAATGGCCAAACCTAGGCGGGATACTCCCTTTTCAAGACGCAACTAAAACAAGCACCCACCAAGCACATTTTTGAATTTTTTATTATTACAGGCTGCAACTACTGATGTGGCCTGTTACAGGTTACATCCAATACGATCTTTATTTGAGACGCACACTATTTTTTTGTGAGCAGCACATGCCACAAAATCATTCACTTTTGTATTTGGCAGCTTTAACAATTAGAGCATTATACCAGACCAGTCAACCCACCGGCCTCTTCTTAAATTTCTTTAGCCTTTTGTGCGCCCAAACAGGAATTATTGTTCAATTTCTTGATTTTGTGAATTACACTCCTTTGAGTAATAGCTTTTATCCGAGTCCAGTGAAGGGCAAAGACAGCTATTGCAAAAGGCAAACAAGAAAATAAATATAAAGCTTACCTTCAGGAATAAACATATTCATACCGAGGAATAAACCATGGAAAAACTAACACTAAAAATAATTGAGAGTGAAGAAGAAACCCTATCCGTACTCGACAAGATTGAAACAAACCTAGGCGTCAAGCTGCCGTTTGATTACGCAAAAAATAGCAAGATTGTAGGATTTTTCTTACGTGGAAAGTTGTCAGCCTGCTACATGCTTGTTACCAGGCCCGGATTTAGAAGCTTACTCTTCGTTCCAGATAAAATAAAAAATGAAAATAATTTTTTCGACAATGAATCTTTTGAAATGATGGAAATCAATGGACTCTGGATTGGACCGGCACTAAAAAACCCAAGTATGCAACTAACGGTATGGGCACATTTGATCAAAGACATTTTTATGAGCAAGAAAAGATTTATCCTCTTAATGCAAAACTCTAACAACAAATGCATGGAACGGGTTATGAACATGGCAAACCCTTCTCTTATATATGAAGGCGCGCCTTCCACTATGGCAGGAGAGCGAACTCATCAAAGCATCAGGGTTAGCTACACTACCCGCTGGAGCGTCTTCTTGAATGCTCCCAAATGCTTGCGAGAGCTTTTTCAGCGACAGCAAAGAACCAAGCTGTCTTCCAAGAAAAAGCGCCACTTGCAAGCATTAAAACAATCAGAATCAGAGTTCGCTTAGCACAGGAATATCTGCATTAGCGCAAGTTGTTGCCTGGCCTTTTAAATACCACTATGAAATGGAAAGGCCTCTTGGATTCTGACTGTAAATTGCAATAAGTGCTTAAGGGGCATCTTGCCCCAGCGCTGGATTTTGGTGTGCAAGTGCTTTATTCTCCCTTTCCCGCATAGGGGCGGTCGTTTTGCCGTCCTATTGCGGAAATCCAGCAGTCGACTTTACTCTTGGAAAGCCTCTTGGAAAGCTTACTTCCTCCCTTTTATTAGGGGATGTATCCATGAACCGCCTGCTTGAATACTCCTCCCTGCGGGGTTGGAATACGTATGACATAGCTTTGAAGGTAATATTTGCGATATGAGCAGAACCCAGACCAAGAAACCCAGTAGAAGTAAGAAGCCCCGCCAGAACAAGAAATTTGTTTACGCTTTCGGCAAATCTACCGATGGTAACGCCAGCATGCGCGAGCTACTCGGCGGCAAGGGCGCAAACCTGGCAGAAATGGCCTCTATTGGCCTGCCGGTACCTCCCGGCTTTACCATCAGCACCGAAGTCTGCACCTACTACTATGATCATGAGCAGCGCTACCCTTCTACTCTGCGCAAATCGGTGGCCGATGCCACTGCTGCAGTAGAAAAGCAGCTCGGCAAGAAATTCGGCGCACGCAAGAACCCCCTCCTGGTATCAGTGCGCTCCGGTGCAAGAGACTCTATGCCCGGCATGATGGATACCATCCTTAACCTGGGCCTAAATGATGACACTGTTGAGGGGCTTGCCGAGGTATCACAAAACTCACGTTTTGCATGGGACTGCTACCGACGCTTCATACAGATGTACGGCGGCGTGGTGATGGGTGTGACCGCCCGTAACGAGGAAGAAGAGGATCCCTTCCACGTCATACTTGAAAAGCTGAAGCGCACCCTAAAAGTGAAGCTAGACAACGACCTCACTACCGCAAACTTACAAACTCTAGTGGATAAGTATAAGGCACTTATTCGTAAACGTACCCGCAGCGATTTCCCACAGGATGTGACACAACAGTTGTGGGGAGCAGTTAGCGCGGTATTTGGGTCCTGGCGCAATGACCGCGCCATACTGTATCGTCAGGAATACGGCATTCCGGCTGAATGGGGCACGGCTGTCAACGTTCAAGCCATGGTATTTGGCAACGCCGGTAATGATAGCGCTACGGGCGTTGCTTTTACTCGCGACCCAGCCAATGGTGAAAAACTGTTTTATGGCGAATACCTGATCAATGCCCAAGGCGAAGATGTAGTTGCCGGTGTCCGCACACCTCATGCCATCAGCAACATGGCAACAGAAATGCCGAACAGCTTCAAGGACCTGGAAAAAGTACGCAGCAAGCTAGAAAAGCACTTCAAAGACATGCAGGATTTCGAGTTCACTGTAGAGAAAGGCAAATTATTCATCTTGCAGACCCGCAACGGCAAGCGCACTGGTCTAGCAGCTGTGAGAATCGCCGTAGAAATGCAGAAAGAGCGCTTGATGAATATAGAAACGGCGCTACTGAAGATTCCAGCTGAATCTATCGACTCTTTACTAGTTCCCGTGTTCGACCCTAAAGCCTTGAAAGCTGCCAGCGTTATTGCCAACGGCCTGCCAGCTGGCCCTGGCGGCGCAACAGGCCGTATTGCCTTTACCGCAGCAACAGCAGAATTAGAAACACGCAAAGGCAACAAGGTTGTTCTATGCCGCACCGAAACCTCACCAGACGACCTCAAAGGCATGCTGTACTCACAAGGCATTCTCACCTCCCGAGGAGGTGTATCCTCTCACGCAGCTCTCGTGGCCCGTCAGTTGGGTAAAGTGTGTGTCTGTGGCGCCAGCGGCATAAGCATCAATTACGAGAAGAAGACCCTGACCACAGGCAAAGTTGTACTGAAGGAAGGTGATTATATTTCTATCGATGGCAGCACCGGCGCCATCTACAAGGGCATGATCGAAAGCACTGACTCGGAAGTGAAGCGTGTATTGGATGGCAACCTAAAACCAAACAAGAGCTACACCTATGAGCTGTTTCAAACCGTAATGAAATGGGCTGACAAACAGCGCACCATGAACATTCGCACTAATGCTGATACTCCAACCATGGCCAAGCAAGCAGTAGCCTTCGGTGCCGAAGGCATAGGACTGTGCAGAACAGAACATATGTTCTTCGATGGTGATCGCATCGACTATATGCGACAAATGATTCTGGCGGTGGATGAAATACAACGTCGTTCCGCATTAAAGAAGCTACTGCCTTTCCAGAAAAAAGACTTTGTTGGCATCTTCAAGGCTATGAACGGACGCCCTGTGACTATCCGCTTACTAGATCCTCCTTTGCATGAGTTTCTCCCCCATGACGATGTGGTGAGGCGCCAGCTAGCCGAGAAACTTGGCGTATCTTTCGATTTCGTCATCGATCGCATTAAATCATTGCACGAAGAGAACCCGATGCTTGGTTGCCGCGGCTGTCGTTTAGGCATTCTCTATCCAGAGATTACTGAAATGCAAAGCCGTGCCATCTTTGAAGCCACTGCTCAGGTATTGAAAAGCAAGAAGAAGATCAGGGTTAAGCCAGAGATCATGATTCCGCTGGTAGGATTCCGCGAAGAATTGGCGGACCAACTTGCCATCGTACACCGTGTAGCTAAAGAAGTGATGAAGAAGCGCAAAGTACGCATCAATTACACGGTCGGCACTATGGTCGAAGTACCACGCGCAGCAATCACTGCCGACGAGATCGCCAAAGAGGCAGATTTCTTCAGTTTCGGCACTAACGACCTAACACAGACCACTCTGGGACTAAGCCGCGATGACATGGGTCTGTTCTACGACGAGTACCAAAGCAAAGAAATCTACAATAAAAACCCGTTCGCCAGCCTCGATCAACACGGTGTCGGCAAACTCATCAACTTTGCAGTTGAACGTGGGCGTTCCAGCAAACCTGACATCAAGTTGGGCATTTGTGGCGAGCACGCAGGCGACCCAGCCTCTATCGACTTTTGTCATCGCGTTGGACTGAATTACGTGAGCTGCTCACCACCGCGCGTACCAGTTGCTCGATTGGCAGCAGCACAGGCGAAATTGCGTAACACATAGAATTAAGCTGGAGGGGTTGAGAATTCAATTCCTCCAGCCTTTACAAAAAAACTGCAAACATCCTATAAATAAATAGGAACGGGATGTTTATACAGCCCTCCTGCGATACTCTTTGGCCAAACCACCATCATCCACATCATCCTCCATTTTCTGCTACCACTGCTCTTCGCGGCAGGGCTTTATCGCAAGACATGGTTAAAGAGCTATGGTCTGATGCTAGCCGGCCTATTAATTGACATTGATCATTTATTAGCCACACCAATATACGCTGCAGAGCGCTGCAGCATCGGCTTCCACCCTCTGCACACGGCCATTCCCATTACTTTCTATGTGCTATTGCTGATTCACCCGAAGACTCGCGCTGTTGGCATTGGCCTGTGCTTACATATTTTTCTAGATAGCCTTGATTGTCTAATTTAGTGAAACTGTCCCTATGAAGCCACCAAGGGCGGTACTGGACAATCCAACACAGCAGCAATAGCCCTGAGTAATTCCACCTCAATTGGCATAAATTCTTTGTCAGCCGCTATGCAACTGACACAAGCTTTCAGCAAAGCCGGTTTCTGCAAGGGTTTCAACTCTATCAACTCATCCAAGGCCCCGTTGAGAACTTCAAAATTTATCTCGCCCACATCGATCAATGTAGCGGACAATTGCAGGCCCTCTATGCCTGCTGCAAAAGCCTGCTTCCGGGATATACCATCCTGCGAATTGGAATGAGCAAGAATAGACAGCAACACAGCCACCGAGTGTTTGCACGCACTTAGGTTTTTCTTACCAAAATGAGGGATTTTGCTTTTCTCAAACACCACGTCCAGATGGTGAAACACTATTCTCTGTAAAGCCCACTCCAGCAAATTGATCTTCGCATCTATTTCTATCAGCTCCTTAAAATTACTTTTGAAACGCTGATATTGTTTCTGAGAAAGTTGTCGCAAACTCGACAAAGCTATTGTCGTCAAAGGCAACCTCTGCTCAGCATCGATGAAATTGTTTCCGTTTAGCAAACTCTGCAGCTCTTGATAGATACCGATATCTGCACTCGCACGCAGATATTCCAACTGCGCAGCGCGTACTGCCTTAGTATTGCTCAACACCAACTGGTACATCACTGCCCGTGCCCCCGATGGCTCTCGCGCTGCATCCAACTGTAGCCGAGGTATTTGACGAACAATCGAATCAGCATATTGCAGATGCCTGTCGCTAGAGTTACCGGCCTGATTTACAATGGCATCGGCTAACAGGGCACCGCCTGTGCCAACCAGAATTGCAGTCGCCGTATCGCGACTATTCGCCTCTGCGCCCACCGGCTTGGCTTCCTCACTCCCAATACGCGTCTTATCCCAGTCGCTTACCAAATAATCACCATCCCAATTGGGAAGAATGGCGCGAATACGATCTTCTAATGGTGGGTGGGTAGCATACATCCGACCCAGAGGCGATATTTGCCCTTCTTCGAACAAAGTGTGACTAATTTCCCCACTGTTAGGGTTCTTTAAATACGAATGGGAAGCATGCCTGGCTATTTGCATCAAGGCCTGGGCTATACCATCTGGGTTTCGGGTGAACTGCACCGCCGAGGCATCGGCCAGATATTCACGCTGACGGCTAACAGCGGATTTGATCAGATTACCAAAGAAAGTACCAACGAACCCGACCACAACCAACCCTAAGGCGATAAATACAACGCCGCCGGAGTTCTTGTTACGACGGCCATGTCTCCGGCCCCTTAACAAAGAACGACCGATAATACCTAACACCAAAATACCGTACAGAACACCAATAAGCCGTATGTTAATACGCATGTCACCATGAAGAATATGACTGAACTCGTGCGCGATAACGCCCTGAAGCTGATCTCGACTAAGTGTATCGATACTGCCTTTAGTGACTGCGATAATAGCGTCACTCGGTGAATAGCCTGCTGCGAAGGCATTTATACCTGACTCATCGAGAAGATAGACCGGTGGCACTGGAGTGCCTGAGGCAATAGCCATTTCTTCAACAATGTTAAGCACACGCCGTTCCGCCGGACTCTGATTACCCGAAACCAACAGCCTGCCATTCATCATTTCAGCTATTCGTGCCCCACCCCCGGAGAGAGAGCTAATCTTATAGAGACTAGCTATCAGCACAACGGAACTGACAATGGCCCCGATTCCCAAAAAGAGGTTTATATCAAACTGAAAAGTTGCAGTAGCAGCCATGCTGCTCATACCAGGTCCGGCAAAATGAATAGCAATCATTACTACAAGATTGGTTACAACAATTAATGACAGCACTGCCAGCACAAACAGGAAAATCAATTTTCCCGTATTACGCCTAGCTATATCCTGGGATTCAAAAAAATTCATTACAAGCGCTATCTACAGAGATAGAAGAGCATACCTCTTTACAGAAAGTTAAAAAGTGACTTTTGGCGCTTCTTGAATGGCTTCGCTGTCCTCAAACTCCAATAGACTTGCGTTAGAGTCATGCCCGAAAAAACCAGATAGGACAACAGGCGGGAAAGACTGTCGGTAGGTGTTATAGCTCATAACCTGATCGTTGAAAGACTGCCTGGAGAAAGCGACCTTGTTTTCCGTGGCGGTCAATTCCTCGCTTAACTGCATCATATTCTGATTCGCCTTCAAATCCGGATAAGCCTCCATCACCACATTAAGGCGGTTTAATGCACCGGCAAGCGCTCCCTCCTGCCCCATCAATTGTTGCATGGCAGCAGCATTACCCGGATCGGCCGCCGCTGCCGCAAGTCCAGCGGACGCAGAATTGCGCGCAGAAATGACAGCCTCCAGAGTCTCGCGCTCATGCGAGACATAAGCCTTCGCAGTTTCAACCAAGTTTGGAATAAGATCGTAACGGCGCTTCAACTGTACTTCGATTTGTGCAAAGGCATTTTGATATCTATTCTTTAGACTAACCAGACGATTATAAATACCAACGATATAAAAAAATAAAGCAGCTAATATAACCAAGACCGCAATCGTTGTAACTTCCATAGCGTGGTTCCTTTTATCAGTGAATTGATCACCCCATTTTCAGGGCTGCGGGGCCTATTATTCCATTATTCTGGACACTTTTCCTCGTTCCACAAGTTCCCAAGCTGCAGCCCTCTCAAACAAAATATCACCTATCAAGGCGCCCTTCACCTCTTACTTTTGGCTCTTTTAGAAAAAGCTCAAAAAGAGAAATATAGGCACACCTTTTAGCATTCCGCATAGCCGCCTGACTCAGCAGGGCATAGCGTCGTTAATCTAAGCTCTAAAGCTTCCCTGTAGAATGCTATCGCTTTTAGCCATCACGAACACTCGATTTGCAATAATTTAGCACAAGCAATGTCTCTTGGGAGCAAAAGTTATACGAGAAGCTTTAAGCTATAATCCCTGCTTCAATTAATACTTTCCTGAACTTAATGATAGTTGCCGTAACAGCGAACCCCATGCCTGAAAAGAAAATTGTACATTCCCGCTCTCTAATTATAGCTACTGCCGGCCATGTTGATCACGGCAAGACATCTCTGGTTGCCAACATTACTGGCATTGATACCGACACGCTGTCTGAAGAAAAAAAGCGCGGCCTAACTATTGTTCCCGGCTACGCTTATCATCACTTTTCCAAAGCTGTTGATAGCAATGAACAACACAATACACTGGGTTTCGTCGATGTTCCTGGGCATATTGATTTTATTAACAATATGCTGGCTGGCGTGGGCGCTGTAGATGGCGCCTTGCTGGTAATAGCTGCCGATGACGGCATCATGCCGCAAACGCGGGAACACCTTGCAATACTGGATTTGCTCGCCATATCACGCGGTGCAATTGCTCTAACCAAGATTGATCGCTGCGAGCCCCAGCGAGTGCAAGAAGTCATCGCTGAAATTAAGACTCTACAACAGTCCACCAGCTTAAAGAACGCCATCATATTTCCTCTATCGAATGAAACCAGTGTTGGTATAGACAAATTAACGACTTACTTACACGAACTATTCGATGATGACATCGCGATTAAAAACAAAACTGACGACAGCGAGCATTTCCGATACCTGATAGACCGGAGCTTTACTGTAAAAGGAATAGGCACAGTCCTAACTGGCAGCGTGCGTGCAGGATCGATAACAACTGGCGCAAACCTACAACATACTTCCAGCGGAGAAATTACCAGATTGCGCGGAGCAAGATTGGATAAGACCGATTTGGAAGAGGTATTCAAGGGTCAACGTGCAGCGATAAACGTAAGCCTAGACCACAACTTGATAAGCAGAGGTGATTGGCTAATTGACGAAACCTTGTTTCAGCCTGTTAATCGATTTGATGCAAGCCTCACATTTATCGATGAAGATTTTAGACCCCGCAGTAGTGCTCAATACCACCTGCATATTGGCGCCTCACACCATGTCGTTAATATTAGACATCTTGGCGAGCATTTTTATCAACTCAAATTCAATGCAGTGGTAATTGCTCATCACGGAGACAGATTCATCGTACGCGACCCTGCCTCCCAACATACGCTAGGCGGTGGTAGAGTTATTGATATATTCGTGCCACAAAAAAAACGTAGCAGTGAATTTCGCCTATCCATTCTAAAAGCGATGGAGGCCGACACACCTGAATCACTTAAACAGTTACTTGAACTATCAGCCGAAGGCGTCAAATTACAGGAGTTCTCGATCTGTCGAAATGCCACTGAATCAGCAATCAGTCGTTACTGCGAGGAACGGAATACGAAAAATATAAAATACGTATCTCTCCCTGTAGAAAAAAACGAATTACCCGTACTGCTACATGAAAATTATTACAAGAAATATCGAGAGCATATTTTAACTTATCTGACTTCGTTCCATCAGAAGCAAAAAAACCAACAAGGCATTAGCGAACCGGCATTGAGTCACGGCGTAGATTTTGCGAGTTCTCATCTACTATTTCACAGCATCTTAAAGACTCTTCTAGATTCAGGAGATGTCAAACGCACCGGCACGCTACTACACCTTCCTAAGCACCAAACCTCTTTAAGCAAGGAAGAAGAGGCTTTCATCGCCAAGGTTCGCCCGATATTACTCAAAGCGGGTTATATACCTCCGCGCACCCGGGAACTGGTAGAGATGACCAATATTCCCTTAAGGCAGTTAGAGCACATATTACGAACATCCGCTAAAGCAGGGATCCTGATCAAGGTAGCAGAAAACCGTCACTACTTGCCCGAAACAATCATGACATTAGCAGGTTTCACCGAGCAATTAGCCGTCAAGTCTGACAGCAGCGAGGGATTCTCAGTTATTCAATTCCGTGATGCTTCAGAGATCGGTCGCAATCTATGCATTGAACTACTGGAATATTTTGACAGCATCGGGTTCACTCGCCGAGATGGAAATAACCGCTTCGTTCGCACCAGCAAAGAAAATATATTTGGTAAATAACACTCCGTTTTAGCCACTTTAAACAAATGTCATCTCTTTTTGACCCAAGTCAAAGGCAGCTCCGTATCCGATTGCGAACAACAGCTATCAGCCCCACACTGATCTTATAAACTAACTTCATAGAGGGGAGAAAGCATGAGGACATTAAATATTAACAAAACGTTCAGTCAGGTATTTGGCTATACTGCATTGTGTCTGGGCTTAGCAGCTTGCAGCCCTAGCGTACAGCAAGAACCCAAGGAAGTACGTCTCCCGATAAGCATCAATGAAGTGATGGCCTCTTTAATTAATCATTCCGCAGACCCAATCTGGGTAGCAGCCTGGAAAAGTCCGGAAAGCGATACTGACTGGAGAGAACTGGAACATCTTGCTCGACAACTACAGGTAGGCGGAACACTGCTATCCATTCCCGGTACTGGGCCTGCTGACGACCTTTGGGCCAACAACAGTGAGTGGCGTGCCTACGCTCAGCAGTTGTCTGATGCCGCTGGCAGAGCCGCTAATGCAGCAAGATCAAAAGATGTTGAACTTATCGGACGTGCCGGAGATGAAATTATTGATATCTGCGAATCTTGCCATGACGACTTTAAACCAGCTCTGCCTACTATGAATATCTACGGCGAGTTACCCGTCACTCCTGCAGATTTTTAAATATCTGCAATCAAAGTGGAAAAACTGGCACTAATTAATCAATGGTTGGCTGCAATCCAAGCCTTTACCTTAGGAAATTAAAACTGATACTCTGAATACACACAGTTTTGCATTTCTCAAGGTTAAGGTATGGGGCATGAGATAGACAGAACAGATTTTACCGAAAATGATTTTCAACGTTTCGGCGAGCGCCTGCGGGCCAATCTGGAGGCATTACAAATAGTCTTGGACAGACCTGGTTTTGGTGAAGGGGATTTGTCTTTTGGCGCCGAACTTGAATTATATATAGTTGATAAAGATTGCAAACCTCTACACATCAATCAGGAAATACTCACCAAACTAAACGACCCACAGCTGACGCTAGAACTCAACCGCTACAATCTGGAATACAATTTTAATCCTGTACTTCTGAAAGACAATTGTTTTACTGCCACACAGCAAGAAGCTCTCGCAGCCATCGAAAAAATAAACAATGCAGCATCGGAATGGGGCGGCAATGTTGTGCCAGTTGGCATTCTTCCCACACTGGAACAATCAGATACCGGCTATCATGCCATGACCAAGCTCCCCCGCTTTGAAGCCTTAACCAAAGAGCTTACCGACATACGCGGCGGGCCTTTCTCTATTGCAATTGAAGGAGAAGAAAAACTACAACTTACTATGGATGACGTAACACTTGAAGGCGCCAACACCTCCTTCCAAGTTCATCTACGCGTACCCGCAAACGAATTTGCAGACTTCTATAATGCAGTGCAACTGATCACCCCATTAGTTGTCGCTATGGCAGCAAATTCCCCAACACTCTTCGGGCATAGGCTATGGCAAGAAACACGCATTCCCCTTTTCAAACAATCCATTGATTGTCGTCCAGAGGATTCATTGAACCCAATCCCCGCTCGCGTAAACTTCGGCAACAACTGGATTCGAGAGAGCGCATTTGAACTTTTCGCCGAATCTGCATTGTTATATCAACCCATTCTGCCAGACTTCTCCGATGAAGACTCAGTAGCAATAGCACGCAACGGTGACACCCCCAGCTTATATGAAATGCGACTGCACCAAGGTTCTATCTGGCTTTGGAACCGACCAGTCTACGACCCCGAAGGAGCGGGGCATTTGCGTATAGAGCTACGCGCTTTTCCCGCCGGCCCAAGCATAACCGATATGCTTGCCAATGCCGCACTGGCGATCGGCCTGGCAAAACTGATGCAACCGACTATCCGAAAACTATTACCTGCAATCCCATTCACCTATTGTATTGCAAACTTTTATCGGGCTGCGCAAAAAGGCCTGCGCGCCGAGTTAATCTGGCCTTCACTGAAACAGAATCAGCCAGAATACAAAAATGTGACCGAAATATTGCAGACATTGCTGCCGCACGTTTCCGAGAACCTTGCCTCAATGGGATTTATAGAAAGCGACTACAAGCCCCTGCTTGAAGTTATCGAAGAGCGACTTGCTACTAGAAAAACTGGTGCACAATGGCAACTGAACAAGGTCGAGGAACTACGCAAAGATATGCACAAACGTGAAGCGCTGGTAGAAATGTTCAAACAGTATCAACAAAATAGTGCTGCAAATAGGCCGGTTGCACAATGGCAATAGCTAAGAAAGATTCCGAAATAACAATCGGAGAATTTTATACCTGGACAAACCCTGGCCCTAAAGACATCGGCGGCTCTGCAGTAGAATTTCTCCACGCACTTCCCGGACCTACTCACATTCATATTACAGGAGAAGACAGATCCCGTTCTCGCGCTGTTGTGACCCTACTGCATGGCAATGAGCCCTCTGGCTTACACGCCATCTATGAAATACTAAAGCGTGATATTCAAGCCGTCGTAGACATTCATTACTTTATACTGAATGTAGACGCAGCAAGACAGGCTCCAGGATTTATCTACAGAATGCTGCCTCAACACAAAGATATAAATCGTTGTTTTAGACCACCCTATGACGACTCAGAACCAAGCCTGTTAGCACAATCTTTACTGCAAAAATTACTAGAATTCCAGCCCGAGTGCACAATAGACATTCACAACACATCAGGCTCAAGCCCATCCTTCGGTGTGACAACTTTTATGGATGACCTCCATGATGCACTTGTGTCCTTATTCACACATAGAATGATTGTCACAGACTTAAAACTCGGCGCATTAATGGAAATAAGCGAAGAAGTGATGCCCACTGTTACTATCGAATGTGGAGGCGCCCAAGACATTGAATCTCATATCATAGCGACAGAAGGGCTGACTAGGTATATTACTATAGAAGACATACTGTCAAGGCAGCATGGGGATATGACACTCGAATTCTTCCATAATCCTATACGTTTAGAATTACAGGAAGGGCAGGATATTGTCTACGGCGATCATTGCTTATTAGAACAGGGAGTGACACTTCTACCAAGCATGGAAAATTATAATTTCGGCTTCGTCGATTCATCTACTCACCTGGGCTTTGTATCAGGAGGCTTAAGCGACACACTAAAATTGGAAGGCAATACGGGAAAAGAACAGATATCTGAATACTTTGAACTACGTGATAAGGAACTATACCCTTGCAAAAGACTAAAGCTTTTTATGGTAACCAGCAACCCAGAAATCGCCAGCAAAGATTGCCTGTTCTATTTTGCAGAACCCGATTAATCTTCAAAGCCTTAGCTAAGGAAGCACCAGAGTCGCCATATTCTGACTAGTCGGGCACATGTAACACCGAAGGAAAACGGGTATAAGCTTTAACAAAGTTTGAATACACCCGCTCAAGCTCCCCTACTACTTTCTGAAAGTTACCCATACAACGGTGAAAGACCGAATTAAAATGGCATTCTTCCGCGCAACATAAGCTAACTATTCAGTCAATCTAGAATTGAAATTTTGGTGTAGTAAGCACCAACCCATCCAGCTCTTCAGTAACCTGAATTTGACAGGCGAGGCGCGAATTACCTTTGCGGTCAGCACTTATACTAAGCATAGCGTCCTCGCTAGGATTAGTCTCACCGACTTTCTCCAGCCATTCTTCATTAATATAGACATGACATGTTGCACAAGAGCAAGAACCACCACAATCTGCATCGATGCCAGGCACACTGTTGCTCACTGCCGCTTCCATTACAGTCCCACCGGTTGAGGCCTCAACAGGATGCTCGGTTCCGTCATGCTCGATAAATAATATATTAACCATAAAACCTTAACCTCTTAGGAATCCTTAAAGGCGCAACAATAGCAGGGAATTAAAGTCAGCTAAAGCTTCCAGGCACGATTCCGCCCCGTTGCAATGCTATGAGACCAAAGTGGTCGTGGCTTAGATTAATCCTTCCCCAGGCATTGAAGCGCTTAACAACTTCAAGACCCAAACTATCAGACTTCTACACGATGAAGCTATTTAAAACTCTCTGCTGATTCAATTTGACCAAGCTGCAATTTCAGCTATCAGCAATAGTCTGTCGCAAGATTGAACGCAACTTGGTTTCACCCATCTCTCGCATTAGCCGGATATTCCGTTCAGGTATTAAAGATGTGCCTGGGTATCTAGCAATTTCTCGTGCCAGACTCTCCTCTCTTAGCAGATGCAACACAGGATAAGGAGAGCGGTTGCTATAATTTTCTGCCTCATCTTCTGTTTCTGCAAATCTATATTGCGGATGAAAGCTGGCTATTTGATAGATACCAGAAAAACCCTGCTCATCTATTAAGACATCCGCCACATCCAGAAACTGATTATAGTCATCAAATTCCTGTAATACATCTGGATGCATCAATAGAGTAGTCTCTATTTCCTTGTGCTCATCTAGAAGAAATAACTCTTCCTGCAAATCAACTAATAAGCGTTCCACGGTGTTAGCTTTACTGACCGTGAACCTTATACGATTGTTTACAAGCTCACGCTTTGCAAAAGGGCACAGGTTTAGCTCTATAACAAAGCCTTCCAACCAACGCCGAACCGCACTAATAATTTTTTGTTCTTGCAAAAACACCTCGAAATATAAGCAAACTACCCCTAGAGTAATTGGCCATACTAAAACTGATTTCGCTAACCAACCAAAGCAGCCTGCTCTGCACTTGCAGCAAACTGTAGGCTAGCCAGATTGGCATACAATTCACAATCTTGCAGTAATTCCCGATGAGCACCCTGTGCGATAAGTTGCCCCGCTTCCAACACAGCTATTCTATCTACATTCATTACTGTGGCCAATCGATGTGCAATAACCAGCGAAGTGCGGCTGGCCATTAATTTTCCCAAGGCCATCTGTACCTTGCGCTCACTTTCGGCATCTAACGCACTGGTTGCCTCGTCCAGCAACAAAATCTCTGGGTCTTTAAGTATCGCCCTGGCAATGGCGATGCGTTGCCTCTGCCCTCCTGAAAGGCGAATACCGGATTCACCTAAATAGCTATCATAGCCCTCAGGGAGTTTTTCAATAAATTCATGTGCGAATGCAGACTCTGCTGCAGCACGCACTTCATCATCACTGGCATCAGGCCTGCCATAACGTATATTGTCCCAGACATTACCGGTAAACATAGCGGGCTGTTGTGAAACAATAGCTATATGACTGCGCAGCAGCTGTGGGTCTAATTCCCGGATGTCAATGCCATCCAGCAACACGCTGCCGGATTGTGGATCATAGAAACGTAGCACTAAATCGAACAACGTCGATTTACCTGCCCCAGAGGAACCCACTAGCGCAACATTTTCCCCCGGCTGGATAGCCAGGTTTACACCATCAAGCGCAGGCGTTTCCGGCCGCGAAGAATAAGCAAAGCGAACATCAGACAGCTCAAGCAACCCTTTAAACTCACTATTAAGCTGCCGTGGATTTTCTGGAGCTGTTATTTCATTTTCAGCTTCCAACAACTCCATAAGACGCTCCATAGCACCAGCCGCTCTTTGCAACTCGCTGACAACCTGACTAATAGCGCCTACGGCCGCAGCTACCAGCACCGCGTAAGCAACAAATGCAGTTAACTCTCCAGCCGACATAGCGCCATTTATAACATCCTGCCCACCAACCCAAATCATTATTGCTAAAGCGCCAAACACCAGAGTCATTACAATTGTTATAAGGAACGAGCGCATCATAATACGACGTAGCGCCACGCTAAAAGCCGTCTCCACATGAGCCGAAAACTGTTGATCGTCATGGCTTTGATGGTTATAGGCCTGAACAGTCTTTATTTGCTGAATACTCTCACCTACATAGGCACCAACATTTGCAATCTCATCTTGACTATTTCTCGACAAGCGTCGCACTTTGCGCCCCAAAAACAATATTGGACCAATCACCAACGGAATACAGATCATGACCACACTTGTCAGCTTAGGGTTGGTGATAAACAAGAAGATAGTGCCACCAATCAGCATCAACAAATTACGCAACGCAATAGAGGCAGAGGAACCAATTACTGACTGAATAAGAGTTGTGTCGGTGGTGATTCTAGATTGAATCTCGCCGCTAAGATTGTCTTCGAAATACCCCGGATGCAAATCGATGATATGAGAATAAACGGCCTTCCGAATGTCAGCAGTTACACGCTCTCCTAGCCAAGATACCCAGTAGAAACGGGCAAAGGTACCAATAGCTTGCAGCACAGCTATTATCAGAAAGCCCAGTATTGCCGCATTAAGAGATTCGGTAGAGCCGTCTACAAAGCCTCTATCTACAATAATCCGGACGTATTGCACCAATGACAAGGTCAAACCAGCCGTGAACACCAGAGCAACAGCAGCAATGACGATTTGTTTCTTATAGGGCCCTAAAAAAGAGGAAGCTTTATAGAGCAACGAAGCACTGGTTTTCAGCATTGAAGCAATGTAGCAGCAACTATCATAAAAGCAAGAAATGCTTCAGCTTGTAGGATTCGAATTGTTCAATTTTATGAGTAATAACAATAACTAAAACAACGCAGTATTAATCAAAGACTTGCTATTTACGACGCTCGCTTTGGCGGCGCTCACTTTGGCGGCGCTCTTCCGCCAACCAATTAGTCGCTTTTTGCGTAGACTTACGACGATCTCCCTGCCGGCGGCCATTAGACCTTCTTTCTTTATCGGTCATATTGCTGTCCTCATTTTGCGGATAAGAAAAACCCAAACTATTGAATACAACACAGGCACCTAGGTTACGCTAAAACCTTTGGCATTTTCAATTCCTGTCAGGCTAAACTACCTCTTCTTCTACTTCAAACTGAATCATCCCGCCGACCCTACACCTCGCTCTATTCTCTATCCTTTTCCTACATTCCCTATCTTTTTCTACATTTGAACAATTTGTCAGCTATTCTCTAAGAAGTATCACTTACAGCAAATAACAGACTTGCAATGAGAGAGACACACTGCCTCTATAAAGGTAAACTAAACTAATACGAGCAATCGGACGTATAAAGCACTGAGGATATACCTCTAAGCAGAGTGGAGTTCGCAAGATTCGAATCCCATAAAAAAATCATAGGATTTTTGGAAAAAAGATGTCAGGCACTATTCTAGTAGTCGAGGATGAACCAGGCGTACGCGATGTTGCCATGCAGATGCTTAAATTTAGCGGATTCAGAGTGCTAGAAGCTATCGATGCCAAATCAGGGCTGGCGATGTTTAACCAGCACCCGGAAATAGACTTAGTCTTCACCGATGTCATTATGCCTGGCGGAATCAGCGGCATTGAAATGGCGAAAGAAATACTAAAGATTAAACCCCAGGCCTTAATTCTTCTGGCAACTGGTTATGAAGCCAAAGCTGAAGCATTAAAAGATACCGCATCTAAATCTGAAAATATTGTAACAGTTCTCAAGCCATACGATATTAATGAAATTCCAGACTTGATCACAAGCATGATCAAGAACACCCCCAAAGATTAACTGTACTGACAAGCGCTGTTTAAGTTGAAATCGGCTGCTCTTAAGCTCCTTCCACGCGATCTTTTATAAGTAACGACCAGCCAGCTCAATCCATACAGGAATAACGAAGAATGCGGCCACCGTTTGCACAGTGCTGATATTTACCATCAGACTTTCATTACCTCCCAGTTGTCTTGCCAAAATATAAGCTGAAGTCGGTGCAGGCAATGCTGCCAGTAGAAGCAGGATCACCGCTATAGCATTAGGAGTCTCAAACAATAAACAGGCTCCCAAAATCAACCCAGGGAAAAGGCCAAGCTTATTAAGCACAGCCACTGTGAGTTGCCAACTCTGTTCACCCAGGCTTACAAATCGAATACCTGCACCTACAACCAGCAAGCCCAACGGCAATGCAGGTTGACCCAGTATCTCTAATATTGATTCAGCAAGGCTCGGAATATCAAAACCGGCACAACTAATCGAGACACCCACCACACAAGCGAGAACCAACGGATCCGTTAACACCGAATTAATTATTCGACTTACTCTTTTACTTCCGTTTTCTCCATTCACACCCAACGAAACCACACAAAGCACACTCGTCAAAGGAGCAATTATCACCAGGCTGAGCGCTGCTGTAGTTAAACCCCGACCACCATACAGAGCCTCTATGCAAGCTAGGCCAATATAAACATTAAAGCGAATACTGCCCTGATACACAGAACTTAAAGAAGCTAAATCACCGCCAAGAAATTTCCTTAAAGAAAAAATGAATACGGTGATTGCAAATAATGCCAGCCCTGCCACCTTACTAATATCAACTATGTCATCCCAATCAAAATTAGAGGAAGCCAAACGCAAAATAAGCAAGGCCGGAAAAAAAATATAACAGACAAGTCGTTCCAATTCCGACCAGACTGCAGCATTGAATATAGGTATTCGACTAACTAGAAAACCAAGAAGGATAATGAGGAAAATTGGAGTGAAAGCGCTGATTATCATGGCGAAATACTAGCGTTACTTGGCGTATTTTACCACTGTCTTATGGTTCCAGTTAGACCTCGAAGAGAAAACACCAGGCACCAACGGTTTGCTAACAAGGGATTTACTGACCTAGCTGTAGATGCTCAAGTTTTAACCCAATAGCAGTGCCAGATCCGAAACCTTTCCAGTAAGTATGGCCATCAGTTTCCCGGCCATTGCGCACAGAGTAAACCCCGTCAGCACCATCTGGTATTAAATCCAGATAAGAGAGTCTGCCCTCAACCTGTTTCAGGTAATGATCAAAGTAAGCTGTAGCAAAATGGTGCATGATGTTATTCATGCGCACAGTGTCCCAAACCGGATCTGTGTAATGCTCCGCTCCAGTCTTATCTTCACTATTGAGTATCTCTACAGGTAACGGATAAGGTGCTCCCGCATTATGACTTGCATTTTTATAGGTCAACAGATAGCGGTCACTGTTCACCACATTTTCATAAATCGCACGCACACCATTTTCATAATCTGCTACCGTATCTGCATCACCAGCCAGAAAAAATGCTGGCACTTCAACACCAGCCAAATCTTGCGACCGCCAGAAACCGAAGTTCATACCCCAGGGGGCAATAACGAAGCCTGCTTTAATCCGTGGATCAAGATTATTGCGATAATCAGGGTTAGCAGTCGAGTGCTGTGCCAACAACTCATTTGGAGGAGCCATAATCGAACCTATGACCTCATTACTAAAACCACCACCCAGGTTGTTTACCAAACCGTAACCACCCATGGAGTAACCCACAACGCCAGTCATATTGGCATCAAGCAAACCTTTAAGGAAACTGTTAGGGTCGCTGGCAAGATTAGCAAGAGCGCTTAACACGAAACGTTGATCAAGGGGGCGGTTGTACAATGTGCTCTGAAACACCTGCTGATCATCGTAAGTACTATCGGTATGATCTATAGAGGCAACAACATAACCTTTGCTGGCAAGATTCTCACCGAGGTGACTCATAAGAAAACGGTTACCTGGATAACCATGAGAAATTATAATCAGAGGATAGCGCGCATCCGTAGCATCAGGCTCTGCACCTCTCACCGCCCTACCCCGCAGTGTTGCTGTGATTTCAGGGTTGCGAGTGACTGTCTTGTATTCACCCCCGGGAGATTGGCCCTTTGCAAGTCTAGCCGGATACCATATTTCAGCTGTTAGCTTTCTATCATATATTACGTTCTCCCCACCTCGGGGAGTATTGAGAATATCAATTCTATCCGGGTCTACCAATTCCAGCGTTCTTACACCAATGTCGTAACGACCAAAGTCAGCCAACTCGGGCGCATCAGGCCTAACAATATCAATCCGGTTCCCTTGCGCTACCAGATTGCTTGCCATGCACAAACACAATGCTACCAAACCCAAGGGTTTCATATGCCACATCCGTTATTTGGAGCCAATCGATAACGGCTAAGGTCAACCGCTAAACACAATAATTTTTAAACACTAGGAGCAGATAGCTGCCAACCTCTGTCACTCTCGCAGGCATATACCACCCTGTCAAGCAGATGAAAACCACCAATATCACAAGGCCAGCCTAGCGCGTACAAACCAACGCACGTCTCCGGAAGCGTTGCCATAGTTAAAAATGCCTTGCAGTATCACGTGCACCAGAAAAGGCATGATAACTGTGACAAACAGGATGCCGAATAACAAGGCCTGGAAAGAGCGCCATTTCTATCTCTGCTACCATTTAGGGCAATATATGCCAAAAGATAGTTAAAACAGTGACAACACAACTCTAATTAGTTGTTCACCTCTGGCAAATCTGCCAGAATCTTACTGTCTTTCAGCCTAGGCAGACCTGATTGTCCTAATAGAGAGTAATTCTAATCAGGCTGTGCAGATAGGTAATTCGGCACATAATAAAAAAGAAACGCCCGCTCACCCTTACATACAGATAAGAAAAAACGTTATGGAACCGTTAAAGCAATATTTAGTTGATAACTTCGAAGGGGTATTTATCCTCGTTATTTTGGTCTTTGTCAGCGCCATAGTCTGGTTTGTTGAATCAAAGCTCTCTTTCCTGAACTTCTTTTATTTGCCAGTATTGCTGGGCTCCTACTATTTGGGTATACGCTCGGGTGTACTGGGCGCCTTTTTCACTTTTCTTGTGATTGCTATTTTCTCGAGTATCTACCCCGAGCGCTTCATGGCACCAATGGATATATTCGGCCTTTGGGCATCCATATTAACCTGGGCAGGATTCCTCATCCTGACTGCAGTTATTGTTGGATTTACTCACCGGGAACTACAGGACAAAATGACCGAAGCGCTGCGTGCCAAAGCAGAAGCGAGCGGTAATGCAGAACTGCTTGAACAAACGATGACCACCATTCGTGAATTCGAATCGGAGCTGGATTACAAAGTTGAGGAACGCACCCGTGTTCTGGAAGAGAAGACCAAATCAATCCGGGCCCATAAAGAAAAAGTAGAAGAAGCACTTTACTCCACTATGGACCCAGCAGTAGTCAAACTCATGATCGAAGGTCGAATCCGCACGGAGAACCGTCGAATCAGTGTCATGTTTTCAGACCTAAAAGGTTTTACTAAATATTCCGAAGATCACCCTGCTGAAGTAGTGATCACCGAGCTGAATAAGTACCTGGCCGACATGGAAACCATACTACTAATCTACAATGCCCATATCGACAAATACATGGGTGACGGCATCATGTCAGAATTCGGCGCCCCGATTCGTTACGAAAAGCACCCGCTGCTCGCCGTGGCCTGCGCCTGGAAAATGCAGGAACGCATGACCCGCGCCAAATATCCATTCCAGCTAAGAGTCGGCGTATCTACAGGTGTTGCCACCACGGGCATTATTGGCGCCAAGCGCCAGTCGTTCACGGCCTTTGGTGACACGGTGAATTTGGCCTCCCGAATTGAAGGTATGTGCGAACCAGGCCGGGTCACTGTAGATGAAGCAACTTTCAAAGAATGTAACGACATATTTGATTTCCGACCTGTCTCTGGCCTAGCCTCGTACACTCAATCAGGCAATCCAGCCCTGGTTGATGAAATTACAGCACTGATCAAAGCCGTAGATGCCAGCCCCAACGACATCAATATGCGCGTTGAGCTAGCTCGTCTCTTGAAAGAGGCCAATGATCCTGAACAAGCCCATACACAACTCAAATTTGCAATGGAGTTGGAGCCTGATAACAAAGACGTAAAAGTCGCCTATGCAGAAAACTCTGTGTTAATGGAACAGGAGCGCGACCTTAGAGTAAAGGGACGTCGCAGCACTGTGCACCTTTATGAAGTCGTCGGCTTCAAGGACCAGCTGAATAGATGTCCACAACTACCGCAACATCTACTGCAAGACCTGCAACCAAAGCTGGACAAGCTAGTCACCTACCCTGAAGACTTCATCTTGCCCGTTGAATGTATTGACGGCTCTGTTGGCTTCTCACGCTTAACCGGCATAACTGCATTCCTGCTCGCAGACCACATGAATCTGGTCGATCAGGAAAAACATGATATTTTAGAAGCAGGATATCTGGCAGAGATTGGCAAGACCATCGTACCGGAAAACATTCTGAACCGTAACGGCGGCCTAACCGAGGATGATTTTACACATATTCACATGCACCCAAGAGAAGGTGTGCGTAAATTGCGTAACGCTGGCTACGAAAATGAACGCATGCTTGAGCTGATCGAATGTCATCATGAAAATTTCGATGGTTCCGGTTACCCCGCCGGTATTCGGGGTGACAATATTCCCATTGGCGCGCGCATCCTAGCAGTTGCCGAAGCCTATATCAGCCTCACCTCTAACCGGCCGTATCGAGACCCCTGGGATGGTAAGGCTGCACTAAACGAGATTGGCAAGTACGTTCGATCTGGCAAGTTCGATCCAGCAGTTGTAGATACGCTTGCAGAAATCGTCAACGAACTGGATAGCTAAGCAGCGAATCTCTCTGCTGAAGCTAAAGGCTTTAAGGAACCTGAGTGCTGCATAGTAGTTCAGGTTTTTTAGTGCCATTATTTCTACTCGGGTGCCAAATGTTGCCCCAGAACGAAGGTTTATTGGCCAAGAAAAAGGCAAGAGGAAGCGACAGTAATGAATAACTTCAACCGTGTTTGCGCATTGACCATACTTACAATAGCACTCTCTACTTGCAAACTATTCACACCAACAACAGTCTGGATCGATGTGCGCTCTCCCAATGAGTACAATGAAGACCACATCAACAATACAGAACATATCCCTCACACCGAAATCGCCGCAAGAATAGACAGTCTGAGTTTAAAAAAATCCACACCTATCAAATTGTTTTGCCGCAGTGGTAAGCGCGCCGGCCTTGCACAGACCACCCTACAAGATTTAGGTTATAGCAATGTAGAGAATGTTGGCAGCATTGCCGATGCTAGAGAAAAGCTAAGCCACTAGCTCGATAAGCTGAACTACACCGTACTTTCCCTGATAAGGGCTCAATTTGATCTTGCTAAAAGGCAATGGCAGCAAGCATGATGTCCTCATACACCGCACAAGGCTCTTCACCTGCATTCAGGCGTGCTATCCAGCCTTCCATCAATACACGGCGCGACTCGCGACGCTGTTCCCTGCTGCGGGTATCATTTACCGCCTCGCGGGCTATGTCGATCATTGCATTGGCCCCATCCAAACAGACAAGAGCATCTGCGCTTAGGCTCGATCTATCAGGGCCACTGCGCTCTTCGGAAGAACAAGCCAACAACATGTTAGCAACAACCAGCAATAATAGTAGACGCTGCATTTACGACTCTTTACTCTCTAGTTAATTTATCTATAAGCAAAGGACTTTAACTCAATTTTCTGGGAAACGGTAACGCATGCGCACACCTTTCACACGTCGCACTTTGCCATCTACTAGTGCAGGCCGCATATGAATATCTCGTATTGAGCGCCAGATATTTCTATCTAGTTTTTCATCGCCAGGCCCAGTTTCCAACACATCAATAGAGTAAATCCTTCCACTGGGTTGGACTGAGAAACTAACATCGGCATAACGGTAAGGTAAGTCCACTTGCCCAAAGGAACCCTCTCGTGCCGGCATTGGCGTAGAACCCAAACCGTCAAACCAGGCGGTAAACAAACCAAGATCGACAAGCTCTCCAGACAAAGGTTCGACTAGCTCCTCTTCACTCTTCAAACCTGCGCTCGCTTCTTCCAAGCTTGCATAGAATATATTCATGGGAATAATTTGGGGACGCGAAAAAAAGGAGTGGATATCTTCCTCTGGCACTCCCGCTGCCAGCAACATCTCCTGCGCCTTACGATAACCACGAATACCAGTACCACGACCAGAGAGCCTATAAAAATCGGCTCGATAGATTACAGCCATTGCCTGCGCCTCAAGATCACCCTGCGCTTGCAAAATCTCCTCAATCTTCGCAAGCAAAGAGTAACCATCACGCAGGTAGTCATCCCCTATTGATCGACCATGCTCAATAATTATCACATTTGGATTTCTTCCTATAAAAGAACCACCTCCAAATGCAGCGCTGTTGTAACCCTGCAACCTGAACATACCCTCCTTACGCACCAACTGATCAATTGATTCAGCACCCACTCCTTTAGAACCATTTAGAAATTGCATGAGATGAAAACTATTGTAGGCAATTTTGTACAACCACGGGATAGACTCAGGATTGTGCTTGCCATAATTGGTTTCGATCAGCTCCTCCATATCCTTGTAAAGTTCTCTAGCGCGAAAAAAATTGCTCACCGCTTCCAGCGGGTTCTCGAGTACAATTCTGTTAAACAGCCAGCTGATTTGGTCGTCAATAGCCTCCAATAAAAGGCTTGGATCACCTCCTTCGGCAGAGGCTCTTAGATGACGAATATATTCCAGGTTGTCAGAAATCTCAGCCCAATTCCCTAACAACATATGGTTGGCAACCATCGATTGTAGTTGAGGAATTAAATCAGGGTGCTCCAAACCGAGCTCCGTACGCATCACTTGTAGGTGACGATTTTGAAATTCAGCCACCTGCTCGTAATCACCTTTTTCTTGCAGCAAAGTAATCATGCTTTGCAAAGGCTCTAACAAGCCAATATGGTAGGGTCCAAACTCGAATTCTAAATCTTCAATCTGCATTTGAAACTTGGCAAGTTGTTGCTCCCTATTCACATTTTCATCAATGAATTGGGGTTCTCCGGCTGCTTGAGCAACTGTAGCAGCAGAGGATAAGATTAACGACAAAATCAGCATTCTTAAGATACTGATTTTTCTGTATTTTTTTATGAGCCCATCGACACACATAACAATGATACAGACCATAAAAATAGGAATTCCTTACATTAACTTGATCTCCGTCCCCTGTCGATACACACTGGCCCAAATTAGGCCCAAACCAAATAGGATGAAGATAGTGCAGATATAAGTCTCTTTAGCACCCCACCATCCGTGCCGTTGGGTGTACTGGCTTATAGGCAAAGGAAAAGCTCGATGCTCTCGATTCTTATAATTACTACCCTGGTTGCCATAACGGTGGTCATCCACTATGAAATGCTGCGCCTATTGTGGGTTGTCATTCCGCGACTCAAAATGAAACACCGCGTGCGAGTAGTAGTCGGTGTATTCGGCACTATCTGCGCCCATATCATCGAGGTATGGTTATTTGGGTTAGCCTTCTACTTAATGCTTTCTCATGGTGGTTTTGGCAGCCTCGAAGGTAATTTCAACGGCAGCCTAATAGACTCTGTTTATTTCTCCTTTACCAACTACACCACAGTTGGGTATGGCGATATTGAGCCAACGGGGCAACTACGCTTTCTCGCTGGCATGGAAGCTATCACTGGCTTGTCGTTGATTACCTGGTCTGCGTCTTTCATGTTTATGGAGATGAGAAAATTTTGGGAAGAGTGACTTCCAATACAGCAAAGCAAGAAAACCATTTTCTCTCTCAAACAGACATAGAAAGAGTAAATCTTACTTTTACAGACATACTATTTAGCACAAAAGCAGTGTTAGAATTAAACGCTCGACAAACAGCTCACTCAAGCGCTGTGATTATCGAACTGCTATAACAAATTGCTGTAAAAAGTTAACGGGTATGGGATATGAATGCGAAGAATTCGATCAAACTAGTCGAAGTAGAAAAAGCTGGGAAAGTGATACAAGTTGCGATTGATAAGAAATGCTCAAAGTGCAAAAAGTCTATTTGCTGTAATTCAATTAACCAAAAGATCCCCACCCCTAAAACCAAGGAAGACTTTGATCATTTGCTATGGCAAGTATCTCACCAAGGCATCAATATATTTAAAGATGCAGACGGCTGGTTCCTGCATATAGAAACAAACTGTAGCCATCTTCTCCCCCATGGCGTTTGTGGAATTTACGAAACTCGACCCTGGGTGTGCCGTGAGTATGACAATGACTTCTGCGAATTCGATGAATCAATCGAAGAAGCAAGTGAATTATTTTTCTCTACACACAAACAGCTGGAAAAGTATTGCCGCAAACGTTTCAAAAAGTGGGGAAAACGATTCGAAATCTATGAAAGTTAAAAAACAGCATCTATACGATGCGGCATAACATCAACAAAACCGGAACCAATGGAAAAAAGAACACCTATTAAACACTCTTTGCTAACGTGCATTTAGTCAATGCTAATAGAGCACTAAAAAATCCCCATTAGGCAATTCCGCCGTTGCAGGAAAGCTGAAATTTGGAATAGTAATTTCCTCAACGAACTGAGCACCATTTGGTGCTCCACCCTCTTCGAGAAGGCGCATATTCAACCTCCCACCTTTAGTGTGGCTTATCGCCTCACCCCATACAATAAGACGATCACCCTTATCGTTAACTGTAACCGCGGGATTTTTTTGCCTCGTTTCCGAAAAAGGGTCTGCCACAGAAGTTGCTTTTGATTGATCATCCAATTTTAACTGAATAATACGCGCCGCCGTTTCAAACACTAACCACTGCTCATCAGCCTGATCGACAACAATATCATTAGTACTTAAGGGGCAAGCAGACAACTCCCATTCCTGCAAAGGGGATACAGCTCCATAAGAAGCTTTTTGTGGTTCGCCCTCATTAACCTGCAAGCTTAAAATTTGCATGTGGCGACCCACACCATCGATTGCAGATCGATAGGCTATGCTCAGTTCACTTTCATCAGCATAGTCCGTTGCTAACGCACAGCAAGCACAGGCGCCCAAATCAGGGTCCCCCAAGCGAAATTCCTCAGAGAAGCTAGCCCCGGAGTCTGTCGAAAGTCGACCATAGACAGTGCGCTCATATTCTCGGCTTAGATTCCCCGCAGCCCAAACTATAGCCACTTCAGATCCCCACGCTGCTATGTCCGCACCTGCATCAAGACCCTCTGCATACTGATCTACCATCGGCCGTTGCGGCTCAAACTCTGTACGCTGCGTATTCGAACGTGTGTAGTAATACTGGTTGGCGCGGGGTAAATACCACACAACATGAATACGGCCATCGCCATCCACAGCCATCGAAGCTCTTGCGATAGCATACGTTTGCAAATCATAAGCCTTACTGGAAACCTTAACCGGCAAACCAAAGCGCTTTTCCAAAGGCATGTATTGTCGGTAGTAAAGATTACCTTCACGGGCGCTGGGCGCAGACAACCTTTTCTTGAAATACACCAAATGAATATCGCCATTGCTGTCAACATTCAGTCGCGGCTGCAAACCACCGTCTGGAGTTTTTTGAATATAAATTTCCGCTGCTACGGAACTACCGAAGAGCAACAGGGCCAGAACTATGGCCTGCTTTAAAAAGCGAACTACTCTTATCGCCGCCAATTTGTCCATAGTCCAGCCAATAACCCGGGGAATTAAGCGTTGATTTCAACGTAGCAAAAGTAGAATAAAAGTACAAATTAGTGCAGACTTTGCTTCTAGTTACTTAGCGCCATTGCACTAAGCATCATCACAGCAAATTTCAGCGGAGTTGAATCCAGGCATTAAAGCCCTTGAACAACCGCAACATACCGCAACATAAAGCGCAGGAATAAAACATGAGTATTTTCGCCAGTAAATTGAGCAAACCCCTGCTCTATAGCATAATTAGCTCACTAATGGTCGCTTGTTCAGCACCTGAAGAAACCACCTCCTCCGACAACAACGAAACATCTTCTTACAACACATCACTCAACGTACAAGAGCTCATGGCACTGGTTCTGGAGCCAGCTGCAGATACTCTCTGGGAATCAGGTGGTTGGGTGCTTGACGCCGCCGGCTACGAAGAGCTGTACCCAACCACCGAAGAAGGCTGGGACTACGTGTATGCACAGGCGGCGATAGTAGTTGAATCAGGCAATATGCTTGCTCTGCCTGGCAGAGCTGAAGATAACGATGCCTGGATGATCTACTCCGAAGGACTCAGTGACGCGGGCATTTCGGCTATGGAAGCAGCTGCCGCCCGCAACGAAGAAGATTTCTTCCAGGCTGGAGCGAAACTCTACAGTGTCTGTACTGCATGCCATCAAGCCTATAATCCGGAAATCAACAATCGTTTCGACAGCAATGCCGAGTAAAAGTTGATGAAAGCTTTTCCTATAGGACAAGCAGTAGCTGTCTCATGGAAGCTGCTATTACTCTGCATAGCACTTTTCTCTCTCAGCGCCTTTGGCCACACCATCGAAGGACAGGACGCGAGTTTTGTAGAAGCCATAGATGGTCCGGCTATTGGCCCTTTTATTTATCTAGGCGCCAAGCACATGGTAACTGGTTATGATCATTTATTGTTCTTAGTCGGTGTTATCTTTTTCCTATATCGCCCCAAACATATAGTGCAATATGTCACCCTATTCGCAGCAGGACATAGCATTACCTTACTGCTGGGGGTACTTGCAGACCTGCAGGTCAACGCCTATTTCATCGATGCAATTATTGGACTCTCCATCGTCTACAAAGCTTTCGAAAATATGGGTGGTTTTAAACGCATTCTGGGTTTTGAACCCAACACCAAAATAGCTGTCTTTGTATTCGGACTTTTTCATGGATTAGGCTTAGCGACAAAACTTCAAGAATTCAATTTATCCGATAATGGCCTAGTGACCAATATTATTAGTTTCAATGTAGGGGTTGAAATTGGGCAAATACTGGCACTGTCTGCAGTATTCATAGTGCTTAGCGCATGGAGAACTACGTCCAGTTATCTACGACATGCTTTTATTAGCAATACCGTACTCATGACCGGTGGATTCTTGCTAGCAGGATTCCAATTAAGTGCATTTTTTCTACTTCCCCCCTTCTAATTATGGAGATCCATCGTGGCCGAGATAGATAGAAGCCAACCGCCTTCAGCAAAAAATATTTTTATCGCTTCAGTGTTTGCACTAGTAATTGCACTAGTTATTTTATTTAGCTTTATTCTACCTGCAGAGTTTGGTTCAGATCCCCTAGGCACAGGCGAGCTATTTGGACTGAGTGCACTCGCGCTTGAACAAAACCCTTTCGAGGAACAACTCGAAGTGCACAGGTCTGACCACGTCGAGTTTGTACTCGGCCCTTTTGAGTCAGTTGAATATAAATACTTGCTGGATCTGGACGCACCCATGTTGTTCAGCTGGGTCGCAGACGGAGAGCTTTACTATGACATGCACGCAGAACCTGCCGGTCTGGGCGAAGAATATGTAGAGAGCTTTGAGCAGGGTAACAGTGATAGCCGTATGGGCTCTTTTCACGCGCCCTTTACAGGCATACACGGCTGGTTCTGGGAGAATCGCGGCTCTAGCACAATTACTCTACAGCTCTATTCATCAGGCTTCTATGTCAATTCAACCGTATTTAGAGACGGTGGCGATTACGAAAGAGCCTTAGAACCTGTTACCGAATAAAAGCTCTAGCTACAAAATCATATTGCAAAAAAAGCCCGCTAACAGCGGGCTTTTTTATTCTCTTTCTAAAATCTTCTAAGCTTATCACCCAGAAGAATTAGTTATCACTTGGGGCACCCGTACCGGATGAACCCATGAACAACTTCTTACCATTCGGGAAAGTGATATCACGACCATTAGCGCGACATGTTGGCTCACACAGTCTGTCTTTAGACTGATAGCCAGTTACAACGATATCAGTTCCCAGTTTCAGGGAATTCCTGTTAATACCACGGCGAAGAAGTGTGTTTGGCGTACCACCTTCAATCATCCACGGACCTGGGTCACGAGTTGACTCAGGGTCTTTATTATCCAAGTGAATCCAAGTGTGTGGATTAATCCACTCAACACGCGTAACAGGCCCACCAAGACGAACAGGAAGATTCGCATCGAATTCAGCAGAGAAAGCGTGATGCGCAACCGCCGCTGGCTGGTTTAATGCAGCAACACCAATTGCCGCTAAAGAAGCTAGTGCCAGTAGTTTAATTTTCATACAAATTTACCCCATTTATAACTTGAAATACTTAAGCTAATCCCACGTCAGAGCAAGAATAGACTCACATCGAATGATTCTCTCTATACTGATCAGCAAAGCCTTGTATATTTGAATACATTCTAAGTTAGAACCAAGAAAAAGCCTAATTTAATTAGTCCTCAAACTCACTCAGCGCAGCATATAGCCCAATTAAGCGACTAATATCCACATTCTAACCAAGGGCTTCGAGAATTTCCAAGGAGAATGCGCCAAAGCAAGCCTTTTTTGAACCTAAATCAACTTTAAAAGCCTAATTCTGACTCCCGACCCTTGCGATATCGGCCATACATCATCTCTTCCACAAACTCTACACACTTAAATTGCGGCAGTTCGTAACCTTGCTCCAAGCGGCGGTAAATAGGCATTTTGATGGTCCAGGGCCCTTCAAATATCTCTGGATCCTCCATAATTGCTGTGTACTCAATAATATTCTCACTAAGTAACGTATAGCGCTCTGTAACCTTGAGCTGATTTGTATGGTAATTACCTGCCCTATCAAACCAAGTGCGGTCATCAAGGCCGGTCACCTCAACTACCCAGGTATCGCCATCCCAATAGCCGTAAGATTGCCCCATCCATGCATCTATAGGCGCTGGGCCTGGGTCTTCCAGAAATACATTACGTACGGCACCGGCAAAGGAGTAGGCAATAAAGAAAGCACTTTCGCTTTGGAATATCTGAAAAGGATGGGGAATATAAGTAGCCCTAGGCACACCAGGCATATAGCATTTCACCTCAGGATCCATAGATTGCCAGTTTGCGGCATTTTCATCCCGGCGTGCAATTGCTTCAGGCTTATAAGGGATTTTACCTCCCTCAACCACACCAAAGCCTGCAGGAACCGCTCCAACGGCCCCCATGGCCACAATCTCAGGCGCAGGAACTGGCACAAAATCCCCTGGCACTAGCTGATAAGCAGCCTTCGGCGGTGCTGGCTCAAGGTTGTCATTCGCATTCATTAACACCTGCCAAATACCATTAAAATCAGGCTTGCCATTTGGGGTCCGGGGTATATCGCTAACAGAAGCTTCTTTAAGCTGAGCAAGCTGTGCCGATTGCGTTGTATCGGCAGGTGAACAGGCTACGACGAGCGCCACGATTGTCAGCAACAACCATTGAGTTTTCATAGTTCTACCTTTCTTTTCAATTAATTCTTACTGGCCAGAAACAAGCACGATGTAAACACCTGAGTTGGGGAAGGGTCAAGCCAGAACTCAGAACCGCGCCAAACTGCAGACAAATGGCAACAAGCAAATCCGATAACAAGCATTCAATAATGAAAGCTTGGAATAATATCCACCACTGAATCCTTTTTATTCTTTTGTCGCCAATGCCAATAGAGACACGAAGTCTTCAAACTTACCGTTTGCATTACGAGCTAGCGCCTTGTGATAAGTGATATTTACATTAAATGGATAACCAAGGCTTTTCCGAAGAATATCCTTAATAGCAAGCTCCGCAGCAAAAGAAAGGGGATCTCCTAACACTAACTTTAACTCAACCTCATCCAGCGCATGCTGAACAACCTGGAATTGTCGTACATCAGCAACCTGCATGAATTTTCTAAAGCCAAAGTTCGGCCAGTGTGTGCTGCCATCTGGATGTAACAACATATTTCTTACACGCCCATGAACTCTTTTCAACACAGGCAAGCCACGACCACAGCTACAAGGTTCTGCCAACTCACCGTAATCTCCTATCTCATAACGGATAAGTGGTGTTGCGTAGTTACGCAGACTACTAATGACAAGTTTTCCAAATTCACCAATCTCACAGCTGCTGCCATCTTCTCGCAACACTTCCACCATCACACTTTCAGATTGAATATGATAATGATCATGCTCAGGACATTGAATGGCTAGATAACCAAACTCTTCACTGCTGTACAAATCCACCATCTTTGCATTAAGTTGCTCTGCCACCTCATTGCGCAACTCATCACTTACACTTTCCCCCACAGTGCGCACTTCCAGAATACCAGTCAGCTCAATACCCTCTGCTTGTTGTAACTTCATCAGGGCACTCAAGTTCGATGGGTGAGTCATCAAATAACTAGGCTGAATTTTCTGTAACCATTCCAGCTGTGCCACAACATCCGCGCTGCTATTAAGGAAGTAACTAGGCCCAGTCTGGTGGAACAAACTGACAGGTACGCCCCAGTTATCAAACTGCAAACCATCAGGCGGCGAACCCACCGCATCACCACGCCAACGAATAGAGGCCGATCCCTTATCGACTTGACGCTCATGCCAAAGCTGTTCGCGCATATTGATCGCATTCCAGAGTGTCGACGTTAATGCTGTTGTACGAAACTTTACCGGAGATCCAGTGGAACCAGAAGTCATTGAATCAGTGACACCGCCATGGAACTCCGGCAGCTCTGCACAATCAATACTGTGGTTATTTTCCTGCAGCTGTTTACGCGTCAAAAGCGGCAGTTCTTTAAATAAAGCGAGATCGATTTCATCTACGCTCAGACCGCGATAACGCTGTCGATAAAATGGGGAATAAATCATCGCATAGCTGATTAGTTTCTTCAGTTGCTGCAGCTGAGCTTGCGCTATCCGCTCAGCACTCCACCATTGCGATTCATTGAGTTGTACTAACAACTCATACAACACCTGCCCTCGGCCACTGGCAAGTAATGGCCGGGGGATATTAGCGTGGCTCTGCTTTGCCACACTCATAGTTGAATGAGATTATGATTTGAGCTCTTGAGCCTAACGAGAAAATATTCAACGTGAAAACGACCTCAAAACTTCAGCATCAATAAAATTATTGCTATTCCACTTCCCAAGTATGTCCGCTGTGCAAGAGCTCTTTCAAGGAGCCCTTAGCTGCACGTGCCGTAATCAACTGTTGCTGCGATTCATCTACATAGGAAGCCTTTTCTTCGCGGTAAATAACACCAACTGCCACTGGAAAATCTGGTCCTCTCATCGTTGCCAGCATAGTAGCCAATACTTTATTAGTCTCATCATGAACAAGTACATCGTCATGGTCAGCATCGACAAGCTCAAGTTTTAAAGTGTTATGATTTAGACGAATGCCCTGTTCTCGTTCTTTACCAAAAACTATTGGCTCGCCGTGTACAAGCTCCACTTTAAAATCAGCTGCTATTTTTTTGTCTTTAACCTGATCAAATACACCATCATTGTATATTGGACAATTCTGCAGTATCTCAATGAATGATGCGCCGCTATGCGCATGCCCACGCGTCACCACAGCCGATACATGTTTCGCCTCTGTATCAATGGTTCTGGCTATGAAAGTTCCACCTGAGCCTATTGCAACTTCGCAGGGGGACAACGGAAAATCGATTGACCCGGTTGGAGATGACGGAGACCTAGTACCCGTTTGTGATGTCGGAGAATACTGCCCCTTGGTAAGCCCGTATATTTCATTATTAAAAAGTAGAATCTGTAAATCTACATTCCGTCTTAATACGTGCAACATGTGATTGCCACCGATACTAAAACCATCACCATCACCGGTAATAACCCAAACATCCAACTCTGGATTAGCGAGCTTAACACCACTAGCAATTGCCGGAGCACGACCATGAATCGTATGAAAGCCAAAGGTATTCATGTAATAAGGGAAACGCGAAGAGCAACCAATCCCGGAGATAAATACCTGATTCTCCCTAGGCTGTTCCAACTCCGGCATCAATTTTTGAATAGTCTTCAAAATGGCATAGTCACCACAGCCTGGGCACCAACGCACCTCCTGGTCTGAGGCGTAATCTTTAATAGTTAATTTAGGTAGCGCTTGATTCATGATTTGCTCCCTATCTCCGCAATCTTTCTGTGAATAGCTGCTAATATTTCGCCGATTTTAAAAGGTTGACCAGCAACCTTGTTCAAGGCTTCCGCATCTATCAAATATTTTGAGCGTATTAGCTGTACAAATTGACCTGTATTCATTTCTGGCACCAATACCGAATCGAAACTATTAAGTAGTTCACCGAGGTTTCTGGGGAGCGGCGATAAATAGCGCACGTGTATATGAGACACATCCAAACCCTCTGCCCTAGCTCTTTTCACAGCCTGGTGAATAGCGCCAAAGGTGGAACCCCAACCCACTACTGCCAGCTTACCTGAAGCATCACCTAGACAAGCTTCCTGCAGAGGAATGTCGTTAGCTATTCCTTCTACCTTGGCCTGCCTTAAATCAGTCATCTTCTGGTGGTTATCTGGATCGTAGGATATATCTCCAGTGTCATAACTTCGCTCGATACCACCAACACGATGTTCCAGGCCAGCCGTACCCGGCTTTGCCCATACTCGGGCCAGAGTTTCTTGGTTTCTTAGTGAAGGTTTAAACCCCTCAACTTCGCTGTGATGCTGAACAGGGAACGGCGAGAATGATGCCACATCAGGAATCTTCCATGGCTCCGAGGCATTGGCGAGATAACCGTCAGACAACAACATAACTGGCGTCATATATTTAGTCGCAATTCGCACTGCTTCTATAGCCACATCGAAACAGTCGCCAGGCGTTGACGAGGCAATGACCGGCATTGGCGTATCACCGTGCCGACCATAAAGAGACATACTCAAATCAGACTGTTCGGTTTTTGTAGGCAAACCAGTAGAAGGCCCGCCTCGCTGCGTATTCACAATCACCAGTGGCAATTCTGTTGCAACGGCCAAAGCAATGCCTTCAGCCTTTAATGCAATACCGGGACCCGCACTGGAAGTGACGCCTAATGTTCCTGCAAATGAGGCACCAATTGCCGCACATACTGCGGCAATTTCATCCTCTGCTTGAAAGGTATTGATATTGAACTCACGGCGAGCAGCCAGCTCATGCAACAAACTAGAAGCTGGCGTTATCGGATAAGAGGCAAACAGCAAATCTATGTTTGCCAATTCTGATCCCGCGATTAATCCCCAAGCCAGAGCATTAGCCCCAGTCATATTGCGATAAGTGCCAGGTATAACCTTCGCTTTTGGCACTTTATAAACATGGATGCCTGCAGGAAGCTCTGCAGTCTCACCGTAGGCATGACCTGCATTCAAGGCCGCAATATTTGCGCAGGCTATTTCTGGCTTGCTAGCAAACTTGGTTTTCAGGCTTTCAATAGTTGCAGTCCGATCACGGTCGAATAACCACAACACCAAACCAAGGGTCCACATATTTTTACAACGCAGACCGGCTTTATGCCCTAAATTAAATTCATCGACAGCAGCCAGTACCTGTTTGGAGATATCAATATCCAAAACCCGATATTTATCCAGAGAGCCGTCCTCTAAGGGGTTTTCTTGATACTTAGCCTTGGTAAGATTCTTGGCAGTAAAAGCACCTCTGTCGACAATCAGCAGGCCACCTTCAACTAAATTCGCAATATTTGTGGTCAAGGCCGCAGGATTCATTGTTACCAACACGTCAAGCGCATCACCAGCAGTTGTTACATCTTCAGCACCAAAATAAATCTGAAACGCCGATACACCAAAGGTTGCTCCGACAGGCGCACGAATCTCAGCCGGGAAATCTGGAAAAGTTGAAAGGTCATTCCCGTATAAAGCCGTGGCCTCAGTAAAATTCGAACCCGTCAGCTGCATGCCATCACCTGAGTCGCCCGCGAAACGTACTACGACGTCAACCACTTCCTTTTCATCGAGGTGATGTTCATCCAATTTTTCTTCTGCTAATTCCATAATCGATGTGCCATACCTTTGCTTATAACTGTTACAAATCTTAATCCACACAAACAAATTTGCTTGAAGAGCTAATGAGCCTAAGGGCCAGAATTTCAACCCATGTTGCGCTTGCCAAACAACGAGGCAGACTCTAATAAATTAATAAAGCGGGGTCCTACAAATTGGAGTTTTACAGCGCTTAACTCCCAAAAGTGACTATTTGATAAATTTCCACCTTTACTAGCTTTAAACCTGCAATTTCACCGGCACAGCCATTAGCACCGGCATCCACCCCATCCAGGCTCCGACTCAATGATAAATCCCGTTAACATACGAGACACCGATCAAAAAGAAGGATTATTCCCGCCGCTGCGTATAGGTCAATAACAGCACAAGATGACCACGCAACCAACTTTAACATTAGCATTTAGATTCAGGAGTAGCAAAGATGAACAAACTAAAACTAGCAATTACAATGGGAATAATCGGGCTTTCAGGGTCAGTCGCGGCAGCAGAAAGTCAGAGCCGAGGAAACCACGCCTTGACCAAGTTGGACACTGACGGGGATAACGCCGTAAGTTTTGTGGAATTTCAGGAGCGCAGTGCAAAACATTGGTCCCGTATCGATAGCGATAAAAATGGTGTACTGACCTTAGATGAGTTTTTAAATGGCCGACCTGGGCCTAAACATGGAAACAAGAAAGGCAATCCAAGGCCAGAACTTAGCGAGGAACAACGGGCAAAAATGGCAGAACGTGCCGCTAGCCGCTTCCAGGAAATGGATAACAACGGCGATGGTGTGGTCAGCTTAGCCGAATTCCAAGAGTTGAATTTCTCAAGCCTGGACAGCGACAATAATGGTTTGTTAAATGGGGCGGAATTAAATCCCAAACGACGTGGCCCCGGCGCAGCAAAAGGAGACCCCCAAAACCGGTGACCAACGCTGGTGTGGTGAAAAACAAAATATCTGCAAGAAGCGACTACTGACGGTCACAGGAGTACTGCTCAATCATAGATTCGTGCGGTAGTATGTGTGAGTAATGCGGGACAATTGCGCACCAGGCCGAAGGCCGAGGATAGAAACCGCATCATTACCTACTTGCAGCGAGATTAGCCAAACCAAAATGACTGATGAAGAACTGATGCTAGCAGTGTGTGTAGGCGACAGATCCGCCTACCAAACGCTGGTCAGGCAGCACCTTAAGCCCATCAGCCACTACGCCTATCGCATGTTAGGCAATCAGAAAGACACTGAAGATATTACCCAGGAAGTATTTCTAAAACTATGGATCAATGCATCCTCCTGGAAGAAAGAAAAAGCAAAATTAACAACATGGCTGCACCGCATTACACATAATCTTTGCATCGACTATTTACGCAAACAGGGACGGGTGCAGACACAGCGCACATTCGATGAGGGATCTGTTGGCGCTATTGCAGGCAAGAAAAACGACTCAGGCAATGAGGACCAGCTAAGCTTATTGCACGAAGTAATAAACAATCTACCCGAGAGTCAGCGCAGCGCCCTGACATTGTGCTACTACCAGGGATTCTCCAATAAAGAGGCGGCTGTTATTATGAATATCTCCGTTAAGGCCTTGGAGTCAGCTATCAGCAGAGCGAAGCGCACTTTGCGTAATCAGCTCACTACAAACAACGAAGTTCCAGCGAGAAAGCCTGAGCAAAAGCAGGAGCCAAAATGACATTAGACGAGTTTACAAAGATCATAGATCTCTATGGGACTGAGCCCGATTGCTGGCCGAGCGAACTGCATACACAGTGCAAAACGTTCCTGACTACTCATTCCGAAGCAGATGCACTACTAAAGCGACAAAGGCAAGTAGATGAACTCATGAAGCAATTAACTGTTCCAAATTTTCCTGGTCTTGAGCTTCGCGCACTGAATCAAGCCCTGCCAGAAAGAGACAACAAATTCTTTGATCGCTTGCTTGCCTGGCTCATGCCTGAAGACAATATTGGAAAACAAATCTGGCGCCCTGCCTGTGCTGCTTGTATGCCACTTTTTATTGGTATTGTGCTCGGCAATTTCTTTAACTTTGGTATTGGCATTGAAGATGATGGTTTTCAATACTGGAATGACGAGCTTATTATGCTATCGCTATCAGATTACACAGAGGGCACTTTTTAGACATGCCTAAAAACAAGTATATAATTTCAGGCCTATTAATTTCCCTAGCGTTGAACCTGCTTTTCATCGGTGCCATTAGCTATCGTTATATTAACCCCCAGAACGAACGTACTGCCAGACCCTTGCCTCCTAACATAGGTTGGGTTGTGCGCGACCTTGACCAACAACGGCGGGATGAATTAGGCCCAGTCATGCAGCAAAGCGCCCAAGTAATAGCCCCCGTTCGCAGAGAGATGCTGGTTGCCCTACGTCGAGTTAACGAACTGATTTCAGCACAAGCTTTCGACATGAATGCGCTCAGCGATGCTTTTGCCGAATTACGTGAAGCAAATATCCGTTACCAAACTCTCTCTCACGAACAAACCACTACAATATTGGGCGAACTGTCGGAGCAGGAAAGACAAGTAGCCCTCGATTTTGTTAAGCGTCGCGGCCCCAGAGACGGCCGCGATGGCTTCAGAGATAGAGAAAAAGGTCCGAGGTTTGGCGGACCGGGCGAACAACGTCACCCTCCCATAGAAACGCTCCGGGGTGCAGACCAATGAGCGCTGGTATAACAAATTTTAAAAAAGGAAAATATCGCCACTTTAAGGGCAAGCTCTATGAAGTTATAGATATCGCCCACCACAGTGAGACCCAGGAAGCAATGGTGGTATATCGCGCACTCTATGGAGAACACGGCCTATGGGTGAGGCCCGTGGAAATGTTTTTCGAAACTATTGAACGCGATGGCAAAACCTTCAAACGATTTGACTATATTGGCAATGGGAGACGACATGAGGCCACTTAAATGGCTAACTTCAATCATACTCATGGGCACACTGTTTGCTGGCTGCAAGGAAAAACCAGCAAACTCTGCAAATCAAATTCCCGACACAGCAGGAATTCCGAATACGGTGGCACTCGAAGAAATTCTACATAAACATATCGCCGTGTTGGCATCTGATGAATTTGAAGGCCGCGCTCCAGCTACGCCGGGCGAAGAAAAAACAATCAATTATCTTGAGGCCGAGTTTAAATCCCTCGGCATCAAGCCGGGCAATGGGGATTCCTATTTTCAAAGTGTCTCGGTAACCGAGATAACCACAGCGAGTAATGCTGCTCTAATACTAAAAGGAAGCAACTACGAAGCTAAATTGAATTACGGCACCGACATGATGGTAGGCAGCCAACAGCAAATACCCTCTGTAGCACTTTCTGACAGCGATATGGTTTTTGTTGGCTATGGCATTGTTGCTCCTGAGCGCAACTGGAATGACTATGCAGGAGTCAATGTAAAAGGAAAGACTGTTGTTATTTTGGTGAATGACCCCGGCTATGCCACTCAGGACCCAGAACTATTCAATGGCAATGCCATGACCTACTATGGTCGCTGGACCTATAAATTCGAAGAAGCGGCGAGACAAGGCGCTGCTGCTGCTTTAATCGTTCACGAGACAGGCGCAGCTGGATACGGCTGGGATGTCGTAAGTAGTAGCTGGTCCGGGCCGCAGATTGGCCTGCAGGCAGCGAATTTAAATCTGGACAAGAATGACATTGAAGGATGGTTGACCCTGGATTCCGCCGAAGTACTGTTCGCCGGAGCCGGACTTGATTTTCAGGAACTGAAAGCCGCTGCCACACAACCTGGATTTACCGCCGTGGCTCTGGGCGATATTAAGGCCTCGACGAGTCTCAGCAACTCTGTGCGCACATCTGAATCGCAGAATGTTATCGCCATGATTCCAGGCAGTAAACGCCCTGAAGAGGCGATTATCTATACCGCACACTGGGACCACCTTGGTGTGAATCCAGAACTCGTCGGAGACAATATCTATAACGGCGCCGCCGACAACGCGACTGGTACTGCTGCCCTGTTGGCGCTGGCCAAATTGCACTTAGAAGAAAAGCCTGCTGCCCGCAGCGTTGTTTTTCTTGCAGTAACAGCTGAAGAGTCTGGTTTGCTAGGCTCTAAATGGTATACAGAGCATCCAATCTTTCCATTGGAAACCACCGTAGCCAATATCAACATAGACGCGTTAAATACCTACGGCCCAATGAAAGACGTTGTTGTTGTAGGCAACGGCAGCAGTGAACTGGAACATTATTTACAAGAAGCCGCAACGGCACAGGGCCGATATGTAGTCGCGGAACCAACACCCGAGCGCGGTTATTATTATCGCTCTGATCATTTTAACTTTGCCAAAGTCGGTGTTCCTGCACTGTACGCAGAATCCGGTGAAGACAGTATAGAATTTGGCAAGGAATGGGGAGCAGAGCAAGCGCAGGACTACATAGACAATCGTTATCACGCCCCATCTGATGAGTATGACCCCAATTGGAACCTGGCGGGTGCTGCACAGGATATTTATTTGTACTTCGACATTGTCAATAAACTCAGCCGTGAATCCACTTTCCCCAACTGGTTTGAAGGAAACGAATTCAAGGGTATTCGTGACGAGTCACAAAATGCGAGGAAGCAATAAAAAATTTAACTCGCCTTGACTAGCTTGCCCCAAAAACCTCTTGAAACGACGAGATTTGCTAGGGAATCACTAACCTTCATTCCTTGAGAATCAACTAACTTGTAATAAACCAATGCCACCATATACGTAAAAAGTATCGATACGACAGAAGTTAAAATAGCAGCAATCGTGTATTCATTGATGTATCGGGAAAATATAACAAAGGTAAAAACCCCGAATGTAGATATTATCGGCATATGCAGCAAATAAACTGAGAACGAAACCTTCCCCATAAAAACCCCAAGTCTGCCAGAAAAAAGAGTATTAAGTTTTTCATTGAAAATGATAGCGTAGACGATAAAAAAGCCAGACAGAAAGTTGCAGAAATTATAAGTCATATCTCCAAGCAAACTGACAACCAGGGTGTAGGACCAGCTCTCATTGTGAACACCTGCAAGGTATAAACCAAAAACCAACAAAGCAATCGACAGCTTATTGCCTACCATTCCACCATAAAGGCAGAAAAGGAACCCTCCGAGGAACGAAAGAAGCCCCAAACCAAGACCAAGATCAATACTTCCGAGAAAAAGAAGAAAAGCGACTGCGAAAAGAGAAACAACAGGCAAATAAGAAAACCCTAATCTAATTTTATTAAAGCAGAGAAAGAAAATAACAAAGGAACCGATCAGTTCAATTTTCATTGTCCATAGCACCGGATTATATTCACTCTGCCCGGATAGAAAAAACACATCAAACATCCCGTTATAAACTGCCCCAATCAAAGAAGGTGAAAAGTTGCCATAGTCATGTATCCAATCTGTAAGGCGATGGTCTGACAAGTCAAAGATTCGAAAGCAGACATAAGCCAAAAGGCACGAACCCAAAGCAGGAAGCATAAGTCGCGGATACCTTTTTATACTCATTGAAATAATTCTTTCTGAACCACCATGCTTTAAAGCTATCTTGGTAAGAATATAGCCACTAAGCACAAAGAAAATAAAAACTGCTGACGTTCCTGAATAGAAAAAACCTAAGGGAGATTCATGAACAAAGCTCTGGATAGGATTAGCAGAAGGATCTCCTTTCCCATCAAACGCATGCAAATAAGGGAAAAATGTTAAGCTCAGGTGGGACACAAGCACCATAAAACATGCAAAACCCCTTATACTTTCAACTGCCAGATACTTAGGTTGTCCCATGGTTTTCCTCTAGACTTAAAGCCTCCACAGCCATAAACAGTAAGTAGCTTATCGTAACCCTTGCCTCAAAGGCACGACTCTTAATGGTTTGTTTACATTTTCAAGCCATCTATGACAATGTAAAGCATGCTTGGCATACTAACAACACAAGAGAAAAGTCTTATGCAAGAAAGGCTTTAATTACCCCTGCAATTGCGAGCCTTAATATCTCCACTGTGGGTTTCTTGAAAACTTGAGCTTTCCTCACGCCCCATATGTATGGATATTTGTATTCATGATAGCCTCTTGAAAATTCGTCATCCAATACAGAGAATCCTTGACTACATTAAAGATTGTTTTCACTTCTCATTATCAAATACCGCATTATTGAACGTCGTTATTCACTAAAGGTCTTTTCATGATTTGTAGTAAAATTTTCCAACAATGCCTTGCAAAACCATTCCTCGCAATCGTGTTGCTATTTTCTATACAGTCAGCAACGGCGAACACCACCGTGCGTGTCATTACATCGCTCGGGGACTTTTCAATTGAATTATTCGACGATGTCGCTCCAGTGACTGTTACCAATTTCCTAAATTATGTGAACTCTGGCCGTTTCAATGGCACTGTTATTCATCGCTCAGTACCCAACTTCATCATTCAAGGGGGTTGGCTTACTTTTGATCAAGCTAGCAGCTCTCTTAACCCGATAACTATCGACGCAGCTATCCAGAACGAATTTAATCTATCCAATACCCGAGGCACTGTCGCTATGGCAAAGCAGGCAGGCAACCCAGACAGCGCCACCAACCAATGGTTTATTAATTTAACAGACAACAGTGGCAACCTTGATGCTCAAAATGGTGGTTTTACGGTGTTCGGTGAAGTGGTTGGCGACGGCATGACTATTGTTGACAGTATTTCCAGCCTGCCAACATTCACGCTTGCGGGCTTAGCAGATTTCCCTCTGGTGAACTACGTTAGCGGCACTGTACAGTCCGGCAACTTCATCAACATTGCCGTTACCGTGACTGAAGAAGACTCACCTCCAAACTTCTTCGATGAAACTACCAACATATTGCACACTACGATAGACGCAGGAGCTGTCGGCTTAATCTCCGCATCCTTCTCCATCAACGCAACAGAACCCAATATTGTTATTCAACTAAACTTTAACAGCATACAGGTACTTACGGAGGGTGTAGATAATATGGCAAGCTTCGACGCTGCAACAGGCCAGCTAGTTTTGCCAGAACTATTTATCTCGGGCACGTTAACCCTCCGGAATCTGAACTTTATGCTAAGTGATGCGGAGCAGTTTTTGTTTACGTTGGAGTCATTTGAACAAATCTGAATCGCTTTAAACCTCAACTGGCTCAGGGCCATACCGTTTAACCCTATAAAACAGCGAAAATCTTGAATAATCGAGATAGACTTAGGCGCTGATAGTCTCTATCCTTCGCACCCTCTTACTGATCCTGAGGACGCTGACTCCACGTTGCCCGGAAAGCTGGCTTATAGAAACAAAGCCATATTCGGACCAACCGCTATTTTCAGCCACCTTTCAGCATCTAAAACGCAATACCTCAGCACAACAGGGCATAGCCATGGGCACCGAGCAAACCACCACTTTTGAACAACTGGCACTTTCCAAACCAATACTGGAAGCCCTCAAAACAGTGGGGTATGAATATCCCTCTCCAATTCAGGCAGAAACCATTCCCCTACTACTCGAAGGCCGAGATGTACTGGGCCAAGCCCAGACCGGCACTGGCAAGACAGCCGCCTTCGCTTTGCCTATTTTATCGAAGCTGGATTTAAAACAGAAAGACCCTCAGGTGCTAGTACTTGCGCCCACACGGGAGCTGGCTATTCAAGTGGCCGAAGCCTTCCAAAAGTACGCTAACCGCATCAAGAATTTTCATGTACTGCCTGTTTATGGCGGGCAGGATTACAGTGGACAGATTCGCGCCTTGAAGCGAGGTGTTCATGTAGTCGTTGGTACCCCCGGGCGCGTTATGGACCATATGCGCCGCGGCACCTTAAAGCTGGGCAACCTACGTACGCTAGTCCTCGATGAAGCAGATGAAATGTTGCGCATGGGCTTTATCGATGACGTGGAATGGGTTTTGGAACAGATACCGTCACAACGACAGATTGCACTGTTTTCAGCAACTATGCCGAAACAGATTCAACGTATTGCTACCCAGCACCTGAATCAGCCAGCTGAGATAAAAATCAAAATGAAGACGGCCACGGCAGAACTTATTCGCCAACGTTTCTGGCCGGTGAGCGGCATGCACAAACTGGATGCCCTCACGCGAATACTCGAAGCGGAAAGTTTCGAAGGTATGATTATTTTTGTACGCACCCGAATTGTGACTATTGATCTGGCAGAAAAACTCTCTGCTCGTGGCTTTTCCGCCACAGCTCTTAATGGTGATATCCCACAAAAACAACGAGAGCGAACCATTGAGCAATTAAAGAAAGGTAAACTGGATATCTTAGTTGCCACCGACGTAGCAGCACGTGGGCTGGATGTAGATCGTATCAGCCACGTAGTGAACTATGATATCCCCCATGATACCGAAGCCTATATCCACCGTATTGGTCGAACCGGGCGAGCTGGTCGCGAAGGTGACGCAATTCTTTTTGTTGCTCCTCGTGAGCGCAGAATGCTGAATGCCATTGAGAAGGCTACCAACAAGAAAATTGAAATGATGGAGCTGCCATCAACCGAACTGATCAACAACAGACGTATTGAACAGTTCAAACAATCTATAACAGACACACTCGCCAATGAAGACTTAACTCTGTTCACTCAACTCATCGAACAGTTTCAACAAGAGCATGATGTGCCAATGTTAAATATTGCATCTGCTCTGGCAAGTCTAGTACAAGGGAATACTCCTTTGCTTCTGCAAAACAAGCCACCCTCCAAATCTGAGAGATCCCGAAACAGAAAAGACCGAGGAAGCTCTCAAGACAATGCTAGCCGAAACGAAAGGAGCCATAGTCGTAGAAAAACACAAAAAGATGATAGCCCTCCTGAAAAAGGCATGGAACGTTTTCGTATCGAGGTAGGCCATCAACATGAGGTAATGCCGGGCAATATTGTTGGGGCAATTGCTAACGAAGCGGGGCTGGATGCTAAACATATAGGGCGCATTAATATCCACGATGACCACAGCACAGTTGACCTACCTGGCGATATGCCTGATGAAATATTCAAAGACTTAAAGAATGTCTGGGTGTCCGGGCAAACGCTGAAGATATCTCGAATCAGTGAAGGAACACGAGGGAATGCAAAGCGCCCCTCTTTCAGCAAGGCTAAGCCTGACAAGAAACCAAAGCGAAAGCCCAAGTCTAAAACAAAAAGTAAATCTAACAGCAAGGCTAGAGCAAAAGACAGCTCAAAAAAGAGCAACGAAAAAAAGAAAGTTCGTCACAAGAAAAAAGCCTAAACGCGTTGATCAGACAACTACTAGAATAAAGCTGAAAAAAATCCACACCTTTTATTGATCTGGATTAGGTTCCAATCAATCAAATATCTACCGGCCTTATTAGAGTGACATAAATCAACTAAATATACGGCCCACCTATTAAGCTCACCTCATTCATAACACATGAGGTATTTTATGAGCAACACCATTGATACAAGAAAAAAAGGTACAAGCAAAAAACTGGCAGCGGCAAGCTGCCTCGCCCTCTTTCTTTCAAGTTCTGCATTTGGCCATGAGGCTGGAGATCTCATTCTCCGAGTTGGAGCTATATCGGTAGAACCCGATGAGAGTAGCAGTGTTATAAGCACAGCAAGCACAGGGCCTCTTGCTGGCACTGAAGTTGGCGTAGGCAATAGCACACAACTAGGACTGAACTTTGTCTATATGGCTACAGACAGTCTTGGCGTAGAGCTATTAGCTGCAACACCATTCGAGCATGACCTAACCGCAAAAGGGATGGACCAATATGGGTTTGCCACTACGGACTTAGGAAGCACTCATCAACTACCTCCAACTCTGACCCTAAACTACTTCTTTGGAAGCTCAAAGTCAGCGATTCGGCCTTATCTTGGCGCCGGGGTAAACTACACCTCCTTTTTCGACAAGTCACTCTCAAGCCAGGCACAAAGCGAACTTGGGGCTAGTAGTCTGGATCTGGACAATTCTTGGGGGGTGGCCTATCGCGCCGGTATTGATTGGAACCTAAACGATAACTGGATACTAAATGCTTCCGCTTGGAACATTGATATAGACACAGATGCCAGTTTCAACTCAGCATTGGGTGAAGTTCAGGTGGATGCCGATGTTGACCCTTGGGTCTATATGATTTCATTGGGATATCGCTTCTAAACCCAATTGTTATTAGCTGCTCCCCTGCTGCAAACAAGCTAAGCAGAGGAGCAGCCACAATAAAAAGACGCCCCCGAAGGCAGCAAAATCTATAGTCGACCACTCGAGTTTATTGAGGGTATAGTCCAACGGAAGGCCGTTATTCTTATAGCCACCTATAAGAAATCATCTACAGAATAGCTAATGCAGGAGGCTAGAAACCTCCAAACAGTTCCAGGCCCAATATGTCAGCATAGCGGGATTCCAGAACATCTTCTTTGTCCAGATTACCATTCAGTAACTGGCTCACATCCTCAGAAATAACCTCAATCGACTGCTGTTGTGTATCAAAGTTCGACGCCAACTGAATCGTGGATCCCCACAGCGATAACATGCGGGTATCAATGAGTCGTATATCATTGTGCTTCGCCCACTCACTACCAATAACCACGCCGAGCCGACCCATTTGATCATGCAACTCTTCATTAAGCTCCAAACTCGGCGCTGTAATCATATAAGTTTGAATATCATGCCATCCCGATTGGTGGATCAGATTTCCCTGGTAAAAGCTCACAACCCATTGCAGGTATTCTCTCAGCGATTGCCGCTGTTTATTCTCTGCATCCGCAGAATAAGCAGCGATGAATACTTGCTGATCGGGAACAGAATTAGGCCAATGGTCAATATTCGGTGCGACACAAGAAGCAAGCGTCAGAACAAAAAATAGAATGGTTAAAGCTCGTTGCCAATAGCCAGGTATTAATCTCATTGCTTGCATACACGCCGTTTAGTAGATAATTTTTCGTGCTGTTTTGTACTGCCAATGCCGGATTCTAGCAAGCCGGGAACAAATAGGTCCAACTCTCACCTATCTGCCATGATGGATAAACCCTCTCCCTAGCAGGAGTATATTGCTTTCACGCTCTTGGGTAAATTCAGCCACCTTAGTTACAGTCACAGCCAAATATAGATAAAGCTATTCTGTCATGACTAGACGCAACGCTTTTTCGTCGCGCCAACGATCTCCACGCAAGCGCCCAACGAATACAACCGCTATCAGCAGTATCATGACAACAAAGGCCAACCAGGACGCTTTAGGCCCCCACTCAAAAACGCGAATAATAAGATATTGGGCAACCAACATAATCCAGTGCAAAAACGTCGAACAATACATTATCCAGCGCGTGTCCCCCGCCCCTCGCAACACACCACCACAAACTTGGATAACGGCATCCGCCACGGCATAACTGGAAAGCCCAACCATCATAAATCCAGCTAATTCAAGGACCTCGCTGAAGTCTCCTTCGGGCGGGGCAAACACCTCAACCAAAGGGAAACGGAAAGTAATATAGATAAGCGCCAATGCCACCGAATAGCTCAAACCCAGTATAAAACCAGCAGAGATAGCTGCATCAGCCCGCTCCATGTCTTGTGCCCCAACAAAGCGGCCTATCATGCTGACCAAACCTATATTCAAACCCATCATCGGCACGAAAGACAGAATATCCCAGCTGAAGACAATGGCGGCGGAGGCCCCTTCAACAATGCCGTATCCTTGAAACATTAGTAGAAACAAATTGAATGCAGCCACGTTCAGAAACAATTCAAGACCAGAAGGGAAGCCTAGCCGCACAAAACGCCTGAAAATTCCATGGTCAAATTTGAATGAATCCATAACCCTAAATTTTTCACGATGTTCCTTGCGAAAATAGCAGGCAATAAAAAGCAGCAGAGAGAATAGCGTAGCTATTATAGTGGACACCCCAGCACCGATAATGCCCATTTCCGGGAACCCAAGCTTCCCAAACACCATGGCGTAGCAAAGTGGAACATTGAGTACTAAGCCACAAACATCGCAGACCATAACAAGCTTGGCCCTGGCGATCCCAGCAAAATAGGATGAGATACATATCTTTGCCAATGTCAGCACGGTGCCTAACATTAGAACCTGATAATAACTTCGCTCAAGCTCAACCTGCTCTGGGTCGTGCCCCATACCCTGAAAAATTCCAGCAACAAGCAGTGTAATAACTATAAGAACAGGCACACTCATCGCGATCATGATAAAGCCCTGCGTCACAACCTTCGGGCACTTCTCGATTTCGCCCGCACCCAAATATTGTGCGGCAAGCGCGTTAGCATAGGAAAACAGGCCAGCGAAAAAACAAAATGAGAAGTACGCAGCCACACCTCCACCTAGTGCTGCCGCCATATGAACCGGATCGATCTGCGACATGAAATAGCGATCAGTAAAAATCATGACCGCAAAGGTACCCTGAGAAACAATCATGGGGATTGCGATTCTCATCAACTCAATCATGGTGTCTTTATTAAAATGTAGACGCTGCAACAACATAGCTCTTATTTACAAACCTAACGGTGCTTACGCTAGCCTATGAGATGGCTTCACGAAGACAGAACAATCTTGCTTGACTGGGGAACGAAAAGAGAAGCGGGTCAGCAATGCTTCTGTGGTAAGTAAGCTGGCCTGCATGGTACGTGATCGCTTCTTTTAAAACAACTCAGTTACCTGCGCATACCAAGGCACTGAAAGCGGAAAGTCCAACTACATTTATTCATTGCACTTTAATCTTTCCGCCTGTAAAACAATGACTCTATCGGAGGCTATCCTAAGCAAAAAACAGTTAATAGGTGTGAAACTATAGCCTCTTTGATTTCCATCTATTTGATTGCTGGTGATTATGATACCTTCATTGCAATTCGATACACCTTATCCATATCCATATTCAATAACTGTTTATTTACTGCTTTTCTATTTTGCAGCAGGAGCTGACAATGAGAACGAGTACTAGCAACACATTATTCGCACCATGGTTCTTCACACTAATTTTGGTCTTGGGGTTATCAACCTCTATTCATTCCACCGCACAATCTCTTGATGACGTCACACTCAATGTTTACAAAGATGAAAACTGTGGCTGTTGTGCAGGCTGGATCGATCATATGAGCACACAGGGTTTTGAGTCCGCCATACACCACCCTGAGAATCTACATACGGTGAAAGAAGAGCTTGGGGTATTGCCAAAATGGCAATCCTGCCACACTGCAGTATCGAAGGAAGGCTATTTATTTGAGGGGCATATTCCAGCTAAATACATCAAGCAATTCCTCGCCTCACCACCTGAAAATGCATCGGGGCTGGCCGTACCAGGTATGCCACTGGGCAGCCCAGGCATGGAGATGGGTGGTCGCTTTAATGCCTATGATGTCATCCTAATGAAGAAGGATGGCAGCTCTGAAGTCTATGCCCACATTAAGAACAAAACCGACCAGTAGAAACACAACGCAGAAGCTGTTCATTATATTATGCTGTTTGCTTGGAAGGGTTGAAGAAATCAATATCCTCAGCATTCAGTGGAAACTGCAAGGCCGCTGCGCTTTGATCAACACCTGCTAATTCCCGAATCGCCTGCTGCAAATGCTTTGGCTCCAGAGTCACGCCCGCACTGGAACTATCAATCTGCAACGTTGTTGGATTGATTTTCAGAGCATTGTGAAGCTCATCGGTGGCGCCCACCACTCTATTACCCCAAGCGGCTCCCTGTTGGATGAAGACAGCACTGCCTATTGGCCAATGATCCTTCCCACCGCCGGAATTGTAATAAGGCTTACGACCAAAATCTGAGGCCATGGTGATCACAACCTTATCTGCAAACCCACCCTCTTCGGCAGTGTCAAAAATATAAGTCACCAGATCGGTTAATTCTTGCATGAAACCAAAGTGATCTTCGTCATGATTCTGATGCGTATCAAAACCACTCAGACCTAGCTGACAGGAAACACAAAGACCAGACTGATAGGCAATTAAAGCTAACTGCGCAGCCTGGGTATTGCGACCACCTTCAAAAGTGTCTGGCAATAAATCAGCAAACAACTGCAAGTCATCTCTTGTTGCATTGGCTAGCTGCAAGGAATTCATGCCATCAATTTGACGAGGAAGCAATTGATTGCTGCTCTGTAATCTCTCAAGTCGTACATTCTGGTATTCGGTGATTAGATCCAACTCATTGCTCTCAAAAAGCCCGTAGCTAACATTTCCATCTTCCACTATTGAATCGTTAACCAGATTGCTCATTACATCGGGATCTTGCAAACGGCTGAATCGTGCGATGCCAGCGGTCTCGTTATATCCGGCAGCATGGACTAATGACAATGGCAGCTCAGGCCCAATGGCATTCGATGCAATGGCGCCAAAACTGGGGTAGCCGAATCCCAACCTGCCACTCCAAGTATGACGCCGACCGTCATCGTGCGAATTAGTCTGCGTATCAATACCATTGATTACCAACATGTCTTGATAAAAGCGCTCGAAAAAAGCCCTATTATTAGCAACCGGGGCATAGGCAATATTACCAACCTGTTCAATGCTCGCTGAATCCGCCCAGTTGTTAATAGTTCGCTCACCTAAAATATTCGCCTTGGGGTCACAGAAGCTGGTTACATCCCAGCCACCAATCGCAGCAAGGTTGATGTAAAACGGGCCAGAATAAGGCTCTGCAGCCGACGCTGCACTAAAGGGCAATGGAGCAGCAGCACCAAGACCCGCCATACTGAGCAATTTTGTAAATTCGCGTCTATTCATAGTGATATTCGCCTTCTAAATATTCTGTAAATTGCTATTCGTGGATAAACTTATAATCACGAATCATATAGTTAATAACAGCAGCCCAGCTGCGCAGAGTCTGATTAGGGTCAGTCAATACCGGGTTTACCACGTTCTCGGTAATACATATTTCTGATTCACTAATAACACTCGAACCCTTATTAGCAGCAAGCCGGGCATTCCACACAGCTGTAAATAAATCGAAAGTAGCAGTAATCTCTGGGTCATCAACTGATAACTCTTCGCCCAGTAATACACTATGTAAATGTTGAATATTGTTACGTATGGCGGTGGCAGAATTTGTTGGCAGGCTGCCTAGCTGAACGAAAGGAAATAACTTGCGCTGGCTTTGCGTTAAACCAAACTCCTGTGAAGTGATAGGACAGGACACCTCGTTAGCCATCGTTGTAACTACCGTACTCATCAAAGTAGTAAGATCAGTGGCACGCTCAGTAATACCAGACGAATCAATACCACCGTAAATCAGACCATAAACTTCTTCTAGTGCGCTGAAGCTGCCGTACTCCCAGCTAAATCCTGTAGTGGTCTCAAGCTTTCTATTTAATTGCTCTGGGGTTAGCAATTTCCCCATACCCACCTTATCCAATTCCGCCTCTTGGGCAGCCGTGATTGCTTCCACAGACTCTGCTCGAAAATGTTCACTAAGGCTTAGGTCTACCAGTAAATCTTTTAAATTGTGATCGCCATTACCAGCACTACCGGCAACAAAATTTTCCGCTACATCCTGTATCATTTGCTGTTCAGTGCTATAAGCTGCAAGCTTGGATTCATAATCAATATCTTCCGGGTTTTCAGGAAGCGCGTAAGGGTCGCGACCCATAACTGCTGGATACCAGAAATAAACACTACCGTACCCAAAGCGTGAATCTTTAGTAAATTTTTCTGCCAGCCACTGAATGGAGTTGTCACTATTCGGCGCTAGCTCATTACCAAAGCCTGGCGCTAGCATGTCGGAATACCAGGTATCACCCTGCTGATAGTCACTGTCAGGGTCGCTGCGGTATGAGCCCGGCAGAGAGTGTAGGCCGCCAGGCTTATCTTTATAAAAGCCTTCATCACCATAATTCTGAAAAGCCCCCGCTACAGGGTCCATGATGTTATGACATACGGTGCAGTTTTCGTTGTTTAGAGTTGGGTTGTTCTCGTCTGCCAAGGCGGCTTGATCGGTGGTTCGCTCAGACAAGCCCTCTATATCCACACCTAGGAAGAAATAGTAGGCCCATCGAGCACGGGCTCTATTGCGATTTGTATCAGTAGAAGGAAAACGACTTAGAAATGCTGGAGAATTTAGTACACCCGCATGTGGGTATTCAGTAGAAATATTAAAATTAGCGATGTCTTCATTTTGTGCACAGACCGTGCATCGATAATATTCGGTGATCCTACCTTCACGCCATTCGTTAGGATCACCTGGATTGTCGAAGGTAACATTTCCTCCGTAGACCTCCGCCGAATAGGGGTTCACCATCACATAATCGGCGGTTAGCACTTCAGTATAAGGCCTTTCATTGGTCACCACATGTGAAATCAAGCGCAGCGGTTCCTGAGCAAGGGCTTCTGCAGTAAGGCGCTTATCAGAACCTGCTGTATTAGGCACTTGAAAATACTGATAGGAATTTGGGTAATAGAAGCGGTTTACCACACCGAATACATTGCTAGAGAACGCCTCTGTCAACAAGCGATTATTAGCCGACTCCATCAGAAATTTTTCAAAACCTTCTCCCGACATCAGAGCGCGTATAGCTGCTGCCAAGTTCTCCTCACTGCCATCGCTAACGCTGGCGATTTCCAGTTCAGTAGGCAGGCGACCGGCATAAAGCAGAGCTGCTTTGCGCAGTGTCTGTTCGTTATCCATCTTCGCGACTGCACTGAAGATACTCTGCACGTTTGAACCGTTACCAGCAATATCGTTCAAACTCGCAGCAACGAATTCAGACCAATCCGCAAGCTGTGGACTTCCCGTAGCAAGTTGCACACCCCCTCCATGAGCAACAATTCCCTGCGGTTTGGATAATATCAGCGAACTGCCATTCGGCACGTTTTCTATGTAGTTAAGCAGCGTATTGTAGTTAGTCTGCTGAAAGCCTTCGACGCTGCTGTTCACATATTGCAGTGCACTTAACCCTGGTCCTGCGACACCGCCGTTAGTGTGGCAGACAACGCACTGAGACTGCACAATCGGCCCTGAAACATTATCAATGTAAAAAGTGAGACTAGCAGGATCAGTCGCTTCCGTTTCAATAGCAAAAGTCAAAGGCACACCGCTAAAGTAAAGCTCGCCTGGTACTGCTTGCGTATCATAGCCTAGGAAGACACTTAAAGACTGACCAGCAAAACCCTCAGGGCCAAAGGCCAAGTTCTCCACTATTGTTATTGGCTCACTGGCCTGAAGTGTCTTGCCTGGCAGTGTCGCCTGCAAATTCGGTAAAGTTCCATCCCAAATTGCATACTCGCCTGATTCAAGCCGCATTAAGAGGTCCTCGCCTAGCAAAACCACCAGATAGATATTGCCCGCGGTATTCACATGGGCGGACTCAACCTGGACTTCAGCAAGAACATCTAGCGCCTGATCACCGCTAAAGCTAGTATTAAAACTACTACTATTATCGGCCGTCGCCCCTGCAAAGAACCTCGCCGTAGTGGACGCCCCCGTTCCTGTCGAGGGACTCGCCAACTCTGGAAGCTGAGCCGAGACTGTATTTGATAACAAGCCGAGGCAGGAAAATAGCAGACCACAGGCCAGCACTTTCCCCCTTAATTTTTTTAAGCCAATTCCTTGTTTTTCCATAATCATAATCACTCTATCCCAGTAAACATGGATAATTTAATCTTATTCACCCAATCTAGCTGCCAAGTAGACCGCAGTTTTACTTAAAGTCTTACACCTGCGGGTATCAATTCTTCAGCTGGCAGTGCTTAAACCTTGGAACAACTTGCTTCCAGGAGGTTCTGATCTCCATATCCTATACAACGCAGAGATTCCCAGTTGGTTTACATAAAAAAATTTATATTACTTCCACCGACGAGAAAAGCCACAAAACCCATCGGGACGCCTGCTTTAGAGATAATTTGACTGGTGACGAAGATCAAAGCCTCGCCAAGAGAATTGATTAAACTAAATACTTTAAATACTTAAAGGCCCTCAAGAACTGAAGACCGGATACCAAGGTGCTTTCACATAGCAATAGTGAGAATTGATACAGCCTACATTCTCAACTCAATGGAACATAGGCTTCTGGATCAGCAAAGGCATTAAAAGTCCGAGCTCTGTCAACCTGTATGATATCTATAACTGAAACAATTCCTACCACCTGTTCCTCCATAAGAACCAGGATATGATGAACGCTATTGTCGAGCATCAACCTCATGGCATTATCTACAGAACTATTTGGCGAGACCGATATAACTCGGCGTGACATTATCTCCCGCACATGTTTCGATGAGAGGTCTTCTTTAGCACTTCTAACTCGCAAGATATCGCTATGACTCAATACCCCAGCACATTTCTTTGAATCATCGACAACAGGCACACATTCTCTGTTAGCGCCCAGCATAATCGTTTCTGACTGCTCAATTGTGGCGTCAGATGAAACCACCGTCACTTCTGACTGCATGATGTCCTTTATATAAACCTGCACGATGATTCCTCTTGCCATTTCCCTGTAACAATTACGGCAGGAAAAGATATTGGCTGAAGCATTATTTGAGGGGATTACAACAAAAGGTAAGATAAAGGTGATGCATGAGAAATTCAGCATGAACCTTCAACGGCAGTCACAAATCAGGAATGGTGAATGACCCTATGCGCTAGCGCTGGCGTTAACGCTGCAATAAGCAGTGTTTCTACTATATCCCATTTGATTAACCTATTAGACTTTCCGCAGATTCAGATAGAGCATCAAAAATTCCGCAGTCTTTTGATGGCGATATTAGAAGCCGTGTTTGAAAACACTTCAGTATGTTTTTGCGCTTCTTGCAGACCACCTTCATAATCATTCACAAAGCTTATTGAGTAAATTAAAACAAACAGTACAGAAGTTAGACATTTCATAACTCCTTCCTGTTTAAGGCTGTTCCATATTTTTCCAAGATCTAAACATTGCAGCTTGGCCATAATATCGACCGCCCTCATCAATCAAGTTCCACACTCTTGCATTCTCAATATAGAATCTTTTACCTGAAGATGAAATTCTTATCCCGGCGTAATTTCTGATGCAGCCATTTTTGCTTACTTCTTCGAGAAGCCTTTTCCTTTCCTGCTGCGTAATTTCTTCAGCAGATTTTCTTGAAGGCAAGCACGTGAAATCTTTAAATTCCATTTCAAACAATTTCAATGCAGTGATATTACCAAAATTGAAAACAGGGTCAGATTCTGTTCCATGCGAGAGCAGTGCAAAATCAGCTTCCCACAAGGCCTCCAGCACCGTGTTGAAATCACCTTTTGCAGGCACTAATGGTTCATTGAAATGTCTTTGATATGAATCGAGCACTATGGCCATATGATCCGTAGCCTTCTTTAACCCAATAAAAGCTGGTACATCCATCACGATTCAATTACCTATTCCAGTCTATTGCGCTAACTGTGTATAAAGCACATAACGCCGCCAGTATACAAAGGTGAAAACTTGGCGAGTCCAGCCCATGAAGTGGTCGCGCTATCTCGATTTGGCCTTCTCTTTCTCTCTTTGCTCTTGTTTGAAACGCAACTTTTCCTGCCTTCCTTTTTCGATAGCCGATGACATAGATGCTCCTATATGCGCTTCGCCTCGCTTTTTGGCGAGCTGCATTTGTCGTTCACGCTCTGCGAAACGCTTTACTTGTTCCTTGCTATGCTGATCATAGCAATGATGGCAGCTTACCCCTTTCTGATAAAACTCGCTCAGCTTATCCTGCTCAGTTATCGGTCTACGGCAGGCATGACATTGATCATATTCACCCTTCTCGAGCTGATGATTCACTGTAACCCGGTTATCAAAAACGAAACACTCACCTTCCCACTTACTTTCACTCTCAGGCATATCCTCAAGATATTTCAGAATACCGCCCTTTAGATGAAACACGTCTTCAAAACCATTCTGCTTTAGATAAGCAGTTGATTTTTCACAACGAATTCCACCCGTACAAAACATGGCCACTTTCTTATGGACTGAAGGGTCTAAATTTTTCTCAACATAGTCAGGAAATTCTCGAAATGAATCCGTTTCAGGATTAATCGCGCCTTCAAAGGTTCCTATTTCCACCTCGTATTTATTTCGTGTATCAAGCAGTAGCACCTCAGGGTCATCAATAAGTGCATTCCAATCCTGCGCCTCAACGTAAGTGCCAACAATGTGCGTGGGGTCAATATCTTCTACTCCCATAGTCACAATTTCTTTTTTTAGCTTGACCTTGGTTCTGTAGAATGGATTCTCCGAGACATAGGATTCCTTAACCTCGATAACCGCGAACCTTGTGTCTTCGGCTAGCCAATGTAATACAGCATCAATACCGGGTCGACTACCGGCAACGGTGCCATTAATTCCCTCAGCGGCAAGCAACAACGTGCCTCGCACCTGATGACCAAGCATTAGCTGCAACAACGGTTCGCGAAAAGATTCAAAATCTGGAAATTTGGCAAAATGATAAAGCGCAGCGACAACCACACTTTCAGAAGAGTTGTTCATGGGGTTTCCTTATTGCTTGCTGGAACGTAAATCCAGTGCAGTTATTACTAAAACAGGATTGTACAAAAACAGAGCCTGCTTGTAAAAACCCTCATTACCAGGACACCCAGTCATCCGCACTGCCTTTAAAACAGCTAGACGGCGTATAAGGCTCACGACTCTCCTGATTGTTTATGGTGCAGCGAAAACTCAGGGTACCATCACCATTCAACCTTATCTGTATATGCAGCCCAATATCCGTATTGCCCCATTCTGGTTTCCGGTGCGCACGCAACACAAGCACTCTATGGGGCCCCTTAATTTGATATTCGAAAGATTCCCACATATCACTTTCTGCCCCATCAAATAGGGTTGAATACAAATAGTATGGTCCACCGAGCCTTTGTCCATCGGCCGGCGGAGAAGAAGGAATAACGACATCAAGCTCACGAGTCCTATTAAAGCCAACCTCAACCCTTCGGCGCAGCTCAGTTAATAACAACACCCCCTCGGTAACTTTAGCCTTGGTGCTATAAATAATAATAACCGGGAATGCGGCACTTACTAAAATTCCAATAATTGCAGTAACAGCCAAAAGCTCAATCAGTGTAAAGCCCGAATCCCTTGGGCGGCGGTACGAATGCATTTTATTAGCCTTCACAATACTTTCACCGTAGGGGTTGGGTTATTTTTGCTAACATACAGCTCACTAAAGCCCAGGTTCTTCGGGTTAGGATGCGTAACTATAATGTCGCCATCAACACGGGTAATAATATTTACTGCGGGGGTTTCAAGGCAGCGAAGTGATGCATCAGGCTCCTCCCCGCGTTGTAGTACGGCAGAGATTTCCCAAAAAACTTGTACACACAAAGTTTGCCGTTCGATTTCTAATTCTTCTGCTTGAATCTCTCGTGCATTCAAAACCTTGATAGAACCAATATCAGTAAATAGCCGAAACCCGATAAAGATACAACCGATGATAACAATGGCGATATGAATCTTTTCACGTCGTTCTATACTTTCTTCTATGCTCTGCCGTTTAGGCTGTTTTACTGCGGCTTCTGGCTCGTTGAGCATCTTGCTAAATTCATCTTTCTCCTGATTCTGGGCATCGACAAAGGCAGAGTTTTCCTGGTTTTTAACGCAGGTTTCACAAAGAACTTCAGACCCAGTGAAGTCAGCACAAATTCCACAAAGCGGTTCAGAACACCCTGAACATTCTGCTATCGCATCCACCCCGGGATGATTTCCGCATTTCACTGCTAACTACTCCAATCCTGACAGAGCTTCTTACAGGCTCTTAATTACGCAAAAATGATGCGCTTTTTGAGAAACACAGTAGATTTTATACCTCAATTAGCATAGGTAGCCAGCAAATAAAATGAGGGATAGGGGCCTAAGATTGCCAATTTGCCACTACAGACAAAGCGGAAGACACTTCTTCACTCTTATTTAGGGGCCATCATGGGCAGATAAATAGGCGGATAAACTGCGGTGCCCAGTTTATGATCCTCGGAAATAATACCTTCAAACAGCTTTTGTAATTCAGAGCTTAGCTTGGAGAATGATATTGCAGAGCATCTACTATGGAGAAACCTGTTTCAATCCAAACATGGGGCGAGGCCTAATCTACCCCCCCTAGTAGAGTTCTCTTATAAGCTCGCAGAAAACTCACGCAACTTTGTTTTTAATTTTTCTGTGTTATCTGGACCAACTCGAATCAACAACTTCTGCACTTCTTCAAGGTTTTCAATACTCGCATCGGCATAAAGATACATCACCGAAGGCTTAACCAATTGATAAGGCCCATCAATGTTTGGCGAATGTAATACGATGTTTATTGCAGAACGCAAAGTATCATCAAAATTCACATTGCGAAAACCAATCTCTGCATAGGCTTGTTGAAAGAGCGGTGACAATGTTCGATACAAAGCCATTGCCTGGTCAGTATCGATTGCAACAAAAATGTCTACAAGCTGATCAAAGCGCGCATGTGCGCTTTGATCCATCACATACAAATTATCATCAATATTACGGACCTGCATCTCTTGCTGCATTCGACGGTAGGGTAATCCAGTCTGCGGAAACTCTCCTCGACTAATATTGTCCACAAACACCACCAGACTACGAATTAGTTGCTCATCTGTGAGTATGTCCAGCAACGCGGCGCTATTATGCAGAGTACGCAACCCCTCAAACACAAATTCATCACTATCATTTAATGTGGGCAACTGCACTACCGTAGAGTCGGCTTCATCAGCAACAGCGACTGTTATTTCCACCTCCTCCGGAGCCTCTTCTATTACGGGTTCAGCAGCTACCGCTGGTGGCTCGGGTGGAGCCTGCAAACGCTTCTGGGGGAGGCTCGGCTGGACAACAACTGGAGGCGGTTCCTGCACCGTTTGCACAGCACTGGCGGGTACAATTACAGTAGTTGTGCCAGTAGGTGCTTCAAAAGTAGCGGCCAGGTACACCAAATATAATAGCGTTAACATTGCTATTGCAGCTATCGCCCAAAGGCCGAATTTTGACATAAATATACTCCGTTACTACGTTACAGAATAAGTAAACCAGCATTCTGGCACAGCGCCCTAAGGGCCACAACACAACAACATTAGCAATCAGCTTATTGCCAACAATAGTCATGATCTAGACATAATTGATTATATGCCATTACAAAAAAGCCTGAATACTGCGCAGTATTCAGGCTTTTGTTTTCTTACCTCAGCATTAACACTTGAGGCTTATATTTTTGGAAAACCCAACTCTTCCATTGTGCGGGTTAAATCCCTACCTGCCGTTGCTGGTTTAGTTTCTTTATCTATCTTCAAGATAATACCATCAGCACCTATGTAATAAGTCCAACGGCTTGCGTAGCCGGGCGACCTTAACACACCATAATCACTTGTCATCGTCTTTTCAGGGTCTGCAAGTATCGGGAAGCCGGCCTGGTGCTCTTCAGCAAAAGCGGTGTTGTCTGCCAATGTGTCTACACTAGCCATAAAGTAGGCAACGTCAAAGCTTTCTATTTCTCTGGCACTGTCACGCAGCGCTTTACATTGCATAGTTCATCCACCAGTAAAGGCTTTAGGGAAAAAAGCAATCACTACAGGCTTCTCGCCCAAAAACTGAGACATACTATAGGTTTTACCATCTGATGCCTGCAAACTGAAATCAGGCGCTTTGTCACCGACTTCCAATGCGGCAGCAAACTGGCTTCCCAAAGCAGCTGCAACGAATACCATTGCAAGAGTAAGCCGGTTAAAAAGTTTAGGCATAATCTCCTCCGATTATTTAATTCAACCCCATACTACA
>Ga0315334_10000014_pt1 | contig 261724 bp, 256 predicted proteins | sample M150034915metaG_FD_205555 | JGI IMG/M metagenome (GOLD analysis project Ga0315334, IMG submission 205555) | Ammonia-oxidizing marine archaeal communities from Monterey Bay, California, United States - M1 500m 34915 | ecosystem: Environmental > Aquatic > Marine > Intertidal zone | place: USA... | reverse complement strand
TGCCTGACGACCATAGCGAGTGGGAACCACCTGAATCCATGCCGAACTCAGAAGTGAAACCACTCAGCGCCGATGGTAGTGTGGGGTTTCCCCATGTGAGAGTAGGTCATCGTCAGGCTCTTAAATATAAAAGACCCCCGTCACGAAAGTGCCGGGGGTTTTTTATATTTAAGATACGGTGAACTCCTCTCCCTACACGGCCCATGTGACCGCCGATGCTCCGAAGGAGCCAGGCGGAGGCGCCAAAGGCGTCGCGAAGCGATCGCGAGCACCGCTCGCGACCTAAAGTAGGTCAGCACCACGCACCACGCCAATCTCCCAGCAAAGCGACCTAAAGTAGGTCAGCACCACGCACCACCCCGACTTCCCAGCAAAGCGACCTAAAGTAGGTCAGCCCAGCGCCACTCCCTTGCTTCCGTCAAAGCGGCCCGAAACAAGCCCATCTTCCAAACCTCTCTGGAATCCCGCCGGCCGGCAGACCCGGCCTTTCGCGGGCAGGGCCCGCTCCCACAAGGCCCGCTCCTACAAGCATGGCCTCAATCTATCCTTTTGCCCCCATCATCGGACAGTCCTCCCCAACCACCAATCCCATCACCCCCGGCAACACCTTCAACTTGAACCGCTCATCCTTCAGCGGCTCACCGTCGAGATTCAAATGCATCGGCTCCGGGGTCTCGATCTCCAGCTCGCTGACCCGGGCGCGCACGAACAGGCCCTCACGGGCGCCGTCGCCGTTATCGCTGTTGAACAGCCCCCGCACGCCGGCGAGAAGATCCATATCCGAAGGCAGAATCGCCACATCCATCAAGCCGTCATCAATGCAGGCCTCGGGGCACAGCCGCTGGCCGCCGCCGGCCTGGCGGCCGTTGCCCAGCCCCAGGGCCAGGAATTCACCCTGCCACTCAAAATCAGGCCCCCGGAAGCGGCCCTCGGCCGGGCGCACTTCGGCGAACCGGGTCAGCCCGGTAAGCAAATAGGCGGCGCCGCCCAGCAGTTCTTTCAGGTCCTCAGACGTCTGGGTGGTTACCTCGGTGCCGAAACCGCCGGTGGCCATATTGAGGAAATAGCTGTCGTTCACCTGGATCACGTCCACCGGCCGGGGCGTGTGGTCGAGCAGCGCCAGGGCTTCAGCCGGGTCTTCCGGTATGCCGGCGGCGGTGGCGAAGTCGTTGGCGGTACCCATGGGCACGATGGCCAGCGCCAGGTCCGACTGTCCGGACGCCATCATCGCCTGGGTGATATCCCGCACCGAACCGTCGCCGCCGGCGGCGATCAAGGTGCGGTAGCCCAACGACAGCGCCTCCTCCACATAGCGTTCCGCGTCGCCGCCTTCCCAAGTGACTCTTATCGCCAGGTCCCAGCCGTCTTCCCGGCGGCTCATCACCGCGTCCCTGAGTGCCTGATGGGTGGCTTGTTTACCGTGCAGAATCAGTAGCGCTTTACGCTCCATGTAAGAGTCCTTGGCTGGTTTAGGGGGCGCCCCGAAGGGCGTGCTGGATAGCTTAGGCCGGGCGCCGGAAAATCGCATCCGGGCGGCAGCCGCCTTTACAACAATTAACCGGTGTGGATAGCTCTAAACTATCAAGGCAATGAGGAAATGCGTGCTTTACCTATTGGCGAGAATGGGTATCATTTACCCATCATCTAGGAGGTGCTCCATGGGTAAAACATTCAGCTTTGGCATCATGCATATCAGCATCGCCTTCCTGGTGGTTTGGGCGATGACCGGAGATTGGCGCATCGGCGGCGCCACCGCGCTGGTCGAACCCTGCGTGAACACCGTGGCGTACCACTTCCACGAGAAAGTCTGGAAGCGCCTGAAAAACGGTAAAGGACCGTCCGGTGGTAGCGGAGGAACGCTGATAGCGGCGTGATAGACTGCCTGTTTACGGCCCGGGTGGCCTTGGTTAAGCTAGCCAGCCGGGTAAACAAAAACAGGGGATAAATCACGTGCAACGCACACCGGAAGATCTGGACGCCATACGTCAGGTCGTCAATCAGGTCCTGGAGGCCCACGCGGAAGAGGAGGGCGGCCAGCGCTCCCAGGCCCGCGCGGAGATTCTTATCCACTCCATGTATGTGTTCGCCCAGCGCGGTCTGGCCAGGACCACCGTGCAGCACCTTCTGGATGCCGCCAAGGTGTCCCGACGCACTTTCTACAAGTACTTCCGCAATAAGATGGACGTCCTGGAGAGCATCTATCGGATTTTCATCGATAACATGCTGCTCCACTTCCATCAGGAAATGCGCCAGGCCCAGTCGGTGAAGGAGATCATCACCAACACCACCGAGGTGTATTTCAACTACCACGTCAGCATGGGGCCGGTGATCAAGCTGATGATGGAGGAGGCCCGCTCCTCCAACTCGGCGCTGGCCCCCCACCGGGTGCGCGCGCAGCAGATCGCCGCGGAGGTACTGTCTTCGGAAATCAGCCGGCTGACCCAGCGGGACATGGAGCCGCTGGTGATGCGCACCATGCTGTGGATACTGGAAAACTATTCCCTTTACATCTTCGAGAACGGCGAATTTTCCGCCCAGCGTCTGGAGCAGTGCCGGCGCACCATGATCGGCATCGCGGAGTCGGTGGTGTTGGGCGCCGACGCCACCCCCGGCATGCTGGAGCGGCCGCCCGCCTGAAGCGTTACTCCGGCTTGCGGAACCGCAGCGTCATGCGGTCGCTTTCGCCGATCTCCAGATAGCGCGCCCGGTTCTCTTCCCCCAGCCGCAGGGTGGGCGGAAGGCTCCAGACCCCGGCCGGGTGCTCGGTATCGTCCGCCGGGTTGGCGTTGATACTGGCGTTGGCCTCCAGTTCGAAGCCCGCGTTCTCCGCCTGCTCAATCACGTACGCCTCGGTCATATAGCCGGATTCGATCTGTTCTTCCAGCGGCCGGCCGGCGGGGGCCCGGTGTTCCACCACGCCCAGCACGCCGCCCGGTTTCAGGGCCCGGAAAAAGCTCTCAAAGGCGGCCTCGGCGGTGCCGGCCTTGGCCCAGTTGTGCACGTTGCGGAAGGTGAGCACCCGGTCGGCGCTGCCGGCCGGTGCGATATCGGTGTGCTCGGGCGGCCCCAGATGGGTGATTTTCACCTGGTCGTAGAGCGCCGGGCGGGCCTCCAGCTTCTCCTGGTAGCGCTGCAGAGCGCGCTGATAGAAATCCACGCCACTGTCGGCGGGAAACTGTGCCGCGTAGAGGGTGCCGTGGTCGCGCAGCCAGGGCGCCAGAATGGCGGTATACCAGCCGCCGCCCCCGGGCCAGACTTCCACCACCGTCATATCCGGCTCGACTTGAAAGAACGCCAGGGTCTCGGCGGGGTGGCGATCATCGTCGCGGCTGCTGTCCGCCTCGCGGTGGGGGCTATCCAGTATCTGTTCCAGCGGCGCGGCCGTGGCCGTGCCGGCCAGCCACAGGGTGGCGAGAACGAAAAACGTTGAGATGCGCATGCTGCCTCCTTCAGGCGTCGCCGGCGCGCAGACCGCGCACCAGCACTTCCATGTAACTGACGGCCTGGTGTTCGAGCCGTCCTTCGCCGGTGAGTACCCAGGTGTAGGTGGTCCCCACCAGCAGATTCACCATCATCAAAATAGTGTCCCGCGTGGAAAGTGCAACAAAGTAGCCGTCGTTACGCAGTTCGTTGAAGAAGGCGTCGGCCACCGGCAGGTTGTCTTCCACCAGCCGCAGGTAGCGCTGTTGGATCGGGCCGAGAAACTCGCCGGCTTCCTGGATCAGCAGCCGGGAGAAGTCGCGCTCGCACTCCAGAAAGCGGGCCACGGCGCGGCACACATTCTCCAGCCGCTGCAACGGCGGCGCGCCGTTGAGCAGCTCGCCCAGCACCAGATCACGGATCGCGGTGAGGTTTTCCTCCACCACGGTGAGCAGTAGAGCGTCCTTGGATGGGAAGAAGCGGTAGATGGTGGCCTTGCCGACGCCGGCGCGCTGGGCGATGGTTTTCACCTCCGCCCGGCGGAACCCCTGTTCGGCGAACACGTCCCGGGCGGTGGCGAGTATGCGCGCGCGGCGCGGGTCACTGTCTGTCAAGGCCATGCCTCCTGACGCGGCGCGCTCGGGGCGCGCCTAAAGATACTTGATCTTCTCCATCTGCTCTTCCAGACGGGCCTGTTGCGAGCGGTGGTCGTCCAGTTTCTCGCGCTCCTTGGCGACCACTTCGTCGGGCGCTTTATCGACGAAGTTGGGGTTGCGCAGCTTGCCCTCGCCGCGGGCCACTTCCTTGCGCAGCTTGTCGATCTCCTTGCCGAGACGCTCGATTTCCGCGTCCTTGTCGATCAGGCCGGCCATCGGCACCAGGATTTCCATGTCGCCGACCAGACCGGTGGCGGACGCCGGCGCGGAATCCTCCGCGTTCAGCCAGGTGATGCGCTCCAGCTTGGCCAGCCGGCACATGAAGTTGTGGTTGGCCGCCAGGCGCTCGCGGTCGATGTCCTTGCCGTTGTGCAGGTACACGTCCAGCGCCTTGCCCGGCGGGATGCGCATCTCGCCGCGAATGTTGCGGATCACGGTGATCACCGCCTTGATCCACTCGATGTCGCTCTCCGCCTGGGGGTCCAGGCGCGCGCTGTCGCTGACCGGGAACGGCTGGCGCATGATGGTGGTATCGGCGCCTTCCGCCGCCGGCGTCTTGCCCGCCAGCGGGGCCACCTTCTGCCAGATCTCCTCGGTGATGAACGGCATGAAGGGGTGGGCCAGACGCAGGATGGCTTCCAGCACCCGCACCAGCGTGCGACGGGTGCCGCGCTTTTCCGCTTCGCTGTATTCGTCACCGTAGAGCACCGGCTTGGACAGCTCCAGATACCAGTCGCAGTACTCGTTCCAGATGAACTCGTAGGCGGCGTGGGAGGCGACGTCGAAACGGAACTGGTCGAGCGCCTCGGTGACTTCGGTTTCGGCACGCTGCAGCGCGCTGACGATCCAGCGATCCGCCAGGGACAGGGTCACTTCGCCGCTGTCCGCGTCCAGGCCGCAGTCCTGGTTCTCGGTGTTCATCAGCACGTAGCGCGCCGCGTTCCAGATCTTGTTGCAGAAGTTGCGGTAGCCTTCGATGCGGCCCATGTCCCACTTGATGTCGCGGCCGGTGGAGGCCAGCGACAGGAAGGTGAAGCGCAGCGCGTCGGTGCCGTAGGCGTTGATGCCGTCCGGAAACTCCTTACGGGTGCGCTTGGCGATCTGTTTTTCCTTCTGCGGCTGCATCAGCCCGCGCGTGCGCTTTTCCACCAGGGTGTCCAGGTCGATGCCGTCGATCAGATCGAGCGGGTCCAGCACATTACCCTTGGACTTGGACATCTTCTGGCCTTCCGCGTCGCGCACCAGGCCGTGCACGTACACCTGCTTGAAGGGCACCTGGCCGGTGAACTTCAGCGTCATCATGATCATCCGAGCGACCCAGAAGAAAATGATGTCGAAACCGGTCACCAGCACATCGGTGGGGTGGAAGGTTTTCAGCTCGTCGGTCTGTTCCGGCCAGCCCAGGGTGGAGAAGGTCCACAGCGCGGAGCTGAACCAGGTATCCAGCACGTCCTCGTCCTGGCTCAAGGGGCGGTCGCCCAGGTTGTGCTCGCGGCGCACCTCGTCCTCGTCGCGGCCCACATAGACGTTGCCGTCCTCGTCGTACCAGGCGGGAATCCGGTGGCCCCACCACAGCTGCCGGGAAATGCACCAGTCCTGCAGGTCGCGCATCCACGAGAAGTACATGTTCTCGTAGTTCTTGGGCACGAACTGGATGTCGCCGTTTTCCACCGCTTCGATGGCCGGCTTGGCCAGGGATTCCACCGCCACGAACCACTGGTCGGTGAGATAGGGTTCGATCACCACGCCGGAGCGGTCGCCGCGCGGCACCTGCAGGGTGTGGTCCTCGACCTTTTCCAGCAGGCCCAGCGCGTCCAGATCGTCGACCACTTTCTTGCGGGCGTCGAACCGGTCCAGACCGCGGTAGGCTTCCGGCGCGTTGTCGTTGAGGCGCGCCTCGATGGTGAACAGGTTGATCTGCGGCAGATCGTGGCGCTTGCCCACTTCGTAGTCGTTGAAGTCGTGGGCCGGGGTGATTTTCACGCAGCCGGAGCCGAAGTCCGGGTCCACGTAATCGTCGGCGATAATCGGAATGTCGCGGTCGGCCAGCGGCAGGCGCACGGTCTGGCCGATCAGATCCTTATAGCGCGGGTCTTCCGGGTGCACCGCCACGGCGGTATCGCCGAGCATGGTTTCCGGGCGGGTGGTGGCCACCACCAGGTGGCCGGAACCGTCGGAAAGCGGATAGCGGAAGTGCCACATGTGGCCCTGTTCTTCGCGGTTTTCCACTTCCAGGTCGGAGATCGCGGTGTGCAGCGCCGGATCCCAGTTGACCAGACGCTTGCCACGGTAGATCAGGCCCTCGCTGTGCAGGCGCACGAACACCTCGCGCACCGCGTTGGACAGCCCGTCGTCCATGGTGAAACGTTCCCGGGACCAGTCCACGCTGCTGCCCATGCGGCGCAGCTGCTGGGTGATGGTGCCGCCGGATTCCGCCTTCCATTCCCAGACTTTGTCCAGGAAGCGCTCGCGGCCCAGTTGATGGCGGTCGGTGCCTTCCGCCGCCAGGCGGCGCTCCACCACCATCTGGGTGGCGATGCCGGCGTGGTCGGTGCCCACCTGCCAGAGGGTGTTGCGGCCTTGCATGCGGCGATAGCGCACCAGGGTGTCCATGATGGTGTCCTGGAACGCGTGCCCCATGTGCAGACTGCCGGTCACATTCGGCGGCGGGATCATCATCGCGAAGGATTGGCCCTCGCCGGAGGGGCGGAAATGGCCTGCCTTTTCCCAGGTCTGGTACCAGGCCTGCTCGATGCTGTCGGGTTGGTAGGTTTTATCCATGATCTCCGCTGTCTTCACCGCAAAAACGAAGGGCGAATTATAGCGAAAGGGGGCGCCGCCGTCGCGCTCCGTGGTTCAGAGACGGTGGCTCTGGATCTGAAAGCCCCGGTCGCGATAAAAGCGGAAACGGGCCCGGCCCGCCTCGCGCAGTGGCCCGTCACCGGTGATCATTTCCGCCACCCGCTGGAAACGGGTGGCGAAATCCGGCACCTCCGGCGCCAGGTTGATCAGCACATCGTGGTGGTCGCCGGGATCGTCCCCGTGCCCCACCACCACCGGGGTGCCGGCCACCGGAGTGCCGGCCAGGTCGTGGGGCAGAAAGCCGGTGGCCGGCTGCGCCCAGAAGGCGGCGTCCACGTCGCGGGCGTGGGCGTCGTCCCGGCAGTGCACATAAATGCGCCGTGACTGCCGCCAGGCCTTCTCCGCGATACGGCGGGCGAGGGCGGTTTGCACGCCTTCGCCGGCCTGTTCAGTGATGTAGAACAGTATTTCCGTCAAGGGGTCAGCCTTTGCGCTCCGCCAGATTGATCAGGTAGCGGGTCAGCATCGGCACCGGCCGGCCGGTGGAGCCCTTCTCCTTGCCGCCGCTGTTCCAGGCGGTGCCGGCGATGTCCAGGTGCGCCCATTTCACGTCGCGGGCAAAGCGGTGCAGGAAGCAGGCCGCGGTGATCGAGCCGCCCTTGGGGCCGCCGATGTTCTGCATGTCCGCGAACGGGCTGTCCAGCTGAGTCTGGTAGTCCTCCCACAGCGGCATCGGCCAGCCCCGGTCGCCGGTGTCCCGGCCCGCTTCCAGCAGTGCCTCGCTGAGGGCGTCGTCGTTGCTGTACACCGCCTGGGCGTGGCTGCCAAGCGCCATCACGCAGGCCCCGGTCAGGGTGGCCACATCGATCACCGTGTGCGGCTTGTGCTTCTGCTGCACGTAGGTGAGGGCGTCGCACAGCACCAGCCGGCCCTCGGCGTCGGTGTTGAGGATCTCCACGGTCTGGCCGGACAGGGTTTTGACGATGTCCCCGGGGCGGGTGGCTTCGCCGTCGGGCATGTTTTCCGCCGCGGCCACCACGGCCACCAGGTGGATCGGCAGCCCCAGCTCGCAGACCGTCTTCATCGCCCCGAATACGCTGGCGGCGCCGCCCATGTCGTACTTCATCTCGTCCATGCTGGCGCCGGGCTTCAGGGAGATACCGCCGGTATCGAAGGTAATGCCCTTGCCGACCAGCGACACCGGCTTACCGGTGGCACCCTTGTAGTCCATCACGATCAGGCAGCCCTTGCGGCTGCTGCCCTGAGACACGGCGCAAAACGCGCCCATGCCCATTTTTTCCGCCTGGGCGTGGCTGATCACCTTCACGGACAGCTTTTTCTCGTAGTCCTTGGCCAGCTGACGGGCGCGCTTGGCCAGGTACTCCGGGTAGCAATCGTTGGGCGCCATGTTGCCCAGGTCCTTGGCCAGCGCGGACCCGGCGGCCACCGCCTTGCCCACGTTGGAGGCCTTCTTCAGGCCGTTATTGCGTTCGGCCGCCCAGAAGGTCCACTTCTTCAGTGTCGCCGCCTTGGGCGCTTTACTGCGGTACAGGTCGAACCGGTAGGCGGCTTCTTCCGCCACCCGGGTGCCTTCACGCACCTGCCATTCGGTGTCCCGGGCCACGGCCACCGAGCCCAGCACCCACACCGCCTGCTTGGCCGGGCCGCGCTGCAGCGTGCGGCTCACCTGGCCGACCAGTTTCAGGAAGGCGTTGCCGTCCAGCTCGCTCTTGTCGCCGCAGCCGACCAGAAACAGGCGGCTGGCGGTCAGCCCCGGCGGCTGATGCAACCACGCGGTCTGGCCCTTGTCGCCGGAGAAATCTCCGGCCTTAATGAACGCCTTGACCGCTTCGCGTGTCTCATCGGGCAGGTTTTCAGGCAGGGTTGCGTCGCTGCTCAAGGGAAGAATCACGCAATCCGCTTTGATTTTTGCTAAAGCGGAATGGCTAATGGCGTACTCCATGCTGTCTCCTGAGTTACAATGCCGCACACTTTCAGTGCAGGTTAAGTGCGGGCGGGGCCGACGTTGATATTACACCGCTATATAAATCGACAGGTATTCATGACCACGGTACTGGTCACCTTCATTCTGGTGATGGTGCTGGTCAGTGGCCGCTTTATCAAGTACTTAGCCGAGGCCGCCGCCGGGCAGATCGCCGCGGACGCCCTGTTTCTGGTGATGGCGTTCCGGCTCCCCGAGTTCTTGCAGATGATCCTGCCACTCAGCCTCTACATCGCCATCCTGCTGGTGTTGGGGCGCATGCACATGGACAACGAGATGGTGGTGCTGCGCGCCGGCGGGCAGGGCGACGGCCGGGTGGTCCGTTCATTGATTGTACCCGCCCTGGTGGCGATGAGCGTGATCGCTCTGTTCGCCCTCTACGTCACCCCGCAAGGGGACGCCGAGGTGAACCGCATCTTCGAGGAACAAAAGGGCCGCTCGGTGCTCGAGCTGCTGACCCCCGGGCGCTTCCACGTCAAAGGCGACGACGACAACCAGCGGGCCACCTACGCGGAAAGCCTCAACCGCGAGGAAGGCGTGCTGGAAAACGTGTTCGTGGCCGACGCCAGCTTTTCCAGCGAGGAGGCCGGCCGCCTGCTCACGGTCTGGGCGCGCAGCGGCAACCTCGTGCAGCAGGACGGTATCAGCTATCTGGAATTGACCGACGGCTACCAGTACCAGGGCAAACCCGGCGAAGCGGACTACCGGGAAGTGGCCTTCGAAAAAGCCCGTGTGCGCATCGGCAGCGAGCGCTCCAGCAGCCGCCCGCCCGAGGTGCGCGGCCGCTCCACCCTGGATCTGATCGATGACGGCGGCAACCAGGCCATGGCGGAGCTGGCCTGGCGCTGGTCCCTGGTGCTCACGGTGCCGATCATGTGTCTCGCCGCCGTGCCGCTGTCCCGGGTCAACCCCCGCCAGGGCCGGTTTCTGCGCATGATCCCCGCGGTGCTGGGCTACATGCTTTACGTGGGCCTGTTGCTGACCATGCGCAGCTGGATCGCCGAAGTGCCCGGCAGCGAACGGCCCTGGTACTACTCCATGGGCCTGATCCACCTGATCGCCGGGTTCGCCGTCTTCATGCTGTACTTCGGTGACCGGCTCAAGCCGAGGAGGGCCCGCGCATGACCCTGCTCAAACGGTATTTCTGGCGTTCGGTGCTGCTGCCGTCGCTGGCCATCGTGGCGATCATCGTCGGCCTGGACTGCCTGTTCAGCTTTATCTACGAGCTGGAGTTCCTGCGTGGCGGTTACCAGGTGATGCAGGCGCTGCAGTTCGTGCTCACCACGGTGCCGCGCCGCTTCCATGAATATCTGCCCATGGCGATTCTGCTCGGCACCCTGATCGGCCTGGGGCTGATGGCCAACAGCGGCGAGCTGTCGGTGATCCGCGCCGCCGGCGTGTCCACCCTGCAGGTGAGCTGGATGGTGCTGCGCCCGGTGATTTTCCTGATGTTGCTGTCGATCCCGGTGGGCGAGTACCTGGCCCCGTATACCGAGCAGGTGGCGCAGAGCAACCGCTCCCTGCAGGAGGGCGGCGGCGAGGCGCTGCGCAGTGAATACGGTTTCTGGCACCGGGAAGGCGACGAGTTCATCCATATCAATACGGTGCAGCCCAACGGGGTGCTCTATGGCCTCACCCGTTACCGCTTCAACGACGATCACCAGCTGGAAGAGAGCCAGTTCGTGGAAAGGGCGCTCTACCAGGGCGATCACTGGACGCTGCAGAACATTCAGGGCACCCGTTTCGGCGACGACCGCACCGAAACCTACACCGAAGGCGGCGGCCGCTGGGACACCAGCCTGACCCCGCAATTGCTGAGTATCGTGGTCCTGGAGCCGCGGCGGCTGGCGATGGCCAAATTGTGGAACTACACCCGCTATATGAAAGAGCAGGGGCTGCAAAGCGCGGATTACATGCTGGCGTTCTGGCAGAAACTGCTGATGCCGGCGGCCACCATCGGCATGGTGCTGATCGCCATCTCCTTTATTTTCGGCCCCTTGCGCGAAGTGACCATGGGGCTGCGCATGGCCGCCGGCATCGTCGCCGGGCTGACCTTCAACTACGGTCAGCAGTTTTTTGGACATCTGTCCCTGGTGTTCCGCACCGAGCCGCTGCTGGCCGCCGGGTTACCCCCGCTGCTGTGCCTGGTACTGGGCATCTGGCTGCTGCTGCGGGTGCGCTGAACGGCTGGCAATGTTGGCCGGGCTTGGTATACTCGCCGCCCGAGACAGCGGGTTCGCTGTCCAGCGGTAAGCCAAAGCCAGAGTGGTGGAATTGGTAGACACGACGGATTCAAAATCCGTTGCCCGCGAGGGCGTGCCGGTTCAAGTCCGGCCTCTGGTACCAAACATTATGTTGGGAATGGACTTCCGACGCAGCGTCGTCACTGGGATTTCCCTTTCCGGTTTCGTTAGGGCGCCCCGTTCAATTTGCTCCTTCGACTAGCTACGTTGAGGCTGCTGTAAACATCCCCGCTTCATCTGGTTACAAGCCGGGCAGCCGTAATCGGTGGTTGCCCTCCTCTCTCCTCCCTTGAACCGTACGACTACCTTATCAAACAACGGACCTGAGTTCCGCGGACGTCCCGACGCCCCTTTGTATGCACTGCTGCTTCAGATGGCAGTGTCCTGTTACGGTAAAAGATGAGCGAGCTTTAAGAAAAAATTCTTATTGAGTCTTGGTTGGTTAACCAATAGCATCTTTGGAAACGTATACTTCATGCTGTAGTTCTCTAGAGGAGGTTCTGATGAGTGCAATCTCAATTCAGCCCCGTAAAGTAGATTTTGATGTGTCCTCTGTGCCGCGCCACTGGAATGGTGGTGATCCTGTGGTAACCCGTTTTTTTGACGCCTTGTCGGTGCATTTTCCCGAGGGGGAGCGGTTTTTTATCCAGTCGGTGCGCCATTTCCAGGATCAGGTGACGGACCAGCGCTTGCGTGAAGATATCCGCCATTTCATTCGTCAGGAGGGCCAGCACGGTATCGTCCATGATCGTTTCAATGACGTGATGGAGGCGCAGGGAATCGATGTCGATCAGATTACCCGCAACCTGCGTCGTTTTATTCGTACGACACAGAAATACATGCCGGAAAAGTATCAACTGGCGATGACCGCGGCTTTCGAGCATTTTACCGCCACTCTGGGCGAGGCGATGCTCAAGGATGAAACGGATATGTTCCGAGATGCGGATCCGGTAATGCGGGCGATGTTTCTCTGGCATGGTGTGGAAGAGGTTGAGCACAAGGCAGTGGCGTACGATGTATACCGAACCGCGGCAGGCGGAGGTTATTTGACTCGCGCTTCGGCCCTGGTGGTTGCCATGCTGATGGTGCACCTGGTCGTCGGGCCGGTGTTCGTGAATATGTTGCGTCTTGACGGTGCGATGCGACGGCCGACGGTAGTGCTGCGTGGTCTAAACCGGCTCTACGGTCGTCGCGGTATTCTGACCCGCATGTTGCCCGAGTTTGTTGCGTGGTTCCGTCCGGGATTCCACCCCTGGCAAACGGGCATGCCGGAGAAAGTCGCGGCATGGTTGAAGGAGTACGGAGAGCATGGTGATCCGATGCGGGCATCGGCCGCCGTATATGAAACCGAGCCGGTGAGCGAGGCCGCTTGAATGGTCGGCGGAGAAGTGTCTGAAACGGCTGTAAGGCCAAAGATCGGGGCGCGTCACTGCCACAGGCCGGGCAGGCACTGTGGCAGTTCGGCCATCCGTGACTTGCTTGAGTTCCACGGCTTGGTGATGAGCGAGGCTTGCTGTTTTGGTCTTGGGGCCGGACTCGGCATTACCTATGTGGAGACTGCAGCCTCCAATACCCCTTTCATCGTGCATGTGCGTTCAATGGAATTCGAGGAAAACGTATTCAATACTTTGGATATTCCCTTTTCCTGGCGCGGCTACCGCGATCAACGGTCCGCCAATACGGATCTCAAACGGGTGCTGAATGAAAATCGACCCGCACTGTTGTTAACTGACATTTTCCATTTGCCCTACTTCCAAAGCAACACACATTTTGCAGGGCACGCCATTGTGGCATGGTTATATGACGAGGAGCGGGACGAGGTGTTGGTCAGTGATACCGAACGCCCGGGATTGATCGCGGTATCTACGGCTAATTTGGCCGACGCACGCTTCTCCACTGCGCCCCCTTTTATTCATAACGGAAACCTGTTTGCCCCCGAAGCTATCAAAGCCAGCGTAACTCCGGAACGTATTCGGAGGGCCATCTTTGACAATGCCTATGCTCTGGCGAACGGCGATCGTTTTAGCGGTCTCGCGGCGCTGGATACTTGGATTGACGGGCTGTCACATTGGGCGGCTGACGAAAACTGGCGCTGGTCGTTGCGTTTTGCTTACCAGGTGATCGAAAAGCGCGGTACTGGGGGAGCCGGATTTCGTACCCTGTACGCCGATTTTTTGGAAGAGGCCAGTGCACGGCTTACCGTGGTGAGAGATGCGAAGTTAGTGGAGCTCATGCGAGGCGCGGCAGCGGCTTGGTCCGGCTTGGCGGCTGTTTTGAAAATGGCTTCCGAGGCAACGACATTTCCTTCCGCCGATATCGAGTTGGCTATTAATCGGGTTAAATCACACGAGTCGCGTTATGTGAAGTGTGCACTAGATGCTCTGGGCTGATTAGATAAAAGCGACCGGACCCGGAGCGAGATACCGGCTCCCGAGTGGGCCAGCCAATGAAAGGGGGAAGCGATTCGATGTCAGATCGTTATTTAACCATGGCCAAGACCTTCTTTGGCACATCCCATCCCTTGTTCAACGCCTTCGGCGTGGAAGTGGAGGAAGTTGGCAAAGGGCGTGCCGCCATGAGCCTCTCCTGCCGTCCAACGCTTTGCGATCGACACGGGGGGCTTCACCGAGGAGTTGTTGTCACGCTATTGGATACCAATTGCGGGTTGGCAATATTTTCCCGGCTCGGTGACATGCGTCCGATTGCGACCATCGATCTGCGTGTGGATTTCATCCGGCCTGTACCCGCGGGGGAGGGAATCTACAGCGAGGTGGAGTGTTACGCGGTACGAGGTGATATCGCCTATGTGCGCGGACAAGGTTGCGCTTATTCCGATCATAACTTGCTGGCAACGGTATTCGGTTCATTTGCCGTCGGTACTCTCGGGCCTGCATTCGATTCAGCCATGAAAGGAGAGGGGAAAGTATGAAAGAGCGATCGCTTTCGAATCGCCAGATGACGGGTTGGCTGACATGGCTCTGAATAAAGCGCAAAAAGAAATGCTTGAAAATACTCCATTTGTGGAGTTTCTAGGTCTCGAGGCGTTGACCTCTGATGAGGGGTTCTCTTGCCGGTTGTGCTTTCGAGAACAGCATATCGGTAATCCTCTGTTGCGTACCTTTCATGGCGGCATTCTCGCCAGTTTTGCCGAAATAACGGCAGCTCTTTATTTGATGGAATCGCTTGATCTGGTCGAAGAGCCGTCATGCAGTAGTATGACCTTTGATTATTTACGGCCCGCGTTTGCGGGCACGATTCGTGCCGAGCCTTGTATTGTCCGTGCAGGAAGACGTTTCGTAGTCGTATCGGTCGACGTTTATCTGGATAAAACGCTCGTGTCAATCGGGCGCTTTATCTACAGCCGCTAAGTATTTTCAACTGGGGCTGATGCTTTTTAAGCGACTTGGGAGAATACCATGATCATATCGCAAACATTACGTCGTGCGGTCCAGCAAAATCCTGACGGCATCGCCACGATTTACAAGGATAGAAAGCAGTCATGGCGCGCTTTTGAGAATCGTGTTGCGCGCCTGGCCGCGGGCCTTCGCGCCTTGGGAGCGGAAAGCGGGAACCGCGTCGCGATCTTGTCACTCAATAGCGATCGCTACCTAGAATATTTTTACGCCGTGCCATGGGCCGGCGCGGCTCTTAATCCCGTCAATATCCGCCTGGCGCCCCCGGAGATCGCGTACAGTCTGAACGATTCCGCATCGTCCATCCTGTTTGTCGATGATGCATTCAGCGACATGCTGTCAAAACTGCGGCCGCTGCTTGAGACCGTTCAGCATGTGGTTTTCATGGGCGACGGTAGTTTACCGGATGGGTGTGTCGACTATGAGTCGCTTATCGCTGAATCAGATCCGATGCGGGATATCAGCGAAGGAGGGAGCGAGCTTGCCGGACTGTTCTATACCGGGGGGACCACCGGGCGGTCGAAAGGCGTGATGCTGAGCCATGACAACCTTGTCTTCAATGCGCTTAATGTGGTGCCGGAAATGGATTATGGGTCCGGCACGATCTACATGCATGCGGCTCCGATGTTTCATTTGGCCGATATGGCAAGCACTTTTGCCGTGACGCTAGCTGGTGGCACGCACGGCATCGTACCTCGTTTCGATGTAGACGATGTGCTCTCTTTTATTGAGCGTGAAAGAGTTACACATGCCTTGCTCGTGCCAACGATGATCAATCTGCTGGTGTCCTCCGGAAGAATAAAGGAATTCGACGTAAGTAGCGTCAAGCGCATGCTCTACGGAGCGTCGGCCATGCCTGAGTCGGTATTGATCAGCGCCATGAAGCAGATGCCGGACGCTCTGTTCGCTCAAGGGTATGGACAGACGGAGGCGTCACCCATCATCACCGCCTTGCCACCCGATTTCCATGTGCCTGGAGGCGACAAACTTCGAAGCGCGGGCAGGGCCGCACTGGGAGTCGAGGTTGCCATTTTTGACAAGGATGATATCGAGCGGCCGAGATGCGAAGTTGGCGAGATCTGCGCCAGAGGTCCGAACGTCATGCTGGGTTATTGGGGAATGGAGGAAGCTTCCGCTGAGGCCCTGCGTAACGGCTGGTTGCATACCGGTGACCTCGGTTATATGGATGAAGACGGGTTTGTATTCATCGTCGATCGCGTCAAGGACATGATCATCAGTGGCGGGGAGAATATATTCTCGGTCGAAGTTGAGAGTGCTATCTATAGTCATCCCGCGGTACAGGAATGCGCGGTGGTGGGGATTCCCCACGATGAATGGGTTGAAACGGTGCATGCAATCGTCGTGCCGCGCCAAGGCCATGTGCTCACGGAAGACGAGCTGCTGAGCCATTGCCGGGAGTTGATTGCCGGTTACAAACTTCCACGTAGTATCGAGTTCCGTAGTGAACCATTGCCGGTAAGTGGCGCCGGCAAGATTCTCAAGAATGAGCTGCGTGCACCCTACTGGGAACGGATGGGGCGATCGGTTACCTGATTTATCATTCTTGTCAAAACCACTTGCTTGGATGAGGAAAATTATGAATTTGCAATTTACGCAGGAAGAGCAGAAGTTTCAAAAGACAATACGCGCATGGATGCGGAAAAATGTTCCCGAAGAGATTGGTCGTATTTCCGCACTTGGCGAAATGCCCGAAAAATCACAGCAACAACAATGGGAGAAACGGCTCGGTGAACAGGGTTGGCTGGCGGTAACCTGGCCTGAACAATACGGAGGTCCGGGATGGACCGCGACACAACGTTATCTTTTTGATCTTGAGAGGGCCATGGCTGGGGCGCCTCCGGTAAGTCCCTTCGGTGTCGCCATGGTAGGCCCTGTGATCTACACGTTCGGATCCGCGCAACAAAAAGAGCGATGGCTGCCTGGGATAGCCAGCGGTGAGACGCTTTGGTGCCAGGGTTATTCCGAGCCCAATGCCGGATCGGACCTCGCATCCCTTAAAACCCGCGCCGAGCGCAAACGGGACCACTACCTGGTCAATGGCCAGAAGATTTGGACCACTCAAGCGCATTGGGCGGACATGATGTTCTGTCTTGTTAGAACCGACCCCGATGCCAAGAAGCAACAGGGTATCTCTTTCCTGCTGATAGACATGAACACGCCGGGTATCGAGGTTCGTCCCATTTATACCATTGATGGACACCATCACCTCAACGAAGTGTATTTCACCGATGTCAAGGTGCCGCTGGACAATCTGGTGGGGAAGGAGGGTATGGGGTGGACGATTGCCAAGTTTTTGTTAACGCATGAGCGCACTACGATTGCCGGCGTTGCCGACAGTCACTATGCATTGGCGCGCATGAAGAGGGCTATTGACGAAGCTCCGTATTACATCGATAAGCAACAGGCGCGACGACGTGTGGCCGAGCTGGAAGTCGAACTGATGGCGTTGGAGTACACCAACTTTAGGACCGTTGCCGCGACAGACGAGGGCAGACCTTTTGGACCGGAGTCTTCCGGTCTCAAGATCAAGGGTACCGAGCTACAGCAGAAAATGTCCCAAGCGATGGTCGAGATGGGCGGGTTGATGTCGCTGGTCTGGGATAGTTCATCAGCGGTGGGTAATGAAAGCTTTAATCATTCCCCTCGTCGGTACAATTTTCTTCGCGCCTGCACGATTTATGGCGGATCGAACGAGATTCAGAAGAACGTGCTTGCCAAGATGCTGTTAGGTTTATGAGAGGTCATAATGGAATTCAATCTTTCCGATAACACGACCATGGTTGCCGATACGGCGAGGCGGTATCTCAAGGATCACTATGGTTTTGATACCTACATGCAACAACTCAACCAACTCAATCATTGTGATCCATCACGATGGGAGTTGATGCGCGAGCTAGGCTGGTTTGGTCTGCCGTTTCCTGAGTCGGTCGGAGGCTATGGCGGCGATCTGATCGACGTGGCGATGATTGTTAGGGAGGCCGGCGCCGTCTTGTGTCTGGACCCCTATGTCGATCTGGTGATCGGTCCTGGAAAACTTCTCGAGTATCTGGGTACTGAGCGGGCATTGAAAGTATTGCAATCCATTGTCGATGGTGATGAGAAGGTGGCATGCGCGCTCTATGACTACCACGCCGGATACAATATTTTGAAGCCATCCCTGTCGATTAACAGTGGCAAACTGTCTGGACGGAAGAATTTCGTTCCTGATGGTGGCTGCGCGAATAAGGTGCTGACGACGGCGATGCTTGGCGATGAGCTGACCTTGGTCCTTGTGCCGCTTGAAGGCTGCGAGGTGACCCGATATCGGGGCTTGGACGGTAGCCGGCTTTCAGATGTGCTGTTCGATGACGTGGTGATTGATGAGGAAATGATTCTTTCGCGTGGCGTGAAGGTGGGGCGCGCCGTCAGCAAGGCCGTCGCCTGGTTGCAGGCGCTCGATTGCGCGCGTATGTATGGCGCCGCCAGTGCGCTTTATCAGCGCACTCTTGATTACGCAAAGACGCGGAAGCAGTTCGGTGCGCCGATAGGCAGCTTTCAGGTAATTCAACACTATCTCGTGGATATGTTCACGGATCTTCAACAGTTGGAGTCGATGCTGTTCATGGTCTCCGTCAAGGCGGATCTAGACGATACCTTTGAACGGGAACATGCTTGTTCGGCCACCAAGGCGTATTACGCCGACAAGGGGGTGAAGATCGCGCAACAGGCGATCCAGATTCACGGCGGTATCGGGGTCACCGAAGAGCTTGATATAGGCCATTACTTTCGTCTCATGACGTACTGCTCCCTAACACACGGTCATGGTGACTACCATCTTGATCGTATCGCCGCCCTCGGAGAGGAGTGCGTTCGTGGATGAATATGATTTCATCGTAGTCGGAGCGGGATCCGCCGGTTGTGTCCTGGCCAACCGATTAAGCGAGTCCGGCCGATTCTCTGTTTGCTTGCTGGAGGCGGGCCCGCACGACAACAGCGGTTTTGTGAACGTGCCGTTCGGGGTGATCGGTTTGATCAGGGAGGGCAAGCGTAACTGGGGCTATCAAACAGTGGCTCAACGAGCGCTTGGCAACAGGCAGCTCTATTGGCCCCGTGGAAAAACTCTCGGTGGCAGTAGCTCAATCAACGCCATGGTTTATATTCGTGGACAACCTGAGGATTACGATGCCTGGCGGGACAGCGGGCTCAAGGATTGGGGGTGGGATGATGTCCGGCCCATCCTCAACGCGCATGAGCACAATGAGGAGTATCCGCCGGACGCCTGGCACGGTAGCGAAGGACCGCTGAACGTCACTCGGGTCAGGGATCCTAATCCGCTGACTGAGTTGTTCATTCGCGCCGGGGAAGAACTGGGCGAAAAACGTAACGATGATTTCAACGGTGAATCGCAGCGCGGCTTCGGCCAATTCCAAGTGACGCAAAAAGATGGGCGACGTTGGAGTGCCGCGAGGGCGTTTCTCGATCCGGCGAGAAGCCGCGGTAATTTGACCATTCTCACTAATGCAATGGTTTCCCGGGTAGTGATCGAAAATGGACGTGCGGTGGCCGTCGAGTATAGCGATACGGCCGGCACATCTCACACCGTTCGGGCAAATCGGGAAGTCGTACTTTCGGGTGGGGCAATCAACTCGCCTCATTTGCTGATGCTTTCAGGCATTGGTGATCGTGACCATTTACAAAGTGTTGGCGTTGATTGTCTGGTGGACTGCCCAGAGGTGGGTTGTAATCTTCAAGACCATCTGGATATGACTATTTCGATTCACGACCGTAGCAGACAGTCAATTGGCTTCTCCCCTTACTTTCTACCGCGTTTGATGCGAGCGTTCTATGCGTACTTCCGCCATCGGCGCGGCTTTCTAGCCAGCAATGCGGCTGAGGCGGGGGCGTTTATTAATGTCGGCGGAGGGGCGCGCCCGGATGTGCAGATGCATTTTCTGCCCGCATTTCTGCGCGATCATGGCAGGGAGTTGACGTCAGGCTTTGGCTGCACCATTCATGTATGCCAGTTGCGACCTAAAAGCCGCGGTTGGATTCGCCTCGCCGATAGCAACCCTCTCAGCGCCCCGCTCATCGATCCCTGTTATCTTTCCGATGCTGACGATCTCGGCGTCCTGAGAGAGGGCGTCAAACTGGCTCGGCGGGTGTTCCAGACAGAAGCTTTCGCCGAGGTCTTTGGAGGAGAAGATCTGCCGGCGAGCGATGTGCTAACCGATACCCAGATTGAGGAAGATATCAGGCAGCGCGCTGAAACTATTTATCATCCGGTGGGCACTTGCCGTATGGGGGTGGATGATCTGGCCGTAGTGGATGGTCGGTTAAGAGTCAGGGGCGTGTTGGGATTGCGCGTTGCTGATGCGTCCGTCATGCCTTATTTGATCAGTGGCAACACTAACGCGGCGAGCATGATGATCGGCGAGAAAGCGGCTGGTTATATCATTCAGGATCAAAAATGAGACGACATTGGCGCCACCAAACGGTAGTGCTAATGCCGTCCCCGGGTCTTTTGAGGCGGTTGAATTCGGATATTAGGCGATCTTGACTTGGTCGCCCTCGGGACGGTTTCTGTAAGCTTGGTACAGTGGTCCGTTTTCAGCGAACAGGCGTTGTCGCCACGTATCTTCCAGTGCCCGCGTATCATGGTTGTCAGGATGGTAGCGCCGATCAACGAACTCCGGAAGGCGGCGCATAATCCCGGAGACAAATCCCTTTGGACCGAACAGTACGTTCAATCCCACGGCGTTGTCCTTGACGCTGCCCAGCTTCCCGTCCTTGGCGAGCATCCATGCCCAAGTGATCCCCAACATCGGCAAGAGCACAACCAGGGATGCTGCCGTCGCTGCGATCCGTTCACCGTGACTGTTGCCGATGATTTCGTAAACGTTGTAAGCAACAGATTTGTGTTCAAGCTCCTCAAGAGCATGCCATTGCCATATCTTTATCATCTCCGGGTCGGCCAGACTTTGAAACGTCTCGTCTTCCAATAGCTGCTCCGCAAGCAAGGCGGTAAAATGTTCCATGAAAGTAGTGGCGGCAAGCTGGGTGCTTTTTGGCAACATCCTCAGAACGCGGAGGCCGAACTTTACGAAGCGGTCCGGAGTGTCCATGTCGAAGCCCCTCTCAGCAAGCAATTCGTTAAGGCGGTCATGCTCGCGACCATGAATGGCTTCTTGCCCCATGAATCCGGAAATGGCCGCTCGCTGCTGCTTGTCGGTAACACGGTTTCGAAAATAACGCACCGAATCCATGAAGTAGCGCTCACCGGGTGGAAAGAACCCGGACAGCATGGCAAAGAATGTGGTTGCCGTAGCGTTGTCCGCATAGAAGTACTTTGGTGTTGTGTCCGGAAACTGGAAGTCTATGTGACGGGGTGGAATGCCCACTGACGCACCGTTCAGGACGTTGGACGTCTTTGCATTAGTTGTCTTCTTTAAAGCCATGATTCGGCCCTCTTTTTGAAGTTTGATCCTGCTTATTGCGACGATTGACTAGGCATTTTTTGCCGCCCCTGTCGCATTCGGAAGAATGCTTCGAGGGGCCGCTGATAGCCCGCCGGCATCAGGCGTTGGCCGGCGTCCAGTATCGCTGCGTCATTACCTATCAACACGCGACGCCGGTTCTTGCGAACCGCCTGCAGGATAGCGTTGGCTGCCTGTTCCGGCGTGGACCGGGCGATGCGATCGAAAAGTTCCGTAATTTCTTCCTTGCTGCCCGGGGCTATGTTCCCCATATCACCCATGCGGCTGTTACGGGCAATGTTGGTCTTGACGCCGCCCGGGTGAACGCAGGTTGCGCTAACACAGCTTCGCTCAATGTCCAGTTCTTCGCGCAGCGACTCGGTGAACCCTCGAACAGCGAATTTCGCGGCGTTATAGGCTGATTGGGTGGGCACTCCAATGATGCCAAAGATGCTGGAGATGTTTATCACATGGCCGTCGCCGGATTGCTTGAGGTAAGGCAGAAAGGCCTTGGTTCCGTATACCACCCCCCAGAAGTTAATGTTCATAAGCCATTCGAGGTTTTCATAGCTCATGGCATCAACGGTTTCTCCGAGACCAACGCCGGCATTGTTCATTATCAAGTTAACCTGTCCGTGCTCCTTGACACATTGATCCGCATACCGATACATCTCATCCCTTCGGCTGACATTAACAACATGGGTGGTGACCCTGACCGGGTAGTCGCGCAGGTCAATGGCGGTGTCTTTTAGACCGTTTTCGTCAATGTCCGACAGAGCCAAATGGCAGCCCTTTTTAGCCAGCAGCATGGCGGTCGCTCGACCTATGCCTGAACCAGCACCAGTAATCGCAGCGACTTTCCCGTAAAAACGTTTCATAATATGCTCCAACAGGTAGGCGGATCAGGCACTCAGTAACTTGCGAAACACGCGGTTCCTTCCGCGCCTGATGCTACTTCCCTCAAAACGAAGGTGGCCATCCTCGAGGTTGCCATAGCGTAATGCGGGCAGGTCACGCAAATAGTCATCAAGATTCTGCCAGGGGGTCCTGCTGCCCTGACGAGGAAGGCGGTCGTTGGCGCGAAGAACATATCCGGAACGTAAATTAAGAAAGTTCATCTGGGTCTTGCTCCCTTGTCCATCGACGGGTGTGACCACCCGGGCGCCAATATCGCGCATGTGATTCAGGAGGCGGCAGACGAATTCAGAGGCGATATCGGCCTTCAGCGTCCAAGAAGCGTTGGTGTAACCGAACACCAGGGCCATATTGGGTACCCCTTCGAGCATCAGTCCCTTGTACATCAGGGCGTCCGCCACATGAACTTCACGGCCGTCGACTTCCAATCTGGCGCCACCGAACAGCTGCAAATCAAGGCCAGTGGCTGTGATCAGAACATCAGCGTCGATATGAGCGCCGGACTTCAATTGGATCCCGGTTTCGGTGACCGCTTCGATGTGGTCGGTGACCACGGAGGCCTGGCCTTCGCGGATAACCTTGAAGAGATCACCCTTGGGAACGGCGCACATGCGTTCTTCCCAGGGATTGTAATGGGGCTGGAAATGCCGCATGTCGACCTCCGGGCCGAGCTGCCGGCGCGCGGTCGCCAGAAGCAGGCGTCGCATCGCCTTGGGCTTACTCAGAGAAAGCCGATATACCGCTCTCTGCAACAGAATATTGCGGGTCCGGGCCAGCCGGTAAACGGCCATCTCCGGCAGAATGCGGCGCAGGTTCCTGGATATCAGATCCTGCTCTGGCACGGTGGCTACATAGGTGGGCGAGCGCTGCAGCATCACCACATGATCCGCCTTGTCGGCCATAGCCGGTACCAGCGTCACGGCAGTGGCGCCACTGCCAATAACCACCACCCGTTTGCCACTGTAATCGTAGTTTTCCGGCCAGTGTTGCGGATGGATCACGTCACCGCGGAATTGGTTGATCCCCGGAATCTCCGGCGTGTAACCGGAGTCGTACTTGTAATATCCGGTGCAATTGAATACAAAGCCGGTGCTGAACTGGTGCTCCTCATCGGTTGCCTCGTCGATGGCTTTGACGATCCAGTGTTTGTTTTCGCTATGCCAGGATTGCGAGATCACTTTCAGACCGAACTGGATTCGACGTTTCACACCGTATTCGCGTGCGGTGTCGTCAATATACCGACGGATAGAAAGGCCGTCGGCAAGCATCTTGGTATCGGTCCAGGGTCGAAAGTTATAACCCAGGGTAAACATGTCGGAATCGGAGCGGACGCCGGGATAGCGGAATAAATCCCAGGTGCCTCCGATCCGTTTGCGTCGTTCAACGATTCCAAAACGGACGTTGGGGCATTTTTCCTTTAAGTGACAGGCCGCGCCAATTCCCGACAGGCCCGCCCCGACAATCAGAACATCAAGATAAGGGTGTTTCATGGTGTTGCTCCGTAGTGGCAGTGCGGCACGATTCCGGCTCAGTGGCGGCTGGCCGTTCTTGCAGAAATTGCAATACCGCCTCGGTGAAAACACTGTTACGGTCTCCGGCCACCATATGGCCGGCCTGTTCCAGAACGACATAACGTGCCTCGGGGATTAGAGTGAGCAACTCTGTTGCGCCCCGGTCACTAAGAACATCGCTGTAGTAGCCACGTATCAAAAGCACCGGTACGTCCAACTGCCGGGCCGCCAGCTCCAGCCTTGCGCGGTCGAACATGCTCCCGGCCTTGGTTGGCGCGTTCGCGTGGTTGAGAAAAGCTGGGTCCCAGTGCCAGTAAAACCGGCCATTACTGTGTTGCCGCAGGTTTTTGCGTAGCCCGGAGAGATCTTTTGATGGCGGGCGGCGCGGGTTGTAGGCGGTGATAGCATCGCGTACCTGCTCCAGCGTTTCGAATCCGTCCTGATGATGACGCATGAATTCGATGATCCGGCGGACGCCCCGAGGTTCCAATCTTGGCGCCACGTCGACCAGTACCAGCGCCTCGCAATCCAGGGAGGCGTCTTCGCCAAGTGTAAGCAAAGCGGTCAGACCACCCATGGATGCGCCGACGATAACCGGCCGGGCCGGTAGCGAGCGAATCACCGCGCTGAGGTCCGCTGCAAGGGCTCGGGCACTGTAGTCGCCTTCTCGAGACCAGTCGCTTTCGCCGTGGCCTCTTGCGTCCAGGCTAAACGCGCAGTAGCCGGCATCGGCCAGTGCGATCGCCGTGTCGGACCAGGCATGGCGGGTCTGCCCGCCGCCGTGCAGGAGCAATACGGGGGGCGCCGTGTCTTCACCATGGCGGCTGGCCCACAGACTCAACCCGTCACTGCCAGTGAATCGCACCCGAACACTGCGTTGAAGGCCGCAATGCGCGGAGGATGTCGTCGTCTGAGAGTCAGTCATAGTCAACTCTTTCGGCAATACATTTGGTCATCCAACCAATATTACAGATTGAATATATCAACGGCAATGCTTCTCCAGCCCTTTCCAGACCAGTTTGTAACGGCCGGGGTATAACACGTTAAAAATCCTTCACCGGAAGGAACGTGAAGGTCAGGTCCACTCCCAAGGGAGGTGCTTCAAGTTCAACCGACGCCAGACCGATGCCGATCAGGTCGATGTTGGCGGGAATGGTCAGCGGGTCGGGATTGGAGACCTTGAGTATCAGTCTGCCATCGTCGACGAACCGAAGCGGTCCTTCGAGAGTGACGTTGTTAACCCGTTTGCTGCGAATATCGTGCCCAAGTTCAATAATCAGCCTAGGTTCCAGTTCAGGCGCGTCTATCAACAGGTCGAAAGTGGTGCTGAACCAGGGACCGTCCTCTGTCTCGGTGATGTAGCCTTCAATAAACGGTGAATCGCCCTCGGGTAGTAAACGCAGAACCAAGGGACCTGTCTCGAGACCAATGGTGATAAGGCCTAACGCTCTGGCTTCGAGAAAGACTTGCGTGGTGGTCAGCGTGGTTGGAAAGACGGAAACAAGAACAGCGCCCGTGGTCCGATCATCCGTGTCCGGGTTACCGTCAATCAGTCGACGGTTGATGGAGACGGCGGAGTCGTATTCCCGGGGGCCGGCCTGCAACGCGCCGGTGCTGACGAACGCGAAGCGTTTCTCCGGACAGTCCTCGCCAATTGAGCAGCCCAGGTTGGCGTTGGTAATCACGCCCCCGGTGTCCCGCAGCTCCAACCGCAGGTGGTTGGCGGGCGCCTTGATGACACCATTGTTGTCGGTAGCACCTTGTTCTGAATTGTCGACCTGTAGATTGGCATTGACGTCGACCGTCGGTAGGGAACGCAGGGATACGAGGGTATAACGCTGGTCGTCACCGGTCACGACAAAGTGGTTCACCATATCGGGGCCTCCCTCGCGCGGCGCTGGAGCCGTGTCACTGCTCTGTGACAGTTGGCGTGTTTGCAAGGCAGCACCGTCCAGTGTGCAGATGGCGTTGTTTCCGCAGTCGGGACTGGTGGGCTCCGAGCGCAACGTATAGCGATATAGCTGACCGTCTCGCCAAGGGCTGTCAGGGAAAAACTCGACCCGTTGCGCCAGCACGTCGAGGTGGCCTGGCACCGTTTGCCAATCCCCACCGGCATCGCGACGCTCGACGAAAAAAGTGTCGCCGTTGACTGTTGCCGGATCTATACGGCGGTTGAAGATGACCCGTATAGGGTACTCTCGAAAAAGCCCGACCACAGGGAACAGGGGGTCGCTTCCCTGGCCGCCCTGGCAGCGCCCGTTACGCCATTGTGATCGTTCACCGGTTAACCGGGCGTCGGTCAGAGCACAGGGGTATCCGGGGAAAACAGCGGCTACCAAGGGCGCACGAAGGCTGTCGCGGTTGCCATTCGGCAAAAACAGATCGTCAAGGCGCATATCAAGGGTGTAATCCTTGCTCAGCGGGTTGCCCGCCGTGTCCCGTAGTTGGCTGGTTAGTATGATTTCAACGTCCTGGTTGTGCTCCACGATTCCCGTGCCTTCGAGGATGACGGTGGCGCCGTCGACACGCATCGAGACGTCTTCAGGTGGTAGCGAAGTGCCGTTAACCTGGACGTTGATAGCGCCATCAAGAAACGCCGACGCAGGATCAATCGCCTTGTTAAAGTTCAGAATGACCGGATCCCCCGGGCGTGTGTTGGCCTGGAAGTCCTCACCCGGCGACCAGGATTGTAATTCCAGAGGGCGTAGATCCGGCTCAGGCATTGGCGGGTTTCGCTGCCCGGCGAAGGACTCCATGCGGAAGGATAATTGGGCACCAGCCTTTTCAAGGCCGAGAATGTCGGGGTCGACCACGGAGATCGCATCCAGCACCAGCTTGCCATCCTCGACAATGGCGAGACCGACGACCTGGATATTGAGCAGATTCTGACTGAGGGCGGCATTGGCGATGGTTCCCTCCGCGGTCATGGCCGCATCCATTCTCAGCAGTGCATAGCGAGGCGCCGTCGCCTCGGTACTGAAGGGATTGGGAATCAGATAGCCGTTGGCGTCACTGAGAAGGGTAATCTGCAGGTCGCCGGTATCGATACCGGCGGGGATTTCCCCCAGAATGTTGACATCGACCGGCGCGCCTCGCAGTACCGTGCCGGCCGGCACCCGGAGGGGGACGGCATCGGCAAAGTCCGGGACAAAGCCCAGGTCCGCGGCCAGCGAGCCCGTCAGTTCGGTAACGGCGCTGTCACCGATGATAAAGCTGTCCAGTGGCACCTGATTGACCGGTCTTCCCGTCAGCTGGGATTGCAGGTCCGGCTGTTGCTCGCCTAGGGAACCGACCTTGATGACCGTGGTTTCGCGCGGCTGTGTGCCCATGGGTGTGAACTGGCGCTCGACTTCCGGCAGTAGAGAGCCGTCACGACTGCGCAGCCCCGATAATGCTAACGTGTATTCCACCGAGTCGAGGTCCCGGCGTGGATCCAGTATCAAATAGCGCCCCTGCAGTAGCACGGAGGCGTCGATCAGCTGGCCCTGGTCGTCGACAAGCGTGATCTGCTTGCCATAAACGGTGGTGGCCGGGTCGAGCGGCCGGTTGAAGACCATGCGTAGCGTGCTCATATCATTTATTCTGGCATCCTCGATGCCGGCCAGCAGTGGATCGGGATCCAGAGGTGTGATGCCAAGTATCTTAAAGCCGTCACTGCCGACGGCGTCGGCGAACCCCGCATGGGCGCCCATCGTGAGAAATTGAAAATTTTTGAATACGGTATCGTCGATACGCCCCAGGCCCGCCTCGCTGACACTCAGCCGATAATGCGTATTGGGCGACAGTGAAGTCCGTGGTTTCAGTACCAGCCCCCGGCCGCCATCGATCACTTCGGGGGTATAGGGCACGGTGTTCCCGGCGTCGTCGGCGAGCCGCAGACGGTCCTCGACATCGCCGCTCACTTCGTCACTCAGTGTGGTGGAGAAACGCAGCACGACATTGCCGCTCGTCGGCACCTCCTGCTGGCCGGGGTAGGGGTATGCGAACACCAGTGTGTCCGAAGCGCGCCATGGATTGGCGACTTTGCCTTCGTCATCGCCGCACGCACTGATCAACATCAGCCCGAACACCCAAAGGGCAAATGAAACGTACCGCGGACGAATGTTTATTTGCTTATTCATCTCTACTCTCCTGAATTCGGCTCCGCCATCGCGGTCTAGAATTTGAGTGACAGGGAACCCGAGATGACGTGTATGTCGCCATCCACGCGAACGGTCTCGTAGGGGCTGGGATTGGTTGGCGAGTTGATGGATGTGAGGTTGAACTCTCTTTCATCAAGCTGCTGGTATTGATAAGCCAGGGACATCACAAGGGGCATATTGATCACCGGCGCGCGTTTCAGGCGGTAATCGGCGCCAACACCGACCACGATACGGTCGCTGTCGAGGAAGTTGACATCCTGGGACCGGGTCGATTGAAGTGGGGAATCCTCGACGGCCACACCCCCATAAAGTTTAAGAGCGTCCGACCATGTGTAGCGGACGCCGATGCGGGGAACGGTGGTGTCATTAAAGCGCAGTCCAGCCTGGTCCCTGACCGTGTCACCGGCGAATTCACTCTCCAGATCGGACCAATACTGGCGCTCTACAGCCGCAACCAGCTCGAATTTACCTAAAGGCACCAGCAATCCGATTCCGTACACCTGGGGCTGGAACGTGTCGAGAGTCGCCAGTGCAAGATCAAGGCCCGGCTCGGGTATGACGCCAGGAATCACCACGTTGGCGTCCACGCTGACGTCGTACTCCGATTCCCCTCGATAGAACAACGCCAGCTCCGGTTTAAGCGCGAAAGGCAGGCAGGCGCTCGAACCGCACAGCGTGTCGCTCAAATTGACGTTAATGCCCAGCGAGGGCGTCAATGTCGGTTCGGCTTCCAGGGAGAGCTCTTCGGAGTCGGTATTGCCGGACAGATCGGAGACCGCTTCAAGGCGGGCCTGGGCCGCCAGCGTGAGTCTTGCCGAGGCACCGATATCAACGCCGCGCAGGACGTTGCCAACCGCACCGCCAAAAGCGAGATACAGGGGTTGCGACTCAAAACGCAGGAACTGGCCTTCCTGGCTGGTATTGGCCGCGAAAGGCAGTGCGTTGGAGGCATACTCATCCACGCCGACGTTAATACCAAGATAGATCGGTGTGTCCAAGTCCGCCGCGCCGGCGACACGGGTCTTGATACCAAGAAGCAGCAACTCCGAACTCTGGTCCGTGAGCACATCGTTTTCGCGATCGAATGGTGCGGCTCCGCCGAGTGATTCCGCACGCAACTCCTGGTCACCGTGCTGAAAGACCACTGTGAGTTCACCTTCCGGCGAGCGCGCAAGTGCCGCCGGGTTGTAGTAGGTGGCCCAAGCACCGCTGTGGAAAGCGCTGAATGCCTGGGCCGAGCCGGCGTGAATGGGGCCCAGGCCGTAGGTGCTTGCTGCATCGCCCGCTCCGGCCATTACCTCGCATGGGAGCAGCACGACTATCAGAACGGCCAAGGCACGACGGACCCGAAGACCCGCGCTGGGGAGGAAAAGATATCTGCGGGACTGATGGTGAGACCTGATTATTGTCATAGGGAATCATCCTTTTTGTTATTCGGGGGTGGCATTTGGCATGTTTTGTTTGGTCGAACAAACAATGCGCTGGACTTGTCTTTGAGGCAATACGAAAAATTGCTTATCAGTCAATGAAAATTTGAGGTTTTACAGTGTTGTCGTCGCCAGCCGCCTTCCGCTCCAGCGAAAAGTCGCGCAGTTCGGTGCGTATGATGCGCTTCTGGCCTTGCCGGTCCCGGTGCGGGGGAAGTCCTCGTGGATCTGGGCCACTTTCGGCACCTTGGAGCTGCCCGGCCACTGGCGGCGTGATGCTCCGGTTTCGCGAGCAGCACACGGGCTCGGGACATCGCGCGGAGAGTGGCCCTTGACCGCTCTGGGGCGGCTCTTGTTCTTGCCTATCGAAGTTAAAGAAGGATAGGGTCTTGAGCAAGCGCTTGGTTAGGAAGCAACATCGCGGGGCCTCCAGTGCGCTCAAAAATACTATTTTGTTCTGTCGACTGTTGCGGTTCCGAATACGCCATCCGACAGAAACCGCCAGAGAAAATCGACTGATTGAGGAGAGACAGATGCGTGGATTAATGATGGACCGGCCTTTGATGATTTCCCAGATCATCGAGTACGCGGCCGCCAGCTATCCAGAGCAGGAGATCGTGTCCCGGACTCCGGAAGGCGGCCTGCACCGTTACAACTACGAAGATGCGGCCAAGCGTAGCCGCCAGTTGGCCAACGCGCTCAAGTCGCTGGGTGTCCAGGCCGGGGATCGCATCGCGACGGTGGCCTGGAACACCTATCGGCACTTGGAGCTGTATTACGCGGTCTCCGGCATTGGGGCGATCTGTCACACAATGAATCCGCGTCTGCCGGTCGAGCAGTTCGGCTACATCGTCAATCACGCCAAGGATCAGTACATTTTCCTTGATCTGACCTTCGTTCCATTGCTGGAGAAGTTGCAAGGTCTGTTTGAAGGCGTGAAGGGCTACGTCGTCATGACCGACCGCGCTCATATGCCCGAAACCTCGCTGCCCAACGTGATGTGCTACGAGGAATTGGTCGGCGAGCAGTCCGATGAAATGGCCTGGCCGGAGTTCGACGAGCATACCGCTTCGTCGCTCTGCTATACATCCGGCACCACCGGCAATCCCAAGGGGGTGTTGTACTCGCACCGCTCGACGCTGCTGCACGCCTTCTCGGTGTTGACCATCCCCGGAATGAATCTGGGCGAGGAGAGTGCCGTACTGCCGGTGGTGCCGATGTTCCACGTTAACGCCTGGGGCGTCCCCTACTTCGCGCCAATGGTGGGCGCGAAGATCGTCTTCCCGGGGCCGAAGCTCGATGGCGAGAGCCTGGCCGAGCTGATCAATAACGAGGGCGTCACCGAGGCCTGGGGTGTGCCCACCGTGTGGCTCGGGCTTCTTGGTCATATGCGTAAGACCGAGCAGAAGTTCACCTCTCTCAAGCGTGTTCTTATCGGCGGCTCGGCCGCGCCACGGGCGATGATGCGCGAATTCCAGGAGAAGTACGGCGTCGAAGGCTTGCAGGGCTGGGGCATGACCGAGATGAGTCCGATCGGCACGGTTTCGATGATCCGTCCCAAGGACGCCGATCTGCCGCTTGATCGGCAGTTCGACATCAAGGCCAAGCAGGGTCGTGCGGTGTTCGGGGTGGAGATGAAGATCGTCAACGACGACGGTCAAGCGCTGCCGCGGGACGGCAAGTCCTTCGGTGAGCTGCTGGTGCGCGGCCCGGCGATCATCAGCGGCTACTACGAAAACCCTGAAGCCAGCGCCAAGGCCTTCGACAGCGAGGGCTGGTTCCGCACCGGCGATGTTTCCAAGATCGATCCCGAAGGCTACATGGAGATCGTCGACCGCACCAAGGACGTAATCAAGTCCGGAGGCGAGTGGATCAGTTCCATCGATCTTGAGAACGAAGCGGTGGGGCATCCCGAGATCGCCGAGGCAGCGGTCATCGCGGTGCATCATCCGAAATGGGACGAGCGGCCGCTTCTGGTGGTGGTGCGCGAGCCGGACAGCCAGCTCGACAAGCAGGGCGTGATCGACTATCTGAGCCAGCGGGTCGCGAAATGGTGGCTGCCGGATGACGTGGTATTCGTCGACGAACTGCCGCACGGGGCGACCGGCAAGCTACAGAAGGCTAAATTGCGCGAGCAGTTCAAGGACTATTCGTTGCCAGAGGTTGGCGGTTAAAAAAGCCTCGATCCGCGCCTCGTCGGCGGAGTGAGCTCGCGGTACGCCAACCGGCGTTGGCTCAGGTCTTTGAACACAGCTGGAGTAGTGGAATGAAAAGCGTGCGAATCTCCAACTATCCCCACCGGATGGGTGGGCACTGCGGCTCGGGCGCACTGCGCGACCTGTTGGAATGGGCCGGGCTTGGCTGGGACGGGCCGCCGGGCGAGGGGCTCGTGTTCGGCCTCGGCGGCGGGCTGTCCTTTATGTATATGAGAGTATCCGAACTCACGCCTCCCATCTACCTGGTAGGGCGCAACGGTGACATGGAGCTCGACTTCTGCCACCGCCTCGGCATTGAAACCGAGCGTCGCCAAACCGACGATCCGGACGAGGGTTGGCGCTGGGTCGCCGACGAAATCGACGCCGGCCGTCCCGTGATGATCTGGGCTGACATCGCCGAGCTGCCGTATCTCAGGGTACGTTTATCCAACACCCGTCATGACATCGTCGTCATCGGCTACGACGAGAGGCGCGGCGTCGCCCGGGTGGTGGACAACGATCGCGAGGAGGTGCAGGAAGTCCCCCTAAAAGCTCTGGCGCGAGCTCGTGCCTCCCATGGCTTTCCCGATCCCAATCGCCACGCGACTTACCCGATACGCTTTCCTGATCGGCTGCCTGAGCTACTGCCGGTGGCGCGCGATGCAGCGGCAAGCGCGGCGCGCAATATGCGCGGCACGGATGCGACGCTGTTCGATCCGGCGGACCTGCCCGCCGATGGTGTGGTCGCCTCCGGCCTGAAGGGCGTCAATATCTTCGTCGACGATCTGGCCACCTGGGGAGATAGCCTGACTGATGACCAGCTTAACGCATCGCTAAGGGTCTTACCGGTCTTCGTCGAGAAAGCCGGCACAGGCGGTGGCTTGTTCCGCCGCCTCGAAGCGGAATTCTGCGCCGAGGTTGCCCGCCTCACGGGCGATCGATCCTTTGCCCGTGCCGCCGACGTCCTGCTCGACTGCGCCAACGCCTGGAGCCGTCTTGCTACATATGCCGCCGCCGATCAGCTTGACTGGCGGGCGCTCGTCGTCCATGCCGAACAACTCCCGTCATCCGAGCAACGCGCGGTGCAGGCGCTGGAGGAGGCGGCAAGCCCGTAGAGTCGGCGGTGAGCGCCGGCGAGACCCGACCCGCCGCTCGCGGATGCCAGCCATGAACCACAAGGCGGTAAGGCGCAGCGAGCGCGGACTCGGTTGGGGCCAATAAGCTTGGAGGAATAGGGTAAATGATCTTACACGAACCTGAACTGATCGAGGAATACTCCGATAAAGGCTACTGGGGTGACAGAACCCTGCTGGATCGCTTTGCCGCCAATCGTGCCGCCTACCCGGACCGGGAAGCGGTGGTGGATCCACCCAATCGTGACGAGCTGGTCGGCACACCGCCCCAGCGGCTCAGCTGGGCCGAGTTTGGTCGGGCCGTGGACGCCACCGCCGCCGAGCTGGCACGCCGGGGCTTCGGCAAGGACGACCTACTGGTGGCGCAGTTGCCGAACATCTGGGAGCTGGCCATGCTCTATCTGGCGGCGGCCAAGGCCGGCGGTCTGCTTTCCGCGTTGCCCCTGCAATGGCGAAGCAAGGATGTGGGCTATGTGAAAGAGATCACCGGCGCCAGATTCTACGCCTCGGTGGAAAGCTTCCACGGCTTTGATTACCGGGCCCTGGGGCAGGAGCTGGGCTTCGAGCACTACATTGGCCTGGCGGCGCTGACCGATATCGCCCATGGAGATCCGGGCCGGGTCCCGGAGGTGCCGGTGGATGCCAATGACATCTTCACCCTGTGCTGGACTTCGGGCACTGAGTCAAACCCCAAGGGCTGCCCCATGAGCCACAACAACTGGGAGTACATGACCAACCTGGTGTTCACCACCTGTGGCCTGCGCGAGGGTGACCGTATCCTGTGTGTGGCACCGCTGGTGAACATGACGGCGGTAGGGGTGAACTACCTCCCCTGGCTGGCGGCGGGGGGCACCCTGGTGCTGCATCATCCGATTACGCCGGAAATCCTGTTGCGCCAGCTGACCGAGGAGAGTATCCAGTACACCATCTTGGTGCCGGCAATGCTGAACATGATTGTCAAGCTGCCCAACGTGGACCAGCTGGATCTCTCCAGCGTGCGAACCATCACCACCGGTTCGGCGCCCCCCTCGGCCTGGTCGATGCAGGAGTTCAAGCGCCGCTGGGGCATCGAGATCGTCAACATCTGGGGCCAGAACGAGGGCACCAGTCTGGTAGCCGGCCCGGCCGATGTGCCGGACCTGGAGATGCGGGTGGATCACCTGCCCTGGTGGGGCAAGGCAGGAGTCCAATGGCCTTCCGGCGTCAGCGGGGTCGAGCTGAAAATTCTCGGCGATGAGGATGAGGAGATAACCGAACCAGGTGGCATCGGCGAGCTTTGCTATCGCAGCCCGGGTGTGTTCGCGGGCTACTTTCAGCGCCCGGATATTACCGCGGCTTCGTTCACTTATGACGGCTTTTTCCGCACCGGCGACCTTTTCATCGTGCGGGATGACAGGCACCTAGGGTTCTATGACCGCAAGAAGGACATCGTGATTCGGGGTGGTTACAATATCTCCAGTGTGGAGGTGGAGAACGCGGTGCTGGGCTTCGGCAAGGTACGGGACGTCGCGGTCATACCCCAACCGGACGAGATCATGGGCGAGCGGATCTGTATCTGCGTGGTGCCTGTTGACGAGGATAACCCACCGACCCTGGAGGAAATCAACGACTACTTGAGGGAGCAGGGCATGAGTGTCTACAAGCTGCCGGAAAAGATGAAACTGATCAACGCCATTCCCCGCAATCCGGTGGGCAAGATTCTGAAGAAGGAATTGCGAGCCCTGTAGCCGGTTCGCCGTCATGCCTCTCATTGGGTGTCTCCAAATGACCCCGTATTGTCAAAAAATGACCTCGATAGGCTGCTGTCACACAACCATGGTCGGGAACAGATGGTGCTGCTGAAACTTCCACCGTTGCATAGACAGCCGGCTGGCCGAATTGCAACTGCGCATCCTGTGGGAGGAACTTTTAAGCGTTTCGACAACACCGGAATCGTCGACGAGTTTGAACGGGTTGCGGTCCAGCTTAGCGCGCGTCCGGTTCGGTGGAAACCACGGAAACGGGCGGGTTACCAACCCCGTCTCGCGCCTGCCATAACAACATAACACCAGCCAGGAGATCTTCGAAATGTCCGCTATAGCCCAGCTGAAAGCAATGCCCGAGGCCCGTGCGGCCCTCAGGGAGATTTTGGGCCAGTTTGGTTGGGGCGCGTTGGCGATTGGTGGCGTCCGGGCCGCGTGGCGTAGCCGGCTTAAGCGACAGGAGCTTCCGCGGCAATTCCTGCTTGCGCTATGGGAGCATTGGGGAGATCGTGAGGCGATTGTCGACGGTGATCGTCGGGTCACCTTCGGTCAATTCAGGGATCGAGTTCTCCGCCTGGCCAATGGCCTGCACCGGCTGGGTATCGGCGAAGGCGAGGCGGTGGCCGAGGTGATGCACAACGGCGCGCCATGGTTCGAATTGATGCTGGCTTGTACGCTCAGGGACAATCCCATGCCGATGCTCAATTGGCATCTTCAGCCCAAGGAGTTGGCGGAATGCATCAACAAGGCCTCGCCAAAGGCCCTGGTATTGGGGGGCGCCTTTGTGGAAGTGGTACAGTCGGTTCGTGATCAGTTGACCACCGTCGAACACTTCATCGTGGTTGACGCTGACGAGTTGCCCGAGGGTATGATCGCCTACGAGTCACTGATCCGGGACAGCCGGTCCATACTCCCAAGCGGCAAGCTGGGCATGGCCCCAAAGACCTACAGCGGCGGTACCACAGGGACGCCGAAATACATCAACATCGACCGTGACCGGCTGACATCGGATTCGGCCGAGGCGCGGCGGGGCGCCTCCAAGGAGGAGGTGACCCGGTTGGGGTTGATGCAGGTCTCGGCCTTTCATTTCTACAAGATCGGCAAGATCCGGGATCCGATCAGCAACAACATCCGCACGCTGATTCCGGGGCCGCTGTATCATGCCGGGGTACAGATCGCGGTGTTGCCGTTCTTTCTCGGCGGCACCGCGGTGCCCATGAGCAAGTTCGATCCCGAGCTCATGCTTAAACTTATTCAGGACGAGCGCATCAACTGGACCTTCGTCGCCCCGACCATGCTCGAGCGCATCCTGGCACTGCCCGAGGCTCTGAAGTCCCAATACGACCTTTCCAGCATGCGGGTAATCATTTGCGCGGCGGCGCCTTGTCCGCCCAAGGTCAAGCGCGAGATTAACGCGCTGTTCCGCCGCCAGGGAGCGTCGGATGATGTCTTCCATGAATACTACGGCGCTTCGGAGAGCGGCCTGATCAGCGTTCTCGCCAGCGAGGACTACCAGGAGAACCCGAAGCGCTACGACAGCGTGGGCAAGCTGCGGGCGGCGGAATGCCGGATCTATGACGAGGAGACCGGCACCTGGACCCCACCCGGCAAGGAAGGGAAGGTGCTCGTGCGCTCTCCGATGGCCCTTGCGCTGAACTATGTCGGCCTCAGCGACGAGAAGATGAAGGAGAATTACATCGAGGTCGAGGGCAAGCTCTGGTACGACGATGGTCTGATTGGTTACGTGGACGAGGATGGTTTTCTGTACCTGACTTCGCGGATCAAGGAAATGATCATCTCCGGCGGGGTGAATCTTTTTCCCAATGAGATCGAGACGGTTATCAAGCAGCATCCGGCGGTTCTTGACGTTGCCGTGGTGCGGGCGCCGGACAAGGACCTGGGCGAGGTGCCGGCGGCGGTAATTGAGCTCAAGGAGCACCAGCAGGCCACCCGCGAGGAGATCATCGAGCACTGCAAAAAGGAGGGATTGTACGGATTCAAGCTGCCGAAGATCGTGGACTTTGGCGAGCTGCCCCGCAACCTGGCCGGCAAGCTGCCGAAGAAGCAGCTTGAGGAGAAATACTGGGAAGGTGTCGCCCGGCACGGTTAGCGGGCTGTTGGAAATGCTCGGCGGCGGCACCCCCGGGGACTGGGCGATATCGCCATCCGGCTGATGGAAGTCCGGCGACGTGAATCGCATTCAATCCTGCCCCCGCGCAATCAGCTCCTTCATGATCTCGTTGGTGCCGCCGTAGATCTTCTGTACCCGGGCGTCGGCGTACAAGCGCGCGATGGGATACTCGAGCATGTAGCCGTAGCCGCCGAAGAATTGAAGGCACTCGTCGACGATCTCGCACTGCTTTTGCGTGCACCACCATTTGGCCATCGAGGCCGTCTCCACGTCGAGTGCGCCGACGCCGATGATCAAGCGCTCGCCCGGCTGTTCGACGACCAGCAGCGAGACGCCCCTGGCGGCCTCGGCCGGATTGGTCTTGCAGACGACGATCAGCAGGCCGCAGTGATGGCCGTTGGAGATGAAGGTTTTCGACCCGTTGACCACATGTTCTCGCCCCGCCGTATTCCTCCGGCACGTCGGTGCACAGGAGGCCGGCGGCGCCTGCCCTGGTCCACAGCGCGCGCTCGACGTGCTGCTGGGCGTCCCAATGTTCTTCGAAGGGTGTGATTTCGGTGGCGATGAACTTACGGACGTTGTCGCGGAACAGCGTTAGTTCTTCGTCCATCCAGGGTGATTGATTAAACGTCATGGTGTCCATGGCCTCACATTGAGAACCCGCCGCCACAGAGCAGCGTCTGACCGCTGATGTAGTTCGACTCCGGAGTGCAAAACAGATAGACGGCCCCGGCGGCCTCGGCCGGCGTGCCGGCGCGACCGAGCGGCACCATGGCCTCCATGGTCTTGAGCAGATCGGGGTTGACGCCGACCTTGATCTTGCGGCCTTCCACGTCGATGCTCGCATCGGAGCCAGCCTCCGCCTCTGTGAGGCGCGTTTTGATCAGTCCGAAGGCCACGCAGTTGACGTTCACCTTGAGCCGGCCCCATTCCTTGGACATCGCCTTGGTCAGGCCGATCACCGCCGCCTTGGCGGCCGAATAGTTGGCCTGTCCGGCGTTGCCGCCGGTGCCGGCGATCGAGGCGATGTTGACCACCTTACGGAATACCTCGCGCCCTTCGGCGGCTTCTTTCTTGGCCTGCACGCGGAAGTATTCGGAGGCCGCGCGCAGAATGCGAAAGGGCGCCGTGGCGTGCACGTCCATGATCGCCTGCCACTGCTCATCGCTCATTTTCTGAATCACGTTGTCCCAGGTGTAGCCGGCGTTGTTGACGATGATGTCCAGACCGCCCAGCTGTTCGATTGCCGTGTTCACAAAGCGTTCGGCAAAGTCCTCCTGTGTCACGCTGCCGATGCAGGTCACGGCCCTGCCGCCGGCGTCCTTGATCGCCGCGACCGTTTCCTCCGCCGGGGCGGCATCAAGATCGTTGACTACCACGCTGGCGCCTTCGGCGGCGAGTTTGAGGGCGATTTCCCGGCCTATCCCGCGCCCTGAGCCGCTGACGATGGCCACTTTATCTTGAAGTTTCATACGCAGTCCTGCTTTGTTGGTGATGGAAAGGACGTGTTTCAGGCCAGCGCCACCAGGGCGTCGCCGGCGAGCTTGACTTCCCCCTGTTTATCGACCACGCCGATCTCGAGCCGGGCCAGTGTTTCGTGGCCGTCCTCGGTGATTTCAACGATCTTGCCGGTGCAACTCAGCCGTGCGCCGACTGGCGTGATGGCGGCGAAGCGGACCGAGAACCGGCGCAGCCGGGTCTGCGGTGCCCACTGGGTCAGAAAGCGGCCCAAATAGGCCATCGGCAGCATGCCGTGCGCGAACACGTCCGGCATGCCAGAGGCCTTGGCAAAGTCGATGTCAATGTGGATCGGGTTGTGGTCACCCGAGGCGCCGGCGAACAGTGCCAGCGTCGCGCGCGTGATGGGCGGAAGCTCGAGTGGCGGAAGCGCCTCGCCGACCTTGACCTGGTCACGAGTGGGGGCGTTCATGCTGCGTTCTCCTGCGGGTTGCGGACGACGATCACGCTGCGTGCCTCGAGCACGGTCTCGCCAGTCGCGTCCTTGATCAGCGAATCCTTGACGATGAATTCGAGCGCACCGCTCTTCTTGCCGTAGATGTCGCTAATCTTTGACTCGACGCTGAGCACGTCGCCGGCACATACCGGCGCGTGATAGGTGAAGCTTTGCTCGCCGTGCAGGATGCGTCCGATCGGCACGTTCAGCGTTTCGAGCAACGTGGTCATGGTGCCGGCATCGAGGTCGGCGCCCATCAGAAAGGTTGGTGGTGCCGGCAGGCTGCGGTAGCCGGCTGCCCGGGCCGCAGACTCGTCGAGGTACTCGGGCCGTGTTTCGCCGGTGGCTTTGGCGAAAAAACGTAACCGCCCCTTCTCGACCTCGAAGCTGACGGTCGGCAGGCGCAGCCCGATGTGTTTAGTGTCGATCATAGTTCGTCCTCTTCAGGTGGCCTGGTACATCGTCACCACGCAGGCGCCGCCCAGGCCGAGATTGTGTTGGAGCGCAATGCGCGCACCTTCGACCTGGCGGTCCGCGGCCTGTCCTCGCAGCTGTTGGACCAGCTCGGTGCATTGCGCCAACCCGGTGGCGCCCAATGGATGACCCTTGGAAAGCAGCCCGCCCGAGGGGTTGGTAACCACGCGCCCACCGTGGGTGTTGTCGCCGTCCTCGACCATCTGCTCGCCGCCACCTTCCGGCGCCAGCCGCAGTGCTTCATAAGTCAGCAGCTCGTTGGTGGCGAAGCAGTCGTGCAGTTCCACGGCGTCGAGCTCCTCCGGACCGATGCCAGCGGCCTCGTAAACCTGATCGGCGGCGGCGCGCGTCATGTCATAGCCGACCAGTTGCATCATGTTGCGCGCCTCGAACGTGCTCGGTGTGTCGGTGGTCATCGCCTGCGCCAGGATGCGCACTCGGTGATCGAGAGCGTTGGCCCTGGCGAAGGCTTCGGAGCAGACGATGGCCGCCGCCGCGCCGCAGGTCGGCGGGCAGGCCATCAGGCGGGTCATTGGGCCGATCAACACCGGGGAGTCCATCACTTCCTCCACTGTCACTTCCTTGCGGAACAGCGCCACCGGGTTGCGCGCGGCATGCCGGCTCGCCTTGGCGCGTATTTTGGCGAAGGTCTCCGCCTTGGTGCCGTACTTGTCCATGTGCGCCATGCCCGCGCCGCCAAAATAGCGGATCGCCAGCGGCACCTCGGGCTGTCCCACCAGCTCCTCGCAGATCCGGTCAAAGGGTTCGAAGGGGGTCGGCCGGTCGTTGTAGTAGCTGCCCAGCGCTCCCGGCTTCATTTGCTCGAAGCCCAGGGCGATCACGCAGTCGGCGGCGCCGGACTCCACCGCCTGGCGCGCCAGGAACAGGGCGGTCGAGCCGGTGGAACAATTGTTGTTGACGTTGACCACGGGAATGCCGGTCATGCCGATTGGGTAGAGCGCTCGCTGGCCGCAGGTGGAATCGCCGTAGACATAGCCCACGTAGGCTTGCTCCACCTTGGCGTAGTCCAGCCCGGCATCGGCCAGGGCCTGACGCGCCGCCTCGGCACCCATCTGGTAGTAGGGCGCGCTGGCGCCGGGTTTCGCGAACGGCACCATGCCGACGCCGCTGATCACCGCTGTGTGTTTCATGCTTTTCTCCTTACCCTCTAGGTATCACCGTGCATTGCTTGTCGCACTGCATCCCGCACCACTTCCGGTCGCTCCATGGGCAAAAAATGGGTTGTTCCAGCCAGAACGTTCAACTCGGCGGAGGGTAGCAAGGCATGTAGGCGCCGGCGCGCCCTTGGCGAGAAGGTTGAGGCGCGTTCCGCGGCCAGTACGACCATCGGACACCGCAATCGTCGGACGGCGGGCCAGGGGTTGTGTTCGGTATGGGCAAAGGTGGTGCTTTCCCATTCCGGCGTACAGGCCAAGCGAAAACGATCATCATGGGCCACGAGGCCGTGCTCAACATAGTTTTCCAGCCATGCTTCCGGCCAGGTTCTGAAGCCACCACGGCCACGAAAGTTCTCCAGTGCGGCGGCGCGCGAGTCAAACACCCTGCGGCGACGTGCGGCTCCGGCGGCCAGTGAAAACCGCTGTGACTGGCGTAGCAGCTTGGCCGACCACAATCGCCAGCCCTGCCAGGGGTCCATGATCACCGGTTCCGCCAGGATCAGGCCCCGCACCTTGTCCGGTCGTCGGGCCGCGGCCATGATACTGGTCGTGGCACCGATCGAATGACCGGCAAGCCAGACAGGCTCATCCAGACTTTCCAGCCAAGCGACAAGGTCTTCGTAGTACGTTTCCCAACCGCGGAATGTTTTAATATCGGCCGCCTCGGCGCTGGCCCCGTGGCCCCGCATATCCCAGGCCAGCACGTTGCAATCGTCAGCCAATTCGTCGAGCAGCGAGCGGTAAACCTGGCTATGGAAGCCCGTCGCATGGGCCCAATGCAGGGTGGGGCGTTCGCGCGATCCGGGCCAGCGCCACAGCGCGATTTGCCGCCCGTCCGGGGCGGTGAATCCGTCACGCTCGATCACGCCGCGCGTCTCAGTAGGATTTGGGTAAGCCAAGGACATGTTCTCCGATGTAGTTGAGCAGCATTTCGTTGTTGATTGGTGCAACCTCCATTAACCGTGCCGAAGGCCATAGCGTGATGATGTCGTAGTCCCGGTCGAAACCGTAGCCGCCGTGGGTCTGCAGGGCGGCCTCGACGGCTTTGACCGCCGCGCGAGAACCCAGCAATTTCGCCATGTTGGCATGAGTACCGGCATCGCCACCGGCGTCGAACGTCGCAGCCGCGTGGATCATCATCAGCCGTGCTGCCTCCAATTCGGCCTTGGCCTCGGCCAGGCGGTGCTGTATAGCCTGATAACCCCCGATGGGGGTGCCGAAAGGTTTGCGTTCGTTGGCGTAGGCCACTGCCTTTTTGAGAGCGTAATTGCCCAGGCCCACGGACATGGCGGTGACCAGCAGGCGCTCCGAATTCAGCGCCTCGAACATTCCGGCCAGGCCCTGTCCCGGGTTGCCGATCAAGCGATCCGCGTCGAGTTTGACGTCATCAAAAAAAACCAGGTATTGCCGCTCCGGCCAACCGACGTCGATATTCAGGGGCTGTAGTTCCACACCGGGCGCGTCGGTATCCACCACGAACAAGGACATACCCTCGGTGCGTCGTTTGACTTCGCCGGCCTTTTGGGTGCGGGCCACGACCAGCATTCGATCGGCGTCCGCCGCACCGGAAATAAAAACCTTGCGCCCGGTCAGCCGATAGCCGTCACCATCCCGTGTCGCCAGCGTGGACATCGCGAAGCTGTTGGTCCCGGCATCTGGCTCGGTGATGGCGAAGCACAGTTTCTCGGCCCCGCTGATTGTCGGCTTGACGAATCGCTCGATCTGTGCCGGCGTGCCATTACGGAGAATCGGCACCCGCGCAAAGCCAGTGAGCAACAGCATGGGCAGCACCAGCCCGGCCTCGGCCAGCGTTTCCATCAGCGCGACCAGTTCCACCTGGCCGCCGCCCGAGCCCCCCAGGTCCTCGGGAATGGTGATGCCAAGCAGCCCGTATTCGCCCAGCGCTTCCCAGGCCTCCTGAGGGAATCGGTGGTTATCGATGCATTCGCGCATGTATTCCCGGGAAAAGCCTTCGCTCACGACGCGGGTGGCCTCGCGAATGTCACGCATGCGTTCGGCGACGCGGGCTTGGTCGAACTGGGTTTCGGACGCGATGCTCATTATCGTCTTCTCCTTGCGCTCACCCCTCCGGGGTAAATAGGTTGCGTTTGCCATCGTGGTGCACGCGGCCCGTGCGATTGAGAAATTCCTCGTTCGTCATGGCATCGAGCAGGTCCGTGTCGGTGGGAGTGTTGGCAACAAAGCGCCGGCCATCGCTCAGGCGGCCCAGCACAATACCCTGGACCGGGCGGTCGGCGCGGTCGTGCATGACAGTGTAGGTCTCGATGCGGGCCTTGCCCTGCGCCTGCTCCACCACGTCCACGATGGGGCCGGCGTCGATCTCGGCTTGCAGTCCGGCCGGATCGATCGGCCGCCAACCGCCGACGGGCGGTCGTCCGCCGTAGAGCCCCAGCGAATGCTTGCTCATGTACCAGCCCACGCCGCTGACCAATCCAGTGGCGCTTCGGTCGGCGCGGATGCGGTTCATGATCTCGGCGATGGCGTGGGTGCAATAGTTGTTGCCGGGCCCGCCATGGTAAGCCAGCCCGCCCGTGACGGTCAGCGGCCGGGGATCATGCGCGGCGATGCCCAGCGCGTCGCGCGCCATCTGCACAGCGCTGGGGAAACAGCTGTACAGGTCCAGGTGATCGATCCCGTCGATCCCCAGTCCGCTGGCCGCGGCCAGCCGCTCGCCGCAGGCGGTGATCGCCGGCGAGCGGGACAGATCCGCCCGCTGGGAGACGAACCAGTGATCGTGGCCGTTTGCCGCGGCCAGGGGGTACACCCAGCGTTCAGGCTCGATGCCCAGCCGCCGGGCCTTGGCCGCCGACATCATCACCAGCGCGGCGGCCTGATCCACCGCGATGAGGGCGTTCATGTGCTTGGTGTAGGGCGCGCCGACCATGCGATTTTTGGGTGAGCGCTCGGCGATGTCGGCCGCCGATAAGGGTTCGCGGCGCCAGGCTCGCGGATTGTCGACCGCGACGGCGTTGAATCGGGCATAGAATTCGCCCAGCATTCGTCGGTGCTCGACTGGGTTAAGGCCGTAGCGGCCCCGCAGCGCCTGCTCGAACAACGGATAAATCTGGATGGGCAGATTGAGTCCGTGGCGTTGTTCCGCCAAATTGGTCGGCTCGCGGTCATCGCCGAGCAGTCGCGGGCCCTCGCCGGTGGCGGTGTCCAGCACTCCGGACAGGCCGGCGCCCTTGCCGCGCATCTGCGTGGCCAGCGCCTCGCCGCCCGCGATCAAGATACAATCGAGACCGCCGGCGGCGATGCGATCGGCGTAGTAACCGACCAGCCATTGACCCATGTTCCCGCCTATCGGGGTGTAGAAGCGCTCGCCGGGGTCGATGCCCAGGTGCCGCGCCAGGGTGGACGGGGCATCGGAATAAGACGGCGCCAATATGTTGAGACACGTTAACGACTGGATCTGACCCAGCACCCCGGTCACACCGCAGTCCGCGGCCGCGGCCCGGGCAGCCTCGGCGACCAAACCGATGGGGGTGCGCTCGGGATCCGGTTCGCGCGCGGTGATCTGGCCGGCGCCGACCAGCACCGGTGTTGTTTCCTCATGAGTCGTCATCGGCGGGTAGCCTCCGCAACGGGATCATCACCGGAAAAACGCCTGCTGCTGGACGTCAGCCTTGAGTCACCTGATAGCCATCCTGCCGGATAGGCCTTTTTGAAATGGTAATGAGCCATGGGCAGGTGCTTCGCTCTCCAAAGCATCTCGAAAGAGGTAGACGGTCGCAGCATGGGCGCGTCGCCGTGGCGGTCGAAGTAATAGCTGTTCGAGGTCGCGCAGTTGTGGTTCAGGAACACGGTCCCCTGCTGGCGCTTCTGGATGTTCTGGAAGTAGCGATCGTGCACGTCCTGGCGGATCTCCACGCAGGTCGCGTCACGCTCGTGGGCGGCCTCGATACAGCGCACCACGTGAATCGCGTTGCCCTCGACCATTTTGAAATAGGACGAACCGATCAGCGCGTACGGTCCCAGCATGATGTAGAAGTTGGGGTAGCCGGGCACCGTGAGACCCTCGTAGGCCTGGTACCGGTTTTCTTCCCAGAACTCGCCCAGATCCGTGCCGTTACGTCCCGCGACTTCGTAGGACGGCAGGTTGCCCTTCTCGAAAACCTTGTAGCCAGTCGCCAGGATCAGCACGTCGATCTCGCGCTCGGCGCCGTCGGAGGTCTCGATGCCCCCGGCCGTGATGCGCCGGATGGGCGTGGTGACCAGATCGACGTTATCCCTGGCGAAAGTGGCGAAGTACTCGTTGGAGAAGGTGGGCCGCTTGCAGCCGAAACCGTATTGGGGCGTTAACTTGTCCCACAGCTCCGGGTTGTCCGGCAACTGCTCGCGCATGTTGCTCACGCCGGCGCGCTCGGCCCAACGTACCAGCCAGGGCATGTGCCGGTAGTATACCGCCGCGATGATCATCAAGGATTCGGTCAGGGCATCGGTGGTGGCGCGCACCCCCTGCTGGGCCAGCCCCGACCAGCGGAACACGGTGCGCAGCCAGCCAGGCAGGCGGGCGTCCGGTTTCTTGAGGACCCAGATGGGCGTGCGCTGATAGACATCAAGATGCGCCACCTTCGGGGCGATCTCGGGAATGAGCTGCACCGCCGTGGCGCCGGTGCCGATCACCGCCACGCGCTTGCCGGTGAGATCCACATTGTAGTCCCAGCGCGCGGTGTGCATACGCTCGCCCTGAAAATCCTCGACACCGTCGATATCCGGCAGCTTGGGCGAGATCAATCCGCCGGTGGCGGACACCAGATGGCGGGCGGTGACCAGCCCCTTGTCGGTTGTCACCCGCCACAAGTGCTCGCCTTCATCGAACTCGGCACGCTTCACGCTGACGCCGAAACGTATGTAGGGATAGAGGCCGTATTTGCTGGCCACACGGCGGGCGTAGTTCTGCAGCTCGTCACCCGGCGCGAAGACCCGCGACCAGTTCGGATTCTGCTCGAAGGAAAAAGAGTAGACGAAAGAAGTGATGTCCACCGCCACGCCGGGGTAGCGGTTGTCGCGCCAGGTGCCGCCGACGTCGGCGGCACGCTCGATGATCGATAAGGATTTCATGCCGCGGCTGAGAAGCTCGATGGCCGCGCCCATTCCGGCGAAGCCGGCGCCGATGATCAAAATCTCGTGGTCGGGTTCAGCGCTCCCGTGGCGCGGCGCCCGCTGGCCACGACGGCTTTGTTGAATCCGGTCCTCCGCGACAGTCATAGTGGTCCTCCTTCCAGTTTTTAGCAGGCCGCTTAGCCGCTATGCGCGAGGCGCAGTTTCGTCCGTGCCACGGCCCGGGTGCATGCTACGGGCGCCGACAAATGCCGGCGCATAAAGCCGACTATTTCGGTAACGTCCTGGCGCGCCTCCGGCAACATGGAATGAAACACCGGCCACACATGTGGCATATTCCAGCGGGCGCGCAGGGTCACGGCCACGCCGGCCTGGCGCGCACGGTGCGCTACCCGATAGGCATCATCACGCAGGGCCTCGGATTCGCTCACAGTGAGCATAAGAGGCGGCAGGCCACGGAAATCGCCGTATATCGGTGAGACATAGGGATCCCGGGGATCATGGCCGGCCAGATACAGATTGGTGGCCATCTCGATCATGCGGGGAGTCAGCATGGCATCGCTGGCCGCGTTGGCCTGGCGCGATGGTGCATCGCCAACCGCATCGGCGCCGGGCGAGATCGACACGGCGCAGGCTGGCATGCGGGGGGAGGGATCGGGCGAGGCGGCCTGCGCATCGCGCAGCCTCAGCAGCGTGGCCAGAGTGAGGTTGCCACCCGCGGAATCTCCGATCAGGGCCAGCGGCTCGTCAGGATAGTCCTCCGCCAGCGCCCTGTAGGCATGGTGGGCATCGTCGAGGGCGGCCGGATAGGGCGCCTCCGGCGCTAGGCGGTAGTCGATCCAGAACACGCGTGCGTTCAGTCTCTTGGCCAGTTGCCCGCAAAGCTCCGCATAAGTACGGAAACGGCCACTGATAAAAGCACCACCGTGGAGATACAGCACGGTGGCCGTGGGCTGACTGGGACTGACACGCACCGCCGGCACACCGGGGGGTACCGCTGGTTCATTGCCAATGGTGGTCTTGCGCGCGGTGACCCCGGACGGCAGCCCGCCCGGCAGGCGGGCCACCGCGGCGATGCGCCGTAACCGCGTCACCAGCTCGTCGGGGTTAGCCGGCTCGCGCTTCATCAGTAGCCGAAAACCACGGTCGGCAACTCTTGCCGAGAATGATGTCATGATTTGCCTCCTGCCGGATATCAGCCCCCGGCCAGGCGATACGCCTCGCCCAGCGCGCGAGCGTATAGCCGCGGCGCGTAGCGCTTGAACCGCCACATGAAACGCCCGTCGAACTGCGGCACCACATAAAGCTGCTTTCGGTCGAGGGCGTCCAGGGTCCGGCGTGCCACCTGGTCGCTGGTGGCGAAGGCCCACTTGCGCATGGCCGCGTGGGCGAAATCGCCGCGGTTCTCGGGCAGGCGCGCCTTGTCCAGGATATTGGTGGGTACCACGGTGGGACACAGGGCCGAAACATGCACGCCGGTGCCGGTCAGCTCGGCCGCCAGAGTTTCGGAGAGCGAAAGTACCGCGGACTTGGTCACGTTATACGCACTCATCTCCGGCGCCGCGCCGAAACCGGCGGCCGAAGCCACGTTGACAATGCCGCCGTAGCCCAGTGCGCGCAGCTTGGGTGCGAAGAAGTGACAACCATGGATGACACCCCAGAGATTGACCTTGAGGCACCAGCGCCAATCGTCAAGCGGCACTTCTCCGATGCGGCCGCCTACGCCCACCCCGGCGTTATTGACCACCAACGTCATTGGCCGTCCGAGCAGCGATTCGGCCTTGTCGGCGAGCGTGGCCATCTGCTTTTCGCTGCCTACGTCGCAGCGGTAAGGGACAGCCCGACCTTCGCCCAACTCCGAGAGTATGCTGGCGGTTTGCTCGGCGCGCTGGCGGTCTATATCCGCGCAGATCACTGATCCGCCACGGCGCACGATCTCATAGGCGAAGCTGCGGCCGATACCGCTGCCCGCCCCCGTTACCAGGGCCGCTGCCTGCTCGGAGGGTTTCAGTGTTTTACGCTTGGCACCGCTCACGCCGCCGCCACTCGTTCCGCTGTTGTGTCACGCCTGTTATCGTCATGCCATTGCCGGAATGCTTGGTAAGCCTGCTGGGCATCGCCGGTTTCCTCGTAGGCGCGCTTCCAGGCGTGGATGACTTCCCGGTTATCGGCGTCCCATGGATGGAAGCGGGGGGAGAGAAACGGCAGCGTATCGATCACAAAAGCTCGGGTGAAGATCCCGGGTGCGAAGTACAACCACTTAATGGCGCGCAGTGCCGAGGGAATGTTCGTGAGCTGCCTATCCTTCCAGAGGAAATACAGCCAGTTGCCGTGCACCAGAGGCAGGAAAAGGGCTGTACCCAGAGCGAGCGTCGCCATGCGGATCGCGTAAGCGCGGACGCCGCCGCCGCTCACCTCTCCGAACACATCGAAGCTGACTGACTTGTGCTCCGTCTCCTCCACGAAGTGCCAGAACAGCATGGCAGCGACTTCCAGCCTGGTATCGTCCCACAGTTCCGGATGATCGAGCATGACCTGGGAAATCACGGCCGTGAAATGCTCGAAGTTCGCGGCCATGGCGCATTGGGTGACACCGCCCAGGTAGCGTTGAAGGGGCTTTCTGATCGCCTTGAACACGGCCTCCGCCCGGTCTATTGGAATGCCGTGCGCGACCATCGCTTCATTCATGGCGTCATGCTCCCGTGCATGGGTGCGTTCCTGTCGAATAAAGCTGATCGCGGCTTTGCGCACTGACGGATCGTGAAGATTCTCGAGTTGCTTACTCGTGGCCTGCATGACCCAGCGCTCGCCGTCCGGCACCGCGGCCAGGATCGCGTTCATCCAATGGGTCATCCACGGATCATTGTTGAACCAATGGCGTGGCACCGTCTCCGGACTCATGCCGAAGTTCAAATCCCTATGCTCGACTTCATCGTAACCAATCTTGCGGCTTGCGATCACCATGTCGGCCTCCTGAGTAGTTCGACTGTTGAATCACTCTATTTGGGCGATTGACCAAATGTCAAGGCCCGAAAAAAAGCAGTCAGTGGATATCTTCGCGCGCCGGCAAACAGACCGCGCCAGACCGGCGGGAAAGGTCGGTCGAGGTACGTACAAAAGAAAGGAAACGGAATGCCGAAGCGTGGTACCGGGCGACCTTAGGGGGCTGGGGGTAGAGTGTGCCGGGAACCGGCGTGCTGCCGGTACTGATCGGGCGAAAGACCGAACCAGCGTTTGAAGGCACGCCTGAAATTGGCTCCGTCATGATAGTTCATCAACGCGGCGATGGCTTCGATCGACAGCTTGCTGTCACACAGGTAGCTTGTCGCTTGCCGGGATAGGATTTCGTCACGAATTTTCCTAAAACTACTGTTTTCCTCCTTGAGCTTGCGAGCGAGGGTGCGTTTGCTCATGAAAAGGGAGGCCGCTGCTTCGTCTTCGCTGAGCGAACCGGGGGGTCTCGATAGCATCATCTTCTTAAGCCGGGTCTGGTAGCTGGGCTTGTGGGTCTGAAGCTCGGCAAGCATCGATTCACACTGCTCAAGGGCCAGACGGTAATTTTCATGATTGGCGGAGGCGTTCGGTTCCCGGCACAGTGCCATCGGCAGTTTAAGCGTGAACTTATCGGCACCAAAACGAATACGCCCGGGCAAATAGTCCGAGTACATCGCGCGGTACTCAGGTGCTCGGTGGGTAAAACAAATTTCAGCCTCATGTAGTGGGCGACCGACAACGAACTCGCCGAATTCAAGCAGCACCACGATCATGGTATCCGCCAGGCAACGCTCGATATCCGCGTCCAGCGGCACTTGGAAGTCCAGTCGGCATTCCAGGTGTTCTTCAGCCTGCTGCAGGTGTAGCTCGACGATGCTTGCGCGAGTAGGTAGGAATGTCTGTATCGCCTGTAGCGCGCTGAGCAGGTCCGGACTGCTCGAGGCGGCAAAACCGATGGCGCCGTGGGTCGCCGGGGTCAGGCGCTTACCCAGCCGTAAGCCGAATTCAAACTGGCCGGACAACGCCAGTGCATTGCGCAAAATCCGCACCTGGTGAGCTGGCGTGAGCAGACTGTCCTCGCCCAGAAATTGCGCGATACCGAGACCGGTACCTTGCAGCAACGAAGGTAGCTGGCTGACGGTTAAGTCCAGCTCGCGGGCAATAAGTCGTGAATAGTTCGACGGAATGCCGCCTTCCGAAGCTTTCAGTTCACCCTTCTGCTGTGTCATTGATACTGTCCGTTGATAGGCATGCCTGTCTTTAAATGACCCCAGTGTGTCAATAAATGACCTCCCCGGCAAGCGGATCAACAACCACGATGCAGTCATTAAGTTACTTGCTGGAGAAAGGCCTTGGGTAAGATTACGTTCATTGAGCATGACAGTACCGAGCACATTGCCGAGTTTGAATCTGGTTCCTCGCTGATGCAGGTTGCTGTTAATAACGCTGTGCCCGGCATCGACGGAGATTGCGGTGGGGAATGCGCCTGCGGCACCTGCCACGTGATAGTGACCGATGAATGGTTCGGCAAGACCGGGGAAATAAATGATGCTGAAGAGCAGATGTTGTCCATGACTCCGGAGCGGGCAGAAACCTCTCGGCTGGGCTGTCAGATCCGAACCACCGAGGCGATGGACGGTATGACCGTTCTGTTGCCTGAATTTCAGATGTAGCGGGAGGTCCCCATGTCAACCAAGTCAGGCACGAACGATGCCATGCAAACAAAGATGATTAATGCCACATCGAGATTGGTGCCTATGCACTTACAGATCAAGGCACTCAAATCTCTGATGAAAGCGAAGAAAAAGGCACTGGGGTCAACACGCCCACAGGTCAAGTTTCTCGAACAGCCCGTGCCTGACGTTAATACCCTGGCACTTGAGGATATTGATACCAGCAACCCTTTTCTGTATCGGCAAGATCAGTGGGGTGCCTATTTCAAGCGGTTACGTGATGAGGCACCGGTGCACTTCCAGAAAAGCAGCCAGTTCGGGCCATTCTGGTCGGTGACACGCTATGAAGACATTTTGTTCGTCGATAAGAATCACGAGCTCTTTTCCTCCGAGCCACAGATTATTCTGGGTGATCCTCCGGAAGGGTTGTCGGTGGAAATGTTTATCGCCATGGATCCGCCAAAACATGACGTGCAACGCCGGGCGGTCCAAGGTGTAGTGGCGCCCCAGAATCTCAAGGAAATGGAGGGGTTGATCCGGGAGCGCGCCGCCGAGGTGCTCGACAGCCTGCCCCTGGACAAAGCTTTCAACTGGGTGCCGGCAGTGTCCAAGGAGTTAACAGGGCGCATGTTGGCGACGTTGCTGGATTTCCCTTACGAGCAGCGTCACAAGCTGGTTGATTGGTCGGACCGACTGTCCGGAGCATCTTCGGCGACTGGTGGCGAGTTTACCGACGAAGACATCATGTTTGACGATGCCGCGGACATGGCCTGGTCATTCTCGAGGCTTTGGCGAGACAAGGAGGCACGACGCAAGGCTGGCGAGCCTCCGGGTTTCGACTTGATCAGCATGCTACAGAGTAACGAGGATACCCGGGATTTGATCAACCGTCCGATGGAGTTTATCGGCAACCTGGCGCTGCTGATTGTTGGCGGCAATGACACTACCCGCAACTCCATGAGCGGCGGTGTGCTGGCCCTGAATCAGTTCCCCGAGGAATTCATCAAGTTGAAGAAAAACCCGGAATTGATTCCGAACATGGTTTCGGAAATTATCCGCTGGCAAACTCCACTCGCGCACATGCGCCGGGTTGCCACGCAGGACGTGGAGCTGCGTGGTCAGACCATTAAGAAAGGGGACCGCGTGTTGATGTGGTATGCCTCGGGTAATAGGGACGAACGAAAGTTCGAAAATCCCGACCAGCTTATTATTGATCGCAAGGACGCGCGCAATCATATTTCCTTTGGCTACGGCATTCACCGTTGCATGGGCAACCGTCTGGCTGAGTTGCAATTGCGGGTTTTGTGGGAAGAGTTACTCAAGCGCTTTGATAACATAGAGGTCGTGGGTGAGCCCGAGCGTGTGCAGTCCAACTTTGTGCGGGGCTATTCCAAGCTAATGGTCAAGTTGACCGCAAAAAATTGAATTTACGTCCGGAGCCGATGTCACCCGAACAGTTCGATTATGTCGTGGTTGGGGCGGGCTCGGCCGGATGCGTCGTCGCCAACCGTCTATCCGAATGCGGCCGCCATTCGGTGCTGTTGCTTGAGGCCGGTCCGGAGAGCCGCCGCAATCCGTTCGTGAATATGCCTTTGGGCTTTCTGCAGCTGATTTTCAGTCGTCGCGTCAACTGGCAGTTCAATACCGAGCCGCAACAGCACATGTATGGCCGTGCCTTGTATCAGCCAAGGGGTAAGATGGTCGGCGGGTCCAGCGGCATGAACGCGCAGGTCTACATTCGCGGACATGCCCGGGACTACGACGAGTGGGCACGGCTCGGTTGCGAAGGGTGGTCGTATGCCGATGTGTTGCCTTACTTCCGAAGATCCGAACATTTCGAGCCGGAGCTGGCGGCTCTTGAAACGGCGTTTCATGGTCGGGGTGGTCCGCTTAATATTACCGAGCGCCGCTATACCAACCCGCTGAGCACGGCGTTCGTCAAGGCGGCGATGCAGGCGGGCCACCGGCGCAACCCGGACTTCAACGGCCGTGAACAGGAAGGCGTGGGCTACTACTATGTTTATCAGAAGGACGGCACGCGCTGTAGCAATGCGCGTGCCTATCTCGAACCCGCGGCGTTTCGGTCCAACCTGACTGTCCGCAGCGGAGCGCACGTCACGCGTGTGTTGCTCCAGGGCGGCCGTGCCACCGGTGTCGAATATCGGAGCGCGAAGGGGCTGGCTCAGGTCCGTGCCCGGCGCGAAGTTGTACTCTGCGGCGGCGCGTTTAACTCTCCGCAGCTGCTGATGCTTTCCGGAATTGGACCGCGCGGTGAACTGTCCCGGCACGGGATTGAACTGCGTCATGAGCTGGAGGGCGTCGGACGGAATCTGCAGGATCACATCGACGTGTTCGTGCGTGTCAGAGCGCGCGACCGCCAGAGCATTTCCATGCATCCGAGCTACTGGTTCAAGGGCCTTCGGGCCCTGCTGCAGTATCTGAGCGGTCGCCGCGGTGTACTGTCGAGTAACGGCGCCGAGGCCGGTGGGTTTATTCGTTCCCGCGCGGAGGAGCCGATCCCCGACTTGCAACTGCATTTCGGGCCGATGTTGTACGCTGATCACGGGCGGGACATGAAGACCGCGATGAGCGGTTATGGTTACATCGTAATGATTTATGGGCTCCGGCCTTTGTCGCGCGGCCACGTCGGTCTGCACAGTGCCGACCCATTCGCGGCACCGCTGATAGACCCCAATTATATGGCTGAGCCCACCGACGTCGAGAGACTCGTTCGGGGGGTGCGTTTAGTACGCAGGATTCTGGAGCAGCCGGCTTTCACGCCTCACCACGAGGTCGAGATATCGCCGGGACCGACGCTGCGCAGTGACGAAGACCTCGCCACATGGGTGAGGCATAGCGGCGAGTCGGCCTATCACCCTGTAGGTACCTGTAAGATGGGATTGGATCCAATGGCGGTGGTCGATCCCCGACTGCGCGTGCATGGCCTCCGGTGCCTGCGGGTGGTTGATGCTTCCGTTATGCCGACCCTGGTGGGCGGAAATACTCATCAGCCGGCGACCATGATTGGCGAGAAGGGGGCCGAGATGATTCTCGAGGATTTCAAGGTTTCCCGCGGCCGATCTCGGTATTGAGTGCGGCGAGCTCGTCCCCATGGCGTTTGTAATCGTGAAATCGGACCCCAAGGCACAGTAGAAAAGAGACAGGCTATGACGAACAATCAGAAACAAACGACGGTCATCGTTGGCGGCGGGCACGCGGCGGGAGCGCTTTTGACAACACTGTTGCAAAAGAAATATCAGCATAAAGTGATTCTGGTGGGCGAAGAGCCCCACCCACCCTATCAGCGCCCGCCTCTGTCCAAGAATTACCTGACAGGCGAAGTTGATCAGGGTTCACTGTATTTGAAGCCAAGCTCAATATATGAAAACGCGGGTCATCAGTTGCGGCTCGGTGTGCGAGTCGTGCAAATCGATCGAAACAACAAAATCATCCGGTTGTCGGACCAGAGCACCTTGAAATACGATCAACTTGTCCTGGCCACGGGATCGCGTGTTCGGCGTTTGAATGCGCCAGGAGCGGACTTGAAAGGCATTCACTATCTGCATGATATAGCCGATGCGGATAACTTGCGTGAACAATTAGTTGCGGGGAAACGTTTGGTCATCGTGGGTGGCGGCTATATCGGTCTCGAGGTCGCCGCCAGCGCAAACAAGAGCGGCGTCGATGTCACCGTACTGGAAGCCGCTGATCGGCTTATGCAACGGGTTACTGGGTCGGAGATGTCCGCATTCTTTTACGCCAAGCATACTGACGCCGGCGTGGATGTACGTTTGAACACGGCGGTTACCGGCTTCGAAGCGGGAGAGCAAGGTTGTGTGACTGGCGTGAGATTGGCGAACGGCGGTATCGTGCCGGCCGATATCGTGCTTGTTTCCATCGGTGTTCTTCCGGAAACCGCTCTGGCCGAGGCCGCGGGCTTGCCCTGTGATGACGGTATTGTCGTTGACGAGTTTACTCGTACCGCGGATCCCGCTGTCCTGGCGATCGGCGACTGTACCCGCCACCGGAATCTGTTATTTGAAAAGATGCAACGACTTGAGTCCGTGGCGAATGCCGTCGATCAGGCTCGTACGGCGGCCGCGACGCTTATGGGTGAGCGCGTGCCCTACAAAAGCGTGCCGTGGTTCTGGTCGAACCAGTTTAACGTACGCTTACAAATGGTGGGGTTATCTCAAAACCACGATCAGCGGGTGGTTCGCGGCGATCCCTCGGATGAAGCGTTTGTGGTATTCTATTTACGCGGAAGCCGGCTGGTGGCCGTTGACGCGGTAAATCTGCCCATGGCCTTCATGGTCGGGAAGAAGCTTGTATATCAAGGCAAGGACGTCGATGTTGAAGCATTGAAAGATCCGAGCACCGAATTGAAATCGTTGGTATAAGGCATGATACCGAAGCAGCACCGGCATTCGGTGCGACGCAGACCGTACACGGCCCGGACCCCTTCCCTGGCCAGCTGACCAAGGCCGGTGGTGCTTAGCCGATGACTTGTGAGAAAATCAGCGGGGCCGCGCGGATCTTCGGCGTGACGAGCCATTATGGGGGAGTCGTCGGTCTGACGCAGGCAATGGACTCTCGCAATTCGGATTCGCGCCGTACCCCGAGGCCGGAGGAGAAAACCATGAAAAAAAAGCGCCCGGCCGGTCCGGCCCGGTCTGATCGTCAGTTTGTATTGACATCCGCCGCTCGACTGTTTCGTGAGCAGGGCTATGACCGGACCACGGTGAAAGAAATCGCAAAAGCGTGTAATTTGCTGCCCGGCAGCCTTCATTACCGGTATCAGGCCAAGGAGGATATTCTTGTTGATCTGATGCGCCTTGGTTTGGAGCAAACCTCGACTGCTGTCTCCGAAGCCGTGGCCGGTGCGGCGGAACCCGTGGAGCAGTTGCGTAGAGGCATCAATGCGCACCTTCAGATGCTGGTCAGCGGCTCGGACATGGTCTATGTACTGTTGTTTGAGTGGCGTTCTCTGCGCGGCGAAGCACGTAAGGAGATGATCAAGTTGCGCGACCGTTATGAGTCCCTCTGGGCGACTATGCTCAAGTCACTGGCGGAGAAAGGGGTAATTCGAAAGGAAGTGGATCTGGATTTGCTGCGGCTTATAGGCCTCGGTGCGCTCAACTGGGTAGCCACCTGGTTTAGCGACGATGGTCGCTACACGCTAGAGGAGATAGGTGATTTTGTCTGGCGCATGATCCGCGACGCGGTGCTAAAGGAGCGCCGGCACGATGTGCGGACTGAATACGGTTGATCGGCGCCCCTATGGCTCTAACGTCAGGCCCCCGGGAGCATTAGCGCCTCGGTGAAACCCAGCTTCGGCATAGGCACGGTCTTTGGATTGATCACGACAGAAAGTTCGCCAGAAGTGGGTCTGGGGAAGAGGCGCCCGGTGGCGGATCATTGGCGGTTTTGAGTCGGTTTCTGCTACACTCGCGCATTGGGCCAAGTCCCGCTCTGCTACCCAGCATGAAACGAAGCCCCCGTTACACGCGGGCTTTTTATTCCGTATCCGTTCGTCGCCAGACGCTGGTCCGCCCGTCGGAGCCCCCATGATTGAAGACGCCAAACCCGCCGGTTTGCTCAAACGCTTTATGGCCCTGGTTTACGACGGCTTCCTGGTGATCGCCCTGTGGTTCGTCAGCGCCGGCCTGTTCGTGCTTCTCTATAACCACACCGGCCTGCCGGTGCAGGACATCAACGGCGTCACCCGCGCCGACCCGATGGTGCTGCGCGGCGTGCTGTTTCCCCTGCTGATACTGGAAACCTGGGCCTTCTACGCCTGGTTCTGGCTGCATGGCGGCCAGACCCTGGGCATGCGCGCCTGGCGCCTGCAGGTGCGCGACTACCGTGGCGGGCCCATGCGTTTCTGGCAGACGGTGGCGCGTTTCGCCGCCGCCGGGCTGTCCTGGCTGACCCTCGGCGCCGGCTATCTGGTGGTGCTGGTGCACCCGCACCAGACCCTGCATGACCGCCTGTCGCTCACCGCCACCGTGGTGTTGCCCAAGGGCGCCAAGGCGGTCTGACCGGGGTGGAGGAATAACCGCGTGAGAGTCGACGACTTTGATTTTGATCTGCCGGAAGCGCTGATCGCCCGCCATCCCCCGGAGCGGCGCCGCGACGCCCGCCTTCTGGCGCTCACCGTGGACGACCTGAAACATCAGCGGTTCCCGGACCTGGCCGGCCACCTGCGCCCCGGCGACCTGCTGGTGTTCAACGACACCCGGGTGATTCCGGCGCGTCTGTTCGGGCACAAAAGCTCCGGCGGCCGGGTGGAAGTGCTGATCGAACGGCTGCTGGAGGGCACCCGGGCGCTGGCCCACGTGCGTGCCTCCAAGTCGCCCAAGCCGGACACCGGGCTGGTGTTCGAACAGGGCATCGGTGCCCGGGTCGAGGGCCGCCGTGGCGAGCTGTTCGAGCTGGATTTCAGCGGCTGCGAGACCGCCCTGGAGGCCCTGGAGCGCATCGGTCATGTGCCGCTGCCGCCCTATATCGACCGTCCCGACGAGGGCGCCGACCAGGAGCGCTACCAGACCGTGTACGCCCGCGAGCCCGGCGCCGTGGCGGCGCCCACCGCCGGCCTGCATTTCGACCAGCCGATGCTGGACCAGTTGCAGGCGATGGGGGTGGAAACCGGCTTCGTGACCCTGCATGTGGGCGCCGGCACCTTTCAGCCGGTGCGGGTGGAGCGGGTCGAGGACCACCCCATGCACAGCGAACGGTTCCGCGTCGAGGCCGCGCTGGTGGAGCAGGTCGAGGCGACGCGCGCCCGGGGCGGCCGGGTGGTGGCGGTGGGCACCACCGCCCTGCGCACCCTGGAGGCGGCCTCCGCCGGCGGTGCGCTTGAAGCCGGTGAATCGGAAACCGATATCTTTATCTACCCGGGCTATCAATTCCGCCAGGTGGACGCGCTGGTTACCAACTTCCATTTGCCGCGTTCCACGCTGTTGATGCTGGTGAGCGCCTTCGCCGGCCGTGAGCGGGTGCTGGCGGCGTATGAGGAGGCGATCCGTGAACGCTACCGCTTCTTCAGTTACGGCGACGCCATGTTCATTGAAAGAGCGCCCGACGCGCAGCGAGGCTTGTCATGTCCCGAATGACCTTCCAGCACCTGGCCAGTGACGGCGCCGCCCGGCGCGGGCGGCTGACCTTCCCGCGCGGCAGTGTGGAAACCCCGGCGTTCATGCCGGTGGGCACCTACGGCACCGTCAAGGGCATGCTGCCCCGGGACCTGGAAGACATCGGCGCGGAAATCTGCCTCGGCAATACCTTCCATTTGATGCTGCGCCCCGGCACCGAAGTGATCGGCGCCCACGGTGGGCTGCATGGCTTCATGCAGTGGCAGCGGCCGATCCTCACCGATTCCGGCGGCTTCCAAGTGTTCAGCCTGGGCGAGATGCGCAAGATCTCCGAGCAGGGCGTGGTATTCCAGAGCCCGATCAACGGCGACCGCATTGAGCTCAATCCGGAAATCGCCATGCGCGTACAGGCGGATCTGGACAGCGACATCTGCATGATTTTTGACGAGTGCACGCCGTACCCGGCCACCGAGACCGAGGCCGCCGACTCCATGCGCCTCTCCCTGCGCTGGGCGAAACGCTCCAAGCAGGCCCATTTCGACGATCTGGGGAACGATGCGGCCTGTTTCGGCATCGTACAGGGGGGCATGTACGACGCCCTGCGCCGCGAATCGCTGGACGGGCTGGTGGATATCGGCTTCGACGGCTATGCGGTGGGTGGCCTGAGCGTGGGCGAGCCCCAGGAAGAGATGCTGCGCACCCTGGGCGCGCTGACGCCGCACATGCCCGAGGACCGGCCCCGCTATCTGATGGGGGTAGGGCGGCCCGAGGACATTGTCGAAGCGGTGCGGCGCGGCGTGGATATGTTCGACTGCGTGATGCCCACGCGCAACGCCCGCAACGGCCATATTTTCGTCGGCGAAGGCGTGCTCAAGATCCGCAACGCCCGGCACCGGCACGACCTGGGGCCGCTGGACGAAAACTGTGATTGCTATACCTGCCGGCATTTTTCGCGCAGCTATCTGCACCATCTGGATCGCTGCAACGAGATGCTCGGCGCGCAACTCAATACCATCCACAATCTGCGCCATTACCAGCGGCTGATGGCCGGATTGCGGGGGGCTATCGAAGCGGGTACATTGAGCGCCTTTATTAGCGACTTCTACGCGGCTTTGGGCCGTCCCGTACCCGCGATTTAACGACGATAACGTGGAGTAACGTCATGAACTGGTTGATTTCACCCGCGCACGCTCAAACCGGTGGGGCCGCTCCTGGCGGCGGCGGTATCGAGCTGATCATGCTGGTGGTAATGGTAGCGGTGTTCTACTTCTTCCTGATCCGTCCGCAGCAAAAGCGCGCCAAGGAACACAAGAATCTGGTCCAGAGCCTGAACAAAGGCGACGAAGTGATCACCAGCGGCGGCATTCTCGGCCGGGTGACCAAGGTCACCGACGATTTCGTGGTACTGGAAATCAGCGGCAACCTCGAGATCAAACTGCAGAAACAGAGTGTCCAGGCCACGTTGCCCAAAGGCACCATTAAATCCATATAAGTCCTCGCCGGCCGAACCGGAAGACCATTATGACCCGCTATCCGCGCTGGAAATTTTTCCTGCTCCTGGCCGTGCTATTGGGGTGCGGCCTCTATGCGCTGCCCAATCTTTATCCGGACGTTCCGGCCATTCAGATCAGTGCCAACGACGCCGGCGGCCAGGTGCCGGTTCCGGTTCGTGACCGGGTGGTGAACGCCCTGGACGACGCCGGCATTGAGCACGGCGAAGGCGAAACCATCAATAATTCCTGGATGCTGCGCCTGGAGAACACGGACGCGCAGTTGCGGGCCCGGGAACGCATTTCCACCCTGCTCGGCGACGACTATGTGGTGGCGCTTAACCTGGCGCCCACCACGCCGGACTGGCTGCGCGCGGTGGGCGCCTCGCCCATGAACCTGGGCCTGGACCTGCGTGGCGGGGTGCATTTCCTGCTGCAGGTGGACATGGCCACGGTGATCGAGCAGCGCATGGACGCCTGGTCCGGCCAGGCCAAGCTGACGCTGCGTAACGAGGGCATCCGCTACCGCAGCGTGGACATCGAAGGCCAGGAGCTGGTCATCACCCTGGACGACCAGATCGCCGCCGACGCGGCGCGGGCGCCGCTGCGCACCGCGTTGCCGGAGTTCACTCTGGATCAGTCCGAGGAACGGCCCCGGCTGACCCTGACGCTGAACCAGAGCACTCTGGATGAGCTTCAGGATTACGCCGTCGACCAGAACCGCACCGCGCTGAACAACCGGGTCAACGAGCTGGGCGTGGGTAACGCGGTGGTGCAGCGCCAGGGCGCCGACCGCATCGTGGTGCAGCTGCCCGGTGTGCAGGACGCGTCCCAGGCGCGCCGTATTCTCGGCCGTACCGCGACCCTGGAATTCCGTCTGGTGGCCGACCAGTATTCCTCCAGCCGGGCCAGCACCGGCATCGCGCCGCCGGGCACCGAGATCTTCCCGTTCAAATCCCAGAACGACCGGCCGGTGATTCTGGAGAAATCCAAGATCGCCACCGGCGATCAGGTCACCAACGCGCAGATGGGCTTCGACCAGCAAAGCGGCACGCCCCAGGTGAACGTGGAACTGGACTCCACCGGTGCGCGCAGCATGCAGCGCGTGACCAGCAAGAACGTGGGCAACCCCATGTCGGTGCTGTTCATCGAGACCAAGACGGTGATGAAAACCGTCGAGGGCGAGGACGGCGAGCGCCGTCAGGTGCCGGAAAGCACCACCGACCAGTACGTGATCAACGTGGCCACCATCCAGGACACCCTGGGCAGCCGTTTCCGGATCACCGGCCTGGACAGCCCGGCGGAAGCCTCGGAGCTGGCCTTGCTGCTGCGCGCCGGCTCCCTGGCGGCGCCGGTGACCATCGTTGAAGAGCGCACCATCGGCCCCAGCCTGGGCCAGGAAAATATCGAAGCCGGCCTCAAGTCGATGGCCCTGGGCATGGCCCTGGTGCTGTTGTTCATGGTGATCTGGTACAAGGTGTTCGGCCTGTTCGCCAATGTGGCGCTGCTCGGCAACCTGGTGATCATCGTCGGCGTCATGTCACTGATTCCCGGCGCCACGCTCACCCTGCCCGGCATCGCCGGCATCGTGCTGACCGTGGGCATGGCGGTGGACGCCAACGTGCTGATCTACGAGCGTATCCGCGAGGAGCTGCGTAAAGGCCGGCGTCCGCGCGAGGCGATCGAAGAGGGCTACGGCCGCGCCTTCACCACCATTCTGGACGCCAACATCACCACCATGATCGTGGCGGTGATCCTGTTCTCCGCGGGCACCGGCTCCGTGCAGGGCTTCGCGGTGACGCTGTTCATCGGCATCCTGTCCTCCATGTTCACGTCCATCATCGGTACCCGCGCGCTGGTGGAAATGACCTACGGCCGGGGCGCCCGCGCGCCGGCCAAACTGAGTATCTGAGGCGGTTATGAGTAAGGCTCCCACGAAGCACATCAACTTCATGGCGCCGCGCAAGGTGCTCGGCATACTGTCGATCGCACTGGTGGTGATCTCCATCGCGCTGCTCGCCACCCGCGGCCTGAACCTGGGCCTGGACTTCACCGGCGGTACCTCGGTGGTGGTGAAAAGCGAACAGGACCTGGACCTGGACCAGGTGCGTGGCGCCGTCGCCGAACGGGGCTTCAGCGACGCCATTGTTCAGCAGTACGGCTCGGCCCGGGAAGTCAGCATCCGCGTGGCGCCCACCGACGGCGTGGAAGCCGACCAGGTGGGCGGCATGGTGTTCGAGGCGGTGAACGCCGAGATCGATAATCTGGAACTGCTCAAGGTGGAGTTCGTCGGCCCCCAGGTGGGCGACGAGCTGCGTGACCAGTCCGGCCTCGCCATGCTGATGGCGCTGGGCCTGATGCTGGTCTACGTGTGGTTCCGGTTCACCAATAAGTTCGGTGTCGCCACCGTGGCCGCGCTGCTGCACGACGTGATCATCGTGCTGGGCCTGTTCTCCCTGCTGCAGTGGCACTTCGATCTGACCGTGCTGGCGGCGATCCTGGCGCTGATCGGCTATTCACTGAACGACTCCATCGTGGTCGCCGACCGGATACGCGAGAATTTCCGCAACACCCGGGAAACCGACCCGGAAAAAATCGTCAACGACGCCATCAACGAAATGCTCAACCGCACCATCAACACCTCCGTGACCACCGCCCTGGTGCTGCTGGCGCTGTTCTTCTTCGGCGGCGAAGTGATGCGCTCGTTCTCGGAAGCCCTGCTGGTGGGCATCGTGGTGGGTACCTACTCGTCCATCTACGTGGTCGCCAACCTGATCTTCACCCTCAACGTCACCAAGGAAGACTTCCTGGTCGTCGAGAAAGAAGAAATCGATGAAATGCCTTAACGGCAGTTGATAGTGGACAGGTGATAGTTGATAGCTAAAAGACGCGACAAGCGTCGCCGTACGAAAAAGGCCGTGCCCGCGACTGAACGCGGGCACGGCCTTTTTTTGTTTTTCAGCTATCAACTGTCAACTATCAACTGTCCACTGCTCTTCACCAATCTTGTTTTTCCATCCAGGGGATGATCCGCTCGAAGGCGGCTTCGATCTGATCCAGGGAGGTGGAGTAGCTGATGCGCAGGGCGTTGCTGCAGGTGTCGCCGAAGGTTTCCCCGGCGACCGTGCAGACGCCGGTCTCGCGCAGCAGTTTGAGCGCCACGTTGCCGCCGTTGACGCCCTCCGGCAGCGACGGGAACAGATAGAAGGCGCCGTCCGGCCGGTAGCCGGTGAGGTGCGGCGTGGCCTTCACCAGCTCCACCAGCCTGTCGCGGCGGCGCTGGTACTCCACCAGCATGTTGTCGATGAAGGTGCGTTCGCCGCGCAGCGCCGCCACCCCGGCCCACTGGCAGGGTGTGTTGGCCACGGTGGTGGTGAACATATGGTAGCGGCGCAGTTTCTTGATCGCGCCCTGGCTGGCCATCAACCAGCCGATGCGCATCCCCGCCATGCTGAAGGTTTTCGAGAAGCTGGAGATCACCATCACATGGTCCAGGTCCGAGCAGCAGGACAGTACGCTCGGGTATTCCTTGCCGTCGTACACCAGGTGGTCGTAGACCTCGTCGCTGATCACGTACACGCCCCGGTAGGCCGCTTCCTGCACGATCGCTTCCACGGTGTCACGGGGATAGATGGTGCCGGTCGGGTTGCTCGGTGAGTTGAGCACGATGGCATAGGTGTTCGGGCCGATGGCGTCGATCACCTCCTGCGGGTCCAGTTGGTGCTGGTTCTCCGCGTGCGTGGGGATCGACTTCACCACGCCGCCGTTCATGCGGATCAGCGGCGCGTAGAGCATGAACGACGGCTCCGGGACGATGAACTCCCGGCCCGGCGCCGAGGTGGCGGTGAGCGCCAGGTACAGGGCCTCGGTGGCGCCGGTGGTGATCATGATGTTTTCCGGCACCAGAGGCCGGTTATAGCGTTCGCTGTAGTATTCGGCCAGGGCTTCCAGCAGCTCGGGCAGGCCGGCGTCCATGGTGTAGCCGGTCTGGCCGGCACGCAGCGCGTCCACCGCCGCTTCCACCACATGCTCCGGCGGCTTCAGGTCCGGCTGCCCGATGGACAGATGAATCACGTCCTCCATGGTGGCCGCCAGGTTCACCATGCGGCGAATGCCCGGCACCGGGATGGTCAGCAGAGCCGGGTTCCAGATCGGGTCTTCGGTTTCGTAGAAGTCCGTGTCCAGGTTGATGCTGCTCATATCACCGCTCCCTTTTTAAAGACGGTTCATGCGGTTGCGCCGGCCAGGGCCAGCGATGGACGGTCGGTGAACGGACGCAGCTGTTCGAACAGATGCCCGGCCTTGAGCACCCGTTCGTCTTCGAAGCGGCGGCCGACGATCTGCAGGCCCATGGGCAGGCCGTTGCCGGCCAGCCCCAACGGCACGGACAGCGCCGGTTGGCCGGTCATGTTGAAAGGGTAGGTAAACGGCGTCCAGGTGGGCCAGCGGGTGTTGGGCCAGTCCGGCGGCACCTCCCGGTTGGTCTCGAAGGCGGTGATCGGCAGGGTCGGGGTGACCAGCAGATCGTACTTCTGGTGGAACACCGCCATCCGCTCCGAGAGGGTCATGCGTTCGTTCACCGCCGCCAGGTAGTCGAGCATGGACAGGCGCTCGGCCTTGGCCACCACCTGCATCAGGCCCGGGTCCATCTGCTCCCGCTGGCGCGGCGTCAGGTCCCGGCAGGCGTTGGCGGCGCCGCCGTAGAACAGGTGGCCGAAGGCGGCCAGCGGGTTGCTGAAGCCCGGGTCCACTTCCACCACGGTGGCGCCCAGATCGCGGAACACCTCCACGGCGGCGGCGCAGGCCCGTTCGATGTCCGGGTCCACGTCCACGTAACCCAGGTTATTGCTGTAGGCGATGCGCAGCCCGGACAGGTCCCCCTCCAGGGCGCCCAGGTAATCGGTGCCGCGCCGTGGCGCCGCCTGGGAATCGCGCGGGTCGGTTTCGCTGAGCACCTGCATCATCAGGGCGGCGTCCGCCACCGTGCGGGTCATGGGCCCGGCATGGGCAAGGCTGCCGAACGGGCTGGCCGGCCAGTGCGGCACTTCACCGAAGGTGGGCTTGTGGCCGACGATGCCGCAAAAGCCCGCCGGAATACGGATCGAGCCACCGGCGTCGGTGCCCAGGGCGAGGGGCGCCATGCAGGCGGACACCGCCGCGGCGGAACCGCCGCTGGAGCCGCCGGCGGTTTTCGAAGGGTCCCAGGGGTTATTGGTGGGGCCGCACAGCGGGCTGTCGGTGACGCCCTTCCAGCCGAACTCCGGGGTGGTGGTCTTGCCCAGCGGCACATAGCCGTGGCGCTCCAGGGCGGCGGTGGCCGGCGAGCGCTTGTTCAGCGTGCTCGCGCCGTCGATGGTGCGCGAGCCTTTCAGGGTGGGCCACATGGGGGTCAGGAACACATCCTTGACCGCCACCGGGATGCCGTCCAGCAACCCCTGGGCTTCGCCTTTCAGGTAGCGTTGCTCGGAGGCTTTGGCGATCTCCAGCGTGGTCGCGCGGTCGATCAGGCACCAGGCGTTCAGGGCATGGTCGTGATGCTGCACATGGTCGAGCAGATCCGCCGCCACCTCCACCGGTGACAGCTCCCGGCGTTCGAACGCCTTCTTCAATTCCAGCGCACTCAGGGTCCGCAGTTCCTCGCTCATGGACGTGCCTCCTCTCTCAGCGGCGACCGTAGCCGCGTGCCTTATCCACCGGGTTGACCAGCGGCTGCCCGCGCCGCCAGCGTTGAAAGTTATCGACGAACTGTTCGCCCAGCGCCCGCCGCCAGCCGACGAAATCGCCGGCCATGTGCGCGGATAACATCACGTTGGGGTAGCGCCACAGCGGGTGCTCCGGCGGCAGCGGTTCTTCCTCGAACACATCCAGAGCGGCGCCGGCCAGCCGGCCGCTGTCCAGCGCCCCGAGCAGGGCCCGGGTGCGCACCACCGCGCCACGGCCCACGTTGATAAACACCGCGCCGGGTTTCATCAGACGGAAGTGGCGGTCGTCGAACAGGCCGCGGGTGTCGTCGGTGAGCGGCGCCGCCACGATCACGTAATCCGCGTCGCCGAGCAGGGCCGGCAGGTCCTCCTGGCGGTGTACCCGGGCGAAGGCCGGATCCTGGCGGGCCCGGCGCGCGGTGCCGACCACTTCCATGCCCAGGCCACCCAGTACCGTGGCGATTTCCCGGCCGATTGAACCGGCCCCCACCACCAGGGCCCGGGCGCCACGGATCATGGCGGTTTCCCGGTGCCGCCAGCGCCGTTCCCGTTGCAGCGCCAGATTGGTGAGGGTGTCCTTGGCGAACAGCAGCACCGCGCCGAGCACGTATTCGGCGATGCCCCGGTCGAAAATGCCCGAGGCATTGGTGACCGGGAAATCGCCGTTCTGGATCGGCGGGATCATCAGGGCGTCCACGCCCGCGCTGGTGGCGTGCACCCAGCGTATCGGGCAGGGGTCGGGCCAGGCGGCCTCCAGGGCCTCGACGCGGAAATCCGTCACCACCAGGATGTCCGTTTCCGCCAGGGCCTCGGCGAGGCCGTTGTCGCCCCGCACTTCGCGTAGGGAGATGTCCCCGCGCAGCCGTTCCAGGCCGGGCAGGGCGGGCTCGTCCTCCGCCAACAGGACGGTGACCCTTGGCTCATGCAATGCGCCTGCGCTCATGGCGTCTCCTTCAATGCCTTTGGTTCAGCGTGTTTCTTCGAGCGCGTCCTGGAACAGGTTCACCGCTTGATCGATCTCTTGCCGGCTGGCGGTGAGCGGCGGCAGCCAGCGCACCACCTGCCCATGGATGCCGCAGCGCAGCAACAGCAGGCCGTTCTGCTCGCAGGTCTTGAGCAGGGCGGCGGCGCGCTCGCCGTGCGGCTGGCCCGGCGCCTTGACGATTTCCATGCCCAGCATCAGACCCATGCCACGCACCTCGTCGATGCAATCGTGACTGTCCCGCAGCGTGCGCAGACGTTCGAACAGGTAGGCGCCCTCGGTGGCCGCGTGGCTGACCAGGTCTTCCTGTTCCATCACGTCCAGGGTCGCCAGGGCGGCGGCGCAGGCCACCGCATTGGCGCCGTAGGTGCCGCCCTGGGAGCCGGGGTGCCCACTGGACATCATCGCCCGGCTGGCGGCCACGGCGGACAACGGATAGCCGCTGGCCAGCCCCTTGGCGGTGATCAGCATGTCCGGTTGGACGTCGAAGTGCTCGTGGCTCCAGAACCGTCCGGTGCGCCCGTAACCGGCCTGGATTTCATCGGCGATCAGCAGGATGCCGTGCCGGTCGCAGCGCTCGCGCAGACCCTGCATGAAACGCTTGGTGGCGGGGTAGTAGCCGTATTCGCCCTGCACCGGCTCGATGATCATGGCGGCGGTGTCCGAGGGCGCGGACTGGGTCATCAGCACGTGGTCCAGCTCGCGCAGGCAGAAGTCCACGGTCTCTTCCTCGCTCCAGCCGTAGCGGTAGCTGTGCGGGAAGGGGCTGAAGCTGACGCCGGCCATCAGCGGCTGCCAGCCGGCGCGGACCTTGGTGGTGGAGGTGGTCATCGAGGCCGCCGCCAGGGTGCGGCCGTGAAAGCCGCCGGTGAAGGCAATGATGTTGGGACGGCCGGAAGCCTGGCGGGCCAGCCGCAGCGCGGTCTCCACCGCTTCGCTGCCGGAGTTGGAGAACGCCACCGCGTCGAGGTTGCGCGGCAGATGCTCGTAAAGCCGGTCGGTGAGACGCAGCATGTTGGGGTGGGTGACGGTGGCGTACTGGGCGTGCACCAGCTTGCCGACCTGTTCGCGGGCGGCTTCCACCACCTTGGGGTGGCAGTGACCGGTGGCGGTCACGCCGATACCCGATGTGAAATCCAGCCAGCGACGGCCTTCGCCGTCAAACAACCAGCTTCCTTCGCCCCGTTCCGCGCAGATCCCGCTGGACTGCACCAAAAGTGGAGACAGATGATTCATGGCTTGCTCCTCCATACCCGATTCCCGGGCGGAGGTACCCGCTGAGATTCAGCGGTTCCCGCCCAGGGCGCCTTGAATCCGTGCACCGACTTCGTCGGTGCCGCACGCCGAGTGCCCGGCGGCGAGGTCCGACACCAGCGTCTCATGCAAATGCTGGGCCGCGCTAGAAAAAATCGGCTCTTTTTCGCCCATCCAGTCGAGCATCAACGCCAGGCTGAAAAGGGTGGCGCGGGGGTCGGCCAGACCCTGGCCGGCGATGTCTGGCGCCGAACCATGGGTGGGCTCGAACAGGGCCGGCTGCGACGGATCCGCCGGGTTCAGGTTGGCGGACGGCGCCACGCCCAGGCCGCCGGCCAGCACCGCCGCCAGGTCGGTGAGAATGTCGCCGTGCAGGTTACTGGCCACCACCACGTCGAAGCGCCACGGCGCCTGCACGAATTTCATCGCCGCCGCGTCCACCAGTTCATGGTGGGTGGCCACATCGGGGTAGTCGGCGGCCACTTCCTCGAACACCCGGTCGTACAGGGTGCCCCAGAACGCTTGGGCATTGCGTTTGGTGATCAGGCATACCTGCGATTCACGCGGCTCGCCGTCGGCGCCGTCGAAGCGGCGCGGGCTGTCCGAGCCGGCCCGTTCGGCGGCCCGTTGCCGGGCGCGTTCGAACGCGTGGCGTATTAGCCGCTCGGTGGCGGTGTAGGTGAACACCTCCAGCTGCGTGGCGATTTCCTCGCGGGTACCGGCGCGCAGGCGGCCGCCCTGGCCCACGTACTCGCCTTCGCTGTTTTCGCGGATCACCAGCATATCCAGATCGCGGGCGCGATCATCGGCCAGGTACTGAACGGTGCCGGGGTAGAAGCGGGCGGGCCTTTCGCAGGCCCACAGGTCCAGACCCTTGCGCAGGGTCAGCAACGGCGCCAGGGAGACGCCGTCGGGGAGACAGTAACGTTGCGGATCGCTGAGCGGCCCCGGGTCACCCAGGGCGCCCAGCAGCAGCGCCTGGTACTCGCGCAGCCGTGGCAGGGCGTCCTCCGGCATCATGGCGCCGTGGCGCCGGTGCCAGTCGGTGGCCGGCCAGGGCAGCACGTCGTACGCCAGGGGCAGGTCGTGGCCTTGGATCAGCGTCTTGAGCACCGCCTCGGCCACGGCCATCACCTCCGGGCCGATGCCGTCGCCGGGTAACAGTGCAACGCGCGCGGAAGTCGCCATAACGGCTCCTGTCGGATGAAGGGGGTATCAGCCCATGCAGAGGTACTTCACCTCCATGTACTCTTCCATGCCCTGGTGCGAGCCTTCCCGGCCCAGGCCGGATTTCTTGACGCCGCCGAACGGCGCCGCCGCGTTGGAAATCAGGCCTTCGTTGATGCCCACCATGCCGGCTTCCAGCGCCTCGGCCACGCGCCATACGCGGTGGATGTTCTCGCTGTAGAAATAGGAGGCCAGACCGAACGGGGTGTCGTTGGCGATGCGGATGCCTTCCTGCTCGTCCTTGAAGCGGATTACCGCCGCCAGCGGGCCGAAGGTTTCCTCGTGGCAGAATTCCATATCCGCGGAGGCACCGGTGATCAGCGTGGGCTGAACGAAGTTGCCGCCGCGCTCATGGGCACCGCCGCCAAGCACCACCTTGGCGCCCTTGGATTTGGCGTCCTCGATGTGCTCAAGCACTTTCTTGGCGGCGCCGGCGTTGATCAGCGGCGCCTGGGTCACGCCTTCCTCGAAGCCGTCACCGACCTTCAGTTTTTCCATTGCCGCCTTGAGTTTTTCCACGAACGCATCGTGCACGCCGTCCTGCACCAGGAAGCGGTTCACGCACACGCAGGTCTGGCCGGTGTTGCGGAACTTGCTGGCGATGGCGCCTTCCACGGCCTTGTCCAGATCGGCGTCGTCGAACACCAGGAAGGGCGCGTTGCCGCCCAGTTCCAGGGAGACCTTCTGGATGTGCTCGGCGCAGTTGGCCATCAGCTGGCTGCCCACCTCGGTGGACCCGGTGAAGCTGACCTTGCGCACCACCGGCGAGCTGGTGATGGTGTCGGCGATGGCCGCCGCGGAGCCGGTGATGATGTTGATGACACCGGCGGGGATGCCGGCGCGCTGGGCCAGCTCGGCGAGCGCAAAGGCGGAATAGGGCGTGGCGCTGGCGGGCTTGACCACCATGGTGCAGCCCGCCGCCAGGGCGGCGCCGGCCTTGCGGGTGATCATCGACGCCGGGAAGTTCCACGGCGTGATCGCGGCGGTGACGCCGATGGCCTGCTTGATTACGATAATGTGCTGGCCGGGCTTGGCACCGGGGATGGTGTCGCCGTAGGCGCGGCGGGCTTCCTCGGCGAACCACTTGATAAAGGACGCGGCGTAGGCGATTTCGCCCTTGGATTCCGCCAGCGGCTTGCCCTGTTCCAGGGTCATCAGCGCGCCGAGGTCGTCCTGGTGCTCCATCATCAGGTTGTACCAGGCGTACAGCAGGTCGGCCCGCTCGCCGGCGGTCTTGGCGCGCCAGGCCGGCAGCGCGTTGTCGGCGGCGGCGATCGCTTGCAGGGTGTCCGCTTCCTTCATGCGCGGCACGGTGCCGATGATTTCACCGTTGGAGGGATTGTCCACGTCGATGGTGGCGCCGTCCTCGGCGTCGCACCACTGGCCGTTGATAAAGCACTGCTGGCGGAAAAGGGACGGATCCTTGAGGTTGAACTGGGTCATCGGGAGCTCTCCTGAAAGCGTTCTTAGCGCGAAAGAAATCAATGCTTCAACGCTAGCAGAGCTCGGCGCCCAGGCCTATCCCTTATGGATGGGTTTTACGCATGGTTGCGACAGGGAGAAACAGCTACAAGCTGCAAGCCCCGAACAGGCCGTGCTACGGAGTGGCCTTGTAGGAGCGGGCCCAGCCCGCGAAAGGCCGGCTAGGCCGGCCGGTGGGATACCAGAGGCATTGTTTGAGCCGTCGTTGCCGATGCCTCTGGGATCCTGCCGGGAGCGTTGCTCCCTTTCGCGGGCTGGGCCCGCTCCTACAAGGCCCGGCTCAGCCGCGCTTGAGGCTGTCGGTCAGGTGGGGTTTGATCTTTTGCAGCAGGCCCTTGAACACCTTGGGGGTGCCGGCCACGATGTTGCCGCGCTGCAGGTGGCTGTGGCCGCCGGCCACGTCGCCCACCAGGCCACCGGCCTCGGTGATCAGCAGGGTGCCCGCCGCCATGTCCCACTCCTGCAGGCCCAGCTCGAAGAAGCCGTCCAGGCGGCCGGCGGCCACCCAGGCCAGGTCCAGCGCCGCCGCGCCGGGGCGGCGCAGGCCGGCGGTGGATTCCGCCACCGCCCGGAACATGCCCATGTAGGCGTCCATGTAGGCCATCTGGTCGTTACGGAACGGGAAGCCGGTGCCGATCAGGGCGCCATCCAGGCCGGCCCGGTTGGTGACGCGCAGGCGGCGGCCGTTGAGGGCCGCGCCGCGGCCCCGGCTGGCGGTGAATTCTTCCTCGCGCAGCGGGTCGTACACCACCGCGTGCTCCACCTTGCCTTTGACTTTCAAGGCAATGGATACCGCGTACTGCGGCAGGCCGTGGATAAAGTTGGTGGTGCCGTCCAGCGGGTCGATCACCCACAGGTAATCGGCGCCGGCGCCGGTGCCCGGCTGTTCGCCGCTTTCCTCGGCGAGAATGCCGTGCTCCGGGTAGGCTTTGCGGAGGGCGTCGATGATGCGTGCTTCCGCGGCCCGGTCCACCTGGGTGACGAAGTCGTTGGCCGCCTTCCGGTCCACGGACAAGGGGTCGTTGTTCTCCGCCGCGCGGCGGATCAGGTTGCCGGCCTGGCGGGCGGCTCGCAGGGCAATATTCACTTGCGGCGCGTGCATGCAATCATCCTGTCGGGTTCAAAGAGCGCGATCACCCGGCGCGGCGGGGCCGGCGGGCGTTTCGGGAGGCGGATTGTAACAGAGCCGGAGGGAGGAGGGCAGATCAGAATCTGCTAGACTAGCGCGCTCTCCATTCCCGAATTCGGATACCTCATGTTAGAGAATGTGCGCGTGGTGATGGTGGAAACCACGCACCCCGGCAACATCGGCGCCGCCGCCCGCGCCATGAAGACCATGGGGCTGGCGGACCTGCGCCTGGTCAGCCCGGCGGTGTACCCCAGCGCCGAAGCGACCGCCCGCGCCTCCGGCGCCGGCGATGTGCTCAGCGCCGCCCGTGTTTGCGCCAACCTGGACGAGGCCCTGGAAGGCGCCACCCTGGTGATCGGCACCAGCGCGCGCCAGCGCCGTATTCCCTGGCCCTGCCTGACGCCGCGCCAGTTGAGCGCGCAGTTGCAGCGCGAGCCGGACAGCACCCGCATCGCGGTGCTGTTCGGGCGCGAGGACCGCGGCCTGACCAACGACGAGCTGCGTCGCTGCAACCTGCACGTGACGGTGCCCGCCAACCCGGACTACGGCGTGCTCAATGTGGCGTCGGCGGTGCAACTGATCGCCTATGAACTGCGCCTGGCCCTGGTCGGCGAAGACGCGGACCTGCCCGAGGCCCGCGCCCGCCGGGAGGCGATGCCGTTGCCGGAAATGTTCTGGGACGAGCCGCCGGCCAGCAACCAGGCGGTGGCCGGTTTCCTCGATCACCTGGAACAGGTAATGACGGAAAGCGGCTTTCTGAACCCGGAGCAGCCCGGTCAGGTGATGACGCGCATGCGACGATTGTTCCTGCGCGCCCGTCCGGACAAAATGGAGATCAACATCCTGCGCGGTACGCTGGTGGCGATACAGAAGCAGGCCGCTCGCCAGGCAGGGGACCCACCCCGCGACGACGAGCCGGGGACCAGTCAGAGGTAATTATGTTCAAGCAAGTGAAAGAGGACATCGCATCGGTTTTCAGTCGCGACCCGGCGGCCCGGAATACGCTGGAGGTATTACTCAACTATCCGGGTTTGCACGCGGTGTTGTTTCACCGTTTGGCGCACTGGCTCTGGCGCCGCAACTTAAAACAGCTGGCCCGTTTTTTGTCCACCTTTAGCCGCTGGCTGACCGGCATCGAAATTCATCCCGGCGCCAAAATCGGCCGGCGCTTTTTCATTGATCACGGCATGGGCGTGGTGATCGGTGAGACCGCTGAAATCGGCGATGACGTAACGCTTTACCACGGCGTCACCCTGGGCGGCACCAGCTGGGACAAAGGCAAGCGCCACCCGACCCTGGAGGACGGCGTGGTGGTGGGCGCCGGCGCCAAGGTGCTCGGCCCGTTCACCGTGCACAAGAACGCCAAGATCGGTTCCAACTCGGTGGTCACCAAAGAGGTGCCGGAGGGCGCCACCGTGGTCGGCATACCCGGCCGGGTGATCGGCCGCCCGGTCAGCGCTCAGGAGAAAACCCGCCAGGAAATGGCCGAGAAAATCGGTTTCCAGGCTTACGGCGTCAGCAACGACATGCCCGACCCGGTGGCCGAAGCCATCGGTGCCCTGCTGGATCACATGCACGCGGTGGACGGCAAACTCGACCGGGTGTGCGACAACCTCAAGCGCCAGGGCATCCAGGGCTGCGACGAAAAACTGCCGGAGCTCAATGCTGAAGACTTCGAGCCGGTGAAGGCGCGCGGCGGCACCGACTGACACCACAATTCGGAGTGCGGGTTTGTGGGAGCGGGCCCCGCCCGCGAAAGGGTGGCTTCCAGCCACCCGGCAGGATCCCAGAGAGCCCTGTTATTGCGGTGTCCGGTGCTTCGTATCCGAGACGCGGGGCAATGGTGGTGCCTTCCGGGACCGCTCAAGCCATCCCTGGCCGCTGTTAGTTTGGCCATCCGTGGCCAAACAGCTCCCTCCAGGCACCACCATTGCCCCGCTCACTTTGCAGCGTCACCGCCACGGGTCAAATTGACCGTGTGAAAACACAGACCCGCGTCCCCGCTGGAGAATCAACCGTTCCGGTTATAAAGCGGCGAACAAAATAAGGACACGATAGATGATCCAGACGCTGACGCGCCTGTTCCCTTTGTGGGCGGTGCTGTTTTCGCTTTTCGCGTTTCTGTTTCCGGGTGGTCTGGCGCGAATGGACTGGGCCATCGTGCCGCTGCTGATGCTGATCATGTTCGGCATGGGCATGACATTGACCTGGGCGGATTTCGCCGATGTGGCGCGGCGCCCGGCGGTGATTGGCCTGGGCGTGCTGCTGCAGTTCCTGGTCATGCCGCTGGTGGCGCTGGCGGTGGGTCTGTTGCTGGCCCTGCCGCCGGAGCTGTTGCTGGGCCTGGTGATCGTCGGCGCCTGCCCGGGCGGTACCGCGTCCAACGTGATCTGCTATCTGGCGCGGGCGGACGTGGCGCTGTCCATCACCATGACGTCGGTGTCCACCCTGATGGCGGTGGTGGCCACGCCATTGCTGGTATGGGTCTACCAGGGCCAGAGCATCGAAGTGCCGGTGATGTCGATGCTCGGTTCCCTGGTGCAGATCGTGCTGCTGCCGGTGATTGCCGGCACCCTGCTGAATTCCCTGTTTCATCGCCCTCTGGAGCCGGTGCGGACGGTGTTCCCGCTGCTGTCGGTGGCGGCCATCGTGCTGGTGATCGGCGTGATCGTGGCGCTCAACCGGGATCGCATCGCGGTGGGCGGCGCGGCGGTGATGCTGGCGGTGGTGCTGCACAACGGCCTGGGGCTCGCCCTGGGTTACGGCGGCGCCCGGCTAATGCGTCTGGACCCGCGCCGCGCCCGCACGCTGGCGATCGAAGTGGGCATGCAGAATTCCGGCCTGGGCGTGGCGCTGGCGGTGAAGCATTTCTCCGCCGGCGCCGCGCTGCCGGGGGCGCTGTTCAGCGTCTGGCACAACCTGTCCGGTTCGCTGCTGGCCTGGTACTGGCGGCGCCGGCAACCGTAAAAGACGGTAATGCGGCCTGCCAGAGCGCCGTCGGACTGGCAGACTGACCCTTAATGAAACGCCTTTTCCAAATCCTTGTGCTGTTGCTGGTGATCGCGGCGCCGCTGTTTGTGCTCGGTCTGCACCAGCAGTGGTGGTCGGTGCCGCGGCACTGGAACCCTTTCATGCCGCTGCACGTCACCGACCCGGTGACGCCGGTGACCGGCTGGAAGCTGTCGCGGCTCAAGGACCGCCCGCAGGCCTGCCTGGAGGCGTTGCGCACCGCGCCGGAGGACGCCCTCGACCATCTGCCGCTGGAGGACTACACCCCGGTGAAAAGCTGCCCGCTAACCAATGTAGTGCGGGTGCGCCGCACCGGGGTCACCTTCAACAACAGCTTCGTGGCCCGTTGCCCGCTGGCCCTGGCGTGGGTGATGTTCGAGCGCCACGGCCTGCAGCCCGCCGCCCGCGAACAGTTCGATCAGCCGGTGCGGACGGTGTGGCACTACGGCACCTTTTCCTGTCGCAATATTTATAACCGCGAAGAGGACCGGCGCAGCGATCACGCCACGGCCTCGGCGCTGGACCTGGCGGCGCTGACCCTGGCCGACGGGACTCGTATCTCGGTTCAGGACGACTGGGACGGCGAGGGCGACAAGGCGGCTTTCCTGCGCAGTGTGCAAAACCAGGCCTGTGAATACTTCGGCACCGTCCTGGGGCCGGATTACAACCAGGCCCACGCCGATCACTTCCACCTGGGCTTGAGGGGCTTTCGTATTTGCCGCTAGCGGCGTGGCGCTCGGGGCAGTGTCAGGTACACCCCGACAAGCAGCAGCGGCGCGCCCAGCAGGTGGTGCCCGCCGAGCGCCGAGCCCAGCACCAGGAACGCGAACAGGGCGGTGAAGAACGGCGTGGACAGGCGCACCACGGTGGCGGCGGTGGGCGTGATGCGCTGGCATGCCAGCGGGTAGAGGTAGCCCGGCGCCAGGGTGGACACCGCCGCCAGTCCCAGGAACAGGCCCCACTGGCCGGCATCGGGCACCGCCGCCGCCGGGCTGGCGAACGGCACGCTCACCAGCAGGCCGAGCACGCAGCCGATCAGTACCACGCTCCAGCCCTGGCCTTGCAGACGGCTGCCGGCCTGTGAGTACAACGCCATCGCCAGCGCCGCCCCCAGCCCGCAGGCGTCGCCGATCAGCCGGTCCGCGTCGTCTGCCGAGGCCGTTACCGGGCCGCCCAGCAGCACCACCGCCAGCCCGGCGAATGCCAGCAGGCCGCCCAGCGCCTCGCGGCCCGCCACGGGCTGGCGGCGCATCAGCCGGAGCAGCATTACGAAGAAGGGGGAGGTGGAGACCAGCAACGACACGCTGACCACCTCACTAAGGTAAAACCCCACCGTGGCGAGAACATAGTAGCCGCCCAGCAGCACGCCGCCGTACAGCGTCCGCGGATTGGGTCGCTGGAAGCCCCGGGTTAGCGTCAGCAGCACGGTCAGCAGCAGGGCGGCGGTGAGAAACCGGAACACCAGGGTGGTGCCGGTGGGCAGATCACGCAGCAGCGCCACCCAGATGCCGGTGGCGCCCCACTGGGCGCTGGCCAGCAGGGCCAGGGCGGTGCCTTTACGTGTGTCGGAAGCCATGCCCCGCCCTCCGGGATGGGGTGTATCAGACGTTAAACAGGAAGTTCAGCACGTCGCCATCTTTGACCACGTAATCCTTGCCTTCAGCGCGCATTTTGCCGGCTTCCTTGGCGCCCTGCTCGCCGTTGCCAGCGACGTAGTCGTCGTAGGCGATGGTTTGCGCGCGGATAAAGCCTTTCTCGAAATCGGTGTGGATCACGCCGGCCGCCTGCGGCGCGGTGGCGCCGATCTTGACGGTCCAGGCGCGCACTTCCTTCTTGCCGGCGGTGAAGTAGGTCTGCAGGCCGAGCAGCTCGTAGCCGGCGCGGATCACGCGGCTGAGGCCAGGTTCTTCCATGCCCAGGTCAGACAGGAAGTCGGCTTTCTCTTCGTCGTCCAGCTCGGCGATTTCCGATTCGATCTTGGCGCAGATCGGTACCACCGAGGCGTTTTCCTTTTCCGCTTGCTCGCGCACCAGGTCCAGCAGCGGGTTGTTGTCGAAGCCGCCCTCTTCCACGTTGGCGATGTACATGGTGGGTTTGAGGGTGAGCAGGTTGAGACTGCGGATCGCCTTGCGCTCGTCATCGCTGAGGTTGGCGGCGCGCGCCGGCTCGCCCTCGTTGAGCAGGGGCAGCAGTTTTTCCAGCACCGGGATCAGCGCCTGGGCGTCCTTGTTCTGGCCCTTGGCGGCTTTCTGGGCGCGCTGCAGGGCGCGGTCCACGGAGTCCATGTCGGCCAGCGCCAGCTCGGTGTTGATCACGGAAATGTCATCCAGCGGCGAGACCTTGCCGGCCACATGGATCACGTTTTCGTCGTCGAAGCAGCGCACCACATGGGCGATGGCGTCGGTGTCGCGGATGTTGGCCAGGAACTGGTTGCCCAGGCCTTCGCCCTTGGAGGCGCCCGCCACCAGCCCGGCGATATCCACGAACTCCATGGTCGCCGGGATCACTTTCTCCGGGCTGACGATGGCGGACAGCTTGTCCAGCCGCGGGTCTGGCACCGGCACCACGCCGGTGTTCGGCTCAATGGTGCAGAACGGGAAGTTCTCGGCGTCGATGCCGGCCTTGGTCAAGGCGTTGAAAAGAGTGGATTTGCCCACATTGGGCAGGCCCACGATACCGCACTGAATACCCATAACTGCACCTCCGTTTTCGAGGGCGCAATGCTACTCAAGCGCGGGCCAAAATGCGACAGGCGAGAAACGACGGGTTGCCAGGGAGCCGGCCCCGGGGGGCGCTGCCGCCGCTCAGCGTGAGCGGGGGCGCCGCTAGACTGGCTGCATCAAGGAGGGAAGGACACCATGAGCGAACGCATCCTCTATCAATTTCCGATATCCCATTACTGCGAGAAATCCCGTTGGCAGCTCGACTATAAAGGGCTGGAATACCGTACCCGCAACCTGCTGCCGGGGCCGCACCGGCTGCGCACCCAGTGGATGGCGCGCATCAACACCCTGCCGGTATTGCGCGACGGCCAGCGCGTGGTGGGGGATTCCACTAAAATCGCCTATTACCTGGAAAAGCATTACCCGGAGCGGTCGCTGATCCCCACCGACGCGGAGTTCCGCGCCCGGGTGATCGAGCTGGAGCAGCAGCTCGACCGGGTGGCGGTGCACGTGCGCCGCTGGCTGTACGGCCAGATCATCGACCGCCCGGAAGTAATGGACGCCATGCTTGATCCTTACCGGTTGCCGTCACCGGTTCAGAAAGTGCTGGCGCCGATGACCCGGGAAGGGGTGCGCCGGCTCTACCGCATCGAGCCCAAGGCGGTGGCCCATTCCGGGCAACGGCTGGAAGAGGGGTTGGCGCTGGTGGAGCAGACCCTGCAGCGCGGCAACGGTCGCTACCTGGTAGGCGAGCGGCTGACCCTGGCGGACATCACCGCCGCCGGGCTGCTGGCGCCGCTGGTCAGCCCGACCGGTACGCCCTGGGACATGTTCGAAGAGGGCTCGCTGCCCGCGGCGCTGCAGAAGCAGCTCGACGATCTGCGCGACCGGCCGGCCGGACAATGGGTATTGGCGCGTTACGCCGAGGATCGTTAGAACTTGTAGGAGCGGGCCGTGCCCGCGAAAGGGTGGCTTTTAGCCACCCGGCGGGAAACCAGAGACTTTTCAAATGGCGGTATAAACGGCGTCTCTGGAATCCTGCCGGCGCGCTAGTGCGCCTTTCGCGGGCGAGGCCCGCTCCTACGAGGCGCGGAAGCCGTTGAGGCCGTTCATGGCGTGGCTGAACTCGCCGCGCAGCATATCCGGGGTAAACCGCACCGCTTCGTCGATGGCCCGTTCGATCAGGTCGCGGTCGGCGGCGGAGGGTTTGTTCAATACGTGGGGGGTGACCAGCTGGGCGCTGCCCGGGTGGCCGATACCAAGACGCAGACGGTAGAAGTCCTTGCTGTTGCCATGGCGGGCAACGATATCGCGCAGACCATTGTGTCCGCCGTGTCCGCCGCCCTGTTTGAAACGGGCCACGCCGGGGGGCAGGTCCAGTTCATCGTGGGCCACGAGCATTTGCGTGACGGGAATCTTGAAGAAGTTCGCCAGGGCCGAGGTGGATTGGCCGCTGCGGTTCATATAGGTGGTGGGTACCAGCAGGCGGATGGTTTCGCCTTCAAAGGTGAAGGTGCCGGTGGCACCGAAGTATTTCTTGTCTTCGTTGAGAAAGATGCCCTGGGCACGGGCCAGGGCATCCACATACCAGACTCCGGCGTTGTGGCGGGTGGCGTCGTATTCGGGGCCCGGATTGCCCAGGCCCACGATCAGTCGTACCGGTTCCGCCATCATCGCACTCAGTCTTCGGAGGGCTTCTCTTCGCCGTCTTTCGAGCCGGCTTGCTGATCGTCCTCGTCCTCATCGTCTTCGCTGGCACGCACTTTCGGTGCGTGCACGGCAACGATGGGCTGGTCGTGGTCTTCACCGTAGGCCAGCTGGGTCAGCGTCACGCCGGTGGGCAGCTTGATGTCGGACAGGTGCAGCACCTGGTCCAGCTCCACGGCGCTCAGGTCCACCTCGATGTATTCCGGCAGGTGCTTGGGCAGACAGCTGATTTCCACTTCGGAAATGTTGCGGTGGATTTCGCCACCCTGCTTCTTAACACCGATGCAGGCTTCTTCGTTGGTGTAGTGCAGCGGCACGGTCATGGTGATTTCATGGCCGGCTTCCACACGCATGAAGTCGGCGTGGATCGGGAAACCGCGGGCCGGATCGCGCTGCAGATCGCGCAGAACCGCCTGCTGCTTCTTGCCATCCAGCTTCAGCGTCAGGATGTGGCTGTAGAAGGCCTCGGTTTCCAGGGCTTTCTTCAGTTCACGGGTCTCCAGTGACACCATCACGGGGTCGGCGTGGCCGCCATAGATAATGGCCGGTACGCGACCGTGCAGACGACGCAGGCGGCGGCTCGCACCTTTCCCTGTGTCGCTGCGGCTTTCAGCGGTCAATTCGAATTCGTTGGACATGGTCCTGTCTCCATTAAGCTCTCCGGCACCCCGCGACCAGGCGCACCGAAAAGGTTGCGATAAGCCCGAAACGGGCGTCCCCGGAACGGGGAGGGGGCGGATTATGCCGGAAATCCCTGGCCTACACCAGTTCCAGGCGGTCGAACATGGCGGACAACGATTCCTCGTTGTTCACCCGGCGGATGGTTTCCGCCAGCATCGGCGCCAGGCGCAGCACGCGGATCTTGTCGCACTGACGGCCCTGCTCGGACAGCGGGATGGTGTCGGTGACCACCAGCTGATCCATGGCGCTGTTGCTGATGTTGTCGATCGCCGGGCCGGACAGCACCGGGTGGGTGCAGTAGGCGATCACCTTGGCGGCGCCGTGGTCCTTCAGGGCCTGGGCGGCTTTGCACAGGGTGCCGGCGGTGTCGACGATGTCGTCCACCAGCACGCAGGTGCGGCCTTCCACCTCACCGATGATGTGCATCACCTGGGATTCGTTGGCCTTGGGGCGGCGCTTGTCGATGATCGCCAGGTCCGCGTCGTTGAGCTGCTTGGCGAGGGCGCGGGCACGTACCACGCCGCCCACGTCCGGGCTCACCACCATCAGGTCGTCGTGCTTCTGACGCTCGATGTCGGCCACGAACAGGGGGGTGCCGTAAACGTTGTCCACCGGGATGTCGAAGAAGCCCTGGATCTGGTCGGCGTGCAGGTCCACGGTCACCACCCGGTCGATGCCCACGGCGGTGATCATGTCGGCGACCACCTTGGCGGTGATCGGCACCCGCGCGGAGCGCACCCGGCGGTCCTGGCGGGCGTAACCGAAGTAGGGGATCACGGCGGTGATGCGGCCGGCGGAAGAGCGCCGCAGGGCGTCCGCCATTACCAGCAGTTCCATCAGGTTGTTATTGGTGGGCTGGCAGGTGGACTGGACGATGAAAACGTCCTTGCCGCGCACGTTTTCCTGGATGTCCACGGCCACTTCGCCGTCGCTGAAGACGCCGACGTCGGCATCGCCGAGGGGGATGTTGATCTGCTCGGCCATGGAGCTGGCCAGTTCGGGATTGGCGTTGCCGGCGAAAATAACGAGTTTGGACACTGGCGTCCCCTGGCTTTCAAGTAATGAATTTAGGGTTTGTCCTTACGGAAAGAATGGCTGGGGTACCAGGACTCGAACCTGGGAATGACGGGATCAAAACCCGCTGCCTTACCAACTTGGCTATACCCCAACACTAACTTGCTCAGGTGGCGTGTCACGCCGGCCCTGAATTCTGTCTGGCTCGAAGCGTCGCCAGTGCCTCATGGAGAGGTGAGATTTCAGTGCTTCGAGCCACAAAACCTGTCCAGTATTCCGGCAAGTGCCGCATTGCGTTCTGCGCGTCTTGCTGGTCGGCGAAGTGTGCGAAACAACAAGCGCCGGTACCGGTCATGCGGGCGTTACCCGCTTCGCTTTGGAGCCAGTCGAGCGCTTTATCCACGGCGGGAAAAAGGCGCCGGGCCACGGCTTCGCAGTCGTTGTGCCCTTCCTTCAGAAAGGCCTCGAAAGTGGCCGCCCCAAGCGAGGCCGGTAATGTAATGGCGGGGGTGTGCCTTGTCAATTCCCCGTCGCCGAAAATTCGAGCGGTTGGAACCGACACCCCGGGATCGACCACCAGAAACCAGAGTGGCGGCAATTCAACGGCTTGCAAACGCTCGCCCACGCCTTCCGCCCAGGCGTTGCGGCCGCGCACGAACACCGGCACGTCCGCGCCCAGGCTCAGCCCCAGCCGCGCCAGGGTATCCACGTCCAGGTCCAGGCCCCAGAGCAGATTCAGCCCCCACAGCGCGGTGGCGGCGTCGGAGGAGCCGCCGCCCACGCCGCCGCCGGCGGGCAGCGTTTTACGCAGATGCAGGCGCGCGCCACCGCGATGGCCGCCTTCCTGTTGCAGCAGGCGGGCGGCGCGCAGCACCAGATTGTCGTCGTCCACCGGCAGCGCCGGGTTGTCGCAACGCAAGCTCAGGGTGTCGGCGGGGGCGAAATCCAGCGTGTCGCCGTGGTCGAGCAGCACGAACAGGGTCTGCAGCAGGTGGTAGCCGTCCGGCCGCCGGCCGTTGATGTGCAAAAACAGGTTCAGTTTGGCCGGCGCCGGCAGGGAAAACGGAGCCATGGTCAGGGCTGGCTGGGCAGCGGCTGCCACTCGCGGATCAGCAGGGTAAAGCTGTCGGCGCCCTGGCGCGCCTTGATGCGGTGGGGCAGCGCCACCCGGCCCACGGTTTCGTAGCGGTCGAATTCCAGGTCCCAGCCCAGTTGGCTCAGCTGGCTGAGCCGGCCGTCGTCGTTTTCCTCCGACTGCGCCGGCGCCCCCGGCCAGACCAGCCCGCGGCTCCAGTATTCCAGCGCCGACACCGGCAGCCAGAAACCGGTCAGGTGCCAGGCCAGCTCGCCCGGGGTGCGGGCCTGCCATTCACCCTGGGACGTTTCCAGGCGCGCCATGCCCGGCTGCCAGGTAAGTTCCGCGCTGCCGAAGCCGAGCGGGCCGGAAAAGCGGATTTCCCCGTAGCGCGGCGCCTGCTGCCAGTCGAAGCTGGCGGAGCCGCCGTCGTCGGCGGTGCGGTAGCCCAGCTTGCCGCTCATTTCCCAGCGCTGGATCTGGTCGGCGCGGGTGAAGTCCGTGGGGGCCACCGGGGCCTGTTGGCAGGCGCTCAGCAACAGCGCCAGGGGCAGCCACCAAAAACGGCTCGCGTTGCTCAAAGTGTCACCTCCAGGCGTTGCAGGGTTTCCATGATCGGCTCGGCTTCCGGGCTCTGCTCCAGCGCCGTGGCCCAGACCCGGCGGGCGTCGTCTTCTTCACCCAGCACCCACAGTACCTCGCCCAGGTGGGCGCTCACTTCCGGGTCCGGGAACTGGGCGTAGGCGCGGCGCAGGAACGGCAGCGCGTCCTCCGGCCGGCCCAGCCGGTACAGCACCCAGCCCATGGAATCGAGAATCGCCGGGTCGTTGGGCTGCTGTTCCAGGGCGCGGCGGATCATCTCGTGGGCCTGCTCCAGATGCACGCCCTGGTCCGCCCAGGTGTAGCCCAGGGCGTTCAGCGCCGCCGGGTCGTCGGGTTGTTGTTCCAGCACCCGGCGCAGGTCCGCCTCCATGGCCTGGTAATTTTCCAGGCCGCCGGCGGTCATCGCCCGGGCGTAGAGCAGTTCCGGGTTGTCCGGGGCGGTTTCCAGTGCCCGGTCGAGCAGGGCCAGGGCGGATTCCGGGTCGCCGTTGGCGGCGCGCATGTCGGCCTCGCTGATCCACAGCAGGGTGGCCTGTTCCGGGTACTGATGGGTCAGGCTGGTGATCAGCGCGTGGGCCTGGTCGCCACGGCCTTCGCTGTACATAAGCCGCGCGGCCTGCACCTGGGCCTGCAGGCTTTCGCCGCCTTTGACCTTCAAATAATAGTCGATGGCGCTTTTCGTGTCGCCGCGCTGCTCCGCCGCCTGGCCCAGGTGCAGGCGCATTTCATTGGGGCGGTACCCCTGGCGCAGCAGCCGCTGCAGAATCGCCTCGGCGGAATCCATGGCGCCGGATTCCAGCGCCAGCAGGGCCAGGGAATACTGCAGGTCCAGGTCGCGCGGGTTCTGTTCCGCCAGGATGGTCAGTTGCTCGCTGGCCTGGTCGTAGCGGCCGGCGGACAGCAGCAGGCGCACGTAAGCGACCCGCGGGCGGCGCGCTTCGGGGGCGTCGTCGACGATATCGCTGAGCTCACCCAGCGCCTTGTCGCGGCGCCCCTGCTCAAACAGGATCTGGGTGCGCAGCAGCGCGGCTTCGCGGTGCTCCGGGTCCTGGTCCAGGGCGGTGTCCACCGCGTCCAGGGCGCCTTCCAGATCGCTCTGCTGACGGCGGTCCAGGGCCCGGGCGTACCACAGCGGCGCCTGCTCCGGGTAGCGCTCGGCGAGTCCGGACAGGGCGTTGAGCAGCCGTTGGTTGGCGCCTTCGTCCAGGCCGCGCGCTTCCGCCACCAGTGGGATCAGCGCTTCGCTGCCGTGCACCGCGAGCAGCCGGTCGATGGATTCGGTGGCCTGTTCCGGGCGTTCAAGCTGGATGTCCGCCAGTGCCGCCAGTGCCGCCAGGCGCAGGGCGTCGGCGTTGTCGGGCTGGCGCTCCAGCCACAGACCGGCCAGGTGCCGGGCCTGCTCATGCTCTTCCAGATAGGTGGCGAGCTTGGTGGCCTGGCCGATAATTTCCGGGTCATGGGTGGTTTCCGCCGCCCGCGCGTAATAGGCCATGGTGACGCGCAGACTCTGCCGTTGGGCGGCGCTTTCCGCCACCAGCAGATCACCCAGGGTTTCGCCGTCGTATTCGATCGGCGGAAGATCCCGGGGCGGCGCGGCCGGGGCGGTGTTTTGCGGTGTGGACGGCATCTGCGAGCAGCCGGCCAGGGCGAACAGGGCGGCGGCGACGAGCGATGGGCGTGATTTCATCGGCTGGCTATCAAAGGACATTGAGCCGCTACTATCGCACAGGCGCGCGCCGGCCCCAAGGGCGGGGGCAACGTTGTTTTGCGGGGCGCTTTCGCGCAAAATGCGACACCCTTGCGCGTATCTAGGGCCTAACCCCATCGGGTCGTCGTCATTTCTTATGAATCTCATCGCAGTCGGCGTTAATCACACCACCGCGGATGTGGAGCTGCGCGAGCAGTTGGCATTTTCCGCCGCTCAAGCGGACGACGCCCTGGCTGCCCTGCGTGAGCTTCCCGGGATCCGTGAAGCGGCGCTGCTGTCCACCTGCAACCGTACCGAAGTGTATTGTCTGATCGACGGTGAGACGCCGGATTTCGGCGCCTGGCTGGCGCAGGCCCGACGCATGCCGGTGGAGACCCTGCGACGGGTGCTTTATACCCACCGTGACGAGAAAGCCCTGGAACATCTCATGCGGGTGGCTGGCGGCCTGGATTCCATGGTACTCGGCGAACCGCAGATTCTCGGCCAGTTGCGCGAGGCGTACGCGCGCGCCCATGAAGCCGGTCTGATCCACGGTGAGCTGGGCCGGGTGTTCCAGGACGTGTTCTCGGTGGCCAAGCGCATCCGCACGGAAACCGGCATCGGCGCCAACCCGGTATCGGTGGCCTACGCGGCGGTATCGTTCGCCCGGCATATTTTCGCCGACCTGAAGCAAAGCCGTGCCCTGCTGATCGGCGCCGGCGAAATGATCGAGCTGGTGGCTCGGCACCTGGAAGAGCAGCAGGTCCATGAAATCGTGATCGCTAACCGCACCCAGGCGCGCGCCGACGACCTGGCCGCCCAGGTGGGCGGGCGCGGCATCGGCCTGGAAGAATTGCCGGTGGCCTTGGAGCACGCGGATATCCTGATCTCCTGCACCGGGTCGACGCTGCCGGTGCTGGGCAAGGGCACCGTGGAGCGGGCGCTCAAGCGCCGCCGCCACCGGCCGATGTTCATGGTGGACATTGCCGTGCCCCGGGATATCGAACCGGAAGTGGGTGAGTTGGACGACGTTTATCTGTACACCGTCGATCACCTTCAAGAGGCGATTCAGGAAAACGTCCGCGCCCGGCAGGAGGCCGCCGAGCAGGCCGGCGCCCTGATCGAGGAGGCGATCCGCCGACACCATCGAAGCCGCCGCGAGCAACGCGCCGTGGGCGTGCTGCGTGATTACCGCCGCCAGGGCACCGAATTGGCCGACCAGGAGTTGCAGCGAGCCCTGACGCAGTTGGAAAAAGGCGGCGACCCGGAGGAAGTGCTGCGCCGCTTCAAGCACAGCCTGGTGAACAAATGGCTGCACCAGCCGAGCGTGGGTCTGCGCCGGCTGGCCGCCGAAGGCCGCGCCGAGGCGCTCGCCATGGCGCGGGAAATACTGCTCGACCAGGACAACCTGGACGAGCAGCCATCCGATCAGGAATAGCGGGAACCCCATGCAAGCATCGCTGAACGGCAAACTGGAAAAACTGATGGAGCGGTTCGAGGAGGTCAGCGGCCTGCTTTCCGATCCGGACATCATTGCCGATCAGAAACAATTCCGGAGCCTGTCCAAGGAATACGCCGAGCTGGAAGCGGTGGTGAAAGCCTACCGCGCCTACCGGGCCAGCGAACAGGAGCTGGAAAGCGCCCGTGCGCTGCTCGACGACAGCGACCCGGAAATGCGCGACATGGGCGCCGAGGAAGCCCGCCATGCCCAGCAGCGCATTGAGGAACTGGACGAAGAATTGCAGCGCCTGATGCTGCCCCGCGATCCCCGCGACGGTGCCGACGTCTATCTGGAAATCCGCGCCGGCACCGGCGGCGACGAGGCAGCGTTGTTCGCCGGCGACCTGTTCAAAATGTACTCCCGCTACGCCGACCAGCGCGGCTGGAAAGTGGAGATCGTCAGCGCCAGCGAGGGCGAACACGGCGGCTATAAGGAGGTGATCGCCCAGGTGGCCGGCGACGACGTCTATTCGCGCCTTAAATTCGAATCCGGCGCCCACCGGGTGCAGCGGGTGCCGGCCACCGAATCCCAGGGCCGTATCCACACTTCGGCCTGTACGGTGGCGGTGCTGGCGGCGGCGGAGGACGCCGGCGATATTGAGATTCGCAACGAGGATCTGCGCATCGACACCTACCGCTCCTCCGGCGCCGGCGGCCAGCACGTTAACACCACCGACTCTGCGGTGCGCTTGACCCACCTGCCCACCGGTGTGGTGGTGGAGTGCCAGGACGAACGCAGCCAGCACAAGAACAAGGCCAAGGCCATGTCGTTGCTCAAAGCGCGGCTGCTCGACGCCCGCGAGACCGCGGCCCACGCCGAGCAGGCCGCCGAGCGTAAATCCATGGTCGGCTCCGGCGACCGCTCCGAACGCATCCGCACCTATAACTTTCCCCAGGGCCGGCTCACCGACCACCGCATCAACCTGACCCTGTACCGGCTCAACGAGATCGTCGCCGGCGATTTGGACGAAGTGATTGGTGCCTTGCTGTCCGAGCACCAGGCCGGCCAGCTCGCCGCCCTGGCCGACGGGCAGGGCTAGGCGGTCGCGGTGCGACTGGACGACGCCCTGCGCCAGGCCCGCGAACAGCTGGCCGCTTCGCCCAGCCCGGGCCTGGACGCGGAACTGCTGCTTTGCCGAGTGATTGGTGAATCCCGCACTTACCTACGCACCTGGCCGGAGCGCACCCTCAGCGACAGCCAGCAGCGGGTATTTCAGGCGCTGGTGACACGCCGCGCCCAGGGCGAACCGGTGGCCCACCTCACCGGTGAGCGGGAATTCTTCGGCCGCCCGTTTCTGGTCAGTCCGCACACCCTGATCCCGCGCCCGGACACCGAAACCCTGGTGGAAACCGTGCTGGAAACCCTCCCCGATACCCCGCTGCGGGCGGTGGACCTGGGCACCGGCAGCGGCGCCATCGGCGTCACCCTGGCGTTGGAACGCCCGGCCTGGCGCCTGACCCTGACCGACGCCAGTCGGCCGGCCCTGGCGGTGGCGCGGGACAACGCCGAACGTCTCGGTGCCCACGTCGCGCTGGTGTGCTGCGACTGGCTCGACGGCCTGGGTGGCCCCTTCGATCTGATCGTCAGCAACCCGCCCTACATCGATCCCCAGGACGCGCACCTGGAACAGGGCGACCTGCGCTTTGAGCCGCGCTCGGCACTGGCCGCCAACGACCACGGCCTCGCCGACCTGCGGGTAATCGCGGCCCAGGCCCACGATACCCTGGCGCCGGGCGGCTGGCTGGTGCTCGAGCACGGCTTCGACCAGGGCGGCGCGGTGCGCACCCTGCTGGGGGAACGGGGTTTCCAGGCCGTGACCACCAGGCAGGACCTGGAAGGCCGCGACAGGGTAACCTTGGGCCATGTCTGACTACGACGGCGACGCCCTCAACGACGAGCAGCTGCTGCGCTACAGCCGGCAACTGCTGCTCCAGGAATTCGACCTCGACGGCCAGCAGGCGCTGGCCGGCGCCACCGTGCTGCTGGTGGGCTGCGGCGGCCTGGCCAGTCCCGCGTCGCTGTATCTGGCCGGCGCCGGGGTAGGGCGTCTGTTGCTGGTGGACGACGACCGGGTGGACCGCAGCAACCTGCACCGCCAGGTGGCGTTCCGCGACGGCCAGGTGGGCGACGGTAAGGCCCTGGCGCTGGCCGCCCAACTGCGCGCGCTCAACCCGGACGTGGACGTGGCGCCCCACGCCGTCCGCGTCGACGACGCCTGGCTGGGCCGGCATGTGCCGGACGTGGATTTGGTGCTGGATTGCACTGATAACTTCGCCACCCGCCAAGCGGTCAACGCCGCCTGCGTGGCGCACCGCAAACCGCTGGTGAGCGGCGCCGCCATCCGCCTGGACGGCCAGCTCGCGGTGTTCGATCTGCGACGCCCGGACAGCGCCTGCTACGCCTGCGTCTACGGCGCCGGCACTGACGGCGACCTGGCCTGCAGCGAAGCCGGCATCCTGGGCCCGGTGGTGGGCACCGTGGGCACCCTGCAGGCGCTGCTCGCCATCCATCTGCTCACCGGCACCCCGGTGGCGCCGGTGCTGAGACTCTTCGACGGCCGCACCCTGGGCTGGCGCGAGGTGGCCTTCAAAAAAGACCCGGGCTGCCCGGTGTGCGGCAACGGCTAGCCGGCCGGCGGCGTGGACAGATACTGGTCGAAAAACGCCTGGCTGTTGGCGTAGGCGCCGAAAATACCGCCCTCCCGCTCCAGGCTGTTCAGCACCCCCTGATGCAGATCGGGGTGCGCGGCACCGCAGCAATCCTCCAGCAGCAGGCAGTCGAACCCGCGATCATTGGCTTCACGCATGGTCGAGGACACACAGACATCGGTGGTGACGCCGAGCAGCAGCAGATGACGAATGCCCCGGCTGCGCAATATCTGCTCCAGGTCGGTGGCGTAGAAGGCCCCGTTGCCGCACTTGTCCACCACCGGTTCACCGGGCAGTGGTCGCATCTCTTCGATAAAATCCCAGCCTTTCTCGTCGCGCACGAGCAGCCGGCCGAGGGGCCCGGGGCTGCCGATGGCGGCGCCAGCGCGCGCCGCGCGCAGGCGTTTGCAGTCGTTCAGGTCGGACAGATCGCGGCGGTGGCCCTCGCGGGTATGAATGACCGTCAGGCCCAGCGCCCGCGCGGCGGCCAGGGCGTTGCGGGCCGGCGCCACGCTGCGCCGGGTGTGTTCCAGCGATTCGCCGAGGCTGGCGAAATAACCGCGTGGATCGAGGAAGTCCTTTTGCATGTCGATGGCCACCAGCGCGGTGTCTTCGGCCCGCCAGGCGCCCGCCACCGGCCACGGGTAGGGCACACTGGCGTGGCTGCTGGCGAGGCGGTCCAGCGGTGCTTTTACGGCGTTTTCTGAATTCATTGAGCGCTCCCCTCGGCATTTTCGAGCCAGCTGGTGGGGAAGCGCAGTTTGACGTTGTCCGGGTTGCCAATGATGGCGCCGGTGCCGGTTTCGATGCCGACGAAATCGGCGCTGGGCACCCCTTCGCCGAGCAGGCCGTGCTCAAACGCGAAGCCGGTGATCTGCTTTTGCGTGGCGACGAAATCGTCGCTGGTAATCAGGGATTGCGCCTGTGCCGCGTCCAGGAAGTCGATGGTGCGCAGCTGGCTGCGGGCACCGGCCAGATCGGTGTTCAGGGTCTCGGCGGTGAACGCCATTAGTGCGTCGTGGCGCGGGTGCGCCGGGTCGAGCAGGGCGGCGGCTTCATACCAGGCGCCGGCGATGGCGCGGCCCAGGTCCGGGTTATCGCTCAGCGCCTCGGTGCGCAGGATCATGGTGTCCAGCAACTCGCCGTAGATGTCCGAGGAATCGAATACCAGGGTGGTGTCCGGGTATTGGGAGAGAATTTCACTGAGCTGCGGTTTCCAGGTGGCGACGGCCTCGGTGTCGGAGGATTCGAACACACTGGCGATGTCCGCGTCCGAGGTGTTGACCACTGTGACGTCCCGCTCGCTCAGGCCCTGGGTCTGCAGGGCGCGCGCCAGCATGTAGTGCGAGCCGGACAGCTCCACCAGATTGATCCGTTTGCCTTCCAGGTCGGCCACGGTCTTGTCCTTGCCGCGCAGCACGATGCCGTCGCTGCCGTTGGAGGTGCTCAGCGGCATGATCACGGTGGTGTCCACGCCGGAGGCGGCGGGAATGGTGAGCGCGTCCAGCGACATGGCGATCACCGCGTCGAACTGTCCCAGGGAAAACTGGGTGATCGCTTCCACATAATCGTTCATCTGTACCGCTTCCAGGTCGAAGCCGTAGCGGTCGCCCCATTTCTCCAGAATGTCGTTTTCCTCGGCGTAGGCCAGTGGCATGGAGCCGGCGTACAGGGTCCAGGCCACGCTGTAGGATTCGCGGGCCTGGACCGGGCCGGTGACGGTGGCGAGCAACAGGGTGAACAGCAGGGCGGGGCCCAGGGTCAGGCGCTTGGCGCTAAAGTTCATGACGATCTCCCGAAAAGGTAAGCGAGCCTCCACCATAAAAAGCGGTGGCGACGGCTAACATGACCGTCCTTGCAGGTTCACGTGCGCGTCGCCGCCAGCAGCTGTTCGACGAACGCCTGGATAACCGGCCGGGTGGTGCTGTCCGGATGCATCGCCACCTGCAGAGCGCTGGCGTGCCGCAGACGTTCGGTATCCAGCGCGATCAGCTCGCCGCGGGCCACCCAGGGCGCGGCGTAATGGTCCGGCAGAAAGCCCAGATGGCCGCCGCTGAGAATCAATACAGCGATCGCTTCCAGGTTGGCGGTGAAGGTAATGCGCTCGCGCTCGCCGAGATTGAGCAGGGCCATTTCCTGGTCGTGGAGGAAGCGTCGGGACACCAAACGGCTTTTTGCCAGCGCGGCGCGGCGCCGGTTCGCGGGCACCCCGACGATAGGGTGATCGGCGGCGGCGTAGAGGTTGTCGGTTTCCTGATACAGCGGTTGGTAATGAAGCTGGTCGTGGCGGCTTTCGAACACGCTGATCGCCAGGTCCAGCCGTTTCTCCAGCAACTGGCGCTCCATCTCTTCCGGCGCCAGCACCTCCAGCCCCAGGCGCACGTCCTTCCGGGGCGGGCTCTGAAAGGCGCGCAGCGCCGGCACCAGCGGACAGTTCGGGTCGGTGATGATGTTGTCGATAATGCCCAGGCGCAGCTGCCCGCTGGACACGCCGCGCAGCCCTTCCACGGTCTGTTCGAAGCCGCGCAGCGAGGTGAACAGCCGCAGCGCCTGCTGGTGCACGGTTTCCCCCTCCGGCGTGAGCCGGAAACCTTGGCGGCCGCGCTCGCACAGGCGTACGCCCAGGCGACTCTCCAACTGGCTGAGCGCCCGGCTGATGGTGGAGGCGTCCTTGTTGAGCGGCCCTTGGGCGTTGGCGATGCCGTTGGCTTCCACCACGGCGAAGAATATTTGCAGTGAGTTCAGATCCGCGCCGGCCAGTTTCATGGCGTCCTCCCGGAAAGCGTCACCACCTGAGCGTTCAGTTCGGTGATCTGGCGCGCCATATCGGTCATCAGGCCGTGAATCAGCGATGGTTTGGACCGGATCAGGTGGTGAAAGCCGTCGCTGGGAATATGCATCGCCGAGCAGCGGCTGCGGGCGCGCACGGTGGCGCCGCGGGGCGCGCCGGTCAGCACGGCGATGGCGCCCAACAGTTCACCCTGGCCGACCCGGCCCACCACCACTTCGTTGACCAGCACGTCCGCCTCGCCCTCGAACAAATTGTAGACGCCGTCCGCGCGGTCGCCCTGGCGCAGTATCAGATCGCCGGGGTGGAAATAGGCGAAGCGCGAGCCGGTGTGGTTTTCCTCCGGCGTCAGAGCGGCCAGGCAGCGGGTCAGCAGCGCCTGCTGGATCAGCAGCAGTTCACTCCAGCGGCGCGCCAGTTCGGGGGACGAGGCGATTTCATCGATCAGGTCGCTGAAATTGTAGCCGGCCAGCAGTGCCGGGCCGTCGGCCTGAAACGTCACGCCGTCGTTCGGGTCGGGGATAATCAGGTCGCCTTCGTCCCACAGCAGTAAGCGACGCCCCTGGCAGCAGGCCGCCAGGGTGCCGCCGCGCACCACGTAAAGACGATCGTTGGCGAGGCCCTCGCGGCGGGCGTCGGCGATGGCGGGCAGCGATAGCGTGTGTGGCGTTTGACGCACGCCGCGGATTACGGCGTCGCCGAGTTGTTTGTAATGTCGGGCCAGCGCGGGCAGGCCTTCCAGGGTTTCGCCCAGGGGTATCATGCGTTGCGTACGTCCACGGCTTGCGGCGGGTTGAAAAGGCTAAGCAGAGATTGTGCCATCTTGATGACCCGGGCGGCGCCGCGACGGGATGGGCGTCAGTAGTCCCGCTGGCGGGGCCGGAAGCGGGGCTCGCGCTTTTTCATGTTGGCGGCCATCGCTTCGCTCTGATTGCGGCCGCGCAGCAGCTTGAACTGCAGGGCGGATTCCTGATCGAAGGCCTGGTCCTCGGCGGCGTGGCGGGTGCTGTGAAACAGCGCCTTGGTGGCACTGACCGCATCCGGGGAACGGGCCAGGATGGCGTCGGCCAGGGCTCGGGCCGCCAGCTCGGGCTGCTCCGCCACCTGCGTCACCAGATGCAGGGCCTTGGCTTCCACGGCGTCGAAACGGCGGCCGGTCATGGCCAGCTCCTTGGCCACATCCATGGGCACTAATTCGCGCAAGGTGACGGTCCCGGTCATGTCCGGGATCAGTCCCCATTTGCTTTCCATCACCGACAGCTCGCAGTCCGGCGTGGCGATGCGGAAATCCGCCGCCAACGCCAGCTGCAGGCCGCCGCCGTAGCAGTAGCCGTGCAACACCGCGATCACCGGTACCGGCAGTTCCCGCCAGGCCCAGCAGGCCTGCTGGAACAGGTTGGTTTTCTTGACGCCGAATTTAGTGAACGCCAACAGCATTTTCAGCGGTGTTTGGGTGACGGTGGCGAAATCGAGCCCGGCGCAGAACGCCTTGCCTTCGCCGCGCAGAATCACCACCCGCACGTCGCGGTTTTTTTTCACGACCTTGGCGGTGCGAACCAGCGCCTGGAGCGTCTCCAGATCAAGACCGTTGTACTTTTCCGGGCGGTTCAGCGATACCGTCGCGATGTGGTCGTTGATCGAGAGCGTGACGCGGGATTCGTTCATGGCAGTTCCTGTTGGGGACGGCAAGTTCAAAGCTGAAAGGGCGCGCCTGTGGGAGCGGGCAAGGCCCGCTCCCACATTCAGCTACAGCTTTTGCTGCAATAGTTGGTTGACCTGCTGCGGGTTGGCCTTGCCCTGGGTGGCTTTCATTACCTGGCCGACGAAGAAACCGATTTTCTTTTTCCGTTTGGCGTCGTCGGCGTTGCGGTAGTCCTCCACCTGGGCAGGGCTGTCGGCGATGATCTGATCGACGATTTTTTCCAGCTCACCGCTGTCGCTCATCTGCTTGAGACCCTGCGCCTCGATGATCTGGTCCGGGCTGCCGTCACCGTTCCAGCAGGCTTCAAAGACCTGCTTGGCGATCTTGGAACTGATGGTGCCGTCCTTGAGGCGCTGGATCAGCTCACCCAGGTGCTCAGCGGACACCGGACTGTCGTTGATGTCCTTGTCTTGCGCGTTGAGCTTGGCGGCCAGTTCGCCCATCACCCAGTTGGCGGCCAGCTTGGCGTCGCCGCCATGCTCGGCGGCGGCTTCGAAGTAGCGCGCCGTGGCGATGGAACCGGACAGCAGATCGGCGTCGTAGGCCGACAGCTGGTAGCGCTCGATGTAGCGGGCCTTGCGGGCGTCCGGCAACTCCGGAAGTTGATCCCGCAGGGTCTGAATTTCTTCTTCGCTGACCATCACCGGCAACAGGTCCGGGCACGGGAAGTAGCGGTAATCGTTGGCGTCTTCCTTGGTGCGCATGGAGCGGGCGGTGTTGGTGTCGCCGTTATACAGCCGCGTTTCCTGAACGATTTCGCCGCCGTCCTCGAGCACATCGATCTGCCGCGCCACTTCCAGGGCGATGGCTTTTTCCATGAAGCGGAACGAGTTCAGGTTCTTGGTTTCGGTGCGCGTGCCGAGCGGCTCACCGGGCCGGCGTATCGAGATGTTGACGTCGAAACGCATGTTGCCCTGGGACATGTCGCCGTCGCAGATGCCCAGCGAGGTGACGATGGAATGCAGCTTGCGCGCGAACGCCACCGCGTCCTCGGCGCCGCTCATGTCCGGCTCGGAAACAATTTCGATCAGCGGCGTGCCGGCGCGGTTAAGATCAATCCCGGTCTGGCCGTGAAAGTCTTCGTGCAGAGATTTTCCGGCGTCTTCTTCCAGGTGGGCGTGGTGAATGCGTACCACCTTTTTGTCGCCGTTTTCCAGTTGCACCTCCACTTCGCCGGCGCCGACGATGGGCTCCGCCAGCTGGGTGGTCTGGTAGCCCTTGGGCAGGTCCGGATAAAAATAATTTTTCCGTTCAAACACCGAGCGGCGGGCGATGTCCGCGTTCACCGCCAGACCAAAACGAATCGCGTTGCGAATCGCTTCCTTGTTCACCACCGGCAGGGTGCCCGGCATGCCCAGATCAATCAGGCTGGCGTGCCGGTTGGGTTGGTCGCCGGTACGGGTGCTGGTGCCGGAAAAGATCTTTGATTCGGTGGCCAGTTGCACATGCACTTCCAGGCCGATCACGACTTCCCAGTTTCCTGAATGGCTCATGCGAAACCTCCCGGCGCCTGTTGATGCCAGTCCGTGGCCATCTGGTAGCGGTGCGCCACATTCAGTATGCGGCCTTCCTGGAAATAGTTGCCGATCACCTGGGTGCCGGCGGGCAGACCGTTAATGAAACCGCTCGGCATGGACAGCGCCGGCAGGCCGGCCAGGTTCACGGCGATGGTGAACACGTCGGCCATGTACATGTTGACCGGGTCGTCCGCCTTGGCGCCCAGTTTGAAAGCGGTTTCCGGCGAGGTGGGGCCCATGATCACATCCACGTCCTTGAACGCGCGGGAGAAATCATCACGGATCAGGCGCCGTACTTTCTGTGCGCGCTTGTAGTAGGCGTCGTAATAACCGGCGGACAGCGCGTAGGTGCCCACCAGGATGCGGCGCTTCACTTCGGCGCCGAAGCCTTCCGAGCGCGAGCGCTTGTACAGGTCTTCCAGATCCGCGGGGTTGTCGCAGCGGTAGCCGAAGCGCACGCCGTCGAAGCGCGAAAGATTGGAGCTGGCTTCGGCCGGCGCGATCACATAATAGGCCGGCACCGACAGCTTGATGCTGGGCAGCGACAGCTTGACCAGCTTGGCGCCCTGTTTTTCCAGCTCGCGCATGGCCTCACGGGCGTTTTCGGCGATGGCGCCATCCAGATTGTCGGGGAAGAATTCTTCCGGCACGCCGATCTTCAAACCGTCCACGCTCTGGTCCAGGGCGCCGAGGTAATCGTCCACCGGCTCGTTGAGGCAGGTGGAGTCCTTGTCGTCGTGGCCGGCCATGGCCTGCAGCATCAGGGCGCAGTCGGCGGCGGACAGGCCCAGCGGGCCGGCCTGATCCAGACTGGACGCGAAGGCGATCATGCCCCAGCGGGACACCCGGCCGTAGGTGGGTTTGAGACCGGTAACGCCGTTCAGTGCCGCCGGCTGGCGGATCGAGCCGCCGGTGTCGGTGCCGGTGGCGCCGGGGGCCAGCCGCGCCGCCAGGCTGGCGGCGGCGCCGCCGGACGAGCCGCCGGGCACGCGTTCGGTGTCCCAGGGGTTCTTCACCGGGCCATAGAAGCTGGTTTCGTTGGAAGAGCCCATGGCGAACTCATCCATATTGGTCTTGCCCAGCATCACCGCGCCTTCGTGCGCCATTTTTTCCACCGCCGTGGCGGTGTAGGGGGCGATGAAATTATCCAGCATCCGCGAGCCGCAACTGGTGCGCACGCCCTCGGTGCAGAAAATATCCTTGTGCGCGATCGGCAGGCCGGTGAGCAGGCGATGATCGCCGGCGGCGATGGCCTGGTCGGCGGCGTCCGCCTGTCGCAGGGCCTGTTCCTCGGTGACGGTGATAAAGCTGTTCAGCTCGCCGTCGTGCCGTTTGATACGGTCCAGGAAATGCTCGGTGAGCTCCCGGGAGGAAAAGTCCCCGGCTTGCAGGCCGGCTTTGAGTTCGGTCAGTGTTTTATCGTGCATGTGGTTACTCGATCACCCGGGGTACCAGGAAACAGCCGTCTTCGCTGGCCGGCGCAAGGGGCAGGACTTTATCGCGTACGTCCGGTTCGGTGACCCGGTCGTCGCGCAGCGGCTGGCTGACCTCGAGGGGGTGGGCCAGGGGCTCGACCTGGTCCACGTCCGCCTGCTGGAGCTGGTCGACCATGCCGAGGATGTCGTTAAGGCGGGCGGACAGCTCCGCGGTCTCGCTGTCGTCCACCCGCAGGCGGGCCAGGTGGGCCGCGCGCGCCACCACCTTGGAATCAATGGCCATGGGCGTTCTCCGCAAAGGCTGGGGAAGGGCGCAAAATTACCACAGACCGGGGCGCGGACAAACCGTGAAGAGCGTATGGGACCGGGTTCGCTTGCCGAAACCCGGCGCCGTTGCTAGAGTTGCGCCATTCTGTTGCAAGGGCGTGAACAGGCCCGCCGGCAACACCCTCTTTTCTCCACGACCCTCAGGAAACAGGCCAGGATGTCCGTGATTAAGCGCATTCGGGGGATGTTCTCCACCGATCTTTCCATCGACCTTGGCACCGCCAACACCCTTATTTACGTTCGCGGGCGCGGTATCGTACTGGATGAGCCCTCGGTGGTGGCCATTCGTCATCATGGCGCGCAGAAAAGCGTCGCCGCCGTAGGCGCCGACGCCAAGCGGATGCTGGGGCGTACCCCCGGCAATATCACCGCCATCCGCCCGATGAAGGACGGCGTGATCGCCGACTTCGACGTCACCGAGAAGATGCTGCAGTACTTCATCAAGAAGGTGCACGACACCGGCTTCTTCCCGCCGGCGCCCCGGGTGCTGGTGTGCGTCCCCTGCAAATCCACCCAGGTGGAGCGCCGTGCGATCCAGGATTCCGCGTTTGGCGCCGGGGCCCGTGACGTCTACCTGATCGAGGAACCGGTGGCGGCCGCCATCGGCGCCGGCCTGCCGGTGGAAGAGGCGCGCGGCTCCATGGTCGTGGATATCGGCGGCGGCACCACTGAAATCGCCCTGATCTCCCTCAATGGCGTGGTCTATTCCGAATCCGTGCGCACCGGTGGCGACCGCTTCGACGAGGCCATCGTGGCCTTCGTGCGCAAGGAATACGGCTCGCTGATCGGCGAATCCACCGCCGAGCGCATCAAGCACGAGATCGGCACCGCCTATCCCGGCGGCGAGATCCTCGAGATCGACGTGCGCGGCCGTAACCTGGCCGAGGGCGTGCCGCGCCAGTTCACGCTCAATTCCGAGGAGATCCTGGAAGCTCTCAAGGATCCGCTCTCGGTGATCGTCAACGCGGTCAAGAACGCCCTGGAAGCGTCCCCGCCGGAACTGGCGTCGGACATCGCCGAGCGCGGCCTGGTGCTGACCGGCGGCGGCGCGCTGCTGCGCGACATCGACCGCCTGCTCACCGAGGAAACCGGCCTGCCGGTGATCATCGCCGACGACCCGCTCACCTGTGTGGCGCGGGGCGGCGGCAAGGCCCTTGAGCTGATGGATACCCAGGGTCTGGACATGCTGGCCATGGGCTAAGGCCCGCCCGGTCCGCCCGAGATGTATTCCTCCAACCCCACCTACCGCCTGCTGATCGCGCTGGTTCTGGCCGTCGTTCTGATGGCCCTGGACCAGCGCAGTAAGTGGGTGGAGCCGCTGCGTTACGGCGTCGGCTACCTGACCGCCCCGGTGCACTACCTGGCCCATCTGCCGGTGGATTCCGCCCGCTGGCTGGGGCGTCTGTCCGAAACCCGCTCCAACCTGATGGAATCCCGCGAGCGCCTGGAGCGCCAGGTGCTGATCCTGGAGCAGAAGGTCCAGCGTCTGGCGGTATTGCAGGCGGAGAACGTGCGCCTTCGGGAATTGCTCAATTCCTCCGCCAACCTGGACGCTTCGGTGCTGGTGGCGGAAATCATCGGCGTCGACCCGGACCCCAACCGCCAGGAACTGGTGATCAACAAGGGCGGCCAGGACGACGTGCTGCAGGGCCAGGCGGTGCTGGAATCCCAGGGCCTGATCGGCCAGGTGGTGGAAACCGGGCCGCTGTCCGCCCGGGTGCTGCTGATCACCGATGCCAGCCACGCCATGAGCGTGCAGGTGAACCGCAACGGGGTGCGCGCGATCCTCGCCGGCACCGGCCAGGGCAGCCGCCTGCGGCTGCTGTACGTGCCCGATACCGCGGACATAAAGGAGGGCGACCTGCTGGTGTCCACCGGTCTTGGGCAGCTCTACCCGCGCGGCTACCCGGTGGCCCGGGTGAGCCGCGTGAGCCACCAGTCCGGCGCCGCCTTCGCGGACATCGAGGCGCGCCCCACCGCCCGCCTGGACCGGGTCAGCCATGTGTTGCTGGTGCAGTCCATGGAACCGGTGTCGATCCCGGACGTGGCCTCTGAAGCGCCCGCCGATGAGCCGACGCCCGAGGAGCTGCCCGATGATGAATAACGAGCGGCCGGCCGGCACCGGCGTGATCCTGGTGACCTTCGTGGTCGCCGCCCTGCTGGAAGTGATCCCGCTCAACCAGACGTTGGACTGGGTGCGCCCGGAATGGATGCTGCTGGTGCTGCTGTACTGGGTGCTGTCGCTGCCGCACCGCATCGGCGTGCTGTGGGGCTTTTTGGTGGGGCTCTATCTGGACGTGCTGGTGGGCGCCACCCTGGGCCAGTGGGCCCTGTCCTACGCCTTCGGCGCCTATTTCATGCTGGCCGCCTACAAGCGCATGCGGGTGTTCCCGCTGTTGCAGCAAAGCGCCGTGGTGTTCCTGCTGGTGGGCTCCGCCAATCTGATCGCCTACCTGGTGCAGGAGTCCGTCGGCCGTACCCTGTATCCGCCTTACACGATCCTGTATTCCGCCGCCGCCAGCGCGGTGCTCTGGCGGCCCTTGTGCACGGCGTTGCGCTGGACCCAGCACCGCTTTCTGGTGCGCTGACGCCGCACCCGTTCAGGCCACCGAACCAAGGAGCGCTCCATGCTTTACCTCGCATCCGGCTCGCCCCGGCGGGCGGAACTATTGGCGCAAATCGGCGTGCCCTTCACGGTGCTGACAGCGCCGGGCATCGACGAAAGCGTCCACGCCGGCGAAGCCCCCCGCGACTATGTCGCCCGCATGGCGCGGCAAAAAGCCGCCGCCGGCTGCGCCGCCGCGCCCGGCCCGGCGCCGGTGCTGGGCGCGGACACCGCGGTGGTGCTGGGTGATCGAGTGTTGGGCAAGCCGGCCGACGACGGCCAGGCGCTGGCCATGCTCCGCGACCTGCAGGGCCGGGAACACCGGGTGCTCTCCGCGGTCTGCTTGATGGCCGGTGACACCCCGCGTCTGGCGCTCTCCGAGACCCGGGTGCGGCTGCGCGCGCTCGACGATGAGCGCCTGCGCGCCTATGTGGCCACCGGTGAGGGGCGCGACAAAGCCGGCGCCTACGGCATCCAGGGTCTGGGCGCGGCCCTGGTGGCCTCGCTGAGCGGCAGCTACAGTGGGGTGGTCGGCTTACCCCTGGAAGAAACGGTGCCGCTCCTGGAATGGGCCGGCGTGCCCTACTGGCAACCCTGTTGATCGACTGAGGCCGCGGTGAAAAACGAAAGCCCTCGCTGGAGATCCCCTCTGCGTGGCCGGCTATGGTGGCTGGTGGCGATTCCAGTGCTGTTGCTGGCGGCCTACGTGGTGGTGGCGCGCCAATTGATGCTGCTGGTGCCCGATTACCGGCAGGAGCTGGAAACGGTGCTCGAGGAGCATCTCGGCTTCGCGATTGTCATCGAACAGCTGGACGGCAGCATGGACGGCCTGACCCCGCGCTTCGAAGTGCGCGGCCTGACCCTGCCGCACGCGGAAGGCGAGCCGGCGCTGCGCCTGGACCAGGTGTCCGCCAGCGTGTCGATTCTGCCCACCTTGTTCCACCGCGACCTCTACCTGCGGGAATTGCGCATCAAAGGCGTGGACGTGCATCTGGTCCGTGGCGAGGACGGCGGCATCCGCCTGCGCGGCCTGGAAGTGCTGCAGGACCGGGAGCAGGGCGACCCCGCCGATGGCCTGCGCGCGCTCTACCGTCAGCAGCGCATCCTGGTGGAAGACGCGCGCTTCTCGCTGGACTGGCCCGGCCTGCCGCCGCTGGCGGCGTCCTCCCTGACCCTGGCGATGGACAACAGCGGTGGCGGCCACGCGGTCTCGGTGCGGGTGGAAGCCCGCGACCGGCCGTTCTCGGTGGACGCCCGCTTGCGCGTGGACGGCGACCCGCTGAGCCTGGAGCAACTCGATGCGCGCGGCTATCTGGACGTCAACGGCGAGCGCTTGCACGAGTGGCTGCCCGAAGCGCGCGACTGGCCACTGGACCTGGCCGGGCTGGACGGCCGGGTGCGGGCCTGGACCGCGATTAGCGGCGGCCAGGTGCGTTCCGCCCAGGTGCGCCTGAGTGCGCCCTCCGCCACTCTCACCGATGGCGCTCAGCCCTGGTCGCTCACCGATATCAACCTGGACGCCCAACTGAGCCGGTCCGCCAACGGCGACGGCCAGTTGTCGGTGACCGCGCTGAGCGGCCAGACGCCCGCCGGCGCGGTGGCGCCTGGCCCGGTGGCGCTCAGCTGGCGGGTGGCCGAGGGCGGCGCGCACTGGCGCTTCCAGGGCGAGGATCTGGCCATCCACGCGCTCAGCCGGCAACTGTCGGAATGGCCGTTCGCGCTGCCCGAGGGGCTCGGCACGATTCGCGACCGGTTACGCGAGCATCAGCCCCGGGGTGTGCTGCAACAGCTCTATCTGGCCGGGGTGGAGGGCCGGGTGGACGCGATCCAGGCCCGTTTCGCCGGCCTCGCCGCCGACGCCCTGGACCGGGTGCCCGGCGCCCGTGGCCTGAACGGTTGGGTGGCCGGCGGCCCGCGACACGGCGTGGCGCGTATCAACGGCGACCCGCTGCAGCTCACCGTGCCCCGGCTGTATGGCCACCCGTTGAGCACCCGCTTCAATGGCGTGCTGCGCTGGTTCAGCGAGGCCGGGCGCTGGTCGGTGGAGACCGGCACCCTGATGGCCGCCAACGCCGACGCCCGCGGTGTCGCCATGTTCCGGCTGGAAGGCGGCGACGGTCTGTCGGTGCCGGAGCTGCGCCTGGTCGCCGATATCCATGACGGCGACGCGGCCCGCGCGGCCCACTACATTCCCATGGAAAAACTGCCCGACCCGCTCAGTGATTGGTTGGCGCAGGCGTTCCGTGGCGGCCGTCTGGACCAGGGCCGTTTTCTCTACCGGGGTCCGATCAAAATCGATCCGCAACAGCAGCAGAACCGCACCTTCCAGATGCGCTTTCAGGGGCGGGAGATGGCCCTGTCGTTCCTGCCCGACTGGCCGGTGGCCACCGATATCCAGGCCGATGTGCTGATCGACGGTCGAGAGGTCAGCGGCCAGGTCGCCCGGGGGCGCTTGTTCGACAGTGAATTGACCCAGGTCACCGTGGACCTGCCGGCGGTGGACGATCCGTCGCGCCGGCATCTGGTGATTCAGGGGCACGTGCAAGGTCCGGCCACCGACCTGGATCGTGTTTTCCACGACACGCCGCTTGCCGGGCAACTGCCCGACGGCATGCTCGACTGGCGATTCCGCGCCGGCCAGTTGGACGGCCATCTGTTGCTCGACGTGCCGCTGAGCAAAAACGGTTCCGAACCGATGGTGATCGTCGACGGCCGTGGCGAGGGCGTCACGCTCGCCAACGAAGCCCTGGATCTGACCGTCACCGACGTCACCGCGCCGGTGTATTTCCATCTGCGCGAAGGCATCAATATGCCGCGCCTGGAGGGGAAGGCGCTGGGGGGCAGTTTCTCCGGCTCCTGGCTGACGCGGGGCCCGGACAGCCAGATGCAGCTCACCGGCACCCTGCCGGTGGCGCGGCTGCGCGACTGGTCGGACATGGACTGGCCGGTGCCAGTGTCCGGACGCTTGCCGCTGGAGCTGGACCTGGGGATGCCCTGGCGGGGCATGCCGCTGCGCGTGGAAGCGCGCTCTACCCTGGAGGGGGTCAAGGTGGACGCCCCGGCGCCCCTGGGCAAAAGCGCTGGCACCGTGCGCGGCAGCCGGCTGGTATGGCGCGCCGGCCGGGAGCAGAGCCTGAGCGTGAACTATGGCGAGGTGGCGCGCGGCCGGTTCCGCACCGGCGATACCTTCGCCGGCGCCCTGGGCCTGGGCGGCGTGGCGCCGCCGGCACTGCCCGAGCAAGGGCTGGTGATCGAAGGCCGGGCGGACCGGGCCAGGGCCGGCGAGTGGCTGGATTTCGTGCAGGGCCTGAACGAAAGCGACGGCGGGCAGGGTGGCAGCGGCGCCGTGTCGCCCTCGCGGGTCCGCCGGGTGGCGGTAACGGTGGCCGACCTGGACCTGTTCGGCGTCGCCCTGTCCGACGCCCGGTTCATCGCCGCGCCTCACCAGAACGGCTGGGAATTCAATATGGCGGCGCCGGCTCTGGCCGGCACGCTGCGCCTGCCCGCCAACTACCGGGCGCGGGGTGAGCGTCCGTTGACGCTGGCCATCAGCCGTTTGCGGCTGCCGGATAATCCGCTCGCCGGCGGCGCTGAGGGCGGTCAGAACGGTAATAGCAGCGAGCGCCTGTCGCCGACCGCGGTACCGGTGATGGACGTGACCCTCAGCGACGCCCGCATCGGGCGCGAAGTGCTGGGCGACTGGTCCGCCCGGGTTCGTCCGGTGGAGGGCGGCGTGCGCGCGGAAGCCCTGCGCGGCCAATGGCGCGGCGTCCGTGTCGACGGCAACCTCACCTGGACTGAAGGCCCGGCGGGGGCCCAACGCACCCGTTACCAGGGCAGCGTGATCTCGGACGATCTCAAGGACACCCTGACCGCCTGGGGCCTGCCGGTGCTGCTGGAAAGCGATGACGCCCGTGCCACGCTGGATCTGTCCTGGCCGGACTGGCCGCTGAGCCCGGACTACCTGGCTCTGAGCGGCGACGCCCGCCTCGATATCGGCGAGTGCCTGATTCCCGATCCAGAGAAGCGCACCTCGGTGCTGCGCGTGTTGGGCGTGCTCAACGTGGCCAATATCCAGCGCCGCCTGCGGCTGGATTTCTCCGACCTGTATCAGGAAGGGCTGAGCTGCGATTCCATCAAGGGCGACTTCGCGTTCGACGGCGCCGCGCTCACCGCCCGCGACGTGTCCATCGAATCGCCGTCCGCCGCCTTTGAGATCAATGGCCAGGCGGATCTGGCCGCGCAAACCCTCAATCAGGAAGTGGCCATGACGCTGCCGCTGTCCAGTAACCTCTACGCCGGCTGTCTGGCCGGCCCGGCGGTGTGCGCCGGTATCTTTGTGGTGGAACGCCTGTGGGGTGATAAGCTGGATAAGACCACCACCATCACTTACCAGGTATCCGGCCCCTGGCAGGATCCCAAGGTGAAAGAGACGGAGGGCTTTCTTGAGTAGCAGCCAGCACGCCACGCCTGTTTGCCGCGTGGCCGCCGTGCAGATGACCAGCGGCACCGACACCGACGCCAACCTGCGCGCCGCCGGCGACGCCCTGGCCCGGGCCGCCGAGGGCGGCGCCGAGCTGGCGGTGCTGCCGGAGAATTTCGCCGGCTACGGTGTCGACTACCGGGCCCTGGGCGAGCGTTACGGCGAGCTGTGCGGCTGGTTGATCGAGCGGGCCCGGACACTGGGTCTGTGGGTGATCGGCGGCAGCATGCCGGCGCTGACCCGGCCCGGCGGCGAACCGGTGCCGGCGCCGCGGGTGCGCACCCGCAGCGTGCTGGCCGGCCCTGACGGCGAGATCACCGCCCTCTATGACAAACTGCATCTGTTCGACGCGGACGTCAGTGACCGCCAGGGCCGTTACCGGGAGTCGGACGTGTTCGAGCCCGGTGAACAGGCGGTGGTGGCCACCGCCGCCGGCCTGCAGGTGGGTCTGGCGATCTGCTACGACCTGCGTTTTCCGTTGCACGCGCGGGTGCTGGCGGACCGGGGCGCCGGTCTTATCGTTTATCCCAGCGCCTTTACCGCCACCACCGGCGCCGCCCACTGGGAATTATTACTGCGCGCCTGCGCGGTGCAGAACGGCTGCTACGTGCTGGGCGCCAACCAGTGCGGCCGGCACAGCGAAGCCCGCGCCAGCTTCGGCCACTCCATGCTGGTGGATCCCTGGGGCCGGGTGGTGGCCGGCGCCGAAGGCGACCGGGCGGACCGCCCCGGCGTGGTGTTCGGCACCGTCGACCCCGCCGTGCTCGATCAAGTACGCTCCGGCCTGCCGGTGCACACCCATCAACGATTCAAGGTGAACGGTCCTTATGATCTCTAACCAACGGACCTCCGACAGCGAGCGGCTTTCGCTGGCCTCGGACATTTTGCTGGCCCCGGCCCAACTGGGCACCGACCAGCTGCAAAGCCTGCTCGGCGGCAAGCTGGCCGGCCGTGCCGACTACGCCGACGTCTATTTCCAGCACAGCCGCCACGAGGCCTGGATTCTCGAAGACGGGCTGGTGCGTGACGCCAGCTTTAATCTTGAGCGCGGCGCCGGCGTGCGTCTGGTCAGCGGTGACAAGACCGGTTTCGCCTACAGCGACGATATTTCTCTGGACGCGCTCACCCAGGCGGGCAGCGCCGCCGCCGCCATCGGACGGCAGGGCAAGGACCAATCGGTGCGCATCGGCGCGGCCAAGACCATGCCGGCCCGTTACCCGGCGCTGGATCCGCTGCCCGGCTGGAGCAGCGAAATGAAAGTGGCGCTGTTGCAGGAGATGGACCGCCTGGCCCGCTCCCTGGACCCGGCGGTGAAGGAAGTCACCGTCAGCCTCAGCGGTGAGCAGGACGTGGTTCTGGTGGCCGCCACCGACGGCACCCTGGCCGCCGATGTTCGGCCGTTGATCCGCTTTAATATTTCCGTGATCGCCGAACGGGGTGGCCGCCGTGAGCGCGGCAGCGCCGGCGGTGGCGGCCGGGTGGCCTACGACTGGCTGCGCGAAGACGGCCGGCTGGAAACCTGGACCCGGGACGCGGTGCGCCAGGCGCTGCTTAACCTGGACGCGGAACCGGCGCCGGCCGGCACCATGCCGGTGGTGCTGGGCCCGGGCTGGCCCGGCGTGCTGCTGCACGAAGCGGTGGGCCACGGCCTGGAGGGCGACTTCAACCGCAAGGGCACCTCGATGTTCGCCAAGATGATGGGCCAGCAGGTGGCGTCCAGCCTCTGCACCGTGGTCGACGACGGCACCCTGCCGGACCGGCGCGGCTCGCTCACCGTCGACGACGAGGGCACCCCGGGCGGCTACAACACCCTGATCGAAAACGGCAAGCTGGTTGGCCACATGCAGGACAAGACCAATGCCCGCCTGATGGGCGTGGCGCCCACTGGCAACGGTCGCCGGGAATCCTACGCGCACCTGCCGATGCCACGCATGACCAACACCTACATGCTGCCCGGCGAATCCGACCCGGAAGAAATCCTCGCCAGCCTGGACCGGGGCATCTACGCGGTGAACTTCGGCGGCGGTCAGGTGGACATCACCTCAGGGCGCTTCGTGTTCTCTACCAGCGAGGCCTATCTGGTGGAGAAGGGCAAGATCGTCTGCCCGGTTAAGGGTGCCACCCTGATCGGCAGCGGCGCGGAGGTGATGAACCGCATCTCCATGGTCGGCAACGACCTGGCGCTGGATTCCGGCATCGGCGTGTGCGGCAAGGACGGCCAGTCGGTGCCGGTGGGCGTTGGCCAGCCGACCCTGCGGGTGGACGCGTTGACGGTGGGCGGCACCGCCTGATGCCGGTATCGGTGTCCGAAGTGCTGGCGCGCATGCGCCTGTTCGACGGTCTTAATGCCGACGAGCTGGCGGTGGTGGAGAAGCTGGTGTTCGTCAACCGCGCCGCCGCCGGCGACACCGTTTGCCGCGAAGGCGACCGCAGCGACTTCCTCTGTTTCGTGGTGCGCGGCCGGCTGGATATCCTCAAGTCGCAGAACGCCAGTGGGACGACGGCCGGCGCACCGGTGATCGCCCATCTCAACCCCGGCGATTCGCTCGGCGAAATGGCGCTGGTGGACCACCAGCCCCGTTCGGCCACGGTACGCGCCGCCGAGGACACCACCCTGGTGGTGCTCACCCGCAAAGGCTTCGAGCAACTGCGCCGCCGCGAACCGCGCGCCGCCGCCGTGCTGATGGAAAACATCGCCCGTCTGCTGTGCGACAACCTGCGCCAGACCTCCTCCCGCCTCGCTCAGTTCATGCCGCCACTCGGTTGATTGCTCCCACAATTAGTAAAGAGGCGCGTTCTTTTCCAAGTCGTTGAGCAGGCTCTGGAAGCGTTTGCGCTCGCGCTTGAAGCGGGCGCGCTGGTCGGCGTCGGCAGCGTCCGGGTCGGCTGGGCGCGCCTTGATCAGGTTGCGCGCCTGGTTGCGCAGCGCCTGGCGGTCGCCCTGGGGGTACTCGGTGAGTACCTGCTGCACCAGCGGCTCCGCCTCCTTGGGGCCGTCGCAGGCGGCGATCTGCTCGGTCCAGTGCTGCAGGCGCTGTTGGCGCAGCGGGTTCTGCAGGGCTTCCACGGCGGCGACGATCTCCTCGCTGTTGGCGTCGTAGATCAGGCGGCCGATAAACAGCGCGTGGCGGCGGCGTGCGTCCAGGTTGGTAATGCGGCGCGCTTCGTCGAGCGCTTTCTCAAGGCCGTCGGTGAGCGGCAGACGCGCGCGCTGCTCCGGTTTCAGGCCCATCAGGGTCAAGCCCACTTCCTGGAGTGCCTGCATATCCTGCTTGCGGCGTGTTTTGCTGGCGGGGGTATCGTTATACTCGGTCATGATTCCAGGGAAGCCGCGCTTCCAATAATGCATTGAATGGAAAACGTATTTTATGTCCGAAAACGCCAGCGTGACAGCGAATCTCGGCCCGCAGCATCTGGGGGCCGCCCGCGACACCGTGGCACAGGTGCTGGAAGAGGCGAAACGCCAGGGTGCCAGCGCCGCCGAAGCCCAGCTGAGCCTGGCCCAGGGCTTGTCCGTGGACGTCCGTCTGGGCGAAGTGGAAACGGTGGAATTTCACCGCGACCGGGGCCTGGCGGTGACAGTGTTCTTCGGCCAGCGCAAGGGCCAGGCGTCCACCTCCGACGACAGCCCGCAGAGCCTGCGCGACGCGGTGGCCGCCGCCTGTGCCATCGCCCGCCACACCGAGGAGGACCAGTACGCCGGCATCGCCGGCCCCGAGCAGCTGGCCGACCGGGTGCCGGACCTGGACCTGTACCACCCCTGGGCGCTGAGCACCGAACAGGCCATCGACGATGCCCTGCGCTGTGAAGCGGTGGCCCGCGACGACGAGCGCATCGTTAATTCCGAAGGCGCCTCGGTGTCCACCGGCAGCAGCCTGCGGGTGTTGGGCACCAGCGCCGGCTTTCTGCAGGGCTACGCCGGTACCATCCACTCGCGCAGTTGCGCGGTGGTGGCGGAGGACGCTCAGGGCATGCAGCGTAATTTCTGGTACGACGCCGGTCGCCGCGCGGACCGGCTGGCGTCCGCCGAGCAGGTCGGCGAGCGAGCCCGCGAGCGCACGCTGGCGCGGCTGGGCGCGGACATTCCCGAGACCGCCGAATTGCCGGTGCTGCTGGCGCCGGAGATCGCCGCCGGACTGCTCGGCCATTTTATCTCCGCGATCAGCGGCGGCAGCCTGTACCGGCGCGCCTCGTTTCTGCGCGACCGGCTCGGCGAGCGGCTTTTCCCGCAGGGCATCGATGTGCGCGAGCAGCCGCTGGTGCCGGGTGCCAACGGCTCGGCGCCGTTCGACGGCGACGGCCTGGCAACGCGGGATCAGGCGTTCGTGGAAGACGGCGTGCTGCGCCGCTACGCTCTGGGCTTGTACGCCGCGCGGCGGCTCGACATGGCGCCCACCGGTAACGGCAGCGGCGTGCACAATCTGTCGATTTCGGACACCGGCGAGGATTTCGACGCCCTGGTGCGGCGGATCGACCGGGGCATTCTGGTCACCGAGGTGATGGGCCAGGGCGTCAATCTGGTCACCGGCGACTACTCCCGGGGCGCCTCGGGTTTCTGGATTGAGAACGGTGTCATACGCAAACCGCTGCAGGAGTTTACCATTGCCGGGAATCTGGGGGAGATGTTCGCCGGTATCCAGGGTAGTGGCACGGACGTGGATCGTCGCGGCAATATCGCGTGCGGCTCGCTGTTGCTGGGCCCGTTGAAAATCGCCGGCGCCTGAGGTCGCCGGCGGCGTCGCCCGCCATTTTTTTATTGGTTGTTAATTCGTTTGAAACTTAGGGGAGTATCCATGACGGAAGTGAATCCTTACCAAGGACCGGAAACCAATGTAGCGAGCCCGCAAAGCGAAGGCGTTTTCACGCTGGACGGCCCGCATAAAGTTACCGTGGGGCAGGCGCTGGGCTGGCTCGGTGAGGGCATGAAAATGCTCAGTGGTAACTGGGGGGTGGTGATCGGCGCGCTGGTGTTGGTGATGGTGATCACCATGGGGCTGCAGTTGATCCCGTTTCTCGGGCCTTTGGCTCAGCCTTTCATTACCACCCTGCTGTACGCCGGGCTGGTAAAATTGTTCCACCGCATCGCTACTGACGGTCGCTCCGAGTTCGGTGATCTGTTCGCCGGGTTCTCCGAGCGTACCGGTGCGTTGTTGCTGCTGGCGCTGGTGCAGATCGGTGTCTATCTGGGCGCGTTGCTGGTGATCGGCGGTCTTATGGCGATTTCCATGGGCGGCTCCCTGTCGCTGCAGTCCATGGACCCGCAGGCAATGAGCAGCGGCATGGGCGTGATGATGGCGATCATGCTGCCGCTGTTCCTGATCGTGTTCACCCTGGTGATGTTCCTGTTCTACTTCGCCGTGCCGCTGATCATGCTGGGTGGCATGGGCCTTGGCGGTGCCATGGGCGTCAGCTTCCGGGCCTGCATGAAAAACCTGCTGCCGCTGATCGTGTACGGCGTGGTGGTGATGCTGATCGTCATGGTGGCGGCCTTGCCGCTCCTGCTGGGCCTGCTGTTCGTGATGCCGATCCTGGCGGGCGCCTACTATGTGTCGTTCCGGCAAGTGCTCACCAGCCCCGCCGACGGTGCGGAACATGGACCCGAATAACCCCTACCAGGGGCCACAAGCGGCGCTGCTGGACACGCCGCGCCCGGGGGAATCGACGGTGGGCCGCGCCCGCCGTCGTCCCGTCGGGCACGGCTGGTTGTGGTGGAAGCGTTCCTGGTCGCTGGTGGCCACTAACTGGGTGCTGTGGTGCCTGGCCTTGCTGGTGTTCTTCGCGGTGATTCTGGGAATCAGCCTGCTGAGCCTGTTCGTGCCGGTGTTGGGCAGCTTCGTGCCGACGCTGTTTTCGCCGGTGCTGGCGGCGGGGCTATTCCACCTTGCGTGGCGGCGCTGGGGCGACGACGACTTCGAGTTCGGCGATTTGTTCGCCGGCTTTTCCAATCGCACCGGCGCGCTGTTTTTCGCCGGCCTGATGCAGCTTCTGCTGCAGATTGGTCTCACGGCGCTGATGGCGGCGCTGGTGTGGCTGACGTTCGGCCCGGAAATCGCCGCTTTCTTCAGCTCGGCCTTTGGCAGTGCCCTTGAGCCGGTGCCGGAGATCAGTGCCGGTCTGGACGGCGTTAAGATGGCCCTCACCGCCTTGCTGGTGACGGCGCTGTCGCTGCCCTATATGGCGTTGATCTGGTTCCAGGCGCCGCTGGTCTACTTCGGTGAGCGTAACGGCTTCAAGGCGCTCGGGGAGAGTCTGATGGCGGTGCTTAAGAACTGGGCGCCGATGCTCTGGTACAGCGTGGTGGTGCTGGTGGTGATGCTGGCGGTGGGCGGCGCGCTCGCGCTGCTGTTCGTGCTGGCGAGCACCCTGTTGGGGCCCGGTGTTTCCGGCGCGCTGGCGATGCTGTTGCTGACCCTGCTGGCGCTGGTGGCCGGCCTGTTCCTGATGGCGGTGCTGACAGTCTCGGTGTACGCCTCGTTCCGGGATATTTTCGACGCCGACGACGAGCCGGAAGCCACCCCGGATATTTAGACCACCAGGTTGGCGTAGAGCAGGGTGGCCAAGCCCAGGAAGGCCATGAAGCCGACGATGTCGGTGACGGTGGTCAGCACCACGGACCCGGCCAGGGCCGGGTCGATGCCCATGCGTTTCATCACCATCGGAATCATCGCGCCGGCGCCGGCGGCCACCACCAGGTTGAGGATCATGGCGCAGCCGATGATCACGCCCAGGCTCGGGTCATCGAACCAGAGCGCGGCGGTGACCCCGATCACCAGCGCCCAGAGCATGCCGTTGAAGGCGCCTACCGCCAGTTCCTTGGTGAGCAGGTAGCGGGTGTTGCCGGCTTGCACCTGTCCCAGCGCCATGGCGCGGATTACCAGGGTCAGGGTCTGGCTGCCGGCAATACCGCCCATGCTGGCGACGATCGGCATGAGGACCGCCAGGGCCACGACCTTCTCCAGGGTGTCCTCGAACAGGCTGATCACCGCCGAGGCGGCCAGGGCGGTGAGCAGGTTGATGCCCAGCCAGAGCGCCCGGCGGCGCACCGTGTGCCAGACCGAGCCGAAGGTGTCCTCGTCCTCGTCCAGGCCGGCCATGCCCATCAGGGAATGCTCGGCTTCCTCCATGATCACGTCGACCACGTCATCAATGGTGATCCGGCCCACCAGCATGCCGTCGTCGTCCACCACCGGGGCGGTCACCAGGTCCAGGCGTTCGAACAGCTTGGCGACTTCGTGGGCGTCCTGGGTGGCGGGGATCGCTTCCACATCGGTGATCATCGCCTCGCGTACCGAAGTGCCGGGGTCGGAAATCAGCACCCGGGTCAGCGGCAGCACGCCGACGAACTGGTTCTTGCGGTTCACCACCAGCAGGTTATCGGTGGTCTTGGGGATGTCGCCCAGGCGTCGCAGATAGCGCTGCACCACGCTGAAGGTGATCTCCGGGCGCACCGTGATCACGTCCGTGTTCATCAGGCCGCCGGCGGTGTCCTCCGGGTAGTTCATCACCTGTTCCAGGCGTTCCCGGTTCTGGGCGTCGAGGCCGGCCAGCACGCGGCTGGTCACCTGTTCCGGCAGTTCTTGAAGGAGGTCGGCCAGATCGTCCGTGTCGAGGTCCTCGATCAGCTCCACCAGCTCTTCGGTGGGCAGGTCGCGCAGCAGCTCCACGCGCACTTCCTCGCCCAGGTACTGCAGTACCTCGGTTTCCTGCTCCTGGCTGAGCAGTTGCCAGAGGATCTCGCGTTCGCGGGGCGGGGATGACTCGAGCAGGTGGGCGGCTTCCGCGCCCGGCAGGTTGTTCAGCACCTGACGAACTTCGGACAGCGCGCCGCTGGCCAGAGCCCGGTTCACGGTTTTCAGATTTCGGCGGTGGCGGGTTTGTTCTGCGGTCATGGTTCCCTCCTCAGGTCGGAGAGTTTACACCACCGCGTATTACCGGAGGGTCAAAGCTTTAAAAAAGCGGCCTACTCGCCTTCGTCGAATTTGCGTTGGAACAGATCGGTGAGCTCGTCCATGGCGGGTTGTTCGTCCTCACCGTCCACGCACACACGCAGCGTGGTGCCTTTGGCGGCCCCCAGCGTCAACAGCCCCATGATGCTTTTGGCGTCGATGCGGCGTTCGCCGTGAATCACCTGAATACTGCAGCTGTAGCGCGAGGCCACGCTGACCACCTTGGCGGCGGCGCGTGCGTGCAGGCCCAGCTTGTTGGTGATGGCCAGGTCCTGTTCAATCATCCATCCAGCTCCCGGTGGCGGACATGCAAGGGCACGCCCTGGTTGCGCAGCTGGTGGGCCAGCTGCTCGGTGATATAGACCGAACGGTGGCGGCCGCCGGTGCAGCCCACCGCCACCGTCACATAGCTGCGGTCGTTGGCCGCATAGGTGGGCAGCCAGCGGTGCAGAAAGTTGAAAATATCTTCCAGCATCAGATCGCTCTCCGGGTGCCCGCGCAGGAATTCGGCGATGCGCTCGTCGCGGCCGGTCAGGGGCCGCAGCTCGCTGTGCCAGTGAGGGTTGGGCAGGGCGCGCACGTCGAACACCAGGTCGGCGTCGCGGGGCAGCCCGTTCTTGTAGCCGAAGGATTCGATCAGCAGCGACAGGTTGACGTCGCGGCGGGCCACCCGTTGCCGGATCAGATTGCGCAGCGTGTGCACGTCCAGGCTGCTGGTGTCGATCACCAGGTCGGCGAGCATGCGGATGTCCGCCAACAGGCGCGCTTCGTATTCAATCGCGTCGGCCAGGGTGCGGTCGTCGTCGCTGAGCGGGTGGCGGCGGCGGGTGGCGCTGAAGCGCTCCAGCAGGGTGCCCGGGTCGGCGTCGAGAAAGATCACCTCGGTTTCCACCTGCTGGTTTTTCAGCGCCTTGATGATGCTTTTAAAGGCCAGCAACTGGCGCGGCAGATTGCGCGCGTCCACGCCCACCGCCACCCGTTCCGGGGCGTGTTCCTCGGTGTCGAGCTGTTCGGTAAGGGTGGGCAACAGCCCCAGGGGCAGGTTGTCCACGCAATAGTAACCGTGGTCCTCCAGGGCCTGCAGGGCGGTGGTTTTACCCGACCCGGAGCGGCCGCTGAGAATGGTGAGCTTCATAAAGGGGTAACCGGTAAGGGCTAGGACGCGAGGCGCAGTTCCGCTTCCGATTCCACCGCCACCTGGAACAACTGCTCGTTGCTGTGGGCCCGTCGCAGGTCGCTGCGGTAGTCATCGTCGTTGAACAGGCTGGCCAGGTGGCTGAGTGTCTTGAGGTGTTGCTCCGGGTTTTGCTCCGGCACCAGCAGCACGAACACCAGATCCACCGGGCGTCCGTCGACGGCGTCGAAGTCGACCGCGTCCTCCAGCTTCAACAGCAGGCCCACCGCGCCTTCGCAGTGGCCCAGCCGGCAGTGGGGGATGGCGATGCCTTCGCCGATGCCGGTGGAGCCCAGTTTTTCCCGGGCCACCAGGGCGTCGAACACTTCCTGCTCGTTGAGGCCGCCGCAGCTGGCCGCGGCCAGCTGGGCGATCTGATCGAGCAACCGTTTTTTACTGGTGACCGACACGTCGTTATAGGTGCGGTCTTCGCTGAGCAATTCACGTACTCGCATAGGGTTAATGACCGTGTTTACGGTCCACCGTCTTCTCTTTGTGTTTGAGGATTTGCCGGTCCAGCTTATTGGTCAGCGCATCAATGGCCGCGTACATGTCGTCCGCATGGGCGGTGGCGAACACGTCGGCGCCGGAGATGTGGATGGTGGATTCGGCCTTGTGGGATTTGGGCTCCGGAGACAGGATCACCTGAATGCTGGTGATCTGATCGAAATGGCGCTCCAGTTTGGCGAACTTTTCGTCCACATAGTCACGCAGGGCGTCGGTGATATCCAGGTGGTGACCACTGATGTTTATTTGCATGGCTGGCTCCTATACCTCGTTAAGACCCATCCCCAGCGCGCCTAGACCAAGCGCTTGCGCGCGCTTGAGGACGGGATGCGCATCGCCTCGCGATATTTGGCGACCGTGCGGCGCGCCACCTTGATCCCCTGATCGTTCAGCAAGCTCGCCAGCTTATTGTCGCTGAGCGGCTTGCGAGGGCTCTCGGCGGCGACCAGCTTCTTAATGATGGCACGAATGGCGGTGGAGGAACACTCACCGCCGCCGTCCGTATCGACGTGACTTGAGAAGAAATATTTCAGCTCGAACACGCCCTTGGGCGTGAGCATGAATTTCTGGTTGGTGACCCGGCTGATGGTGGACTCGTGCATGCCCACGGCCTCGGCGATGTCCGCCAGGACCAGTGGCTTCATCGCTTCTTCACCGTAGTTGAAGAAATCCTGCTGCACCTCGACGATGCGGCTGGCCACTTTCAACAGCGTATCGTGGCGGCTTTGCAGGCTCTTCAGGAACCACTTGGCTTCCTGCATGCAGTTGCGCAGGTACTGGCCGTCCTCGCCGCCCACCTGGCGGGCCAGTTGGGCGTACTGGGAGTGCAGGTTGACGCGCGGCAGCACCGCCTCGTTGAGCGCCACCCGCCAACCGCCCTTATGGGCGCTGACCACCACGTCGGGGACCGCGTAATCGGCGCTTTCGCCACCGATCTGCTGGCCCGGGGCCGGGTCCAGGCCGCGCAACAGGGCCATGGCCGCCAGCAGCGCCTCCTCGGTGGCGCCCAGCGCCCGCCGCAGGCCGGCGTAATCGTGCTTTTCCAGCAACGTCTGGTGCGCCAGCACCGCGCGGGCGTGGGCCAGGTGCGGGGTGTCCTCGGGCAGCTGGGCCAGTTGCACGCCCAGGCACTCGGCCAGGTCGCGGCTGGCCACGCCCACCGGATCGAACTGCTGTAGACGGTGCAGCACCGCCACCACTTCGTCGTCTTCCACCGGGTCGTCCGGGTCGGCGATCTCGTTATTGGCGGTGGTGACCAGGTCGTCCAGGGGCAGGGTGACGAAGCCGCGCTCGTCCAGGGCTTCGATGATGATCTGGGCGATCACCCGGTCCCGGTCGCTCATCGGCGTCAGGTTGAGCTGCCACTCCATGTGGCTGATCAGGGTGTCGGGGTTGGCATGGCGCTGCTGCCAGGCGTCGGCGTCCTCGCTTTCGCCGCCGGGGCTGCTCTGGCCCACGTAGAGGTCGTCCCAGTCGCTGTCGGTTTCCACCGGGCCGTCCACCAGGTCTTCCAGGGCGTCGCTGCGCTCCACGTCCAGGTCCGCGTCGGCGTCGAAGTCGGTGTCGTCGGCACTGAAGTCCTCGGCGCCTTCCTCCATTTCCAGCAACGGGTTGGTCTCCACCGCCTGCTGGATTTCCAGGCGCAGATCCAGCGTCGACAGCTGCAGCAGGCGGATTGCCTGCTGCAGCTGGGGCGTCATGGTCAGCTGCTGGCCGATTTGAAGCTGTAAGGAGGGTTTCATGCGGCTTGTCTGTTTGCTCGATCCCGAGGGTCGGAGCATAGCAGCATCAATCGAAATTAAGCAATAATCATGCCAGCTATTGTTTTGTGTGCTGGAAGGGTGTAGGGCGCTGCGGCGGGAAGGCGTTCACTATATGCAAGGTTTTGGTCGCGGCGCAAGGCGCGGCGGCGACCGCCGCCACTAAAGTCGGAAGTCGGCGCCCAGGTAAACGTCGCGCACCTGCTGGTTGCCGAGAATGCTGTCGGCGTCGCCGGCGGCGATGATGTGGCCGGTGCTGACGATATAGGCGGTGTCGCAGATATCCAGGGTCTCGCGGACGTTGTGGTCGGTGATCAGCACGCCGATGCCGCGATCCTTGAGATGCCGGATGATGCTCTTGATGTCGTTCACGGAGATCGGATCCACCCCGGCGAATGGCTCATCCAGCAGGATGAAATCCGGGTCCGTGGCCAGGCCGCGGGCGATCTCGGCGCGGCGGCGCTCGCCGCCGGACAGGCTCATGCCCATGCTGTCGCGAATGTGGTCGATGTGGAATTCCTGGAGCAGTTTCTCGAGCTGCTCCTTGCGCTCCGCCTTGCTCAGGCTCTTGCGCGTTTCCAGGATCGCCATGATGTTCTGCTCCACGGTCAGGCGGCGGAAAATGCTCGCTTCCTGGGGCAGGTAGCCGATGCCGCGCTTGGCCCGGCCGTGCATCGGCAGGTGGGTGATGTCGTTGCCGTTGATCTCGATGCGACCGGCGTCGGCGGCCACCAGGCCGACGATCATATAGAAGCAGGTGGTCTTGCCGGCGCCGTTGGGGCCCAGAAGACCGACAATCTGGCCGGCTTCCACCTCCAGAGAGACGTCCTCAATGACGCGGGTGCTTTTGTAACTCTTGGCCAGATTATGGGCGCTCAGATGTGCCATCTCAGGGGGTCTCCGCGTTATCGGGTTGCGCGGCCGGGGCATCCTGGGTCGGCGGCTGGGCCGGTTCGCCGCTTTCCTGCTCCGCCGGCTGGGTGTCCTCGCTGGTGGCCTGCTCGGCGTTCTTGGCCGGAATCACCAGGCGCACCCGCTTGTCGCCTTCGCTGCTGGCGTCCACGCGCCGCGAATCCAGGTTGTATTCCACCTTGGCGCCTTCGAAGGTATTGCCCTGGTGGGTGACGCGGGCGTTGCCGGTGAGCACCAGGCTGCGCTGCGCCAGGTCGTAGACCAGCTTGTCGGCGCGGGCGTTCAAGTCCTTGCCTTCCACCATGCGCACCGGCGAGCCGGTGGCTTCCACCCGCACCAGCTCGTTGTTTTCGGTGAACAGGCGGATCACGTCCGCGTTCAGGCGCCGCTTGCCCTGGATCAGTTCGGCGTTGCCGCGATAAACGCCGGTGCCGGCGCTTTGTTCGAAGGTGGCCTGGTCGGCGCTCACCTCCACCGGGCCGCTGGGCTGTTGGGCGCCGACGCCGGCGGCCAGCGCGGTCAGCGCCAGAGCCAGCAGCGCCTTGCCCACGGCGGACCTATTCCGTGCTGCCTGTGAATTCACTTACCACTCCTTGTTTGAGTGTCATTTCGCCGCTGGTCAGATCGCTTTCCATGGCGCCGGCGCGGGTGCGGCCATCGCGGTGGCGCATGGAGAGGTCGCCGGGGGAGACCACGCGGTTAGTGTCGTTGTGGTATTGCAATTCTTCCGTGTCCAGGGTGACGCCGTTGCTTTCGCTGCGCGCCTCCACCTGGTCCGTGAAGACAATCAGATCGCCGTTGTCGCGCACTTCACCATGGCGGGACTGGATCGTCCACAGGCCATTGCTGTTGTCCATCCGCAACACCGGCTCGCTCAGGGTGGTAAGCGCGTCCCGTTCGTACTGTTCCAGATGATTCGCCTCCAGGCGGTACTGCACGCGGCCGTCCTCCTGGTCGTAGGCCTTGGCGACGATCTGGTCGGCGATGATCATGGGGGCGTTGAGGAACGCCTCGCGGTCCTCTTCCAGGGGGTTGTCCCACTCGTGCAGGGTCATCAGCACGATCAGGCCCAGCAGCAGAATGCCGGAGGCGCTTAGCAGGCCTTGGCGTTTCACGCGCCACCCCGGTGTTCCAGGAGGGCGTCGCAGATCTCGCGCACCGCCCCTTCGCCGCCGCGGGCACGGGTGATGTGATCGGCCGCATCGCGGGCGCATTGGTGGCCGCTGGCGGGGGCGAACGCGATTTGCGCCCACTGCAGGGCGGGCACGTCCGGTTCGTCGTCGCCGGCGTAGCCGGTTTCCCGGGCGGTCACGCCCAGCGAAGCGGCCAGGTCGGCCAGCGCCACGCCTTTGTCCTCGCGGCCCTGGATCACATGCTGGATGCCCAGCTCGGCGGCGCGGCGGGCCACCATGGGCGTGTCGCGGCCGGTGATCAGCGCCAGAGTCACGCCGCTGGCGGCCAGTTTCTTGAGGCCGTGACCGTCCAGGGTGTTGAACACCTTGAGTGCTTCGCCGTCGGGGCCGTAATAGAGGCGGCCGTCGGTGAGCACGCCGTCGACGTCGAAGGCCATCAGTTTCAGGTTGCGCGCGTCGGCGCTGGACACCAGCAAGGTCACTACATTACCCCCGCGCGCAGCAGATCCTGGGTGTTGAGCGCGCCCACCGGGCGCTGGTCGGCGTCACACACCACCAGGCCGTTGATCTTGCGCGTCTCCATGATTTGCAGCGCCTCGGCGGCCAGGTGCCCGGGTGGCATGGTCACCGGCCGTGGCGACATCACGTCGGCGATGCCGGCCTGGCGGATATCCAGGCCTTTTTCCAGGGTGCGGCGCAAATCGCCGTCGGTGAAGATGCCGATCAGGCGGCCGTCGTCGTCCACCACGGTGGTCATGCCCAGGCCCTTGCGGGTCATTTCCAGTAGCGCCTCGGACAGGCTGGCGTCGCGGCCCACACGCGGCAGGCGCTCCTCGGCGTGCATGATGTCGTCGACTTTGAGCAGCAGGCGCCGGCCCAGGCTGCCGCCCGGGTGGCTGAGGGCGAAATCCTCGGCGGTGAAGCCGCGCGCCTCGAGCAGGGCGATGGCGAGGGCGTCGCCCATGGCCAGCGCGGCGGTGGTGGAGGTGGTGGGCGCCAGGTTGTGCGGGCAGGCCTCTTCTTCCACGCCCACGTCGAGATGCACGTCGGACAGCTGCGCCAGGGAGGACGAAGGGCGGCCGGTCATGCTGATCAGCACCGCGCCCTTGCGCTTGATCACCGGAATAATGGTGAGGATTTCGCCGGTTTCGCCGGAGTTGGACAGCGCCAGCACCGCGTCCTCGGCGGTGATCATGCCCAGATCACCGTGCGACGCCTCGCCGGGGTGCACGAAAAACGACGGGGTGCCGGTGCTCGCCAGGGTGGCCGCCAGTTTGCTGCCGATATGACCGCTTTTGCCCATGCCGGTCACGATCACCCGGCCCTTGCACGCCAGCAACAGCTCGCAGGCCTGCTCGAAGGTGTCGCTGACGCGCTCGCCGAGCGCGGCCACGGCGCGCGCTTCCACGTCCAGGACACGGCGGGCGGTGGCGATGTGGTTATGAGTCATAATGATTCGTGTCTCCTCGCTGGCGGCGATTATACACTGGCCGGGGCGCCGCTGACTGCCCTTGGAACCCTTAAGCGTTCGGATGTTCCAATTGAATGCGTGGCCGGGCTTGTAGGTAACCACCTTGTGGGAGCGGGCCCTGCCCGCGAAAGGGCGGCAAAGCCGGCCGGCAGGATTCCAGAGACCTGTATAGTGGCCTCCCGGAATCGCGGAAGGGATATCAAAGAGGTCTCTGGTATCCCGCCGGCAAGCAGAGCTTGCCTTTCGCGGGCGGGGCCCGCTCGCACAAAACGTGCTTCGTAGAGGCCTTGGCTGGACAGTTCGGAGTGAACGCCGTAAAAACGAGCATCCTCAGACACGACAGGGAGTGACGTATGATCTTCAAACAAGGCATGGCGACTGTGATGGCGCTGGTGATGCTGGGGCTGGCGGGCTTTGCCCAGGCCGCTCAGGACCCCCGCGAGTTGGTTCAGGACACCGTGGAGCGCCTGGCCAGCCGCATCGACGCCGAGCGCGAGCGTCTGAATAAGGACGAGAGCTACGCCCGTGAGCTGGTCCGTGAGGAGCTGGTGCCGCTGGTGGACTTCAAGCGCATCACCCGCATGGTGATGGGCGAGCACTTCGACCAGGCCAGTCGGGAGCAGAAGTACCAGTTCCTGGAAGTGTTCAAGAACAGCCTGATCAACACCTACGCCTCCGGCGTGACCCTCTACCAGGGCCAGGAAATCCGCGTGCTGCCGATGCGCGAGGAAGACCGCAAGGGCAACTACGCCCGGGTGCGCCTCGAAGGCACCACCAACGATGGCAAGGTGATTCCGGTGTTCTTCACCCTGTTCCAGTCCGACGACCAGTGGAAAGTGGTCAATGTGTACGTCAACGGTCTGGACCTGCGCGATGTCTACCGGGCCCAGTTCGCCCAGTCCATGCAGCAGCTCGGAGACCTGGACAAGGTGATCCAAAGCTGGTCCGCGGAAAACGCCGACCTGGAAGAGAAGGTCGACGTGGAGACCGGCCAGGGTTCCTGACCGGCAGGCCGCCGGATGGCCGGCCCTCACAATGACAAGCCACCGCGCCCTCGCGTATCATTACCCGTTCATTGAAACGAGGAGTGATCATGAAGTCGGAAGACGTGAAGGCGCTGGTGGAAGCCGGTTTCGAGGATGCCGATGTGGCCGTGGAAGGGGAAGGCGACCGCTTTCTGATCCGCGTGATATCCGATGCCTTCGAAGGCCTGATGCCGGTGAAGAAGCAGCAACTTGTGTACAGCTGCATCAATCCGCAGATCGCCGATAACTCCATTCATGCCGTCTCGATCAAAACCTTTACCCGTGCCGAGTGGGAAAAAGCCCAGAAAATGGGCCTTGCCTGACCGTACCGTCTTTTCCGCGTAGGAAGCTCCATGGACAAATTGATCATCACCGGCGGTCGGCGTCTCGACGGCGAAATCCGCATTTCCGGTTCCAAGAACTCATCGCTGCCGATCCTGGCCGCCACGCTGCTGGCCGGTGAGCCGGTCACCGTGGGCAATCTGCCGCATCTGCAGGACGTGACCACCCTGATCGAGCTGCTCGGCCGCATGGGCGTGCACGTGGTGATCGACGACAAGCTCAACGTGGAAGTGAACCCCAACACCATCCAGGAGCTCACCGCCCCCTACGAGCTGGTCAAGACCATGCGTGCCTCGATTCTGGTGCTGGGGCCGATGGTCGCCCACTTCGGCGAAGCCTCGGTGTCGTTGCCGGGTGGCTGTGCGATCGGCTCGCGGCCGGTGGACATCCACCTGCGCGGCCTCGAAGCCATGGGCGCCGAGATCGTGGTCGCCAACGGCTATGTGCACGCCAAATCCAACGGCCGCCTCAAGGGCGCGCGCATTGTCATGGACACGGTCACCGTGACCGGCACCGAAAACCTGCTAATGGCGGCGGCGCTGGCGGACGGCACCACGGTGCTGGAAAACGCCGCCCGCGAGCCGGAAGTGGTGGACCTGGCCAACTTCATCAACCGCATGGGCGGCAAGGTGAGCGGCGCGGGTACCGACACCATCACCGTCGAAGGCGTGCCCAAGCTGGGCGGTTGTCACCACGACGTGATCGCCGACCGCATCGAGACCGGCACCTACCTGATCGCCGCCGCTATCACCGGTGGCCGCATCAAGTGCAAGGACACCGATCCCAGCCTGCTCGACGCGGTGCTGCAAAAACTCAAGGAAGCCGGCGCCAAAATCGAGACCGGCGACAACTGGATCAGCCTGGACATGGAAGGCCGCCGGCCCAAGTCGGTGAACCTGCGCACCGCGCCGTACCCGGCCATGCCCACCGACATGCAGGCCCAGTTCACCGCCCTGAACACCGTGGCGGAAGGCACCGGCACCATTGTCGAGACGGTGTTCGAGAACCGCTTCATGCACGTTCAGGAAATGAACCGCATGGGCGCCGACATCGAAGTACAGGGCAACACCGCCATTTGTCGCGGCGTGGCCAGCCTCACCGGCGCGCCGGTGATGGCCACCGACCTGCGCGCTTCGGCGTCGCTGGTGATCGCCGCCCTGGTCGCCGAGGGCGACACCACCGTGCAGCGTATCTACCATATCGACCGGGGGTACGAGTGCATCGAGGAAAAACTGCAATCGCTGGGCGCCGTGATTCGCCGCGTACCCGGCTGACGCATGGCGCCGATGGAAACCGACATGGCCGAAAAACCGCTGATTATCGCCCTCTCCAAGGGCCGCATTCTTGACGAGACGCTGCCGCTGCTCAAACACGCTGGTATTGAGCTGCTGGAGGACCCGTCCGCGTCCCGCAAGCTGATCTTCGACACCACCCGCGACGACGTGCAGATCATCATCATCCGCGCCACGGACGTGCCGCCGTATGTGCAGCATGGCGGCGCCGATCTGGGCGTGGCCGGCAAAGACGTGCTGATGGAAAACGGCGCCGAGGGCATCTTCGAGCCGCTCGACCTGGAAATCGCCCGCTGCAAACTGATGGTGGCCGCGCTCAAGGACGCGCCGCCGGTGAGCGGTCGTCTGCGGGTGGCCACCAAGTTCGTCAATGTGGCGCGCCAGTATTTCGCCCAGCAGGGCAAGCAGGCCGAGATCATCAAGCTCTACGGCGCCATGGAACTGGCGCCGCTGGTGGGGCTGGCGGACCGCATCGTGGACATCGTCGACACCGGCAACACCCTGCGCGCCAACGGCCTGGAGCCCACCGAGACCATCGCTGACGATATCTCTTCCCGGGTGGTGGTCAACCGGGCCAGCATGAAGACCCGTCACGCCGCGATCCAGGCGATTCTTGATAAACTCGAGCAGGCCGTGGAGCAACGCCGGGAAACAGCATGAAGACCAACCGTTTAAACGCCAACGACGCGGATTTCATCCCCCGCCTGATGGCGCTCACCGCCTGGAGCGAAGAGCGCGATGAGGAAGTGGGTGAGCGGGTACGCGGCATCCTGCGTGACGTGGCCGGCCGCGGCGACGCCGCGGTGGTGGCGTACACCAACCGCTTCGACCGCCGCGACGCCGCTTCCATGACGGACCTCACCGTGGAGCGGCCACAGCTGGAAGCGGCGCTTGAGCGCCTTCCCGCCGACCAGCGCCAGGCCCTGGAGGCCGCCGCCGAGCGGGTCAGCGATTACCATGCCCGCCAGAAACAGGATTCCTGGGACTACCGCGACGCCCACGGCACCTTGCTGGGCCAGCAGGTAACCCCGCTGGACCGCGCTGGCATCTATGTGCCCGGTGGCAAGGCCGCCTATCCCAGCTCGGTGCTGATGAACGCCCTGCCGGCGCGGGTGGCGGGCGTGGGCGAAATCGTCATGGTCAGCCCGGCGCCGGACGGCGAGCTGAACGACATGGTGCTGGCGGCGGCGGCGGTGGCCGGCGTGGAGCGCTTCTTCACCCTGGGCGGCGCCCAGGCGGTGGGGGCGCTGGCGTTCGGCACCGAAACGGTGCCGGCGGTGGACAAGATCGTCGGCCCCGGCAACATCTACGTGGCGGAAGCCAAGCGCCAGGTGTTCGGCAAGGTGGGCATCGACATGATCGCCGGCCCGTCGGAAATTCTGGTGGTCTGCGACGGCAAGACCGACCCGGACTGGATCGCCATGGATCTGTTCTCCCAGGCCGAGCACGACGAAGAGGCGCAATCCATCCTGGTCAGCCCGGACGCGGACTTCCTCGCCCGGGTGGAAGAGGCCATGGAGCGCCTGGTGCCGACCCTGGAACGGGAAACCGTGATCCGCACCTCGATGGCCAACCGGGGCGCGCTGATCCTGGTGGATGATCTCGACCAGGCCATGGACGTGGTCAACCGGATCTGCCCGGAGCACCTGGAGCTGTCCCTGGACGACGCCGAGGCCTGGGCGAAGAAAGTGCGCCACGCCGGCGCCATCTTCCTGGGCCGCCACACCCCGGAGGCGCTCGGTGATTACTGCGCCGGGCCCAACCACGTGCTGCCCACCAGCGCCACCTCGCGCTTCTCGTCGCCGCTGGGCGTGTACGACTTCCAGAAGCGCAGCTCGCTGATCGGCTGCTCGCCGGAAGGCGCCAGCGAACTGGGAAAGATCGCCTCGGTGCTGGCCCGCGCGGAAAGCCTCACCGCCCACGCCCGCAGCGCCGAAATGAGAATCAAGAAGCCGCTATGAGCAAATTCTGGAGCCCGTTCGTTCGCGACCTGGAGCCCTACGTGCCCGGCGAGCAGCCGAAAATGGCGCGGCTGGTGAAGCTCAACACCAACGAGCACCCGCTGGGGCCCTCGCCGAAAGTGATCGAGGCGATCCGTGACGCCGCCGACGACCGGCTACGCCTCTATCCGGACCCGGACGCCAGCGAACTCAAGGGCGCTATCGCCGATTACCACGGTGTCAGCCACGCCCAGGTGTTCGTCGGCAACGGCTCCGACGAAGTGCTCGCGCATATTTTCTTCGGCCTGTTCAAGCAGGACCAGCCGTTGTTGTTCCCGGACATCACCTACAGTTTTTATAAGGTCTACTGCGGGCTCTACGACATCGACTATCGTCCGGTGCCGCTCGACGACGATCTGGCCATCGAGCCGGCGGACTACAGCGCCCCCAACGGCGGCATCATCTTCCCCAACCCCAATGCCCCCACCGGCCGGCTGTTGCCGCTGGACGCCATCGAGACCGTGCTCGCCGCCAACCCGGAGTCGGTGGTGGTGATCGACGAAGCCTACGTGGACTTCGGCGGCGACAGCGCCATTGCCCTGGTGGACCGCTACCCCAACCTGCTGGTCACCCAGACCCTGTCCAAGTCCCGGTCACTGGCCGGCGTGCGCATCGGTTTCGCGGTGGGGCACCCCGAGTTGATCGAAGGGCTGGAGCGGATCAAGAACAGCTTTAATTCCTACCCGCTGGACCGTCTGGCGATCGCCGCCGGCAAGGCCGCCTTCGAGGACGAAGAATACTTCCAGCGCGGCCGCGAGCTGGTGATTGAAGAACGGGAAACCTTGCGCCGTGGCCTGGAAGCCATGGGGTTCCAGGTGCTGCCCTCGGCGGCCAACTTCCTGTTCTGCCGCCACGCCACCCGCGCCGGCGCCGACCTGGCCGCGGCGCTGCGCGAACGCGGCATCATCGTCCGCCACTTCGGCAAACCCCAACGCATCGCGGACCACCTGCGGATAACGGTGGGGCGCCCCGATCAGAATCGGGAGCTTACTGAGGCGCTGGAAGACATCCTGTAGGAGCGGGCCCTGCCCGCGAAAGGGTGGCTTATAGCCACCCGGCGGGATACCAGAGGCCCATCTAACGGCGGCACAAACAGCGTCTCTGGGATCCTGCCGGGAGCTTCGCTCCCTTTCGCGGGCGAGGTCCGCTCCTACGACTATTCGCCGGCCGGTGGTCGCGTGCCGATGGTCACGTCCAGCGCCAGCTCCTGGGTATTACGCCGCACGTTGAGGGTCAGCTTCGTGCCCGGCTCGGTGCCGGCGATGCGGTTCATCGCTTCGTAGCCGTCCTTCATGGTGTTGCCGTCGATGCCGATCAGCACGTCGCCGGCTTGCAGGCCGGCGTCCTGGGCCGGGCTGCCGGACACCACTTCGGTGACCACGCCGCCGACCACGTCGTCCATGCCGAAGGTTTCCGCCAGGGTCGGGTTGATGTCCTGAACGGTGACCCCCAGATAGCCGCGGATCACCCGGCCATGTTCGATCAGGTCGGACATCACTTCGCTGGCGATCGACGCCGGGGTGGCGAAGCCGATGCCCTGCCAGTTGCCGTCCGAGGACAGAATAGCGGTGTTGATACCGATCAGATGGCCACGGGTGTTGATCAGCGCGCCACCGGAATTGCCCCGGTTGATGGCCGCGTCGGTCTGGATGAAATTCTCGAAGGTGGCGATGCCCAGGTGAGTACGTCCGGTGGCGCTGACGATGCCCATGGACACGGTCTGGCCCACGCCCAGCGGGTTGCCGATGGCCAGCACCACGTCGCCGACGCTCACCGGCTGGGGGCCGTTCAGCTCGATTTGCGGCAGGTCCTCCAGGGCGATCTGCAGCAGCGCCAGATCGGTTTCCGGGTCGGTGCCCACCACCCGCGCCGGGGCGTCGCGGCCGTCGCGCAGGGCCACCAGGATTTCATCCGCGTCGCGGATCACGTGGTAGCTGGTCAGCACATAGCCCTTGGACGACACCAGCACCCCGGAGCCCAGGCTGGCCAGGGCGCGCTCGCGGCGCGGCCGTTCCATAAAGCGGTTGAACAGCGGATCGTCGCTGAGCTGCTCGCCGCCGCGGGTGACGATCTGCGTGGTGTAGACGTTGACCACCGCCGGCGCCGCCCGGGCCACCGCGTCGGCGTAGCTGTCCGCGCGGGGCGCGGTGGCAATCACCGGCGCGTCGGCGTCGCGCGCCCCCGGGCCGTGCTCGTACCACCACAGCACCGACAGGCCCACGGCCAGGCCGGCGGCCACCGGCAACGCCAGAAATCGAAACAGTTTTAATAACGGGCCTGTTAACACTTATCCAAGCCTCCGCCCCCGCTAATCATGTAGACTGCGCGCAATAGTAGCAGGGAGACCTCCATGCTGAAACGCGATCATTTGCTGCGTGTGCTCGACGACGAGCTGCAGCCTCATCGTTTCCGCGACTACAGCCCGAACGGGCTTCAGGTGGAAGGCCGCGAGCAGGTGCGGCGGCTGGTGACCGGTGTCACCGCCTGCCAGGCGTTGATCGACGCGGCCATCGTCGAAGAAGCGGACGCCATCTTCGTGCATCACGGCTACTTCTGGAAAAACGAAGATCAGCGCGTGCGCGGCATGAAAAAGCAGCGGCTGCAGAGCCTGCTGCGCCACGACATCAGCCTGTTCGCCTACCATCTGCCGCTGGATGCGCACCCGCAACTGGGCAACAATGCCCAGCTGGCGCGGCGGCTGGGGCTGCGCATCGAAGGCGGCATGGAAGCGGAGAACCCGCTTTCCATCGGCAATGTGGGGCGCCTGGACGACCCGATGAGCGCCCGCGATTTCGCCGTCCATGTGGAGTCGGTGCTGGGCCGCGAGGCGCTGCACATCGGCGACGGCGAGGATGAAATCGAAACCCTGGCCTGGTGCACCGGCGCCGCCCAGGGCTTTATCGAGCAGGCCCGGGCCCTCGGCGTGGACGCCTATTTGAGCGGTGAGATTTCCGAACCCACCACCCATTTCGCCCGCGAAACCGGCATTCATTATTTCGCCTGCGGCCACCACGCCACCGAGCGCTACGGGGTGCAGGCGGTGGGGGACTGGCTCGCCAATGAGTACGGGCTGGAACATATCTTCATCGATATCGATAACCCGGTGTAGGGCAGCATCTCTTCGGCAGTACGGGAACGCATGAACATCACGGTGATTTACAACCCTACCGCCGGGGGCGGCAGGGAGCGGCGGCTGCGCCATTTCGTGCGCGCGCTGGAAGAGGGCGGTGGCAAGGTGCGGCTTTACCACACCCGCGCGCCGGGCGACGCCACCCGCTATCTGCGCGGCCTGGCCGATCAGGGCGAGTGCGTGGTGGCGGCCGGCGGTGACGGCACCACCAACGATGTCATCAACGGCCTCAACCCGGGCGTGGCGCTGGCACTGTTTCCGATCGGCACCGCCAATGTGCTGTCCCGGGAGTTGTCGATCCCGCGCCGCCCGGAAGACGCCGCCAAGGTGGTGCTCGACGGTCGCACCCTGAACGTCACCCCGGCGCGGCTTAACGGCCGCCGTTTCATGGTGATGGCGGGCATCGGCTACGACGCCTGGGTGGTCGACCAGGTGGACCTGATTCTGAAACGCCGGGTGGGCAAGCTCGCCTACGTGATCAGCATGATCCGCCAGCTGTTCCGCTACGGTCAGGTGCAATACCGGATCACCGTGGACGGCCGCCCGCTGGACTGCTTTTCCGCGGTGATCACCAACGGCCGCTATTACGGCGGCAGCTTCGTGCTCAGCCGCGAGGCCGGGCTTTCCAAGCGCAGCCTGCAGGTGCTGATGTTCCAGCGCCCGGGCCTGGTTTTCCTGTTGCGTTGCCTGGCGGCGTTGGTGGTGGGGCGCATGGAGCGCGTCGACGGCGTGGCCTCGCTGAGCGCCGAAAAAGTCACCGTCACCGCCGCCAGCCTGGAGCCGGTCCAAGCCGACGGCGACCCGGTCGGCTGGCTGCCCGCCGAGATCGAACTCGAGCAGAACCCGGTTAAGCTGCGGGTTCCTTGGGCCTAGCGGCCGGCTGCAAGCTACAAGCCTCAAGCTGCAGGCACGGCCTTTCTTCCAGCACGGCCAGCCTGCAGCTTGGGGCTTGAAGCTTGCAGCTTATCTTATAAGCACCAAACCGAAAGTTCTTAGCAGCGGTGGAGAGCCCCGGACACGGGCCGGTATAATCCGCCGCCATCACAGACACAACCGACCATCTAGGGAGTGAACATGTCGCAATTGGTGAAACCCCACGGCAGCGAGACGCTGAACATTCTGCTGCTGGAAGGCGCGGAACGGGAAAGCGCGCTGGCCGCCGCCGAGGCGTTGCCGAAAATCACCCTCAGTTCCCGCGAGCGCGGCGACCTGATCATGCTCGGCATCGGCGGTTTCACCCCGCTGGACGGGTTCATGGGCAAGGCCGACTGGCAGGGCGTGTGCGACAACATGGCACTGGCCAACGGCGTGTTCTGGCCGATCCCGATCACCCTGTCCACCGACCAGGCCACCGCCGACGGCCTGGCCGACGGCGCCGAAGTGGCGCTGGTGGATGAGAATGGCGACATCATGGGCTCCATGGTGGTCAACGAGAAGTACACCATCGACAAGGCTCACGAGTGCCAGCAGGTGTTCAAGACTACCGACGAAGAGCACCCGGGCGTGAAAATGGTCCTCGCCCAGGGCGACGTCAACCTCGCCGGCCCGGTGAAGGTATTCAGCCAGGGCGACTTCCCCGAGAAGTACGCGGGCATCTACATGACGCCCACCGAAACCCGCGCCATGTTCGAACAGCGCGGCTGGAAAAGCGTCGCCGCCTTCCAGACCCGCAACCCCATGCACCGCTCCCACGAGCACCTGGCCAAGATCGCCATCGAAATCTGCGACGGCGTGATGGTGCACTCGCTGCTGGGTAACCTGAAGCCCGGTGATATTCCGGCGGAAGTGCGCCAGGAAGCGATCAGCACCCTGGTCGAGCACTACTTCGTGGAGAACACCGTGGTGCAGTCCGGCTACCCGCTGGACATGCGTTACGCCGGCCCCCGCGAGGCGCTGTTGCACGCCCTGTTCCGTCAGAACTACGGCTGTTCGCACCTGATCGTCGGCCGTGACCACGCCGGCGTGGGCGACTACTACGGCCCGTTCGACGCCCACCACATCTTCGACGAGATCCCCAACGACGCGCTGATCACCCAGCCGCTGAAGATCGACTGGACCTTCTGGTGCGACAAGTGCGGCACCATGGCCAGCATGCGCACCTGCCCGCACACCGCCGACGACCGTGTCCTGGTCAGCGGCACCAAGCTGCGCAAGCTGCTCAGCGAAGGCGGCGACGTGCCGGACAACTTCAGCCGCCCGGAAGTGCTGGAAGTGCTGCGCAACTACTACCAGGGCCTTCAGGAACACGAGAAAGTGAAGGTGGAGCTGAAAGGCCACTCGGCCCGCTAAGCGCCCGGGACCCTCCAGGCAGCTAATAAAAAACCCGGCTTCGAGCCGGGTTTTTTATGCCTGTAGAAGCGGGCTTGTGGGAGCGGGCCCAGCCCGCGAAAGGCCGGCAAAGCCGGCCGGCAGGATCCCAGAGCCCTATCTAACCTCGCTTCTCAGCGCGGCTTATCACTCTCATCATCACCACCACCCACATCCGCGTAATCCCGCGGCGGCGCCACCACCACGGCGGGCTCTTCCTCATCGCCGCCCACCGGGCTGTAAGGGCCATCGGCCTTCTTCTTGCCCAGGCCGAAGTCCTCGGACAGCGTGCCCTGGGCCTTGGGGGCATAATCCAGCGGTTGCGAGGCCGGCGTATCCGGCTCGAACGCCGCGTCCAGGTTCTTCGCCGCCGCCTTGCGGCGGCCCGCCTCGCTGCACAGACCGTGGGCGCCCTGGGACAGATGCTGATGCACCGCCCGGTAGGACTGGGTCAGGTCGTTGACCAGATCGGCGGTTTCCAGAAAATGGCGGTCCACCTGGTCCCGGTAATGATTAAGCGCGTTGCGGGCTTCATCGCGCTCGCGAATCAGTTGGCTGCCCTGGCGCCGCGCGGGCAGCAGCCAGTATAAAACACCGGCGCCGGCCACCAGGCCGACGAGGAAAGAGAGCAGGTGGGTTGTCAGCATATCCATGTCATACTCCTTAGCCAGCACATTGCAGCACAGTCCTAGTTGCCGCGCCAAGAAAAGCGGCCCGGAAATTGTATCGGGAGGAAACCATGAGTCGTGACCGGCTGGCCCTGGAGGGTCCGGAAGGCACCCTGGAAGCGGTGCTTGAAGGGGAAACGGAGAGCCCTGCCATGATCGCCATCGTCTGCCACCCTCACCCCCAATTCGGCGGCACCATGGATAACAAGGTGGTGACCACCCTGATCCGCGCCGCCCGGGACGCGGGCGCCGCCGCCCTGCGGTTCAACTTCCGCGGCGTCGGTGAAAGCCAGGGCGCCTACAGTGACGGCATCGGCGAAGTGGAAGACCTGATCGCCGTGCACCGCTGGCTCAGCAAAAAGTACCCCGGCACCCCCCTGTGGCTGGCGGGCTTCTCGTTCGGCAGCTTCGTGGCGGCGCGTGGCGCCGAGGTGCTGGCCGCCAACGGCGAGGCGCCAGCGGCCCTGTTCCTGGTGGCCCCGCCGGTCCACCACTATGGCTTCGAGACCATCGAGAACGTGGGCTGCCCGGTAACCGTGGTACAGGGCGAGGACGACGAGGTGGTGCCCGCGGACAAGGTGTTCCGCTGGGCCGAGAGCACCGCCCTGGCCCCGGATCTGATCCGTTTCCCGGACAGCGGCCATTTCTTCCACGGCCAGCTGGTCAACCTCCGCGAGGTGGCCTCTTCGCGGCTCCCCTGAGCCGGCGCGTCCCGGGCCGTCTTGTCACCCGTGCCCGGGAACGCTACATTGACCCGCCGTTCATCATCCCGGGACATCATGACGCCTCTCGAGAAGTATCAGGCCGATCTGGCCCGCCCCGAATTCGTGCGCGACCCGGCCCAGGAAGAGGCGGTCCGCGCGCTCGATCATCTGTACCACCGCCTGCTTGAAGACCAGCCCGCCAAGGGGCTGCTGGCGCGCCTGCGCAAGAGCAAGCGCCAGCCCTACAAGGGCCTGTACATGTGGGGCGGCGTGGGGCGCGGCAAAACCTACCTGATGGATGTGTTCTTCGAGTGCCTGCCGTTCGAGGAAAAGCGGCGCATGCACTTCCACCGCTTCATGCAGAAAGTGCACCGCCAGCTGCGCGACCGCCAGGGCGAGAAAAACCCGCTGACCAGCATCGCCAGGGAATTCGCGGCCCGCTACCGGGTGCTGTGCTTCGACGAATTCTTCGTCACCGACATCACCGACGCCATGATCCTGGGCACCCTGATGCAGACCCTGTTCGATCAGGGCGTCACCCTGGTGACCACCTCCAACATCGAGCCCGACGGCCTGTACAAGGACGGGCTGCAGCGGGCCCGTTTCCTGCCCGCCATCGAAGCGCTCAAGCACCACACCCGGGTAATGAACGTGGACGGCGGCCACGACCACCGCCTGCGCCTGCTGGAGCAGGCGGAGCTGTTCCACTGCCCGCTGGGGGCCGAGGCCGACCGCTTCATGGCCGAGCGTTTCGCCGCGCTCGCGCCGGAGCACGGCCGCCACCGTGACCAGGGCAATATCCTGGTGGAAGGTCGCAAGATCGCCACGGTGAAATCCACCGACGATGTGGTCTGGTTCGATTTCCGGGCGCTTTGCGACGGCCCGCGCAGCCAGAACGACTACATCGAAATCGCCCGTGAGTTTCACACCGTGCTGATCTCCGGCGTGGAACGCATGGGCGCCGGCAGCGACGACCGCGCGCGCCGCTTCATCAATCTGGTCGACGAATTCTATGACCGGGGCGTGAAGCTGGTGGTGGCCGCGGAAACCCCGATCGAGGACCTCTACGCCGGCGGCCGTCTGGAGTTCGAGTTCGAACGCACCCGTTCGCGCCTGCTGGAGATGCAATCGCAGGACTACCTAGCGCGAGAGCACCTGGCCTGAGCGTTTTGGTCATTGCCCCCGGTTCCCGGGGGCTAGACACTCTGTCTCCAGTTCGAGTCAACCGGAGAGCACAATGATCCCCCGTACCCTGTTCAGTTCCGACCACGAGACGTTCCGCGACACCGTCCGCAAGTTCCTGGAAAACGAAGCCGTCCCCCACCACGAAGAGTGGGAACAAACCGGCCAGGTGCCCAAGGAGCTCTGGCGCAAGGCCGGCGAGCAGGGTTTCCTGTGCCCCATGGTGAGCGAAGAGTACGGCGGCATCGGCGCCGACTTCCTCTACAGCGTGGTGGTCAGCGAGGAAATCTCCCGGGCCGGCCTGACCGGCATCGGCTGGGGCCTGCACACCGAAATCGTGGCGCCCTATATCGAGCACTACGGTTCCGAGGAAATGAAGCAGCGCCTGCTGCCGAAGATGGTCAGCGGCGAGCTGATCGGCGCCATCGCCATGAGCGAACCTGGTGCCGGCTCCGACCTGCAGGGCGTCAAGACCAACGCCGTGAAGGACGGTGATCACTATATCCTCAACGGCTCCAAGACCTTCATCACCAACGGCCAGAACGCCGACATCGTGATCGTGGTGGCCAAGACCGACCCCAGCAAAGGCGCCAAGGGCACCAGCCTGTTGATCGTCGAAGAGGGCATGGAAGGCTTCCAGAAAGGCAAGAACCTGAAGAAAGTGGGCATGAAAGCCCAGGACACGTCGGAGCTGTTTTTCCAGGACGTGAAAGTGCCGGTGGAAAACCTGATCGGCGACGAAGGCATGGGCTTCATCTACCTGATGCAGGAACTGCCCCAGGAACGCCTCGGCATCGCCATCAACGGCCTGGCCATGGCGGAAAGCGCTTTCGAACACACTCTGGAGTACGTGAAGGAGCGCAAGGCGTTCGGCCAGCGCGTCGCCGATTTCCAGAACACCCAGTTCAAGCTCGCCGAGATGCGCACCAAGCTCGACGTGGCCCGCGCCTACGTGGACCGCTGCCTGGAGATGCATCTCAAGAAGGAGCTGGACATCCCCACCGCCGCCGGCGCCAAGTACTGGGTCACCGACCTGCAGTGCGAGATCATCGACGAGTGCCTGCAGCTGCATGGCGGCTACGGCTACATGTGGGAATACCCGATCGCCCGTATGTACGCCGACGCCCGTGTACAGCGTATTTACGGCGGCACCAATGAAATCATGAAAACCATCATCGCCCGCGCTCTGCTGGCCGGTTGATGACGGGCCGCCGCGGCCCCGCACGGGGCCGTGGCCGGCCGCACCGCTCTTAAAAGGCGACCGGCCGGTCGCCTTTATTTGATCAAAAACCACCAGTTTTACATTCCCCGCCTTCTCCCTACCGGAGTGCGAGTTTATTCTTACGCCACCGGTGTAAAACCCGGTAATTTTATGGTGTCCCGCGCCAGCGGAATGACGGGGCAGGGCACCGTTTTAGGCTCGATTTGATGGAGAACATTATGAAAATAAGAGGCGCATTGATCGCCGGTTCCGTGCTGTCACTGGCATCCGGTACCGCCGCCGCTTCAGGTTTTGGCGTGTCTTATCAGTCCGTATCCGCCATGGGCACCGCCTATGCCGGCTCCGCGGTACTCAGCGAGGACGCCACCAACCAATGGTACAACCCCGCCACCCTGGCCGGCCTGAACACCGCCGAGGTGTCCATCGCCGCCCACCAGGTATGGATCGACACCAGCTTCAAAGCCAACGGCGCCTCCGGCCCCGGTGATTTCGAAGACGTGGAGCCGTTCGTCGGCAGCGCCTTCCTGGCCATGCCGTTCAACGACCGCGTGACCTTCGGCCTGGGCATCAACGCCCCCTACGGCACCAAGATCGAATACGAAGACAACTGGGGTAACGCCAACGGTGGGCCCAGCTCGGCCTTCTTTCCCACCACCGGCGACCCGTACGCTCAGACGTCCGATGTTCAGACCATCAACATCAACCCGGCGGTGGGCATCCAGATCACCGACAACCTGCGCCTCGGCGCCGGCGTCAACTACCAGCAGATCGACGCTGATATTGAAAACTCCGCCACCCGTCTGGAAGGCGATGACGACGCCTTCGGCTGGAATGTCGGCCTGACCTACAGCCCGGACGACTACAACCATTTCGGCGTGGCCTACCGTTCCGAAATCAGCTATGACATCGACGGCGACATCACCTTCAAGCCCGCCGGCGTTGCCGCAAGCCTGGCCGGCGCCGGTGTGCCTCCCGCCGCGATTCCGGGTGCCACCGCCGCGCTGGCCGGTCAGTACTCCGGTAAAACCAGCCTGGACCTGCCCGCCGTGCTGCAGCTCTCCTACGCCGGTGATCTGACCGACCGCACCCAGCTGCTGCTGGGCGTGGAGCGTACCGACTGGAGCAGCCTGGATCGCCTCGTGATTGAGCATGACGGTACCCAGACCGCGCTGGGCGGTGCCGCCAGCCTGCCCAACCCGGCCATCGAAGAGTTCAACTGGGAAGACACCACCCGCTACTCCGCGGGCGTGCGTCACACCCTGCAGAACGACACCGTGCTGCGTTTCGGCCTGGCCAAGGAAGAGTCCACCCAGAGCAGTGATAATCGCTCCGCCATCTCGCCGGATTCCGACCGCGTCTGGGCGACCATCGGTGCCGGCTTCAAGCCCGCCGACAACCTCAGCATCGATGTCGCCTACGCGCACATCTTCGTGGACGATGCCGATATCTATAAAGACAGCCGTGGCGCCGTTCTCGACGGCACCTACGAGCTGGACGCCAACATCATCGGCGCGCAGTTGAACTACCAGTTCTAAGCGACACTGTTGAGAAGAGCCCGGCAGCGTTCTCGTTGCCGGATACGAAAAAGGCGAACCCGAGGGTTCGCCTTTTTTGTTTGTGCCGGTACCGCCTACACCGCAGTGCGAATGTCCCTGGGCTCCCCTTGCTGGCGGGCTCTCCAAAGATCGTGCTGCATCTGCTCATGTAGCCACGTTTCTGCCCGAGCGCCTCGCTCCGGGCCGCCGAGCCAGATCTCAAGGCGCCGGGCCAGATCAATGGAAACGGCTGCTTTGCCGTTGAGGACGCGAGACAAGGCCACCCGGGACACTCCAAGCTGACGCGCCGCCTCGGTAACGCTGAGGCCCAGGGCTGGAAGAACATCCTCACGCAGGGTTTCCCCAGGGTGGGGAGGATTGAACATGTCCATGGCGACCTCCTAATGGTAGTCCTGATAGTCAACGAGGATGGCGTCGCCGTCCTCGAATTTAAAGGTTAGCCGCCAGTTACCACTGACCCAGACGGAGTAATGACCGACCAGGGCGCCTTTCAGGGGGTGAAGCCCCCACCCTGGAGAATCCATCTCCCGCGGCGACGCACAGACGTTGAGTCGGGCCAACTGGCGGCGGAGTCTCGGAGCATGGTTTGCCTGAATGCCGACTGTGCTACCGGTGGTAAAAAACTTCTTCAGTCCTTTATGGCGAAAACTCTTAATCATTGACTTCCCCTATCAATGCAGTCCAATTGTATCGTGTAACGCATCGAGATACAAGCAGGACGGAGTTAGAGCAATCGATGTTCAACAGGTGGCGAAGTCACAATTCAAAGCCCGGGCCCTGGAGTTGTTTCGCAAGATCGAGGAATCCGGCTCAACCGTGGTGGTGACCGACAAAGGCAGGCCCATTGTCGAGGTTCGCAGGTACCGCATGAATCACCGCTCCCCTCTAGAGGTGCTCAGAAATAGCGTGGCGGATTTCAAGCGACCGACCGAGCCAGTCTAATGGGCTCGCAACCCGTCTGTGGTTGCAAGAGGGCATTAGCTACACTGAGATATGAGTTAGATGCTCTTTAACAATGTGGTCAAAATTCGTACAGAATGTTTGGTGGAAAATCTGGCTCCCGATTTTTCCTTATAAAACAATCATGTACATTTAGGCTGTTCCCCGCACCTGCGGGGATAAACCGGTGGGCCTTCATCGCCGCGATTACCGGCAGATCTGTTCCCCGCACCTGCGGGGATAAACCGCCGGAGATCAGCACCGGCCACCGCATCCCCTTCTGTTCCCCGCACCTGCGGGGATAAACCGGCGGGCAGATCGACGCCACCGGCCACATCACGCTGTTCCCCGCACCTGCGGGGATAAACCGTGCCTCATCGCCCCCGAGCGCATCCGCAGCATCTGTTCCCCGCACCTGCGGGGATAAACCGTGGCCGAAATTGTAGCTTTAGCCTTAGAGCAGCTGTTCCCCGCACCTGCGGGGATAAACCGCGCTGCAACCGTGAATTAAGTGGCAATATAGTCTGTTCCCCGCACCTGCGGGGATAAACCGACCTCCGATTGGACGTCGCTGCCCAGTGTCGCCTGTTCCCCGCACCTGCGGGGATAAACCGAAATCCGAGGATGGCGAGTGGTGGCATTCATCCTGTTCCCCGCACCTGCGGGGATAAACCGAACGCCAACGACGTGCGCAACGCCTGGGTATACTGTTCCCCGCACCTGCGGGGATAAACCGTGTGCCAGCAACGTGTCTATTTTTGACTGCTCCTGTTCCCCGCACCTGCGGGGATAAACCGCAGCCCCAGGGCCTTGGTGCGCTGCATGGCGACTGTTCCCCGCACCTGCGGGGATAAACCGCACAGATGATCGCCATTAGGTTTTCCAATGCCCTGTTCCCCGCACCTGCGGGGATAAACCGCGGACCGACAAGCGCCCGAACATGGGCGACATCTGTTCCCCGCACCTGCGGGGATAAACCGGCGAATTCCAACAGGTCTACGGCCAGTTCTGCCTGTTCCCCGCACCTGCGGGGATAAACCGTGATCCTATCCCAACGATGGGCGGACCGAAACCTGTTCCCCGCACCTGCGGGGATAAACCGTTGGGGCAGGCCGTGGGCAAGATCGGGTCGTTCTGTTCCCCGCACCTGCGGGGATAAACCGAGCTGTTCTTTTTCGAGCACGCCGGATACAGCCTGTTCCCCGCACCTGCGGGGATAAACCGACTGGATGTATGAGTCCGTAGCCGAAACCTATCTGTTCCCCGCACCTGCGGGGATAAACCGCGGTTCATCAGCTTTGACCTGGATAATTTCGTCTGTTCCCCGCACCTGCGGGGATAAACCGCTCTGCGACGTGACCGACCGCGACCTGCCGTTCTGTTCCCCGCACCTGCGGGGATAAACCGCCGGAAACGTCGGTCTGGCCAAACGTGTCGATCTGTTCCCCGCACCTGCGGGGATAAACCGCTCATGGAGCAGAAAGAGGCCCAGATGCTGGCCTGTTCCCCGCACCTGCGGGGATAAACCGGCCTACGACGCCGGCCTTCTCCGCCTGCCGGACTGTTCCCCGCACCTGCGGGGATAAACCGGTGTCGAACTCATAGCACCCGTGATCGCCGTCCCTGTTCCCCGCACCTGCGGGGATAAACCGTTTTCCGCCAATTCCACGATTTGACTATGGGTCTGTTCCCCGCACCTGCGGGGATAAACCGTCCACCAGCTCGGTGGGCGTGGGGGGCATCGACTGTTCCCCGCACCTGCGGGGATAAACCGGTCTGGTGGCGGACAACCCCGCCGAGGCGACCCTGTTCCCCGCACCTGCGGGGATAAACCGCGTTGGGCGGGATCCGGACGGTGTCGCCAGCCCTGTTCCCCGCACCTGCGGGGATAAACCGGGCAAGCGCCAAACCAAGGCCAGCAAGTTCGGCTGTTCCCCGCACCTGCGGGGATAAACCGCAGGAGATCGCCGGCAGCGGCCCCCACACCCTCTGTTCCCCGCACCTGCGGGGATAAACCGCCGTTCTACGGCATTCGCGCCCTGGCCAAGACCTGTTCCCCGCACCTGCGGGGATAAACCGACCCTGCTCCGCGAGGCCCCCCAGCTCCGGGACTGTTCCCCGCACCTGCGGGGATAAACCGCAGGTTCTGGATGACGCCCCGGCGCTGCAAAGCTGTTCCCCGCACCTGCGGGGATAAACCGTATTCCGCCCGGCCTGCACCCGAACGCCGCGCCTGTTCCCCGCACCTGCGGGGATAAACCGCCAGGCGGAAAGCCGACGCGCGCAAAACGTCCCTGTTCCCCGCACCTGCGGGGATAAACCGTTCTGGCAATGGCAGCGGGATAAGCCCGAATGCTGTTCCCCGCACCGTAAGCGTCCGGCGATCCCATCTTGTCAGGCAGAGGCCGGCGTCCAGTTGTGAGGCAGGAGTTCGTCGATGGCGCTGTTCTTCTGCGTCGGCAGGCGAGTCAGCACGTCCTTCAGATACGCATAGGGATCGTGGCCGTTCAGCTTCGCCGACTGGATCAGGCTCATAACGGCGGCGGCACGCTGGCCACTGCGCAATGAGCCCGCGAACAGCCAGTTGTTGCGTCCCAGCGCCCAGGGCCGGATCTGATTTTCCACCCGGTTGTTATCAATCGGCACCGCCCCATCGTCCAGGTAGCGTGTCAGCGCCGCCCAGCGTTTCAGGCTGTAGTCCAGGGCTTTGGCTGTGCCTGACCCGTCCGGGACTTTCTGCCGTTGCGCGATCATCCATCGGTGCAGTGCGTCGGCGATGGGCCGGGCTTGTTCGTGTCTTAACCGCTGTCGGTCTTGATCGCGCAGGTCCTTGAGGCCCCGCTCGATGCCGTACAGCGCGCCGATGTACTCCAACGCCTGGGCGGCCAGTTCACTCTTATTGGCGACGTGCAGGTCGTGGAACTTGCGACGGGCATGCGCCAGGCAGCCGATCTCGGTGATGCCCTCGCCGAACCCCGCCTTGTAGCCGGCGTAGTCGTCACACACCAGCTTGCCCCGCCAGTCGCCCAGGAAGGCGCGGGCGTGTTCGCCCGCCCGACCCGGGGCGAAGTCGTAGACCGTGGCCTTCAGGTCGGCGAACGGTGTGCTGCAGTACGCCCACACATAGGCCCGGTGGGTTTTCTTCTTGCCAGGGGCCAGCATGGCCACCGGGGTCTCGTCGGCGTGCAGCACCGGCTGGGCCAGCAGTGTGGCGCGCAGAGCGTCGACCAAGGGTTGCAAGCGCACACCGCAGGTGCCCACCCACTCGGCCAGCGTGGAACGCGGGATCGCCAAGCCCGCCCGGCCGAAGATGCGTTCCTGGCGGTACAAGGGCAGATGATCGGCGTACTTGGCGACGAGCACCTGGGCCAGCAGCCCGGCGGTGGGGAGGCCTTTGTCGATCACTTGTGCCGGCACCGGCGCCTGGATCAGCGTCTCGCACTGCTCGCACGCCCACTTGCCACGGATGTGGCGCTCCACCGTGAACTCACCCGGCACGTAGTCCAGCTTCTCGCTGACGTCCTCGCCGATGCGCTTGAGCGCACAGCCACAACGGCATTGCGTGTGCTCGGGTTCGTGGTGGATCAGGGTGCGGGGCAGTTGCGGCGGTAGCGGCGCGCGCTTGGGCCGTTGCCTGACGGGAGCGGTGGGCGCTTCCTCTGGAAGCACCTCGGCCAGCTCCGCCTCCATGGCCGCCAGGTCGGCGTCGATCAGTTCTTCCAACAACTGGCCCTGCACACCCTTGAACTGCTCGCTACGCCGAGCGAACTTGTGGCGCTTGAGCAGCGCCAGTTCGTGGTTTTGTTTCTCGATCACCGCGTCGCGGTGGCGGATCGCTTGCTCTTGTTGGCTGAGGATCCGGTCTTTTTGAGCGAGGACGCGATCTGTACGCTCCATGCCATCGAACCACTCGGTGGCCAGAGCACGGAGTTGGTCGGCGGAGAGGGCATTGAGGTCAAGGCGCGAAGTCATGGCGGACAGTATGCCAAGCTCGCGCCCGGCGGGCGATTGGATGTTGGGCGTATAGCCAACAGGAACGGAGTGTGGTTACAGCACCGAGATCACGGCGTTGTCGCCCAGACGCTGCCAGGGCAGGCCCTGCACCAAGGCGGCCAGTTGTTCTTCAGTCAGGCGCAGCTGATCACCGCGCCAGGCGTCACCCCAATGGAACTTGCCCCGATGCAGGCGACGGGCGCACAGCCAGATACCCAGATCGTCGTGGATCAGCGCCTTCATGCGGTTGCCCCGGCGGTTGGCGAACAGGTAAGCATGGTGCGGCTTCGCCGCACCGAACACCTGGATGACTCGGGCCAGGGCCTTGTCCGGCCCGGCGCGCATATCCAGCGGCTCGGTGGCCAGCCAGATTTCGTCGATGCGGATCATCGCAACAGCTCGCGCAACAGGGCCAGGCACTGATGGGCCTGCTCGGCGGGCCACTCCACCACAACAGGCCCACCGGCGCGAGGCACTTCGATACGGATGCGGCTATCCTGACCGTTGGTTCGGGACCGCTCGCCCGGACTCGACGCGGCCGGCAGGGCCAAGGGCATAAACCCAGGTGACGCTGTTGCCTGGTCGGCTTGCTCGGCTTCACGGATCCAGCGGCGGAGCAGGTTAGCATTGAGTTGGTTGTCCAGGGCGATGCGGGAAACGGACACGCCTGGCTCCTGACAGGCGGCCACGATATGGGCCTTGAACTCACGGGAGAAGTGGCGGCGACGTCGGGGCTGGGGTTGGGGCTGAGGTACGCTTAAAGAGTCCATGCATAGTGTCCACTAAGAAATAAGTGGACACTATCGTGAAGGCCGTAACTGTTGGCTCAAGGTGTGATGGCCGGACGCTTACGATAAACGAGCAAATGATGCTAAGGAGCGAATAGATCTATATCAGGACGCTCCTTCGGATCAGGACTCCTGCACCTTTACTACCAGGAGCGGCTTGTCATCTTCAGCCGCGTTCGGTCCGGCCAATTGATTCCACATGGAATCGACCATGGGTTGAAGAAAGAGCTGCCCGAGCTGGCGAATCATGACGCCGATTACTTGACTGGAGTCACGTTGTGCCTTCGACGCAACGCCGACATTGCGCAAAGTCGCCACTTGTTTGGCAGTGAGATCGGTGAGCATCTCCAGAATACGGCCGCGGTGCCCCATGGGATCGAGCAAAGCCCGCCTGAGGTAACCGACTACCGCTGGGTTATCAGAGAGCATGTCCGCGACTGCTTCGTCACGAGCAGCTGCAATCTCCGGCGTGGTTCCTTCGAGGGGGGCTTGCTCGATCGCGCCGAAGAACAAATCGACAATATGTTGCTCGATGGCCTCGCGCAGTCCGTCCTTGGTTCTAAAGTGGTGCACCACCAAACCAACCGTGACACCCGCCGCCTCGGCAATGGCACGCATCGAGGTCGCGTCCTCTCCGTAGTTCGCATACAGGGCGAATGCCGCATTGCGGATGCGTGCCTTCGCAGTCAAGTCGCTATTCACTTTAGGGGATACCCCCACCGTTTTCTTCACTATCTAACTCCTGTGCATAGCTGAGTCTGCGTAGTTCCTCGCACATGACCGGACTATCTCGCTGGCGTTGGCTTTGTTCGCTGAGAAGCCACGATCGGTCGTGACGTGCAAGGTTACCAGAAACGCTGACATTGTACCGTCGTATATTATGCTATACATTCGTATAGTGTTGATGCATTCGACAGGTGATAATGATGAAATCGGTTGCTTTAATGAGCGCCTCCTCACCGGAACCACTGACCGGGATTCGGGCCGTCTCGCTCGCCTCCAACCTGCCAGGCCCCATCGCGGCCGCGCAACTGGCTAGCATGGGTGCACAGGTCACCAAAATTGAGCCCCCAGCTGGTGATCCGCTTGCTGCCGTGGCCCGAGCTTGGTACGACGAGCTTGTGGCTGATCAAGAGATCGTTGTCCTGGATCTCAAGCAATCCGAGCAGCGAGGCCGTCTCGATGATTACCTTGCGGATGCTGATGCCCTAATAACGGCCATGCGTCCGTCTGCGTTAAGTCGTCTTGACCTGCACCGACTCTCCGAGACTCACCCTGCTCTGGTTCACGTCGAAATAGTTGGCCACGATGGAGATGCGGCTGAAGTCCCCGGGCACGATCTAACCTATCAGGCTGCTCACGGCACGTTGTGTCCGCCGACCATGCCACTCGTTCCGGTGGCGGACTTGCTGGGGGCTGAGCGTGCGGTCTCCGCTGCGGTCTCGGGACTCCTGAGTCGAACCCGCGTTGGTAGGGGGGGGCACTACAAGATAGTACTTGACCATGTCGCTCAGATGGCTGGTGCCGCAGTTCGCCACGGTCTGATGGGGCCTGCAACGCCTTTGGGGGGAGCGTTATCCACCTACCGCATATATCCCACTTTGGACGGCTATGTCGCTTTCGGTGCGCTCGAGCCCCACTTCGCCGCCCGGGTTTCAGAGTATGTCGGTCGTACGATTGAGGAGCTCGAGTCCACTTTCAAAACACGGACGACAAGCTACTGGGAAGCGATCGGTCGCGAACTCGATATTCCTCTGGCCGAAGTCAAGGTCCCTACCTCCGGAGTAACAAATGATTAATCGTGAAGCAGTCATCGTTGATGCCGTAAGAACCCCGGTCGGCAGACGTGGTGGAGTACTGAGCCAATGGCATCCTGCCGACCTGCTCGGCTGCACTCTAAGATATCTTGTCGGTCGCAGCGGCGTTGATCCATCCACAATCGACGACGTGATCGCTGGCTGCGTGCTGCAGCACGACCAACAGTCCTCCAACATCGCCCGCCACGCCGTACTTTCCGCCGGCTTACCCGAGTCCGTGCCCGCAGTAACTGTGGACCGCCAATGTGGTTCCGGACAGCAGGCAGTCAGCTTTGCCGCCCATGGTGTCATGGCTGGCAACTATGATCTGGTGATCGCAGGGGGGGTTGAATCGATGTCGCAGGTGACTATGCCGTCAGCGTTTCAGCCAGGTGCGCCGCTCGGCCCGCAGTACGGCCCGCTTGAGCTGGAGCGCTACGACGGTCGACTTATGGCACAGGGGCCCAGTTCCGAACTTATGAACGATCGCTTCGGGATTAGCCGCGAGGAACTTGATGCTTACAGCGTTCGAAGTCATGAGCGGGCCCTCGCTGCTACCAGGGCTGGTGCTTTTGTCAAACAGATGGTGCCAATCACCGCCGATCCCCAAGACCCCAACGGTCCATGTATTACCGCTGATGAGGGCATTCGCGAACATCTCGATACGGAGAAGATGGCGGGCCTGAAGACGGTCTTTGCGAAAAATGGCCGCACGACGGCCGCGAACGCATCTCAGGTTAGCGACGGTGCGGCGGCGCTACTGGTCGCTGATCGTGGATATGCTGAGCAAAAAGGCCTCAAACCACGCGCCCGCTTTCGTGCTATGTCGGTCGCGGGTGCGGACCCTGTGATCCAGTTCACCGCGATACTTGAGGCTACCCACAAGGCACTAAAAATGGCGGGACTAAGCGCGGCGGACATTGATTTGTACGAGGTTAACGAGGCTTTTGCAGGCGTACCGCTGATGTTTCAGCGCGAATTCGATATTCCGGATGACAAGCTCAATGTCAACGGTGGCTCAGTCGCAATCGGGCACCCGCTGGGCTCAACCGGTGCCCGCATGCTTACCGATTTACTTTGTGAACTTGAACGCTCAGGGAAGAAGCTGGGCTTACAGACTATCTGTGAAGCCCATGGCACTGCCAACACAACAATAATTGAACGCATCTGAGGAGAAAGATATGCAATCGACATATATTACTAAGGGCCATCCTTCCACCCATGGTGACAGCTACCAGCTCAACACAACGACCATGATTCGGCATGCGGCCCGGACTTATCCAGAACAAGAAATCGTCTACCGTACCGCCGATGGCGGCTGGGACCGGTACACCTACGGCGAGTCCTACCTCCGGATCTGTCAAGCGGCCAACGCGTTGCGCAGCCTCGGCGTCGGCCCTGGGGACGTAGTTGGCATCCTGGACTGGAATAGTCGCCGACATTTCGAGCTCTATTGGGCGATCCCCGGCCTCGCTGCCGTCATGCTGCAGATGAACCTTCGTTTGGCGCCCGAGGACTTGGGCTATGTTACCGACCACAGTGAGGCGTCCTGGATTCTAGTTGACGAGACCCTGCTGCCAATTGCAGAGAAGCTCGCTCCGCTGGTGCCTCAAGTCAAAGGCTGGATCGTGATGACCGACCGTCCGCTGTCGCAGATCAGCACGACCCTGACGAACGTGCATCACTTCGAGGATCTGCTCCTGGCGGAAGATACACACATCGATTGGCCGATGGTGGACGAGACGTCGGCCTACAGCGCCTGCTACACGACAGGCACCACCGGTAGGCCCAAGGGAATCTACTACTCCCACCGCGGTATCTATCTGCACACCTTGGCGATGGACAGTGTGATCGGCATGAGTAGTGACGACACCGCCATGCTCATCACGCCGATGTTCCACGGTCAGTGCTGGGGTCTTCCGCAGGCCGCCGTCCAGGCGATGGCTAAAGTCGTCCTGCCAGGCCGCTACGTCGCTGAGGATACGTCGGTTTTGGTCGATGCAATGATAGAAGAAAAGGTTACTGTAGCTAACGGTGCGCCAGCGATCTTTACACCGATGCTGGAGTACATCCGATCACTGGACAACAAGCCCGACTTCAGCCGTGCGAGGCTGCTGAGCGGTGCCACCGAGCCATCGTTGAGTCTGATGCGTGGCTTTTATGATCTAACCGGGGCCGACATTATTCACGCCTATGGCGCCACCGAGACCACTCCGCTGGTCACGGTCAACAAGGGGCTTAAACCGTCGCTGCGCGAAGTGTTGAGCGACGAGCAAACATGGAACCGTAAGCGCTGCCAAGGCTTGATGGTATCCGGCGTCGACTTCCGACTTGTTGACGGTGCCGGTAAGGATGTGCCCTTCGACGGCATTTCCCAGGGCGAGGTGTTATTAAGAGGCCCTTGGATCATCGAGAAGTATCATAAGCTTGACGACGATGGAGATCGCTTCCTCGACGGCTACTGGCGGAGCGGTGACGTCGGCACGATCGACCAGCACGGCTACCTCAAGCTGACCGATCGTCTAAAAGACGTGATCAAGAGCGGCGGCGAGTGGATTTCCTCCATCGACATGGAAAATGCGCTGATCGCACACCCGCGCATCCGCGATGCTGCAGTTGTTGGCATTGAGCATCCCAAGTGGCAGGAGCGCCCTGTCGCCCTGTTGGTTACCGACGACGGCACCGAGTTGCCGCTGGACGAGATCCACGAAGTTCTAACACCCAATTTCGCCAAGTGGCAGCTGCCAGATACTGCCTTGTTTCTCGAAACGTTGCCCCGCACCAGCGTCGGCAAGCTCGACAAGAAGTCGATCCGCGCCACTTATAAAGATATCTACAAGGACATCTGATGGCTATTCTCAATATCCGCCGCAACGAATCCATCGTTATCCTCGAACTCAATCGGCCAGAAGCCCGCAATGCACTTAACGAAGAAGTCTTAAGCGCACTGGGACAGGCGCTGGTGACTTTTCGGTACGACGACAGCGTGCGTGCCGTGGTGCTTCACGGTGCCGCCGGGAACTTCTGCTCGGGGGCCGACATCACCGCCTTTGATCGTATTCGTGAGGATGCGTTGATCGGCCCACGCAAAGCACTTGGTGGCACGTTCTGGGATGACCTGGCACGGTTTCCCAAGCCCGTTATCGCCGCCGTAGAGGGCCTGGCCCTGGGCGGGGGCTGCGAGCTTGCTCTCGCCTGTGACATCGTCATTTCAGCTGACACCGCGAAGTTTGGGGTGCCCGAGGTCAAGCTTGGCGTCATCCCCGGCGGTGGCGCCACGCAGCGTTTGGTAAGCGCGGTAGGCAAAGCCAAGGCAATGACCATGCTGCTGACTGGCAATTTCATCAGTGCGGCTGACGCATGCGCCGACGGCATCGTCGCCCGTACGGTCCCAGAGGGTGAAGCTCTTGACCAAGCACTTGCAATGGCTGGACATATCGCCGCCAATTCGCCGCTGGCCGTAGCGCTGGCCAAAGACGCGGCGTTGCAGGCCTTTGAGACATCACTCAGCCAAGGTCTCAAGTATGAAAAGCAGAACTTTCATTTGGCAATCCACTCAGCCGACAGCCACGAGGGTCAGGCCGCCTTTCTGGCGAAGCGAGCACCTCACTACACAGGAAAGTAAACACCATGAGCGAATTGTTTCCCGATTATAAGGCACCTTGGGAGGCCGAGGACCACACGTTGCTGCGCGACCAAGCGGCCAAGTTCTTCGCCCGCGAAGTCACGCCTAACCAGGAGCGATGGGCTGAGCAGCACCAGGTTGACCGTGGGTTATGGAACAAAAGCGGCGCTGCTGGTTTATTGTGTACTGGCCTGCCCGATGAGTACGGTGGTGGTGGTGGCAACTTCGGCCACGAGGCCGTGGTCCAAGAGGAGCTGGCGCTAGCCCGAGACACTGCGTTCGGATTCAGCGTACACTCGACCATCGTCGCCCATTACGTAGCGGCTTATGCAACAGAGGCGCAGAAGCAACGCTGGATTCCGGCAATGGCGAATGGTGAGAAGGTGATTGGCATCGCTATGACCGAGCCCGGCACGGGATCGGATCTGCAGGCAGTGCGTACGACCGCGATCCGCGACGGCGATCACTACGTGATCAATGGGTCAAAGACGTTCATCTCGAACGCCACCCACGCTGACCTGATGGTTGTCGTGGCCAAGACTGACAAGTCAGAAGGCGCCCGTGGTATTTCATTATTCGTGGTCGAGGTGGACAAGGTCGAGGGCTATGAGCGCGGACGGGTGCTGCAGAAGGTTGGGCAACACGGCCAGGACACGCGCGAGCTTACCTTCATCGACATGCGCGTACCCGCGGAGAATTTGCTTGGTGGCGAAGAAGGCCAGGGCTTCTTCCAGTTGATGGAGCAGCTACCCCGTGAGCGCTTGATTATCGGGATTGCCGGTGTCGCGATGGCCGAAGCCGCAGTCTTGGAGGCGATCAAGTATGCCAAGGTACGGACGGCGTTTGGCAAGCCAATCCTGGATTTCCAGAACACGCGCTTCGTGCTTGCCGAGTGCAAGACCGAGGTGTTGGCCGCGAAAACCTTTATGGATCACTGCGTCCAGCGCTACATGGACGGTGATCTCGACCCTGCCACCGCTTCAATGGCTAAGTTGCTCGGTACCGACAAGCAGGTCGCCATCATCGACCGCTGTCTGCAAGTGTTCGGCGGCTATGGCTATCTGATGGAGTATCCCATCGCGCAGATGTACGCCGCTGCGCGGGTGCAAAAAATCTACGGTGGCACCAACGAGATCATGAAGGAGCTGATTGGGCGATCACTATGACGGCCCCTATTAGCATCCTATCGGTGCGATGCCGGCCGGGACATTGATAGCAATGTCCCATAATGCCGATAAATGGAACAGGTGGCCGTCCAGGGCGGTCACCGAATTCGATAAGTAACAATTCAATGGCGGCCCCAATCATGGATTGGCATGGTCCATTTCTTTGACGCCTGCTGGATCGCCAAGAAGGCCACTTTCAGTGCTGAGTCATCGAGGGGCTCTCGGTTCGCTACTTGCGCGTGCCGCGCCTGTTCGAACAACTGCGCATCGCCCACGGCGATGGCAGCTACGCACGGCTGATGAATCAGTTGCTGAAGACCGACCTGCTGATCCTGGATGACTGGGGCATGCAGAAGGTCACGGCGCAACAACGGCAAGACCTACTAATCAGAAATAAAGTAAGCGAACATTACCCGGAGATATAAGCTAAATCTGGATGACCTTCTTTCCAACGTGGTGATATTTGATGTAGCCCCAAACGGATTCGTCGGGGTTCAGTTCTGGCGAATAAGGCGGAAGAAAGAACAGTTTCAGCTTCCCGTTGAGACTTTCCACGTACCCCCGAGCTGTTCCCCGCACCTGCGGGGATAAACCGTTCGCCGCCGATCCCTCGTTCCGGCAATTCCACTGTTCCCCGCATTCGCGGGGATAAGCTGTAACCGCTGGGTGTACTCCGATGTGAAGGGTAGGACTGGCACTGTAGCCTTTACCGCTTATGGTCAATAACCACGCGAAAGTGGCTAGGGAACCTCTGAAAAACGCGCTGACTTTGGCATAATGAGTACTTTCCATCAGCCAGTATGCAGGTATGCCATGAGCCAGCTGACCTTTGCCGAAGCCGAATACGTCCACAAGAAGCGCAAGACCCGGCGGGAAGTGTTCCTGGAGAAGCTGGAGCAGTTGCTACCGTGGAAGGCGCTGGAATCGACCATTGCCGCCCATTATGCCTCTGGCCGCGCCGGTCGTCCCCCATACCCGCTGTCGAGCATGCTGCGGGTTCATGTGATGCAGGTGATCTACAACCTGAGTGATCCGGCGATGGAGGACGCGCTGTATGAGATCGAGTCGATGCGTCGTTTTGCGGGTATTCGCCTGTCCCGGGTTCCCGATGAGACGACGATCCTGAACTTCCGGCACTTGCTGGAACAGCACAATTTGGGCAAGAAGCTGTTCAAGAAGATCAACCGCCAACTGGCCCGGCATGGCCTGATGGTTCGGGAAGGCAGTATCGTTGATGCGACGATCATCGAAGCGCCCAGCTCGACGAAGAACAGAGATAAGGCTCGTGATCCGGAGATGCATCAGACGAAGAAAGGCAATCAGTGGCACTTTGGTATGAAGTGCCATATTGGTGTCGATGACACGATTGGCCTGATTCACAGCCTTGCCACGACCGCCGCCAATGAGCATGACCTGACGCCGTCGGATCAGCTGTTGCATGGCGAGGAGAAACGGGTGTGGGGAGACGCCGGTTACCGCGGCATCCAGAAACGCGAAGCGCACAAGAAGCGGGAAGTGCAGTGGTTTATCGCTGAACGCCCAGGCAAACGGTCAACGATGTCGAAAGTGACTCAGGACTGCGAAACCCTCAAAGCCAGCGTACGAGCCAAGGTGGAGCATCCCTTCCGGATGATCAAAGGGATGTTCGGCTACGGCAAGGTTCGCTATCGGGGTTTGGCCAAGAACAGGAACCGACTTTATGTTCTGGCAGGGTTGTACAATCTGCTGAGGGTGAAACGAATGCTGTTGCCCTAGGGGCAGTGTGCCTGGTTGCCGCGAAAACGCGGCAATCAGGCGAAAAAACACACGATCAAGATTGATTTCTGGGCTGAATTCCGCCGCAAACGCTTTCTGACTAGCACCACGGTGAAAACAGTGAATTATTCAGACCTTCCCTAGGGTATGTCAATGGATGCGGAGCGAGTTACGAAGTCACAATTCAAGGCGCGGGCCTTCGAGTTCTTCCGCAAGATCGAGGATACCGATTCGCCCGTGGTGGTAACCGACCACGGCAAGCCCGTTCTGGAGGTGCGCCGCTATCGCGTGGATAAGTGCTCCCCCGCTGGAGGCGCTCAAGAACAGCGTAGCGGGGGTCAAGCGACCGACTGCGTCGGTGGCCGAGAAAGACTGGGAAGCGTTGCGCTGAGGTCCCACGGGCCGGCTCCCGTGGGTAGCGTGCGCACCTGGTGGCCCTAATGCCGGGGGCGGCACATGCGCCAGCCACCGGTAGTATACGAAATTCGAGTTGCTGATCCAGGGGTGCACCGGTCGGCAGGGGAGTTGTGACCAAAGTCACAAAGAGCTAGAGTCAAAACATCAATAAAAACGCATAAGGATTTGCCGTGACCCGCCTTGAGCGCTTTTACCGCATTCATGGCTTGTTGCGTCACGCTCGGCGCCCAGTACCCATGCGGCGTTTTACCGAAGAGTTGGGGGTAACCCGTAATACCGTCACCCAGGATTTTCAGTATCTACGGGATTTCTTCGGCGCGCCCATCGTCTACGACCGTGAACGCAACGGCCACCACTATGACCCGGAAGCTTCGGAATTCGAGCTGCCGGGTTTTTGGATGAACGCCAGTGAGCTATACGCGCTGCTGGCCTGCGAGCAGCTACTGGAATCCGTGCAGCCTGGTTTGATGGGCCACCGGCTCACGCCCTTGCGCCAACGAGTCCGGCGTTTACTGGGTGATGCGGGCGATCACGCCGAGAGGCTGAGCGACAAAGTCCGGCTGCAAGCCGTGCAGCAGCGTGCCGTAGCCAACCACATTTTTATTTCCGCTGCCGATGCCACCCTGGCTGGCAAGCGTCTCACTATTCGCTATATGCCGCGCAGCCGTGACTATCACAGTGAGCGGACTGTGCATCCTCAGCGACTGCTGCATTACCGGCATAACTGGTACCTCCTTGCTGATTGCGAGCAGGCGTGTGATTTGCGGCTGTTCTCCCTGGACCGGATTGTTGCGTTTGAGGTCTCGGATGAGCCCGCCCGGGAAGTGGCCGTGGACCAATTGGACCGGTTCATGGACGACAGTTTCGGGCTGTTTTCCGGTGAGCCTGTTGCTGAGGCACATCTGCGCTTTTCGCCCCGGGCGGCACGCTGGGTGGCCGATGAATGCTGGCATCCGGACCAGGAAGGGGAGTGGCGGGATGACGGTTACCACCTGCGAATGCCGTATTCCGACCCGACGGAGCTGATTATGGAGGTGCTGCGTTACGGTCCGGATGTGGAGGTGTTGGGCCCGAAGGCGTTGCGAGAGGGGGTGCGTGATCGTTTAGATCGCGCTTTGAACGTATATAAGTAGGGGCGATGGCTATGAAATGGGGCTACAATGAGGACAGGCCCAGCTCTTGGGCCGCCGCGAGAAGTTTTTTATCAAAAGCGGCGAAGATCATGGGTTTGCGTATCGGTTTAATACTTCTTACCCGGTCCGCACAGGCCAGGTGAACACTGTCGTACCCACGCAGCTCATGGCGGGCGGCCAGTTCTCCGGCACGGCGCACCATGGGTATGTCGATATTGACGGTGCGCACCGTGATCCAGTCCCGCTCAAATTGCTCTTGATACTGGATTAGTTCCGCGTCGGTGATGCGCTGCATCCTGTGGGCTCTGGCCAGAGCCGCTCGCATTTCGACGTAAGTGATCAGATGGGTACAGATCACGCCCGCCTTATCGATCGCCTCCCGAGTCTGGTCGCCGCCGTCCTCATCGAGGTACAGCTTCAAGAACGCGGACGTGTCCAGATACACGATCATTCGCGTACCCAATCAATCAGGTCGTCACTGCTAGGGGTGCCGGGCCGGGCCGGCGCGGGGTGCCGAACACCGCGCGGTTTCTCGCCGGGTGTCGTGGCCGGGTTTACCCAGGCTTGCGACTCAAGCCGTTCAATGAACGCCTGGTCCGACTCGTCGCCGGCTTCTTGGGTATCGCCTGACAGGCGCGCGATAACGCGGCCACGGGAGGTAACCCGGATGTCCTCGCCTGCCTGCACTCGGCGCAAGTATTCGGACAGATGGTTTTTAAGGTCGCGTACCGAGACATCCATTGACAGAGCCCTCTTGTGGCCACATTTTCGATATTGTAGCCACAATACTGGCCGGATATCCAGTGATGCCGTTTGGTGGGCAGAGGGAGTGCTACGTTGTTGTTGACCAACGGACATCGAGGCGTGAACTTGGACTGGAAAGATGCACCGTGCTTCTTCCGTTACTGGGGGAAGGCGAAGCCGAGCGGAGACCGGAAGGATGAGAATCCTTGCCACCTGCTGCCATTCCACAGTCTGGATGTGGCGGCGGTGGGTTACCACTTACTGGCGCCGCATACGGCTCGCTGCCAGGAACTGGCCTCAGCGATGTCGCTGGAGCCGGAACAACTACGGTCTCTGTTTGTTTTCAGCCTGGCCGTGCATGACTTGGGTAAATTTGCTCGGGCGTTTCAGTCCCTGGCCGACCCGGACTTGCCGGAACTGGTTAAGCCAGATACCTCGCTGGCTTACGGCACGGCGGAATGGCCCCATCACAGCGAAGCGGGCGCCGTGTTCCTAAAAGCCTTCTTGAAAGACGAGCTCAAGAGGGAGGGGTTGCAAGCCTGGGGGTGGAGTGAGTCGGGAAGTGATGCCAAAGGCTTTCTACGTGTCTTGTTGGGCATGTCATTCGGGCACCATGGCAAGCCCGTGGACGCCGGAAACAATAGGACACCGTCGCCGGGATTTCCCGAAGACCATCAGGCCGCGTGGGAATATACATGCGAAGTCGCAAGCTGGCTTCGTCCGCAATGGCCCGAGCAGCTTGTGCAGGATAAGAATTGGCTCAAGCAGTTTAGAAAGCTGACCTGGCACCTGGCGGGCTTTGCGGTGCTGGCGGACTGGCTGGGGTCTGATCAGTCCGTATTCCCCTATCAGGCCACACCGCAAGCGCTGGGTGATTACTGGCAGAGCAGGGCGTTGCCCAGGGCTGAGCTGGCGCTGGCAGGATTGGGCTTTGGCGCGCCGCTTGCCCCGTCTTCCTTTCCGGGAGTACGACGTTTCTTTGGTTTCGAGCCGACGCCTTTGCAACAGTGGGCGCAGGACCTGCCCTGGCGGCCCGGCCCACAATTGTTTGTTCTGGAAGACGTTACCGGCGCCGGTAAGACCGAAGCCGCCATGACATTGGTGCATCGTCTTCTGGAGCACGGCCAGGCCCAGGGTGTGTATTTCGGTTTGCCCACCATGGCCACCTCCAACGCCATGTATGGGCGCGTGGCCGGTGTCTACCGCCGTTGGTTTGATGAACAACAGGTACCCAATTTGGTGCTGGCCCATGGGGCGCGTCACCTGAACGCTGACTTCGCTCACTCCGTGGTGTCCGAGCAGTCGCGGGATCATGCTTATGGCGACGGCGAACAAACCGCATCGTCCGCCTGTAATCAATGGTTCGCCGATTCGCGCAAGAAGGCGTTGTTGGCGGATGTCGGCGTGGGCACCGTGGATCAGGTCCTTATGGCGGTATTGCCCTTCAAACACCAGACTCTGAGGTTGATTGGTCTGGCCAATAAGGTGCTGGTGGTGGACGAGGTTCATGCCTGTGACGACTACATGGCCGGGCTACTGGAAGCGGTTCTCCAAGCCCACGCCCAACAGGGTGGCAGTGCCATTCTGCTTACCGCCACCTTGCCCCACGCCATGAAGCGCAACCTGGTTGCGGCCTACCGAAAAGGCCGGGGCCTGGCTGCGGAGGTCGTGGAGGAACAGCCCTCTTTCCCGCTGGCCACCCGTATTACCGATCAAGGCCTGGAGCAAACGCCTCTTGCCACTCGTGACAGCGTGATTCGCCGGGTGGCGGTGGAAATGTTCAACAAACCGGAGGCGGTGATTGAGCATCTGCTTGATACGGCGGAGAGCGGCCAGTGCGGTTGCTGGATACGCAACACCGTGGACGATGCCATCTCCGCGTATCAGACCCTGTGTGACCTGGCGCCGGACCCGGACAAAGTCGTGCTGTTTCATAGCCGCTTTGTCATGGCGGACCGCCAGGCCATAGAGCAAGCGGCACTGGAACGGTTCGGCAAGACGTCCACGGCCGAAACCCGGGCCGGCTGGATTCTGATTAGCACCCAGGTGGTGGAGCAATCCCTGGATCTGGACTTCGATCAGATGATCAGCGACCTGGCGCCCATGGACTTGCTGATTCAGCGCGCCGGGCGTCTGCACCGCCACCGCCGGGATGGCAGCGGCAATCTCGTGGATACCGACGATCAGCGCCCATCGCCGGTGCTGCATCTGTTCACGCCGCCTTATGAAGACCGGCCGGCCTCTGACTGGCTTTCCGCCCATCTGCCGGGAACCGGCGCCGTATACCGAGACCACGGCCAGCTCTGGCTAACCCTGCGGACCCTGCGCGATGAAGGCGGCATCGATATGCCCGGCCGTGCCCGCCACCTAATCGAATCCGTGTTCGGTGAAGACGCCGAGTCCTGGATTCCTGAGGGGCTGCAAAAACGCCATTTGGACCAAGAAGGCGAGCGCAGCAGCCGCCGAGCCATGGCGGGCTTCAACCGCTTGAAGATGGATCAAGGCTATAGCACCCAGGCGAGCCACGGCTGGATGGACGACCTGAATCTCGACATCGGCACCCGTCTGAACGAGGAACCCAACATCACCGTCACCCTGGTCCGCCGAGACGAGCGCGGTGCGTTGACGCCCTGGGTGGACGCAGGGCAGTTCGCCTGGGAGCGAAGCCAACTGCAAGCCCGCGAATCCCTGGCAAGACGTCTGCCCGAATGGCCGCAGCCGCTATCGGCTCAGCGCGATGCGCTGGTGGAACGTTTTCCAGGCTTGAAGTTCAGCCAGTTGTGGTTGGCGGAAGAAGAGTCGTCCATGAACTACAGCCAGGAAATCGGGTTGCATCGCGCATGGAATGGGGAGGAAGGATGAAGACCAAAATAAAAGCAATGCGTAAGCAAGGAGCAACGCCATGAACTTACTAGTCGATCCATGGCTGCCATTCAAGCGCCGCGACGGCAGTCAGGAGTACCTGCCTGTTACGGCCATGGTGGATCCGGATATCGTTGATCTGGCTTTGCCGAGAGCTGATTTTCAGGGCGCGGCCTACCAATTTTTGATCGGTCTACTTCAAACGGCGATGGCACCGGAGGACAAGAGCGAGTGGGTGGAGTGGTATCAAACGCCACCCTCCGCGGAGGCCTGCCTTGAAATGCTGGAAAAGTGGGCGCCGGCGTTTGTGCTGGACAGTGATGGCCCGGCGTTTATGCAAGATCGTGATGCATTAGCGGAAGAGAAAGCGACGGATATTGCCGCCTTGCTGATTGATTCCCCGGGCGCGTCTACCGTCAAAAACAATACGGATCACTTCGTCAAATCGGGCCGGGTAGAGCGTTTGTGTCTGGATTGTGCCGCCATGGCGTTGTTCACATTGCAAATTAATGCCCCTGCCGGTGGTAAAGGTCACAGAACCGGCTTGCGAGGCGGTGGCCCTCTCACCACGCTGGTGATGCCCGCCGACTCAACCAGCTCTCTCTGGCATCGCCTTTGGCTCAACGTTCTGGATACAGAGGACTGGGATTACGAAAGGCCTGACCGTTCCGACGCCAAGGTCTTTCCCTGGCTGGGGGAGACCAAGGTCAGTGACAAGGGGCAGGGCACTTACCCGGACGACGTTCACACTCTCCACCCCTATTGGGCCATGCCTAGGCGTATGCGGCTGAATATCGAGCCGGCACCCTGCGATTGTGATCTGTGTGGGCGGCATAGCGAACACACCGTCTCTTCGCTGCGCACGAGAAACTATGGGTTTAACTACGATGGCCCCTGGACCCACCCTCTGACGCCTTATCGGTTTGACCCGAAGAAGCCGGAACAATTGCCCTATTCGCGCAAGGCGCAGACGGATGGGCTGGGCTACCGGCACTGGGAAGCACTGACCATGGAGGACAAGAAGGAGAAAGGCTTTCTGCCTGCGCGGGTGGTGCTCGACTATGTGGTCAAGTGTGACACAGCGGATGACATGGATGTGGCGCTGCCGGTGGTTGCCGGCCTGTGGGCATTCGGCTATGACATGGACAACATGAAAGCTCGATGCTGGTATGGCGCGCATATGCCGCTACTGGCCCTGGACGAGGACGCGCGAGCTCTGGCCCAGCTCTGGCTGCGGCAGATGATTGAGCTGACGGACAGTAGCGCTCGGTTGTTGCAAGCCCAGGTCAAGGAGGCTTGGTTCAGCCGGCCTAAGGATGCCAAGGGGGATGTGAGCTACATCGGTGCCTCCTTATGGCAGGTCACCGAGCAAGCGTTTTACCAGCGCCTTATGGAACTGGGGGAGTTGTTGAGGGGTGATACACCCCCGCAACGTTTCCCCGCCGAAATGGCGGCAAGTTGGTATCACACCGTGACTCGTCAAGCGGCCTCTCTGTTCGATGAGTTGGCCCTTGGTGGCCCACCGGAACAGCTGGATATGAAGCGCATCACCAAGGCGCGTAATGGCTTCCGAAAGAAACTCCACACCGGTAAGGAGGCGAAAGATCTCCGTAAGATTGGACGTCTGGATGAAAGCCGCCAGCCGCAAGCATCTGGGGAAAAACAAGGAGAAAGCGCATGAGCAAAAGATTCTATTGCCTGAGAGACGACCAGGTTCGAAAGGTGGTCGCTACGTGGTGGTCGCGCCTACATGGGGTGGAGAATAAGAGGGCTGACCTCCAACAGGCTAATCAGCGCGGTGCACGCGCTGAATTACGCCGGAGCAAAAGCTTGGATGCGGTGCTTTTAACCGAGGGGTTTCGGAGCCTGTGGCAGGCGCTGGTCGACACTGGGCAGTACCGGGAGCGGGACATGCTTGCCTGGGCCTGCGTGGCGGCGGCGCTGGCGGAAGTACGTGAACAGCCAACGAACGAAAACGCCACCTTTGCCCGATGCCTGGGCGAGCAAAAGGATAAAACCGGCAGGCCCTATATGAGTGAACTGCGCTTCGCACAGCTGCAAAAAAGCCACAGCGGCGATGATTTTCTGATGCGTTTGCGTCGTGCTCTGGCGTTGATCAACAAGACCGCCCCGGCGCTATCCCTGGCGGACAATGTCCTGCATTGGTTCCACGAGCAAAGGGACAAGCAGGGCGCCCGGCCCATGGATCGCCTGGCTGTGCGCTGGGCAACGGACTATTTCACGGCGATAAGCGCCTACGAAAAATAAATCCATTTCTGACCAAGAGAACAGCACAAAGGACTGACATCATGAGCACTTTTATTCAGCTCCATCTCCTCACCTCTTATCCGCCGGCCAATTTGAACCGCGATGATTTGGGCAGGCCGAAGACTGCCTTCATGGGCGGTGCCGAGCGGCTGCGGGTGTCCTCACAATCGCTCAAGCGCCATTGGCGAACCTCGGACCTGTTTCAGGAAGCGCTGGCGGGCCACCTCGGCACCCGTACTAAGCGGCTGGGCTTGGAAGTCATGCGGCGCCTGCTAGATGGCGGTGTCGCTGAAGGCAAAGCAAAAGATTGGTCGGGGAAAATTGCCGATGTGTTCGGCAAGCTGGAAAAAGACAGCGTCGAGCTGTCACAACTGGCTCATATCAGCCCGGAAGAACGTCAGGCGGTGGATACGCTTACGGATACTCTGATCGAAGAAAAGCGAGCCCCAAAAGATGAAGAGCTGAATTTACTTAGAAAGAACCCTTCGGCGGCGGATATCGGTCTGTTTGGTCGGATGTTGGCGGATGATCCGGCGTTTAACGTGGAGGCCGCCTGCCAGGTGGCCCATGCCATTACCGTGCATCCGGTGGTGATCGAGGATGACTACTTCACCGCCGTGGATGACCTCAATAGTGGCGATGAAGATCGCGGCGCGGCCCACATCGGCGAAACCGGCTTTGCCGCTGGCCTGTTTTACAGCTATGTGTGCATCAATCGTGATCAACTGATTGACAACCTCAGTGGCGATGCGGAACTGGCGGATAAAGCCATCGCCGCTCTGGCGGAAGCGGCTATTAAGGTATCGCCCACCGGTAAACAGAACAGCTTTGGCTCCCGTGCTTATGCGTCCTATGTGATGGCGGAGAAGGGTAGGCAACAGCCGCGCTCACTGTCGGTGGCGTTTCTTAAGCCGGTGCAGGGGCAGGACCAGGCGTCGGAGGCCATTACCGGCCTGGAAGAGCAAGCCCAACGATTCGATCAGGTGTATGGCGACTGTGCCGATAAGCGCTACAGCCTCAACGCCCATGCCGGGGAAGGCAGCTTCCAGGCCCTGATGGACTTTCTCAAAAACGACTAGGAGGCGCCCATGGAAGCGTTGATTTTCCAACTCTATGGCCCTCTGGCCAGTTGGGGGGCGCCGGCGGTGGGCGAGACTCGTCCGAGCTCCGATCATCCGGGCCGTGCCGCTTTGCTGGGCCTGCTGGCGTCGGCCCTGGGTATTCGCCGGCACGACGGCCCGGGTCAGCAGGCTCTGGCCTCGTCAGTGCGGTTTGCTGTGAAGCAACACAGTGCCGGTCGCCTGATGCGTGATTACCACACCGTGCAGGTGCCCGGTCGAGACAAGAAGGCCCGCTACTTCACCCGTAAGGACGAATTGGCCGTGCCGAAGAACAAGCTCAACACCGTGCTTTCCAGCCGTGAATATCGCCAGGACGGACTGTGGCAAGTGGCGGTGCTGCTTAATGCGCAAAGCGATTGGAGCCTGGACGAATTGGGAGACGCTTTGCGTTCCCCGGTATTCATGCCTTACCTCGGCCGCAAGGCCTGCCCACTGGCAGTGCCCCTGGCCCCGCAAACAGTCCAGGCGAATGGCCTTCGTGAAGCCTTCGTGGCGGCGCCGCCACGCATCTGCGACCAGCAGGGCCGCTGGCTTCATCTCCCAGACAGCGTGGATTTTTACTGGGAAGGCGATGCCGGTGACATTGCCGTGCAGGACACTCGGCAACCGACGGATGAAGTGATCAGCCGTGAGCGCTGGCAATTCGGCAGCCGCCAGGAGCATCACGCTCGGATCAGGGAGGAAAGCTGATGTACTTATCCCGAGTCAGAGTGGCTACCCAGGGCCTGGATCGCCACGCCCTGGTGAAGCTTTTGTCCGGTGATGCCTATGCCAACCATCAATTACTATGGCGCCTGTTTCCGGAAGCCGAGTCGCGCCCGTTTTTGTTCCGGCAGGAGATGGAGAACGAGCAGCTCGATGCAGAGGTGCGACCTCGAGGCTTGCCTCTCTTCTACGTCTTGTCGTCGCTCAAGCCGGATCCGCTGCCAGGGCTTTTACAGTGCGAGCCCAAACCCTTTGATCCTCGCCTGGCGGTGGGAGATCGGCTCCTGTTTCGGCTGCGTGCTAATCCCACGGTCACTCGTAAGGAGGCTGAGGGATCCAGAGCGCGTCGCCATGATGTACTCATGGACGCCAAGTGGCGATGCCGAAACGAGAGCGGTGTGGACCCCTGGAGCGTTCGCCGTGCCATGGACGAAAGTGCGGAGCAATGGCTTCGGGCCCGCAGCACGGACTGGGGGTTTGAGCTGGCCACGTCCCCTCAGCTTAGCGGCTACCGCCAGCACCAGTTACGGCGCAAAAAGCGTGAGATCCGCTTCTCCTCGGTGGATTACGAAGGTGTGATGACGGTGACCGATCCGGACCGGTTGCGGGATGCGCTGTTTCACGGTGTTGGCCGAAGTCGTGCCTTTGGTTGTGGCTTGTTCATGGTAAAGCGCGGCTAGCCAACGATGCCCTTCGTACCCTTGAAGCCGATACCAATGAAGGAGCGGGTCTCCATGATGTTTGTGTCTTACGGCCGTATTGACGTGAAAGACGGCGCCTTCGTCGTGGTGGATGACGTCAATGGTGAGCGCATGCACATTCCCGTGGGTTCGGTTGCCTGCATCATGCTGGAACCGGGAACGCGGGTGTCTCATGCGGCGGTAAAGCTGGCCGCCGTCACCGGCACGCTGCTGATCTGGGTCGGCGAAGCTGGCGTTCGCCTGTACGCCAGTGGCCAACCGGGCGGGGCTCGTTCCGATAAACTGCTCTACCAGGCTAACTTGGCACTGGATCCGGATTTACGGCTGAAGGTCGTCCGTAAAATGTTCGAGCTACGCTTCGGCGAGCCGGCCCCGGAGCGGCGTAGTGTGGATCAGCTACGGGGTATCGAAGGCGCGCGTGTTCGCAAGACCTATCAGATGATGGCAAAGCAATATGGCGTACCCTGGCAAGGCCGACGTTACGACCCTAAGGAATGGGATAAAGCAGACGTGGCGAATCAATGCCTGAGCGCCGCCACGGCCTGCCTGTATGGTGTTACCGAGGCGGCTGTTTTAGCCGCGGGCTATGCACCGGCGGTTGGATTCGTGCACTCGGGGAAGCCACTCTCCTTCGTTTACGATATCGCCGACTTATTTAAATTCGATACCGTGGTCCCGGCTGCTTTCCGCATCGCCGCTACCCGGCCCGCCACTCCGGATCGTGCTGTGCGCGTTGCATGCCGGGATATTTTCCGCCAGACCAAGCTGCTCAGACGCATCATCCCCGCCATTGAAGACGTACTGGCCGCCGGCGGCACCGAGCCTCCTCCGCCACCGGAGGACAGCCAACCACCCGCCATCCCTGAGCCGAAGTCGATGGCCGATAGCGGTCACCGGAGCTAGGTATGAGCATGCTAGTGGTCGTTACAGAGAATGTGCCGCCGCGCTTGCGCGGCCGGCTGGCGGTCTGGCTGCTGGAGATTCGCGCCGGTGTCTATGTCGGCGATGTCAGTAAACGGGTTCGCGTAATGATCTGGGAGCAAGCACAGGCGTTGGTCGACGACGGCAACGTCGCACTTTGCTGGGCGACCAACACCGAATCCGGGTTCGACTTCCAAACCTGCGGCGAGAACCGCCGCGTTCCTATCGATCACGACGGCCTGCGGTTAGTGTCTTTTTTGCCTGCTGAGTAGGCCTCCTTCCGCAGTTTTCGCTCCTTTAAAATACGGCTATTTTTTAATCTAAGTGGTTGGTGGATTCTTCTATCTGTATTTTCTTTATTAAAAACAACCATCTACACTTGGGTGTTCCCCGCACCTGCGGGGGTAAACCGATCATTCGCCGGGTCCGGGATCGCGGCGACCCGTGTCCCCCGCGCTTGTAGGGATAAACCGTACGGCGCCAAGAAGGCCATGGGACCAGAGTTATATTCCCATGTTTATGGGGATAAACCGGGCGCGCAGCGTTCTTTGCGCGCCATTTTTGAGTGTTCCCCACACCCGTGGGGATAGACGGGCCGGCGGAATACTCCCTCAGCTCACCACAGCGGTAAGCACGATCCGGCCCTCACTCACCTCCACGTCCAGCAACGTGTCCGCGTCGAACCCTGCTTCGCTCAGCCATTGCCCTCTCAAGAGCACGCGGGGCACGGCCGGCGGTGCCGGCTGGAATCCTTGATAGGGTTTGAGGGACGTGTTGTCGCGGCTGTGGTGCACTTTCAAGGTGCGCCAATAGGGAAACGCCCGGGCTGGTTTTTCGGCGGGGCTTTCGGTGGCGCGATACTCTGGCATAACATTGCGCTCAGCCATAATAGACTCCTTGTCAGTCTGTTGCGGTTAGCTGCTTTCGGGTGGGCCAACACCCGGAGGCAGCGCTTCTCGATAAATCGCACCTCCCATCCAACATCAGAACACTGTCCGTATCAACAGTATTTTCGATAACCCTTTCCTTGCCGAACCCGCACATCCGCTTTACGCCGCCTGCCACGCTCTGCGACTCTTGAGGTTCCCCCTGAAGCGGCGGTCTTCGCCGTGAAAATGGGGACGGATAACCATGAATAGCAGCAGCGCAAGGAAGGGAGCCCAGGGATGAAATTGAAATGTTGCAGCGGCTGCCGGTACGGCAACGCCAGGGCGAGACGCACGCCCTACGGGCCGGGCATCTGGTGCGCGCACCCGGACAACCAGGACGGTGTGCCGCAGGGTGTGCTGGACGCGGAATCGGCGAGCGTGGTGTGCGCCTTTGGCGAGGCGCCTTCTGGGAGCGACGGGGAAGAGCCCGCCCGCGAACCGGTGGTGAAAGTGCGCCGGCGTGTGCCGGTTACGGTGACCTCGTGATGTCCGCTCCGGCGCCGCTGACCGTCGTCGGGCGCAGCTGCCCGGCGACCTGGTCGGCGATGTAGGCGTAGCCTTTCTCCGAGGGGTGGTAGCCGTCTTCGGCCAGGCAGGCGGGGTCGGCGATCGCCGGGTAGGCCAGGTGGTGCACGCCGTGGAGCTGCGCTGCCAGGGTTTGCTGGGTGCGGTCCAACTGGGCGGCCCGTTGCCCGAGCAGGTCGCGCAGCGGCCGGGGCAGGGCGGTGAAGTGCTGCATGGGCGGCACCGCGAGCAGATACACCGGCAGGTCGGGCCGGTTCCGTCTCAGCGTGCCGATCAGGTCGGTAAGGTGCTGGCGGTAGCGGCTCGGGCGGGTGACGCCGGTGGTGTCGTTGACGCCCAGGCTGATAACGGCCAGGTCCGCGTCCGCCGGCGGACGGCCGGCCAGATGCCGGTGGAGGCCCAGGGCGCGGATGCCGTTCACGCCGATAACCTGCCAGTCGACCCTTTGTTGGTGATGCCGGGCGAGGGCCCGCGCCAGATGCGCGCCCAGGCCCTGGCGGTGCTCGGCCACGCCGACGCCGGCGGCGGTGGACTCGCCCACCACCAGCAGCCGTAGCGGCGGGCCGTCGCCGCTGCCTTCGCGGCCCCGGTCGGCGCCGCCGGCCTCCGGCAGTCGCGGGGTGTCCCGGCGGGCGCGCCGCGCCTGAACCACCAGCAGCGGCGCAAGCATCAAGCACATCAACCAGAAGCGCATGGTTTCCTCTGCCTCGCGTCAGCGTGCGTTTGGCCGGCGGCAGCCCGCCGCCCACACGGCCCGCACCCGCCATTCAGGGCGCCGGGTAGGGGAAGCGGGTGTGGATGGCTTCCAGCTCTTTCTCCAGGTCCTTGTCCCAGGGCAGGTCGACGCTGTCCAGGTTCTCGCGCAGCTGGTTGAGGTTGGTGGCGCCGATGATGTTGCTGGTCACGAACGGGCGCGTGGTGACGAACTGAAGCGCCAGATGCGTGGGGCTGACGCCGCGCGCCTCCGCCAGGCGGCAGTAGGCCTCGGTGGCCGCGGTGGCCTGGTCGTTGGTGTAGCGGGCGAAATGCTTGAACAGGGTCAGGCGGGCGTTGGCGGGCCACTGACCGTCACGGTATTTGCCGGTGAGCATGCCGAACGCCAGCGGTGAATAGGCCAGCAGACCGACGTTTTCCCGGTGCGCTACTTCCGCCAGGCCCACTTCGAAGCTGCGGTTGAGCAGGGAGTAGGGGTTCTGGATCGATACCGGCGGCGCCAGGCCGATCTTCTCCGCCTCGCGGATAAAGGCCATGGTGCCCCAGGCGGTTTCGTTCGACAGGCCCCAGTGGCGGATCTTGCCGCTGTCCACCAGCTTCTTCAGGGCGGCCACGGTCTCGGCGATCGGCACCGCATCCTGATCTTCGCGGTGTTTGTAGCCCAGGCGGCCGAAATAGTTGGTGGTGCGTTCCGGCCAGTGCAGCTGGTAGACGTCGATAACGTCGGTTTGCAGGCGCTGAAGGCTGGTCTCCACGGCGCGCTCCAGGTGGTCCTGGTTGAGGCGCGGGCCGCCGCGAATGTGTTTCACGTAGTCGCCGGGGCCGGCGGCCTTGGTGGCCAGCACCACTTTGTCGCGGTTGCCGGTCTTGGCGAACCACTGGCCGATGATCTCCTCGGTGCGCCCGGAGGTCTCGGCGCTGGCGGGCACCGCGTACATCTCGGCGGTATCAAAAAAATTGATGCCCCGGTCCAGGGCCAGATCCATCTGCGCGAAGCCTTCCTCGGCGCTGTTCTGGTTGCCCCAGGTCATGGTGCCCAGGCAGATGCTGCTCACCTTGAGATCGGTGTTACCCAGCGGGCGGTACTCCATTGCTCTCTCCTGCGATTAAACGGCAAAACGGTGACTATACCCCATTGTGGGGGCAGGCTGTCTTTACGCTTGTCTTTGCCGGGGGCGTTAAGTACAATTCGCACCCTCTTGCCCGGCGGGCTCTCGCCGGAGGGTTGGTATTACCCGTAACGTTATGAATTCAGGGCACAATTTTTAGGGAAGACTCCCATGAAGACCTACAGCGCCAAACCGGAAAGCGTAAAGCGCGACTGGTATGTGGTAGACGCCTCCGGCAAAACGCTGGGCCGGCTGGCCTCAGAAGTCGCCACCCGGCTGCGTGGCAAGCACAAACCGGAATACACCCCGCACGTTGATACCGGCGATTACATCGTTGTGATCAACGCGGAAAAGGTGGCGGTCACTGGCAAAAAAGCCACCGATAAGATGTACTATCGCCACACCGGATACCCGGGCGGCATCAAGGAAGCCAACTTCGAGACGCTGATCAACTCCAAGCCTCAGTTGGTGATCGAGAAAGCCGTTAAAGGCATGATGCCGCGTAACCCCCTGGGTCGCGACATGTTGCGCAAACTCAAAGTCTACGCCGGCACCGAGCATCCGCACACTGCTCAGCAGCCGCAGCAGCTGGAAATTTAAGAGGTCAGTCGATGGCAACTGCAAACGCCGACTACGGAACAGGTCGCCGCAAAACGGCCGCAGCACGTGTTTTTCTTCGCCCGGGCAGCGGTAACATCACCGTGAATGGTCGTCCGCTTGACGTTTATTTCGGTCGCGACACCAACCGCATGGTGGTTCGTCAGCCGCTCGAGCTGGCCGACGCGCTGGACCGGTTCGACGTCTACGTGACCGTCAGCGGCGGTGGCAACAACGGCCAGGCCGGTGCCATCCGTCACGGTATCACCCGTGCGCTGATGGAATACGACGGCGAGCTGCGCGGTTCCCTGCGCCGCGCCGGGTACGTCACCCGTGACGCCCGCGCCGTGGAGCGCAAGAAGGTGGGTCTGCACAAGGCGCGTAAGCGCCCGCAGTTCTCCAAGCGCTAAGACGGCCGTTCAGCGCCGTTTACGCCCGAAAAAAGCCCGGCTTTGCTGGGCTTTTTTTGTGTGCAAATCAGGGGTTTAGCGGTTTGCCCGTGGGGAATAACCGGTTGTCAGATGTGGGCTTTTTCATTAACATTTGCGCCGCCTTACTCCGCCCGGAGCACGAGGACCGACCTCGAGTCTCGGATCACCCCCCGAGCGTGGGATTTAAGGGGAGAACTTCTCAATGAGCAATGACGGCGTAAACACCAGCCGCCGCACCTTTTTGATCGGCCTGACCTCAGCAGTCGGCGCCGCGGGTGCATTAGGCGCGGCGGTTCCTTTTGTTAAATCCTGGCAGCCCAGCGCCAAAGCTGAAAACGCGGGGGCCCCGGTCCAGGTGGATATCAGCAAGCTGGAGATGGGCCAGCGCGTGGTACAGGAATGGCGAGGCCAGCCCGTGTGGGTGATTCGCCGCTCCGAAGAGACGGTCTCGGCGCTCGACGCGCTGAACGACCAGCTCAAGGACCCGCAATCCGAAGACGATCAGCAGCCTGCCTACGCGTCCAGCCTGTGGCGTTCGATCAAAAAAGAATATCTGATCCTGATCGGCATCTGCACGCATCTGGGGTGTTCTCCTCTGTACGAAGAAGAGCCCACCGTGGAACTCAAGGAGGGTGGCTTCTTCTGCCCCTGTCACGGTTCCAAGTTCGATCTGGCGGGCCGCGTCTACCAGGGCGTGCCGGCGCCGACCAACATGGTCGTGCCGCCCCATTCCTACCTGAGTGAGTCCGTGGTTATCGTCGGCTCTGAAGAAGGGGAGACCAAGGCATGATGAGAATGGTGAACGGTTTGATCGATTGGGTGGATGCCCGTCTCCCCGTCGTCAACGCTTACAAGAAGCACATGTCGGAGTACTACGCTCCGAAGAACTTCAACTTCTGGTACTACTTCGGCGTGCTGTCGATGGTGGTACTGGTCAATCAGCTGATCACCGGTATCTGGTTGACCATGTTCTATTCGCCCGCCCAGGGGTTCGAGTCCGTCGAATTCATCATGCGCGACGTGCAGTTCGGCTGGCTGATCCGCTACATGCACGCGGTGGGCGCGTCCGCCTTCTTCGCCGTGGTCTACCTGCATATGTTCCGCGGTCTGCTGTACGGCTCCTACAAGCCGCCCCGCGAGCTGGTGTGGATCTTCGGCATGCTGATCTACGTGGCGCTGATGGCGGAAGGTTTCCTCGGTTATGTACTGCCCTGGGGCAACATGTCCTACTGGGGTGCCCAGGTGATCATCTCCCTGGCCGGTGCGATTCCGTTCGATATCCTGCCGTTCATCGACGCCAAGGACGCCAAGGAGATCGGCGACGCCCTGACCATCTGGGTGCGCGGTGACTACCTGCTGTCCACCGCCACCGTGAACAAGTTCTTCGCCCTGCACGTGGTGGCGATTCCGCTGGTGCTGGTGGCGCTGGTGTTCCTGCATATTCTGGCGCTGCACGAAGTGGGGTCCAACAACCCGGACGGCGTGGAAATCAAGCAGAACAAGGACGAGAACGGCATCCCGCGTGACGGCATCCCGTTCCACCCCTACTACACCGTGAAGGACCTGCCCGGCGTGATCATCTTCCTGATCATTTTCGCCGTGGTGATCTTCTTCTTCCCCACCGGCGGCGGCTATCTGATCGAGAAGCCCAACTTCGTACCGGCGGATCCGCTCAAGACCCCGGATCACATCGCACCGGTGTGGTACTACGGTCCTTACTACGCCATGCTGCGGGCCACCACCATCGACTGGTTCGGCATGTCGTCCAAGGCCTGGGGCCTGATCGCCATGGGCGGTGGTATCGTGGTGCTGTTCCTGCTGCCCTGGCTGGATCGTCACCCGGTCAAGTCGATTCGCTACAAAGGCTGGCTGAGCAAGATCCTGCTGCTCGTGTTCGCCGCCGACTTCGTGATGCTCGGTTATCTCGGCACCCAGCCCGCATCGGGCCTGGCCAAGACCCTGGCGCAGATCGGCACGGTGTACTACTTCGCCTTCTTCTTTATCGGGCTGCCTCTGGCGCACCGATTCGAGAAAGCCAAGCCGGTTCCTGAACGCGTAACGGGGGGTCACTGATGAGAAAGCTAGTCGCGGTAATGCTTTTCAGCTGCCTGCCGGTGATGTCGTTCGCCGCCGGCGGCGGCAACAATGAATACGTGGTGGACGCACCGGTGAACCTGCAGGACAAGGTAAGCCTGCAGAACGGTGCCAAGTTGTTCGTCAACTACTGCATGGGCTGCCACAGCATGGAGTACCTGCGCTACGGGCGCATGGCGGAAGATCTGGGCATCCCCGATGACCTGGTGCTGGAGAACCTGAACTTCACCAGCGACAAGATCGGTGACCCGATGGAAAACGGCATGGCCGAGGAAGACGGCAAGCAGTGGTTCGGCGTTACCCCGCCGGACCTGACGCTGGCCGCCCGCCACCGCTCCGCCGATTGGGTGTATTCTTACCTGATCAACTTCTATGAGGACGATTCCCGTCCCTATGGTTACAACAACCATGTGTTCCCCAACGTGGGCATGCCCCACGTGATGGCCGGAATGCAGCAGGAGTTGAGCGAGGAAGAGTTCAAGTCCAATATGGGCGACATCGCCAACTTCATGACCTACGCGGCCGAGCCGATGGCTCCCACCCGCGAGCGCATCGGCGTATACGTGCTGGTGTTCCTGGGTATTTTGCTGATTCCGGCATACCTGCTGAAGAAAGAGTACTGGAAAGACGTTCACTAAGCGGAAATTACCGCTCGGAACGCTTTTCAGCGAGCAACAGGGTACCCGCGCGAGCGGCTACCCTGTTTGTGTTATATAGAGACGTAGCGTGGAGATGATTCAACCATGGGTGTGGTGACAAAACGTTCCTCAATGACTTTCTTTTCCTCGCCGAACGATCATTACTGCCATCGCGTGCGGATCGTTCTGGCGGAGAAAGGCGTCACCGTGGATATCGTCGATGTGGACAATGGTGACAAGCCGGAAGATCTGGCCTCACTGAACCCTTACAACGAAGTGCCCACCCTGGTGGACCGGGAACTGACCCTGTATCAGTCCACGGTGATCATGGAATACCTGGACGAGCGCTTCCCGCATCCGCCGCTGTTGCCGGTGTACCCGGTGGCCCGGGCGCAGAGCCGCCTGCTGATTCACCGCGTCGAGCGCGACTGGTGCGCCCATGTGGACGCCCTGCTGGCGGGCAACGAGAAAGAGGCCGCCCTGACCAAGCGTCGTAAGGAACTGCGCGAAGCGATGATCGCCACCGCGCCGATCTTCAGCGAGCTGCCGTTCTTCATGAGCGAAGAATTCACCCTGGTGGATTGCGTGGTCGGCCCGATCCTGTGGCGGTTGCCGGCACTGGGCATTGAACTGCCGCCCAAGCAGGCCAAGCCGCTGCTGGACTACGCCGAGCGGTTGTTCGACCGTGACGCCTTCCAGGCCAGCCTTTCCGAAGCAGAGCGCGAACTGCGCCAGCTGTAAGCCATGAATGATGACATGACCCCCAATCGCCCGTATCTGATACGGGCGATGCACGAATGGATCTGCGATAACGGCCTGACCACCCATCTGGCGGTGGACGCCCATTTTCCCGGGGCGGAAGTACCCCAGGAATTCGTGCAGGACGGCCAGATCGTACTCAACATCGCCCCGCGGGCGGTGACCAATTTCGAGGCCAGCAATCAGGAAATTACCTTTTCCGCCCGCTTCGGCGGGGTGCCGCGCACGGTGCGCGTGCCGGTGGAAGCGGTGATGGCGGTGTTCGCCCGCGAGAATGGGCAAGGCATGGCCTTCGAACCCGAAGACCCGCCGCCGCAGCCGTCACCGACCGACCCCAGCGACGACGACAAGCCCTCCAAGGGCAGTCACTTGAAGGTCGTGAAATAACGTTAGTCGATATACTCAATAATCTTAACGATCTTCTGAACACCCCCCACCTCGCGGGCCTGCGCCACCACGGCGTCGGCCTCTTCGCGGGTGAGCAGCCCCATCAGATAGACAATACCGCTCACGGTGACCACCTTGGTGCGCATGCCCGGCGCATCGCCGTCCACGAACAGGCGGGTTTTCAGCTTGGTGGTCAACCAGCCGTCGTTGACCCGGGATAACACACCGCTGTCCCCGGACAACTTCAGTTCGTTGTGCACATGGCGCACATGACGCACGCGGGCGGCGATGTTTTCCGCCTGCACGCGCAGATCGTCGCTGGCCACTTCGCCGGCGAGCAGGACATTGCCGTTAAAGCTCACCACCACGATATGGCTTTGATCCAGCGACTCGCTGGCCCGGGCCAGGTTGACCTTGACCTTGCGTTCGATATTGCCATCTTCCACGAAAGCGCCAAAGGTGCGCGAGCCATGGTCCCGGTCGACCGGTTCCTGGGCCATGTTCTTGGTCAGAGCGGCGCAGCCGGACAGGGAAAACAGCACCACAAGCAGTGCCGGCAGGGCAGGGTGACGCATCAAGAGCCTCCAAAAAGCTGCTGATCAATAAAGTCGCAAAGCGCGTGAATCACCAGCAGGTGCACCTCCTGAATGCGGGCGGTGGAGCTGGCGGGCACACGCACTTCGATGTCGCCGGGGCCGTAAAGGTTCACCATCTCGCCGCCTTCCTTGCCGGTCATCGCCACCACCTTCATTTCCCGGTCATGGGCGGCCTGGATCGCCTGGATCACATTGGCGGAATTGCCGCTGGTGGAGATCGCCAGCAGCACATCGCCGGGGTTGCCCAGGGCGCGCACCTGTTTGGAAAAGATCTCGTTGTAGCTGTAGTCGTTGGCGATCGAGGTGAGCGTGGAGGAATCCGTGGTCAGCGCCACCGCCGGCAGGGCCGGGCGTTCCATCTCGAAGCGGTTGAGCAGCTCCGAGGAAAAATGCTGCGCGTCACCGGCGGAGCCGCCATTGCCGCAACTGAGAATCTTGCCGCCGTTGAGCAGGCATTCCACCATCACCTGGCCGGCGGCGGCGATCACCTCGGGCAGCACTTCGCCGGCCTTGGCCTTGGTTTCCATGCTCTCGGCGAACAACTGTCTGATGCGGTCCACACTCATTACTGGTCTCCGTAAAATGCGTTTTGCACCCAATGATAACGGACTTCGCCGTGTTCATCCGGTTCCAGGCCCAGAACGTCGAAGCGGCAGGGCCGTTGTGCTTGATAAGGGTAGCGGCCCAGATAATGCCGCGCGGCAAGAATCAAACGGCGTTGCTTGCGCCCGTCCACCGAGGCGAGGGCACCGCCGTAGTGGCTGTACGCCCGCCAGCGGACCTCCACGAACACCAGGGTGTCACCGTCGTCCATGATCAGGTCCACCTCGCCCAGGCGGCATTGATAATTGGCGAACACCGGCACCAGCCCGCGCTGTTCCAGCCAGCGTCGTGCCCGGTGCTCAGCTCGCTGGCCGCGTTCCTTGCGCCAGTACACAGAGACCTCCTTGTTTAATATTGCGTCTGATCCATCCGCCCTTCGCTGACCCGAGGCACCGGCACCGCCTCACCGTTACGGAACAGCGCCCAGTCCGACTCGCGCACCAGCCGCGCGCCGTCCAGGCGCAGAGTGCCGGTCACCCCGGGCAGCGTGCTGCCTTCCAGGTTGCGCAGCAGATACAGGCGCGCCTGCAGCCGGTAGGCGTCCACGCCCATGGCGAACAGCCGGGCATAGCGCCCGTGGCCCTCGGGCCAGGTTGCCTCGGCCATGCGGTGCAGCTTGGTGCCTTCGTAAAGAATCCACGGCATGTCCAGGAAGTAGATGCCGTCCAGATCCTGGTCACGGCGCGGCGCTGACGTGCCGTCATAGATATAAGACGTGGCGAAAACCGGCAGGTCCCGGGCGTAATGGAAATTCAGCGCCGGCTTGATCTGCCGGCCTTCGTTCGGGTCGGCCACCAGGAACAGGAAGTCCAGGCTTTGCGGCCATTCCTCCGGCCGGTCCCGGTCCTGGTCCGAGAACGAGGCATCGCGGCGCAGGTCTTTCTCGGCGCGGGCGGTGTCCAGCAGGCTCTCCACGGTTTCACCAATGGTGTCCTCGGTGAACGAGCTTTGCACCACGACCCGGCCGCCGCCGTCCTGCCAGGCGGCCACGAACGCGTCCGCCACGCGCTGGCCCCAGGCGCTGCGCGGGTACAGCACGCCGGCCAGCCGGTCGCCGGCGTCCAGGCTCTGGCGGGCGATTTGCCGGGCTTCGTCCTCCGGCGCCAGGCCGAACTGGAAAACCGGGGCGTTCTCGCTGCCCTGATCCAGATAGTTCAGCGCCAGCACGGTGACCGGCGGCGTGCCCATGCGGGCCAGCTCGGCCACCTTGTCCTTGGCCAGCGGCCCGACCACGAATTGCGCGCCGTCGTCCACGGCGCGCTGGAACACCGAGCGCACGTCCGTGTCACTGACGTCGTAGAAACGCAGGTCCGGGGTCGGGTTACCCGCCTCCTCGGCACTGTAGTAGCCGGTCATCATGCCGTCGCGGATCGCCTCGGCGGCGGGCGCCAGCGGGCCGCTTTCCGGCAGCAGCACGGCGACCCGCTGGGGCCGCTCCCGGGCGGCGCGCTGCAGCGCCCGCACGGTTTCCGGCAGCTGGCGGGCGGCCGGGTGGTCGGGCCAGGTCTCGCGCCAGCGCGCCAGACGCTGCACCTGGCTGTCGATGTTGGCCTGCGGGTCGCGGTACAGCAGCGCCAGCTCCAGCCAGCCGCGCAGCTCGCCGGAGGTGTCCTCGGCGCGCGCTTCCAGAGTTTCCAGCGGCAAACGCATCAGCGCTTCCCAGGTCAGCTCCCGGTTGTATTGCTGGTCGTCGTTGCCGAGCAGGGGGTCCACCGCTACCCGCTGGCGCAGGCTTTTCATCAGCTCGCCGTTAAGGGCCTGGGCGTCGGCGCGCAGCAGGTTCAGTTTGGCGCGGCGCTGGGCGTCGAAGCCGTCAATGTCGCCACGGTAGTCGTCCATCAACGCCACCGCCCGGTCCGGCTTCTGTTCGGCCATCCAGGCTTGGGCGCGCAACTGCAGCCAGCGGAAGCGCTGATCCCGGGACAGGGCGCCATCACCCACCTGGTCCAGCAGTTCGCCGGCGTCGGCGGCGCGCTCATTGACCAGGTAGTAGCGCGCCCAGGCGAGGGCGGTGTCGGTGCGCACCGGTTCCGCCAACTGCGCCAGCTGATCGCTGGCGTTACGGACCTGTTGCGGCGCGTCGCGAAGGGGGGCCGGTTCCCTGGCGGTCGAGCCGCTCGGGCTCGGTAATTGAGAACAGCCGGCAAGGACCAGGACGAGGGCCATTGCGGCCAGGCGGGCCTGTTTTAATTCCATGGCTCTAGGGTAACCCCTTTGCTACTTCGGGAAAGAAGCCGCTATTGTAGGCGTTTTGCAAGTCGCGAATCACCCCCGGCGGGCCGCTATTGCGGAACCGGTCGGCGGCGTCACACAACTCTTTACACCCAATCAGGAAAACACGCCCCATGAGCGGCTCTTTATACGTGGTCAGCACGCCGATCGGTAACCTGGACGACCTGTCCCGTCGCGCCCTCGAGGTGCTCGGCCAGGTGGATTGGGTCGCCGCCGAGGACACCCGGCACAGCCAGACCCTGCTCAACCATCTGGGCATCAAGGCCCGCCTGATCAGTTGCCACGATCACAACGAAGCCGAGCGCAGCCCGGAACTGGTGGCGCGCCTGTGCGACGGCGAAAGCGGCGCCCTGATCAGCGACGCCGGCACGCCACTGGTCAGCGACCCGGGCTACCGGCTGGTGCGCGCCTGCCAGGACGCCGGCGTGGCCGTGGTGCCGGTGCCCGGCGCCTCGGCCCTGCTGGCGGCGCTGGCGGTGTCCGGCCAGCCCAGCGACCGCTTCCTGTTCGAAGGCTTCGTGCCGTCCAAGGGTGCTGCCCGCGAGAACGCCCTGCGGCGCCTGGCCGGCCTGGAAGTCACCAGCGTGATCTTCGAGGCCCCGCACCGGGTGGTGTCGTTGCTGGAAAGCCTGGCCGGCCTGGTCGACGCCGACCGGGAGCTGACCCTCTGCCGGGAACTCACCAAACGCTTCGAGACCGTGCGTCGCGGCCCGGTGGCCGAGCTGCTGGACTGGGTGCGCGGCGACAAGGATCAGCGCCGCGGCGAACTGGTGCTGGTGCTGTCCCCCGCCGCCCGCGGCGAACAGCTCAGCGAGCGTGACCGCGCCCTCGCCAAGGCCCTGCTGGCGGAACTGCCCGTCTCCCGCGCCGCTCGCGTCCTTGCCGCCCACACCGGGCTGAAGCGCCAAGACCTCTACAACTACTTAGAGGCAATTGATAGTTGATAGTGGATAGTTGATAGCTAAAACAACGCGGGCTGGGAGGTTTGCGCTTTCGCATTTGGGGCTTTGCGCTTATGCAAGGGGCGCGGGCACGGCCGCTCAGGTGCCTGTGGCATCGCCCGCGAGCTATCAACTGTCCACTATCAACTATCAACTATTAGCCGGATTCGCTAGAATCCGCCCCGGATCGGTCAGGCAGCCGCTGGCGGTGCAAGCCGCTGGAGGAAAGTCCGGGCTCCATAGGGCAGGGTGCCAGGTAACGCCTGGGGGCCGCGCTGGTGACGGCGCGGTTACGGAAAGTGCCGCAGAAAAGGTACCGCCCGGCGGCTTTCGAGCCACCGGGTAAGGGTGAAAAGGTGCGGTAAGAGCGCACCGCGCCGCTGGCAACAGCGGTGGCAGGGTAAACCCCACCCGGAGCAAGACCAAATAGGGACCCATGGGCGTGGCCCGCGCCGGGTCCGGGTAGGTCGCTTGAGGCCCGTGGCGACGCGGGTCCCAGATGAATGGCTGTCCACGACAGAACCCGGCTTATCGACCGATCCACCTTATTCAAAACCGTGGGCCCGCTCCTACAAGGCGGGCCCCACCGCCATCAGTGGCCTGCGGCGAGAGTCAGCACTCACCCTGAATATCTCTCTTTCTCTCTATTATCCATATCTTTTATTCCAAAATAGTCTAACACTTAAAGTGATTCCTTAGCTGCGCCCCGCAGCGCCCTGATTACGTTGATAACTCCTCCTCCCTCGCCTCATTCGACCCCAGTGTGACGCAGCTAACAAACTGATTTGCAAAGACTTTCTTTTACATTGGCCGGTTCCGCCGAGCTTGACTTGGTAATTCCCGTGGACCTAGAGTGTCGCATTGTGGTGGAAAGTGGGATGAAGTGGGAAAATTCTTCCATCCCGCCGCCAGAAACGCACAAAGTGGGACGGATCCCAACGCAAGGGGAAGGCCAGTGTTCAACGGGCGTACGGCGCTCAATCTAGATGCCAAGGGTCGGCTTACCGTGCCGACCCGCTACCGCGAGTCGCTGAACAGCGCTTGCGGCGGTCGCCTTGTGCTCACGCAACACCCCTATGACGCCTGCCTGGTGATGTATCCCTTCCCCGAGTGGCGCGACATCGCCCGCCAAGTGGCGTCGCAAAGCGATTCTCACGCCCAGGTGCGGGCGCTCAAGCGTCGCTTCCTGGGGCAGGCCGTGGAAATGGAAATGGACGGCAATGGCCGCCTGCTGGTGCCGCCGGAGTTGCGGTCCGTGGTGGGCCTGGAAAAACACGCCATGCTGGTGGGTTTGATGCACCGGTTCGAAATCTGGGCCGAAGAAACCTGGAATCAGTTGGAACAACAGGATTTGGATCAGGACGCCATGCCCGAGAGCGTGCAGTCCCTCTCCTTCTAAATTTGGCAGCGCAGAAGCGAGGGCACCCGGCCATGGCGAACAGCGACAACAGGCAGTACGAGCACCAGCCGGTAATGCTGGAGGAGGTACTGGAAATGTGGCCCACCCGAACCGACGGCCTGTACGTGGACGGCACCTTTGGCCGCGGCGGTCACAGCCGCGCGCTGCTGGCCCGGCTGGACGCCGGCGCCCGTCTGGTCGGTGTGGACCGCGATCCCGAGGCGGTGCTGGAAGGCGAGAAGCTGGCCCTGGAAGACGCCCGCTTCCGGATTCGCCGCGCCCGCTTTGATTGCCTGCCGGAGCTGGTCGCCGAAGAGCACCGCCAGATCAATGGCCTGCTGCTGGATCTGGGCGTGTCCTCGCCGCAACTGGACGACGCCGAGCGCGGTTTCAGCTTTCTGCGCGACGGCCCGCTGGATATGCGCATGGACCCGGACAGTGGTGAAAGCGTGGCCGACTGGCTGGCGCGGGCCGGCGAGAAACAGATCGCCGATGTGCTCTACCAGTTCGGCGACGAGCGCAAATCACGCCGCATCGCCCGGGCGATCTGCGAGCGCCGCGATGCGCAGCCGATCCGCACCACGGCACAGCTGGCGAGCCTGATTCAATCGGTGATGGGGCGCGGCGAGCCGGGCAAGCACCCGGCGACGCGCAGCTTCCAGGCCTTACGCATACATATAAATGGGGAACTGGACGCGTTGCGCAACACGCTGGACCAGGCCCTGGAGACGCTCGCCATCGGCGGGCGTCTTGTCGTTATCAGCTTCCATTCCCTGGAGGACCGGGTGGTGAAGCGGTTTATCCGGGATCACTCCGGCCAGGCGCCGAAAGGCCGGGGCGGGTTGCCGATGATGGACGAACCGCCGGAGCGGCTGAAGCCGCTGGGCAAGGCCCGCTACGCCGGCAAGGACGAACTGCGCGTCAACGTGCGCAGCCGCAGCGCGGTGCTGCGGGTAGCGGAGAAAGTGGCATGAGCGCGGCCCGCGGCCAGGCCACCGGGTCGGTGCTTGCCGCCGGCTGGTTGCCGCCGCTGCTGCTGGTGCTGGTGGTGGTATCCGCGGTCGGCGTGGCCTACAGCGTGCACGAATCGCGCCGCCTCACCGACCGCGCCCAGCAGGCGCAGCGGCAGCAGGCGCAGCTGGAAACCCGCTGGGGCCAGCTGCTGCTGGAACACAGCACCTGGGGCAGTTACGCCCGGGTGGAGCGCCTGGCTCGCGAAGAGCTGGGCATGAAATTACCGAAAACCGATGAGCGAGTGTTGATACGGCCATGAAAGGCGCCCGTAGAACCACACCCAAGGCAACGCGCAAAGCCGCCTCCAAGGCGGCGCGCCAGGCCAACAGCTCCCTGCGCTGGCGTTTCATGCTGGTGTTCTGGGCGGGCTGTGCCTGTGTTCTGGTGGGGCGCGCGGTGCAGTTGCAGGTGGTGCAGCACGACTTTCTGGCCAACCAGGGCGACATCCGCAACCTGCGGGTGGAGCCGGTGGCGGCCCACCGGGGCGTGATCCAGGACCGCGCCGGCCGGCCACTGGCGGTGAGCACCCCGGTCACCACCCTGTGGGCCAACCCCGGCGAAGCCCTGGAGCACCAGGAGCAGTGGGCGCGCCTGGGCAATAACCCGATCATCGACAGCCGCGCCTTCGCCAGCCGGGTCAACAGCCACAAGGGCAAGGAGTTCATCTACCTGGCCCGCGGCCTGGCCCCGGAGCAGGCGCAGACCGTGCTCGCCAAGCAGGTGCCCGGCATCCACCCGCTCACCGAATACCGCCGTTATTACCCGGCCGGCGAGGTGACCAGTCATCTGGTCGGTTTCACCGATATCGACGAGCGAGGCCAGGAAGGCGTGGAGCTGGCCTTTGAAGAGCGCCTGTCCGGCGAGCCGGGCCGCAAGAAAGTGGTCCGCGACCTGCTGGGCCGGGTGATCCAGGATATCGAAGTGCTGGAACCGGCGGCGCCCGGCCAGGACATCACCCTGAGCCTGGACCTGCGCCTGCAGTACCTGGCTTACAAAGAGCTGCTCGCCGCCACCCGCCGCTTCAAAGCCAAGGGCGGCTCCGCCGTGGTGCTCGACATCAAGACCGGCGAAATTCTGGCGATGGTCAACCAGCCCGCCTACAACCCCAACAACCGGGGCAATCTGGACACCGGCAGCCTGCGCAACCGGGCGGTGACCGATCTGTTCGAGCCCGGCTCCACGATCAAGCCGTTCACCGTGGCCGCCGCCATGGAGCAGGGCCTGGTGACGCCCACCACGGTGATCAACACCCACCCCGGCTACCTGCGAGTGGGCAGCAAGACCATCCGTGATCACCGCGATTACGGCGTCATCGACGTCACCACGGTGCTCACCAAGAGCTCCAATGTGGGCGTCAGTAAACTGGCGCTGTCCATGGACGCCATGGTGCTGCCCGGCTACCTGGAGCGCTTCGGCTTCGGCCAGGCCACCGACATCCAATACCCCGGCGAGAGCGACGGCGTATTGCCGCTGCGCGCTCGCTGGCGGGACGTGGAGCGCGCCGCGCTGTCCTACGGTTACGGCATCAGCACCACCGCGCTGCAGCTGGCCCAGGCCTACGCGATCCTCGCCAATGATGGCCGCCGCTTGCCGCTGTCGCTGCTCAAGGTGGATCAGCCGCCCAAGGGCGAGCAGGTGATCGCGCCGGCCAGCGCCCAGTCCATCGTGCGCATGCTGGAAACCGTGGTCAGCCTCGAGGGCACCGCCAGCCGCGCCCAGATTCCCGGTTACCAGGTGGCCGGCAAGACCGGCACCGTGCACAAGGTGACCGCCCACGGCTACGCCGACGACCGCTACATCGGCCTGTTCGCCGGCATCGCGCCGGCCTCCAACCCGCGTATCGCCGCCGTGGTGGTGATCGACGATCCGCGCGGCGAGTCCTATTACGGCGGCCTGGTGGCCGCGCCGGTGTTCTCCGCCATCGTCGGCGGCGTGCTGCGCACCCTGCACGTGCCGCCGGACAAGACCGACGGCCTGATCGCCGGCAACCTGGACGGGGAGGACGCCACATGATCGCGCTGCGCCATCTGCTCCCCGACCAACCGCTGCCGGAACGGCTGCGCGACGTGACCATCAATGAGTTGCGCCTGGACAGCCGCGCGGTGACGCCCGGCGATCTGTTCCTGGCGGTGCCCGGCCACAACGTGGACGGCCGTCAGTTCATCGACGCTGCGATCCGCGCCGGCGCCACCGTGGTGGTGGAAGAAGGCGACAGCTTCGGCGTGCGCGAGCACGACGCCGCTACCCGCATTACCGTGCTCGATCTGCGCCGCCAGGTGGGCACGCTGGCGGCCCGCTACTTCGGTGAGCCGGGCCGGCGCCTGAAGGTGGTCGGCGTGACCGGCACCAACGGCAAGACCAGCATCACCTGGTTTCTGCGTGACGCGCTCAACGCGCTGGGCCACGCCTGCGGGCTGATCGGCACCCTGGGTGTCGGCCTCAAAGGCCAGGAAGGCAGCACCGGCCACACCACGCCGGACCCGATCACCCTGCAGAAAGCGCTGCTTGATTTGTGCGACGCCGGCGCCGACAGCGTCGCCATGGAAGTGTCGTCCCACGCGCTCGACCAGCACCGGCTGGGCAGCACCCCGGTGCGCATCGCGGTGTTCAGCAACCTGAGCCGCGACCACCTCGACTACCACGGCGACATGGACACCTATCTGCTCGCCAAGGTGGCCCTGTTCACCCGCCCGGAGCTCCAGGAAGCGGTGATCAACAGCGACGACGCGTCGGCCCCGGTGTTGCTCGGCCGGCTCAACGACGGCGTGCGCTGCATCACCTACGGCGCCCAGGCCGGCGCCACCGTGCGTTGCGTGGCCTGGCAGCCGCACCCGGACGGCATGGATGTGCGGCTCACCGTGGGCGGCGAAGCGCTGAATGTGACCCTGCCGCTGTTCGGCGCCTTCAACCTCAGCAATCTGATGGCGGTGGCCGGCGTATTGCACGGCAGCGGCGTCGAGCCGCACGCGCTGGCCACCGCCCTGGCCGCCGTGACCCCGGTGCCGGGACGCATGGAGCCGGTCCGCGAAGCCGGCAAGCCCACCGTCATTGTCGATTACGCGCACACCCCGGACGGCCTGGAAAAAGCCCTGGCGGCGGCGCGCGAGCATTTCCCCGGCCGCCTGCACTGCGTGGTCGGCTGCGGCGGTGACCGCGACACCGGCAAGCGCCCGCTGATGGCCGCCGCCGCCGAGCGCGGTGCCGACCGGGTGCTGTTCACCAGCGACAACCCGCGCGGCGAGCGCCCGGACGCGATCATCGAGCAAATGCGCGACGGCCTGGCCGATCCCGACGCCGCCCAGGTGGAAACCGACCGCCGCCGCGCGGTGGCGCTGGCGGTGTCCCAGGCCGGTGCCGACGACGTGGTGCTGGTGGCCGGCAAAGGCCATGAGGATTATCAGGAGGTGGCCGGTCAGCGCCACCCCATGGACGACCGCGACCTGGCCCGCCAGGCCCTGGCCGCCTGGCAGGCGCCGGCGCCGGCAGGGGGTGCCGCATGATGCGCTTGTCCCAGATCCGTGACTGGACCGCCGGCGAGATGCGCGGCAGTGACCGCACCCTGAGCGCGGTCAGCACCGACACCCGCCAACTGGTCGCGGACAGCCTGTTCGTGGCGCTGCGTGGCGAGCGCTTCGACGGCCACGCCTTCCTGGCCCAGGCCCGGGACGCCGGCGCGGTGGCCGCGCTGATTGAATACGACAGCGAAGAGGGCAGTGACACCGGCGTGTTCGACGCGGACGTGCGCGTGGCCGATACCCGCCAGGGTCTCGGCCGCCTGGCCGCCGGTTACGCCGCCCAGTTCCCGGTGCCGCGCGTGGCGGTCACCGGCAACGCCGGCAAGACCACCGTCAAGGAGATGATCGCCATCCTGCTGGGCGAGGGCACCCTGGCCACCCACGGCAACCTCAACAACGACATCGGCGTGCCGCTCACCCTGCTGCGCCTGAACGCCGAACACCGCCAGGCGGTGATCGAGCTGGGCGCCAACGCCCCCGGTGAAATCGCCTGGACCAGCGGCCTGGTGAAGCCGAACGTGGCGCTGATCACCAACGTCACCGGCGCCCACCTGGAAGGCTTCGGCTCCATGGACGGCATCGCCCGCGCCAAGGCGGAAATCTTCACCGGCTGCGCCGCCGGCGCCACCGCCGTGATCAACGGCGACGACCACTACGCGGCCTTCTTCACCGACCAGGCCCGCACCGCCGGTTTGAACATCGTCACGATCGGCCGTGAGCAGGGCGACCTGCACGCCGACGCGGTGCGCCTGGACGACCACGGCTGTGACTTCGTGCTGCGGCCCCTGGGTTTGACCCTGCGCCTGCCGCTGGTGGGCGCGCATCAAATCAGCAACGCCTTGATGGCGCTGGCGGCGGTGCAGGCGCTCGGTGTGGATCTCGCCGAGGTGGCGCCGCGCCTGGAGCAGCTGCGGCCGGTGCCCGGCCGCATGAACCCGATGGACTGCCAGGGCGGCACCCTGGTGGACGATACCTATAACGCCAACCCCGGCTCGGTGCGGGCGGCCATCGCCTGGCTGGCCGGGCGGCCGTCACCGCGCACTCTGGTGCTGGGCGCCATGGGGGAATTGGGCCCCAGCGCCGAGACGCTGGTGACTGAATTGGGCGCCAACGCCCGGGCCGCCGGCATCGACACGCTGATCACTCTGCCCGGCGCCGAAGCGGCCGCCCGGGGCTTCGGTGACGGCGCCGAGCCGGTGGAACATTTCGATCAGGCCGCCGAGCGGGCAGCGGGAACGCTGGCCCTGGGCGGCACGGTATTGGTCAAGGGGTCGCGCAGTGCCCGCATGGAGCAAGTGGTGCAACGGCTTACCGATAAGGGGAGGGGGCACTGATGTTGCTTTGGCTGGCGGAACAACTGGGTGAGTTCTATACCGGTTTCCTGGTGGTTCAATACATTACTTTGCGCGCCATTCTGGCGGTGCTGACGGCGCTGTTCCTGGCGTTCTGGATCGGCCCGATCATGATCCGCAAGCTGCAGGAAAAACAGGTCGGTCAGGCAATCCGCGATGACGGCCCCAAGAGCCATCTCAGCAAGGCCGGCACGCCCACCATGGGCGGCGGGCTGATCCTGATTTCCATCGCCATTTCCACTCTGCTGTGGGCGGATCTGAGCAACCGCTTTGTGTGGATCACCCTGGGCGTGCTGGTGGTGTTCGGCGCCGTGGGCTGGGTCGACGACTGGCGCAAGGTGATCGAAAAGAACCCGCGCGGCCTGCCGGCCCGCTGGAAGTATTTCTGGCAGTCCGTGGGCGCGCTGGGCGCCGGCCTGGCGCTGTTCTGGACCGCCCAGAGCCCGCAGGAAACCCAGCTGATCGTGCCGTTCTTCAAGACCGTGGCGATCAACATGGGCTGGTTCTACGTGGTGCTGACTTATTTCGTGATCAACGGCACCTCCAACGCGGTCAACCTGACCGACGGCCTGGACGGCCTGGCGATCATGCCCACCGTGTTGGTGGCGGCGGCGCTGGGCATTTTCGCCTACGCCAGCGGCCACGCGGAGTTCGCCACCTATCTGCAGATTCCCTACATTGCCGGCGCCGGTGAACTGGTGGTGATCGTCGCCGGACTGTGTGGCGCCGGGCTCGGGTTTTTATGGTTCAACGCCTACCCGGCGCAGGTGTTCATGGGCGACGTGGGCGCGCTGGCGCTGGGCGCGGTGCTCGGCGTGATGGCGGTGATCGTCCGCCAGGAAATCGTGCTGTTCATTATGGGCGGTGTGTTCGTGATGGAGACGGTGTCGGTGATGTTGCAGGTGGCCTCGTTCAAGCTCACCGGCCGGCGCATTTTCCGCATGGCGCCGATCCATCACCACTTTGAGCTCAAGGGCTGGCCGGAACCGAAGATCATCGTTCGGTTCTGGATCATTACCGTCATTCTCGTACTGGTGGGTCTCGCGACCCTGAAGATTCGCTGAGGGATGCGTAAATAATGGCGAAAGACGCGTTCGATCTGGTTATTGGCCTGGGTGTTTCCGGCCGCTCCGTGATCCGCTACCTGGCGGATCAGGGCATGGCCGTGCGCGCCCTGGATACCCGCGACGCGCCGGCGGGACTGGACGAACTGCGTCAGCAGCATCCCAAGCTCAAGATTCATACCGGCGGCTTCAAGGCGTCGTGGATGAAGCGCGCCCAGCGTCTTATCGTCAGCCCCGGCGTGGCGGTGTCGACCCCGGCCATCGCCGAGCAGATCGCCGAAGGCAAGGAAGTGATCGGCGACATCGAGCTGTTTGCCCGCGCCGCCAGCCGCCCGCTGGTGGGCATCACCGGTTCCAACGCCAAGAGCACCGTGGTCACGCTGCTCGGCGAAGTAGCGCGCGCCTGCGACGCCAAGCCGGGCGTGGGCGGCAACCTGGGTGTGCCGGCGCTGGACCTGCTGCGCGAGGAAGCGGAGCTGTACGTCCTGGAGCTGTCCAGCTTCCAGCTGGAAACCACTTACAGCCTGAATGCCCAGGTCGCTTCGATTCTCAATCTGTCCCAGGACCACCTGGACCGCTACGGCAAGTTCAGCGACTACCTGGCCGCCAAACAGCGCATTTACGACGGCTGCCAGGTGGCGGTGTGGAACCGCGACGACCTGGCCACCCGCCCGCAGAGCCAGGTGCCCCGGGAAATCACCTTCGGCAGCCACCCGGAAGCGCATTACCAGCTGGACACCGACAAGCAGATGCTTTGCCACCAGGGCGAGACTTTGCTGCACGTGGACGAGCTGGCGCTCACCGGCCACCACAACGCCATGAACGTGCTGGCGGTGCTGGCCATGGCGGACGCGCTCGGCTTCGATCGGGCCACCACCCTGGCCACGGTGAAGCAATTCAAGGGTCTGCCGCACCGCTGCCAGCTGGTGGCGGAGGACGCCCGTATCCGCTGGATCAACGACTCCAAGGCCACCAACGTGGGCGCCACGCTGGCGGCGCTCACCGGTATTGGTGAAGCCATTGACGGCCGCGTGATCCTGATTGCCGGCGGCCAGGGCAAGGGCCAGGACTTCTCGCCGCTGGGCGAGCCGGCGCGTCAGTATCTGCGCGCCGCCCTGGTGCTCGGCCAGGACGCGGACAAAGTGGCCGACGGCCTGTCCGGCGTGCCCTGCGAGCGGGTCGCGGACATGGCGGCGGCGGTTCAGCGCGCCGCGCAACTGGCCCAGCCCGGCGATGCGGTGCTGCTGTCACCGGCGTGCGCCTCCTTCGACATGTACGACAGCTACGTGGCCCGTGGCGATGACTTTTCCGCCCGCGCCCGGGAGGTGACCCATGGCTAGTGCACTGGTGGACGTGCGCGATCCGGGGCTCGACCGCCCGCTGCTGTGGACCGTAGCGCTGCTGGCCCTGGCCGGCCTGGTGATCGTCACTTCCGCGTCCCTGCAGATCGCCGAAACCCGTTTGGACAGCCCCTTCCATTATGGGCTGCGCCACGGCGTCTACCTGTTGCTCAGCGTCGGTCTGGGCGTGTTCGTGTACTGCTGCGTGCCGCTCGGTCTGCTGGAAAAGCTGCGCTTCGCCATGCTGCCGGTGGCGCTGGTGACCCTGGTGATGGTGTTCATTCCCGGCCTGGGTCGCGAAGTGAACGGCTCCACCCGCTGGATCGCGCTGCCGGGCCTGACCATCCAGGCGTCGGAAATCGTCAAGCTGTGCTTCGTGCTCTATCTGGCCGGCTACATCGCCCAGCATAAGGCGGCCCTGGAAAGCGGCTGGAAGGCCTTCCTGCTGCCGCTGGGCGTGCTCGCCGCGCTCACCTTCATGCTGCTGTTGCAGCCGGACTTCGGCGCCGTGGTGGTGCTGGGCATCGCCGCCATGGGCATGTTGTTCCTGGCCGGCGTGCCGACCCTGCGGTTCCTGATCATCGGGCTCGCCGTGGTCGCCCTGGGCGCCGTGGTGGCGCTGGCGGAGCCCTACCGGGTGGCGCGTCTGATGAGCTTCACCGACCCCTGGGCGGACCAGTACGGCGCCGGCTACCAGCTTACCCAGAGCCTGATCGCCTTCGGGCGCGGTCACTGGCTGGGCGTGGGCCTGGGCAACAGCGTGCAGAAGCTGTTCTACCTGCCCGAAGCGCATACCGATTTCGTGTTCGCGGTGCTCGCCGAGGAATGGGGCCTGATCGGCACCCTGGCGATGATCGTCGGTTTCGGCGTGCTCGGCTGGCGCCTGTTCGTGATCGGGCGCGGCCTGGAGCAGCGCGGCTTTCTTTATCACGCCTATCTGGTGTACGGCACCGCGTTGGTGCTGTGCGCCCAGGCGTTCATCAATGTGGGTGTGAACATGGGCGTGCTGCCCACCAAGGGGCTGACGCTGCCGTTCGTAAGCTACGGCGGCTCCTCGCTGCTGATCTGCTCGGTGATGATCGCGCTGGTACTGCGCGCCAGCACCGAGCAATCGCGGCTGCAGGCCCGCGGGAGGAGCAAACGATGAGCGCCACGGTCCTGATCATGGCCGGCGGCACCGGCGGCCACGTGTTCCCCGCCCTGGCGGTGGCCCGGCAACTGCAGGACGCCGGCTACCGGGTGCTGTGGTTGGGCGCCGAAGGCGGCATGGAAACCGGCCTGGTGGAGCGCCACGGGTTTGAGATCGTCAGCCTGGCGGTGGGGCGTCTGCGCGGCGGCGGCATCAAGCGCAAGCTGCTTGGCCCGCTGCAGTTGCTGCGCGCCATGTGGCAGGCGGTTGCCGTGATTCGCCGCGAGCGGCCGGTGCTGGCGGTGGGCTTTGGCGGCTTCGTCAGCGCCCCCGGCGGCCTGGCCGCCCGGCTGTGCGGCCTGCCGCTGGTGATCCACGAACAAAACGCCGCCCCCGGGCTCACCAACCGCATGCTGTCCCGTTTCGCCAGCGAAACCCTGGAAGGCTTCGAAGGCACGCTGCCCGGTGGCATCTGGGTGGGCAACCCGGTGCGCCGCGAGATCGCCGATCTGACCGACCCGGCGGAGCGCTACGGCCTGCGCCAGGGCCCGCTGCGGATTCTGGTGCTGGGTGGCAGCCAGGGCGCTTTGGCCCTCAACCAGGATCTGCCGGAGCTGCTGCTGGCGTCCCTGGGCGCCAATCTGCAGCTGCGTCACCAGTGCGGCGCCGGCCGCACCGGCGAAGCGGAGCCGGTGTACCAGGCGCTGGGCCTGGACGCCCAGGTCAGTGAATTTATCGACGACATGGCCGAGGCCTACGCCTGGGCGGATCTGGTGGTGTGCCGTGCCGGCGCCCTGACGGTGGCGGAAGTGGCCGCCGCCGGCGTGGCGGCGCTGTTCGTGCCGCTGCCCAGCGCGGTGGACGACCACCAGACGCTGAACGCCCGCTGGCTGGTGGATAGAGGCGCCGCGCTGATGCTGCCGCAGGCGGAAATGAACGCCGGTGCCCTGGCGCGCAGCCTGGCCGGAATGATGGAACGGGACGCCCTGGCGCAGATCGCCGGGCGTGCCCGCCAGCTGGCGGTGCCCGACAGCGCCGCCCGGGTGGCGAAACTATGCGAGGAGGTCGCCCATGGCGATTAAACATACCGTGCCTGAAATGCGGCGGATTCGCGGCATCCACTTCGTGGGTATCGGCGGCGCCGGCATGTGCGGGATCGCCGAAGTCCTGGCCAACCAGGGCTACGCCATCAGTGGCAGTGACATTAAGGAATCGCCGGTGGTGGATCACCTGCGGGCCCTGGGCGCGCGGGTGGAAATCGGCCACCGGGCGGAGAACATCGGTGACGCCGACGTGGTGGTGACCTCTTCGGCGGTCAACACCGAGAACCTGGAAGTGGCCGAAGCCCACGCCCGCCGGGTGCCGGTGGTGCCGCGCGCGGAAATGCTCGCCGAGCTGATGCGCTTCCGCCACGGCATCGCCGTGGCCGGCACCCACGGCAAGACCACCACCACCTCCATGGTGGCGGCGATTCTCGGCGAAGCCGGGCTGGACCCCACCTTCGTGATCGGCGGTCGGCTGAACAGCGCCGGCACCAACGCGCGCCTGGGCCAGAGCCGCTACCTGGTGGCCGAAGCGGACGAGTCCGACGCCAGCTTCCTGCACCTGCAGCCGATGAGCGCCATCGTCACCAACATCGACGCCGACCACATGCACACCTACGGCGGTGACTTCGCGCGGCTGGAGAACACCTTTATCGAGTTCCTGCACAACCTGCCGTTCTACGGCGTGGCGGTGCTGTGCGTGGACGACCCGGTGGTGCGCAAGCTGCTGCCCCGGGTCAACCGTCAGGTGATCCGCTACGGCTTCAGCGACGACGCCGACCTGCGCGCCGAGAACGTGCGCCAGAACGGCATGAGCACCGCCTTCCGGGTGGTGCGCACCGAAGGCGAGCCGCTGGAGATCACCCTGAATATGCCGGGCCGCCATAACGTGCTGAACGCCCTGGCGGCGATCGCCGTGGCCGCCGACGAAGGCGCCGACGACGACGCCATCGTGCGCGGCCTGAACGGCTTCACCGGGGTCGGGCGCCGCTTCGACGTGCTCGGCGAATACCCCTGCGCCGACGGCGGCAGCGCCACCCTGGTGGACGACTACGGCCACCATCCCCGCGAAGTGGCCGCCACCATCGCGGCGATCCGCGACGGCTGGTCCGAGCGCCGGCTGGTGATGCTGTTCCAGCCGCACCGCTATACCCGTACCCGCGATCTCTACGAGGACTTCGTGGACGTGCTGGGTGGTGTCGACCAGCTGCTGATGCTGGAAGTCTACAGCGCCGGTGAGGACGCCATCCCCGGCGCCGACACCCGCGCCCTGATGCGCAGCCTGCGCCAGCGCGCCCGGGTGGAACCGGTGTTCGTGGACGACCCGGCCAAGTTGCCCGAGCTGCTCGCCAACGTGCTGCAGGACGGCGATCTGCTGGTCACCCAGGGTGCCGGTAACGTCGGCGCCATCGCCCGCGATCTGGCGGCACGTATCGAAGGAGGCGCCGATGGTCGATAACGGCAAGGCGCCCGGCATGGCGCTGACCAGCGAAATGAAACAGCGCCTGGCGCGCATCGGCCGGGTGGCGGTGCTCGCCGGCGGCGATTCCGCGGAGCGCTCGGTGTCCCTGAAGAGCGGCGCGGCGGTGCACCAGGCGCTGCGCCAGCTGGGGTTGATCGCCGAGCTGGTGGACCCGGCGGAGCGCGGCGTGGACACCCTCAAGGGCTTCGACGTGGCCTTTATCGCCCTGCACGGGCGCGGCGGCGAGGACGGCGTGATCCAAGGGCTGCTGGAACACCTGAAGCTGCCGTACACCGGCTCCGGCGTGATGGCGTCCGCCATCGGCATGGACAAGGTGCGCACCAAACAGTTGTGGAAGGGCGCCGGCCTGCCCACGCCGCCGTTCTACGTGGCCGGCCTGGACGACCGCGACATCGGCTTCCCGCTGATGGTGAAGCCGTCCCACGAAGGCTCGTCCATTGGCATGGCCAAGGTGGACAGCGCGGCGCAACTGAACAAGGCCCTGGAAGACGCCCGCGCCTACGACAGCGACGTGCTGGTGGAAGCCTGGGTAAGCGGCCCGGAGTACACCGTGGCGATCGTCGACGGCCACGCCTTGCCGTCGATCCGGTTGAAAACGCCCAACGCTTTTTATGATTTCGAGGCCAAGTACCAGTCCAACAGCACCGAATACCTGTGCCCGGCGGGCCTCGACGACGCCGACGAGCAGGCCCTGCGCACGCTGGCCCTGAAAGCGTTCGAGGCGGTGGGCTGCCAGGGCTGGGGCCGGGTCGACGTGATGCGTGATGAACACGGCGACTGGCAGTTGCTGGAAGTGAACACGGTGCCGGGGATGACCGATCACAGCCTGGTGCCGATGGCCGCCAAGGCCCAAGGCGACGATTTCGCCACCTTAGTGGCACACATTCTGTTGGAAGCGGTGGACCGGTTTCCGCCGCGCAAGGCGAACAAAGCGAGTAAAGGGAGCAAGGCCCGTGGCTAAGGCCAGACGCCAGACACCGGACGCCACCCGCCGCACGCGCGGCGCGTCCCCCAAGGCCACCCGCGCCAAGCGGCAGGCGCCCGCCGTGCCGATCCGCGAGCGGTTGGCGGCGGCGCTGCCGGGCGCGCTGGCCGGGCTGGTGGCGATCACCGTGGTGGCCGGCGTGATCTGGCTGCCGCGGGTGCTGGACCAGTACCCGATCCGCCAGGTGGGCGTGGACGGCGTCACCGATGTGCGTCGCCAGCAGCAGGTGCAGACCGCGCTGGCCTCGCTGGTGCGTGACGCCAACTACTTCTCGGTGCCGCTGGAGCAGATCTACCAGCGCGCCCGGAGCCTGAGCTGGGTGTCCGAGGTGTCCGTGCGCCGCCAGTGGCCGGACACGGTGAGCCTGGATGTCACCGAGCGCGAGCCGGTGGCGGTATGGAACGAAGCGGTGCTGGTGGCCCGCGACGGCGAGCCGTTCAAGGCGCTCAAACAATACGACCTGACCGGGCTGCCGCGCTTGAACGGCCCCGATCAGCGTCTGGAGGAAGTGATGAGCTTCTACCACAGCATGGGCAAGTTGCTGCGTGACGTGGGCCTGGGCATCGAACGAATGGAAGTGAACGCCCGGCTGACCGCCCGGCTGACTTTGGACAACCAAATGCAGCTGGTGGTGGACCGGGAAAATTACGTGGGTAAGTTACGCCGTTTCACGCGTCTGTATCGCGGTGTATTGAGCACCGACAGCCGTGGCGTGGCGCGGGTCGATTTGCGCTATGCCGATGGCATCGCGGTGACCTGGCGCGACGAGGAAGCGGATAAGAATGCTTAAGCAGAAACAGAGGATGTACCTCTAATGGCGAATGCAACGGACAACATGATCGTGGGCCTGGACATCGGCACCTCCAAGGTCGTGGCCATCGTCGGCCAGATCACCGAGGAAGGCGTTGTGGAGGTAGTGGGTCTGGGCTCCCAGCCTTCGCGGGGCATGAAGAAGGGCGTGGTGGTGGACATCGAAGCCACCGTGCGCTCGATTCAACGCGCCGTGGAAGAGGCGGAATTGATGGCCGGTTGCCAGATCCATTCGGTCTACGCGGGCATCGCCGGCTCCCATGTGCGCAGCCTTAACTCCCACGGCATCGTCGCGATCCGCGACCGGGAAGTGACCCAGGCGGACATCGACCGGGTGATCGACGCCGCCCAGGCGGTGGCGATTCCGGCGGATCAGAAAACCCTGCACGTGCTGCCTCAGGAATACGTGGTCGACAACCAGGAAGGCGTGCGCGAGCCGGTGGGCATGAGCGGCGTGCGGCTGGAAGCCAAGGTGCACCTGGTGACCTGCGCGGTGAACGCCGCCCAGAACATCGAGAAGTGCGTGCGCCGCTGCGGCCTGGAAGTGGAGGACATCATCCTCGAGCAGCTGGCCAGCGCGCATTCTGTGCTCACCGAGGACGAGCGCGAGCTGGGCGTGTGCATCGTCGACATCGGCGGCGGCACCACCGACATCGCCATCTTCACCGAAGGCGCGATCCGCCACACAGCGAACATCCCCATCGCCGGCGATCAGGTCACCAACGACATCGCCATGGCGCTGCGCACGCCCAAGCAGCACGCCGACGAGATCAAGATCAAGTACGCCTGCGCGCTGACTCAACTGGCCGGCGCCGACGAAACCATCAAGGTGCCCAGCGTCGGCGACCGGCCGCCGCGCACCCTCAGCCGCCAGAACCTGGCCGAGGTGGTGGAGCCGCGCTACGACGAGCTGTTCACCCTGATCCAGGCGGAAATCCGCCGCTCCGGGTTCGAGGACATGATCCCCGGCGGCATCGTGCTTACCGGCGGCTCCTCCAAGATCGAGGGCGCGGCGGAACTGGCCGAGGAAATTTTCCATATGCCGGTGCGGCTGGGTACGCCGCAGGGCGTGGCCGGGCTCACCGATGTGGTGCGCAACCCGATTTATTCCACCTCCGTGGGCCTGCTGTTGTACGGCCAGCGCATGGAGAAAGAAGGACGCAGCCCCCGTGCCCAGGCCGGCGGCGGCGAAGTGAACTGGATGGAACGCTTCAAGAAGTGGTTCCAGGGCAACTTTTAAAGGTTTCAGAAGCGGTCGGATGGTCCGGCCGGTTTTGGGAAAAGCAGTAAACAGGGAAGCATTAACGGGAGATCAACCATGCAATTCAAACTCGAAGATTCCGTACCCCATGGCGCGGTGATCAAAGTAGTGGGCGTTGGTGGCGGCGGTGGCAACGCCGTGGACCACATGGTGCGTTCCAACGTGGAAGGTGTGGATTTCATCTGCGCCAACACGGACGCCCAGGCGCTGCGCAACTCCTCCGCGAAAACCGTGATTCAGCTCGGCAGCCAGGTCACCAAGGGCCTGGGCGCTGGCGCCAACCCGGACATCGGCCGGCAGTCCGCCATGGAAGACCGTGAGCGCATCGCCGAGCTGCTGGAAGGCGCCGACATGGTGTTCGTGACCGCCGGTATGGGCGGCGGCACCGGCACCGGCGCGGCGCCGGTGGTGGCCGAAGTGGCCAAGGAACTGGGCATCCTCACCGTGGCCGTGGTCACCAAGCCGTTCCCGTTCGAGGGCAAGAAGCGCATGCGCTCCGCCCAGGAAGGGATCGAAGCGCTTAAAGAGCACGTGCACTCGCTGATCACCATCCCCAACGAGAAGCTGCAGTCCGTGCTGGGCGGCTCCACCACCCTGCTGGACGCCTTCAAGGCGGCCAACGAAGTGCTGCAGGGCGCGGTGAAAGGCATCGCCGATCTGATCGTCCGTCCCGGTATGATCAACGTCGACTTCGCCGATGTGCGTACCGTGATGAGCGAGATGGGCACCGCGATGATGGGCACCGGCGTCGCCAGCGGCGAAAACCGCGCGGCGGAGGCGGCCCAGGCGGCGATTTCCAGCCCGCTGCTGGAAGACGTGGATCTGCGCGGCGCACGCGGCATCCTGATCAATATCACCGCCAACGAGTCCATCGCACTGGATGAGTTCTCCGAAGTGGGCGATATCGTCAGCGAACTGGCCAGCGAAGACGCCAACGTGATCATCGGTACCGCCATCGACCCGGATATGGGCGACAATATCAGCGTCACCGTGGTGGCCACCGGCCTGGGTGCCCAGCACCAGGAACTGAAAGTGGTGCGCGGACGTCAAACGCCCATGGGCGCCGATGGCCGGGTGGACTATAACGATCTGGATCGTCCGGCGGTGGAGCGCAAGCGCGCCCAGCAACAAGCCGCGGGTGGCGGTGGTCGCCAGGCCGTGAACACCGCGGAAGACCTGGACTTTATCGATATCCCGACCTTCCTGCGCCGTCAGGCTGACTGACGGCGTCGGAAATATGGTGCGAAAAGGGGAGATTTGCTATCATCGCCCCCTTATTTCGCGTTGAGGATACCCGTATCCTCCGGGATACCGACGGATTTGTGACGGATCAATGATCAGACAACGAACTCTCAAAAATGTGATTCGCGCCACCGGCGTGGGTCTGCACACCGGTGAAAAGGTGTACCTGACGGTGCGCCCGGCGCCTGCTAACGCCGGCATCGTATTCCGCCGGGTGGACCTGGATCCGGTGGTGGAAATCCCCGCCGGCGCCGATAAAGTCGGTGAAACCACGCTCTCCACCACGCTGGTTCAAGACGGCGTCAAAGTGGGCACCGTGGAACACCTGCTTTCCGCCATGGCCGGTCTGGGCATCGACAACGCCTACGTGGAGTTGTCGGCGCCGGAAGTGCCGATCATGGACGGCAGTGCCGGTCCTTTCGTGTTCTTGCTGCAGTCCGCGGGCATCAAGGAGCAGGACGCCGCCAAGAAGTTCATCCGCATCAAGAAGGAAGTCACCGTCCGCGAAGACGACAAAGTGGCCACCTTCAAACCGTTCGATGGCTTCAAAGTGACGTTCTCGATCGAATTCGATCACCCGGTGTTCGAAGAGCGCAACCAGGTGGCCAGCATCGACTTTTCCTCCACGTCGTTCGTGAAGGAAGTGGCGCGGGCCCGGACCTTCGGGTTCATGCGCGACATCGAGTTCCTGCGCAGCCAGAACCTGGCGCTGGGCGGTAGCGTGGATAACGCCATCGTGGTGGACGAGTACCGCATCCTCAACGAGGACGGCCTGCGTTATGACGACGAGTTCGTCAAACACAAGATGCTCGACGCCATCGGTGACCTGTACCAGCTCGGCCACAGCCTGATCGGCGAGTTCGTGGGTCATAAATCCGGTCACGCTCTCAACAACGCCCTCCTGCGCGAGCTGCTCAAGCAGGAAGACGCTTGGGAACTGGTGACCTTCGAGGACGCGGAAAACGCACCGATTTCCTATGTGAAGCCGGTGATGGCCGCCGAATAACGGCCCGTCCCGAAAACACCTCGCCGCGTGCCCGCGCGGTGTCGTGCCTCCCTGTGCGCCCTGGCCGTTCTCCCCGGCCGGGGCGCTCTCGTTAGAGGGGTCAGGTCTTGCCTTTTGCCCCGGCCGGGGCAAAAGGCAAGACCTGACCCCTTACTCCGCCCGCCCCGCCAGCCGCCGCAACGCCCGCGCCAACTCGTCGTCATCGACACAATCCGCCGCCTGCCGGATATGCGCGGCGCTGCCCGCGTCCAGCGGCGGCCGCTCATTGGCGCGCAGCTTCTCGGCGGTGGCGGCGGGCGCCGCCCGGCGGCCGGTGACCAGAATCTTGATGCTTTTGCCCGGCGTCAGGCCGCGCTCCAGGCGCGGCAGGTGGAAGCGCAGCAGCTGGGCGGTGGCGCTGGTTTCCACCATCGCCAGCCAGCGGTTGTCTTCCTCCACCAGCGTCACCCGGTCGCGCAGGGCCGGCGGCAGGCAGTCCTGGGGCGGGGCGGTCGGGCCTTTGGGGGCCGCCGCCTGGTGGCCGCGGGCGGCCTTCGCCAGCGGCGCCAGGGCGCTGTTTTGGCGCAACAGACCCTGCAATTCCTTGGGTAGGGACGGCTTGCTCATACCTTTTCCTTGGGCTACCCTGCGAATGTAAAAAAATTATAAAGCTTGCCAGGCGAGAGCACACGGGGAAGGCGCTCGCTATCTCATCCACGGAAGCTCGTTCACGGAAGAAAGGAACCCTTTGCCCCGCCGGGCGGTCTCGCCTCCGGCCCGGGTACGTTTTTATTGGCGACAGCTGAATTCGAGACAGGCGCGATACAACGATGAACATCATATTGTTGAACAGCAAGCGCGGCCACTCCCGCACCCTTACATTGCCGCGTTTTTTGCCGGCGCTGGTGCTGGCGGTGCTGGTGCTGATCCCAATGGCGGCCGGCGTCGGTGCTTACTGGGTCAGTTACCGGGTCGCGCCGCCCTCCTACAGCGAGGAAGTGGCGAAACGGTTCCAGGCCTCCCTGGACCGGCAAAGCGACGAAGTGGCCGGTCTCAAGCAGCTCAGTGAAGAACAGTTCCGTGCGTTGACCCTGAAACTGGCCGATGCCCAGGCCCGCCTGGTGCGTCTGGATGCCCTCGGCGAGCGACTGGTGGATGTGGCCGGCATTGAAAGCGACGAATTCGATTTCGGCGGCGGCGAGCTGGCCATGGGCGGCCCCGAACCCAAGGACAGCAGCGCCTTCGCGCCGCCGTCGTTCATGGAGGAACTGGACGGCCTCACCGAGACCCTGGAACGCCGCGAACAGCAACTGAATATCCTCGAGAATCTGCTCGCCAACCGTAACCTGGAAAACCAGACCTTCCTGTCCGGCCGTCCGATCACCCAGGGCTGGATGTCGAGCCGCTTTGGCCGCCGCACCGACCCGTTCTCGGGCAAGGTGGCGTGGCACGAAGGGGTGGATTTCGCCGGCAAGGACGGCTCCGATGTGGTCGCCACCGCCGCCGGCGTGGTCACCTACGCCGGCGAGCGTTCCGGCTACGGCCGTCTGGTGGAGATCAACCATGGCAACGGCATCAGCACCCGCTACGGCCACGCCAAGACCGTGGAAGTAAAAGTCGGCGATATCGTGCGCACCGGCGACGTGATCGCCAAGATGGGCTCCAGCGGCCGTTCCACCGGCCCGCACGTGCACTATGAAGTGCTCAAGAACGGCCGCCAGGTCAATCCGCACCCCTATATTTACCGCGCCCGCCGCTGAAGCGGGCCCTGCAACCGATCAAGGGGCTCTGGAATCCCGCCGGACGGCTGAAGCCGTCCTTTCGCGGGCAAGGCCCGCTCCCACATGCCAGGTCTTGAATAGTCGTCCTCCGCACCTTATCTCCTTGGTCTATTGTGTTTAGAATGACTCTTTTTCGCCCCACCCATTGAGAATAAACGGACGTTTCATGCTGGCTACCATCGTCAAAAAAGTCTTCGGGACCAAGAATGACCGCGAGCTCAAGCGGATCAGTAAGCTGGTGGCCGGGGTCAACACCCATGGCGACGCCATGGCGGAATTGGATGACGGCGCACTGCAGGCCAAGACCGCCGAGTTGAAGGCCGCCGTGGCCGACGGCAAGACCCTTGACGAGATACTCCCGGAAGCGTTCGCGGTGGTGCGCGAGGCGGCCACCCGGGTGATGGGCATGCGCCACTTCGACGTCCAGCTGATGGGCGGCATCGCGCTGCACGAAGGGCGCATCGCGGAGATGCGCACCGGTGAGGGTAAAACCCTGACCGCCACCCTGGCGGCGTATCTGAACGCCCTGGCCGGCAAAGGCGTGCACGTGGTCACGGTGAACGACTACCTGGCCGAGCGGGACGCCAACTGGATGCGGCCGCTGTACGAATTCCTGGGCCTGAGCGTGGGCGTGATCTTTTCCCAGCAGCCGCAGCCGGAAAAACGCGAGGCCTACGCCTGCGACATCACCTACGGCACCAACAACGAATACGGCTTTGATTACCTGCGCGACAATATGGCGTTCCGCCTGGAAGACCGGGTTCAGCGCGAGCTTTTCTACGCCATCGTCGACGAAGTCGATTCCATCCTTATCGATGAGGCGCGTACGCCGCTGATCATCTCCGGCCCGGCGGCGGATTCTTCCGAGCTGTATCGTCAGATGAACACCCTGATTCCCAAGCTGCAGCCGCAGCGTGAGGAGGAAGGCGACGATGGTCAGCCGGCCGAAGGCCACTATTACATCGACGAGAAGCAGCGCCAGGTGGAGCTCACCGAGGACGGCCACCAGCTGATTGAGTCCATGCTGGTGGACAACAACCTGCTGGAAGCCGGGGAAAGCCTCTACGCCGCCCACAACCTGACCCTGCTGCACCACGTGCACGCGGCGCTCAAGGCCCACGCCCTGTTCCACAAGGACCGCCAGTACGTGGTGCAGAACGATCAGATCGTGATCGTCGACGAGCACACCGGGCGCACCATGCCGGGCCGCCGCTGGTCCGAGGGCATCCACCAGGCGGTGGAAGCGAAAGAGGGCGTGCGCATCCAGCAGGAAAACCAGACCCTGGCGTCGACCACCTTCCAGAACTATTTCCGCCTTTACGACAAGCTCTCCGGCATGACCGGCACCGCCGACACCGAGGCGATGGAGTTCCGTCAGATCTACGGCATGGACGTGGTGGTGGTGCCCACCAACCGGCCGATGGTGCGTAAAGACGCCAACGATCTGGTCTACTTGACCCTGCAGGAAAAATTCGAGGCCATCGTCGAGGAAGTGCGCGACTGCGTGGAGCGCGGCGCGCCGGTGCTGGTGGGGACCGCCACCATCGAGGCCTCCGAATACCTGGCCCAGCGGCTCACCAAGGAAAAGATCAAGCACCAGGTGCTCAACGCCAAGCAGCACCAGCGCGAGGCGCAGGTGATTGCCCAGGCCGGCCGTCCCGGCACCGTGACCATCGCCACCAACATGGCCGGCCGCGGTACCGACATCGTGCTCGGCGGTAACGCCGAGGAAGAGATCAAGCACATGGACGAGCCTTCCGAGGAGAAGGCCGAGAAGATCCGCGCCGAGTGGGAAGCCAACCACAACACCGTGCTGGAAGCCGGCGGCCTGCACATCATCGGCACCGAGCGCCACGAATCCCGCCGGATCGACAACCAGCTGCGTGGCCGGGCCGGCCGTCAGGGTGACCCGGGGTACACCCGCTTCTTCCTGTCCATGGAAGACGACCTGATGCGCATCTTCGCCTCCGACCGGGTGCGTAACATGATGCGCTCACTGGGCCTCAAGGACGGCGAAGCCATCGAACACCGCTGGGTGACCCGCGCCATCGAGAACGCCCAGCGCAAGGTGGAAACCCGTAACTTCGACATCCGTAAGAACCTGCTGGAATACGACAACGTGGCCAACGACCAGCGCCGCGTGGTGTACAGCCAGCGTGAGCAGATTCTCGAGGCCGAGAGCCTGGCGTCCTCGGTGGAAAGCATCCGCCGCGACGTGATTCCCGAGGTGGTGCACAGCTACATGCCGCCGGGCTCCGTGGAGGACCAGTGGGACGTGGAAGGGCTGGAGAAAAGCCTGCAAGCGGAATACAGCAGCGATATCCCGGTGCGTCAGTGGCTGGACGAAGACAACGGCCTGCACATCGAGGGCGTCACCGAGCGCATCATCGAGCAACTGGAAGCGGATTACGCTCGCAAGGAAGAGGAGATCGGCACCGAGACCCTGCGTCCGATCGAGAAGCACCTGATGCTGCAGATCCTCGACCGCCACTGGAAAGAACACCTGGCCAACATGGACCATCTGCGCCAGGGCATTCATCTGCGCGGCTACGCCCAGAAGAACCCCAAGCAGGAATACAAGAAAGAAGCGTTCGAGCTGTTCCAGACCATGCTCAACCAGATCCAGCATGAGCTGGTGCGCGTGCTGCATAACTTCGAAGTGCGCCGCGAGGACGAAGTGGAACGCCTCGAAGCCCAGCGCCAGGAAGAAGCCCGCGTGCAGGCCGAGAAAATGAAGGCGGAGCAGGAAGAGCTGGCCGCGCCCACCGCCCAGGGCGACGGCACCGGCCAGACCCAGGGACCGCCGGAGAAGCCGCGCACCGTGGTTCGCGAAGGCCGCAAAGTGGGCCGCAACGAACCCTGCCCGTGCGGCTCCGGCAAGAAATACAAGCAGTGCCACGGAAAGCTGGATTAAGCATGACTCAGAGCGAATGGTTCCCGGTGGCCGGCGTCAAACTCGCCGCCATCGCAGCGGGCATCAAGAAGCCCAACAAAAAGGATTTGGTGGTCATCGAGCTGGCCGAGGGCAGCCGCGCCGCCGGCGTATTCACCACCAACCGCTTCCAGGCGGCGCCGGTGCAGGTGGCGCGCCGTAACCTGGCCGAGAAAGCCCCTCGTTACCTGATGATCAACACCGGCTACGCCAACGCGGGCACCGGCGACAAGGGCCACGCCTACTGCGAGGAAACCTGCCTGCTGCTGTCCGAGCTGGCGCACTGCGCGCCCTCGGAAGTGCTGCCGTTCTCCACCGGTGTGATCGGCGCCACCTTCCCCATGGAACCCTTCGAGGAAGGCCTGCCGCTGGCCCTGGACGACCTCAGTGAGCACCACTGGGGCCGCGCCGCCGAAGGCATCATGACCACCGACACAGTGCCCAAGGTGGCCAGCCGCCGCATCGAGCTGGACGGCGATACCATCACCATCACCGGCATCGCCAAGGGCGCCGGCATGATCAAGCCCAACATGGCCACCATGCTGGGGTTCATAGCCACCGACGCCAACGTGTCCCAACCGCTGCTCGACCAGTGGGTGAAGACCCTGGCGGATCGCTCCTTTAACCGCATCACCGTGGACGGCGACACCTCCACCAACGACGCCTGCATGCTGATCGCCAGCGGCCAGGTGGGCGCCGAGATCAACGATCGCGCCGACCGTAACGCGGAGCTGCTCTACCAGGCCCTGGAAACCGTGTTCGTGGAGCTGGCCCAGGCGCTGATCCGCGACGCCGAAGGCGCCACCAAGTTCGTCTCCATCGAAGTGTCCGGCGCGCGCAGCGACCGGGACGCGCAGATCGTCGCCGAGACCATCGGCCACTCGCCGCTGGTGAAGACCGCGCTGTTCGCCTCCGACCCGAACTGGGGGCGCATTCTCGCCGCCGTGGGCCGCGCGCCCATCGAGACCCTGGACGTGAACAAAGTGGCGGTGTGGCTCAGTGAAGTGGAACTGGTGCGCGAAGGCGGCGTCGCCGACAGCTACACCGAAGAGCAGGGTGCCGCGGTAATGGCCCGCCCGGAAATCACCATCCGCGTGGATCTCGGCGCCGGCGACGGCACCGGCCAGGTGTGGACCTGCGACTTCAGCTACGACTACGTCAAGATCAACGCCGAATACCGCACCTGATCTTGTAGGAGCGGGCCCGCAGACCCGGACACCGAGCCTATGTCTGAACCTCTTCCCGAAATAACCGTCGTCGCCGCCATCATCCGTGATCGGCGAGATCGCCTCTGCCTAAGCCGTCGCCCGGAGCATAAACACCAAGGCGGTTTATGGGAGTTCCCCGGCGGTAAAGTGGAAGAGGGCGAGCCCCTGGAGCGCGCCCTGGCCCGCGAGCTGGACGAAGAACTGGGCATGCAAGGCGCCCGCTCCCAGCCCTTCATGACCGTACGCCACCGTTACCCGGACCTGCGCGTGACGCTGCATTTCCGCGAAGTAACCGCTTACACCGGCGAGCCCCACGGTCGCGAAGGCCAGCCGGTGGAATGGGTGCCGCTGCAGGAGCTCTCCAGCCGCCAGTTCCCCGCCGCCAACCAGCCGGTGGTCACCGCCCTCAAACTGCCCCGGCAACTGGTGATTCCCCCCGAAGGCCTGAGCCTCCAGGACGTCCTGGCCGGCATCGACCGCCTCGATCCGGCCACCCAGGGCCTCTACCTGCGCCAATGGTCGCAAAGCGATGCGCTCCCCGAACTGGCCGCCCGCTGCCGCGAGCGCGGCGTCCGCTTCTGGATCCGCGACGACGCCCACCTCGCCACCCGTGAACAGGCCTTCGGCCTCCACCTAACGGCTAAATCTTGTGGGAGCGGCGCCCAAAACTACCCAGGCATCCTCTCAGTCTCTTGCCACAACGAAGCCGAAATCGCCCAAGCCGTAGAATGGGGCGCCCAAATGGCCACCCTCTCCCCGGTCCACGCCACCCCCACGCACCCGGACGCCCAGCCCCTCGGCTGGGACCGCTTCCGCGCCCTGGTGGAAGGCAAACCACTGGTGTTCTACGCCCTTGGCGGCGTCACCCCCCAAGACCTGGACACAGCCCGCCACCACGGCGCCTTCGGCCTCGCCGGCATCCGCGCTTTCTGGTAATTCAGCTCAGATCGTCGAAATCATCCATCGGATCGGTGGGCTCGCCGGGGATCGCGTGGCGCTCCGACGCCCAGTCGCCCAGGTCGATCAGCTTGCAGCGCTCCGAGCAGAACGGCCGCCAGGGGTTATCGTCCCAGCGTGAGGGTTTCCGGCATTGCGGGCAGGGGTAAATACGGGTGGGCTGGTCGTTATTCGCCATGTTGTTGCGCGAGTTCCAAATACGTTTCATGTAAGGCGTCGAGCCGCTCATGCAGGTGCCGCAGCGGGCCGTGGTTCTCGACCACGTCGTGGGCCGCCGCCAGGCGGCGCTGGCGGTCCATCTGGGCGCGCATGATCGCCTGCACCTGCGTCTCGGGCACGGTATCCCGCGCCACGGTACGCGCCACCTGAAGTTCCGGCGGCACGTCGATCACCAGGATACGGTGCACCATCTCTTTCTGGCTACCCTCAAGCAGCAGCGGCGACACCAGCACCGTGTACGGTGAATCGCTGGTGTGGATCTGCCGGTAGAGCTCACGGCCAATCGCCGGATGGGTGATCGCCTCGAGATCCCGGCGCGCCTGCTCGTCACTGAACACGATATCACGCAGCGCGCGGCGGTCCAGGCTGCCGTCGTCCTGCAGCACCGCGCCGAACCGGTCGACAATGGCGTCCAGCGCCGGCTCGCCCGGTGCCACCACCGCCCGCGACGCCAGGTCCGCGTCGACAATGGTCACGCCGCGCCGCGCCAGATGATCCGTGGCCGCGGTTTTACCGCTGCCGATACCGCCGGTCAGGCCGACAACAAACATAGGGACTCCGCAATTGAGCGTGTTTGTGGGAGCGGGCCCAGCCCGCGAAAGGCCGGCAAAGCCGGCCGGCAGGATACCAGAGAAGTTCTTTGGGTGGGATTAGCCGCTAACCAAGGTTAAACAACCCGAGATACGAACTGACGATCACCTCACCCCAAAGCAACGCAATCCACCCGGCGATCGCCAGATAAGGCCCGAACGGAATCCCCTGATCCCGCTTCACGCTGCCGCTGGCCATCATCGACACCGCGAACACCAGGCCCACCACCGACGACAGCAACACCACCACCGGCAGATACTGCCAACCCAGCCAGGCGCCCAGGGCGGCGAGCAGCTTGAAGTCGCCGTAGCCCATGCCTTCCTTGCCGGTGAGCAGCTTGAACACCCAGTACAGGCTCCACAGCGCCAGATAACCGGCCATGGCACCGATCACCGCATCTGGCAGGCTCACGGGGGAGACGCCCAGCACGGACGCCAGAAGCCCCGCCCACAGCAGCGGGTAGGTGAGGTCATCGGGGAGCAGCGTGGTATCCAGATCGATCACCGCCAGGGCCAGCAGCGTAAAGCTGCCGTACAACATGAAGATCAACCAGGGATCGTAACCGAAGCGCCAAGCGCACAGGCCCGCCACCAGCCCGCTGAGCAGCTCGATAATCGGGTAGCGCTTGCTGATCGGTGCCTTACAGCCGCTGCAGCGGCCCTTGAGCAGCGCCCAGCTCACCACCGGCACGTTCTCGTACCAGCGGATGCGGTGGTTGCAGTGCGGGCAGTGGGAACCGGGCGTCACCAGGTTGAAGATCCGCGGCTCTTCCTCGCCCTTCGTTGCCGGTTGGTCCAGCAGTTCGCGGGCCTCCTGGCGCCAGGTGGCCTCCATCATCTTGGGAATACGGTGGATCACCACATTCAGGAAGCTACCCACCAATAGCCCGAACAGCACGCAAACCAGGATCAGGGCGGCCGGGCTGGCCGCCAAGTAGTCGAGAATCTGCACAGTTACACGACCTGGCCGAGCTGGAAGATGGGCAGGTACATGGCGATGATCAGGCCGCCAATGAGTACGCCGAGAATAGCCATGATCATCGGCTCCAGCATGCTGGTAAGGCCGTCCACCAGGTTATCCACTTCGTCTTCGTAGTAGGTCGCGACCTTGGCGAGCATGGCATCCAGCGCGCCGGATTCTTCGCCGATGGCGGTCATTTGCAACGCCATCGCCGGGAAGACACCGGTCGAGCGCATAGCAAACTGAAGCTGCTGACCGGTCGCGACATCCTCTTTAACTTGTAGAACCGCTTTGCGGTAGACCACGTTACCGGTGGCGCCGGCACAGGCGTCTAGAGCTTCAATTAGTGGTACGCCTGCTGCAAAAGTAGTGGACAACGTCCTCGAAAAGCGAGCGACTGTGGCCTTATGGGTAATTGGCCCAATAATGGGAAGCTTCAGTAGCGCGCGGTCGACAGCATCCTTAAATCCTTGGGATCGCTTTCGGGCCTCTGTAAAGCCAATGATTACTGCGACTATAATCAACAGTATTGCGAAGAAGTTAGCCTGCAAGCCTTCTGATATACCAATAACAAATTGCGTAAAGGCAGGGAGCTCCGCACCGAACCCTTCGAAAAGCTCCTGAAACGTCGGAACTACTTTAACCAGAAGAATGCCAGTAACAATCACGGCCACACAAATTACCGCGATAGGATATTTCACCGCCTTCTTAATCTTCTGTTTCAGCGCCTCGGTTTTCTCTTTATACAGCGCCACCCGATCGAGCATCGTTTCGAGAGAGCCGGAAGCTTCACCGGATTCGATCAAACTGCAGTAAAGGTCATCGAACAGGCGCGGATGCTGGCGCAGTGCGCCGGCGAAGTTATTGCCGCTCTCCACGTCCGCCTTGAGTTTAAGGACAACATCGCGCATGGACGGGTTTTCCAGGCCGTCGGAGACAATCTCGAAGGCCTGCACCAGTGGGACACCAGCTTTCATCATGGTGGCCATTTGGCGGGTAAACAGCGCGATATCCATGGGCTTGATCTTTTTCTTCCCGCCCAGGGACATCTCACGCTTTTTCACCACCTTCTTGGCCTGAATGCCTTGCTTGCGCAGCTCGGCACGGACCAGAGCCGGTCCCTTGCCGGTGATCTCCCCCTTTACCTTGCTCCCCTTGCGGTCGATACCTTCATAAGCGAAGGTCGCCGGTTTTTGTACTGTCGCTGTTTTTGCCATAGTCGAAACCCTGACCCACCGAAACCTATAATAGTTTAGTGCCCGCTGGTCACCCGGCTCACTTCCTCAAGACTGGTGACGCCGTGCATGACCTTGATCAGGCCGGAACGGTACAGATCGTTGAACCCCTCTTTACGGCACTGGTCGGCGATCTGGATGGAATTGCCTTCCTCCATGATGATGCGCGCAATGCCGTCGGTGATGCGGACTACCTCGTAAACCCCCACGCGCCCCTTGTAGCCGCCTTTGCACTTCTCGCAGCCTTTGCCACTGGGGCCGTACACAGTAAACCCGGATTGAATGTCCTCGTCCGTGAAACCCATCTCAACCAGGGATTGCTTAGGCACATCCACCGGTTCCTTGCAATTCTCGCACAGCCGCCGGGCCAGGCGCTGGGCAATAATCAGAATCACCGAGGTGGCGATATTGAACGAGGGCACCCCCATGTTGCGCAGGCGGGTGAGCGTTTCCGGCGCGCTGTTGGTGTGCAAGGTGGAAAGCACCAGGTGACCGGTCTGCGCCGCTTTCACCGCGATCTCGGCGGTTTCCAGGTCCCGGATTTCCCCCACTAGGATGATATCCGGGTCCTGACGCAGGAAGGCGCGCAACGCGGTGGAGAACTCCATGCCCTGCTTGGGGTTCACATTGACCTGGTTAACCCCTTCCAGGTTGATCTCTACAGGGTCTTCCGCCGTGGAGATGTTGCGCTCCGGCGTATTGAGGATGTTCACACCGGTATAAAGAGACACGGTCTTGCCCGAGCCGGTGGGTCCGGTGACCAGAATCATGCCCTGGGGCTTGCTCAGGGCGTCCATATACATCTGCTTCTGGTTTTCCTCGTAGCCGAGGTGATCGATGCCCATCTTGGCGCTTTCCGCGTCCAGGATCCGCAGCACGATCTTCTCGCCGTAGAGAGTAGGGCAAGTATTGACCCGGAAATCGATGGCCCGGGTCTTGGAAATCTTAAGCTTGATGCGGCCGTCTTGAGGCACCCGGCGCTCGGAAATATCCATGCGTGCCATCACCTTGAGGCGGGCGGCCAGCTTACTGGCGGTGGTGATCGGCGGCTTGGCTACCGTTTCCAGGATGCCGTCCTGGCGGAAGCGCACACGGTAGGTTTTCTCATAGGGTTCGAAATGCAGATCCGAGGCGCCGCCCTTAATAGCGTCCAGTAGCAGTTTGTTAACGAAGCGCACGATGGGCGCATCGTCGGAGCCCGCCGACGCGTCCTCCCCACTGGGTGCGGCTTCAGTATCAGCAGTCTCAAGATTGTCCAGGTCATCATCGAGGTTGTCGAAGGCCTTGCCTTCCTGCTCCGACTCCAACTGGTCGATCCAGCGCCGCAGTTTGTCGTCCTCGACGATCACCGTTTCCACGTTCAGGCCGGTGTTAAAGCGAATCTCTTCCAGGGCCGGCAGGTTGGTGGGGTCGGACACTGCCACGAATAGGCGGCTGCCGCGCCGCAACAGCGGCAGAATGGTGTGCTTGGTGATCAGCTTGGGGTCGACCAGATCCTTGACCATCATCTCCTTGGAGAAGGTATTCAGATCGATCAAAGGGTCGCCGAACTCCTCGGCCGCGCAGCGCGCCACCACACTGGCACCGACGTGCCCGCCGGCCACCAAATGATGGACCAGCGCCACCCGCGCCTGCCGCGACTCGGCGGCGGCGGTCTGCGCCGCTTCCATGGAGAGGTGGCCTTCCTTTACCAGACGGCGGGCCAGGCCGCTTAAAGACGCTGCGGAACTATTCATAAGAAGTGGTCATGGTTATTTATACTTACCCCCAAAGCAGATTGGCAGCCTTCCCGCCGGCTGTAAAGAGCGCATGATCAAGGGGTTGGCCGCGTTACCTGCATCGGAGTCTTAACTGACGCAACAGGTCATAAAGGGTGACGCTCTTTGTCACCGCCTGACAAAAAGCGGCAGCTTTCTGAGCCGAAACCTGACACGAAAGGCCGCAAACCCGGCGCGTGAAAGTTGGCCCAATAGCTGCATAGTCCTAGTGCAGGCGCTCGCCTCGGGGGTGAGCACATAATAAAGTTTCGACTCTGGAGATTCCGAAATGAAACAGGTGCAGAAGGGTTTTACTCTTATCGAACTGATGATCGTAGTGGCGATCATCGGTATTCTGGCGGCCGTAGCTCTGCCGGCCTATCAGGACTACACGAAGCGCGCCAAGATGAGCGAAGTCATCGGGTACGCAGCCGCTGCAAAAACAGCCGTTACTGAAACTTTCCAGTCAACAGGTACCCTGCCGGCCGATAACGCCGCTGCAGGAGTTGATGCTACTCCGGCTAACATCACTTCCGATTATGTGGAAAGTGTGACCATCACTAATGGCGTGATTGATGTTGCAGTTCAGGGTACAAACGACGCCGATCTTGATGGCGCAACCGTCACCTTTAGTCCGGTCGAAGCTGGCTCAGCTACCGCCGTTGCGAATGGTTACGCTGGGGCGATTGGCTGGGATTGTTCTGTCTCTGATGCAGGGGTTGCTAAGTTTTTTCCTGCTAACTGCCGTAACGCGGCCGCTGCTCCGTAAGGAACGTTTTGGCAAGTTACAGAGATTTGAAGAAGGCCCTCTGATAGAGGGCTTTCTTTTGTATAGATAGAATATGGGGAGAAGGTGGAATGACGGGTTCAGGGCTTGCTTGCTTCCATGAGACGCTTAGTGGCCACTCACTAAAACCTGTCTAGAGTGCCTATAAACCCTCAGCCTTTACTTTTGTTGCAGGTGCTTTCGATGCACCTTCTAATCTACCCAATTTCTTAAAAGTTCGCCGCTCGTCTTCAGTTCAAAACCCGATAACCCCGCCCCCGCATACAGTTCTTAACCACCTGGCTCTTCTCCTGCTCCGCATCCCCGGCTTTGCCGGCGGCTCCGATCACGGCGCCGCCGGCGGCCATGCGTCCGGCGTTGCCGGAGTTGCCGAAGATGGCGCCCAGGATGCCGCCGATCACGGCACCGCCGGCGGCGCCTTCGGCGGCGTCGCGGCCGGTGCTGACTTCGTCGGCGACGGCGCGGCAGTCGGTGAGGTCTTGCTGGTACTGGGCTTCGTCGATGCCTTGCTTGTCCACCACCACGCGCTTGGAGGAGGCGCAGGCGGTGGTGAGCAGGGCGGCGAGGGTGATCAGGGCGATGCGGTGCAGGGTGCCTCCTTGCCGGGTGGGCCGGTGCGTCACTGCGTTGGACCTTTTATGGCACGGCTGGGTTCGGCGGACAGCGCGCTTGCCGAAATGTCAGGCCACCGTACTATTTGGCCTACCTGATTTTTGGTCGTTATCGCACATTAACTAACGGCTTTAGCCGGCAATCTTCGCCATACCCCGGCGTCATACTTGGCCAGTCGTAATCTTGATTGGGGTAATCCATTGGATTATAGTGGCCTTCATACCGTTGCTGAACTTCGCGTGTACGCTCGTCAAGCAGATAGACTCCTCGATGATGCGGAACGCCGTGATTTGATTAATTATCTGGCTGAACACCCTCTGGCTGGCGACGTTATGAAAGGAACCGGAGGAGTGCGTAAGCTGCGCTGGCGTAGGGGCGGACAAGGCCGAACGAAACGAGTTGGCCGGTTTGGCCCGGCGATTGGTGGCTACCTGGCGGCAGAGGGAATCTTTATGAGCGGCGCTTTCGAACAGATCAAGCAGGGCCTGGAAGAGGCTATTGCCCACGCTGAGGGCGATGAGCGCGGTGTCCGGATACATCACCCTCGCGCCGTGGATGTGAGGGCCGTGCGAGCCAGGTTAGGCATGAGCCAGGAGCAGTTCGCGGCCCGGTTCGGTTTCTCCACGGCGACCCTGCGGCACTGGGAGCGGGGCGACCGCTCCCCGCGCGGTCCGGCGCTGGTGCTGCTCAACGTCATTGAGCGCAATCCTCAGGCAGTGATCGACGCTTTGGCCAGTTAACACAGCGTGTTTTGAGTTTTTCGATCTGGCTGCCCAGTGACGGCCCAGGGTTTGCGACTGCTCATAGGGCGCGTGCCGTTTCGATGGCGTGGGCGTGGACGGGGTTGAGTGTTACCTCCGGATCGACAACGAGCACATCGAAGGGCTGATCGCCGAGGCGTAGCTGTAGGCGGGCGGTCAGACGCAGTTCCTTGCCTAGTCTATCCTTACAGGCGTTCGGCAATGAGATGAGAAGGTCGATATCGCCGCCGCCGATCCGGTCATTCAGCCGGGACCCGAACAGGCGCACCTCGGCGTCGTCGCCGAAAACCTCGGCAACCGTCTGCTTTATGACCTTAATTTGCTCGGTTGTCAGGCGCATCTCATTCCGCCTCGCCAGATCGATTCTTCGATGTTAACCGGTAGAGCCGTGGGTGTGAAAGGTGTCGCGTAACGCCAATAGGCCGGCTCCTTTTGGCTCCAAAGTCTTGCGTAATTTGTCTTCGATTTCCTACATCCCATCTCGACCGGTTCATTCATCCTTGGATAGCGGCAGAAAGTCTACCCATCGGGTATAGCTCTAAAGCTATATAGCCTGTAAGCTATCAAGGATGAAAGATGACATGGAAGGTACACACCACGAACAGATTCGACCGGTGGTTCGACGCGTTGCCTGATTCGGTTCGGGCCAGCGTTATCGCGGGTATGCTTGTTCTGGAGCGCGAGGGTCCTCTGTTGGGGCGTCCTTATGCGGATACTGTGAAGGGCTCGGTTCACCCGAATATGAAGGAGTTACGCATCCAAAGCGCGGGGAGCCCGGTCAGGATATTCTTCGCCTTTGATCCCCATCGAGTTGCCATTCTGCTTTGTGCCGGGGCAAAAAGAGGAAGGGAGAAAAGGTTCTACAGAGAGATGCTTCGGACGGCGGATAATGAGTTTTCAGCACATCTGAGTCAGCTCCAGGAAGGTGATTAAAATGGGAAGAACGCTAGAACAAATCCTAGAGACCGAAAAGCCAGCGGTAAAAGCACAGGCCGAAGCGCAGGCGAAGGCCATGCTGGTTAATATCCAGCTGGCCAAAATTCGAGCGCTAGCACAGAAAACCCAAGCCGAAATGGCCGAGACGCTCGATGTAAAGCAGCCCACGGTGGCTGGCATCGAAAGAGTAGGCCAGGACTTAAAATTATCTACGCTGAAACGCTATGTCGAGGCGGCCGGTGGGAAGGTGAGGCTCGATATAGAACTCCCGGACGGTAACCACCACGAGTTTTTGTTATAGAAGGCGGCACAGCCGCAGGCAAGGGGGCGCTGCGATGCGTAAGTAAATCCCTCGGATGCCTAGAAGCACGTCCAGTTGGACGCCCATGTGTACAGGTGAGAGGTGAAGTATGGCTGAAACGTTAAGAGTGCCCGCTCGTCAGCCCACCAGTGTTGGAATGATGCTCAAAGAAGAGTTTCTTGCTCCGTTGGGCATTTCGCAGGGGCAGCTCGCAAAAGCCATGGGCGTGAGCCGGAAAACGGTGAACGAGCTGTGTGGTAATCGGCGTGGTGTGACCGCCAAACTCAAGCACGCGCACCCGCTGGTAGTGGCTTAGTTCAAAACCCGATAACCCCGCCCCCGCATACAGTTTTTAACCACCTGACTCTTCTCCTGCTCCGCGTCCCCGGCTTTGCCGGCGGCCCCGATCACGGCGCCGCCGCCGGCCATGCGTCCGGCGGTGCCGGAGTTGCCGAAGATGGCGCCCAGGATGCCGCCGATCACGGCCCCGCCGGCGGCGCCTTCGGCGGCGTCGCGGCCAGTGCTGACTTCGTCGGCGACGGCGCGGCAGTCGGTGAGGTCTTGCTGGTACTGGGCTTCGTCGATGCCTTGCTTGTCCACCACCACGCGCTTGGATGAGGCGCAGGCGGTGGTGAGCAGAGCGACGAGGGTGATCAGGGCGATGCGGTGCATGGTGCCTCCTTGCCGGGCTGGCCGGTGCGTCACTGCGTTGGACCTTTTATAGCACGGCTTGGTTCGGAAGGGAGGGGCCTGGCAGTAGCGCTGGACCTTGCGGTTTGCCCGGTCGCGGTCTTGATTGGAATAACTCGCTGGGCTACTTTATATGCGTGTAATTGCTTATCTGGCTGTCTTGGCGGAAGGGGTATCTTTATGAGAAGCGCGTTCGAACACATCAAGCAGGGTCTGGAAGAGGCCATTGCCCATGCAAAGGGCGATGAGCGTGATGTCGTAATGAGTGGCAGACACCTCGGCGCGGAGATTCTTGACGGCATCAGTGAGATCAAGCAGTTCAAGAAGGACAAACTGGCCCTTCGCACTCATGAGCTCGACTAAACGCGCCCCCTGGTTAGTTGTGCTCGAAAACCTGTTCCAGCAAGTTGGCTTCCAATATGCGGTCCGCCAAGGTTTCAATCTCCGCGCGTTCGAAGCTGGTGACGTATTGCATACGTCAGGCCGAGCGAAGCAAGCGCACTTGGTCTTCCGTCAGGTCGGTGAGCTCGGCAATAGTGGCGTCGTCCATGTCTGTTTCCGCGATTAAATTGCGAGCAGTCTTGAAACGCGCTTTTTCAATGCCTTTCTGAACGCCTTCCTGTACTCCTTCTTCCCGGGCGAGGCGTTCGAAGCTGGTGACGTATTGCATGTGAGTTTCTCCTTCGATGGCGGTTAGGCGGAGCCGCAGGCTTTGTTCCAGGTGCGGCGGCAGCGCCATGAGCCAGTCGATGATGCGTAACAGTTGAATAATACGGCTTTTCGCCCAGCCCTTGCCATAGAGCAGCCGGATCAAGCGGTATTTGGCCCGGTAGCGCCGTGGGCTCTGGTTTCGGGTGCCTTGGGTGCGCAGGTGAGCAAGGGTGACCAGGCCGAAGGGATTGTCGCTGCCGGCGAGGTCTTTCTCTTGCCGACGATAGTCGAGCAGCTTCGCGTTGGGGAAGTCCAGAATCCAGTGACAGCCGAGCATTGATTGCCAGTAGGGGCCGGGCCGCCAGCCGGGCTGATTGTCGGCCAGCACGGCCAGGCTGGCCACAGGCCGGCGGAAGCGGTCGAAGATGCGGTAGTGGTAAATCATCATGCGTTCGGCGAAGTCGGATTCACGGCTGCTTTGGATCTCGATGTGCAGATGGATCCATTGGTCGCCGCCTTGCACCAGGGCTACTTCCACCAGTTTGTCGACGACGCGCCGCCCGGTCTCGGACTCCGGCACGATTTTCTGCAGCTCCTGATCCAGGAAGCGGTGGGGTTGTCGCCAGTCGATGGCCCGCCAGGCATCGGGAAAATAGAACGCCATGAAATCGGCCAGCATTATCTCGATTGCTTCTTTCCAGGGCGAGTCGTAGTCGTCTTGCTGGGATGCTTCCGTCGTTGTCACTGGCTGCCTCCATACGCTGAGGAGCCAGGGTGTCATTAAGAGGCCCGGAATGGCTGTCAGCCGTCTCTGAAAAAGACGTCAGTGATTTCAGGCCATCGCGGTCCGCTCAAAGCTCGGCCTGCTCTCAGCCGAGCCGCAGCGACAGGTCGATGGCCTGTACATGCTTGGTGAGCGCGCCGGCGGAGAGGAACAGGTCGCGGGCGCCGGGCAGGTTTTTGACGTCGTCCAGGGTGCGGTTGCCGGACACTTCCAGGGCGCTCTGGCCGGCCAGGTCGAGGGCGGTTTCCAGCATTTCCGGGGTGAAGTTATCCAGCATGATCTGGTCCGGGGCGAGGGCGGCGGCTTCGCGCAGTTCGTCCAGGTTTTCCACCTCAATGATGATCTTCTTGCCGGGGCCCTGTTCGCGGGCGGCGCGGATGGCGGCGGTGATGGAGCCGCAGGCGGTGATGTGGTTTTCCTTGATCAGGAAGGCGTCGTACAGGCCCACCCGGTGGTTCTGGCAGCCGCCGCAAAGCACCGCGTACTTCTGCGCGGCGCGCAGGCCGGGCAGGGTTTTGCGGGTGTCGAGCACGGTCACGCGGGTGCCGGCCACGGCGTCGGCGTAGCGGCGCGCGGTGGTGGCGGTGGCCATCAGGGTTTGCAGGAAGTTCAGGGCGGTGCGTTCGCCGGTGAGGATGCGCCGGGTGTTGCCGGTGAGCGTGCAGAACACGTCGCCGGCGGCCAGCCGGTCGCCGTCCCGGGCGTGCCATTCCAGGCTGACGCCACCCAGCTGGTGGAATACTTCCTCGGCCCAGGCGGTGCCGCAGAGCACCGCGTCCTCGCGGGTGAGGATGGTGGCGGTGGCGGTGTCGTCGGCGGCGATCAGGCCGGCGGTGAGGTCGCCGTCGCCCAGGTCTTCTTCCAGGGCGAAGGCGACCGCGCGGGTCAAGTGATCGCCGACGTAGTCGGGCAGGGCGGTTGCGGTGGAGGTGCTTTTATCCATGCGTTTTGAAGAACTCGTTGCTCAGGCGAACCACCACCGGCGCCAGCAGCAGCAGCGCAATCAGGTTGGGAACCGCCATTAGAATATTCATGATGTCCGCCAGGGCCCACACCAGGTCCAGCCCGACGATGGCGCCCACCGGCACCACCAGCACCCACACCACCCGGAAGGGCAGCAGGGCTTTGTCGCCGAACAGATACTGGGTGCAGCGCTCGCTGTAGAGGCTCCAGCCCAGCAGGGTGGTGAAGGCGAACACCGCCAGGCCGCAGGCCACCACCACGTTACCGAAGGTGCCGAAGGTGCTGGAAAACGCCAGCGCGGAGAGCGGCGCGCCTTCCTCGCCGCTGGTCCAGGCCCCGGTGGCGACGATGGCCAAACCGGTGACGGAGCATACCACGATGGTGTCGATAAAGGTGCCGAGCATGGCGATGCTGCCCTGGCGGGCGGGGTGGTCGGTGTGCGCCGAGGCGTGGGCAATGGGCGCGCTGCCCAGGCCCGCTTCGTTGGAGAAGATGCCGCGCGCCATGCCGAAGCGAATCGCCTCTTTCACGGCGGCGCCGGCGAAGCCACCGGCGGCGGCGGTGCCGGTGAAGGCGTCGTTGAAGCACAGGGCGATGGCGCCGGGCAGGGCACTGGCGTGGTCGGCGAGCACCACCAGGCCGGCCAGCAGGTAGGCGAGCGCCATGAAGGGCACGATGAAGGTGGCCACCTTGGCGATGCGCTTCATGCCGCCCAGCACCACCAGGCCCACCAGCACCGCCAGGGTCAGGCCGGTGGCCCAGGTGGGCACGCCGAAGCTGTCATTGAGACCGTGGGCCACGGAGTTGGCCTGCACGGTGTTGCCGATGCCGAAGCCGGCGATCATGCCGAATACCGCGAACAGCAGCGCCAGCCAGGCCCAGTTCTCGCCCAGGCCCTTGCGGATGTAGTACATCGGCCCGCCCACGTACTGGCCGAGGCTGTCTTTTTCCCGGTAGTGCACGGCGAGCACCGCCTCGGCGTATTTAGTGGCCATGCCCACCAGGGCGATCAGCCACATCCACACCAGGGCGCCGGGGCCGCCGGAGTGGATCGCGGTGGCCACGCCGACGATGTTACCGGTGCCGATGGTGGCGGACAGCGAGGTGGCCAGCGCCGCGCCGGCGCCGATGGTGCCCACCCCGGTGGCCGGCGCCACGATCTGCCGAAAGCCGAACCCCAGCCGCCGGATCGGCAGGAACGCCAGGCGCACGGTCAGGTAAATGCCGGTGCCGGCGATCAGGATCAGCGCCGGCCAGCCCCACAGCAGGCCGCTGATCTGTTTCAATAACTCAACAAATTCGGTCATGGCCGGTCTATCCTTTTTAGGTGTCCCCGATTAACGTTCCTTCACGGCGCCTCAACCGCGAAACAGCCAGAGTAGGTAAATTGGACGGTCAGGGGAAGCGGTTGAAATTGAGTCGTGATCGCGGTTTTTGTACGGTGTTGGCGGATATTCCCCGAATCGCAGACTGGTTCAAACTTCTCGGCACAAGGCGGTGCTAAGGTACTCTTCGTACGGAAAGTCGTAGTGATCTTCGTAGTATGCGTTTGTCGCCGTTAAGGTGTGTGCCATGTCCAAAGTTACCCGTCTAAAGCCGCTGGAAGGCGGTAAAGGCCGCGCGCTGAGCCTGCCCAGGCCGCTTGAACGGGTGCGTGACCGCGTTATGGAGCGCGCCGGCGGGCTGCTCACCGACATGCTCGACGGCGCCGACGACACCCTGTTCGACCTCGCCGAGAAAGAGACCGACAGCGAGCGCGACCGCTATTTCGACGCCATGCGCGAGCTGCGCCTGCAGCGCGGCGCCCTGGAGACCGGTTTCCGCCAGGCGCTGGGCAACCTGTTCCAGGACAGTGCCCGCCCCACGGACGACCGGGAACGCGCCGCCGGCAAGGTGGCGGTGGAAGACCTGGCGCTGGTCAAGCACGAAGAACTGGAAACCACGGTGGCCCTGGACAACCTGGCCCGCCGCGCCCGCAAGAACCACGACGAGGCCTTGCGCGCCTTCCAGCACCGCCTCGAGTACCTGTTCGAAAGCAAGGTCGACATCACCGAAAGAAACAACCCCCTGGAGCCGCGCAACCTGGCCGCGTGTTTTTCCGCTTGCCTGGAGCGGCTGTCGCTGGATATCCGTGCCCGCCTGATCGTGCTCAAGCTGTTCGAACGGGTGGTGATGGACGAAACTGGCGCCATGGTCCAGGAGGCCAACCAGGTGTTGGCCGACGCCGGTGTGCTGCCGGACATGAAAACCGTGCCGGTGCCGCGCGGCCGCCCGGCCGGCGGGGGCGGCGGTGGAACCGGGGCCCCGGGCTCCGACGCCGCCGGTTCCACGGACGAGTCCCGCACCGCCGGTGGTGTGCCGTCGGCGGGCCACGCCCAGGCCGGCGCGCCGCCAGCGGACAACGCCATGTTCGGGCTGCTTCAGGAATTGCTCACCACCCTGCGCGGGTTGGGCCCCGCCGGCGGCGCGCCGGCCTCCGGTTCGTCCGCGCCCACGGCGCCCACCGGCACGCCCGGGGTCGACGCTGGCCCGGCGCTGACCTCTGGCATGGCGATCATGCATAACGGCGTGGCCCATCTGAATGGCGCCCCTCTCACCGCCGACGCGCCGGTGCAGGCGGTCAGCAGCCAGGATCTGTTCGGCCTGCTCACCCGCCTGCAGCGCCTTGAGCATGCCCTGGAGGGCGGCGGCGCCGAGTCGCCGGACCGCAGCGTCAAGGACGAGCTTTCCGAGCTGCTTGAGAGCGAGAACAGCGAGGCCATCCACGCCCTCGATCAGGCCGACGACGACGTTATCAATCTGGTCGCCATGCTGTTCGATTTCATCCTCGACGACGACGGCCTGCCCTCGGAAATCAAGGCGCTGATCGGGCGGCTGCAGATTCCCCTGCTGAAGGTGGCGATCGCCGATAAGACCTTCTTCAGCAACGAAGAGCACGATGCCCGCCTGCTGCTCAATACCCTGGCCCGCGCCGGTTGTCAGTGGGACCCGCAGCAGGGCTACGACGATGACACCTACCAGCGCATCGACCGGGCGGTGCACGCCATCATCGACGATTACGACGAAGACCCGGCCCTGTTCAGTGAGCTGCTGGCGGAATTCGACAGCTTCTTCAGCGACCAGCGGGCCCGCGCCGAACGGGTCGCCGAGCGGGTGCGCGAAGCCGAGGAGGGCAAGGCCCGCGCCGAGCAGGCCGGTGACGCAGCGCGCCTGTATATCGATGCCCGCCTGGCCGGCCGCCAGGTGCCGGACGTGGCGGTGCGGTTGCTGCGCCAGGGCTGGCAGCAGGTGCTCTACCTGACCTGGCTGCGCCAGGGCGAGGACAGCGACGCCTGGCGCCGCTACACCAAGGCGGTGGACGCGCTGGTGTGGAGCGTGATGCCCCACCGTGACCCGGCGGATCTGGACAAGCTGCGCGCCCTGAGCCCGAAAGTGGTGCGCGCGCTGGAGCACGGCCTGGCATCGATTCAGTACGACGCCGGTGAAACCCGCGCCCTGCTGGACGACCTTCTGGCCGTCCACGACAGCCTGATCCAGGGGCTGGAGACCGAGCGGGTGGCGGTGCCCGAGGCGCCGGAGCCCGAGCCGCCGGCCCCGTCGGCACTGCCCGACGACCATGAACTGGTAGTGCGGGCCCGCGGCCTGCGCGCCGGCCAGTGGCTGGAAATCGGTGAGGGCGAGGAGGCCCAGCGCGCCAAGCTGGCCGCCAACATCCGCGACGGCGCCAAACTGGTGTTCATTAACCGGCGCGGCATCAAGGTGTGCGAATACGACGCCGCCGGCCTGGCGCAGGCGCTCCACGACGGCGAGGTCAAACTGATCGAAGACGGCGCCCTGTTCGACCGCGCCCTGGAAGCGGTGATCGGCGACCTGCGGCGCCTGCAAAACGCCTGACGTCTTGTGCGAGCGGGCCCCGCCCGCGAAAATAGCCCCATGCTGACACTCACCAATCATTGGGTGGACCAGGCCCGTAAAGTGCCGTCGCCCAACTTCAACGCCCGCCCGGACCCGGAAGACATCGCCCTGGTGGTGATCCACAACATCAGCCTGCCACCGGAGCAATTCGGTGGCCCCCAGGTGGAAGCCTTTTTCCAGAACCGCCTGGACCCGACCGAGCACCCGTACTTCGAAGAGATCCGCGACCTCAAGGTATCGTCCCACTTCCTGATCCGCCGCGACGGCGAGTTGGTGCAGTTCGTGGCCTGCGACCAGCGCGCCTGGCACGCCGGTGTGTCGCGCTGGCGCGGCCGCGACAACTGCAACGACTTCGCCCTCGGCATCGAGCTGGAAGGCGCCGACCACGTTCCCTTCGAAGACGCCCAGTACCGCAGCCTGCGCGCGCTTCTCGGCACCCTGATCGCCCACTACCCGCGCCTCTCCAGAGACACCGTCACCGGCCACGAGCACATCGCCCCCGGCCGCAAGAGCGACCCAGGACCGGCTTTCGACTGGACCCGACTCTAACCGCCTTGGTGGGAGCGGCCCTTGTGGGAGCGGGCCCCGCCCGCGAAAGGCAAGCTCTGCTTGCCGGCAGGATCCCAGAGGCTGTTTGTGCGACCGTTAGACACCTCTCTGAAATCCTGCGGGGCAACCTTTGCCGGGAGCTTCGCTCCCTTTCGCGGGCGGGGCCCGCTCCCACAAGGCCCGCTCCTACAATTCCTGCGCCGACATGGTATAAACGGGGTTATGAAACTACTCGTCATTTTGCTCGTGCTCGCCCTGCGCCGCCGCGACGGCGGCTGGCCGCTTTGGTTGACCCGCGAGGAGCGCCATCAGCGCTTTCTCGACCGGCTGTCGCCGGGCGGCGGGGCGCTGGCCTGGTGGCTGGCGGTGGCGTTGCCGACGCTGCTGGTGGCGCTGCTGTTCAGCTGGCTGTGCGGCCTGGCGGGCGCGCTGCTGACCCTGCTGCTGGGCGGTGTATTGCTGCTCTGGCTGATCGGCGTGGAGAGCGAGTTCCGGCGCATGGACACCCTGCTGGTGCGCGGGCGCATGAACGACCGCGACGCCCTGGCCGGCAGCGCCGCCCAGGCGTTCGATGCCGGGCCGCTGGATGAGGGCCCGGACAGCGAACGGGCCTGGTTCAACGATCTGGCCGACCGCTTCGTGCTGCGCGCCGGCGATCTGTTCGCGGTGCTGTTCTGGGTCACGGTGCTCGGGTTCGGCGCGGCGCTGCTGTTCGTGCTGAACCGGGCCTGGCTGCGCCGCCACCCGGAGCACAGCGACTGGGCCCGCAGCCTGGATATCGCCCTGGCCTGGATCCCGGCGCGCCTGACCACCCTGGCACTGGCTCTGGTGGGGCACTTTGGCATGGTCGCCCAGGCCGTCAGTGGGCGCCTCTGGCGGCTCGACGACAGCCGCGGCCTGCTCACCCTGGCCGCCGACGCCGCGCTCGGCGGCGACGCCGACAGCAACGACCCGGCCTTCCAGGCCGGCGTTAACCGCCTCGAAGCCCTGCAAGAGCTTATGCTCCGCGCGCTCGCCGTCTGGCTGATCTTCGCCGCCCTCTGGGCGGTCTTGCCCACCTGAGATAGTTCTGAGCACGCCTCTACGAAGCCATATTTGTGCGAGCGGGCCTTGCCCGCGAAAGGCAAGCTACGCTTGCCGGCAGGATACCAGAGAGGTTTCTTGGTAGTCCGCTTAGAAGGGACTCTGGAATCCTGCGGGGCAACCTTTGCCGGGAGGCTAAAGCCTCCCTTTCGCGGGCGGGGCCCGCTCCCACAAGCAACCTGCCCCCACCTTTGGACCCCGAGACCTTCATGGACATGAAGCTGTTCTTTCTTGCTGCTATGATCGGGTAACGAAACGGCCTATATACCCCGCGCCGTTTCCGTCGTTTACCCCGCCGTCGCGGCGATCCCGCGCCGGCCAGGCACTGCGAAAAAGGACGCGCGCCCATGCAGAACAGAAACTTCTTCGAAGACGTGGACCCGGAAGAAACCCGGGAATGGCTTGAGGCACTGGAATCGGTGCTGGAACAGGAGGGGCCCGAACGCGCCGGCTGGCTGCTGGAAACCCTCACCAACGAAGCCCAGGAACAGGGCGTTATCCGCACCCACCTCGACACCCCTTACCTCAACACCATCCGCCCCAAAGACGAAGCGCCGATCCCCGGCGACATCTACATGGAACGACGCATCCGTTCCCTGGTGCGCTGGAACGCGCTGGCGATGGTGATCCGGGCCAACAAGGACAACGACGACGAACTGGGCGGGCACATCGCCACTTTCGCGTCGTCGGCCACGCTCTACGACGTCGGCTTCAACCACTTTTTCAAAGCCCCTCACGAAGACAACCCCGGCGACCTGGTGTATTTCCAGGGCCACTCGGCGCCCGGCATTTACGCCCGTTCCTACCTGGAGGGGCGCATCACCGAACAGCAGATGGACAACTTCCGCCGTGAGGTGGACGGCGAGGGGCTGTCGTCCTATCCACACCCCTGGCTGATGCCGGATTACTGGCAGTTCCCCACCGTGTCCATGGGCCTGGGCGCCATGCAGGCGATCTACCAGGCGCACATCATGAAGTACCTGCAGAACCGGGAGCTGATCCCGGATCGCAAGCGCAAGGTGTGGGCATTCCTTGGCGACGGTGAAATGGACGAGCCGGAATCCCTGGGCGCGCTGTCCATGGCCGGCCGCGAACAACTGGACAACCTGATCTTCGTGGTCAACTGCAACCTGCAGCGCCTGGACGGGCCGGTGCGCGGCAACGGCAAGATCATCCAGGAGCTGGAAAGCCTGTTCCGCGGCGCCGGCTGGAACGTGATCAAAGTGGTCTGGGGCCGGCTCTGGGACCCGCTGCTTGAGAAGGATTCCGAAGGCCTGCTGCGCCGCCGCATGGACGAAGCGGTGGACGGCGAATACCAGGCCTACAAGAAAAACGGCGGCGCCTATACCCGCGAGCATTTCTTCGGCAAATACCCTGAGCTGAAGAAAATGGTCGAGCACATGAGCGACGAGGACGTCTATCGTCTGAACCGCGGCGGCCATGATCCGTTCAAGGTGTACGCGGCCTACCACGAGGCGGTGAACCACACCGGCCAGCCCACGGTGATCCTCGCGAAAACCGTCAAGGGCTACGCCACCGGCGCCGGCGAGGCGGTCAACAAGACCCACCAGATGAAAAAGATGGATCTGGAAAGCCTGAAGGAATTCCGCGACCGCTTCGACATGCCGTTCACCGACAAAGAACTGGAAACCGTGCCCTACTACCGGCCGGAAGAAGACTCCGCGGAACTGCGCTACATGCGCGAGCAGCGGGAAAAGCTGGGTGGTTATATGCCGGTGCGGCGCCGCCACGCCAGCAAGAAGCTGACCATCCCCAAGCTGGAGTTCTTTGAATCCTTCCTGGAAGGCAGCGGCGACCGGGAAATCTCCACCACCATGGCGTTCGTGCGCATGCTCAGCACCCTGGTGAAGGACAAGAGCATTGGTGACCGGGTGGTGCCGATCGTCCCCGACGAGGCGCGCACCTTCGGCATGGAAGGCATGTTCCGTCAGCTCGGTATCTATTCGTCCAAGGGCCAGAAATACGAGCCCGAGGATGCCGGCCAGGTGATGTATTACCGGGAAGACAAGAAAGGCCGCATCATGGAGGAAGGCATCAACGAAGCCGGCTCCATGTCCGGCTGGATGGCCGCGGCCACCAGTTACAGCGTGCACGACTTCACGTTGATTCCGTTCTTTATCTACTACTCCATGTTCGGCTTCCAGCGCACCGGGGACTTCTGGTGGGCGGCCGGCGACAGCCAGGCGCGCGGCTTCCTGCTGGGCGGCACCGCCGGGCGTACCACCCTCAATGGCGAGGGCCTGCAGCACCAGGACGGCCACAGCCACGTGCTCACCAGCACGGTGCCCAACTGCGTCAGCTACGACCCCACCTACGCCTACGAGCTGGCGGTGATTCTGCAGGACGGCCTGCGCCGCATGTACGAGGAAGAAGAGAGCGTCTTCTACTACCTGACGCTGATGAACGAAAACTACCTGCACGGCGCCATGCCCAAGGGCGCCGAGGAAGGCATCCGCAAGGGCATGTACCTGCTGCGCGAAGGCAAGGGCAAGCGCGGCAAGAAAGCCAAGCATGTCCAGTTGCTCGGTTCCGGCACCATCTTGCGCGAAGTGGAAGCCGCGGCGGACTTGCTGCGCGAGGACTTCGGCGTCGCCGCCGATGTGTGGAGCGTTACCAGCTTCAACGAACTGCGTCGCGAAGGCCTGCGCGCCGACCGTGACCGTTTGCTCAAGCCGGACCTCAAAGTGGCGCCCACCTGGGTGGAGCAATGCCTGGACAAACGCCAGGGCCCGGTGATCGCGTCCACCGACTACATCAAGGCTTACGCCGATCAGATCCGTCCGTGGGTCAAAGCCCGCTTCAAGGTGCTCGGCACCGACGGCTACGGGCGCAGTGACTCCCGTGAGAAACTGCGTCACTTCTTTGAAGTGGACCGTTACTTCGTGGTTCTGGCCGCGCTCAGCGCGCTCAAGGACGAAGGCGAAGTGGACGCCGCCACCGTCAAACAGGCGATCAAGAAATACGGCATCGACCCGGAAAAACCCTACCCGGTGATCTCATAAGGAGCCTGCCATGAGCAAGGAAACCATCCGGGTACCCGATGTGGGCAGCAGTGATCCTGTTGACGTCATCGAGGTGTCCGTCAAAAAAGGCGACAGCGTCGAAGCCGAAGACACCATTGTGGTGTTGGAGTCCGACAAAGCGTCCGTGGAAGTACCGTGCCCGAAGGCGGGCACCGTGCTGGAACTGCTGGTGAAAGCCGGCGACCGGGTCAAGGAAGGCGACCCCCTGTTGGAGCTGGACACCGAAGCCGGCGCCGAATCTGGTGGGAGCGGGCCTGCCCGCGAAGAGTCAGCCGATTCCCAGGATGGCGAAAAGGATGCCGGCGATACAGACGAAAAAGACGATTCAGGATCCAGGATTCAGGATTCAGGGGAGGGCGCCGGGAAAGCTTCTGGCGGCGAAACCCGCGAACAAACCATCCCCGCCCCGGACCTGGGCGACATCGACGAAGCGGAAATCATCGAGCTGTCGGTGAGCGAAGGCGACACCGTGGAAGCGGAACAGACCATCCTGGTGCTGGAATCCGACAAGGCGTCCCTGGAAATCCCCAGCCCGGCCGCCGGCACGGTGAAAAAGCTGCTGGTAAAAGCCGGCGACAAAATCACCTCCGGCACCGAACTGATGGTGCTGGAAACCACCGGCGGCGGAGAGACGGCCGATGAAGAGACGGCCGGCGAAGGCAAGTCCGGTGGCAAACAATCGGGTGGCAGCGGGTCTGGTGAAAGCGAGCCTGGTGGGAGCGGGCCTGCCCGCGAAGCCTCCGAAAAAGCCTCCCAGCCCTCTGAAACGTCCGCCCAGGATTCAGGAGCGGGGGGCGCGAAAGATTCCGTCGGCATCGGCCAACACCCGGCCAAATCCGGTGCCGCCGCCGCCAGCCGCCCGTCCAAGGACGTGCACGCCGGCCCGGCGGTGCGCAAGCTGGCCCGGGAAACCGGCGTCGATCTCGGCACGGTGCCGCCCAGCGGCCCCAAGGACCGCATTCTCAAGGAAGACGTGCACGCGCACATCAAGCAGCGTATGGAACAACCGGCCGCCGCCGGCGGTGCCGGCGCCACGGACCTGCCCGAGATCGACTTCAGCGAATTCGGCCCGGTGGAACGCGACGAGCTCAACAAGCTGCGCAAGGTGGCGGCCCGGAATCTGCATCGCAGCTGGGTGACCATCCCCCATGTCACCCAGTTCGACGAGGCGGATATCACCGAGCTCGAAGCGTTCCGCAAAAGCCAGAACAAGGCGCTGGAGAAAGAAGGCGTCAAGCTCACCATGCTGGCGTTTCTGGTGCAGGCCTGCGCGCGAGCGCTGCGCGAATTCCCGAGGGTGAACAGTTCGCTGGAACCGTCCGGCGAAGCGCTGATCCTGAAGGATTATGTGCACATCGGCATCGCCGTGGACACGCCCAATGGCCTGGTGGTGCCGGTACTGCGCGACGCGGACAAGAAAGGGCTCAGCCAGATCGCCACGGAAATCGGCGAGCTGGCCGCCAAGGCCCGCGACCGCAAACTGTCACCGGCGGACATGAAGGGCGCCAGCTTCAGCATCTCGTCGCTGGGCGGCATCGGCGGCACCGCCTTCACGCCCATCGTCAACTGGCCGGAGGTGGCGATCCTCGGCGTCAGCCGCTCCGACACCAAACCGGTGTGGGACGGCAACGCCTTCCAGCCCCGGCTGATGCTGCCGCTGTCGTTCTCCTACGACCACCGGGTAATCGACGGCGCCGACGCGGCACGCTTCACCACCTACCTCAGCGGTCTGCTCGGCGACATGCGGCGAGCCCTGTTGTAGGAGCGGGCCTAGCCCGCGAAAGGCCGGCAAAGCCGGCCGGCAGGATCCCAGAGAGGTGGTTTATGCTGCCTTTAGAAAAGCCTCTGGAATCCTGCCGGGGCTTCGCCCCTTTCGCGGGCAGGGCCAGCCCCGCCACCCGGCAGGCCCCACCGCTACGCCACCAACCCCAGCCCCGCCAGCAGTTGCTCCAGCTCGTCACGCGCCTCTCCATCCAACGCCGTTAGCGGCAGCGGAAGGCTGTTATGACCGGCGAGGCCCAAAATCCCCGCAGCCGTCGCCATCACTCGAATGCTGCCTCCGTGTTGTTCGAAGGCGCGCCACAGCGGTTGCAGATGCTGCGAGAGGCGGGTCGCCTCGGAGGCATCGCCACGTTGGGCGGCACGGGTGATGGCAAGCGCCGTCTCAGGAAATAAGCCGCCGATGACCGAATACCAGGCGTCGCAGCCGGCGTTGAGACCGGTGGCGGCGTGGGCGTCGCCACTGACGCCAAGGCTTACCCGGGAAGGGAGCAAGGCGCGCAAATGTTCAATGTGTGCGCTGGCGGCGCCCGGGTCGGTCGGCACGCCGGGGATCTTGATCGAGCTCACCCGCGGTAGCTCGGCGATGGCGGCGTATAAGTCGTCATCGAATTCGAAGTGCGTCGTTCTGGGGTTGTCATAAACACACAACGGTACCGACAGATGCTCTACCACCTTCGCGTAAAGACCGTACACCTCGTCGCGGGTGAGCGGCTGGTAGGACATGGGGGCCAGCAACACTGCTTTCGCGCCCGCTGTCTGCGCGTCCTCGGCATGCCCAAGAACGTCCCGTGTTCGAAGCGATCCGATGCCGACCATCACGGGAACGCCGTCCGCGTTCTGAACGGCCAGCTCCGCCGTCCGTTTGCGCTCATCGCGATTGAGGTAGGCGTAGCTGCCGGTTGAGCCTAACGCCCCGATGGAATCGACGCCGGCGCTGGCGAGGCGGCTGATCAGTGTCGTAAAGGCTGCCTCGTCGATGCCGGTTTCGTCCATGGGGGTAAGCGGGAAAGCGCTGAGACCGGAAAACATGCAGGAACCTCATAAAAGGAAAAAGGGCAGGTCTTGTCTTTTGCCTGATGATGGCGAAAAAGACAAGGTCTGCCCCGGGCATTCTTAGATGCGTCTCTGGTATCCTGCCGGCAAGCTTTGCTTGCCTTTCGCGGGCAGGGCCCGCTCCCACAAGGCCCGCTCCTAAAAATCAGTTGTTACCGTGGCGTTCCTTCCACTTTTCCTTCTTTTCTTCCCATTTTTCCATACGATCTTTCTGGTGCTGATCGTACTGGGCGCGTTGCTCTTCGTTCAGCACATCGCGGATTTCTTCCTGGGTCTCTTTATGAAGCTCGCGCATCGCCTCGCCTTTCTCTTGGCGGATTTCGCGAATTTCCTCTTGCTGCTCCTGGGTCAGGTTGAGCTCCTGAGCCATTTTCTGCATGTGACGGTCGGCGCCTTTTTCCATCGGCGAGCCGGCGAAGGCCAGGGTGGAGAACAGCGTCAGTGTCACAATCATCAATTTTTTCATCGTCTTGCTCCTTGAGTGATGACGTTCCGGGTTGCCCCGGATTCCTTTACAGATTGGACCTGCAATGTGCAGCCAATATGCAGCGAATGTGGAGAAATCACGTTTCGTCATCCGGATTTTGTAATCGGTAGCCAACGCCGTAGACACTGCCGATCCAGTCGTGATCGCCGGTCAGGCCCTCGCTGAGTTTGCGCCGCAGCTTGCGGATGTGGCTGTCGATGGTGCGGTCGGACACCACCCGGTGGTCGGAATAGATTACGTCCATCAGCTGGTCGCGGGTCCAGATGCGTCCGGCCTGGCGGGACAACGCGGCCAGCAGCTCGAATTCAATCGCGGTGAGCGCCACCCGGGCGCCGTCATGGACCGCCTCGAAGCGGTGCCGGTCCAGGGCCAGGCCGCCCTCGGCGGCGGGCTGGGCGGCGTTACCGGCGCGGCGCAGTACCGCTTTCACCCGCGCCACCACTTCCCGGGGGCTGAACGGCTTGCAGATGTAGTCGTCGGCACCGATCTCCAGGCCCAGCAGCCGGTCCACCTCTTCCACGCGGGCGGTGATCATCAGAATCGGCACCTGGGAGAAACGGCGGATCGCCTTGCACACTTCCATGCCGTCGCCGTCGGGGAGCATCAAGTCCAGCAGCACCGCGTCGAAGTCACCGTCGCGCACGCGCCGTTCGGCGTCGGCGGCGCTGCCGGTCTGTTCCGGCTCGAAATGGCTGTGGCGCAGATAGTCCGCCAGCAATTGCGCCAGCCGGGGTTCATCCTCGACGATCAGAATTTTCGCCATGCTTTGTTCCTTTAGCGGGGCAACCGCACCGTAATTCTAAGACCGCCCAGCGGGCTATGGTCCGCTGTCATCGTGCCGCCATGTGCTTCGACAATGCGCCGGGCAATGGCCAGGCCAAGGCCGGCGCCGCCGGTCTGGCGGTTGCGGGAGCTCTCCACCCGGTACAGATGATCGAACAGTTTGGGCAGGGCATCGTCGGGCACGCCCGGCGCGCTGTCGTTCAGGGTCAGGCGCCAGTCGCCGCCGTCTCCGTCCAGGGTGAGCTGCACCTCGCCGCCTTCGTCGGTGTACTTGAGGCTGTTCTGCAGCAGGTTATCGAGCAGCTGACGCAGGCGCACCGGGTCGCCGTTGACCCGCGCCGGGCTCAGATCGGTGCGCAGGCGTACGCGCCGGCGGCCCAGCGCCGGGCGCGCCGCGTCCACGGCGTCCTCGCACAGCGCGTCCAGATCCAGCGCGGTGAAGTGATAGCGCAGGTTACCGGCGTCGGCGAGGGCCAGGTCATGCAAGTCGTTGACCAGGTGGGTGAGCTGGCGCACCTCGGATTCCAGCGCCGCGATGGTTTCGTGGTTGAGCGGGCGCACGCCATCGACCACCGCTTCCAGCTCGCCCTGCAGCACCGACAGCGGCGTGCGCAGCTCGTGGGCGATGTCCGAAAACCAGCGCTGGCGGGCTTTCTGGCCCTGGTCCAGGCGCTCGCCCAGGCTGTCCACATGGCGGATCAAATCGCCCAGTTCGTCGCGGCGCCGGCTGCCCAGCCGGGTCTGATAGTCGCCTTCGCGCAACTTGCGGGTGTGGGCGCTGAGCGCCGTCACCGGCGCCACCAGATGGCGCGCCAGCAGCCAGGACACCAGCAACGACAGGGCCAGCCCCACCAGGGCCATCCAGCCGGCGAAATTGAGCTGGCGCTCCTGGAAGCGCCGGTCGAGCTTGTCGCGGATCGCCTCCTGATCGGGATACGCCAGCCAGCCCACCAGGTCGTTGTCGGTGCGGATCGGCACCAGGCGGCTGAACTGTTGCGGCGGCGGTGGGCCGATCAGCGGGCGCCGGTCCGCCGCCAGCAGGCTCAGATGGCGGGGCGCGTCGCGACGGTCGCGCTTGCCCGGCTCGGTGTCGGTGTTACGGTCGCCGGCCAGCCAGTACAGCCGGCCCAGCACGCGCGGGTCGCTGAGCAGGAAATCCCAGTTGCCCCGTTGCGCGTAAAGCACGCCGAGATGGTCGGCCAGGCGTTCCACCTGCGCCTGCTGCCGCTCGTCGATGTACTTGCGCAGGCTCTGCTCGAAGGCAAAGAAATAGAACCCGCTCGCGGCCACGATCAGTACCACGAAGGTGCCGAGAAAGGTGAGGAAAAGCTTGTTGCGGATGCCCATGCTGCCAGTCTAAGCCCTGCCGGCCCCACGACCCAGCGCCTTGCACATTCTTTCAAAATCCAGAAAATCCTGGATATATATGACCGCCGGGTCTGTCTCTTCGGTGAATTATTGTGGAAGTTGATATCAGGGTGATGTTAGGTTCTTCGCGCAACAAAAATAGATTATAAAAAAGGGACAGACATAATTTTTCCGGCAATAAGGAAGTTTAAAAAATGCACGAATTTAATAATAAAAAAACGGGGAATCCATACCGGTATATCTACAGAAAGCAGGCCTGCGGATTCTGGTGGTGCGCGCTGCCCTACGTGGACGAAAAAGGCCGTAAAAGACAGTTCAGAAAATGCTTTCGAGACAACCGGTATTCTGATCAGCACGCCGCCCTTCAAGCGGCCCTGGCCTGGCGGGACGCTCAGATTCGCGCGCTCAGACGCCAGGGCACGCTCGGCGCCGCGCCTAAGCTGCGGCGTGTCTCGGTGAACGAGCTCAGTAAGCTGAAGCCGCAAGACAACAGCTTCGGGATCATTGGCATCACGGTAACCCGACGTGATAAGCCCAGGGGTATCAATGTGTCCGTGACGGCACAACGCGGGCAAAAAAAATGGTTTTCCATGCGTCGGCATGGCGCTTTCGAAGCGTTCCGGCTTGGCGTACGCCAACGCTGTGAATGGATACAGGTTCCAGTGCCCAGCGACGACGAGCTGCACCGGCGTTTTCAGCATTGGTTAAAGAATAATTCCCGGTTTTTGAAAGAGTATGACATTGCTTCCTGAGGATCCGGAGTCTAACGCTCCGGAGATAAAGCGCCGTATTTTTAATCACGAGGCCATGTTTCGCAACGCGGGTCGGTTGCCGGTGTCGTTCAGTTACAGGGACCTTCGCGACCTTGCCGACTCGTCGATACCGGGCATTTCACAACCCGGTAAGACCTTTTCTTGCCTGCGGTTTATACAGCTGTTCTGCATGGATTATTCCGGCGCCCATGACCGCTTTTACCGTATCAAGGACCCGCGCCGGTATGACCGCCTCGCGGAGCTGAAGAAGTGTGTGTTCTCGTTGACCGCGGCCAAAAGAGCGGTGCTGCGTCAGACCATGAGAGTGGAGGGCGCGCAATTAGAGCACCGGCTGTTCGATTTTATCGCGACGCGTCTGGAAGCTAGAAACCCGGAATATATCTGGCGCTTCAGGTTGCGGCAGACCTATTCGTGGTTGCATGAACGGCATCGCACGGGGCGGTCGTTCTCCGACTTGTCGCAAATCCTGTCGATCGCCGGCAACGAACTGGCACTGGCTTTGGATAGCGAGGACGAGGACCGATGCTTGGAAGCGGTATCGGTGATCATGGACAGCGGCAAAATTTATTATCCGGTGGGTCGGAGAAAGTACAACAAGCCCACGGTCGAGAAGCTTTACGCGTCGCGGTCCTTGCTGAACGTTCTACGCGCGCATGTTGATATTCTGGGTGCCGGGAATCATGAGGGCGTTACCCATATGAATTCCGGCTGGGCCAAGGTATGGGCGTGCCTTTTCCCTGACAGATTGGTGATGATGGACAGCCGGGTGTCCTTTGCCATTGGCCGCTTCTTTCAGGAATACAGCCTGCAAGCCGAACTGGATCTGCGTCTTATGTCTGAAAGGGTGGGGTTCTACCAGGTCGGCTTCCCGGGGCGCAAGGTTGAGGGTATAGCCAAAATCGAAAAGCGTCCGGAGGTATGGGCGCTGTCGTCGATCAACCTGTCTCACTTTCTTCTCAACTTTCTGGATTTCTGCAGAAATAACGACCGGCCTATCCTCAACGGCTACCCGTTCAGCCTGAGGGGGCTGGAAGCCAAACTGTTCATGCTGGGTGAATAGCGGTGTGGGAGCGGGCCCGCCCGCTCCTCAAGGGCTCGGTTAACGATCCTTACGCTGCACCCACTGCGGCTCCTGGGTGTTGGTGCGCAGGTTGATGGCGCGGGCCATCACGAACAGCAGGTCGCCGACGCGGTTGAGCACGGCGCGGCTCACCGGGTTGATCTGGTCGTCGTCGCCGACCGCGATCAGGTCCCGCTCCGCGCGCCGCGCCACCGTGCGGCAGTGGTGGCACCAGGCGGCGTCCGGGTGGCCGCCGGGCAGCACGAATTCCTTGAGCGGTGCCAGTTCCGCGTTGAGCGTGTCGGCCTGGGATTCCACTTCCACCAGATCGGCGTCGGTGAGGGTGACGGTGCCCGGCACCGCCAATTCGCCGCCCAGGTCGAACAGTAAATGCTGGATACGCTGCAGCAGTGCGTCCAGGTCCGCGTCCAGGGCCCGGGCGCGGAGCACGCCCAGGCCGCTGTTCAGCTCGTCCAGCGCACCCAGGGCCTGGATGCGCGGGTGATCCTTGGCGATCCGGCTGCCGTCCGCCAGGCCGGTGCGGCCATCGTCGCCGCTGCGGGTGATCACCCGGTTGATGCGGGTCTTGTCGTCCTTGCCGTCGCTCATGGTCAGAATTCCATTCCCAGGCTTACCCGGTAGTGCCGTTCCGGCAGGGGGTAGGCGTTATAACTGAGGTTGTTGGTGGCTTTGATGCCGTAATCCGCCGCCAGTTCATCCTCCAGGTTATAGGCCCCGATGCGCAAGTAGGCATTTTGGTAGCGGGCGGTGGCTTCCAGGTCGGTCATCCGATAGCTGTCGATCTGCTGAAAGTCGTTGGGCTGGTCGTTGTCGAAGCGGCGCTTGCCCACGTAGCGGTGCGCCAGGGACAGCTCCAGCCAGGACAGCGCCTGCCAGTTGGCCTGGGCGTAGAACAGCTGGCGCGACACCAGCGGCACGTCGTTGCCTTCCCATTCGCCCTCGTCGAACTCGGCCCGTTGCAGGGTGCCGTTGAGCACCAGCGTCAGGTCCCGGTCCAGCCGCCAGCGGCTGTTCAGGCTCACGCCACGGCGGCGGGTGCGGTCCTCCAGATTCACGTTGGCCCCGAAGGCGCCGGCGTAGGGGTTGTAGACGATCTCGTTCTCGAAGCGCCCCTGCCAGGCGGTCAGCGTCGAGGTCTGGATGCCTTTTTGCCAGCTGGCGCCCAGGGTGTACTGCTCGCCGGTCTGCGGCTCCAGCAGCTCGTCGTCCGGGGTGATTTCGTCGGCGTTGACGATGCGCACGCTGCGCTGGGCGCCGGCGAACACATCCAGGCCGCCGTCGAAGTGGTAGCGCACACCGCCTTCGTACATTTCCGCGTCCTGGCTGTCCTGGCCCTGGCCGGCGCTGAAACCGGTGGTTTCGGTCTCGGTATCCACGTCCAGGCGGCGCGCGCCCAGGGTGAACGACCAGCGGTCCAGGGTCATCACATCGTGGAAGTACCAGGCGGTTTGCCGCTGGTCCACGTCCTTGGTGCTGGTGGGGTCGCCGATCCGCGCTCGCTCGCCGGCGCTGCGGTTCTCCAGACGGTAGTCGTACAGGTCCCAGCCCACCGTGGTGTTGTGGGTCAGGCCGGCGGCCTGGAACTGGCTGGTGAAACGCGGGTTGACGCTGTAGCTGTCCACGTCGGTTTCGCCGTAGGTGGAGAAGCCCGGGAAGTAGAAGAAGTAGCTCTGCTCCTTGCGGCGGCCGGCGAAATCCAGATGCAGGCGGCTGTGATTCCCGATGCGCACGTTCATGCCCGGCATCACCGTGACCGTGTCCTGGTCCGCCCAGTCGTAGGGGGTGGCGGCGCCTTCCGGGTCGTCCTCGAACGGGTTCTCGCCGGTGGCCAGGTTCACGGTGCGCCCGCCGGGCAGGTCCAGGTTCTGGCGCTCGCCGGTGGCGGTCAGGTAGAAGGTCAGGTCGTCGCGGCGGGTGCGCAGATCGGCGAAGGCGTTGCGTTGCTGCAGGTCGTTGTTTTGCCGGTAGCCGTCACTGTGCAGGGCCTGCACCGAGGCGGCGGCGCTGGTGTGGTTGTCGGGGTCTTCGCCCCGGTGGTGGCCGGTGGCCCACAGGCTGCCGCCGCTGGTGCTGAAGCTGCCGCCGGTGACTTCCACGCCGGCCCGGTTGTCGTAGCGCTCGCGGGTGACGATGTTGACCGCGCCGCCGACCACGCCGTTGCCGTACAGCGCGGCGCCGGCGCCGGGCAGCACTTCGATGCGCTCGATCGCCGCCAGCGGGATCGAGGCAATGTCCGGGCCGGACAGGTCCACGTTGCTGTAGCGGCGGCCGTTGAGCAGCACCAGGGTGTTGGAGGTGGCGCTGGCGCCGAAGCCCTGCATGTCGATGGTGGCGCGGGCGCCGTTGATGCCGAAATTGCGGCGCACCTGGACGCCGCCGAGCGTGTCGAGCACGTCCGCCAGGTTATTGGCGGGCATCGCGTCGATGGTGTCCCGGTCCAGGATCAGCGTGCCGGTGGGCAGTTCCCGCGCCACGCTGGCGGTGCGTGAGCCGGTGACTTCCACCGGGGCGAGTGTGTTATCGGACTGCGCGGCCTGGGTAACAGGCGCGTACAGGCAAGCCGTGGCCAAAGCCAGCTTTACAGCGGCGGCCACCTTAAGGGGGTGGGTATGCATAGTATTGTCCTCCCGATGCACCCTCCGTACATGGGGTGCGCCCCGAACCGACAGGGTCGGGCGGGGCGCGCCAGTGGCGACAGGCCGGTCTCCGGGCTCAAGGGGTGACGCCGTTACCGCCTTCCCAGGGCGTGCCTGGTGGCGTGGTGGTAACGACTACCTCATACCGTTGCGGGGGCAGCGCCGGCCTTTCACCGGCTTCCCGTACACCTGAAGCGGAGGCAAACATAGAGCAACGCCGGCCCCGGCACAACCGCTCAAGGGTGCCGGGCTTTCACCGCCGCGACGATACGGCGGTGGGCGGGCAGATCGATATCAAGCGCTTCGGCCTGGCGCAGCAGCCAGCTGTTGATGGCGTCGATTTCGGTGACGGCGCCGGCCTGCATGTCCGCGCGCATCGAGGAGGTGTTGCCGGCGGTGGCTTCGGCCAGGGCGCGGACGCCGGGCAGGGAGTCGCCGGGCCAGGTCGGGTCCAGGGCGGTGAATACCCGATCCGCTTCGCGGGCCAGTTGTTCGGCCTCGCCGGCCAGCGCCGGGTCCTGGAAGATACGGCCGTTGGCCACATCGTGCAGGCCGGTGAGCGGGTTGATCACCGCGTTGCCGACCAGTTTGCGCCACTGGCGGTGGCGGAAATCGTCGGGCCAGTGCAGTTTCGGCCAGTGGGCGGAGAGGGCGCCGAACCAGGCCGGCGGTCCCCCGGCGGCGCTTTCCCCCATCCAGGTGTCATTCTCGGCGACCACACGGTGGGTATCGCCGTCACGCTTCACCGCCGAGGCGCTGACCACCTCGATCATGCGCGCCCCGTCGGGCAGCAGCCCGTCCAGGCTGCCCAGGCCGTTCTGCAGCCGCAGCACGGTGGCGTCCGCCGCCAGCGGCAGGCCGGCCAGCGCCGCCGCCGAAAACGGCGCCTTGCACGCCACCACCAGCCGCCGGATTGTTGGGGTGGCTGGCCTTGTAGGAGCGGGCCTTGCCCGCGAAAGGCCGGCAGAGCCGGCCGGCGGGATACCAGAGGCGTTGTTGGTGCTGTCGTTAGAAAGGTCTCTGGCATCCTGCCGGGAGCTGCGCTCCCTTTCGCGGGCTGGGCCCGCTCCCACAAGGGGCTCGCACAAAAGTTGGAGTAGCACCGGGTCGCCGCTCGGGAGAATCAGAGTGCGTTCCAGGGTCGGCGTGTCGTCGCGGCGCAGGACGATGACGGTGAAGCCGGCGCGCCGCACGTAGTGGGCGGCGAGCAGGCCCATGTTGCCGGCGCCCAGCAGGTACCAGGGTTCAGCGCGGTCGGGGGAGGCGAGATCGGTCATGGCGCTATGCTAGGCGTGCCAACCGCCGGCCACAATCTGATTGGCGCGGCGTCATGTTTTTTTGTGCTTTTCCCGAATAGTGCTTTTGTTAAATGGTGCCAGCACATGTTGTGCTGCTTGGTGCAAACCCCGACTATGTCTCCTTTTCGAGACTGAACCGAAACGGGAAAGCGATGCCCCCCCTCAGCGATACGTTGCGCACCGCCTGGCAGCTTTACAGTCACCCCCGGGTGGTGGTGATGCTGTTTTTGGGGTTCTCCGCCGGGCTGCCTTACCTGCTGGTGTTCTCGACCCTGTCGGCCTGGCTGGCGGACGCCGATGTGGACCGCGCCGCCATCGGCTATTTCAGCTGGGTGGGCATCATGTTCTCGATCAAGGTGTTCTGGGCCCCGGTGGTGGACCGGCTCAAGCTGCCGCTGCTGAACCGTCTGTTGGGTCAGCGGCGCGGCTGGCTGCTGCTGGCCCAGGTGGGCATCGCGTTGTCCCTGGCGGCGATGGCGCTGGTGGAGCCGGTGGGCCACCTGGAGCGCTTCGCCCAGCTGGCGCTGCTGGTGGCGTTCTGCTCCGCCACCCAAGACATCTGCATCGATGCCTACCGCATTGATTCCGCTGACGAATCCTTCCAGGGCGCCATGGCCGCCACCTACATTTTCGGCTACCGCACCGCCATGCTGGTGGCCGGCGCCGGCGCCTTCTACATCGCCAGCTACGATTCCTGGAACGGCGCCTACCACGCCATGGCCTGGCTGATGGGAGTGGGCATTGTCACCACGCTGATCATCCGCGAGCCGGACACGCCGCCCCGGGAAAGCTTCGGCCGTGACCCGAAGCAGTGGCTGGAAACCGCCCTGATCGCCCCGTTCCGGGACTTCTTCGGCCGTTATGGTCGCATCGCCCTGGGCCTGCTGGCGCTGGTGGCGATCTACCGGATCAGCGACATCACCATGGGGGTGATGGCCAACCCCTTTTACCTGGACATCGGCTACACCAAGAACGAAATCGCCACGGTGGCCAAGTTTTTCGGCTTCTTCATGACCATGCTGGGCTCCGCGGTGGGCGGGCTGGCGGTGCTGCGCTACGGGCTGGGCCGCTCGCTGCTGGTCGGCGCGATCGGCGTGGCGCTGACCAATCTGCTGTTCGCGGTGATGGCCACCTATTCGCCGGTCACGCAGGTGCCGGTGGACCCGGAGCAGGTGCGCTGGGTATCGCTGGCCTGGCTGGCGGCGGTGATCAGCGCCGACAACCTGTTCGGCGGCTTCGCCAACGTGGCGCTGATCGCCTTTATGTCCAGCCTTACCAACCGCAACTTCAGCGCCACCCAGTACGCCCTGTTCAGCTCACTGATGACCCTGCCGGGCAAGTTCATCGGCGGCTTCTCCGGCGAAGTGGTAAAGGCGTCGGGCTACACGGTGTTCTTCAACTACGCCGCGCTGCTCGGCGTGCCGGCCATTCTGCTGACGATCTGGTGGTTACGGCGGCGTGACGAGAGTGTTTAGCCGCGTCTCTGGAATCCTGCCGGGAGCTTCGCTCCCTTTCGCGGGCTGGGCCAGCTCGCACATGCCCTGACCTTCGGTCAGGGCTGCCAGAAGCAGGATTTGGGGACACGGTTACCGAGCACGGTGACGCCTTCGTCGGCGAGCCGCTGAATCTGGACCTCGCCGCTGGGCGTGCCGGCCAGCGGCAGTACGCCGTCGCCGCGAATCACCCGGTGCCAGGGCAGGGTGGAGCCTTTCGGCAGCCGGCTCATCAAACGGCCGACGAAGCGCGCATGGCGTGGGAAGCCCGCCTGCCGCGCCACCTGCCCATAGCTGGCCACGCGGCCCGCCGGGATGGCGCCAACGATCTGATATACCGCGTCGATGAATTCCTGGTTCATGAGACTAGCTTCAGGCTTCAAGCCGCAAGCTACAAGCGGCGGGATTGGGGGATTGTGGGAGCGGGCCCTGCCCGCGAAAGGGGCGCAGCCCCGGCAGGATCCCAGAGCCCCCTCTAACGACAGCTCCAACAGCGTCTCTGGAATCCCGCCGGCCGGCGTTGCCGGCCTTTCGCGGGCAGGGCCCGCTCCCACAATCGCTACCCTCAGCCCTTTTCAAGGTGCGTCTTCTAGCGAAGCCCGCCGTCGGTTTCGATCACGCGGCCGGTGAAGTAGTCGTTCTCAAAGATGAAACGCACCGACCGGGCGATGTGCTCCGGCTCGCCGAGCCGCTTCAGCGGCACCGAACCCACCAGCCGGTCGCGGGCTTCGGGCTTCATGGCGGCGATCATATCGGTGTTGATGGTGCCCGGCGCCACCACGCCGGTGCGGATGTTGTAGCGCGCCAGTTCCCGCGCCCAGACTTCGGCCATGGCCACCACCCCGGCCTTGGCGGCGGCGTAGTTGGTTTGCCCGAAGCTGCCCTGGCGGGCGATGGAGGAGATGTTGACGATCACGCCTTCCTCGACGTCGCTTTCCAGCATGCAGCGGGCCGCCTCACGGCCGCACAGGAACACCCCGGTCAGGTTCACGTCGATCACCGCCTGCCACTGCTGCAGGCTCATGGTGGATTGCAGCTCGCCGTCCTTATACTTGATCAGCAGGCCGTCGCGGGTGATACCGGCGTTGTTGACCAGGCCGTGCAGGGCGCCGAAGTCCGCCACCACGCTGTTGAACAGGGCGGTGACCTCTTCTTCCCGGGCGACATTGGCCAGGTAGCTTTTCGCCTCGCCGCCGGCCTGCTCGCAGCGGGCCACGGTGTCGCGCAGGTCGTCCTCGTTCAGGTCCACGCAGGCGATGCGCGCGCCGCCGCTCGCCAGGCTCACCGCGATACCGCGCCCCAGCCCCCGGCCGGCCCCGGTCACTACCACTACTTTATTGTTCAGATCCATGGGTCGCTCCTCGTCAAACGAAAACGGGGAGTATGCCGGGGCCGCGACGGTCGGCCAATGACCGAAAAGATAGCTTCGGGTTTGCCGCTTGAAACAGGGCGTATCGCCCCCATCTCGCGGGGCACGGTGACGAGATAGATTTCCTCACCCACCTATTGACTGCCGTGAAGCGGCAACTATGATTAGCACTCGACTCGTGAGAGTGCTAATTCCGGTTTGCGGGGCCCTGCCCCGGTGACCTCAGAGCCAACTTGGAGAATGGAGACCATGAAAATTCGTCCTTTGCATGATCGCGTGCTGGTGCGCCGCGAGGAGGAAGAGACCAAAACCGCCGGTGGCATCGTGCTGCCCGGTTCCGCCGCCGAGAAGCCGTCCCGTGGCGAAGTGATCGCCGCCGGCAACGGCAAGATCCAGGAAAACGGCGACGTGCGCCCCCTGGACGTGAAAACCGGCGACAAAGTGATTTTCGGTCAGTACTCCGGCAACACCGTGAAAGTGGACGGTGAAGAGCTTCTGATCATGAGCGAAGCCGAGATTCTTGCCGTCATCGAAGGTTAATCGAGTATTTTGCAGAGGTAGCGATAATGTCTAAAGAAGTGATTTTCCGTGACGAAGGCCGGCAGCGCATGCTGCGTGGCGTCAACATTCTGGCCGACGCGGTAAAAGTAACCCTGGGCCCGAAAGGCCGTAACGTGGTGCTGGACAAGTCCTTCGGCGCGCCCTTGATCACCAAGGACGGCGTGACCGTCGCCAAGGACATCGAGCTGGAAGACAAGTTCGAGAACATGGGCGCCCAGATGGTCAAGGAAGTGGCCTCCAAGTCCAACGACGAAGCCGGCGACGGTACCACCACCGCCACCGTGCTGGCCCAGGCGATCGTCACCGAAGGCCTGAAATCAGTGACCGCCGGCATGAACCCGATGGACCTCAAGCGTGGCATCGACAAGGCCACCGACGCCATCGTCGAAGAGATCAAGAAGCTGTCCACCCCGTGTGACACCACCAAGAGCATCGAGCAGGTGGGCACCATCTCCGCCAACTCCGACAAGTCCGTGGGTGAGATTATCGCCCAGGCCATGGAGAAGGTCGGCCAGGAAGGCGTGATCACCGTGGAAGAAGGCCAGTCCCTGGTCAACGAGCTGGAAGTCGTGGAAGGCATGCAGTTCGACCGCGGTTACCTGAGCCCGTACTTCATCAACAACCAGGAAAAGATGCAGGTGGAGCTGGAAGACCCCTACATCCTGCTGGTGGATAAGAAGATCTCCAACATCCGCGAGCTGCTGCCGGTGCTCGAGAACGTGGCCAAGGCAGGCAAACCGCTGATGATCATCGCCGAGGACATCGAAGGCGAAGCGCTGGCCACCCTGGTGGTGAACAACATGCGCGGCATCATCAAGTGCGCCGCCGTGAAAGCGCCCGGCTTCGGCGACCGCCGCAAAGCCATGTTGCAGGATCTGGCGATCCTCACCGGCGGCACCGTGATTTCCGAAGAAGTCGGTCTGAGCCTGGAAAACGTGGCCCTGGAAGACCTGGGTTCCGCCAAGAAGGTCAACATCGACAAGGAAAACACCACCGTGGTCGGCGGCAAGGGTCAGCAAGCTGACATCGATGCCCGTGTGGAGCAGATCCGCAAGGAAATCGAGAACTCCTCCTCCGACTACGACAAAGAGAAGCTCCAGGAACGCGTGGCCAAGCTGGCCGGCGGTGTGGCCGTGATCAAGATCGGCGCCGCCACCGAAATGGAGATGAAAGAGAAGAAAGCCCGCGTCGACGACGCCCTGCACGCCACCCGTGCGGCCGTTGAAGAAGGCGTGGTGCCCGGCGGCGGTGTCGCCCTGGTGCGTGCCCTGACCAGCATCGGCAAGCTGAAAGGCGACAACGACGATCAGACCGCCGGTATCGCGCTGATTATCCGCGCCCTGGAAGCCCCGCTGCGCCAGATCGTCTACAACGCCGGCGGTGAGCCGTCCGTGGTGGTACAGGAAGTGCGCAACGGCAAAGGTAACTACGGTTACAACGCCGCCACCGGTGAGTACGGTGACATGATCGAGATGGGCATCCTGGACCCGGCCAAAGTGACCCGGTCCGCCCTGCAGGCAGCCGCTTCCGTGGCCGGCCTGATGATCACCACCGAAGCCATGATCGCCGACAAGCCTGAAGAAGGCGGCGGTGGCGCCCCGGATATGGGCGGCATGGGTGGAATGGGCGGCATGGGCGGCATGATGTAAATCAGCCGGTCATCCGACCCACTAAAAACCCCGGCGGGTTCTCCCGCCGGGGTTTTTTTATGGGTATGCTGCCACGATGCAAACCCGCGATCCTAAACTCCTTCCACACGCCTTGGTGTTCATCGCCCTGCTGCTGGCATTGGCCCTGGCCCACCAATGGGTGAACCCGTGGCTGCGCTACGACCGCGCCGCCGTGGCCGGCGGGGAGGTGTGGCGCCTGGTCACCGCCCATCTGGTGCACCTCAATCTCTGGCACGCCCTGCTCAATCTGGGCGGCCTGGTGCTGATTCTGTTTTTCTTCCGCGATCTGCTGGACCGGCGGCGGTTCTGGCTGTGGTTCGCGGTGAGCGCGCCGCTGGTGGGGGCGGTGTTCTTCGTGCTCGACCGGGACCTGGGCTGGTATGTGGGCCTGTCGGGCCTGCTGCAGGGGTTGCTGGTGCTCTGCCTGGTGATCGGTTGGCGCGGCAACCCGGTACTGCACACCCTGGTGCTGGCGGTGGTGGCCGGTCGGCTGGTTTGGGAGCAAACGCCGGGTTACGACGTGGAGTACCTGCGCGCCTGGATCGACGGCCGGGTGTACGTGAACGCCCATCTCTACGGTGCGCTCAGCGGCGCGTTGCTGGCAACGGCTATACGGCTGGCCGCTTGCCGCCGGCGCACAACCCTCGGACGGCGCCCGGACATTTGCTAAGCTGTCGGGCCGGCCGCACAGGAACCACACCATGAATGAAGCGCAGCGTCAGAGTTATCTCCGCGCCCTGGGTCTGACACCCTGGGTGGCGCGCACGACGCTGCCCGGCGCGGCGCCGTCCGAGCCGCTGGACTGGGCCGACGAAACCGACGCCGGGGAAAGTCCGGCGGCCCCGCCGGTGGAAGCCACGCCGGTGCGCACCGCGCCGGGTGTCGGCGACGCCGAGCAGCCCGCCAGAGAGACCGCGCCGGTCGCTGCCGTTGCCGAGGCGCCCGCAAACCGGGCGCCGGCGCCCCGCGACAGCGTCGCCGAGACCCCGGCCCGGCAGCCCGCCCCAGCGCACGCGGCGGGCCTGACCTTCACCCTGGAGGCGCACCTGGCCGGCGACACCTGGGTGGTGTTCCAGCAGGAAGACCCCCAGGCGCCGGAGCTGGGCCGCTACACCGGCGCCCTGGCCGCGTCCTTGCTGGCGGTGTTCGGCGCCGCCCCGGAGCGCCCGCGCCGTTTCTACTGCCCGCTCACCAGCCAGCCGATGAATGCCGCCGAGGCCGCCCAGGCGCTGACCGCCTTCTTTGCCGGGCTGAGCCGCCAGCATGGCGGCCGTCGGGCGCTGATCTGCGCGGACGACACCCTGGCCAGGGCGGTGCTGGGCGGAGAGCGTTTTCAGACCGTGAAGCTGGGCGAGATGCCGGCGCTGGCGGTGGACAGCCTGCAGGAAATGCTCGACCGGCCGGCGGTCGCCAAGAAGCGCAGCTGGCAGGCGATGGTAACGCACGGCTTCGCCGGATCGCGCGGATGACGGTGGGGCCGGACGGGGCCCGCATGCGGGCCATGACCAGCGCCGACTTGCCGGCGGTACTGGGGATCGAAACCGCCAGCCAGCTCACCCCCTGGAGCGAAGGCAATTTCCGCGACTGTCTGCAGGGCGCTTACCGTTGCCGGGTGGCGGCGGTGAGGGGCGAGCCGGTGGGGTTCATGATTCTTTCCAGTGTCCTCGACGAGCGGCATCTGCTTAACGTGGCGGTGGACCCGACGCGCCAGCGTCGCGGGCTGGCGCTATGGATGCTGGAGGACGAGCTCGGCGAGGCGCTCGCGGCGTCCATGTCGGTGATGTACCTGGAGGTGCGCGCCGGCAACGAAGGCGCCCAGAGCCTCTACCGGCGCCTGGGCTTCGTGGAGAACGGCCGCCGTAAGGGCTACTATCGGGCCGGCACCGGCCGCGAGGACGCGGTGCTGATGATGTTGGAGTTGTTCGGGCACAAATAGCGTGCTACGAATCTGGGCCGGCAGGGCTTTTCGGCTGTTGTACGCGCCAGCCTTCCTCGGTGCGTTCCAGCATCAGGCGGCGCTCCTGTTCGAAGTTGTCGCCTTCCTCGAAGTTGCCGAATTCCACCCGTACCGCGGCCAGGGCCATGACCATGGCGAAGCGGTCCATGGCGTCCCGTTCCTCGTCGCGCTTCACCGCCTTGTTGTACTCGGACAGATCCCGTTGCGCTTCCATGGTGTAGCGCACATCCAGAGCGACGTGGTCGTCGTCTTCCGGGTAACGGCCGGCGGTTTCCACCTCGGTGACCTGGAACAGCTCGTTAAGATGGGCCTGCTTGAGTTCCTGGTTAAGGGCGTCGCGGATCACGTCGTCGTCGGGGGGGGCGCCGCAGGCCGCCAACAGGGCGATAAGCAACAGGGCGGGGGCCAGGTAGAAGGCTCGCATGGGATCATCCTTGTTTTGATTGTCGGTGTGTTGATCGCATTCCGTGCGACGAACTCTACCATGACCGCAACGCTTAGTCCTGATACCCCATGGCCTGCTGCACCTGGCGGGCCCAGGCGGTGCTGTGGCGGTAGGCCACTTCGTAGTAGGCCCGCTCGCCGAGCAGCGAGAGCGCGTCGAAACGCCCGGCCTCGTAGGCTTCTACTTCGGTGAGCACCGCGCCCAGCGGGCCGCGGCGTTCCAGCAGTGCGCTTTTTACTTCCTGGCTGAGCGGCACCTGCTCCATCAGTTCGGGCATGGCGATGTCCATCAGCGCGTCCAGCTGCGACAACAGGCCGACGATAAAATGGTTCACCGAGGCGCTGCGTTCGCCGCCTTCCTGACCATGCAGTTCGGCCAGCACTTCACACATGCGTCCGCGTATCAGCATGCCCCGGGTGAGCGCTTCCGGTTTGTCCATCTCGCCGTCGATCAGGAACAAATTGGCCCAGCGTTTGATTTCTTCCAGGCCGAGCAGGGCGATGGCGTCGGACAGGGAGTTCACCTCCCGGCGCAGGCCCATGGCGGCGGAGTTCACCGTTTTAAGCAGGCGGTAGGTGAGGCCGGCGTCTTTGATGGCGATTTCTTCCAGTCGCGCCGGCGACGCGTCCGGGCTGTGCAGCTCGGTGAGCAGTTGCAACAGCAGCAGTTTGTTGCCGGCGATTTTTTTGCCTTTCACCGGTGACGGGGTGCTCAGAAAATCACCCTGGTAATAGTCGAAGCCCAGTTCCAGGCAGCGCTGGAACTGGGCGCGGTCGGCGATCTGGTCGGCCAGCAGTTCGACACCATGGGCGCGCAGCTTTTCCGAGGTGCGCCGCAGGCTGTCGGCGTCGACGCCGCGGATGTCGATTTTGACGATGTGGACGATATCCAGCAGCACGTCCAGCTCGTCGTCGGCCGGGTCATAGCCGTCCATGGCCAGCCGGTAGCCGCGCCGCGCCAGCGCCTTGAGGCGGTCCACCAGGTCGGAGGTGAGCATCAGGTGTTGCGGAATTTCCAGGATGTACTGCTTTTTCGGCAGGTCGGGCAGCTCCGGTGCCATCAGCACTTCGTCGGTGACCTTCAGAAAGCTCGGCACCGAGCGGGTCTTGCCGCCCTGGAACACTTGGGTATAAGAGCCCAGGATCACGGTATTGGTAGCTTCGATATCGGACAGCGACGCGCCCTCGGCGGGTTTTTCGCCATGCAGCAGCAACTGGAACGCGGCCACGTCCTGATTGCGGGTGTACACCGGCCGGCAGGCCAGTATCACGTCAAGCTTGTCTTCCGCCTCGATGGCGTCCCGTGCTCTGATCACTCTTGGCGCTCCCCCTTTGGCTTAGGTTTCAAACGCGGCTGCTGACGTGGCCGCCGCCGCTACGGGCCTGGCCGTCGGGCCCGTACAGGCCCTTGCCGACGGCTTCCTCGATAAAGTTGAGCATGCGCTGGTTGTGCTCCATGCGAATGCCGATCAGCACGCCGTTGGTGCGGTTCAGACGCGCGGCCTGATCGGCGCGCTCACGGATGGTCTCCCACAGCGCGGTGCAACCGGCGTCGGCGGCGGCCCGGGCGTCGCCGGCGCGGTTGTCCGGGTAGCCGAGCCGTTGCTGGACCTGGCGGCGCTGGGTTTCGAAGCGCTCCAGTGCCTCAAAGCGCTGCTGCTTGGCCTGCGCCACCCGGGTCAGCTCGTCGCCGTCGACGCCGCCGTCACGGAGTAGCTGACGCTCTTCGTCGAGCAGCCCGATCAAGGCGTCCAGATGCGCGCGGTGGCGCTCCAGGTGCTCCGCCAGGCTCATTGCGAATCCGTGTCCAGCATGTCGCGCACGCTGGCGATCAGGCCGTCGGCGATCTGGTCGGCACGGATTTCCAGCCGGCCTTCGGAGATCGCCTGGCGAATCTCGTCGACCCGCGCGGTGTCGATATCCTGGCCGCTGTCGGCGGTGGGCTGGCGCAGATGGGCCACCTCGCCGGCCGTCGCGGCGCCGCCTTGCTTGGGCGCCTCGGTGGAAACCTTGTCGCCGCCTTTGCCCTGATTCACCGTGCCCGGCTGGGTCAGGGGGGAAATGTTGTCAATTTTCAAGGGAAGCCCTCCGTCACGCGTTCATCCCGGTTATCGGCAGCGCCGGGAAAACCTTTAATAGTTAAAACATCACCCGGGCCCGGCCCGGGCCGGTGACCCGCGCCACCACCACTTCCCGATTGGAAAGACGTACCCGCACCCGTCCGCCCAGGGCGCCGTCGTCCAGGGCGTGCCCCTCGCGGCTGATGCGAAAGCCCTCGCCGCCGGCCACCAGCGTCACCGCCTGGCGGCGCTCCACCAGCGCCGGCCGGCGCAGTTGATGGCTTTGAATCACGGTGCCGGCGCGCAGCGGCCGGGTGGCTTCCTGGCCGAGGATTCGATCCCGCTGCAGCACCGCGTTGGCGGGCAGGCGGCTCAGGTCGCCCTGTTCGGCGCGCAGCATGCCGGCGCGGATCGGCGTGCCCACCGGCAGTTCACCAGCGCTCACCCAGTAACGCCCGGTGACGGTGACCCGCGCCTGCATATAGCGCACCCGGCGCGCCTGCTCGCCGCAGCGCACGCCCACCGAAACCCGGCCCCAGGGCTTCTGGCCGCGGCCCGGCATGAATACTTCCGGGGCCACGCAGGGCGGCAATTGGGCGCTCGGGGCGCGGACTTCCACGGCGACGCTGTCGCCCAGCCCGCCGGCGCGATCCAGCAGAAACGCGCGCACTGCGCTGACCGCCGGGGCCTCGACGGCGTCCGCCGCCGGCTGGCCGGCACCGGCCAGGGCCGGCGCCATGGCGAACACCGCCAGCGATACGACTAACCGTGCAATGTAATGAAACAGGGGGCCTGGCATAGGGTGCCTCGGGGTAACGGGTTTTCCAGTCAGGTCCTTATTCTAGGTAACCGGGCGCCGGGTGAATAAACGAATTGGAATCAAAATGGTGGCCTGTTTGTGCCTTTGACCTGACCGTGCCGGTATTAATCTCCACTCTGACCTACAAGCCATTGGAGCTTCGGCATGATTGACCGACTGGCCGCCGCCCTGCAATTCGACCAGGAAGCACTGAACCTGCGCCACCAGCGCCAGCAGGTTCTGGCCAACAACATCGCCAACGCGGACACGCCCAATTTCAAGGCGCGGGATTTCGACTTTTCCCGCGAGTTGTCCCGCGCCATGGACAGTGGCCGGCCCGCCGACGGCGGTCTGGCGTTGTCCACCACCGCCGCCGGGCACATCGCCGGCGGCAGCGGCTCAGCGCCGGTCGGCGATCTGCTTTACCGGGTGCCCGCTCAGCCCAGCCTGGATGGCAACACCGTGGACATGGACGTGGAGCGTACCCGCTTCGCCGACAACTCGGTGCGTTACCAGGCGGCGCTGACCATGCTCAACGGCCGCATCCAGGGCCTCAAGTCCGCCATGCAGCCCGAATAGCGGCCTGAATAGGAACCTAAGCCATGTCCATGTTTTCGATTTTTGAAATTTCCGGTTCGGCGATGACCGCCCAGGCGCAACGCATGAACGTCACCGCCAGCAATATGGCCAATGCCGACAGCGTCGCCGGACCCGACGGCGAAGCGTATCGGGCCAAGCAGGTGATGTTCGAGGCGCGCGGCCAGAACGGCACCGGCGTGGGCGGTGTGGCGGTGCGCGAAGTGATCGAGGACCCCTCGCCCATGCGCCGTGAGTTCCGCCCCGATCATCCGCTCGCCGACGACCAGGGCTATGTGTCGATGCCTAACGTGGAGCCGGTCAATGAAATGGTCAACATGATCTCCGCGTCGCGCTCCTACCAGGCCAACGTGGAAGTGCTGAATACCAGCAAGCAACTGATGATGAAGACCCTGACGCTGGGAGAAAACTGATGTCAACGATTGGCTCCAACGTGCTCAATTCGGTCAACGGCAATGCCGCCGCCCAGGCCGCCGCCGCCAGCAAGTCCAACGGCGCGGACCTGCAGGACAGCTTTATGACCCTGTTGGTCACGCAGCTTAAGAACCAGGACCCGATGAACCCCATGGAAAACGCCGAGATGACCTCGCAGCTGGCGCAGATCAACACCGTCAGCGGCATCTCCGAGCTCAACAGCACCCTGGAAGGGATCACCGGCCAGCTCGACGCCGGCCAGGCGATGCAAGCCGCCGGCCTGATCGGCAGCGGTGTGCTGGTGCCCGGTAACCGGGTGCTGGTGGGTGAAGACGGTTCCACCACGCCGTTCGGCGTGGAGCTGGAGCAGGCCGCCGACGAAGTACAGATCACGGTGCGCAATGACAGCGGTGAAGTGGTGCGCCGCTTCGAGCCGTTCGCCATGGACGCCGGCAGCGAGTCCTTCACCTGGAACGGTGAAATGGACAACGGCGAAAACGCGCCCAAGGGCTCTTACACCGTGTCCGTTGAAGCCAGCGCCGACGGCGAGGCGGTGGACGTGGTGAACCTGAACTACGCGCTGGTCAATGGCGTAAGCCTGGATGACAACGGCGCGCCGTTGCTGGATCTGGGCGGCGTTTCCGAACAGGTGAGTCTCGGCGATATCCGTCAGATTCTTTAAACACGATTTCGTAAAGAACAACTTCCAGGAGCACGAAGATGGGTTTTTCACAGGCACTCAGTGGTCTTAACGCCGCCGCCACCAATCTCGACGTGGTCGGCAACAACATCGCCAACTCTCAGACGGTCGGTTTCAAAGGGTCCGGCGCGCAATTCGCCGACGTCTACGCCGGTGCCCAGGTGGGCCAGGGCGTGCGCGTGTCCACGGTGCTGCAGGATTTCTCCAACGGCACCCTGGAAGCCACCGGCCGTAACCTGGATCTGGGTATTAACGGCAGCGGCTTTTTCCGCTTCACCCAGGGCGATCAGACCGTTTATTCCCGCAACGGCCAGCTCACCCTGACCGCCGACGGCTATCTCGAGAACGCTCAGGGCGCGCGGCTCACCGGCTTCCCCGCCGGCGTCGGCACCGGCGGCCAGCCGGAGGTGCTGCAGGTGCCGGCCGGCGCCATGGCCGCCACCGCCACCGATCAAGTACAGGCGTCGTTCAACCTGGACGCCACCGTGGATCAGATCGACCGTGGCGCCACCCCGTTTGACGCCACCGACGGCGGCACCTATTCCTACGCCAACACCGGCACCGCCTACGACTCTCTGGGCGTGCAGCACACCATGACCACCTACTTCACCAAAACCGGTGAGAATCAGTGGGAAGTGCGGGTCGCCCTGGACGGTAACGCCGACGCCACCAACGTGGGCGAGCTGGCGTTTAACAGCAACGGCACCCTGGATGAAGGCGCCAGCACCTTTCCCGACTATGCCTTCACCCCCGGCGGTGGCGCCGACCCGATTAACTTCGGCATTGATTTCGAGGGCACCACCCAGTTCGGTGAAGATTTCGCGCTCGATTCATTGACCCAGAACGGCTACTCCGCCGGCTCTCTGGTGGGCATCGCCTTCGATGAGGTGGGCAATATCGTCGGCAACTATTCCAACGAACAGTCCCAGGTGCTGGGCACCATCGCGCTGGCCAACTTCCGTAACCCGGAAGGGCTGCAGCCGGAGGGCGACAACGCCTGGACCGAGACCGGCGCCTCCGGCCAGCCGCTGCTGGGCCTGGCCGGCGCCGGCCAGTTCGGCAGCCTGGAAGCGGGCACCGTGGAAACTTCCAACGTGGACCTGACCAGCGAGCTGGTGGACCTGATCGTTGCCCAGCGCAACTACCAGGCCAACACCCAGACCATCAAGGTTCAGGACGAAGTGCTGCAGAGCGCCGTGAACCTGCGCTAATCGCGTAACAGGAGAGCCCGGATGGATCGCATTCTTTACACCGCCATGAGCGGCGCGCGCCAGAGCATGGACCAGCAATCGGTGGTCAGTAATAACCTGGCGAACGCCTCCACCGCCGGCTTCCGCGGCCAGATGCAGGCACTGCGCGCGGTACCGGTGCAGGGCGACGGCGCGCTGGCCACCCGCACCTCGGTGATGGCGTCGACGCCGGGCGCCGACTTCAGCGCCGGGCCCATGAACGCCACCGGCCGTGACCTGGACGTGGCCATGCAGGGCGACGCCTGGCTGGCGGTGCAGGCCACCAACGACGACGAAGCCTACACCCGCCGTGGCGACCTGCAGGTGGACGGCGACGGCGTGCTGAACAGCGCCGGCCGCCCGGTGATCGGCGAGGGCGGGCCGATCATCGTGCCGCTGGGCGCCCAGCTGTCCATGGGCGCCGACGGCACCCTGAGCGCCATCGGCGCCGGCGAGGACCCGGACGCGCTGGTGCAGATTGGCCGCGTCAAGCTGGTCAACGGCGGCGAGGCCGATCTGCAGCGCGGCGAAGACGGCCTGTTCCGGGCCGCCGGCGGCGCCCTGGGCATGGACGAGAACGCCCGTCTGGTGGCCGGTGCCCTGGAAGGCAGCAACGTCAGCCCGGTGGAATCCATGGTGGCGATGATCGACAACGGTCGCCGCTACGAAATGCAGATGAAGGTGATCGACAGCGCCGACCAGAACGCGCAGCGCGCGGACAGTCTGCTGTCGATCCAATAAGCCTGACAGCCAGGCGGAGGGGAACGAAATGATTAAATCCTTGTGGACGGCCAAGACCGGTCTGGAATCCCAGCAGGTCAAGATGGATGTGATATCCAACAACCTGGCCAACGTCAGCACCAACGGCTTCAAGAAATCCCGCGCGGTGTTCGAAGACCTGCTGTATCAGAACCTGCGTCAGCCCGGCGGCGCCAACGACGTGCAGAACACCCTGCCTTCCGGCATGCAGGTGGGCAGCGGCGTGCGCCCGGTGGCCACCGAACGGCTGCACAGCCAGGGTGGTCTGGAGAACACCGGCAACTCCCGCGATCTGGCGATCAACGGCAAGGGCTTCTTCCAGGTGCGCATGCCCGACGGCAACGTGGCCTTTACCCGTGACGGCAGTTTCCAGCTCGACCAGAACGGCCAGATGGTCACCTCCAGTGGCTACCCGCTGGAGCCGGCGGTAATGATTCCGGAGAACGCCCTGTCAGTGAGCATCGGCAAGGACGGCCTGGTGACCGTCACCGAACCGGGCTCCACCCAGAGCGTGGAGGTGGGCCAGCTGACCGTGTCCACCTTTGTTAACCCGGCCGGCCTGCAAAGCATCGGCGAGAACCTCTATCTGGAAACCACCGCCTCCGGCATGCGCACGGAAAGCATGCCCGGCATGAACGGCGCCGGCGGTCTGTACCAGGCCTATGTGGAAACCTCCAACGTCAATGTGGTGGAGGAAATGGTCAACATGATCCAGACCCAGCGCGCCTATGAAATCAACAGCAAGGCGGTGAAGACTTCCGACGAAATGCTGTCCCGTCTGGCGCAGCTCTGATCGTGATGCGGGAGAACCGGGTGGACGCCATCGTGAAACCTTGCCGGATTGGCACCGTGCTGCTGTCGCTGTTCCTGTGGCTGAGCGGCTGCGCGCAATTGCCGCAGCCCTCGGTGGTCGGCGAGCAGGAAAGCGTGGAAATTCCACAGCCGCCGCCGGCGCTGTCCAACGGTTCCATCTACCAGGCCGGACGCGGCCAGAAGCCGCTGTTCGAGGACCGCCGCCCGCGTGCGGTGGGCGACGTGCTAACGGTGATGGTCAACGAGCAGGTGAGCGCCAGTAAGAGCTCGCAGAGCAACGCCGACCGCAGCGGTTCCGCGTCCTTCACCCCCACCGCCGTACCCAAGGGGCTGGAGGATCTCAGCGATTACGGCTTCGATCTCACCGGCGAGAACGACTTTGAAGGCGGTGGCGGCTCCCAGGCGGAGAACACCTTCACCGGCACCATCACCGTGACGGTGCTGGAAGTGCTCACCAACGGCAATCTGCGGGTGCGCGGCGAGAAGCAGATTCTGATTAACCAGGGTACTGAGTTCATCCGCTTCTCCGGGGTGGTGGATCCGCTGGAAATCTCCGACACCAACACGGTGCCCTCCACCCAGGTGGCGGACGCGCGCATCGAGTACGTCGGCGACGGCTACATCAACGAGGCGCAGCACATGGGTTGGCTGCAACGCTTTTTCCTGAATATTTCGCCGTTTTGAACAGGGGAGTGACGGTCATGGCACGGTTGCGTCTGGGCGCGCTGACACTATCGCTGAGTCTGATGCTGAGCGTCTTGAGCTCGCCGGCGCGGGCCGAATCCCTGCGCGAATTGGCGGACTTTTCCGGGGTGCGCGATAACGTGCTGGTGGGCTACGGCCTGGTGGTGGGCCTGGACGGCTCCGGCGACCAGACCATGCAGACCCCGTTCACCACGCAAAGCCTGACCAATATGTTTTCGCAGCTGGGCATCGCGATTCCGCCCGGCACCAACATGCAGTTGCGCAACGTGGCCGGCGTGATGGTGACCGCCGACCTGCCGCCGTTCTCCGTCCCCGGCCAGCGTATCGACGTGGTGGTGTCCTCGATCGGCAACGCCCGCAGCCTGCGCGGCGGTACCCTGCTGATGACCCCGCTCAAAGGCGCCGACGGCGCCACTTACGCGCTGGCCCAGGGCAACCTGCTGATCGGCGGCGCCGGCGCCGAAGCCGGCGGCAGCAGCGTGCAGATCAACCAGCAGGCCAGTGGGCGCATCGCCGGCGGCGCGGTGGTGGAGCGGGAAGTGCCGCTGGAGCTGGGCGCCAACGGCGGCCTGCTGGAACTGCAATTAAAAACCGCCGACTTCGGCACCGCCGAACGCGCGGTGCGCGCCATCAATCAGGAATTCGGCAGCACCGTGGCGGCGGCGCGCAACGCCCGCACCATTCAGTTGCGCGGCCCGGAAAACGAAAACGAGCGGGTCAGTTTCATGGCCCGGGTGGAACGCGTCTACGTCACCCCCACCGACGCCCCCGCCAAGGTGATCATCAATGCCCGCACCGGTTCGGTGGTGCTCAACGGTCGCGTCACCCTGAAGCCGGCGGCGGTGGCCCACGGCAACCTGTCGGTGGTGATCGACACCGAGTTCGGCGTTAGCCAGCCGGCGCCGTTCGGCGACGGCGAAACCACCGTGGTGCCGGACAGCGAGATCAGCATTCAGCAGCAACAGGGGTCGCTGCAGTTCGTCGAAGGCGCCGACCTGATGCAAGTGGTGGACGCCCTCAATGCGCTGGGCGCCACGCCCCAGGAGCTGATGTCGATTCTCGAAGCGTTGAAAGCGTCCGGCGCGCTGCGCGCGGAACTGGAGATTATCTGATGGACGGTTCCATACAGGGCCAGTTCGCGCTGGATGTGCAGGGCCTCGACCGGCTCAAGCACAGCGCCGCCCGCGACCCGCAAAAGCAGCTGCGCAGCGCCGCCGAGCAGTTCGAGGCGCTGTTTCTGCACCGCATGATCAAAAGCATGCGCGACGCCTCGCCGCGCTCGGAGCTCACCGACAGCTCGCAGATGCGTTTTTATCAGTCCCTGTTCGACCAGCAAATGTCGCAGCACATGGCCGGTCGTGGACTGGGCTTGGCGGACCAGCTGGTGGCGCAGCTTTCCGGTAAGGGTGTTTCCCCCGACGCCGCGCGTGCCGCCACCGGTGCGTCGCCGCTGGACGCCATTCCCCGTGGCGAACCGCGCCGGTTGCCCGGCGTGGATTCTGCGGCAGGCGACCCTGCGGCAGGCGATCCTGCGGCAGGCGTCCCGGCGGCAGATACTTCGCAGGGCAAGGCGGGGTCCGCGATGGAGGATGCCGGCGCGTCCGACACCGTGGCGCGTACCGAGCCGCCCCGACCGCCGTTGCTGAGCGCGGCCAACCCGGCGACGCCCACCGATTTCGTGCATCAACTCTCCGAGCCGGCCCGGGAAGCGTCCCGGCGCACCGGCATGCCGGCGCCGCTGATCCTGGCCCAGGCGGCCCTGGAAACCGGCTGGGGACGCCGGGAAATCCCCACCGCCGACGGCGCCAACAGCCATAACCTGTTCGGCATCAAGGCCGGCGCCGACTGGAAAGGCCCCACCACCGAAGTGGTCACCCACGAATACATCAACGGCCGGCGCACACAGGTGGTGGACCGCTTCCGCGTCTATGACTCTTACGCCGAAGCGTTCGCCGATCACAGCCGGCTGATCCGAGACAACCCGCGCTACGCGCGGGTGCTCGACGCCGCGGACGCGAAGCAGGCGGCGCAGGCTCTGCAGAACGGCGGTTACGCCACCGACCCGGCTTACGCGGATAAGCTGGTAACCCTGATGGATCAGATCGGCGGGCTGGACGGTACGGACCGATTTGCGGCAGCGGACTTTGTAGGAGCGGGCCCCGCCCGCGAAAGGGGCGAAGCCCCGGCAGGATCCCAGAGACCTGTTCGATAAGCGTCTCTGGGATCCCGCCGGGTGGCTGGTACCACCCTTTCGCGGGCGGGGCCCGCTCCTACAGCAAGCATTAAAGAAGCGCGGGGCGCGGTCGATATAAAGGGTACGGGTTAACAGGAACAATACGATGAGCATGTTTTCCATCGGGCTCAGCGGCCTGAACGCCGCGCAGAACGCCCTGAACACCACCAGTAACAACATCAGTAATGTCTACACGCCCGGCTACAACCGCGAGCTGACATTGCTGGGCGAGCGCTCCAGCAGCGGCGGCGTGCAGGTCAACGATATTCAACGCCAGTTCGATTACTACGTGGCCGATCAGCTCAACGCGGCGGGCAGCAAAAGCAGCGCCCTGCAGTCCTATCAGACCCAGGTCAGCCAGATCGATAACCTGCTTGCCGATCAGGAAGCGGGTCTGGCGCCGCTGATGCAGGATTTCTTCTCGTCACTGGAAGATCTGGCCAGCGGTCCGTCCGACCCGGCGGCCCGTCAGGGCGTGATCGGCGCGGCGGATACCCTCAGTGCCCAGTTCCGTTCTTTCGACGGCTATCTGCGCGATATGCAGAGCGGTATTGATAGCAACATCCGTGATGAAATCACCCAGATCAATAACAGCGCGGATCAGATCGCCAACCTGAACCGGGAGATCGCCCTGGCCAAGGCGAAGACCGGTAAAGCGCCCAACGGCCTGTTGAATCAGCGCGATCAGTTGGTGGCCGAAATCAACGAGCGTGTCGATGTGCGGCTAACGATTCAGGAGAGCGGCACCTACAACCTCTCCGTCGGCAATGGCCAGCCGATTGTCGCTGGCACCCGCAGCTTCTCACTGGAAGCGATGACGTCGTCGTCGGATCCGACGCGAACGGTGGTGGGCTACAACGATTCCGCTGGTAACCAGGTGGAACTCAACGAGGGCGCGATCACCGGCGGGGCGCTGGGCGGTTTGCTGACGTTCCGTTCCGAGACTCTGGATAAGACCCAGAACCAGATCGGTCAGCTGGCGGTGTCCCTGGCCACTGCCCTCAACGAACAGCACCAGGCCGGTGTCGACCTTAACGGTGACCCCGGCGAGGCCATGTTCTCGGTGGGCCAGCCGCGTGCCTTCTCCAACGAAAACAACGCCGGTTCGGCCACCATCGACGCCGCGTTCGGTGATATCGACCAGCTCACCAGCAGCGACTACGACCTGGTGGTCACCGACGCCGCCGCCGGTGAATTCGAGATCACCCGGCGCGACACCGGCGAGCGGGTCACCGCCACCCTGGACGGCAGCGACCAGCTCAACCTGGGCGGTGTGGTGGTCACCATCGGCGACGCCGGCACCCTGGCCAACGGTGATCGCTTCCAGGTGCAGCCCACCCGGCAGGCCGCCGGCGGCCTGGAGAACCGCATCAGTGAACCCGCGCAAGTGGCCGCCAGCCAGGGCGGCGGCAGTGGTGACAACCAGAACGCTCTGGCCATGCAGGATTTGCAGGACAGCCTGCTGGTGGGTGGCGGCGCCACCCTGAGCGGCGCCTACGCGGCGATTGTCGGCGACGTCGGTAACCGTACCAACATCGTTCAGGCCAACCTGAGCGCCCAGCAGGGTCTGACCGAGCAGCTGGAAGCGGTGCAGCAGTCCGAATCCGGCGTCAATCTGGACGAAGAAGCCGCCAACCTGATTCGTTATCAACAATTTTACCAGGCCAATGCCAAGGTGATTCAGACCGGCTCCACCATCATGGACGCCATCCTCGGCTTGCGTTAACAGGAAAAGACCATGCGTATCAGCACCGTCACCATGTATGAGCAGAGCATGAATTCCCTGAATCAACAGCAGGGCGAGTTCATGCGGGTGGGTCAGCAGATCGCCACCGGACGCAAGGTGGTCAACCCCTCCGACGACCCCCAGGCGGCCTCGCGGGCGGTGCAGGTGGCACAGTCCATGTCGGTCACCGAACAGTACGCCGACTCACGGATCAGCGCGCGCAACGCCCTGTCCCAAGAAGAAAGCGTGCTCAACAGCGTCAGCGACGCCATCGCCAGCGCCAAGACGCTGATGATCCAGGCCGCCAGCGACACCCTCAGTGACGCGGACCGGGCCTCGGTGGCCAGCGATCTGCGCGGCGTGTACGAAACCGTGATCGGTCAGGCCAACGCCACCAACGGCAACGGCCGGCATTTGTTCGGCGGCTATCAGGACGCCAGCGAGCCCTTCGTGCGCGCCGCCGACGGCAGCGTCAGCTATGTCGGCGATACCAATACCCGCGAGCAGCGCATTGATGCCTCCCGGCTGATGCCGGTGGCCGACAACGGCCAGACCATTTTCCAAAGCGTGCATTCCAGCGCCGGCTACGTGGCGGAGGCGGACGCCGGTAACAGCGGCAGCCTGACGTTCAAGGGGCCGCAGATCATTGACGAAAGCGATCCGGATTTCGGCAACAGCTTTCAGATTGAATTCGACGTTACCGGTGGCACCACCACCTATTCGGTGGACGGCGGCCCGGCGCAGGCCTATGAAGCCGGGCAGGCGGTGGAAGTGGGCGGCCTGTCGATCACGCTCAAGGGGGAGCCCGCCGACGGCGACCGCCTGGAGATGGGCAAAGCGGAGAACATGAATACCGATTTGTTCAAAACCTTCGAGAAAGCGTTGGCGGTGCTTGATCAGCCCGCGGTCAGTGACGCCGACAAAGCGGCCCGTGCCAACACCATCAACACCGCCATGCGCGAGTTCGACAACAGCCTGGATAACGTGCTCACCGTACGCGCCTCCGTGGGCTCGCGCCTGAACGAACTGAACGTGGTGGACGGGGTGGCCGGCAACCGGCAGCTCAACTACACCGAGACCTATTCCAACCTGATCGGCGACCTGAGCGATCCCGCCAACTTCGCGGAAGTGGTGTCCCAGTACAGCCTGCGCCAGGTCAGCCTGCAGGCGGCGCAGAAAGCGTTCGTCGATATCAAGGGCATGTCGCTGTTCGATCGGATGTAGGCCGTCAGGAGAGAGGTGCGAGCGCTTCCACCAACTGACTAAGAAACTGCAGCCCCTCCGCGAATAATCCCTGCAGGAAGCGGCCGAAATCGGTCATCAGCACCAGCAGCAGGAACAGGCCCAGGGTGAGGGAGGTGGGGAAGCCCACCGAAAATACGGTGAGCTGCGGCGCCGAACGGTTAAGGATGCCCAGCGACAGGTTGACGATCAGCAGCGCCGCCACCAGCGGCAGCGCCAGCAGCAGACCGGACACGAAAATGGTGCCGCCGTAGCGTACCAGCATTTCGAAGCCGCCGGGGTTGAGCCCGCTGGTGCCCACCGGCAGGGTCTGGAAACTGGTGGCCAGGGTGTCGATCACGATCAGATGGCCGTTTACCGCCAGGAACATCAGCAGTGTGATCATGTAGAACAGCCGCGACAGGATCATGGTGTTGGCGCCGTCCGGGCTCACGAAGGTGGCGAATGCCAGCCCCATCTGCAAGCCGATGAATTCCCCCGCCGCCTGCACCACGGTCAGCATTACCCGCACCGCCAGCCCCATGGCGATGCCGATCAGTGTTTGCTCCACCACGATGCCCAGGCCCGTCCAGGACCATACCGGTGCCGCCGGCAGGGACGGCAGGCCCGGCGCCACCACCACGCACAGCAGGGCGGCCAGACCGATCTTGACCCGGTTGGGTACGGCGCTGTGGCCAAGCAGCGGCGCCGCCAGGAAGAACCCGGAGAAGCGCATGAACGGCCACAGAAAGGCGGTGAGCCAGGCGTGCAGTTGGTCAAAGGACACATCGACCATGGCGTGGGCTCAGGAGACCAGGAACGGAATGTTCTGGAACAGGGTGCGGGTGAAATCAATAATCAGGGAAAGCAGCCAGGGGCCGGCGATGATCAGCACCGCGAACACGCCGAGAATTTTGGGAATAAATGACAGCGTCATCTCGTTAATCTGGGTGGCGGCCTGGAACAGGCTCACCAGCAGGCCGATCAGCAGCGCGGTGATCAGCAACGGCGCGCCCAGGTAGAGGGTGACCATCATCGCCTGGTAGGCAATCGACATAACCGTTTCGGGTGTCATACGAAAAAGCTCTCCGCCAGGGATCCGATAATCAGCTGCCAGCCGTCAACGAGTACGAACAGCATCAGTTTGAACGGCAGCGAGATGGTCGCCGGCGGCACCATCATCATGCCCAGTGCCATCAGCACGCTGGCGACGACCAGGTCAATGATCAAAAACGGAATGAAAATGGTGAAACCGATCTGAAACGCGGTCTTCAGTTCGCTGGTCACGAACGCCGGCAGCAGCACCCGGAAGGGGAGATCCTCCGGCCCCGCCATGGGGCCCACCTCGGCGAGCCGGGCGAACAGGGCGATGTCGGGCTCGCGGGTCTGCGCCAGCATGAACTCCCGGAAAGGCTGGGCGCCGCGCTCCACGAACTCGGGGAATTCGATCTGTTCCTGCTCCAGCGGCACCCAGGCCTGGTCGTAGACCTTGTTGAACACCGGCGACATGACGAAGAAAGTAAGAAACAGCGTCAGGCCCAGCAGCACCTGGTTGGGCGGCGCCGATTGCGTGCCCATGGCGGTGCGCAGCAGGCTGAGCACGATGATGATGCGGGTGAAGCAGGTCATCATCAGCAGCACGGCGGGCAGGAACGCCAGGCTGCTGAGCAGCAGCAGGGTCTGCAGTTTGATCGACCACTGCTGGCCGCCGCCGGCGGTGGGTTCGCTGGTGATGCCCGGGATCGTCGCCTGGCCCCAGGCCAGATCGGGCAGGGCGACAATAAGCGCCAGCAGCAACCAGGGCAGGGCGCGGCGCGTGGCGCCGGCCGGCAGGGCCCACCTCATTGCGGCTTCTCCGGGCCGCCACGCACGTTGTTCTTGAGCGCCTGGGCGAAACGGCGCGCGAAGCTGTCTTGCGGGTTGACCCCCTGGTGGACGGGTGCCGTCTTGGTGTCCGCGCTCCGTTGCGGCGCCGGCCGTTCATGCAGCTTGGTGACCTGGCCGCCACCGACGCCGAGCACCAGCCAGGTGTCTTCCAGCTCGATCACCACCACCCGTTCCTTGGCGCCCACGGCGCGGCTGGCGACCACGTTCAGGGTTTGACCGGCGCCACCCAGCTGGCCGGGCCCGAAGCGCTTGAGCAGCCAGCCGCACAGCACGATCAGGCCGACCATCACGGCCAGCACCAGGGCGGTCTTGCCGAACGCGGCCATGCCGAGCATGGCGTCGCCGCCTGCTTGCACGGCTTCGATGCCGGCTTTTGCCTGGGTCTCGGTGCTCATCGGTTAAGCTTCTGGACCCGCTCGGAGGGGGTGATGATCTCGGTGATACGGATGCCGTATTTGTCTTCCACCACCACCACTTCGCCCTGGGCGATCAGATAGCCGTTGATCAGAATATCCATGGGCTCGCCGGCCAGGCCATCGAGCTCCACCACCGAGCCCTGCGCCAGTTCCAGCAGTTGCTTGATGGTGATGCGGGTGCGCCCCAGTTCCACGCTCAGCTTGACCGGGATGTCCATGATCATTTCCAGGTCGCGGGCGTCGCCGCCACCACCGCTGCCGGCGTCGAACGGCTTGAACACCTGGTCGCCGGCATTGCCGCCGGCCGCCGCGGTGGTGTCCGGTTCGCCTTCCGCGGCCTCCTGTTCGGCCAGGGCTTCCGCCCAGGGGTCGGCGTCGTCGCCACCGCCGGCGTCGTCGCTTTGTTGTTCGGCCATGGCCTTTTCCCAGTCGTCGTCGCTGGCGTTTTGATCGGGTTTGTTGGGATCAGTCATTGCTCGGCTTCCTCGGTACCGACGCCGCATGGGCGTTGGCGTGGTCGATGACGCGCTGTACGCGCAGCGCCCGTTGTTCGTCGCGGCTGCCGTAATCGCATTCCAGTACCGGCACGCCGTCCACCCGCGCGGTGACGGTGTCGGGCAGCTCGATGGGCAGCACATCGCCCTGCTTGAGGCTCATTACCTGGGAGATGCGGCTGGGCAGATTGACGAATTCGGCCACCAGCTCCACCTCCGAGCGGCGGATTTCCCCCGCCATGCGATGGCTGAACGCCTGGTCGCCGGCGTCACGGCCATCGGCTATCGGGTTATTGAGCTGCTCGCGCAGCGGCTCGATCATCGAATAGGGCATGCACACCTGGAAGTCGCTGGCCAGGTTGCCCACTTCCAGATGGAAGGTGGTGTTAACGATGATCTCGTTGGGCGAGTTGGTGATGTTGGCGAATTTGGCCTGGATCTCGGAACGCAGATAGCTGATTTCCAGGGAGTACACCGACTTCCAGGCGTCCTGGTAGGCGTCGATGGCAAGCTTGAGCAGGCGTTGAATAATGCGCTGCTCGGTGTTGGTGAATTCGCGTCCCTCGGACTTGGTGACGAAGCGGCCGTCACCACCGAACAGGTTGTCCACCACCATGAACACCAGGCTGGGCGGGAACACCACCAGCCCGGTGCCGCGCAGCGGCTTCATGGCGATCAGGTTGAGGTTGGTGGGCACCGGCAGATTGCGGGCGAAATCCTTGAAGCTCTGGTAACGCACTGAGTCCACGGTGATGTCCGCGCTGCGCCGGATCAGGTTGAACAGGCTGACCCGGAAATGGCGCGCGAAACGTTCGTTGATAATGTCCAGGCTGTGCAGGCGCTCGCGAATAACCCGATGCTGGGACGCCGGGTCATAGGGCCGCATGCGCGGCTCTTTGCTGGCCGGCGACTCGTCGTCACCGCCGGGCCCGTTGAGCAGCGCATCGATTTCTTCCTGGGATAGCAGATCGTCTTGTGCCATTGGCGTCCACCCGGTTTATTGCACGATGAACTCGGTGAAGAGCACATCATCCACTTGCAGTTCGGGTTGCTGGTCCCCGGCCGACTCCTGGAACAACGCCAGTATCTTGGCCTTGAGCTGCTCCTTGCCGTCCTGGGTGGCCACGCTTTGCGAGCTCTGCCCGGACAGCAGCATTAGCAACCGACTGCGCAGCTGCGGCATATGCTCGCGTACGTAGCTTTCGGTCTCGCTGTCGGCGACCTGCAGGGACAGGCCCACGTACAACAGACGCTGACCGCACAGATCGCCCTGCAGATTGACGGTGAACGGATCAATCTTGATGTAGATCACCGGTCGGGGGGCTTCCACCTGCTCCACCGGTTGTTCGCTGTCGTCGTCGCCGTCATCGGACAACAACAAGTACATATTGATGGCCACCAGCGCGACGAGCAGGACCGCCATCAAGGCGATCAACCATCCAAGTGTGCTCGACCGTTTCGGGGAATCCGCCATGGGTTGTGCCTTCCATCCTGAATAAGGGTTGCCGTTTCAAGGTGCAGTATGCCGACGGCGCGGCTGCCGGCATGGCCGGAAAAGGCCCCGCTAAAGGGCCTATCTTCGCGTTTAGGCGTATAGATCCACGCCGCCGGTGTCACCGCCGATGATGCGGTTCACCGGCACGCTTTCCTCGACGCCGCCGACGGACTCACCGGCCAGGCCGCCGCCGCCCGCTGAGCGGCCCTGCTCGCCGGGTTGGCCGTCGCCGTTACCGGCGAACCCCTGGCGGTGCTCGCCGACCATCGCTTCGCCCAGGGCGATGCCCTGTTCGGCCAGCGCTTCCCGCAGTTGCGGGATCGCCTGTTCCACCGCGCCGCGCACCGTGGAATGGCTGGAGAAGAAATGCGCCTGGGCGCCCTGGTCGTCGAGCTTCAGGCTCACCGACAACGGCCCCAGCTCACGGGGATTAAGGTGCAATTCCATCTGCTGGTCGCCGCGCTGCGCCAGGCCCACCATCTGCTGGCCCAGTTGCTGCTGCCAGGGGGCGCTGGCCACCGGTGCCTGCAACGTGAACGCGGTGGCGGGGCTGGCGGTGCCACCGGCCGCTCCGGTTTGGCCGGTGGCCGCGCCGGTGGCGCCCAGCACGCCGGCGTTTTGCGCGCCGCCTTCCTGGTTAGCGCCCAGGCGCGTTTCCAGCCGTGACCGGTCCAGGGTGCCGTTCAGCGCCTGGGCATCGGCCGCCCAGGCGGGCAGGGCGGGCTTGGCCTCGCCGATGGTGGCCAGTGCCGGGGTCAGAGTATGGGCGGTGATGCCGTCAGCAGGGCCGCCAGACTGGGTCGCTACCCGAGTGAGCGCGTCCGGCGCGCGCATCACCGGCAGGTCCTGCGCCGCGTTCGTCGAGCCGGCCGCGGTCAGCGGCGCGGCCACGGCCAAACCACCGACCAGGGGATTATCGGCGCCGATTGGCGCGGCGCTCTCCGCGCTGCTCTTATCGGTGTCCCCGCCGCTGAGGCCGTGGTCCGCCCGCGAGGCGTCCAGGTCGGCCAGGGCGTCACTCTCTTGGGCTTCGGCTTCGGCACCGGTTTTCAGCTGGCTGCCGGCCAGTGTTTCCAGCGCATGGCGCAGGGCGTCGCTGGCCTCGCCGTTGATCTGGTGGTCGCCGCCCGCGTCGAGCAGCGCCAGGGTGGTTTGGTCCGTCGCGCCGTTGTGGTCCGGCGCGGCCAACAGTTTCGCCGCCGCGTTCCGCAGGGAGCCGGCGAAGGCGTCGCCGTCCGCCGCCGCCGGTTGCCCGGCGGGGCCGGTCTTGGCGAGGTTCTGGCTAAGCAGAGCAGTGATATCCATGGGTATCCTCCCGTCAGTCCCGGCGCGCGCGGCGGGCCATCGCGTTGTTGGTCTGTTCGTCGTTGTCGCGCCGTTCGCGGCGCTGTTCCTGCTGGCGCGCCTGTTCGGCGCGGCGCGAGGCCAGGGTGTCGTAGGACGACAGTTGCCGTTGCCGTTGTTTCCAGTGCTGCTGGCTGGCGGCGACTTTTTCCTGTTGCTGATCCAGCGCCCGCAGGGCGGCGTCGATGGCGTCGTCCAGGGAGCGGATAAAGCGCCGGTAGTTGGCCAGGGTGGCGGCGTCGATGCCCCGGCCCATGGCGTCCTGCAGGCGCCGGCAGTACTCCTGCCGGTAGCGCCGCAGGGCGTCCAGTTGCGCCGCGCTCTGTGCCTGGCCACGGCGGTCGTCGGCGAGGCTGCGACCGGCCTGGTCGCGGGCTTTACGGCTTTGCTCGATTAATGTGTCCAGCGGGTTGGACGCGTTCATGGCACACCTCCAAGCAAGGCACCCAGTGCCTGTTGCGAATCATCGATATCGGCGCGCTCGCCGATACCCTGCTGCAAAAACTGTTCAATCGACGGGTACAGCTCCACCGCCTGATCCAGCGACGGATCATGGCCGGGGCTGTAGGCGCCCACGCTGATCAAGTCGCGGTTGCGCTGGTAGCGTGAGAACAAATGCTTGAACTGCTGGGCGCGCTGTTGCTGCCCGCCGCCGACAATGGCGGTCATGGCGCGGCTGATCGAGGCTTCGATGTCGATCGCCGGGTAGTGGCCGGATTCCGCCAGGGCGCGCGACAACACCACATGGCCGTCGAGGATGGCGCGGGCGGAATCGGCGATCGGGTCCTGCTGGTCGTCGCCCTCGGTGAGCACGGTGTAGAAGGCGGTGATCGAGCCGCCGCCGGTTTCGCCGTTGCCGGCCCGCTCCACCAGCCCCGGCAGTTTGGCGAACACCGACGGCGGGTAGCCCTTGGTGGCCGGCGGTTCGCCGATCGCCAGGGCGATCTCCCGTTGCGCCATGGCGTAGCGGGTCAGCGAATCCATGATCAGCAGCACGCTGAGGCCGGCGTCGCGGAAATGCTCCGCCACCCGGGTGGCGTAGGCCGCGCCCTGCAGCCGCTGCAGCGGCGAGGTGTCCGCTGGCGCCGCCACCACCACCGAGCGGCGACGGCCTTCCTCGCCGAGAATGTTATCGATGAAATCCTTCACTTCCCGGCCGCGCTCGCCGATCAGCCCCACCACGATCACGTCGGCGCCGGTGTAGCGGGCCATCATGCCCAGCAGCACGGATTTACCCACGCCGGAGCCGGCGAACAGCCCCATGCGTTGGCCACGGCCAATGCTCAGCAGGGTATTGATGGCGCGGATGCCGACGTCGATCTGGGTGTCGATGGGCGCCCGCGCCAGCGGGTTCATGGGGGGCGAGGCCAGGGTGCCGTGCGGCACGTCGTCCAGGGGCGCGCCGCCGTCCAGGGGGCGGCCGTTGCCGTCCACCACCCGGCCCAGCAGGGCGTCGCCGAGGGGGAAGCGGCGCGCGCCGGTGTCGTCGCCGTCGCCCAGCGGGAACACCCGGGCGCCCGGCACCAGGCCGCTGATTTCCGCCAGCGGCATCAGAAACAGCTTGTCCCCGGAGAAGCCCACCACTTCCGCTTCGGCGAAGTCCGGGCGGGCGCTGCCCGGCGCCGTGATCTCGATGCGGCAGGCGCTGCCCAGCGGCGTGCGCAGGCCCACCGCCTCCAACACCAGGCCGGTGGCGCGCACCACCCGGCCGCTGGCCTGGTAGTGGGGCGCGGTGGCCACGCGCCGGGTGACGCTGTGCAGCGTGCGACGCCACTGCGCCTGATGGAGGTTGTCGGCGCTGTTCATGGTTGCTCCCCGCCGTCGTTCCCGGCGGCTTGCGGCCGGCGGCTGCGCCGGCGCACCCGCGCCGCCAGGTTTTCCCAGCGGCTTTCCAGCGTGGCGTCGAGCTCGCCGCTGGGGCTGGTCACCCGGCAGCCGCCACGGCTGAGCTGGTCGTCCGGGTGCAGCTTCCAGCCGGCGGCCTGGAATTCCGCGTGCAGTTCCTGCTCCACCAGGGCCAGGTCGTCGGGGTGCAGCCACAGGCGGGTCTTGCCGTTGAGCGCGGGTTCTTCATGGATCAGGGTGCGCACCAGGTTGAGAATCTCGTCGGGCTGTTCGCGCAGGGCATCGCCGGCCAGTTGGCGGCCGGTGGCCAGGGCCAGATCCACCAGATCCTCGGCAATGGCGTGGTCCAGGTCGGCCAGCGCCAGACGGAACTGGTCCACCAGCTCGGCCAGTGGCGCCAGGGCGTCCTGGCGCTGGCGGGCGGTTTCGTGCTCGCCGGCGCGGCGGCCTTCTTCCAGCCCCTGGGCGTGGCCTTCCTGGCGGCCCGTCTCGAAGCCTTCCCGGTGGCCTTCACGGCGGGCTTCCTCACGGGCTTTATCGCGCAACGCCTGCAGCTCGGCCTGATGCTGGAACGCCTTGCGCTGTTCCGCATCGACGTTGGCGGGGCGGTTGGCGCGCGGGTCGCGGGCGCCGTCCAGTTCGCCCATCCGCCAGCGGCGCCAGCTTGAGTGGGCGCTAGACATAGGCGTCGTCCCCGCCGCTCAAGACGATTTCGCCGTTGTCCGCCAGGCGGCGCACCACCTGCAAAATGGCCTTCTGTTCGCTCTCCACCTGCGATACCCGGATCGGGCCGCTGGCTTCCATGTCCTCGCGCAGCAGGGTGGCGGCGCGGGTGGACATGTTGCGCAGGAATTTCTCTTTGAGTTTTTCGTCGGAGCCTTTCAGCGCCACCATCAGGGCGTTGGTGTTGATCTCTTTGAGCAGCAGCTGGATGCCGCGGTCGTCCACGTCGAGCAGATTCTCGAACAGGAACATTTCGTCGATGATCTTCTGCGCCAGATCCTCGCTGTGCGCGCGCACCGTTTCGATCACGGTTTCCTCGGCGCTGGAGTTCATCAGGTTGAGAATCTCGGCGGCGGTGCGGGCGCCGCCCATCTTGCTGCGCTTGAGGTTCTGGCCGTCGAGCATGCCGCCCAGCACTTCGGTGAGCTCCTGCAGGGCGGCGGGTTGCACGCCACTGAAGGTGGCGATGCGCAGCACCACGTCGTTGCGCAGCTTGTCGTCGAAGTATTCCAGCACGTCGGCGGCCTGGCGCCGTTCCAGGTGCACCAGGATGGTGGCGATGATCTGCGGGTGTTCGTCGCGGATCATCTCGGAGACCATGTTGGCTTCCATCAGGTTGAGCGCGTCGATGCCGGAATTGGCGCCGTTCTGCTCCAGGATGTCCTCGAGCAGGCTGGAGGCGCGCTCATTGCCCAGCGCCTTGGTCAGCACCGAACGGATGTGGTCGCTGGAATACAGATTCAGGGCGGCGAACTGTTCCGACTCGTCATAGAAATCGTCCAGCACCTGGCGCATCTGGTCGTGGGACACATTGCCCAGCGACGCCATCTCCTGGCTGATCTCCTGCACTTCGCGGGCGGACAGATGCTTGAACACCTCGGCGGCGCTGTCTTCATCCAGAGCCAGCAACAGAACGGCGGCCCGTGTGGTGTGGGTGAGCTCAGTCATTCCGGTTCATCCAGTTGCGCACGATCATTGCCACCATGGCCGGATCCTCCTGGGCCATGTCCTGCAGATCCTGGCGGTTTTGTTCGTAGGCCGAGGAGCGGCGCCGGCGGCGGCGCGGCTCGGCCGGCTCCGGGTCGTCCTCGTCGCGGGCGGCGGGCGGTGCCGGCGCGGGCGCCTGGGCCGGCCGTGCCGCCGGCGCCGGGGCCTGGCTCGTGTAGCGCTTGAGCATCGGGCGCAGCACCAGCAGGTAGAGCAGCAAGGCGGCCAGCCCCACCAGCAACCAACGGCCCATGGAGAACAGGAATTCCTGCCAGAACGGGTCCTGCCACCAGGCGCGCTGTTGGTCCTCGGGTTCCACCCGGGTGAAGGGGCTGTTGACCACTTCCAGGCCGTCGCCGCGCTCCGCGGAGAAGCCCATCGCCTGGCGGGCCAGTTGGTTGATGCGCGTCAGTTGTTCCTCGCTGAGCGGCTCCGCCGTCGGTTGGCCGTTGTCGTCGACGCCCTGGCGGTAGTCCACCACCACCGCCACGGACAGCCGTTCCACCTGGCCGCGCTCGTGCTGAACATGGGTGATGTTGCGGTCCACCTCGTAATTGATCACGTCTTCGTGGTTGAGGCGTTTGGTGGCGTTGTCGTCGTCCTGGGTGTTTTCACCGTCCTGCTGATCGTCACCTTGCTGCACCGGTGAGGCCGCCGTGCCGGGGGGCGTATTGGTCAGCGCGCCGGGCACGCCTTGGGCGAGATCCTCGCCGCCGCTGTAGACCGCCCGGGTCTGGCTGCTGCGCACCGCCGCCGGGTTGCCGCCCTGGTTGGGCCCGTAGCGTTCGTTGGTTTCCTCGCGACGGGCGAAATTCACTTCCGCGGTGACCTGGGCGCGTACGTTCTCGGCGCCCAGAATCGGTGCCAGAATGCTTTCGATGCGCTGGCGGTAGACGCGCTCCACTTCGCGCACGTATTCCAGCTGGGTGCCGTCCAGGCCGCCGCCGCTGCCGGACGGGCGCGACAACAGGCGGCCGGCCTGATCCACCACGGTGACGTCTTCCAGGGCCAGCTCGGGCACGCTGCTGGACACCATGTGCACGATGGCATCGACCTGACCGTCACCCAGTGCGCGGCCCGCTTCCAGGGTCAGCACCACGGACGCCTTGGCGGGCTCGCGGTCGCGGATAAACACCGACGGCTTGGCCATGGCCAGATGCACCCGGGCCCGCGATACCGGGCCGAGTGCTTCGATGGAGCTGGCCAGCTCGCCCTGTAAACCACGCTGAAAATTCACCTGCTCGGCGAACTGGCTGATCCCGAACGCCTGCTCGTCCATGATCTGAAAGCCCACGTTGCCGCCTTCCGGCAGCCCCTGCTCGGCAAGCTGCAGACGCAGTTTGTGCACCTGATCGCCGGGCACCATCAGGGCGCGACCGCCCTGGCTGAATTGGTAGGGCACCGCGCGGCTTTCCAGTTCACTGATGATGCGGCCGCCGTCGGCTTCGCTGAGGTTGCTGTAGAGCACGCGGTATTCCGGTGCGCTGGCCCACATCAGCATGGCGGCGACCAGGGCGATCACCGCCGCCCCGGCCACCAGCAACGGCACCAGCGGGTTGGCACGCAGACGCGCCAGCATCTGCTCGATGCCGTTGTTGTCCGGGCGGGTCTCGCCGTTGCTCATGCGGGCCCCCCGGGGAGACGGGAATAGTGTTGAAAAGGCATTGCTGCTTTCCGGTGGTATTGCGACGCATGCCATTATGAGCAGCGCCGGAACACACAAAGGAAAGAAAAGCCCGCCTTTTTGCCGTCATTTGACCGCTTGGGTCGTGGCGGGGGCTGGTAATCTTGCGGTTCAGATAACGGGTAACCCAGAGCCAGACGTTATGAGCATACCGACCATCAATCCGGCCATGCAGGCCGCGCTCAACCAGATGCAGGACCTGGCCGGGCAGGCGGCGGGCGCCGCCGTGCCGCGCGCCGACGGGCAAAACCTGGACACCACCGTGGGCACCGGCGGTTTCGCCGATGCCCTGCAATCCAGCCTGGAGCGGGTCAACCAGATGCAGGCGGAATCCGGCGCCAAAGCCAAGGCGTTTCAGGCCGGCGAGCCCGGTGTGTCGCTGCACGACACCATGATCACCGGGCAGAAAGCCAGCATCGCGTTCGAGATGACGGTGCAGACGCGTAACCGGCTGGTGTCCGCCTATAAAGACATAATGAATATGCAAGTCTAGAAAGAGCAGTTAACAGTTGATAGTTGACAGTTGATAGCTGAAAGAGCGGGCCGTGCCGGGGGCGCGGGCCGGGGCTAGGCTTCGAGGTTGAGGAGGCGGCCCTTCATTTCTTCTAGGCGTTGGGCGGCGTTTAGGGCCTCTTCCGGGGGGATCTGGCGGATCAGCTCGCCGTTTTCCCGGTCGATCAGGCGGATGACGGTGCGCCCGGAATCCTCGCTCAGTTGAAACTCCACGCCGTAGCGGCGCAGCACTTCGTTGATTTTCTGGATCGGTTTGACCAGCGCCTCCCGTTGCACCATACGACCTTCCGAATCGCTGTCCTGCACCGCGCCGCCGGCGGCGGGCAGCTGTGCCAGCACCTTTTCCACCCGCTGACGCGCGGCCTGGTAGGAGAACTGCGAAGGCAGCGATGAAACGCTGTTGTTATCCACGGGCGTGGTCATGGGCGGGCCTCTTAGCCGATAGTTATAAAAAAGGCCCCTTGTGGGGGCCTTCGGTTGTCCCAAGCGGGGCGCTGGGCGCCCCTATTGGTTTGGCGGTTAGCCGAGCAGGGACAGGACGCTCTGCGGTACCTGGTTGGCCTGGGCCAGTACGGAGGTGCCGGCCTGCTGCAGGATCTGCGCGCGGGTCATGTTGGACACTTCCACCGCGTAGTCCGCATCTTCGATGCGCGAACGGGCCGCGGACAGGTTGGTTTCGGTGGTGCTCAGGTTGGTGATCGCGGAATCGAAGCGGTTCTGCATGGCACCCAGCTCGGAGCGCAGGCTGTCCACCTGGCTCAGTGCGCCGTCCAGAGACTTGAGCGGGTCCACGTTTACTTCTTCGCCGGCGGATGCGGTGCCGTCGGTGGCGATGGTCACCTTGTTATAGGTGCCGTCACCGCTGGCCTGCAGGAATTCGCCGGTGCCGTTGCCATCCGCGTCGTTGATCTCGGTCAGATCAGAGCTGCCCAGGTTGGTGGCGGTGTCGAGGGTCACGTCGGCCAGCACGCTATCGACCGCGCCGCTTTCGGTGTCCACGTCGGCCGCGTCAACGGCGGTGCCGGAGCTGTCGAAGGTCAGGGCGCTGGCATCGGACGTGTCGACATCGTAGTAGTTGCCGTCTGAAGCCAGAGCAACGTAACCGGAACCGTCGGATTTCGCGTAGATACCGCCGTCAGCGGCAACATCCGCAAGGGGGGTAGCGCCACTCTGGTCGGCCAGATCGGCCAGGTCAGCAGTGCTGAACTTGGCGGTGGCGGTACCGCCTTCGGAAACACTGGCACCGAAGTCAGCGGACTGTACCACCGGCTTGGTCACGTCGAAGCTGTCCAGGTTCAGCGTTTCGGCGTTGATTTCTTTCAGGTTCATGGTGATCTTCTCACCATCGTTGGCGCCTACCTGGATGGAGAATTCCTGATTCTCGGCCAGTACCTTCACGCCGTTGAAGTTGGTTTCCTGGGAGATGCGGTCGATCTCGCCGAGGCGCTGACCGATTTCGTCCTGGATGGAGGCCAGATCGTCGGGGGAGTTGGTGTCGTTCTGTGCCTGAACCGTCAGTTCACGGATGCGCTGCAGGTTGTCGTTGACCTGGTTCAGGGCGCCTTCAGCGGTCTGCGCCACGGAGATGCCGTCGTTGGCGTTACGCTGGGCCTGTGCCAGACCGGTGGTCTGGGCGCTCATGCGGTTGGCGATGGCCTGGCCGGCGGCGTCGTCGGCGGCGCTGTTGATGCGCAGACCGGAGGACAGACGCTCCATGGAGGTCTGCAGAGCACTCTGGGATTTGCCCAGGTTCTGTTGGCCGATCATGGCCGTGATGTTGGTGTTGATAACTGACATAGCAAATGTCCTTTTGTGATTCACCGTTTGGTTTGAGAGCAACGGCGCTGGCCGTTACACCGTCTTTCGGCGGATTACCGTCCCGCTTTAGGGTTGGCGACAAAAAGTTTTGCTATTCACCGTCTGTTAAAGGCCGTCCGCGCCCTGCCGATAGAGAAGGCTGTAGTGATCGAAAGGCGAGGGCCATTGGCATGACGTCGCAGGATGACGCGTTCAGCCGGGTGGATCATCCCCCGGAAATACAAGAATTACTGGAACATCTGAGCCAGCCGGGGGCGGCGTCTCTGGCGCTGGATAACAATGGCGGCGAGCCGATGCCGGTGGTGGTGTTCGAAGCCGTGCCCGGGGAGTCGCTGTTGCTGGATATCAGCGCGATCCGCCACGTCGCCGCGGATCTGCGGCGCGGCGCCGGCTTCCGGTTGATGGGGCAGGCCCGTGGCGGGGTGCTGCGCACGCCTTTATTAAGCGCGGATATGTGCTTCGAGCGTGACGACAGAATGCTGTGTCGCTGCGATTACCCGCCGGAAATGCAAATCATGCAGCGCCGGGATGCCTTCCGTGCCGAGTTGCGGCTGGGCATGGAAGTGGGCGTGGTGCTGCGCGACCGGGACAGCGGCCTGTCCGCCCAGGGGGATCTGCGTGACCTGTCTTTGCAGGGCTGTCTGGTGGAATTGTCCGCCAGTGCCATGACCGCGCTGATGTCCAACGCGGCGTTGTTCGAGCTGGAGTTGTTCTTTCCCAACGGCACCCGTTTCGTGGTGCGTGGCAGCCCGCGACATCAGAAGGCGGATGCCCAGCGGGGGCTGGTCAAAGTGGGGTTTCTTTTCGCCGAGCGCAGTGCCGAGGACGACCGGCGCTTGTGGTTCATGGTCCGCGAGATCGAGCGCGAGGCGGCGCGGATGGCGGGCACCTCGCGCACGACGCTGGCGCCCTCGCTGTTGTTCCAGGGCAAGAAAAACGAAGAGCACGGCACCGTGGGCCGCCGCCAGACGCACGATTACGCCACCGCCATGACCCGCAGGCTGGCGCCCACCGCCGCCTATCTGGACAACCAGATTCTGGCGTTGCGCCAGGGCGGCATGGTGGACGCGGTGCAGTTGTCGCGCCATGCGGACCGCCTGCTGGCGCTGCAGGACGAGGACCGCGAGGCGCTGTTGTTCGCGGTGCAGTGCCTGGATAAGGAAACGCTGCTGGTGCGGCATTCCCTGGGCGTGTCGGTCCATCTGCTGGATTTCGCCAGAAGCGAAAAAATGCCCCATGAGCTGTGCAAGGCGCTGGCCGCCGCCGGGCTGGTGCACGATCTGGGCAAGGCGTTGTTGCCCCGCGATTTGCTGGAAATGCAGTTTCTCAACGCCAGCCAGTACCGCTGGCTGCAAGGCCACGTGGCGCTGATTCTGCAGCGACTGGAAAGCTGCCGTTGGTTGGCGTCCTCGGTGGTGGAAGCGGTGGTGCGCGACGTCAACGAGCGGCTTGACGGCCACGGCTACCCCCATGGGCGCGGCGCCGGCGACCTGCCGGAGCTGGCACGGCTGGCGTCGGTGGTGGATGTGTCCGATGTGATGGCGCGGGTGCGCCCGGGCCGGCGGCCCTGGTCCGCCGAGGCGGTCCACGATCACCTGCACGATTGCCCCCATCAGTTCGACCGCCGCTGGGTGGCGCGCCACCGAGCGCATTTCGGGCGCTGGCCGGTGGGCAGCCTGGTCCGTTACCCGGGCGGGCTGCTGGCCTGGGTGCGGCGGCTGGACGACCAGGGCGTGCCCGTGCAGGTGCAGATATCCCGGGGCAGTGCCTTCCCCGGCGCCGATCCCGATCAGCTGTTGGAGGGCGGCGCGCTGGAACGGCTTGGCGAGCCGTTGTCGTCGGTGGCCGCGCCCAGTGGTCCATGCGGTTAATTCTGTCACTCTCAGAGTGCCTGTGCCGGCGCGAATCAAGGCGCGTATCGCCGGCAAGGGTGGTTCCCTTGCCAAGAGACGCAACGCCGAGTCGCGCCGGCACAGGCTC